>UMGG01032719.1_pt1 | contig 91376 bp, 70 predicted proteins | sample 1965211 | NCBI WGS metagenome assembly UMGG01 (sample SAMEA4836064, study PRJEB28245) | human gut metagenome | biome: gut microbiome; material: fecal sample | place: Denmark | collected 2008 | reverse complement strand
TGCCGTCGCTCCGCGACGATGCCGATGTGGCGATGGTATTTCTACAACCGCTCTTCGGCGGTAGTTGCGTGCGCCGCCGGTGTCACGGGGTAGGCGAGCCAACCCCGTGCTAACGTATTAAACCGCTCTTCGGCGGTTTTCCCTCTGAGCATGCTGATTAGGCGTCGATGTGCGTATAGCGAGATAGGCAGAAGTTGGAAATTTTTCCAGATTTGGCATAAAAAAACAGTGAACTATTTGATATTCGGAATAAAACGAGTACCTTTGCAGACCGATTATATCCAAAATTAGCGTTTTATTGTCTCACTGCGAATGCTTTTGGCCGAGCGAAGCAGGAGGCATAACTTGTGTAATTATTTAAAAATTAGAATTTTAAAAGTGGATACTTTAAGTTACAAAACAGTCTCAGCCAATGCTGAAACAGCACAGAAAGAATGGGTTGTGATTGACGCAACAGACCAGGTATTGGGTCGTCTTTGCGCGAAGGTTGCAAAAATTCTTCGCGGCAAATACAAACCAAACTACACACCTCATGCAGATTGTGGTGACAATGTTATTATTATCAACGCAGACAAGGTTGCCTTGACAGGAAAGAAGTGGACAGACCGCGTATATCTTTCTTACACAGGTTATCCAGGTGGTCAGCGTGAGTGCACTCCAGCCATCATGAAGTTGAAGGCAGAGAACAAACACATCAAGCCGGGAATGAACCCATTGTTCATCAAGGTTATGAAGGGTATGCTTCCAAAGAACCGTCTTGGACGTCGCTTGATCGAGAACATGCATGTGTACAACGGATCTGAGCATCCACATGCAGCACAGAATCCAAAAGTTATTGACATCAACAAGCTTAAATAATATTGAGGTAATATGGAACAGATTAATGCAGTAGGCCGTCGTAAGGCCGCTATCGCACGTGTATTCGTGAAAGAGGGAACAGGTGTGATTACAGTCAACAATCGCACATTGGCAGAGTATTTCCCAAATCCTATTCTTCAATTTATCGTTAAGCAGCCGTTGGCATTGCTTGATGTAGCAGAGAAATATGATTTGAAGGTTAACTTGGTAGGCGGTGGTTACAAGGGACAGGCAGAAGCCCTTCGTCTTGCAATTGCCCGCGCATTGGTGAAAATCAACGCAGAAGACAAGAGCGCATTGCGTCAGGCAGGTTTCGTAACCCGCGACCCACGTGCCGTAGAGCGTAAGAAACCAGGTCAGCCAAAGGCCCGCAAGAGATTCCAGTTCAGCAAGCGTTAATATTTATATTGATCTGGAACAAAATACAGAGTTTAGTATCCAAACCGTCGGGACTTGTGCCGCATAGTTCGGAGCGCTACCCGGGGGTTGATTAAGTAGAAAGTAAACAAAAAAGAAAAAGAAAATGTCAACACCAAGTTTTGAACAATTATTAGAGGCAGGTTGCCATTTTGGCCACTTGAAACGTAAATGGAATCCTGCTATGGCTCCTTATATCTTTATGGAGCGCAATGGTATCCACATCATTGACTTATACAAGACAGCAGCGAAGCTCGACGAGGCCGCTGCCGCTCTCAAAAATATCGCTAAATCAGGAAAGAAGGTGCTCTTTGTAGCAACAAAGAAGCAGGCAAAGCAGGTTGTAGCCGACAAGGCATCAGCAGTTAACATGCCTTATGTTATCGAGCGTTGGCCAGGTGGTATGTTGACCAACTTCCCGACTATCCGCAAGGCAGTCAAGAAGATGACCAACATCGACAAGATGACAAAGGACGGCACATTCGACAACTTGTCTAAGCGTGAGCGCTTTCAGATTACTCGCCAGCGTGCGAAATTGGAGAAGACACTCGGCAGCATCGCTGACTTGAACCGTCTTCCTTCAGCATTGTTTGTTGTAGACGTGTTGAAAGAGCACATCGCAGTAGCAGAGGCTAACCGTCTTGGTATTCCTGTATTTGCAATGGTTGACACCAACTCAAATCCTAACGACGTTGATTTCGTAATCCCTGCAAACGACGATGCATCTAAGTCAATCGAGCTCGTTCTCGACACAGTATGCGCTGCTATGGCAGAGGGTCTCGAAGAGCGTAAGGCAGAGAAGGTTGACGCACCGGCAGAGGGCGAAGAGAAAGATGCAGCTCCAAAGCGTGAGCGTCGTCGCGTGCGTAAAGCCGCTCCGGTAGAGAAGGTTGAAGTTGCCGCTCCAGCCAAAGAAGCAGAAGAGGCAGCCGAATAATCTTCTTCACCTTAATAATTGAAATTTAATAACTCGAAAAAATTTATATTAGATATGGCAGTTACTATGTCAGACATCAGCAAACTCCGTAAACTTACGGGTGCTGGTATGATGGATTGCAAGAAAGCGTTGGAAGAAACCAACTGCGATATGGATGCCGCTGTAGAGATCATTCGTAAGAAAGGTCAGGCTGTGGCAGCAAAGCGTGAAGACCGCGAGGCTTCTGAGGGTTGCGTTCTTTCTGCAGCAACTGCAGATTTCTGCGCTATTGTAGCTTTGAAGTGCGAGACCGACTTCGTTGCAAAGAACGAAGGTTTCGTAGCCTTGACAAAGGCTATTCTCGACGCTGCAGTCGCTGCGAAGGCTAAATCGCTCGACGAGGTTAAGGAGCTTGAGGTTAACGGCCGCAAGGTTGCCGACCTTATCGTAGAGGAGATTGGCAAGACTGGCGAAAAGATGGAATTGGGCGCTTATGAGTGTCTTGAGGGTGCTGGCACAACATGCTACGACCACCTTGGCAACAAGCTCTCTACCATCGCTACATTCACTAAGCCTGTAGAGCGTCAGGTTGGCCGCAACGTGGCAATGCAGATTGCTTCTATGAACCCGGTTTCTGTAAGCCGCAACGATGTGCCTAAGGAAATCGTGGAGAAGGAATTTGAGATTGCACGCGATAAGGCTCGTGAGGAAGGCAAGCCAGAGGCAATGCTTGACAAGATTGCAGAAGGCCGTCTTAACAAGTTCTACAAAGAGTCTTGCTTGCTCGAGCAGGAATTCATCATGGATCCGGCTCTCACTATTGAGAAATATCTCAAGGGTGTTGACGCTGACCTGACTGTTACAGCATTCAAGCGCGTAAACTTGAACGTGGACTAATCCAATAGGACATCAATAATAAGAAAACTCCGGAACCGTAAGGTTGCCGGAGTTTTTTTGTTGCATTACGTTTTGCTTTTCTGGTTGTGTCTGAAGGCAACCGGACGGTCGTGCTCCGTCTTTCTGTGGCAATAGGCGTTTCAGTCGCGGAAATAGATGGTTTGTGAGCCGTCGAGCGTCATTGAGAGGCGGTCGTTGCTCACGCTTACGTTTGTGAATGAGTCTTTTCCGTTGCTGTGGATGGCGTCGCGCAGGCTTGCCTCAAGAGTTTCCTTGCTGAGTCCCGTAGACTCAAGATGGGTGACAAGAGCTTGTCTTACCGCGTCGATGTCGGTGATGTCGGGGTATTGGCTGAAGTCGATGGCTATGTCGTCCGGATCCATGTGGCCGGTGATTGAGTCGGCAGAGTATGTAAGGGTGACAGTGTTTCCGACGATGGCGTATTTTCCGCTTATTTCGGCTCCGAAAGTTGCCGAGACGGGCAATGCTGCGGTTTCGTAGGGCATTGTTCCGGATATGCTCATCATCACACCCATCTCAAATGTTTTGTCGTTGTTGAAAATTATTTGTTGTCCGTAGCCGGCCATCATATAATCGTCGATTTGCTCTGCGCTGCCTTCGGTTGTCCATGACCCAATTATCGCTTTTTCGAGCGATGGTTGCTTCACGATTGCTTTTTGCTGTTTCTTTTCAGAAGAGCATGCCGATGCTATGAGGATTATGACTATTGAAATCAGAAATTTTGATGATGTGCGCATACTTGTCTTGATTTTTTTGCAAAGTTAGTGCAAGCCGGGAGTAAAGAAAAGAACTTGCACCATTTTCTTTATTGTTTGGGTGGCTTGAGACGGGTAAAACGAAAAATTTGGCAATAAAAAAACCGGCTGCCTATAAAGCAAGTCGGTACCTAACTATTTAATAACTATGAGAAATCAAAAATAAGAAAAGGCAATTTTGCCCATCTTTTGAGAGATTAATGGTTTACTCCCGCTACGTATCCTTTGCGCTGCATAAGCAATGACGCATTTGGATGGAAACTGTGGGAAGGAGCCACTCTCACTGAATAATTTGTGTGGTTCATAATAAAGTCTCCTTTCTTCTTAATAATTATGGCCGCTCTCTCGCGCGCCTCTTAACCTAAAACAATCTTTCTTTTTTCTGATGCAAAGGTAATGCCATATTTTGTTCTGACCAAAGAAAAAGTGTTAAAAATATGTTTTAAAACATATTTTTCCAGCACCTTTCTATTTGCTGAGATAACATCTAACCTCTCCAATCGGTAGTTTGCCCTTCATCATCAGCGGTTTATGCGAAGAGTCGGTCGAAATCCAGGTGTGCATATCGTCTGACGATTTCTTCTTGCCGTCGGTTGTGAAAGAAAACGATACGTGGTAAGCCACGTGTTTCGACTTGTCGCGCAGTTCGATGGTTTCTGTGCCGACAAGCCGTATGCGCAGAGTTTCCTTCTTTTTTCCAGAGAACACAGTCGTTGTGTAAATGTGGTTTTTTACCATCGCTTTATAGTCGAGCGCACGGATATAGAAGAAAATGCTCAGCATGTCGTAAGCCTGGCCGTTGGCCTGCAGTCGCACCACGTTGTTTGCTTTTCCCGGGCGTATGCGGGTGCATTCAGCGAGGCTTGTATTGCCGTTGTATGAATAGCGGACAATGTCGATTCCCGAGTGTTTGCCCTCATGCGATGCCTTCCGGTATACGATTGGGCGCATTCCCGAAGGTTGTATGGTGCAGTTCAGAGTGTCGCGCACGCGGTACACCTTGTCGGCCCACGAAATAGTGCGGGCTGATAGCGATGCATCGTAGTTGTGCCCGGATTTTTTTATCGACAGGGTTGCAGAGCCGGCATGTTTCCATATCAGCCCCCAGTGATACACAATGTCGTAGTGCAGCGTCTCGTTTGTCAAGGTGTATGAGTGGGCCGCAACAGCAGCCGACAGAGCCATCATCAGAGCCAGTGTCCTTATTGAGAGCAGTCGTTTCATCGTAAAAGTAATTTATATATATGACAATTCAACAGAAAATAAGTTTAACCCGAATGTCTGTTTGTGGGGCAGACTCTTGTCTTTTTGTGGATAAAAAAATGATAAATGAGGGTGGAAATTTTGTTTATATATTATATATTTGTGAAAAAATTATAGGACCTAAAAACAAGCAAAGATGAAGAAAATAGTATTAATGCTGTTGTCGGTTGTGATGGCTGCATCGCTGACAAGTTGCGGAGACAATGAAGAACCGACGCCAAAGTCAAACAATTATGTGATGCTATATCGTGTGATTATGGCAAAAAACACCTTCAACTATGGCAATCCGACGTTGAAGGTGCTGAATCCTGTCAAAAACACGACTGAGACAATTGTCCTGACCGAAGATATGGACAATCGCAACAATACGGTCTATTCGTTTGACTATGCGGTTGTGAAGGCTTCGATTGCACTGTCGCTGACCGACCCCAACGACCTGTTTGTCTATTACTATCCAGTAATGGACATAAAGAGAGAAATGAAGTTTGAGGCAGAACTGAATCTCTACATCGACGATGCAAAGACATCGCTTATCGACCCTGTTAAAAAGGTGAAAGTCACGTCGCCTAAGGTGGCGGCCTCATTTATTGAAACAAGTGGAGCGCTTGTCGCAATAGCGCCGGTTTCGTTGTCGACAACGACAATGTCGGGAGAGCAGTCCGTTGAATACTACAAAAAGCATCAGCAGACCAAAGCGTCGGGTGTTGTTACATGGTAAGTGTAGATTCTCGTTAAACAATGGTTGTCTGTCGGATGAAAAATGCTTAAATTTGTGGCGAGAAGAACGCGCATATAGCGCAGGAAAATAAACTTAATCGCTTTTCTAAAAAGAAACTTTATGCTGAACGAAAAGAAACAGGAATTATTGGAGAAAATCAAATCGTGGATTCTGATTTTTGTTGGATGTACGGCAATGTGTGCCGGCTTCGTGTTTTTTATCAACCCTTACAATATCATCCCTGGCGGTGTTTATGGAGCCAGCATTGTGCTCCACAACATATTCCCGTCGGTGCAAGTGGGTACATTCGGCTATTGTTTTGAAATCCCGTTGATGCTCCTGTCCTTGCTCCTTCTCGGAGCGAAGCTGGGTATCCGCACAATTGTGGCATGCCTTGTGCAGCCGCTGATAATGAACGTGCTGTCGTGGATGGCTTATCCCGACCAGGCGTCGCTTGAAGCACTTGACCCAACGAGAATAGCCGGCGGACTTATCGATATGTCCGACCATCTGATGCTCGCCACGCTTATAGGCTCAACACTTATCGGTATGGGATGCGGTATTGTGGTGCGCAACCAGGCAACAACCGGCGGAACCGACATCGTTGCGATGATACTTCAGAAATATGCGCATTTGAAATTCTCAACAGGTATCTTTATCGTCGACTCGTTTGTCGTGATGTTTGGTGTGATAGTTATCGGATTCGGAGTGGGAAGCGACAGCGCTGTCGTTTCTGAAAATCCGTCGCTTCTGTTGATGTTCTATTCGCTGATTGCCATCTTCGTGGCGTCGCGTGTGGTGGCGTTCACAATTACCGGTTCGAAGAACGACAAACTGTTGTTTATTATCAGTGACGAGAAACTCACCTCGCTCCACAAATATATCCTTGACGACCTTGACCGCTCCGGCACATGCATAAAGAGTTCGGGACTCTATTCTAAGGGCGACAAGGAGATGCTTATGCTTGTGGTGAACTATAAGGAGGCCAACATCGTTAAATCGAAAATCAAGGAGGCCGACCCGCGGGCGTTTGTGATTGTCACCGACGCTTACGACACCTATGGCGAGGGATGGAAACCGCTGCCTGTGGCAGAGGAACTTCAGCCGGAGTAAGAGAACGCAATACAACATTCTGCAATCGGCACCGGAATGACGGTGCCCCCCCCATAAAAACATATATAAGATTCTGATGATTGAAGATTTGAAAACAGCATTGTCGGAGCGCATACTTGTGCTTGACGGAGCGATGGGAACACAGATACAGCGCTACGGGTTGAAAGAAGAAGACTACCGTGGCGGCGTCTTTGCCGACCATCCGCAGAAACTGAAGGGGTGCAACGACGTGTTGTGCCTCACGCGTCCCGACGTCATCGCTGAGATCCACAGCGACTATCTTGACGCCGGAGCCGACATTATCGAGGCAAACTCGTTTAATGCAAATGCCGTGTCGATGGCCGACTACGGCCTGGCGTCCTATGTGAAAGAGATAAACCGTGCCGCAGCCGCCATAGCGCGCCGGGAGGCAGACAAGCGCATAGCCGCAGGCCGCCAGTGCTGGGTGGCAGGCAGCGTTGGCCCCACGAGCAAAACATTGTCGATGAGTGCCGACGTGGAGAATCCCGCAGCCCGCGAGCTCGATTTCGACACGTTGCGCGAAGCCTATGTCGAGCAGATGTGCGCGTTGATAGAGGGCGGAGTGGATTTATTCATCTGTGAGACGATTTTCGACACGCTCAATGCCAAGGCAGCCATCTCTGCAGCCAAAGAGGCGATGCGGCTCGCTGGCAGAAGCGTGGAAATTGCGCTCTCAGCCACATTGTCGTCGACAGGCGGACGTATGCTTGCCGGGCAGACAATAGAAGCTTTTGTGGCAAGCACAGCCCATTCTGGTGCGGTGGCACTTGGCCTGAACTGCGGTTTCGGTGCGGAAAGTCTGGAGCCATACATAAAGCAAATGGCATCGCTCACCGATGCCGCCGTGATGCTTTATCCCAATGCCGGACTGCCCAACGCTATGGGAGAATACGACGAGACACCTGAAATAACAGCTTCACATCTGTCGAAAATGATGGATGCCGGCGTAATCAATATTGCTGGAGGATGCTGCGGTACTACGCCGGCGCATATCCGGGCCATAGCCGAAGCCGCACGTTCACACACACCGCGCAAGCCGGTTGTGAGGAAGCCGGAGATGCGCTTGTCGGGACTTGATTTGAAAATCGTGTCGCCGGAGCAGAATTTCACCAACGTTGGCGAACGCTGCAATGTGGCAGGCAGCCGCAAGTTTCTGCGTCTAATCAACGAAAAAAACTATCAGGAAGCCGTTGATATAGCCTTGAAGCAGGTTGAGGCCGGTGCGCAGATTGTCGATGTCAACATGGACGATGCTATGCTCGACTCAAAGGCGGAGATGGTGCATTTTCTGCGTCTGCTCGCGGCGGAGCCCGATGTGGCGCGTGTGCCCGTGATGATTGACTCTTCGAAATGGGATGTCATCGAGGCAGGACTTAAATGTCTGCAAGGAAAGGGCATCGTCAATTCCATCAGTCTGAAAGAAGGAGAGGAGGTTTTCCTTGCCCATGCAAAGTTTATAAAAGAGATGGGTGCGGCAACGGTGGTGATGGCTTTTGACGAAGACGGTCAGGCCGACACGTTTGCCCGCCGCACGGAGATTTGCGCGCGTGCGTATAAACTGCTTACGGAGAAAGTGGGTTTCCCGGCTGAAGACATAATCTTTGACCCTAACGTGCTGGCTGTGGCGACAGGCATCGACAGCCACGACCGCTATGCGCTCGACTTTATAGAAACCGTAGGTTGGATAAAGCAGCATCTGCCAGGAGCAAAAGTGAGTGGAGGAGTCAGCAATTTGTCGTTCTCCTTCCGGGGCAACAACTATCTGCGCGAGGCCATGCACTCGGTGTTTCTTTACCATGCCATAGCCAAAGGTATGGATATGGCGATTGTAAACGCCGCCGCGATGATTCCCTATGACGAGATTCCCGCCGATGTGCGGCAGACCATAGAGGATGCGCTGCTTTGTCGCCGTCCCGATGCGACCGAGCGTCTGCTCGAGGTGGCGGAACACTTGAAAAACGAGAAGGCCGGAGCCGTCAAGGTGGTGGAGGAAGACTATTCCAACCTTCCTGCCGATGAAGCGTTGAGCCGTATGCTTGTGAAAGGACGCATGGAAGGCATAGAGCCGATACTTGAGCGTTCGATGTCGGAGCATGGTTCGGCGATAGCCGTCATCGAACAGCCACTGATGGAAGGCATGAACCGCGTGGGCACGCTTTTTGGCGACGGCAAGATGTTTCTGCCGCAAGTGGTGAAGAGTGCGCGCGCCATGAAGCAGGCTGTGGCATGGCTTCAGCCATTCATCGAGCGCGAACAGTTGCAGTCGGGCCGCAAATCGGCTGGCAAGATTGTCATCGCCACGGTGAAAGGCGATGTGCACGACATCGGGAAAAACATTGTCGGGGTTGTGATGCGCTGCAATGGATATGAGGTGATAGATATGGGCGTGATGGTGCCGGCAGAGGAAATTATCGACACTGCCGTGCGCGAGCATGCCGACTATATAGGACTTAGCGGACTGATAACCCCATCGCTTGAGGAGATGTGCAACGTGGCGCGTCTGATGAATGAGCGAGGTTTGTCGATTCCGATTTTTGTAGGCGGAGCTACGGCTTCGGCGGTGCATACGGCGGTGAAGATTGCGCCGTGCTACGACCATATTGTGGCTTATACGCGCGACGCCGCAGTGATGCCGTCGATAATGCAGGAGATTGCATCCGATCCGGCGGAAGCCGAACGGCGCATAAAGGCTGAGCAGGAAAGCCAGCGCAGCGCATATGCCGAATCGCAGAAACCGCTGCTTCCGCTTGAAGAGGCACGCCGCCGTGCGTTCATGCCCGACTGGGAGGCTTATGATACGCCGGTGCCGTCGGCTATTGGTGCAACCGATGTGGAGATAACGGTTGAGGAAGCCATAGAATATATCAATTGGCGTGCGTTTTTCCCTGTGTGGCAACTTGAAGCATCGTTTGCCGAACTTGCCGAAATCCATGGCTGCGACCATTGCCGTGCGCAGTGGCTTGCAGGGCAGAAGCAAGACCGCCGGAAGAAGGCCTCGGAGGCTATGCAACTGCTCAAGGAAGCTCAGGTGGCTCTTGCGCGTCTGGTGCGCGATGTCAACAACAGCATCCGCGCACGCGTTGTGCTGCTGCCTGCAAATTCTGCCGGCGACAACATCATATTCCATGCCGAAGGGGGCGATGTTGTGCTGCCGTTGTTGCGTCAGCAGAAGGATGGTGAGGAATGTCTGTCGCTGTCCGACTTCGTGAAGCCTTGCGGCACTGACTATGTGGGTGCTTTTGCTGTAACGGCAGGACGTGGAATTGAAGAAATAATATCAGGGTATCAACAGACCGACGACTTCAAGGCACTGCTCTACCAGTCGCTGTCCGACCGTCTGGCAGAGGCTGCCGCCGAACTGCTCCACGCCCGTGTGCGGCGCGAAGTGTGGGGATATGCTCCCGATGAGCGGATTGACCGCCAAAGAGCGTTGCGTGCCCAGTATCGAGGCATCCGTCCGGCTGCCGGCTATCCGTCGTTGCCCGACCAGTCGGCGATTTTTGCCATCGAAAAAATCGTTGGCTTCGCGAATGTAGGAATCGCTGTGACGCCAAATGGAGCTATGAGTCCGGCATCGAGCGTGAGCGGATTGATGATTGCGCATCCTGCGTCGCGCTATTTTATGATTGGCGCCATTGCGCCCGACCAACGCCGCGACTATGCCGCGCGGCGTGGCATAACAGAGGAGGAATTGAGCAAATGGCTTCCGAAATGATGATATTGCCCGAAGTGGCTGAGCTTCTTGAGGCAGAGGCTCGGCGCATAAACGCACCGGAATTTGTGGCTGCCGATCCGGTGCAGTTTCCACGTCAGTTCTCAGCGTTGCCCGACATTGAGATAGCCGCGTTTTTGTCGGCTACCATAGCATGGGGCAACCGCAAGATGATTTGCAACAACTGCAACAAAATGCTGCGGCTGATGGACTTTCAGCCATATCGCTATGTGATGGATTGCGGTTATGACGATCTTGGCGAACGGTTCAATATTCACCGCACATTCTTCAGCGATGATTTTGCATACTATCTACGCGGGTTGCATCGCATCTATGACCGCTATCCGTCGGTCGACGCATTTGCCGCAGCCAACGGGGTGGGCGACAGCCAGTATCCTTCGTGGAAACTTGTCGGATTGATGTCGAGGGAGTTTGCCGCCGCCAACGACGGGGCTGTCAACAGTCGTTGTCTCCCCACTGGACTTGACACCACCGCCCTTAAACGCATCAATATGGCGTTGCGATGGCTTGTGCGCCGCGACGGCATTGTGGATATGGGGGTGTGGACAAGCATCAAACCGTCGCAACTGTTTATCCCGCTCGACGTGCATGTGGGCAACACAGCACGAGCGCTCGGACTGCTTCAGCGACGCGGCAACGACCGCAAAGCCGTGGAGCAACTGACGGCACTTTTGCGCACGCTCCGTCCCGACGACCCCGTGCTCTACGACTTCGCCCTCTTTGGCATAGGCGTGGGCAACCGCTACACCGGCGGAGGCGTGAAGATTATTTGAATCTAACCTGCAGATTCAGTTTGATGAAAAAGCGACCACCCTGTTCGTAAATCTTTCCGAAAAGATGGCGACTTGTGCTCGGAGTGTCGAATTTGGTGTTGTAGAAAAGGTAGTTTTCCAAATCATTGCGGTCGAAAAAATGATAGCAAATAATGTCGCCGTCTTCCTTGATTACGATGTAGCCTCCATTGGCGTTGAACGTGCCATGCCACGGCGTTGAACATGTCATTCCGAGAGCGAAAGCGAGCAAGAATTGCTTGATTTTGTATTCATACATTGGCTGCGTGGTGTTCTGTGTCAATATCAATGGGTCGTCATTTGTTTCTTGACGGGTAATCTCTTCAAGTGATGACAGATTGGTGCTATAGTATAAGAGCAATTCATCGGCAAGGATTCGCTCCAATCCCAAGTCAAGGAGTGTCAGATTATTGTGGGTCTCCTTTCGGGCAGTGCCTATAAACGACAGTTTTGCCCCGATTTCTTCTAAGTAATTGAATTTTGCCCCAAACTTGCCTAACTTGTTGAATTCCGACATTTGAGAATGGTCGACATTGATTACTTGATAAATGAAGTTGGTGCTGTCTTTGTTGGCGTTTATCAAGGTCGAATTACCGCCTAATTTAGATTTGATGCTGTAGCCTAATTCTGGCTTTGAGCCAGTGTTGAGGTCGTGGATAACAATTCTTATGTCGGCCTTGTCGGTCGACTTGGCTTTGATTGTTTTGCAGTCAATCCGTTCAAGAAAATTGTGTATCTCAGGAATGTCAAATGTGCCGGTATGCGTTTTTATAACATTTAAAATGGAATGTGCCTTTGTTTGCATTTCTTCTTGGGAAACGTCGATGGTGCAATCGTTGGTTCTCGACACAAGGATTTCTTTTTTTGCGGCATTTACAGTATATGCGGTACGGTCGATTTGGTCGTTTCTGAAAATTTTAAGAATTGGGAAAAAACGGTCATCCTGTCGATTCTGGCTGGCGTCTCCACAATACAGCCGTCCGTCGGCAAGCAATTTCAGAAGAGCGTATAGCTCACTCCATTCGCCACGGTTACCTCTTAGTTCCATAACGTTTGCTTTTGGTTGTGACTATGTGCTTGATAATCTCCGAAGCAGTGGCTTGTATTGCTGGAACGGCAACGGAGTTGCCGAATTGCTTATATGCCGACGCGTCGGCAACGCAGATTATAAAATTGTCGGGAAATCCTTGCAGCCGCGCCCATTCGCGCGGTGTCATGCGTCGGATTCCATCGCGGTTTACTTCGCCTTTGATTTTTGTTATCGGAGTAAAATTTGTCAGACGATTGTCGATGACGAGGTTTCGCTCCCGTCCCATACCGCCGACTACAATGGCGTTTGCCACCTGATTGTCAGCAATGATTTCATATCCAAATCCGTTTCCTTTGGCGGAATGGCGCTCTTTGTGAGCGATTAGGGTTTTGATGTACTGGGTTGACAAATAATACTTTACAGACACTTCTTTTTCTTCTTTTATGTCTGCGAATGTTTTGCTGTTGTCGGTTGGTTGAGGGTATGAGAAGCCATCGGTGCATTGGTCTTTTCTGAAGCCTACAATATAGACGCGTTCCCTATGTTGCGGCACTCCGAAATGCATTGCATTTACAATCTGGGGGTCGGGAACGTAATAGTCCAAATCATTCCGCAATACGTTGAGTATTGTTTCAATAGTGTGTCCTTTATCGTGGATTAACAGACCTTTTACGTTTTCCAAAAAAAAAGCTTTTGGGCGTTTCCTTCGTAGAATTTCGGCTACATCAAAAAACAAAGTGCCTCGGGTTTCCTCAAAACCGAGCCGTTTGCCAGCCAGCGAAAAGGCTTGACATGGAAATCCTGCGCACAAAATGTCGAAATCGTCGGGGATGAATGCCTTTGTTTCTTCTTTTGTGATGTCGCCGAATGGATATTCACCATAGTTGGCGAAATATGTACGCTTTGCTTGCTCGTCCCATTCTGAAGAGAAAACGCATTTGCCTCCGAGTCGTTGCATTGCCATTCGGAAGCCTCCAATTCCTGCGAATAGGTCGATAAACGTAAACTTAGGTTTTTCGGTTGGGAGAAACGGGACAGAAAAGAAATCGTTGAACAGAGAGTCTTGTAATGGTTCTGCTGCAATGTCGCTGTCAGCTGCGAGTGGGGGAAGATGGACTGATGCTGCTTTATCAAACGGTTTGCAGTGTATGCTTCCGTAATTGTGAGCGTAATGCGACAGGATGGATAGTCTATCGTTCTTATTGTCAATCGGTTTCGTCATCTGTGAGGTTTCTTCGTTAGAAACATCACGGTGGCAATGAATGGAACTCGTTGATTGACAAAGATTATGGAATGTTTCTTTTGCCAATCGAAACCTTTTGACAAAGGATCAAGCACGTTTCTACACAAGCATCAGGGGCACGCCGCCTTAGCAATGGCGTGCCCCTGACGTTATTCGTGAATGGCTGTTGATGCAGAGCTAAAACTCGCGTTTAGAATACTTTAGTGTATGATGGAAGTCCATTCTTTATTATATGTATTTCGTTTGTGAAATACTTTTTTATCTGCGTATTTTGACATAACTTTGTTTTCCAAAAAGTAACATTTCTAACGAAGAAACGGCACACCTGTTTTTTAGCGATGGCAGGCGAGGGGTTAGAACAGTTCGTTGTACCAACTGCTCAGGTCGTCACGTATTTGCTTGTAGTGGCGGCATATGAAATCGACCAATCTTGAGGAGTAGCGTTGGGAGATGAATTCGTTTGCTGTCAGATAGCCATAGAAATTGCCGCGCGAGTCGACAACTACCGGAGGCGTTGAGGCATACTCGTTCCAAGGCGAGTAACTGCTGTACTCACTCCCGTAGGTCCCGTATTCGTTCCATATCGACTTGCTGCTGTATTTGCTTCCGTAGGTCCCGTATTCATTCCATATCGACTCGCTATCGTAGCAGTCGGCGTTCAGCTTTCCGAGAAACACATCATGGTCGCTGCCGCCATAGATGAGCAGCGTCTGTGCCTGGAGCGAAACCATGCACAGCAGCATTGCCAATGTTGCAATCGCACGTTTCATGGCATTGTTATTTTACTTTCACCAATTTAAGACGCAGACTGTTGAGCACCACCGTCACCGAACTTACCGCCATTGCGGCGCTTGCCCACATAGGGTCGAGCATTACACCGAACAGTCCGGCGGCAACCGGCAGCCCGATAATGTTGTAGATGAATGCCCAGAAAAGGTTCTGATGCACGATGCGCATCGTTTTCTTCGACAGACGCACAACGCGCGGCAGCATCTGCAGGTCGGACGTCGGCAGGGTCACCATCGCTGTCTCAATTGCAATGTCGGTTCCGTTGCCCATGGCTATCGATACATCGGCACGTGCCAACGCAGAGGAGTCGTTGATGCCGTCGCCTGCCATTGCCACGATGCGTCCGCGGTGTTGCATGTCGAGGATATATTTTTCCTTGTCGGCGGGCAGCATCTCGGCCTTGAAGCCAGTAGCACCCACTTCCTCGGCCACTCTTGCGGCAGAGGCATTGTTGTCGCCAGTGAGCATATACACCCTCAGACCGAGCCGTTTCAGCGAGGCGATTGCCGGCGCGGAAGTTTCCTTGACCATGTCGGCAAGCACAAACACCGCGAGCAGGCGGTTGCCACAGCCGAAATAGATAGTTGTGCCGCCGTGGGCGTTGGCTTTTATGTCGGAATTCTTAACGTTGCGTTCGTGTGCCATCAGCTCGCTTCCCACCCAGTAGAGCTGTCCGTTGTGGTGAGCTTCCACACCTTTTCCCACGATTGCTGCGAATTTGTCGGTATTGGAAGGCGTGATGCCGCGGTCTTCGAGCGAAGCCACAAGCACACCGGCAAGTGGATGTTCCGACTGCTTTTCGGCGGCGAGCATCACCCCGAGATCCTCGTCGGTGGCGTCGGCTGAAATCTTTGCGGAAACCACAATCGGTTTGCCTTCGGTTATGGTGCCGGTTTTGTCGAGCACGATGTCGGTAGCCTTGCAGATGCGTTCAAGGGCGGTTGCGTCTTTGATGAGAATGTGATGCTCGGCGGCTTTGCCGATACCCACGGTGATGGCTGTTGGCGTGGCGAGTCCGAGAGCGCACGGGCATGCGATTACAAGCACCGACACCGCGCAGATTATGGCTGTCGCCACACTTCCTCCTGCGATAATCCATCCTATAAGAGTGATTGCGGCAAAGGTGACCACCACATAGGTGAAATAACGGCTTATCACGTCGGCTACTCTTTGCACGGGAGCCTTGCTGCCCTGAGCGTCGCGCACGGAATCGACAATGCGTGCCAGCAGGGTGGTGTCGGCGTCGGCAGTGACGCAGACGGTGATGGCGCCGTTCTTGTTGATTGTTCCGGCAAACACCTTGTCGCCTTTATGTTTTGCCACCTGCATAGGTTCGCCTGTCAGCATACTCTCGTCAACATAGGTGTCGCCTTGACTCACCGTTCCGTCGACAGGGATTCTACCGCCCGGCTTCACGAGGACGATGTCGCCGGCGTGGATGTCTTTGATGTCGACAAGGCGCGAGCCTCCGCAGTCGTCGAGCACGGTTGCGTTGGATGGTTGCAAGTCGATAAGCGAGCGGATGGCAGACGATGTGCTGTTTTTGGCCTTTTCCTCGAGCAGCCGCCCTGTCAGCACAAACGCCACAATCATCGTCGCGGAGTCGAAATATACGTGGTTTCCCATGCCGTGCTTGGCGGCAAAGTCGGGAAACGCTATCTGGAATATGCTGAACACCCATGCCGATGCTGTGCTGAGAGCAACGAGCGTGTCCATATTTGCCGAGCGTTGCTTGACCATCTGCCAAGCCCTTTCGTAGAATCGCCGTCCGCAGTAGGCGAGCGATACGGTTGCAATTATGGCTGTTGCCCATTGCCATGTGGCTTGTGTGCCGAGCGATGTCATCGAAATCGACATAACGGCTATGGCTGTTGCCCATGCCGCCGCAAGTCGGATGATGTGGTTCCGATACTTTTCGCGGCGCAATTCTTCCTCGTCGATGTCGCCGTCGGTCACAAGGCCGTAGCCGGCAGCCTCCACGGCGGCCTTTATTTGCTGTATGTTGATTATTCTTGGATCGAAATGCACTGTCAATTCGTTGGCGGCGAAATTCACTTTCGCGATGCCGACGCCTTTCAGGGCCTGCACGGTGCGCTCCACATTGCTGGCGCAGACCACGCAACTCATATCGGTAACTTCAAATGTCTTCTTTACCATAATGCAAAATCTTTAGTGTAAAGTTACGTCTTTATGCGTATATTTGCAAAAAAATAGGCGTAGATTAATGATATTCTATTTCTCAGGAACTGGCAACAGTGAGTATGTGGCGCGCCGCATAGCCGCTGCGACAGGCGACGGGGTGTCTTCGATTGCGGAATGTGTGGCACACCGCCGTTTTGATTTCGACGCCTCGAAGGAGCGTCGTGTGGGCTTTGTGTTTCCAGTGCATTTCTGGGGCTTGCCGGCGATTGTGGCGGAGTTTTTCGAAGCGTTGACACTTGCGGATGCGGGGCGTTGCTTTGTCTATACCGTCGCCACCTACGGCACGTCGACCGGACAGACTGGTTGGATGGCTCGCAAAACGTTGCTGGATAAAGGTGTGGCTGTCGATGCCGGTCTGTCGGTGCGTATGGTGGACACGTGGACTCCTTTGTTCAATCTGACCGACAAGGGGAAGTGCCGCCGTCGCGAGGCGTCGGCCGAAAAGGAGATAGACGCAGCGATAGGCAGAATTGTGGCCTGCAGGGGCGGAAACGCAGAGAGAATGAGAATACCGCATGTGATTGCTGGTGTTTATCATGCCACCTACGGTAGCCAGCGGCAGACGCGGCATTTCCATTTGATGGCAGACCGTTGTGCCGGTTGCGGACTTTGTGCCGACCGATGCCCGTCGTCGGCGATAGAGATGCGCGACGGCAAGCCTGTGTGGGTCAAGTCGCAATGCACATTGTGTCTGCGCTGTTTGCACCATTGCCCGGGATTTGCCATCCAGTATGGCAGACACACGGTGCGGCATGGGCAATATGTGAATTCTAATGAACGAAAAAGATAAAAATAAACAATGGCAAAAAAACGGAATCCGAGTTTTGAGATATTGAGGGTGGTGGCGATGTTTCTCATCGTCGTGTGGCATTTCCTGATGCACGGAGTGGGGCAGAAGCCCGACGGCATCACTTCCGACATCCCGTCGCTTTTCAACCTTTGCTCGATGGAGATGATAGGTTGCCTTGCGAAAGTGTCGACCAATTGCTATATCCTGATAACGGGTTATTTTATCATACATCAGACATCTCCAAAGTGGGAAAAGATACCGAAGACGTGGGCACCGATAGTCTTTTATTCGGTGCTGTTGTTCTTCGTCTTCCTGCTTTGCTCAAATCTGCGTCTTGGATGGGACGATTTCGGAAAGTCGCTTATGCCGATATATTTCAACCGCTATTGGTTTGCCACCCGCTATGTGGCGCTTGTGGCATTGGCTCCGTTCCTCGCCATCGTTGCGCAGGCGTTGACACGCCGGCAGTATCTTGTGATGCTCGGAGTGATGGCGGTAATCAATTTCGATTTCCTTCTCGGCGACCAGATGAGCGGCAACAATTCGCTGCTGTGGTTCGTATTCCTGTTTTATGTGGGTGGCTACATCAGACTGCATTTCAACCACGAAGGCGTAAACCATTTCGGCAAACTGTATTTCCTTGTGGCGATAGTGCTGGCTGCGATATTCCTTGTGAAAACGTTCGTGCACTACGGGGTGTGGTCGTCGCCGATGATGGCTGACTATCACGACAACAACGGCATCCTTTTCATCGCTGCACTGATGCTGTTTCTCTGGACAGCGCGCTATAAGGCGCCCGACACGTGGCTGGTGCGCTTCCTGGTGCGCATAGCGCCGTTGACGTTTGGCGTGTATCTTATCCACGACAACATCTACGTGCGCCGCCTGTTGTGGCACGACTGGCTCGACGTGCATTCATGGCTCCACTCATGGGCGTTTGTGCCTATGCTTGTGGCATCTACGGTGGGCATTTTCTTTGCCTGCATAGCCATCGATTCCGTGCGCGACCGTCTGTTCCGCCTGCTGCGTGTGAACGACCGTATCGACACACTTTTTGCAAAAATTAAACCCAAAAACAACGCAATATGATTATCAACGAACGCGATTTACGCCACCAGTCGGTGGTTGAGGCGGCACACCGTATGATGACGGCTGCCCGCACCGCTCCCAAGGCAAAGGGTGTGGACATCATTGAGATAGCACTTGTAGAGGAGCGCGAGGATTTGGAGAAGCTGGCGGAGGCTATGCGCCGACGCAGCGAGGAAACTGGCTTCAAATTCCTGCTTCGCGACGCAGACAATATTCTTCAGGGCGAGGCAGTGATACTCATCGGCACGCGCCGTCACACGCAGGGCCTTAATTGCGGTTATTGCGGTTATTCAGCCTGTGAGCAGAATCCAGCGCAGAATCCGTGTGCCCTCAATTCCATAGATGTGGGCATTGCCATTGGCTCTGCCTGCTCTGTTGCCGCCGACCTCCGGATTGACACCCGTGTGCTGTTTTCTGCTGGTTGGGCGTCGGAAACGTTGCCGTGGCTTCCTGGATGCTCGCAGACCATAGCCATCGCACTCAGTGCCTCGTCGAAAAGTCCATACTTTGACCGTAAGCCGAAAGAACAAAAATAGACAATTGTGGATAGTTTTTGCACTATCTTTGTAAAAGATATAAACAATATAAAATTCTAATGTTATGAAGAATATAGAAGTAGGATACTGTGTTAGACGTGATGGCAATGTGATTTTGCAAGATGTTGCTTCGGTTAAAATTACAGACAGGCAGATTCCGGAAATTGCAAAATACATATTGAGCGATGTTGAATATCAGACGGGTGAGCTTGTCTGTGTTCCGAGCAAAATATATGACCGAATTACGTCGTCAGTGTACGAAGATGCTATCTCAAAGTTGGGCAAACGGAAAGATGCGCTTTATGGCGACGATGAGGTTGAGTTGGAGGAATTCTTGCCCGATTCTCTTTTGAAACTGTTGCCGGAGGAAGTTGTTGCCGTTCTGCCGTTTGAAAGCAATCTTGAAGATGAAGAGTCGGATGTGGAGGAAGAGAAATGTGTCAAGAAAGGGTGTGAATTGCCAGAACCAGACAATAGCAACACTCTGTATCTTGTGATTAAACAAGTGTACTTTGAACAGATAATCGCAGGTACAAAAACGAAAGAATATAGAGAGGTAAAATATTCTACTTACAAAAAGTATGTCAAGACGGAAGATGACGGCAGCGTGATGTTTAGTGACGCGATTTCTGATGAGGAGCTGTCGAAATATCAATGTGAAGACGATCTGAACATCTACAACAATGGAGTCTGTCCATTGATCCCTAAGAACTGGTGTTATCTGAACCTTGCAGTCGGCTACAATAAAAAGCGTGACACGGCATTGGTGGAAGTTGTCGACATAACATTTGAGGCGGAAACTGACAAGTCTGGTAATGTCGTCCGCTTTGATTTTGATGAATCAGACAACGTGTGCTTCTCTCCAACGGGGAAACTATGCCTGTGGATTGCGGTGTTCTATTTAGGAAAAGTTGTAAGGAAGGAAATTGTTTCAAAATAAAAAGGTAATGCCTGCCGCGGAGTGTGAATGCAGGCGTCTAAATAAGCATAAAAAAGCCGCACCCTTTGAGGATGCGGCTTTTCTTATGAATTGTATTCTCGAGGATTACTTGCCTTCCTTAGCGAGTTTTTCCTTGAGGGCTGCGAGAGCAGAGATGTCGCCGAGAGTAGTTTTCTCGATAGGAGTGCTCATTACAGGAGCCTCTTCTGCAACTTTTGCTTTCTTAGCGGCTTTCTTAGCCTCAGCCTTTTCTGCACGAGCTTCATCTTCGAAGATGCGGCTGTGAGAGAGGATGATGCGCTTAGAGTCCTTGTTGAATTCGATAACCTTGAAGTTCAGCTTCTCGTCAACCTGAGCCTGAGTTCCGTCTTCCTTAACGAGGTGCTTAGGAGTAGCGAATCCTTCAACGCCGTAAGGCAATGCGATAACCGCACCCTTTTCGAGCATTTCAACGATAGTGCCCTCGTGGATGCTGCCTACAGTGAAGATAGTTTCGAATACGTCCCAAGGATTCTCTTCGAGCTGCTTGTGGCCGAGGCTCAAGCGGCGGTTGTCCTTGTCGATTTCGAGAACTTGAACGTCGATGTCGGCACCGATCTGAGTGAACTCGCTCGGGTGTTTGATTTTCTTAGTCCAAGAAAGGTCAGAGATGTGGATCAAGCCGTCAACACCCTCTTCCAACTCAACGAATACGCCGAAGTTAGTGAAGTTGCGCACTTTTGCAGTGTGCTTAGAGCCAACAGGATATTTCTCCTCGATGTTTGCCCATGGGTCAGCCTTGAGCTGCTTGATGCCGAGCGACATTTTGCGCTCTTTGCGGTCGAGTGTAAGAACTACTGCCTCTACCTCGTCGCCCACCTTCATGAAGTCCTGAGCCGAACGCAAGTGCTGTGACCAAGACATTTCAGAAACGTGGATAAGGCCTTCTACGCCCGGAGCGATTTCAACAAACGCGCCGTAGTCTGCCATAACGACAACTTTGCCTTTCACCTTGTCGCCAACCTTCAAGTTTGGATCCAAAGCGTCCCATGGATGTGGCTGGAGTTGCTTCAAGCCGAGGGCGATACGCTTCTTCTCGTCGTCGAAGTCGAGGATAACAACGTTGAGCTTCTCGTCCAATTTCACAACCTCGTTCGGGTCGTTTACGCGACCCCAAGAAAGGTCTGTGATGTGGATCAAGCCGTCTACGCCGCCAAGGTCGATGAATACACCGTAAGAAGTGATGTTCTTGACAGTTCCTTCCAATACTTGACCTTTTTCCAATTTGGCGATGATTTCTTTCTTCTGTTGCTCGAGCTCTGCCTCGATGAGGGCTTTGTGAGACACGACAACGTTTTTGAACTCTTGGTTGATTTTAACAACCTTGAATTCCATAGTCTTACCAACGAATACATCGTAGTCGCGGATTGGCTTGACGTCGATCTGAGAACCTGGCAAGAATGCCTCGATTCCGAATACGTCTACGATCATACCACCCTTTGTGCGGCACTTGATGTAACCCTTGATGATTTCGTTGTTCTCGAGAGCCTCGTTGACGCGGTCCCAGCTGCGTGCAGCGCGTGCTTTCTTGTGAGAGAGGATCAACTGACCCTTTTTGTCTTCCTGGTTTTCGATGAATACTTCAACCGTGTCACCAACTTTCAAATCAGGGTTGTAGCGGAATTCGCTCATAGGGATGATACCATCTGATTTGTAGCCGATGTTTACAACAGCCTCGCGTTTGTTCAACGCAATAACTGTACCTTCGATAACTTCCTTGTCTTTTACTGTGTTCAAGGACTCATCGTAGGTTTTCATCAACTCTTCGCGAGTTTTGCCTGTCTCGACCTGGCCGTGTTCGTACGAATCCCAATCGAAATCTGCAATAGGAGAATTTGTTAATTCGCTCATTTAAAAATAATTGTTAATAAAATAAGTTAATTTAGTAAGTTAGACATTATGTTAATAATAGTCGGCTGCAAAGGTACGCATAAATTTCTATACTACAATAACTTTGCTGTATTTTTTTAGCTAAATCAATCCGAAATGACGCAGGGCGTGGACGATGCCGTCGCTGTCGACTGCGGTGGTGACAAAATCGGCTGCGGCCTGCACATCGGGGAGGGCGTTGCCCATAGCCACTCCGATGCCGGCATGGCGCAGCATAGGGGTGTCGTTGCCGCCGTCGCCGAATGCCATCGTCTCGCTGATGGCGATGCCGAAATGGGCTGCCATGGCTGCTATTCCGCTTGCTTTGTCGGCTTTGCACGATGTGATGTCGGTGAAAGTTGGATACCAGCGGGAGCCGTGGCTCGACGGTGCGCTGGCGAGCAGCTGGGGCTCTTGGCTTGCGGAGACAAACACGGTCATCTGCACTATGCCGTGCCGCAGCAGCGGCGTGATGTCGTTGCCCACGGGAATCGACGGAACGTTGAGCAGTTTCTGCAGTCCGTCGACAAGAGGAATGTCGGGGTTGCACAGCAGTATTCCGTCAATGCCTACCACAAGCAACATCGCACCCATGCGGTCTGCTTCCGCCTTGATCGACAGGGCGTCGGCCTCCGGGAGGGGATTGCAAACGATGTTGTTGTCGCCGGCATAGCAGTATGCGCCGTTTGTCGTCACATAGCCGTCGATTAGATGGCTGATTGCCGACAGGTTGTTTATAAGTTGGCGCGGACGCCCGGTGGCGATAAACACTTTCAAGCCGTTGGCTTTGGCTTGCTCGAGGGCATCGACTGTCGATGCCGAAATCTCGTGGGTGTTGAAACTCACGAGTGTGCCGTCGATGTCGAAAAACAAGGCTTTTGTCGTCATTGCATCAGGTCCTCTTCATCGTATTTCTGAAACAGGAAGTCGTTGTATGGGAAACGCTTCATGTGGATTTCCTTTGCCATTTCGTATAGGCGCGACTTCAGTTCGTCGATGTTTATTCGTTCGCGTGCGGAGATGAATATGCAGTTGTCGTTCATCTTTGCCATCCACGTTTGTTTAAGCTCTTCCAGCGGAATATTCTCACGCAAGCGTGGGGTCAGGTCGTCGTCGTCCTTCTTGACGTAGGTGAAGGCGTCCACCTTGTTGAACACCAGAATTATCGGCTTGTCTTTCGACTCACATACCTCCTGCAGGGTGCGGTTGACCACTTCGATCTGCTCCTCAAACTGAGGGTGGGATATGTCGACCACGTGCACGAGTATGTCGGCGTCGCGCACCTCGTCGAGCGTCGATTTGAAGGAGTCGACAAGGTGGGTTGGCAGTTTGCGGATGAATCCGATAGTGTCGGTGAGCAGAAACGGAAGGTTGTCGATTATCACCTTGCGCACCGTGGTATCGAGCGTGGCAAACAGCTTGTTCTCGGCAAATACGTCCGACTTGCTGAGCAGGTTCATAAGCGTCGACTTGCCCACGTTGGTGTAGCCCACGAGCGCGATGCGCGTCAGCTTGCCGCGGTTTTTACGCTGTATCGATTTCTGCCGGTCGATGTTTTTGAGTTCCACTTTCAGACGCGATATTTTGTCGAGGATGATTCGTCGGTCGGTCTCTATCTGTGTCTCGCCCGGACCGCGCATGCCGATACCGCCCCGTTGGCGTTCGAGGTGTGTCCACATTCGCGTGAGCCGCGGCAGCAGATATTGGTATTGCGCCAGTTCCACCTGAGTGCGTGCGGTGGCAGTCTGCGCGCGCTTTGCGAAGATGTCGAGAATCAGGTTTGTGCGGTCGAGGATTTTCACCTTCAGCTCATTCTCGATATTTTGCACCTGCTTTGATGTCAGGTCGTCGTCGAAGATGGCGAGGTCGATGGCGTTGTCCTCGATGTATTGTCTGATTTCCTCCAGTTTTCCCTTGCCCACGAATGTGCGTGGGTTGGGGTTGTCGACGCGCTGCAGAAACCTCTTCTCCGACTTCGCGCCAGCCGTCTCGGCGAGAAAGGCGAGCTCTGCCAGATATTCGTTGGCTTTGGCCTCGTTTTGTGTCGGTGTGATGAGTCCGACAAGCACAGCGCGCTCGCCGATGTCTTCTGTTATTGTTTTCTCGTCAATCATATCTGTATCGTAAAGGTAAAAACAGGGGAGCCGCAAGTCGCGCTCCCCTGACACTCCCTAAAAAAACCTATTGGTTGCGAATCGCTTCGCTGTTATTTTTTCTCTACTTTGTTGTAACGCTCGTTGAGAATCTTTACAATGTCGTTGGTGATGTTGGGGATTCCGTTGACATAGTATGTGGCTTTCTTGTCGAGCACCACAGAGATACCGTTCTTTTTTGCATATTCGCTGATGCACTTGTCGATAGAGTCGTTGAGCTGCTTCAGGCTAAGGTTGTTTTCGTTGACAAACTTGTTCTGAAGGTCGTTCATATGGCGTTCGGCATCGTAGCCCATCTGCTGGTATTTCTGCATGTCGGCCTTGTAGCTTTCTTCTGTGAGGTAGCCGTTGTTGCGTCCCTTCTGCTCGATTTCCGATTGGAAGCGCTGCAGTTCGGCGGCCTTTTGCTGGCGCACGTTCTCCAACTTGTTCTGTGCGCGTTGGTTTGCTTCAAAAATGTCTTTGGCAAAGTTGTATTTGGCGGCGAGAGAGTCGCTGTCGATATATGCCATTTTCACTGTTGCCGGGACGTTTGCCTGAGGTTGTACGGCGGATTTCTCCTCCTTAGTGCATTGGCAGAGCAACAACACTCCGAGCATCAACGCAGCAACATTAATCACGCGGGTAATTTTCATTTTGGTTTATATATTTTTTAATTTAAGTTTTTCATTTCTTCATGACGCGCACATTCAATATTGTGCTTTCTCATCGCCGGATTGTCGTGGATGTGGCCTGATGGGAATTTTCCATTTTTCACGAAAAGCACTTTTACGCCCAAAAGGATAATACACAGCGCAATAACGCAAATTGAAAGCAATATTGTTGCCATTTCATCATAAATTTAGGTGCAAATATATGAAAAGGAGGTTAAATTTTGCGTCTCTCTCAATTTATTTTTATACCTTAGAGGGCGAAAAAAAAGATATTTAACAATATTTCAAAAATAAGAGCGTTTAATTTTAAATTATAAACAACTATGACCATTACTGACCTCGAGCCAAAATTAGTTTTTGGCATCTTCGACGAAATCACTAAGGTTCCGCGCCCATCAAAAAAGGAGGGCAAAATCCGCGAATTCCTTCTTGAATTTGCTAAACGACACAACATCGAAGCCAAGACCGACCCAATCGGCAACGTGGCTATGCGTGTGCCGGCAACGGCGGGTAAAGAAGGCGCTCCGACAGTGGTGCTTCAGGGACACATGGATATGGTGCCCAACCAGACCAAGCCGGAAACTCATAATTTCGACACCGATCCGATTTTGACTGAAGTCGATGGTGAATGGCTTCATTCAAAAGGTTACAAGACTACGCTCGGTGCCGACAATGGTATCGGTGTGGCTATGGCGCTTGCCGCTTTGCTCGACAAGTCGTATGAGCACGGTCCTATCGAGACTTTGTTTACTGTGGACGAGGAAACGGGTCTGACTGGCGCGAAAAATCTCGGCAAGGACATGATCACCGGCAACATCCTTATCAACCTTGACTCTGAGGACGAGGCTCAGATTTTCCTCGGTTGCGCTGGCGGTATCGACACTCTCGGACATTTCGACTATACCGACGCTCCTGCTCCTGCGGGATATCAGTTCTTCAAATTCTCGATTCTTAAATTCAAGGGCGGACACTCTGGCGCCGACATCCATTTGGGACGTGCGAACGCCAACAAGCAGCTTGCCCGCTTCCTCTTCAGCCTATATCGCGCATATGACGGTCAGGTGGCTGTCGCCGACATCAACGGCGGCGAGCTACGCAACGTTATCCCAGGCAACGCTTATGCCGTTATCGGTGTGCCTGCCGACAAGAAAGAAGACCTCCGCAAGCGCGTGAACGAGTTTGCTGCTGTGCTTGAAGAGGAGTTCAGCACCATCGAGGGCAACCAGGAAGTGGCACTTGAAACTGTCGACACTCCTGCAACGGTAATCGACGCCGACACAGCAAAGCGTGTCGTATGGTCTGTCAACTCTATCCCTAATGCGGTTCAGGCTATGAGCCACAGAATAGAGGGTATGGTCAACACTTCGACCAACACGGCGCTTATCCGCATGGACCGCGACAAGCATGTGATTACGGTGACCACTTCGCAGCGCAGCGAGGAGGAGAGCCGCAAATACGACATCGCCGGTCAGATTTACGCGCACTTCGATCTTAGTGGCGCGCGTGTGGAGCAAGGCGACGGATATCCAGGATGGACTCCTAACATGAATTCTGAAATCCTCAAGGTGGCTGTGAAGGCTTATGAGGATCTTTATGGAATCACTCCGCTCTGCACTTCTCTCCATGCCGGACTTGAGTGTGGAAACTTCCTGCTCAACAATCCGAAACTTGACATGATTTCTTTCGGCCCGACATTGCGCGACGTGCACACTCCTAAGGAGTCGATGCACATCCCGGCTGTCGACAAATGCTGGAACCACTTGCGCCGCATCCTTGAGATGATGGCTGACGAGAAATAATAGCATCTGGTTGAACAATAACCCAATTACGGGTGTTTTATCTTGGTGACACGCTTGTCACGGCGGATAAAACACCCGTCTTTTTTTATGTTCCAAACATTAATCAAACCACGACTATGGAAAAATCGGTAATACTGATATCTCTTATTGTGGCATCGGCGATAGCGCTGATGGCTTGCCCGCGTCCTCAATCAACCGACAACGCCGCCATACCGTTGCCTGCCGACACTGTAGCAGCCGCGCCTGACTCTGTGGCGCCGTCGGCTGACAATGCTCGCTATGAGCGTCTGACGGATGAAGACTACAAGAAGGTGGCGGATGAGCTGGGTGTTGACATCGCCACGATGAAAGCCGTGGTGGAGATAGAGGCGGGAAAGTCGCACAAGGGATTCGTGTCGCCGGGAAAACCGTTGATAAACTTCGACCTCACGATGTTTAAGAGACAGCTGTCGCAAGCGGGAATCAAATATGGGAAATACACAAGCTATGTGTGCTTCAAGCCTGTAAACACTCGCAAATACGGGTCATACGGCAACGCGCAGTGGGCACGGCTCGAATCTGCGCGCACGATAAGCCGCGACGTGGCAAACAAGTCCGCGTTCTGGGGGATGTTTCAGATTGGCGGATTCAACTGGAAGAGTTGCGGATGCGCTACGGTGGATGAATTTGTCGAACGGATGTCGCAGTCGGAGGCTGAGCAGCTTGAGCTGTTCGCGCAATTCTGCATCAACCGTGATTTGGTGAAATACCTGAAAAAAAAAGACTGGCACAATTTTGCCCGCCATTATAACGGCCCGAGCTACAAGAAGCGTGGCTATCACAACCGTCTGCGGGCAGCTCACGCCAAACATTCAAAATAAGCGCGGATTTTAGATGTGTATGCCGTATTCGTGCTTCAGCTCGTCCATCACGAATACGCTTTCTACCGACGCAAGATTCTCCACCGTGCCAAGCACATTGAGCACAAACTCCTGGTAGTATTTCATATCGGGGGCGTGGATTTTCAGCAGGTAGTCGAAGCTGCCGCTGATATTGTAGCATTCGGTCACTTCCGGTATGCCTTGCACAATCTTGGTGAATTCGGCGGCGATGTCGCGGTTCAGCTGCCGCATCTTGACGTTGCAGAACACCACAAAGCCTTGGTTGAGTTTGGCGGCGTTGAGTACGGCGATGTATTTCTGGATATAGCCTCGGCTTTCCATTCGTTTCAACCGTTCAAACACAGGGGTCGACGACAGGTTGACCTGTTGCGCGAGTTCCTTGATTGTCAGGCGGGCATTGCCTTGCAGCGTGCGTAGAATCTGCAAGTCGACCTTGTCTAATTTTTCCGTCTTTTCGATAGGTTCCATATTGTTTGATTGCTATTTAAAATCTTGAAATTCGGATTCCAGTTCTTCTATACTTGGAAGTTTGCCGCGGAAGTCAACCGGCAATGTCTGTCCAAGCTCATAGTCTGATATGCCAATGGGCTTGTGCAGTCCCCTAAGAGCATACTCGGCTTTTATATTGTCTTTAGTTTTGCAGAGCAATAGCCCAATTGTGGGGTTGTCTCCGTCTCGGCACAGCAAGTCGTCGATGGCAGAACAGTAGAAATTCAATTTTCCAACGTATTCGGGCTTAAACTCTGAAGCTTTTAATTCAATGACCAGATATCGATGTATAAAAGTGTTGTACATGAGAATGTCGATATAATAGTCGTCACCAGAAACGCAGATGTGATATTGACGCCCCATGAATGCAAAACCAGCCCCCATTTCAACTAGGAATTGTTCAATGTGTTTGACTAATCCGATTTCAACGTCTCGTTCGTTGTATTGGTCTGAAAATGTAAGCATGTCAAATATGTATGGATCTTTTAGCAGCGCTTTCGTCCTTGTTGCGTCAATGGATGGCATGGTTTCGTCAAAGTTGTTGGCGAGCGCTCCGATTGAACCATAGCGGTTTAGGCTTATGGCTTCAGAAAGATAGCGGACATTCCAATGGGATTTTAAGCATTGTGTCATATACCAATATCTTGCGTTGATGTCTTTTACTTTTTGAATTAGCAAAATATTGTGAGTCCATGACAGGTATTTGACCGGCAATGTGGGCAATTGCGCAGTCACTGATTGCGCAATTGCTTTTTTTGATTTAGTTGAAGTGAGATTTTTTTCGTATTCCAGATAGAACTGAATCATACATTGCAGATTTCTTACAGAGAAACCCTTTACGTCGGAATACTCATTTTTGATGTCGGTCGACAGCCGTTGCAAGGTCTTGTTGCCCCATCCGTCTGATTTTTGGCTGGCATGTAGCATTTCACCAATATCCCAGTACATTCGCAGCATTTCTTCATTGGCAGTTGCTGCCAACCGTTGTTGGGCTAAGTCAACGCGTTTCTTTACGTTGTTCAGCAATGCGATGTAGTGACGATGATCTAATTTTTCCGTTTTTTCGATGGATTCCATAAAAAAGTCTGCAATTTTTATTGACACTGCGAAGATAATAAATTCCAGTTGTTTTCACGTCTAAACGGCGGAGTTTGTAGAATTATTTTCGCACGTTTGCGAACCTTTTGTGTTGTATATTGTTCTATACTGATGAAAATTAAAAAATGTTTTTATGAAAAAAGGATTTTTGACGCTGATTTTAGCAGGTTCACTTATGAGTGCCGGTGCAGAGAATGCACTTACGGGCACCAAGTTTACCGACAATTGGTCGGTTGGTATCAACGTAGGTGTTACACAGCCTTTGGCTCACCCTTATTCTATTGGTGAAAACATTCGTCCGCAAGTGGGCGTGGAGCTTTATAAGCAATTCACGCCAGTGTTCAAGACCGGCGTGGAGTTCAATTCCGGAATAAACACAACGGGTGTCTATGGCAACCGCGGTGTGCGCACTGCTTTCGACCATGCAAATCTCAATCTCCTTGGTGGCTTGAACCTTATGAACCTTTTCGGAGGCTATAAAGGCTCGCCTCGGGTGTTCGAGATAGAGGCTCTCGGAGGCATCGGTGTAGGCCACGTGTTTGGATGCAAGGACGCCGACGGCTCAATGGCTCACAAGAACTATATGACTTCGAAGTTTGGATTGAACCTCGGGTTCAACATTGGCAAGGCTAAACAATTCACGTTGGCTGTCAAGCCAGCGATTGTTTACAATATTGAGGGCCGTTCGCAAAGCAACAACGCAGTGGCTTTCAACTCAAACAAAGCCAACTTTGAACTGATGGCTGGCTTGGCCTACCATTTCAAGACAAGCAACGGAACGCATCATTTCACTTACGCGCGTCTTTACGACCAGAACGAAATCGATGGTCTTAACGACAAAATCAACAATCTCCGTGGTGAGCTCGATGGCAAAGACAACGATCTCAAGGCTGCAAACAACAGAATCAACGATCTCAACAATGAAGTTGAACGCTTGAAAAACCGCAAGCCTAACGAGGTGCGCGTGGTGGAGACCGTAACCCAGCAGACTCGTTCGATGGAGTCGGTCGTTACATTCCGTCAGGGCAAATCGACTGTCGACAATGCCCAGCTGCCTAACGTGGAGCGTGTGGCAACTTATTTGAACAACCATAAGGACGCAACCGTAATCATCCGCGGATTCGCTTCGCCGGAAGGCAGCCAGGAAGTGAACGAGCGCATTGCGAAGGCTCGTGCAGAGGCTGTGAAAGACATCCTCGTAAAGCGCTATCGCATCAACGCAAGCCGCATCGACGCTCAGGGCAACGGCGTGGGCGATATGTTCTCTGAGCCGGATTGGAACCGCGTAAGCATCTGCACAATCGACGACAAAGAGAAATAATAATCAACTTGACATGACAGGAAGGACCGCGTCGGAATGACGCGGTCCTTTTTTTTGCAGGATTACCCGCCAAAAGTCCGACTGGTGTTGATTCTGAATCTTGCCACTTGAAACGTCGGTGAGGGAAAAAGAGTCTGCCTTATGACTATTTGTTGGTGGTTGGTACTCAAGGTGAAATGCATTCTTTTTTCCGCTTGCCCGACTTTTTGATTGAAAAAAACCGGATAAAAATGATGTTTTTCAGAAAAAAGACGTAACTTTGCACTCGGTTTAAGGAAAGATGCCGGAGTGGTCGATCGGGACGGTCTCGAAAACCGTTGTACGGGTAACCGTACCGAGGGTTCGAATCCCTCTCTTTCCGCTAATAAGGGTGTAAATCAGCAAATTATGCGATTTACACCCTTTATTATACCCAAAAAGTTTCTCTGTATTTCTACAGACCCCCTTTTTTTTACATTCCACCCGAGTTTTGCTACTGACCCTAAAAAAGCGACAGCGGCTTCCACCCGGAGCCGCTGTCGTGGTTATAGAAATGAAATAAAGATTCTTTTATTTGTTGATTTTCTGCCAGCTGTCTTTGAGCGTTATTGTGCGGTTGAACACAAGATGCTCCTTCGTAGAGTCCTTTTTGTCGGGCGTGAAGTAGCCGATGCGCTGGAACTGGAAGTGTGCCCCCGGCTCTGCGTTTTCTGCGAGGAACGGCTCTATCTTAGCGTGTTCCACAACTTTGATTGAGTCGGGATTGAGGAGCTCGTGGAAGTCACGGTCTTTAACCTCAGAGGCATTCTCCACGGCAAACAGGCGGTCGTAAAGACGCACCTCGGCGTCGATGCAATGGCGTGCCGATACCCAGTGGAGCGTGCCTTTCACCTTGCGCATGCTTCCCGGCATACCGCTCTTCGACTCTGGGTCGTATTCGCAGTAGATTTCTTCGATACGTCCGTCGGCATCTTTCTTGCAGCCTGTGCATTTCACGATGTATGCACCTTTCAGACGCACTTCCTTGTCGGGAGTCATACGGAAGAATTTCTTGGGAGGATTTTCCATAAAGTCGTCGCGTTCGATGTAGATTTCGCGCGAGAACGGCATTGTGTGGGTGCCGCTTGTAGGGTCTTCCGGGTTGTTTTCCATCTCCATCTGTTCCACTTGGTCGTCAGGGTAGTTGGTGATTACAACCTTTACGGGATCGATCACAGCGCATACGCGTGTCGCACGTTTGTTGAGGTCTTCGCGGATGCTGAACTCAAGCAGCGAGATGTCGTTGACAGCCTCGAATTTGGTGTATCCGATGCGGTTGATAAACGCTTTTATTGACTCAGGGGTGAATCCGCGGCGGCGCAGACCGGAAATTGTAGGCATGCGTGGGTCGTCCCATCCGTCAACGAGACCCTCTTTAACCAGTTGCAGCAGTTTGCGCTTTGACAATACGGTGTAGGTGAGGTTCAGGCGGTTGAACTCAATCTGACGCGGGCAGTAGGTCTCGTCGGCAAGCTCCTTTACGAAATATTCGTAGAGCGGGCGGTGAGGCACAAACTCAAGCGTGCAGATGGAGTGGGTCACACCCTCGAAATAGTCAGACTGTCCGTGGGCGAAGTCGTACATAGGGTACACTTTCCATTTTTCGCCGGTGCGGTGGTGTGGATGCTTGATGATGCGGTACATAATCGGGTCGCGGAAATGCATGTTTGACGACGCCATGTCGATTTTTGCGCGGAGCACCATCGCGCCCTCCTCAAACTCGCCGGCGTTCATACGCTGGAAGAGGTCGAGGTTTTCCTCGATAGAACGGTCGCGGAACGGACTTGCCGTGCCTGGCTGTGTCGGAGTGCCTTTCTGCTCTGCAATCTGCTCTGCAGTTTGCTCGTCAACGTAGGCCTTGCCTTCTTTTATCATGCGGATTGCGAGGTCGTAGAGCTGTGGAAAATAGTCAGAAGCGTAGTATTCGCGGTTGCCCCAATCGTAGCCGAGCCATTTGATGTCCTCGCGTATGGAGTCTACATACTCCACGTCTTCCTTCACCGGGTTGGTGTCGTCGAAGCGCAGGTTGCAGGTGCCGCCGAATTTCTCTGCGACGCCGAAGTCCATACAGATAGCCTTGGCATGTCCGATGTGGAGATAACCGTTAGGTTCCGGTGGGAAACGCGTGTTCAGGCGTCCGCCGTTCTTACCGTTTTTCAAATCGTCGGCAACCATCTGCTCGACGAAGTTCAGTCCTGACTCTTTTTCTGGTGTCAGTTCTTTGTTCTCGATTTCTGACATAGGTGTATCTAACTTTTAATTTGTTTCTAATGATTAAAATACAAAGTTAATGCAAAAATGTGGAAAACAGGAAATAGTGTGAAAAAAATCCAAGTTGCGCAATAAAAAAACCGTCTTGGCTCACTGGGAGGCAAGACGGTTCTTTAAAAAATCAACCTAATATGTGATGTTTATTTCTCATACCAAGTGCAGTCGATAAACTCGAACGTGCCAGGGGCAGTCACTTTGTAGCGCACGGTGTGGTTGGTTGTGGCATTGTTGTAGACTGCGAAATTGATGGTGTAGACCACTTCGAGTCCGGCAACCGGCGCTGCGTCGGCGTGGAGCGTGGCGAGTACGCCAGGAAGCACTTCCTTGCAGAAGCGGTCCATCATAAGCGTTTCGATTTGCTCGTCGGTCATTCCCTCATAGCCGGCAGGATACTGCTCTTTCGCCTTTGCAGGGCGGAGGTCGACATTGCCTTGGTAAGCCGATGTTCCGCAGTAGTACTCGTTGTTGCCATATTTAGAGATGTAGAAGTTGCCGTCCTTCAAGCCTGTCGATCCGAGAGGCTTGTCGATGTGCTCATATACCCAGTCGACGCAAGCCTGATAGTACTTGGTGGAGATTTCCACACCCTTGCCGCCCGGCAGCGTGATTTCCACGTTCGGGTCATACATCCACTTGCCGTTGGTGCGCACAAATTGAGCAGACTCCTCGGTCACGCCGTTGGTCTTCTGCCACAATGAGCCGTTGAACGTATATTGGTCGCATACGAGCGACGTCTTGCTGCTTGCGTAGTATTTGTAAGCCACAAGTTTGGTGTCGCCGGCCTTGGCATATGGGAAGTTGACCTTGAGATATGTAGGCAGATACTCGTCTGGTTTCTCCAGGTTGAAGTATTTCATGCCCATAGCCGTATAGTCGGCAGCCTGGAGCAGGTTGATCGACGTGTTGGCTTTCCAGTTGTTGCCGTCGAACGCGTAGACAGCCGATACGCTCTTTGATGTAACGGCAGTTGCGGCGCGCAATGCACGGCGCGATTTTGTAGCCTTAGCTTCAACAGCCGCTGTAGGCACGAAGTTGACATATTTGCCGCCGGAAATCGATGTGAAGTAACCGGTTACGGTGTATGTCTTATCGTTCTCGAAGAGGGCCTTCTGCTCGTCGGTGGCCTGATAGAGGCTTCCGATGGCGGTCTCTGCGCCGTCGATTGTGAAGTTGTAGAAGTTGCCAGAGATTGTAACCTTGCCGGTAAACTGGGCGAATACAGCCAGCTGGTTGTCGGTGATGCCGAGCAAAGCGTCGCAAGCCTTGCCGTCGAGCACTTTGGCGGAAGGATAGCTGTAGGCTTGGTTGCCTGTTACGGTAACTGCGGCTGTTGTGCCGGTAATCTGGAAGCCCTTGTTGTAGGCTGAAACCTCGCCAACAACGTCAACTTGGTCGCCCACCTTGTAGGCTGTTGCGTCGAAACCGCTTGCATAGTAAACGAGGATAGAGCCTGAATTGTCGGTGAGGATGAATCCGCGGGCGCAGATTGCAGTCACCAAACCTTTCACTGTGACGTTGCTGCCTACGGCTACCGATCCGAGCGCGCTTGTCATCTCATAGCCAGGGGCAGGATCGTTGCCCGAGCCTCCGAATGAAGGCTCTGTTTCGGTCTGCTTGTAGTTTACGATAACCATATCGCCTTTCTTGGCGTCGCTGTATTCAACAGAGAGAATCGAAGGAATGTGTTTCTGTGCCGATACGATAGGCGAGAAAGCCTCGATGTAGTCCTTTTCGCTGCCCCAGGCATCCTGATAGTCGGTCTCGGTGACAGTGTATTCCGAAGCGGCGCCGAAATTGGTCACTTCTTCAGGCACGTTGCCAGCTACGCGGTATGTGATGTTGATCGACGATCCGTCGCTCAGCGTGAAATATGCGAAATCAGAATCGCTGAGGAAATTAGGAATGTAGTCGCGGGCAGTGATTTTGTCGGTGAAATAGTGCTGTGTTCCGACAGCCTTCAGCTCCTTGCTCAAAGTGTCGCCGGCCTGCTTGATGTTGGCGGAGTTTGCTGCAAGGTTGGTGTAGTCGGCATCGGTAAACGTGTAGGCAATCATCTGCTTGTTGGTGATGCCTTTGTCGCCGTCGAAGCCGTCCAGTTTATCGTTCCAGTCGTTGGGGTCGCAACTTGACAACGCCACGAGGCATGAAGCGATAAGAGCGGAATATAATAGTTTCGTTTTCATTGTCTTGAATAGTTAGATGTTTAGAAGTTTACTTTCAGACGAACAGAATATGTGCGGCCGAAAGAGTAGAACACACGGTAGACATTGTCCCATTCGCCGGCAGTTGTGATGTTGTTGTAGGCATCCATCACGTAGTAGTGGTTGAACAGGTTGTTGATGTTGCCGTTGAGTGTGGCGCGCACACCGGCAATCTTGAAACTGTAGCTTGCGCTGAAGTCAAACTGGTTGCCCCAAGGAATTCTCCATGGGTCGGCAACGTTGATTGTTGAGTTTGCAGAGTAGTTTGACGACGACACTTGATAGTCGCTGTAGTTGCGTCCGCTTGCCACCCAGTCCAGACCGAAACGGAAGCCGTCGAGCGGACGGATGTTGATGCCGATAGAACCGGTTGTCTGAGCTGAGCCGCCCACTTTCACGCCTTTCTGGTTGAGCACTGCCCATGCGTGGTCGTCAGCAAGTATGCCCGACGCAACGGTGCCGCGGAGGTCTTTCAAAGGCTCGCCGTTCTGGTTGTAGAAGTAGCCCTTTGCGTTGCTGTCCCAAACCCAGTCGCCCACAGAGAGCATACCTTCGAGTTCGAACCATTTTACTGGACGGTATGTGAAGTTCATCTCCACACCCATGTGGCGTGCGTCTACGCCCTGCATATTGAGAGAGTAGCGGTCGCCGGCGTGTTCGCCCGAAGTGATTTCGCCGCCGCGGGTCGATGTCTTGTCTTTCCAGTTTGTGTAGTAGGCGTTGGCTACGAAAGAGAATACCGGATTGTGGAATCCATAGCCGATTTCATAAGAGATTACCTTCTCGTTTACAGCGTCAGGGTTGATTGCGTTGCTCTTGGCCGATGTCAGGAACGCGCCGCCTGAGTAGAATGGAGCGCGGCTGATGTAGCCGAGGTTGAAGAACACGTTGTTGTAACGGTTGATGTTGTAGTTCGCACCGCCCTTGATTGTTCCGCCGAGGAAGTTGAGCTTTTCCGACTTCTCGTGTGCCTTGTCGTAGTTGAAGTGGTCCACACGCCAGTAGCCTGTGTTGCTAATCGAGCCGGCAAGCACGAAGTTGAATTTCTTGTTGAGAATGGAGTATTCCAATTGTCCGAACACGCCTTCCTGATGAGTGTGTCCTATCCAGTCGCGGTAGACGATGTCGCCTACACCGAGTTTCTCGTATTTCCAGTTAGGATCGGCTGCCGCTGCGTTGTTGGCTGCCGACACGCCGCTTCTGCTGGAGTCGTCCATATAGTACTCACCGTCGTAGAGGTCGACAATCTCGTTGTTGTGGCGGCCTACGTAGTAACGCATGTCGAGACCGGCTGTAAGGGTGAGTTTCTTAGGGAGAAGCTCGTTTTTGTAAGTCGAAACGAGTCCGTACCATTCATGGGCGTTGTTGCTCTTTGCCATAACGAGGTTTGAACCTGTTGTGCTGTTGGCATTCATCTCCTGAATCTTGTCGTAGGCGAAAGTGCCGTCAGGATTGCGGAACAATGTGTTGAGCACACCGTTCGACGCGCCGTACCAAGACGAGTAGCTGAGGCTTGTGCCGTCTGCCAGCGTGCCGCGTCCTTGACCTGAGTAGCCTCCGCCACGTGCGATTGACAGGTAGGCTGCCGACGACAGTGATGACTTGTGGTCAATCTGCCAAGTGTGGTTGAGCGAAATCTGAGGTTTGTGGTATTGGTTTGTTGTAGAAGAGCGGCGCTGTCCGTTCTTGTCGTATCCGAATGTCGGATTGTAGCGGTACATCGACTTCTCGCCCATATAGTTCTGCACTTGCTGCCAGCCTTCGATTGTCAAACCGTCCTGTGAGCTGCGCTTGTTGTGAGTCTGAGGAGCTCCAAATGCGGTCAGCGACAATTGGTGGGCGTCGTTGATGCGTTTGGAGATGTTGATAAACCAGTTGTAGCTGTTGAAGTCTGTGCCCTGGATATATCCGTCGCCTGCACGGTGGGAGAACAAAGCGGTCACTGCCCATCCGTTTTTCATCAAGCCTGTCGAGAACGATACGCCTTCCTGGTGCAGTCCGTCGTTGCCCATACCGTACCATACGGAGCCGCCTTTCTTGGCATCGAGCGATTTGGTGATGATGTTGATTGTACCGCCGACTGAAGGAGTCGATACAATCGATGCGCCAAGACCGCGCTGTGTCTGCATTGATGATGTCACGTCGCTAAGGCCTGCCCAGTTGCTCCAATAAACACCGCCCCATTCCATGTCGTTGACGGGGACACCGTTGATCATGACTGCGACGTTGGCGGCCTGGAAACCGCGCATGTTGATTTTTGAGTCGCCATATCCGCCACCGTCTTTTGTGGCCCATACGCCTGGAGTGGTTTTCAGGACTTCCGGAAACTCTTGGTTGCCCAGTTTCATGTCGATGACACGGGCACTTACTTCCGAAATGGCAACTGGCGTCTCGCGTGTCTTGGCAATCGACTGCGTAACGACTACGTCGCGGAGCATCTGTGATGCTGCCTCGAGGCGAACTTCGCCCAAATTGCCTTGCGACTTTTTAAGCACTGTCTTGTAGCCGACATAGCGGATCTCAACGTCTTTGGAGCCTTGCGGCACTTCAATCTGGAAAAATCCGTCGATGTTGGTTACAGTTCCGATTTTTGTCCCGGGGATAGTGATGGTGGCACCGATTACAGGTTCGCCCTGCTCGTCAACCACGCGGCCACGGCAATTGCTATGTCCGGCTGCAAGAAGTTGCGCCGTCGATAGGAAAATTGCGGTAGCTAAGAGGAGTAGTCTCTTCATGCTGTAGGGATTTAGTTAATTTTAAAGAATAGAATATGTTAATTTTTCAATTTTTTAATTAATTGAACTGCCAATTCAAAACTTCGTGAAAACCACTATGCAAAATTAGACTTTTTGTGTAACGAATGCAAATTTAAGCCAATAAAAACTACGCGTTGTCACCAAGATGTTAAAATTCAAGGTGTGCAATGCCATGCAGGAGGATGCCGTCGTCTGAGACTCCTTCCGCCTGAACCGTAAATGCAGAGCCGCGCGGCAGCGAGGATTTAGGAATGGTTATTGTTGCATTGCCGTTGCATAGCCTGACATTCCCGTTCCAATAAAGGGTCATGCTCTTCGCATTCTCGGAAGAGTGAACATGCTCAGGCTTCTGATAGCCTAATGGCTTGAACCGTGACACTCGGTTCAATGTCATGCCGTCAAGAGATGAGGCTCCGTTTTTCAGCGTGATTGAGATTACTCCCGGGCTGCCTTTGGCTCCCCAGATGGCTGCGCTGCCGGTTTTGAACACGTCGATGCGTTCCACGTCCTGCATTTGTATGATGTCAAGGTCGTAGTCGCCATCAAGAATCACACCGTCGATTGCGATGGCGGCATGCGACTTGCCGTAGACTGAGATCTTGCTGCGCACATAAGCTGTGTCGCCTTTCATGTATATTCCTGGAATGCGTCTCAGCACTTCGTGGATGCATGTGGCGTCGATATATGCAAGTTGGTCTGCGGTCATGGAGAAGTCTGCCATGCCGGAGAACGTTCCGTTGTGCTTGTCACGTCGCGCGGCGGCTACGTCAACATTGTGGAGACGTATTGTCCTGCCGGATGCGATATCGTTGAAAACTGCCGCATCGCCGCATCGCCGCCCTGACTGCACGGCGATTGATGCGCTGTCTACGGGAGGATATGTCGTCTCGTCTATTCTGACGGCGGTCTTTTCGTATTGGTTGCCGACGGATGCGTTTACGGCAAAGGTCGTTCCGTCGGGGTAGTCAAGCCCAGAGATTGCGAAGTTGCCGTATTTGTCGGCTGTTGCGACAGCATACATGTCGGCATTCGGCGAGATGATGCTGACTTTTGCAAACGAAGCGTCTCTTGGATACGGTGCTGTAACGATAGCCTTGCCTGAAATCGTTTGTGAGACCTCGTGCTTTACTGGAGGCTGAGTGAACTGTCCTGCAAGAATGCTGTCAACGCAGTATCTGTCGCAAACGGAACGGTGCAGCAGCGAGTCGACCGCTGCCGCATTGTATCCGTTTGCGAAAAATCGGTCTGCGTCTGCAACTCCTCCGCGCACGTCTTGCGAGAGCAGTATCTGTGGGATGATAGACGGTGTCTTATTGTCGTGGCCTTTTGTTATGGCTACCGACATATGCGCTGAAATCTGTGATGGAAGGCATATATTGAGGCGTATGCTGTCGGAAAACTCGGCATGAGCCGTGATTGTTGCTTTCACAGATTCTTTTCCGTAGGGAGAGAACACTGATTTTATGCCAAAAACTGCTCCGGCGCTGTCAATTGCAATAAATTGCGAAATGCCTTCGGGCAGCTCCTTTTTGGGGAAAACTATGGGCTCTCCTGGTTTGATCTGTCCGTCATAGCATACGCAACCTCTCGAAATTACGGCAAGTTTGACGGCTTTCGCGGCCGAGTTGTCAAGCATGATTTTAAAAGCTTGGCCGGTGTCGGTGCAGTGCAGTGGATTGGATTTTTCCCAAGCGTCGGCTGTTTGGATGTCAGTGACAGGAGCGGGGCTGCTTCCGATGCTGATAGGCGTAAGGCATTCGTAGCCGTGCAGTCCTGCAGAATAAAGGGTGTAGCATCGCAGGAAACACTGCTCTTCAGCCAAATCCTTTGGCGTGTCGAGATATCCGGCGTATGCGCCGTTGTGTCTGGCTATTTTGATCCTCTTTATTGTGAAGCCTTGCGTGTCAAGGAGCTCGGCGTATGCATACATGTCGGCATCCGTGGGAATCAGGCTGGTTGCGTCGACAGCATATATGCACAGCCAGATTCGTTCGCCTGGCATATAGCTTGTGCGGTCGGTGTGGATGAATAGCTTCTCCTGTGGATACAGTTGTCTCTGTTTGTTGAAAAGCATAGACACATTTGGGCATATTTGCTGTGGTCTTGACGTCATTGCCGCCGTCAGCATGATGACGATGAATAAAAAAAATCTTTTCATATTCTTGTGTTTTATTTCTTGTGTCTCAGTCGGCAATCTTGATGCTTATGGCTTTCAGTTGCTGCCAGCCGGCTTTGTCTGTGACACGGACCATAAAATGATAGTCTCCGTTGTCGATGTCGTAAGGAATTGGAATGTCGACTTTCGCCTCATACGACGTCGCCCCTGTAGGGATGGCAAAGTCTTGGTTGTAGATCCACGGATTAACAGGCGTTTTTATGGGGTCGAGCGGACAGTCGCCGGCGGATGTGGAATGCGAGTGGTGGTCGAAATTGTTGTGGATTTCGAGGTTGAAGTTGCCGAGCTCCATATTGTCGGTGAATGTGTAGCGGAAAGGAATTGTCTCTCCTTTGTGATACACCTCGCAGTTTATCGGGGAAGGAATGTCGCCATCAACGATTTGTGGCTTTTCAAGATCTTTTGCCGGATCGTCGTTGTTGCTGCATGAGCAGATTGCGATAGACGTCAATGTCGCGTATGCAAAATGTAATATCCGTTTCATAATACGATTGCTTTTCTTGTAAAGGCTTGTCTGCCGACCAATTGCCGACAGCCAAGCCGTGGTGGTGTTATTTAGTTATCTGAATGCCTTCAACTTCCTCTGTGGTGGAATTGCCCTCGGCATCGGTTACAGTAAAGTGGAGATGGTACTCGCCTGCTGGTGCGTCGGCAGGAACGGCGAGATGTTCATGGAAATGGGCAGATGTCTCGCCGAGATATTTGCCTGTGTATTTGAATTCCTTCTCGTAGTCGGCGGCGGTATTGTGCAGTTCCACTTCTATTTCAGCGATTTTGTTTGGCGCGCTGATTTCCGCCTCAAGATGCATTTCTCCGCCGGCAACCGCAGTCTTGCTGTTGCCTTCGCCAGTTTCCGTTATTGTTATTTCTGGGGAGCCTTCCACCGGCGTCGTTATTTTTAAAGAAGATTTGAACACAGAGCTTTGTCCAGCCTTGTCGGTGACGGTGAACGTCAGCACATATTCACCGGCAGCAGTCTCGGAGGAAATGTCAATGTGCTCGTGGAAAGTAGTGTTGCGCACACCGATGTATTTACCATCGGTCCATGACTTCGCGACCACAGTGGTTAAGCCGTCGGCTGATGTTACAGCAACGTCGATGCGGGCGATGAGCCCTTCGGCTTCAAGATTGCCTTCAAGATGCATGTCTTTGCCCGCCGTGGCGGTTTTGCTGTTTTCCTCGCCAACTTCGGCGAGAGTGGCTACGGGTTTGGAAACATTCGGCTCATCGTTGTTGTCGCACGATGTCGTAAATAGAGAAAAAACACTCAGTGTCAAAGCCACTGTAAGAAATAAACACTTTTTCATAGTTCCTAAGGTTTATATGTTAATAAATCACTTTTATTCCAGCAAAATAACTTCTTGGCAGAGACGGACCATAGACGTAGTCGGAGTCGCGGTTCCATCCTTTGTCGAAGTCTTTTTGGTAGGCGTTTGTTATGTTCTGTATGCCACCGTTTATCTGTAGAGTCAAGTCGTTGTATACAGGAATGTCGTATGAAAGCTTTACGTTCAGTGTGAAGAAATCTGGGGTGTCGACTGCTGTCGGAGTATCGATGCCCGATCCGGCGTTGTGTCCGACAAGCATGCTGCCCGTGTAGTTTCCTGTGACAGCCGCTGTGAAACGTTGCAGAGGGGTTGAGGTAAGCGTGAAATATCCGTAAGTGTTCGGAGTGCGCATCATTTTACGGTATTTCTGTTCCGGAACCTCATCGTTCCATGCAATGGCTTTGTCATATTTGCTTTGTTGGAGTGTTACGCCGGCCTGGAGCGAAATCCATCTTGACAGTGCAACCTTGCCCTCGATGTTTAGACCAAGCACCTTTGCGCCGTATGCGTTATAGCGTTCCTGCACAGTGTTGCCTTGGCTGTCGGGTTGGTCAAGTTGCCTGAGCGCAAACACGTTGTTCAAATCCGTGTAGAAACCTTCGACAAGCAGATTGACTTGTGCATTCTCAAACTTGTGATAAATGTCTGCAGACAAACTGAAACTGTTGGATCGTTCTTCTTTCAAATTGTCAGCAAGAACAGTGACCAGACGTTCACCACCGACAATGCCGATGTGCAAATCTTCGTCAAAGGCCTGTGGCGCACGGAATCCTCCGGCATAGCTTGCGCGCAGGTTGACATCCTCAGTCGGATTGAAGCGTATGTTGGCACGCGGACTGAAAATTATGCGGTCCACAAAATTGTGTTTGTCAAATCGGCCTCCGATTAGAAAACTCCAGCGTTTGTTTTTCCATTCATTCTGGAAAAACAAGCTTCCGATTCGGGCATTTTGCCGGAAGTCACGGTTGTAGCCGAGGATGATGTCTTTCAGTCCGTCATGATTGTATTCCGCACCAAGAGTCAGGTCTGATGGCATAAATATAAGTTTGTCGAAAGAATGCATATATTGTGCGCCGAGAATATAGGTGAGGCCATGTGTGGTGCCGTAGGCCTTCTGTGCGGCCTCAATATCATCAGGCGTGCCTTCGCCTATTCCTCCATAATAGCTTTTGCGGGCAGTTGACTGGAACGAGAAATATGCGTTTACGCGGTTTTCCCTGTTTGGCGAGAAATAATCATAACTTAATCCTCCGCCTTGAATGTTGTGCTCTGTTTGTTCGGCGATGTTGGCCTCATGGGCTATGTGGTCAAGCATGTTTCCGCCACGTCTGAACTCATGGATGCCATGATACTGCAACGTCAATTTGGAGTAGGGATTCAGCTTTAGAAAGGAGTTGAGTCCTAATGTCTGGTTGTGCAAGACGGGCAACTCGCTATATCCGTCGCCGTCATAATCAAACGGTTGACGGTAACGGTTCTGTCCATATATGTAGAATCCGGCTCTGTTGTTGTCTGTGACCAATGACAGATTGGCTGATGTGGTGTTGTCAAACGAGTTTTTTCCGCCGATGCTCATAAACGAGTGCCCCACTTCTGCAGAGTTCCGGGATGGCTCTTTGGTGATAATGTTGATGGTGCCTCCTATGGCTGATGCTCCGAATAAAGCAGAACCGCCGCCGCGCACCACCTCTACGCGCTCAATCATATTCGTCGGGATTTGTTCCAGACCATAAATGCCGTTCAAGGCGGAGAATACAGGGCGGGAGTCAATCAATATCTGAGAGTAGTGACCGTCAAGTCCGTTGATACGTACTTGTGTGAAGCCGCAATTCTGACAGTCGTCCTCTGTCCTGACTCCAGGTTGGAAATTCAAACCTTGCGCAAGACATACTGACTGTGTCGCATCAAACAATTTGGGGCTTAATACGTTGACTAAATTCGGCGCAAGTTTGCGCTTGGTTTCGTTTCTGTTGGCTGATACTACAACATCGTCCAGTGCGATGTCATCTTGTTCGATGGCAAAATTCAGCTCTTTGGTGGAGTTGGCATCGATAGTTATGCTTTTTTGTGTGGTGCGGAAGCCTACGGATTTGACTTCTAAAGAAATAGTGCCTGTGGGAAGGTTCTTTAGAAAATAGTGCCCGGAGGTGTCGGTTGTAGTGCCTATGTTGGTTCCTTTCACGAATATTGTTATGTAAGGCAGGTGCTTCCCGCTTTGCTTGTCGATGACATGCCCATAGATATTGGCGTCAGAGCCATCTTGCTGCGGACTGCTGGCATCTGCCAGAAAGGGAATTAGCATAGCCAACAATGTGGCGACTGTGATTTTGATTTTAGTAGTCATAGTGTTTATGTTAATTGATAATTAATGATTCAGACTTGCAAGTATGAATAGTTGATGGTTATACGTGTATTATATTTCCCACGTTGCCATAAAGGAGAAGTTGCGGCCTGGCTCCGGCACATCGATAAGACGATAGTGACTCGTGTGGTCGTAATATCCATTGTTTAGCAGGTTGTCGCATCTGAGCGACAGCCGTAGTCGTGCACCGCCTATTTTCAGTGATTTCCCGACGGAAATGTTTATGAGTTGATGTCCTGGTGTCGGTTCCTCGGGAGGAACGATTTCGTTCTGTCGTCCGACAGCTACATATTCCACAGCTGCAAATCCGCCCTTGGCATCGTCTGCAGCAGGCAGGTCGTAGCGGAGTTGGACACGGACTGACCATGGAGTGGAGAATGGCAGGGAATAGCCTTTCTTATCGCCTGACAGCTGACGGGCATAGAGATATTCGCCGCCAGCGTTGATTTTGAAATGCTGGAGGATGAGGAATGAAAGTTCGGCCTCAAACCCACAGCGCGCCACGCGGCTTTGCTCATAGTTGTAGAGCTGCAGCCCTTCTTTATATTCGGATGTGGGACACAGGTAGATGTAGTTTGGAAAATAGTTGAAGAATGGTGTTACGGAAGCCTTGATGCCGTCATGGCTGTAGACGGCAGCTGCGTCGAGTTGGTATGACTCTTCCGGATTCAGATTGGCATTGCCTTTCTCATAGCGGAAAATGCTGTAGTTTACACCGTCTATGCCAAGCTCTTTAGCTATAGGCATTCTGAAGCTTTTCCCGATGTTGACTTTCAGAACAAGATTGCCTATATGGTTGTCGATGCCTGCTGACCATGTCACGCTGTTGAATGCTCTGTGCAGGTTGGCGGAACGTTCGGCATATATTGAGTCGCCGCTGGCTGTCGGTGTCTTGAACCAGTCGTGGTAGCTGTGAGTGTTTATGCTTCCGTAATCGAAGCGTATGCCGGTGCTGAGGATGATGTTGTCGTTGACGGCAAAATGGTCAGACAGAAATATGCCGAATTGCAACAGCTCAAAATCTGGCAGTACAAAGCTCCAGCCTCCACTGCGGTTGTGCTGATATTCTGCGTTGACTCCTCCTTTGAGAGAGTTTGTGCCGATTGTCTGCTTGACGTTGGCCGCGGCTGAGACTGTGTTCTTGTCGAAACTGTGTTCAAGTGTGCCGTTGGGCTTGGGCATGTATCCGTGTGACACTGGCTCGGAGAGCTCGCGCTGGTGGTTGTTTTGCCAGCTGATGTTGCTTTCCGCCAAGCCTCCTTTCCAATGCCATTCGGTGTGGTTCGAGACAAACAGATGATTGACACTGTGCTGCGGCAGGTCGACGTCGCGGGCCGACCGGTCGTAGTCAATCTCAGACAAGCGTACCTCGAGGCCATGCGCGTTGGCGAAAAAACCACTTTTGGTGTTGACGTCGGAGATTCGAAGCCAGCTGCTCCATTTGTTTCCCGTGTGCCCAATTGTAAGACTGCCGTCGGTCTCGCGTCCTGACGTATTGCGCAGACGGCGATTGTGCAGTTTTATGTAGTATGAATAATACTGAATGCTGTCTACAGGAACACGCTGGTCGGCATAGTCGATGAAGGTGGCGTTGGCTTTATACCAGAAATTGTTCTTGCGTCCTGTCAATCTTACAGAGGTGCCGATGGCGTCATTGACGCTGCGGGCAAACAGGTTCGCGCTCCACTTGAATCTGTCTTGCGGCACGGCGGTGCTTGTCAGATTGATGACTCCTCCTATGGCGTCGGAGCCGTAAGACAGCGAGGCAGGGCCTTTTATCACTTCCGCGTGGTCGATGTCATACTGGTCTATTTCCAGCCCATGGTCGTCGCCCCATTGCTGCCCCTCGTGTTTGATGCCGTTTTCTGCCACAACCACGCGGTTGAACCCGAGCCCGCGGATTGTTGGTTTGGACTCATTTGATCCTACTGACATGGCTTTGACGCCGGGTATCTTCTCGAGGCTTTGCATGAGCGAGCCGCTGAAATTAGTTTCTATAAATTGTTTGCCGACATATGTGGTGCTTAGTGCCGACCTCATTTGCATATCTTTACTATAGCCGTTTCCCTCCACGACGACATCCTTGAGCACAATTCCTGCTTTTGTCGGCTGCCGCAGACTGTCGGTGTCGGATTCCAATCCGTTTCCGAGACTGTGGCCTGACGCGCTGCCGGCTGTTGAAGCAAGGATGCAGTAGGGTAGGATAAAAATGGGAAGCGACTCAGTTAAAAACTTCCTGTTCATCCTAAAAATTAACGTATTAGTGGATTGTGCGATTTTTCATGTCCGAAATTATTTATTCGGATATGAAATGAAGAAAAACTTGAAATTAAGCTTGATATGCAAAAGGAGGCGCACGGAGAAATGCGCGCTTAGTCGTTGCTTCCAGGATTCCTGCGCAAGGGAGCGCAAGAATGAACGACAAGAGGATGGTTGTGAAATCAATATGAGGCTCTGCCTCTTCGACAAAAGGCGATAGGATGAATTGGCAAATCGGACAGTCGTTGTCGGCTGTGCCATTGTGCGAGTGGCATGTGCCCGACGTTTCGACAGTGGAAATGGCATCGGAGTCGTGAACGTGTGTGGCTTTCACGATTCCCATAGGCAGGAGCGACAACAGAAGCACCAGCGCTATTATAATCCTATTTCGTCTTAATGTTTTCATTTATGCCGCAAAGATAATGATTGTTTCTAAAATATGCAACAATGTTGCATATTTTAATTGTGTTAAATTTTGCTATTTGTGAAATTGTTGGTATTTTTGCATTTAAATTCAATTAAAAGAGTGTTGGAATGAATGCGACAGACATATTGAAAAGAAAGGGATTGAAGAAAAGTGCACAGCGAATCCGTGTGATCAACATTCTGAAAGACAAAGGAATGCCTATGGCTGAAGATGAGATAAAAGTGGCGATGGGCGAGATTTATGACCGTGTGACGTTTTATCGCACGATGCAGGCTCTTGAGAAAGCGGGAGTTGTTCACCGCATTTTAATAGACAACAATAAGTCGGAGTATGCCTTCAACGTTGAAGACGGACATCATTCGCATGTGCATTTTTTATGCACAAAGTGCGGTGCGGTTTCGTGTCTTAGAGATGTCATGGTTGCCGACTATCGTTTGCCGGAAGGCTATGTGCCTGCCGAGAGCGAAGTGCTGATAAAGGGGGTGTGTCCATCGTGCAGCGCGGAGAAGAAGTAGTAAAGGTTGCTTTTTGTGCTTATTTTGAAATGAATCTAATAAAAATGCTTGTTTCGCAGATAAATCAAAGAAAAATTCCTAATTTTGAAACTCAAAATAAAACAAGGTGAAAATAGCGATTGTGAAATATAACGCCGGAAACGTGTTCTCTGTGGAGTGCGCGCTACGCCGTCTTGGCGTGGAGCCGGTGTTGACTGCCGATCCTGATGTGCTGCGCGCCGCCGACAAGGTGGTTTTCCCTGGTGTGGGAGAAGCGTCGTCGGCAATGACTTGTCTGCGTGGCGGCGGCCTTGACGGCGTGATACGCTCGTTGCGGCAGCCGGTGCTTGGTGTGTGTATCGGGCAGCAGCTGATGTGCCGCCATTCGGAGGAGGGCGACTGCGATTGCCTCGGCATCTTTGATGTCGACGTCAAGCGTTTTCAGCCTGCGCAGGGCTTCAAAATTCCGGAGATGGGTTGGAACACTGTCGCGACTGTGCGCCAAAGCCGGTTGCTTGAAGGCATTGCCGACGGCAGCTATGTCTATTATGTGCATAGTTACTACGCTCCGGTTTGCGCCGACACGATAGCCGTCACTGAGTTTGCTGTGCCGTTCAGCGCGGCGATGCAGCGCGACAACTTCTATGCCACACAGTTTCATCCTGAGAAGAGTGGTGATGTCGGGTCGCGCATATTGCAAAACTTTTTGGAATTATGATGGAGATTATACCGGCAATAGATATTATCGAGGGCAAGTGCGTAAGGCTTACGCGCGGCGACTACGACACGAAGCGAGTCTATAACGAAGATCCACTTGGGGTGGCGCAGGCGATGGAGAGCGCCGGATGCCGACGGTTGCATCTGGTGGATCTTGACGGCGCGAAGGCAGCCCACATTGTGAACTATCGCACACTGGAGCGGCTGGCTTCGCGCACGTCGCTGACAATCGACTTCGGCGGCGGCTTGAAGTCTGACGACGACGCGCATGTGGCTTTTGAGTCTGGCGCGGCGATGATTACGGGCGGCAGTGTGGCGGTGAAAAGTCCGGAACTTTTCCGTGGCTGGATTGCCCGCTACGGTGCAGACCGCATTATTCTCGGTGCCGATGTGAAGAACAAGAAAATAGCCACCGTGGGATGGACGGAGGACAGCGGCATCGACTTGATGCCGTTTGTGCGTGGATATATGGAGCGCGACGGCGTGCGCAATGTCATCACGACCGACATTGCATGCGACGGGATGCTTGAAGGCGCGGCTGTGGACCTGTATAAGGAGATGCTCGAAGAATTGCCGGGTATAGTGCTTACGGCAAGTGGAGGCATAGGCTCGCTTGTCGACGTCGAGAGCCTTGACGCCGTCGGGGTGCCGTCGGTGATTGTGGGCAAGGCGATTTATGAAGGGCGTATATCGCTTAAGGATGTGGAACGGATTAACATGAACTGCAATGCTTGCTAAGAGAATCATACCCTGTCTTGATGTGAAAGACGGCAAAACGGTAAAAGGTGTCTGTTTCGGCAATCTGCGCGATGCCGGCGATCCGGTGGAGCTCGGTCGGAGATACAGCGAGGAGGGGGCCGATGAATTGGTGTTTCTCGACATCACGGCATCGAGCCAGCGACGCAAGACGCTGGTCGACATGGTGAGCCGTGTGGCGCGCGAGGTGAATATTCCTTTCACTGTGGGCGGTGGAATAGGTAGCGTGGCTGATGTTGAGGCGTTGCTCAATGCCGGTGCCGACAAAATTTCCATCAACTCGTCGGCGTTGGCGCGTCCGGAGCTTATCGACGAGATTGCAGCCCGTTTCGGCAGCCAGGTGTGTGTCGTGGCCATCGACGCGCGCTGTGTCGACGGCGATTGGCAATGTTTCACTCACGGAGGCAGCCGTCCTGCCGGACGCGGACTGTTTGAATGGGCTGCGGAGGCTGAACGCCGTGGCGCAGGAGAACTGTTATTTACGAGTATGGACCACGACGGTGTGAAACAGGGGTTTGCCTGCGATGCTTTGGCGCGACTGAGCACTGGCGCGGGAATTCCCGTGATTGCGAGCGGAGGCGGCGGACGGATGAAGCATTTTGCCGAAGTGTTTGAGCTTGGCAATGCCGATGCGGCGCTGGCGGCGAGCGTGTTCCACTACAATGAGATAGGAATCGGAGAATTGAAGAAATATTTACAAGAACAGCATATCACAGTGAGATTATGAATTTGAATTTTGAAAAAATGGGCGGACTTGTTCCAGCAATCATACAGGATGCACGCACAAAGAATGTGCTGATGCTCGGTTTTATGAACAAAGAGGCGTTTGAGAAAACTCAGGCTACGGGCTTGGTGACATTTTACAGCCGCACACGCAATTGCTTGTGGACAAAAGGTGAGGAGAGCGGAAACACGTTGACTGTGGTGTCGATTGCCGACGACTGCGACAACGACACGCTGCTCATTAAAGCAATCCCGGCTGGTCCGGTGTGCCACACCGGCGCGGCGACATGCTTCTGCGATTCAAACGACTATGGCGTTGAATTTTTCGACTATCTGCAGAAATTCATCCAGCGCCGTTATGCGGAGATGCCAGAGGGATCCTACACCACTTCGCTTTTCAAAAAGGGAGTGAACCGCATGGCTCAGAAAGTGGGCGAGGAGGCTGTAGAAACGGTCATCGAGGCAACAAACGGAACCGACGACCGTTTGGTCTATGAGGCTTCCGACTTGATGTATCACCTTATCGTGTTGCTCACGTCGAAGGGGTTGTCGCTCGACGACCTGTCGCGCGAGTTGCAGAAACGTCACAAAGAATAAGAAACAATCAATATAAATCATGTCAGCAATCATTGATTATAAAAATGTGGAAGTGCTCCGTAAGGAGTTGCTCGTGTTGAAAAACGTGAACTTCCAGCTCGAGGAAGGTCAGTTCGTGTATCTGATAGGCCGTGTCGGAAGCGGTAAGAGCAGCTTGATGAAGACGATGTATGCCGAAGTGCCTATTGAAATGGGCGAGGCGAGAATCTTCGACTACGACCTGTCTGCCATCCGCCGCAAGGACGTGCCTATGCTGCGCCGGCAGATTGGTGTGGTGTTCCAGGATTTCCAGTTGTTGTCTGACCGCTCGGTCTACGACAACCTGTTGTTTGTGCTTAAGGCCACGGGTTGGAAGAACAAGACCGACATCGACGAGCGTATCAATGAGGTGCTGAGTGAGGTGGGGATGGAGCACAAATCCTATAAGATGCCGCACGAGCTGTCGGGTGGCGAGCAGCAGCGCATCGCCATTGCGCGCGCTCTGCTCAACCGTCCGAAACTGATTCTTGCCGATGAGCCTACGGGCAATCTTGACCAGGAAACGGGACATCAGATCATGTCGCTGCTGCACCGCATCTGTGCGGAGGGAACGGCTGTAATTATGGCAACCCACAACATCCAGCTCACGGAGGATTTCCCTGCGAGGGTTGTGAAATGCGAGGATAAGAACGTAATAGAACTTTAATAACGATTTGATATTCGATTGAAAGCGAAAGAATGAAGGTACTGAAATTTGGCGGAACTTCTGTCGGTTCGGCGGAGCGAATCAGAAAAGTTGCCGGAATTGTGACCGGCAAGGGGAAAAATATTGTGGTGCTGTCGGCAATGGCTGGCACTACCAACACTTTGGTTGAGATTTCTGATTACCTGTACAAGAAAAATGTAAATGGAGCGCACGACGTAGTAAACGCTCTTGAACTGAAATATCTTGAGACCATCGACAGCTTGTATGACAAAGAGTCGACAAAAACGGCTGCAACGGCTGCGATAAAGGAGCGTTTCGACTATCTGCGCTCGCTTGCCAAGGCGAATTTCACGGTCTTGGAGGAGAGGGAGATTCTCGCGCAGGGCGAAATGATGTCGACTGCGATGATGCATCTATATCTGCAGGAGCAGGGCGTGAAGTCGGTGTTGTTGCCGGCACTTGAATATATGCGCACCGACAGCAATGGCGAGCCAGATACGGCATTTTTAAAGGCTCGCCTGTCGGAGATGCTCGACGAGCATCGGGATGCCGAAATATATATCACGCAGGGCTACATCTGCAAAAACGCTTATGGCGAGACAGACAACCTGCAGCGCGGTGGCAGCGACTATTCGGCGTCGCTCATTGGCGCTGCTGTCGGCGCGGAGGAGATTGAAATCTGGACCGACATTGACGGTATGCACAACAATGACCCGCGCTATGTTGAAAACACGCGTCCGGTGGAACGCCTGAATTTTGAGGAGGCTGCCGAGCTTGCTTATTTCGGTGCCAAGATTCTGCACCCCACATGTGTGCAGCCGGCGAAACTGAACAACATTCCCGTGCGTCTGCTCAGCACACTCGACCCGTCTGCCAAGGGCACGCTGATTGACAATATGGCGGCAGACCACACCATTAAGGCGGTGGCTGCGAAGGACGGCATCACTGCCATCCGTGTCAAGTCGAGCCGCATGCTGCTGGCTTACGGTTTCATAAGCAAGGTGTTTGAGATTTTTGAGGCGCATAAGACGCCGATAGACATGGTTACGGTGTCGGAAGTCGGTGTGTCGGTGACTGTCGACAATGAGCGGAACCTTGAGAGCATCATTGCGGAGCTGCGCAAATTCGGGACGGTGACCATCGACCACGATATGGTGATAATCTGTGTGGTGGGCGATCTTGAATGGCAAAACCGTGGCTTTGAGGCGAAGGCTTTGGCTGCTCTGAAGGACATCCCTGTGCGGATGATTTCCTATGGCGGCAGCAACTGCAACATCTCATTCCTTATCCGCAAGGAGGACAAGGTGGCGGCACTCGCTAAACTGAGTGAGGAATTGTTCAACAGACAATAGGATTGTGTTATGACTACATTTCCGATTGATGAATTTAAAAACATAGAGACTCCGTTCTATTACTATGACATGGAGTTGCTCCGGCTGACTCTCGACGAGGTGAAGAAGCAAGCCGGCGGAAGTAAGGTGCACTATGCTGTCAAGGCTAATGCCAATCCTCGCATCCTCGCCGCGGTGCGCGAGGCGGGATTGGGTGTGGACTGCGTGAGCGGTGGCGAGATAGAGGCGGCTCTGAATGCTGGATTCTCCGGCGGCGACATAATGTTTGCCGGGGTGGGCAAGACCGACCGCGAGATTGCGCTGGCACTTGACGCCAACATTCATTGTTTCAACGTTGAGTCGTTGCCTGAACTGCTCAACATCAACGAGATTGCCGGAAGCAAGCACATGATGGCGCACATTGCAGTGCGCATCAATCCCAACGTGGACGCCCATACACACCAGTATATCACAACAGGGTTGAGCGAAAACAAATTCGGCATCAATCTTGAGAATCTTGACGAGTTTGTCGAAACGGCGTTGTCGCTCGACAATATTGACCTTTGTGGTGTGCATTTCCATATAGGCTCGCAAATCACGGAGACTGGACCGTTCGTGCTGCTGTGCAGGAAGGTGGGTGAAATTCTTGACCGCATGAAGGCTCTTGGGGCTGAAATCACAATAGTGGATATGGGTGGCGGTTTCGGAATTGACTACGACGATCCCGACGGCAATCCGATTCCCGACTTCGAACACTATTTTGCTGTGTTCCGCGACAATCTGCAGCTTTCTCCCGACCAGGAATTGCATTTCGAGCCGGGACGGTCGATTGTGGGGCAGTGCGGCTCGCTGATTACGCGTGTGCTTTATGTGAAGGAAGGCACAGCCAAGAAATTCGCCATTGTCGATGCCGGTATGACCGACCTCATTCGTCCGGCGTTGTATCAGGCTCATCATAAGATTGAAAATATCTCATCCACATCAGCGGTCGACGATGTCTACGATGTCGTAGGGCCAATCTGCGAGTCGTCTGACAGCTTCGGCACCGATGAGCGGCTGCCGCTGGTGCAGCGCGGTGATTTCCTCGCTTTGCGTTCGGCTGGCGCTTACGGCGAGATTATGGCATCTACCTACAACTGCCGCCGCTTGCCGGGCAGTGTGTTTTCAACTGACTTATAAAACAAAATTACAATGAAATATTCGTATCGCACCGAAGGCACTTGCTGTCAGGCCTTCGACATTGAGACAGAAGACGGCAAAATCAAAGACGTGCAGTTCTATGGCGGCTGCAACGGAAATCTGCAGGGAATATGCTCGTTGATAAAAGGAATGCCGATAGGCGACGTGATTGGAAAACTGCAGGGCATACGTTGTGGCTCCAAGCCTACATCGTGTCCGGATCAGCTCAGCCGTGCCCTCTCGCTGATTGTGGAGAAGGAAGGAAACGGGGAAAAATAGCGGAAAAGAAACGCGAAACAGTAAAAAAAGCGATAGAAAACCAACTGTTAGTTGGTTTTCTATCGCTTTTTTACCAATTAAAGGTTTATCGCTCCATCCGGGAGTCAAGACTCTGCCGTCCGAGGAAGAACGTGCGGGCGCGTATTGTCTTGGCATCGGTGGCAAACGGCTTGCTGTAGAGGGCTGATGTGGCTGTTGGCTCAGAGCCGTCGATGGTGTAGCGGATTTCAGCCGTAGGGTATTGACTGTTCATCACAACTTTTCCTTTCACCACTTTGATACCCGGCTGCGCCACGTGGAAACAGAATCCTGCACGCTGCAGCGACGGCAGCTCAAAGTCTGACAGGATGCGGTTGTATGCAGCCTTGGTCTGTCCGGGAAGCGGTTCTGTGTTCCAGCATCGTTCAACAAGTCCGAAGATCTTAGGCAGCAGATAGTATTCCACCATATCGAAATTCCGGATGGTTTCCGAGAACAGTTGTCCCTGGACACCGATAATGTTGGCTTTTGCCTCAGGTAGAAGCGGCAGTTTGCCGGCTTGCTTCTCCATGTCGAGCGGAAGCCCGTCGATGGTCTTTGTCGACGACATATAGATGTTGTACGGGCGAGCGTCCCAAGAGCGGAACTCGTCGACATATCCTCCCCAATACAGTCCCGGCTCTCCGGGATGGGCGTTGTAGCACAGGTCGAAATAGAAATTGCTCACGTTGCAGAGCACCACGGGATAGCCGTTGTTGGCAACGGAGTAGGGGATGGTGTCGCCGTTCCATTCAGCCACGGTGTTCCAGCAGTTGACGGCGGCGAAGTGTGGGCGCAGCTGCTTGTCGACGTTGTCGCTATGGCGCATTGCCGCTTCCTGCCATCCTCCGATTTTGTAGCCTTTCGCTGCAATCATATCGGCTATGCGGGTGATGAAGTATTCTTCAACTTCGTGAGTGGTTGTGAATCCTTTCTCTGCCATCAAACGCTGCACTGCGGGCGATTTCGCCCATGGGTTTTTAGGCACTTCGTCGCCGCCCATGTGGATGTATGGCAGCGGGACGCCTGCTTCACGATACATCAGGATAATCTCGTCAACAACTTTTTCCATCAGTCTGTATGTGCCTTCCATCGCCGGGTTGAGCACGTTGTCGTTGTATCCTTGTGCCGACTTGTATTCAGACGTGTCGTCGTCATCCCACACTTGGAAATATCTGGCAGCCTCCGGATCAGTGTTTTCCAGATTGCGGCGGCGTGCCTTCATCGCCACGATTGCTGCGCGGGCGTGTCCCGGAGATTCGATTTCTGGTATCACTTCCACTCCGCGTGCATAGGCATAGCGTAGAAATTCCACAAAATCGGCTTTGGGAATATATCCGTTTGATGTGGTCGACAAGTCGTCGGGGTTTCCGTTGCCGGCATACGACTGGAAGAGGAAGCCGGATTCTTTTTCGGTCATTCCGCGGCGGCTGCCCACATCGGTGAGCTCCGGCAGTCCCGGTATCTCGATGCGCCAGCCCTCGTCGTCGGTAAGATGGAATTGCAGACGGTTGATTTTGTAGATTGCCAAGCGGTCGATGAGGCGCTTCACGTCGGAGAGTTGCGAGTAGTCGCGCACCACGTCGAGCATCAGTCCGCGGTAGTGCAGGTCGGGCCAGTCGCAGATAGTGGCGCATGCCACTTCGGGAGAGCCGGCGTTGCGTTCAGCCAGGCGGGCGAGTGTCTTGACTCCGTTGAGCACGGCGTCTTTTGAAACGCCACGCACGGCGATGCCGTCGGCGGCAAGCGTAATTTCGTAATATTCATTGTTTGATCGTCCTGCTGTGTTGCGCGAGTCGGCGCCGCTCATCAACGACAGGCGTACTCCGATGGTTTTTTTGCCGGTGCCGGTGAGCGTTTGCGACGCGTATGCAGCCTCGCGCTCAAGGCCGTCGTCGGCATAGACACACATTGTCGACGACAAGTCGACCGTGCCGTTTTCCGTAGCCACAGATTTCAATGCGGGAAGAATGCTGAACGGTCCCGACTGGCTTTGAGTGGCTGGGTTTACCTCCTCATTGGCGGTATAGCGCAGTTCACCGGTAGGGAAGCCGGGAATATGTCGGAAACTGTTCCATTCCAATGGTTTCACGTTGATGCGGAGCGGACGTGCCATGGAGTCGCCGGAGAAGGCGAAGTGCGCTCCGTCGGGCGCATAACTGACGCTGCGCACCTCACCGCGTGCGCGGAAGTCGAGCACTACGGAGTCGCCGGGAGCAAGGGAGAAACCCTTGTCGGGAGTCAGTTTATAGTACCCTTGGAACACACGGCTCATTTTTATGTGACCCTGCTTGTCGAGAGGCAACGAGTTGCCCGAAAAGGCATTGTAGTAGATTGCCCAATCGTCGGCGAGGGTCGTTCCACTTACGTTTTTGATTACAAAAGAATATGTATAGTCGCGGTTGCGGGAGTTGGTGCCGTCGAGTTGCCACGACAGCGTCACCGGACTTTCGTTGACCACTGCCGAAGCCGACAGCGAGAGCAGCAGCGCTGCGAGAGGTAAATGTCTCATAGTTGGTTTGTTTGTGATTATGTTTTATGCTAAATTTGCTTTGTCTCAATCTGGTCTGCAATGTTCTGGCAAGCATCGTCGAGCAGGTCGAGCACATTCTCGAAGCCTTCCGAGCCGCCGTAGTACGGATCGGGAATGCAGTCCCAATGGCGGTATTGTCTGAAAAATGATGCTATGCGTTTCACCTTGTCCATCTCTTCCGGAGAGTTGGCAAGCCGGCGCAGATGGTCGTAGTTGCTGTCGTCCATAGCGAGGATGAGGTCGAAGCGTTCGAAATCGTCGGAGCAAACTTGGCGGCTGCGATGTGTCAGGTTCAGCCCCCGGCGTGTGGCGTGCACGCGCATGCGCTGGTCGGGCAGGTCGCCGGAGTGGTATGACGATATTCCGGCAGAGTCGATGAATATGCGGTCGTTCAGTCCGCGCTCGTCTACAATACGCTCCATCACACCCTGTCCGGCAGGCGATCGGCAAATGTTGCCCAAACACACGAAAAGAATCTTGTATTTTTTATTGTCTTCCATAATTGTCATTGCTTTTAATGAGTGTCAATCCACCATGAGGTGGCGGTTTTTGCCGATGCAAAACTGTGTGTGCTGGGGTCGCTTACAGAAACTCCGCAGCAGCGGTCAAGCTTGATTCTGCCGGCTGAGTTTGTGTAGTAGTACGGAGTATGCACTTCGTAAACAACCGTTTTCGACAGCTGTTTCTTGAATTCGTCGAGCAATACAGCGTCGTTGCCGATAAGGCGTTCGGCATAGTCGCCGAGATCCACAAACACTGCCGGTCTGAAATAGTCGAGCCTCTGAATCGATGAAACCTCAGAATCGTCGATGGTGTGGGTGATGTTTATGCGCTTCATCAGAGCTGCGAGATTGTCCATCTCGTGGCAGTCAACCACCGACAGTGTGCCGTAAGGCATACGATAAGAGGAGTAGAAATCATAGAATCCATCGCATAATGCCTTTAGGTCAGGCGTGCCGAGCAGGTGCTGCCCGATGCTGGCATACGGCAGTCCGGCAGCCATCATCTCGCAAGGCGACGCCACGACATAGTCGGTTAGGTGGCGCAAGTCGTAGATAGCCTCGATTGACGCCATGTAGCAGTCGTCAAACAAGATATAGTCGAAATGGAGTCCCGACATTTTTATGCCCTCGGCAAAGTCGGTTATGTCGATTTGCCAGTCCGTTTGAGTGCCGCCGAAGAAACGCGTGGGAAAACCAGCGTCGTCGCCGGCGGAAACTGTCAGCAACCGTTGCTGTTTCCCTTTTGAGGCGAAAGCCGATTTGGGCAGCCATCCATATCCATGGCATCCCACGGCCAAGGCATAGTGGGACGAAGGCGACAACGACTTCACTTCGGCAAGCATTGATGCCAGTCCGGCTGGAGTGGTTATGTCCGGGCGGTTGCCTGTTGAATATTTTTTGAGAAGGCGTCGCGATGTGGAGCCTTTCGAAGGGATGATTTCAAAAAGAGTAGCCTCGCTTTCCGATGTTGCGAAATAGACAAGCACACGCTCGCTGTAAAGACCGTTGCTGGCAATCACACTTTCCATGTCGTCGATATTTTTCGACAGATATTCTGTGAGGTCGCCAGTCCAAGGCATAAACATAAGAAGCGTTTTGTTGACGGCGGTAGGCTTTTGTTCGGGTGAATCTTCGCAAGCCTGCATCCCTGTTGCCAGAATGCAGACCAACCCAATGATTAATATTTTTATAAATGCTCTCATATGTAATGCAAAGATAGTGCAAGGTGAGAGAAAAACATTCAAACTTGTTTGAAAATGTTTTTCCGAACCGCAGCCTATGTTATGAAAAGATAGTGCAAGGTGAGAGAAGTGCAAAACAAATTTATTTGATTTTGCTCATCCGAACCGCAGCCTGACTTATTAGGTGGTAGATTTTGCTTGTGGCTGTCGGATTGATGCGAATATTTCGCTTTTGACAGCAGATTGCTTGGATTTGTGGCAAAAGTATAGATAATTTGAGAAAGTATAGCAAAATGAAATTAAAAATTAAATTTTGCTGAAAATATTTTGGGGATAAGAATATTCTGCTTACCTTTGTGGCATCAAAAACAGCAATTGACTTGCAAAATGAGCAAATTGAACTTCACAAAGATGCATGGCGCAGGCAACGACTACATATATATTGACTGTATGAAGTCGTGTCCGGCAGACTTGCCGGCTCTGTCCAGAAGGCTGAGCGACCGCCATACGGGAGTGGGTGCCGACGGGATGGTGCTTATAATGCCGTCGGAGATAGCTGATTTCCGTATGCGCATGTTCAATGCTGATGGATCGGAAGGCTTGATGTGTGGCAATGCCGCACGCTGCGTCGGAAAATACGTCTTTGAGAAGGGGCTTACCGACAAGAAACGAATTGCGCTTGAAACGCCGTCGGGCGTGAGGACGCTATGTTTGCATTTTGATGGGACGGCAGTCGACCGCGTCACGGTCGATATGGGTTGCCCGGTTCTGGAACCCTCGCGCATCCCGGTGCATTCCTCTTGTGCGGAGGATATTGAGATTGCAACAAGTTTTGGGGCAACAGCCCTTACCGCCGTGTCGATGGGAAATCCTCACGGCGTTGTTTTTTGCAAATTGGCTGATGTCAATGTTGAGGGATTGGGAAAAGAGTTGGAGACCAACGCTGTGTTTCCCGACCGTGCCAACATCGAATTTGTTGAGGTCGCAGCCCCCGACAGCCTTCTGATGCGCGTGTGGGAACGGGGCAGCGGCGAGACGCAGGCTTGCGGCAGCGGTGCTTGTGCCGCAGTGGTTGCCGGCGTGCTGACAGGGCGCTGTGCGCGGCATTGCAGTGTCAGCCTTCCTGGAGGATGTCTCGACGTGGAATGGCGCGAGGCTGACAACAAAGTGTATCTCACCGGACCGGCACAGTTCGTGTTTGAAGGAACGGTGGATGTGTGAAAATAGGAAAACGGTAAAAAAGATAACTATTCAAAAAAATTGTTATGTCAACATTAAGATTTAAAGTGGTAGAAGAGGCCTACGGACGCAAAGCGGTGCCGGTGGCTATCCCGAGCGAACGTCCGAGTGAATACTATGGCAAGTATGTATTCAACCGTGCGCAGATGTATAAATATCTTGACAAGGACACCTATGATGCTCTCGTTTATGCCATCGACAATAAGGAGCCGTTGAGCCGCCGCCTCGCTGATCGCGTGGCTGCCGGCATGAAGCAGTGGGCTATGGATAATGGCGCGCGCCATTACTCACATTGGTTCCATCCGCTGACCGACGGAACAGCCGAGAAGCATGACGGATTTATCGAGCATGACGGCAAAGGTGGTGTGGTCGAGGAATTTTCTGGCAAATTGCTCGTGCAGCAGGAACCTGATGCGTCAAGTTTCCCGAACGGCGGAATCCGCAACACGTTCGAGGCTCGCGGATATTCGGCATGGGACATTTCTTCTCCTGCTTTCATCATTGACCATACATTGTGTATCCCTACGATTTTCATCTCATACACAGGAGAGTCGCTCGACTACAAAACACCGCTTCTGCGTGCGCTCAACAGCGTGGACAAGGCTGGTGCGGCGGTAGCGCGGTATTTTGATGAAAACGTAAAGCATGTTATCTCTTACCTCGGCTGGGAGCAGGAATATTTCTTGGTCGACAAGGCGCTTTATGCCGCACGTCCCGACTTGGTGATGACCGGACGCACGCTGATGGGTCACGAAAGTGCTAAAAACCAGCAGCTTGAGGACCACTACTTCGGATCGATTCCATCGCGTGTGGAGGCTTTCATGCTCGACCTTGAGATTGAATGCCACAAACTTGGCATCCCTGCAAAGACCCGCCACAACGAGGTGGCTCCAAACCAGTTTGAACTTGCCCCGGTTTATGAGGAGACCAATCTTGCCAACGACCACAACCTGTTGCTGATGTCATTGATGACAGAGGTGGCTCATCGTCATAACTTTGAGGTGCTGCTCCACGAGAAGCCTTTTGCGGGCGTTAACGGCTCAGGAAAGCACAACAACTGGAGTCTTGGCACCGACACTGGCGCAATGCTGTTCAGCCCTGGAAAAACGCCGAAGGACAATCTCCAGTTTATCACATTCCTTGCCAATGTAATGGCGGCAGTGCAGCGTCACAATGGCTTGCTGAAGGCTTCCATTGCTTCTGCAACCAATGAGCACCGTCTGGGTGCCAACGAGGCGCCGCCTGCAATCATCTCAATGTTTCTCGGCGCACAGATTACAGACGTTATAGACCGTCTGCTTGACACCGATGTGGACGACGACATAGCATTCTCTGCAAAAGAGGGTATGAAGCTGAAAAACGTGTCGCAGATTCCGGAACTGCTTGTCGACAATACCGACCGCAACCGTACGTCGCCATTCGCATTTACAGGCAATCGTTTTGAATTCCGCGCACTGGGCTCTTCTGCCAACTGCGCTTCGGCGATGATTGCCCTCAATGCTGCTGTGGCTGACCAGCTGACAAAATTCAAGGAGGCTGTCGACGCACGCATCGCTGCCGGCGAAATCAAGGAGCGCGCCATCCTTGAGGAGGCAAAGAAACTGTTCCGCGAGAACAAGGCAATACATTTCGACGGCAACGGCTACAGCGACGAGTGGAAAGAGGAGGCAGCGCGCCGCGGTCTTGACTGCGAGGCAAGCGTGCCGCGCATCTTCGACGCTTATCTGAAGCCGGAAAGTGTGGAGATGTTCAAGAAAACTGGTGTGTTTACCGATGTTGAACTCGAGGCACGCAACGAGGTGAAGTGGGAGATGTATACAAAGAAACTTCAGATTGAGGCTCGTGTGCTCGGCGATTTGGCAATCAATCATATAATTCCTGTGGCAACACGCTATCAGTCGCTGTTGCTCGACAATGTGATGAAAATCAAGTCGATATTCGACGGCGACGATTCAGGATTGGCTGAGCAGGAGAAGGAAACCATCAGGAAGATTGCAAAACACATGTATGTAATCAAAGACGAGGTGACAAAGATGGTGAATGCGCGCAAGGATGCCAACAAGGTTGAGAACGAGCGCGAGAAGGCTATCCTCTACCATGACACGGTGAAACCGTGTATGGACGTGGTGCGCTACCATATCGACAAGCTCGAACTGATGGTTGACAACGAGATGTGGCCTCTGCCAAAATATAGAGAACTTTTGTTTATTCGCTAAAAGTCTGAATGGAACAAATTAAGCATGAATGTGGTGTGGCAATGGTAAGGCTTCTGAAGCCTCTTCGCCACTACTACGAAAAATATGGTGCATACACTTACGGGCTCAACAAGCTCTATCTGTTGATGGAGAAGCAGCACAACCGCGGTCAGGAGGCCGCGGGTGTGGGCTGTGTCAAACTCAATGTGGAGCCCGGAAGTGAATACATCAATCGTGAGCGTGCCCTTGGTTCTGGTGCAATCCAGGAGATTTTCGACAAGGTGAACCGTGAGATTGATGCGGCTATGCACTGTGAGGAGTCGATTGAGAATGTCCCGTATATAGGTGAGCTATATATGGGGCATTTACGTTACAGCACGACGGGTAAGTCGGGGATGAGCTATGTGCATCCGTTCTTGCGCCGCAACAATTGGCGCTCGCGCAACTTGCTGTTGTGCGGCAACTTCAATATGACCAACGTTGACCAGATTTTCAACACGGTGGTGAGCCAGGGACAGCATCCGCGCATATATTCCGACACGTTTATAATCCTTGAGCAACTCGGCCATGCGCTCGACATGGAGCACGACCGGTTGTATCGTGAATATCGCGACAAGGCTGCCGACGGAAACGGGCTTGCGCGACTCATTGAGGACAATATCAATGTGGACAACATCCTTCGCGACCAGGCGCGCCTGTGGGACGGCGGTTTTGTGATTTGCGGCATGACGGGCTCGGGCGATATGTTTGCCTTACGCGACAGCAAAGGCATACGTCCGGCTTTCTATTATCACGACGATGAGATTGTGGTGGTGGCTTCGGAGCGTCCGGTGATTCAGACGGTGCTGAATGTCGGGGCCGACGATGTGAAGGAACTGACGCCGGGTTCGGCTTTGATTGTGGGCAAGAACGGCGGTATTTCTGTCGACGACATTCTCGGAGAGGGTGAGAACCGGAGGTGCTCGTTTGAACGGATCTATTTCTCGCGCGGTAGCGACAAGGATATCTATAAAGAGCGCAAGGCATTGGGCGAAAACGTGGTGCCCGACTTGCTTGAGGCGGTGGGGCACGACCTCGACAATACGGTATTTTCGTTTATTCCCAACACTGCCGAGGTGGCGTTCTACGGCATGATGGAGGGCTTGGAGGCTCGCCTTGCAAAGCAGAAGGCTGATGCCATAAAGGCGCTCGATGCGTCGGCTGCCGACTACGACCGGCGGTTGGCTGAAATTCTTAACAAGCGTCTGCGTCAGGAGAAGGTGGCGATAAAGGATATTAAACTGCGCACGTTTATTGCCGAGGGTGCTTCGCGCAACGACCTTGCGGCACACGTCTATGATGTGACTTACGGTGTGGTGCGCGAAACGGACAATCTGGTGGTTATCGACGACAGCATTGTGCGCGGCACTACGTTGAAGCAGTCAATTATTCGTATGCTCGACCGTCTGAACCCGAAAAAAATTGTTGTGGTGTCGTCTTCGCCGCAGGTGCGCTATCCCGACTGCTATGGCATCGACATGTCGCGTATGGGCGAGTTCATCGCTTTCAAAGCGGCAATTGAGCTGCTGAAAGACAGGGGAATGCAGAGTGTAATCGACGAGACTTATGCCGAATGTCTGCGACAGCTGGAATTGCCTATGGATGAGATGGAGAATGCGGTGAAACGCATCTATGCGCCGTTTACCGACCGTGAGATTTCTCTAAAAATGGCGGAGATGCTCACCCCTGCCGGTACTCGCGCCGAGGTGGAGATTGTCTATCAGTCAATCGACGGTCTGCACCGAGCCATTACGTCGTGTCCGGGCGACTGGTATTTCTCGGGCGACTATCCTACTCCTGGTGGAAACCGCCTTGTCGACCAGGCTTTTGTAAACTATTACGAGGGTAACGCCGACAAGCGTTGATATAATAAATCTTGAATTGATGCGTTAAAGTCATTGGGAGCATACGCTCTCAATGACTTTTATTTACATAATGGATATGAATAAAATAGGACTTATATTGGGAGGCGTGGCTGTGGCTGTGAATGCTGCTGCCGAACTTCCGCAACTGACTTATCCTGTGGCTGAGCGTCAGGATGTGGTCGATGATTATTTCGGCACGAAGGTGGCCGATCCATACCGGTGGCTTGAAAACGACACATCGGCGCAGACGGCTGCCTGGGTGGCTGCCCAGTGCGAACTGACCGACAAGTATCTCGAGGCGTTGCCTTATCGCAAACAGATTGCCGGCGAGCTGCGCAATTTGCTCGATATGGAGCAGATTGGCGCTCCGACAAAGAAAAAAGGCAAGTATTATTATTTCTACAACAGCGGATTGCAGAATCAGTCGGTGCTCTATGTGGCTGACAAGCCGGGTGAGCGTGGACGGGTGTTGCTCGACCCCAACACGCTTTCTTCGGAGGGCACGGTGGCGCTGCTTGGCATCGAGTTTTCGGAAGATGGGAAGTATATGCTTTATGCCGTCTCGCGCAACGGCTCTGACTGGGAGGAGATCTTCGTGCGCGACCTTGCTACGGGTACGGACTTGCCCGACCATATCAAATGGGTGAAAGCCTCGATTACGTCGTGGTATAAAGACGGTTTCTTCTATAGCGCATACGATGCTCCTGCCGACGGCAAGGAGTATTCTAACGCAAACGAGAATCAGAAAGTATACTATCATAAACTTGGCACGGAACAGAGCGACGACCAGCTCGTGTTCAGCGATGAGCGCTATCCGCAACGTTTCTTCATGGCTCAGCCCGACGAGGATTCCGATTTGCTGTTTCTCTATGTCGAGGCGGCTGGAAACGGACAGGGGCTTTATGTGAAAAGCCTGAAGAAGCATGATGCTGAATTTACCTGCATCAACGACCAGTTTGATTACAGTTGCGGCGTTGTGGGCGTGGTGAAAAACAAGATATACATGATGACCAATCTTGGCGCGCCGAAGGGTCGCCTGGTGGTTGCCGATGTGAAAAATCCGGGCTCGGCAAACTGGAAAACGGTGCTTCCCGAAACTTCCGATGTGCTGTCGAGCGTGCAGATTGTCAACGGCAAGCTTGTGGCTGTCTACGACAAAGATGCGTCAAACCATGCTTATGTCTACAACCTCGACGGCAAGTTGCTCCATGAGGTGGCGTTGCCGGCGGTGGGAACGGTGTCGTTCAATGGCTCGGCAAAGAGCAAGGATGTCTATTACACATTCTCTTCGTTTGTCTATCCGCCGACGGTCTACAGCTATGATATCGACAAGAATGTCTCGACGGTCTACAGCCAGCCGAAGGTGAATTTCAAACCGGAGGACTATGTGACCGAACAGGTGTTTTTCTCAAGCAAGGACGGAACGAAGGTGCCGATGACGCTCACCTACAAGAAGGGGCTGAAGCGCGACGGCAGCAATCCTTTGTGGATTTACGGCTACGGCGGCTTCAACATCACGCTGTATCCGTCTTACAAGGCGCGCCGCATGTTTATGCTTGAGAACGGGTTTGTCTATGCACAGGTCAACTTGCGTGGCGGAAACGAATATGGCGAGGATTGGCATGTGGCTGGCACGAAGATGCAGAAGCAGAACGTGTTTGACGATTTTATCGCCGCTGCCGAATGGTGTGTCGACAATGGCTACACGAGTAAGGACCGCATCGTGGCAGAGGGCGGCTCTAACGGCGGACTCCTTGTCGGTGCGTGTGTCAACCAGCGTCCCGACCTGTATCGCGTGGCGTTCCCAATGGTGGGCGTGATGGACATGTTGCGCTATCACAAGTTTACAATCGGTTGGAACTGGGCTCACGACTACGGCACAAGTGCCGACAGCAAGGATATGTTTGAATATCTGAAGGCTTACTCGCCGTTGCACAACATCAAGAACGACGGGACGCGCTATCCAGCGATTATGGTGACTACTGCCGACCACGACGACCGTGTGGTGCCGGCTCACTCGTTTAAATATGCAGCTATGCTTCAGGCAAGCGACACGGGCGACCAGCCCAAGCTGATACGGATTGAGAGCAATGCGGGACACGGTGGCGGTATGCCTACGGAGAAGGTGATTGCTGAATATGCCGATGTCTATGCGTTTGCAATGCATATTCTTGGACTTAAACCTGTGGTTGAGGAATAAGTGATGAAGAAACAAATACTGACAATAGGACTGGCGGTTGTGGCTTCGGTGGCTTCGGCTGCCAGTCCTGCTTTTACGACGGCGGCGGAGCGGGTCGACTCGCTGATGCGCTGCCTTTTCCACGATGGCGAGCCGGGGGCGGCTGTCGTGGTGGCGAAAAACGATGATGTGATTGTCGACAGCGGATATGGCGTGGCCGACATTGTGACGGGCGATCGGATTGACGGCAACACGATGTTTAACATTGCGTCGATTTCAAAGCAGTTTACGGTGGCTGGCGTGTTGTCGCTTGCCGACCGCGGGTTGTTGCGTGTCGACAATGCGGTGGCTGATTTCTTGCCTTATGAAAGTGGCCAGTGGCGTAAAATCCGGCTGTCGCATCTGATGAGCCATTCGTCGGGGGTGATTGACGCGCGTCCGCGCACCGACCGCCAATGGATGCTCCATGCCACCGATAAGGAGAGCGTGGCTTATATGGACACGTTGCGGCAGTTCCGCTTTGAGCCTGGTGAGGCTTACGAATACATCAACCCTACGTTTCAAGTGCTTGAATGCGTGATTGAAAAGGTGTCGGGACTGGCGTTCGACGACTATCAGCAGCGTTATGTCTTTGACCGTGCTGGTCTGCGCCACACCACTTATTTCGAGCCGCAGAAGCGGATTCCGCGGATGGCGCATGCCTATCAGACTGGGACTGGCGGTGGTGAGCAGGATTTCGCCGGCAAGGAGGTGTATCTGGGACGCACTGTCGTTGAGGGGTCGCCGTGGAAGGAGTGCGACTATGGCGAGGAGACGTTTTTCGCCACCAAAGCCGATGGCGGGATATACTCGTCAACCCATGAGATGCTGCAGTGGATGCGGGCGTTGGAGCGGGGCGAGGTGATAAGCCAGGAGGCTTTGGCTCTGGCTTATGCTCCGCATACGAAGGTGAGCGGCAGCCCGTGGAGCGACTATCAGAACCGTCCGAATACGTGGTATGGCTACGGATTCTTCATCGACCGCACGCCGGGGGAGCCGGAGAAAATCTACCATACGGGCGATAATGGAGGTTTTCAGAACTATGCCGCCTCGTTTCCGTCGTGTGGTGTGAAAGTGATTGTTTTTGCCAACCGCAACGACTTCGACCGCTGGACGCTTGTGCGCCAGATTGACCGCATCCTTCGGGAGGAAGGCGTGCTGGAATAGGCGTTGATGGCCTATTCCGCGCCTATCTGCCGGAGCATCTCGGCTGTTGTGGCGTGGCGGCGGCCATTGAGGTCGCTGAGAAAGCGGTTTTCACTGTCGGGAGGCATCTGCCGGGCATTGTCGAAACGGTCGGGACGGGTGATGTGGGTGACAACCACGCGCTGCACGTGCGACCGTGGGCAGCTGCCGATGCTGTATCCCATGTTGCGGTTGTCATTGCCGGGGCCGTTGCTGCTCCAATAGCGGATGTCGCCGTTGGGCTCATATCCGAGAAACACTACGCTGTGGCCGCGTTCCTGGTCGTCGCCTGCCACGTTGTTGCATCCTATCACCGCACCGCTGTCGCTTCCCGACGGGTTGCGGTTCCAGAACAGCTTCATGAAGTCGCCCGGCATCGCTTTGTCCCAGACGCTGTCGGCTGCCCATTCCTCGTCGGAGAGGTAGCGTTCGTTGTCGCTCTCGCGGTTGCGTTCGGAATATACTCCGCGAAACGCGGCGATGCTGTTGCCGGCGCCAAGTTCGTGCACAAGCACTCCCAGCCCTGGGCCGTTGGCATTGGCGCGTCCCCAGAATCCGAATCCGTCGTCCTCCGTGGCGAGCGGACGCATGTTCTCCCATGCCTCGCGTGAGATGTTGTTGCCGGTGTCCCACATCAACAGGGCTTTTATCAGCACGGCATAGGTGGCGCTGGAGCAGAACGACGGTTGGGCGAGGGCAGGCGTGAACGACGGCCGGTTGTCTGCACTGTCCATCTGGAATGCCTCGTTGAGCGCTTGTATTGTCGTTTTTGAGAAATCGGCGTTCGGGCGGCCTCCGGTATAGTATCCGCCGCGTTCGGGAAACGAGTCGACAGCGGCGAGCACGCATTCATTCCAATCGGTTGCCGATGCGCGCAGACCCGATATGCATATCGCGGCAAAGGCGATGGCAGTGGCAAATATCCTCATAGCGGTAGTTCCTTTTTTTTGACGTTCAAAGGTATGCTTTTTCGGCGAAATTACAAAAAAAGAATCTTCTCCGTGCGTGGCAAAGGATTGCCTATCGGTGGACTGCATTTGGAAGAGGAAAATCAATGATATTAACCCAATGTTTCTTCATTCCAATATTCATGTAGGTTCTCTTTTATGCATGTCATCACAGCCGAGAAATCTATTTGCTCTTTCCATCGTATTTTTTTCAAGAATGCTTTCCACCAAATATTGCGTGTGGCATCTGTCGCAAACTTGTCAGTGAAGAGATTGAGATTTTCTCGGTATGATGTGTTTCTGTTTTTGAAAGTGTTGGCTATGGCTTCCGCAAGAAGTTTTCGGTCAATCTCATGGTTGGTGAACAATTGATACACATCAAAGAAATCTTTCATGCGGCTATTGCTTTCGTCTCGGTCAACCATTGCGTGAAACTTTTCTGCTATTAATGTCTCCAAGGAATAGGCGTATAGTTCCACAGGGGGGATATTTGGCAGTAAAAGAGGGTAGTCCAAGGGCAGTGGGTAAGGTGTTACGACGTCGCCAAAACCAATATCGACAGAAACTTGTTGTACAATTGTGTCTAAGTGGGCAACAAGTTTTACACATGTGCCGGGATATTTTTTGTCGACGGCTATTGGCTCCAATTCAAGTGAAGCCGAATCAAAAGTTACTCCATCGTCTTTACATTCAATTTTGCACACTTTCAGAAACGCCTCTTTTATTTTCTCCTGGTCATTGCTGATACGGTCTCCCAATAGGTCGATGTCAATAGTGGGGCGAGACTTAAACCCGTCCAACGCAAACAACAGAGAACTGCCTTTCAGCAAAAAGTGACTTTTGTAAGGACTTGCGGAGATGCGGAACAATAGGCGTTCATGCAAGTATCTTACCAATACCTTAACATAATCTTGCTTCTCCTCTTTGGCAAGGTTCAGCAGGCGTGTTCTGACAGATTTTCCTATATTCTTTGTCACAGTCTTGTTTCTAAATATATAGTCAATATATTTTTTACTCGTAGTCTTTGTGCATATTCATGTAGTAGGGAAATGTTGCGGGTTTCTTTTTTGAGATAATTGTCAATCACTTCTCCGCATACGTCAAGGCCTATTTTGTTACGATACTTTATCGCATCACAGACCGTCCGTTCAATATCTGTGATAAGGACATCATGCCCTGATATGTTTTTATGAATTATGCCGAACTCCAAATTATCCTTTTTCCAAAAATAGAGGTCGATGGGTGGATATGCAGGCAAACGTACTTTCCGCTTGGCTTCAATGGCAATGCATGTGGCAGAAGGAACTTGTGTGGAAAGTCCATAGTGGGCAAACGCACTGTATAGGCAAAGCACTCCATGTGGAACGATGCGCTCCACATCTATCATATTGTTTGCCAATGCCGACATTTCTGCATAGATGCCTTTGCGAATCCGCATAAGTATTCCGTTTTCTGTGGCGCGGCGGAGCTGTTCATATTCTCTACGGCTTTTCACTTCGTCGGTGGTGATGAATCCTCCTCGCTGTTGTAGCGTATTGATGATTGCGCTTGTGTTCATATATGCCTTTGTTTTGATGCAAAGGTACGACTACTTTTTGAAAATAAGGAATATTTGATGTAAAAAATTACGGAGAATGTTGATAATCTCCGTAACTTTTTACTCTTTTGTCGGAGTGTGGGGGCGTTGCAGCTCTTTGATGGAGGCGAAGTATGGGGTGGTGTGCTGTCTGCCGCTGGGCAGGTCGGCAATGTCGAAGGTGGTAATCGGTGTGTCGGATTTCAAGCTGAAGCCGAGATAGTGGAACCCTGTTGGTGAGAATCCCATCTCGCGCAGTGTCTGCGCGTTGAAATATCTCGGACCATTGCCGTCGAGCGGCAACAGCATTCTGTTCTGTCCGTTGTGGAGCAGCAGATATTTTGCTTTCTCGCATCCCGGCACGAGGTTGATTGAGCCACGCTCGTTGCCTGTGCGCACGTAGTACAGCCGTCGTGAAAGGATTGTAGGCAGTATGGCAGTTTCGTAGTAGCCAACCAGAACAAGGTCGTCGGGACGGGCGTATGAGAGTCCGTGTTGCGGGATGGAGTCACGGATTTGTTCATAGGCGGATTGTCCGACAAGAATCTTTGTCAGATGCTCAAACAGCAGACTGCCCTCATTGTCGGGGTCGTTGTGGTCGGGCAGGAGCGGAAACGCGCCGATGTTGACCGTTTCGATGCTTTTGAAGAAGTAGCGGTTGCGCACGGCTTCATCGTCGCCTCTGCCGGGAAACAGGATGTAGCCTCCGATAATCTCTTTTGCCGAGTGGAGGCGTACGTTCTCCACCTTGTTGCCATAATAGATGGCATCGCGGTAGCGGTGCATCTGGTTGATGGCGTCGCTCGGTGGATAGTCGGCGGCACGGAGTGCGTTGATTTCATCTTTGTCTTCTTTCGAGAATTCGTTGTCGTCACACACCCGATACTTTGCGTCGAAGAGGTAGGTGAGCTCGAAACCGTCGGGCTTGCGTATGGTGAGCACTATGTCGGGGCGGTTGTCGGTGGTGGCTGTGTGCACGTCGCCGCTGGTGCGGTTGTAGGTGTGCTGATAGTGCAGCCTGATCTCGTCCTCGTTTTTGCGGTAGTATACGGTATGCTCTTGGCTGTTGTCGGTGAACGGCTCGATCATCGGCATCGGATTCTCAACGATTTCATCATTGTTGCCGAAGTGCAGACTCAGAATTTTTGCCACCATCCGGCGCATCTTCAGGAAGCACCACAGTTCATAGAGTTCCCATATTGGACGGGTTCCGATTTGTGTGCTGCCGTTGAAAAGTTCGATGCCTTTTTGAAGCATAATCCAGTAGCGGTACACCTGCGAGTAGCCGGTGCGCTTCTGCAGCACCAGGCTCTCGGTGCGCAGAGGTTCGGCTTTGAGCCGGCGCAGCAGCGGTGATTGGGAGAGTTTGCGCAGTTTTATAGCATACTCGTCGAGCGTATTCAGTTCCGAGTCAGTGATTTCATTGCCGTGATTGCGGATGTGGTCAAACACCTTGGCGAGTCGGCGGCTGATGCGTTCAAGCGAGAATTTTACGAAGCGGTTTTCTGCGGTGTCGCAGGTGTTGATGGTAGCTTCGTGGCGGAAATAGTCGCGGCCGAGAGTGCCGCGGTTTTCGCTTTGCGCATATTTCTGAGCCATTGCCGGAGTCCAGCGCTTTATGCGGTCGGCATGGCTGTAGTGCACCTCTTTCGTTTCCCGCAGATGCGGACGTGTGACGATATAGGTGACTGCTTTGATATAATTGTCGATCACCTGTCGGAAAATCGACAGCCAAATCACGTCGTTGTCTGTGCGGCCGCCTTTGTCGAGGCTTTGCACGGTCTTGGTGAGATACTGGAATACGATTTCGTTGTATTCGCGGTTTATGTCGTTGAGGATGTGCAGATAGTCGTCCTTCGTGTCGAGTTTGGGTGAAACCACGCGAAACGCGAACGTGTCGGTGCGCTCTGCCATGCCCACGGGCTTGTATCGGTAGGAGAGCTCGAAGATGCCCGGCTCGTTGAGAAACGACAGTGGGGCGGTGAGCACCCACTTGTTGTCGCCCACGCTGATTGCTGTGAAAAGGTCGCTCACTTCTTTGAGCTTATGCACCACGCGAGGCTCCGATTCGATGTCGCTGAGGTAGATGTTCACGTTGTAGACCGCCGTCTCGTAGAAGACGGGCGGCAGGTTGTCCCATTGCATGGTGGCCTCTTCCCCTGCGTCGGTAAGCCGGTGGCTCTGAGAGGGAAGGGCGATGGCAAGTCGGCCGGCAAGCGACGAGCGGTAGCTGCAATATCTTGACGCGTTTTCACCAACGCGCGCGCTGAACCTCCGCCAGCAGTTTGCTGTGTCGGCGGCGGTGCTTGCCTTTATTGCCACTTTGCCGTCGGCGCTTTGGAAAGAGAGTACTGCCATGGCTTCTGTTTTTTTTACGGCCAGAAACAGGTGAAATGTGCCTGTGGCAGACGCTCCTGCATCTCGGCGATTTTCCTGCTTGCTTGCGGATAGTTTTCCGTAAACTGGGCAAGCGCGTTGAGAGGCTTGTCGAGCAGGTCTTCGTCGCCCTCGATGCGTGGCAGCACTTTCATCATCAGTATGGCATCCATAGCCTGTGCCAGCAATGCCTCGGCTGCCTCATCGGGGTTCTCTTCGCGGAGCGAGAAGAAGTAGAGTATCAGCTCGTTCTGCACGCGGTATGCTATTTTAAACGGTGTGCCGTTAAGCGTGGAGTTGAGCGAATGAAGCAGCCCGGGGACGTTCTCTTTTAAGTAGGAGGCATCCTCCGCCCTGAGTGTCGACAACGCTTCGGAGGCTTGCACCACCTTGGGCAGAAACAGGTCTTTCGGCTGTGGATTGTCGTAATAGTGCAGGGCGTCGCCTCCCTCGAAGAAGTTTTTAAACGGCGTTTCTGCGTCTTCAATGTTCATCTCGATTGTCATTGCGCGGTCAATCACCTTGCGTGAGAACTGGTGCGTGGTCTCGTCCATATTCACCGTGCCTACAACAATCAGGTTGCTCGGCAGGCGGAGACCGTCGTTTTTCAATCGGTCGTAGACCGCCTTGTATGTTTCGGTGTCGGTGATGTCCAAATCGCGGTGCAGCTGGTCGGCATATTTGCTGAAGATGTCCGCTTTAATGAGCGGCTCGCTTGTGATGGTGCCGTCGGAAAGGAGCTTGCGGCTCTCAAGTACGCTTAGAAATTCGGCAAAGTATTGCTCCACCGGCGCAAGGTTCATCTCGTCCATACACACGAAAAACGGCACGTCGGGATAGCGCATAGCCTTGACAAGAAAGCGCACAAACGGAGTCACAACATAGTGCGGACCGCCAATCTCGCTTTCGTAGCCGAGCAGCTCGCTGCTGTCGTGCCAGTTGGGCTTCACCTCTATCAGCTCATAGTTGCCCGGAGCGGTCTTGTCGCTGCGCAATGCCGGGATATCCGGACAACTTTCAAAAGCCATCTGCTTCACAATCCGGCTTTTTCCCGTTCCCGATATGCCAGCCAACAACAAAAATGGCTTCGTCCGCATGGCGGTGAGATATTTTATTCCGCCAGAAGAATCGCTAAGGCAATCGCTGATATTCCCAACAGTTAAAGCCTTAACTATTCCTTTTTCAAGTGTTCTTGACTCTGACAGATCAAGGTAGTTGGATATTTCAGTAACGTAATTTGAAAAGTTCTTTTGCTTAACAGTTGATTGTAAAACAATTTTTCCGTTCTCAGTACACAAAAATAGATGTAGCCCTTCAGATATGAATGACCAAAGCACCCTAAATGTACCGACTTTTTCTTTTTCAGAAATGTCCACAGAATCTGCTCCTTCAAGAAAACTTCTATATATGCCTTCTTGGAGAAAAATCAAATCATCTTGATTTTCAAACCGCATTTTCAACATGCATTTCTCTGACAAAATGGTCAAAAATTGTCGAACGCTAAAGTCTATGTCAGAATTTTCTAAAGATTTGTTATTAAGCCATGCCCATAAAAAATCTTTTATATCATCCTTATTATGGGAAGATATGATTGAATCCAACAAAATAATATTAGAAGTGAATGATATAGATTTTGGATAGCGTTTACCTCCAGTCCTTTCAGAACCACAATTATCTTTGTCAGAAAAAGAAATTTTGGCAAGACGGAAGACGAGTTCAAAGCATACTTGGATAGCCTCTATTTGAGAAACAATCAAGCAGGAGTCATTGCACAATCTTTTAATGGTATCAGAATTCTCTCCTTTAAAGTAATTGTTAATCCATACTTCAATTTTTTGGTTGAGTTTTTGTGTATTTTTAGACGATTCTCCATATTCAAATGAAGCCTGTCTATCCATCGCAAGATACATACAATATAGCAAGGCAATGGAGTTGCGAATTTTGTGGTAGGAAGACTTAATACCTAAACGCAACTCTTGCAATGGTCTGTCGGAGAATGATTTGGGATAACTCATATTCGTTCATTTTTAATGATTTCTTTTGCAATAGCAAATGACATTAGTGGGGGAACCGCATTTCCAACCTGCTTCATTTGCGATGTTTTAGGTCCATAAAACCTAAAAGAGTCTGGGAAAGTTTGTATCCGAGCAGCCTCCCTTACTGTTAGACATCTATTTAGAACAGGGTGTGTAAAACGTCCTGATGAAGGTGTGTCAAAGCGAGTAGTTATCGTTGTTGCCACACCATCTTCAATTAAACGGCACCACGTTCCACTATAGATGGATTTGGTATGATGTTCAGGAGGAAGTGCTTCTTTGCCAGCCCCTTTGGGAATTAGCGAAAGTCTTTCAAGGGCTATTTTAGAGTGCTTTGTAGCAACATGGTTATACAATACTTCTGTATCACCTCTAAGAAAACGTTGTAGCTTTGATTTTGGAGCCTTGTCATATCGTGATATTTCTGTTCCTTCTCCAGAAGATATGAATGGCAAATCATAGATGGCATCTTTAACAGTGTTTTTTTCGCATATGGGTGAAGGAAGAGAAATCTCAAGATTTCCCTTTTGTCCTAAAAAAACGGCTCTCCTTCTATCCTGTGGCACCCCAAAATCAACAGCGTGAAGAATACCAAATGTTACATCATATCCCAATGAATTAAATGAGGAAATTATTTCATCCTTGAAAAAGCCGTTAGATGTAGTAATTATTTCGGGTACATTTTCGAGAACAAAATATTTAGGGGAGAATATTTTGACAAAATCTACATACGACTTAAATAAAAAATTGCGTTCGTCATTAACACTTAGTCTCTTCCCTTTCTGTGAAAATCCTTGGCATGGTGGACCTCCAATCACAATATCGATTTTTGGATGCTTTTTATGCAATAAATTAAAATCTATATTTCTGATATCTTCGGCATAGACATCTGTTTGTGGATGATTAATCTTGAATGAATTAGCTATCTCTCTATCAAATTCAATTCCGATAGTTATTTCGCAACCAGCCCAAATGAAGCCTTGTGAAAGACCACCAACTCCACAAAATAAATCAGCAACTTTCATTTACAGTCCTCCTTAATACGTTTTTGGGTGAGTTTAAAATATGAAGTGCTTAATTCAATGCCAATAAATTTACGGTTTAGATTGATACTACTAACGCCTGTTGACCCACTTCCCATAAAAGGATCTAACACTACATCATTGGGATTTGATAAAATTCTAACAAAATGGTCAATCAACGCGATTGGTTTCTGTGTTGGATGATTTACTATTCTTTTTTCTTTTTTTGAAATCGTTGGCGTTTCAATAAAATCATGAATGGCAAGTTTTGAGTTGTTAAATGTTCCAGTCAAGGATTCATTTACAAAGTAAAGCCAAGCTTCTGTAGAGTTGATAAAGTGCAGATTCATATTACGAGGCATTGGGTTGGTTTTATGCCAAACACCTGTAGTTTTATAATACAACTTAGTATCTTCCGCTAATTCAACTAATTTCCCGGCTTTAATTATTGACATAAAGACAATTAAAGAGCCACGTTTTTTTAGAACTCTGCTGCATTCAGAAAGGAATTGCTTCATCATCAAACACCATTTGTCAAAATCAAGGTTATCCCATCCAGCATAAGCGAATGCGTTCTCTCTCATTTTCTTCAAATTAGTACCTCTGTGGTGCATAAACAATCCAAGATTGTATGGTGGATCCGTAATTATTAAATCTATAGAATGCGAGGGAATCGACCGCATTCTCTCTATGCAGTCACCATTTGCCAAAAAACAATTATTCCTAATTTCTAAAAAATTGGCAGGTAATTCTATGTCTACAATTCTTCCGCTATCCATGAAACAAAAAACTCCGAAGTTGCTTCTGAAGGCGACCAAACCTGTGCAACTACAAAGGAGTTTTTCTTCTAAAAGTTACCGGCGTAATTGCCGTTATAAGTTTAATTCGTTGGCCATTTCCAGAAAAAAGTGTTGAAACTAATGGCGAACACGGATTGTTATATTGTTGATATTTACGACTTTAGAAGTCAAAAATTTCATCTGTGCCGTTTCTTAGTTAGAAACCGACGGGTGAAACACAGACAGAAAGTGCTGATTTACAGCATATAATAGAAAAATCAGGGCTTGATTGCATGCGGTTTTGGTCGAAGAGTCAAGGAGTGGATGCGTGATGACAAATGCGTGTTTTTGCTATGGTTGGGAGTGAGATTTTCGTTGGCGTAAAGCAATGTGTTAGCAATAAAGAGCGTGGCTGACAGGCGGTTAGCTTCTATGGTATGTGCTTGGCAAATTGTGCAGATTTCGTTCGGGAAACCCTTTGTATTTGTGAGTTTTTTATCTTAACTTTGCCGTTTAAAGTAACAGTTCTAACTAAGAAACGGCACAGCCGTGTGCTTCTCGGTATTCACTGAGGGTTTTCTCTGACGAAAAATGTTTTTATTGGGTGCTTCCTTGGGGAAGTAGCGCATCTTCGAAGCGCGTGGCGGCGCGAGTCAGCCGTCTGCTTGATATGATGTCGGTGATGGCAGGTGCTTCAGCGGCGATGCTCCGCAACGCATAGAGCCGACGCGAGCAACCCCCGACGCTGTCGGGGGTTAACTGAATACGTGACCGCTCCCGCGGCCATCCGCCCAGCTTGGCGCGGTGCAGCAGGAGTGTTCGATTTATGATGCGAAGCTGTCGATGATGGGCGCTGATGCCGCGGAGATGTGAGAGAGCAGTGATGTTGTAATGGAAGTCCGCAACGCGGACTCGCTTTCAGTTAACCCCGGACCGCGTCCGGGGCTTGGATGAAGTAGCGGTCTGTACCGCGACGCGGTGCCGCTGGCGACAACGAGGTGATGGCCTGAGCTTCAGCGGCGATGCTCCGCAACGCATAGAGCCGACGCGAGCAACCCCCGACGCTGTCGGGGGTTAACTGAATACGTGACCGCTTCCGCGGTCATCCGCCCAGCTTGGCGCGGTGTCGCTGGTGTGCAAAAAAAAAACAGCCGCCACGAGCGAATCGTGACGGCTGTTATGCAGTTCTGTCCTTGCTTATTTCTTGGCAGGAGTTGTTGCAGGAGTTGCCGGAGCGTCCTTGAGGTTGAGTTTCGCCTTAACCAAAGGAGTCACATCGTTGGCAGTCGGGTTTTTGTAGATCACCTGAGAGTCCTCGAGGATGTATGTGTATCCGTTCTCGTCGCCAACGGCTTTGATGGCAGTGTTGATTTTCTCATAGATAGGAGCCATGAGTTTCTGCTGCTGCTGTTGAATATCCTGGTTTGCAACCTGCTCGAAAGTCTGGATTTTCTGACCGAGTTCGTTCAGTTCCTGCTCGCGGCGCTGTTTGATAGTCTCTGGGGTATCTTTCGCCAAAGCTTGGTATTCTTGAAGTTTCTTGTTGAATTCTTCCTGAAGGGCTTTGTATTCTGTTTGATATTTCTTGTTGACTTCTTCAAGCGAAGCCTGTGCGGTTTTGAGTTCAGGCATAAGGGTGAATACTTCCTGAGTGTCGACAGTTCCGATTTTCACCTCAGCGAAGAGGCACATTGGGGCAGCCACCATGACTGCAAGTAATAATTTTTTTAGCATTTGTATTTAATGTTTGATTTGTTAATTCATTTTTGCTGATGCAAAAGTAGTAAATTATTTTGAATAACCTAACTTTGCGAGCACATCATTGCTCACGTCGATGCGTGGAGAAGCGAAAATGATGCCCGCCGACGACGCGCGGTCGAAAATCGCCTGGTAGCCCTTCTCTTCCGAGAGCTTTTTGATGGCTTCATAGATGTCGTTCTGGATTGGCTCCATCAGCGACTGGCGTTTTTTGTAGAGTTCGCCCTGCGGGCCGAAGTACTTTGCCTGCAGTTCGGCGGCTTCTTTTTCTTTAGCCACCACTTCCTCTTCTTTCTTTTTCTTTTGTTCGTCGGTCAGAAACACCATGTCGCTTTGGTAGTTCTTGTAGAGAGTCTCGGCTTCTTTCGACTTAGCCTCCACTTCTTTCTGCCAGCGCAGCGACACTTGGTTGAGCTGCTCGTTGGCCATCTCGTATTGCGGGATGTTTTTGAGGATATATTCCATGTCTACGAGCGCATATTTCTGCGCGTGTGCGGCAATTGAGAATATCGCTACGATTGCTGCTGTGATAAAAAATCGTTTCATAGTCGTTTTGGTTTTTGTGTATGTTTTGTATGACAATGAAATTTGCTGTGGGTTTATTCGTGAAAGGATATTTACGCCTTTTTTAGAATTCTTGACCGAGGATGAAGTGGAAGTGGCTTCCGCCTTTCTCGCCAAACACCTTGTCGAAACCGTATGCCCAGTCGATACCCATCATACCGATCATCGGCAGATAGATGCGCACACCGGCTCCGGCGGAACGCTTGAGGTTGAACGGCGACACGTCCTTCACGTCGGTCCATGCGTTTCCGCCTTCAAGGAAGGCGAGACCGTAGATTGTGGTGCTTGGCTGCAGCATGAACGGGAAGTGGAGTTCGGCGGTGAAACGCGTGTAAGCGTAGCCATCGCCCGAGCGCCATGGGGTGAACACACCGTTGTCATATCCGCGGAGGGCGATTGTCTCCTGCGCGTAGCCGTATGATCCCGACATGCCGTCGCCTCCGACGTAGAATGTTTCAAACGGCGATTTCAGATATTTGTTGTAGCTGCCGAGCAAACCGATTTCGGCGCGTGTCATCAACACGAGAGTCCATTTGCTGTTGGGATCGGACAGCGGAGTGTAGGTGCGGGCCTTGAATTTGAGTTTCCAGTACTCAATCCACTTATACATTTCTTGAGTGGCGGCAGTCGCTTTCGCAGTTTGGTTTGCGGTGGACATCGCGTTGGTTCCGATGCCGCTATCTTTGTAGAGCTGTTCCCAGTTCTTGTTGCGGAACAACGATACCGGCGGCGTGATGTTCAGGTCGAGCGAGAAGTTGGATCCGGTACGTGTGTAGATAGGGTTGTCGATACTGTTGCGCGCCAGTGACAAGCCGAGCACGAATGCGTTCGATGTGCCGTTGCGCATATAGTAGAGGTAGTCCCAGTTTTTCAGCTTATACCAGTTGAAGCCCAGCGAGGCTGTGAATGTGAAGTAGTTGTCGGGCCAGTTCAGACGCTTTCCGAAGCCCACCGTGATACCTGCCATCTGGAGGTATTTGTCGGGGTCGTATGCGTTCTGATATTGCTGCTGGTAGTAGTCGCTGTAGCTTGAGCCGTAGTAGCTTCCGTACATGCTGCTTGTGCCGAAACCGTATGGTCTGGCGTAGCTGTTGCGATCGTAGAAGTTTGAGTTGACACCTGTCTGACGTGAGTAGTAGCCCGAAACGGAGAGCGAGTTCGGTCGCTTTCCGCCAAACCACGGGTCGAGGAACGACAGGCTGTATGCCTGATAGTATTTCGCATTGGTTTGTGCGCTGATTGTGAACGTCTGACCTTCGCCCTGCGGAATGATGCCTTTGTAGGAGCTTGGCTTGAGCAGGTTCTTTATTGAGAAGTTGGTGAATTTGAGCGACACCTTGCCGATGATACCCGTCTGTCCCCAACCTGCCGAAAGCTCGATTTGGTCGTTGTTTTTCGACTGCAGGTTGAAAATCAGGTCAACCGTACCGTTGTCGGGGTTAGGCTCCGGCTTGATGTCCATGTTCTCCGGGTCGAAGTGTCCGGTCTGGGCAATTTCGCGGGCGGAGCGCATAAGGTCTTCCTTAGAGAAGAGTTCGCCCGGGCGCACACGCAGCTCGCGGCGTATCACCTTCTCATACAGGCGGTCGTTGCCGTTGATCACGATGTTGTTGATGCGAGCCTGCGGACCCTCGATCACCCTCATCTCGAGCGCAACGCTGTCGCCCTCGATTTTCGACTCGATAGGCACGAGCTGGAAGAAGAGGTATCCGTTGTTCATATACAGGTTGGCAACGGCGTCGTCGTCCTCAAGGGTACGCTTGTTGAGCAATTTCTGGTTGTACACGTCGCCGGCCTTCATTCCGAGGATTGCGTCGAGTGTCGACGAAGGGTAGATGGTGTTGCCCGCCCACGAAATGTTGGAGATATAGTATTTCTGACCCTCCTCGATGTCGATATGCACGTCGACAAGGTTGTCTTTGTAAGCCGACACGCTGTCGCTCAGGATTTTGGCGTCGCGGTAGCCAAGCTCGTTGTATTTCTGGATGATGAGTCCGAGGTCGGTTTCGTAGTCCTTTTCCACGAATTTTTTCTGGCGGAAAAGATTCAAGAGTTTCGACTTCTCGTTGGTTTTCTTCATTGTGCGTTGGATTTTGTTGTCCGACAGCACGTCATTGCCGTTGATATATATTTTGTGGACTTTCACCTTTTCGTTTTTGTCGATGTTGATGTCCACAATCATCTCGTTCTCCTTGCTGAGGTCGGGCGACTGCGTGATGTCGACATCCACGTTTCCGAAGCCTTTCTGCTTGAAGTAGGCGGAAATGATTTCTTTTGCGCGTTGCACGATGTTCTGCGTGATTTGGTTGCCTGGATTCAGGTTCAGCCGTTGCTGCAGCTCCTCGCGCTCGTTTTTCTTCACACCGTGATAGTTTATCTGCGAGATGCGCGGTTGCTGGCGCAGGTCGAACAACAGCCAAGCCTTGTCGCCGCACACTTTTTCTACTTTTATCTGGATTTTAGAGAACAGACCCTGTCGCCAGAATCGCTTTGCGGCGCTTGTGATGGCGTCGCCTGGGATTTCCACAACGTCGCCCACCGACAGACCGGAGTATCCTATGACGATATAGTCCTCATAGTTCTGGAGTCCGCTGACCCGGATTCCCGCGATTTCATATTTTTTCGGCATTCCGGTGAAAAACATCGGAGGATTGTAGATTGTGTCTGTAGGCTCCGTGGCTTTGACCTCAGGAATCATCACAGTGGCCAACAGCGCCAAGGCTATAAGGAGTTTGGATCTCATATCTTTGAAAAGTAGTTTCATCTATATCGTAGTATAATCTATTTTTGTTCGTTCACTTGTTCGCTTGTCTTTCCGAATCGCCGTTCGCGGCTCTGGTAGCGCAGTATTGCATCGCAGAAGTCCTCTTTCGTATAGTCGGGCCAGAATGTGTCGGTGAAAATCAGCTCGGAGTATGCAATCTGCCACAGCAGGTAGTTGCTCACACGGCAGTCGCCGCCGGTGCGTATCATCAGGTCGGGGTCGGGAATGCCTGCCGTTGCCAGATGGCTGCTTATTGTAGCCTCGTCGATGCTGTCGGCGTCAATCTTGCCTTCTGCCGCCTCTGCCGCAATGCGCTTCACGGCGTCGGTGATTTCCCACCGCGACGAGTAGCTGATGGCGAGCACCATCCACATTCCCGTGCAGCTGGCTGTTGTTTCCTCACACCGGCGCAGCCGGTCGAGAGCATAGTCGGGCACGGTTTTCGTGTCGCCGATAATCTTCAGGCGCACGTTGTTGCGCACGAGGTCGGGAGTTTCCCGCTCGATTGCAATCGAAATAAGGTGCATCAGCGCGTCTACTTCCTCTTGCGGACGGTTCCAGTTCTCGGTAGAGAACGTGTAGAGCGTGAGGTATTTCACACCCAGGTCGGACGCTATTTCCGTGATGCGGCGCACGGCGTTTACCCCCTCCACATGTCCCATCGACCTGTCGAGGCCGCGCGTTTTTGCCCAACGCCCGTTGCCGTCCATGATTACGGCCACGTGTGCAGGCAGCGGCTTTTGCCCTATTTCTTGTATTTTGCTTTCTAACGACATTCTGTAAAATCATTTATTTGACATAGTGGCAAATCTTGCAGATTTCTCCGAACTCATACGAGATGCTGAGCATCAGAGTGGGACACCAGTCATTGTTTTTTAAAACACCGCTCTCCACGCCGTACAGGTCTTTCAGCCCGTCCACGCCGTCGCCGAGCATCATCCTTGCCCGCATCTCGAGGGCAAGGTTGAGGCGTCGGTTGATTTTATATTTTGCGCCGAAACTGATAGGTATGTTCGGCACGAAATTCTTGCTTGTCGAGTAAGTAGCCCCCAGTCCCAACGACAGGTATGGGGATATGCGCTTCAGCTTCCGGTAGTCGTCGTTCATTCCGAAGTTCAGAAAGTTGAATTCGAAAGCCACGCCGAGGTCGAAATATTTGTGGCTGAACTCATAATGCGCGTTGTCGGGAAACTTGTTGGCGAAATCGTCGGAGTTTCCGCTGATGCTTGCCACCGTAAAGTCGGCTTTCACGGCGAAGCGCTTGTTGATGAGGTATCTGAACAGTGCGTTCCCGGCAAAACCGGGATGCTTGAGCACGTTGCTTTGGTTCACGTCGCCAAGATAGCCGCTGATGCCGCCTCCGATGCCCGCCTCATAGCGGTATTCCTGGGCAGTCACCGAAACGGAAATGAGCAACGCTGCCAGCAGCGTTGCTATCCGTAGGCTGTATGTCTTGACGATGCTCATTCTAAACTATCGGTTTGAATGTCAGACGGTTCACGACGCCTTTCCAGATGCTGTTCTGCACCATGCCGTTGTTGCCGTATCCGCCGAACACATAAATATATGGGCAGTCCCAATTTGTCACGGGTTTGGCTGCGCGTGTCGCCGCCGGACTGTCGACGGTGAGCCACACCGGCAGATGCCGCGGGCTGATTGCCTGCCATACCGATGCCGCACGCGTTTCTGCCTCAAGAGTGCTTGTCGACACGAACGCCTGCGCTCCGTAGAAGTCGGGCATATAGTCGGGCAGTTGCAGCAGGTCGTCGCCGAGCTTCCAGTCCAGACCATTGTTGTATGAGATGTATACCTTCTTGCTGATCACGCCGTTTGCCGTGCGTCCGCCGATGGCGAGCAGCACGGGATATTTGTCGTAGTCGCCGTGTCCGGTGCGTTGGAAATAGTAGTAAGGCACGAGGGTGATGCCTGTAAGCTTCGGCAGCTGTCTGTTGCTTGTCGAAGCCCAGTTCTTGCCGTCGTATCCCCAAGTGGCTCCGGTGTAGTTTCCGTCGGCCATCTCGCCGCCAACCATGAAGAGCATCTCCGACGTTCCCCAGTCGCTGTTGTATTTAAACGCCTGTGAGAATCCTTTTACAGGAAATTCCTTAGGCGCGGCGGTTTTTGTCTCAGTGCCGTTGTCGGTCAGAGCGACGGTGAAATATCCGGATTCGCTTGTTGCGACAGCGAGAAGCGTGTCGCCGTAGCCGGCAATCAGCGATGAGTATTTGTTGCCGGTGGCGGTCCAGTTGATGCCGCCGTCGGTCGATTTGTGCAGATTTCCGTTGGCATCGAGCACAAACAGCGCCTTGTCGGTAGCCGTGAGGCTGTTTACGTCGGGCTTGAAGGTGAATGCCACGGTTTGCTTGTTCCAGTTGTTTGTGGCGATGTCGGTTGTCGACGACATCGTGTAATTTCCGTTTTCAGCCACGAGGCAGTATGTGGTGCCGCCGCATGCCACGGCTTTTGCCGTTTCGGGGTCGGTAAGCGCGCCCGGCAGGTTGCGTCGCGACATCTTGTTCCAATAAAGCGAGTCGCTCTCCAGATTGTGCACGTTCACTTGCAGCAGATACTGCTTTGTCGAAATGCCGTCGGCGGCTTTCACAGTCAGCGTTACGCGTCCGGTGAAGTCGATGCTGTCGGTTGCCGATGCGTTGTAGGTGTAGGTGGTGTCCTTCATCGTTGTGGCTCCGGAGATGGAGATTTCGCCCACCGATGTGCTTGAAGCCAGCGAGATGCTCGCCACGAGGCGTGTGATGTCGGTGCCTTTCGGCAGCGAGTCGGGATTGTATATCAAATGACGGTTCACGTCGATGGTGAAAGGAATCGAGTCGAGCAACGTCATTACAGAGTCGTTCTTCTGCAGTCTGAAGTTTGAAACCAGAGTGTTGGCAGAAACGACTGTTGGCTCATTGTCGCCGTTGCCTGATGAATTGCATGATGCCGAAACAATCAGCGTCAACGCTGTCAGGATGGCATATATCGGAATTAATTTTTTCATCTATGTAACTTTATTTAAAGTGCAAATTTATAACTATTTTGTCAATGACTGTATAGAAAATGTGTTAAACAGTCAAACAAAACCAAAAAACTTATCGTATAATGTTGAATATTAAACGATTCTCGATGCGTTGCACTTTCATGCGCCCTTGGGGCATAGGGGCTGATTCAACTCCGTGGCCGAAAATTGCGTCGGAGCGTTCCACTCTCGCTTCGTCCCAGATGCCGCTGTCGAGAAACGCGCGGTGGAGCGACGGGCCGCCTTCAACGAGCAGCGACGTGACACCGCGGCGGTAGAGGTCGGCGAGTGTGTCGGCAATCGACTCCGGCAGACACGCCTCTTCCACGCCCTCGCCGGCGTTTGGCAGTGTGTGTCCGCTTGAAGAGTAGAGGAGGGTGCGGTTGCCGTCGCTGAAAATCTGTCGGTCGGCGAGGTCGGAGCAGCTGTTGTGGCTCATCACCACGCGCAGCGGTTTCCGTCCTGTCCACAGGCGCGGCAGCAGCGACGGGTTGTCGCGGCGCACGGTGTTGGCTCCCACCATTATGGCGTCATATCCGGTGCGCTCGCGGTGCATCAGCGTCATTGTCGTTGGCGATGAAATCACGGCTTTTTCCAGGCTGCCGTCGCTGTCAACGAAACGGTCGGCCGACTCCGCCCATTTCAGCGTCACGTAAGGGCGGTGGTGAGTGTGGGCGGTCATGAATTTGCGGTTGATCCATTGGCATTGGCGTTCAAGCACTCCGGTGGTCACGTCCACTCCGGCTTCGCGCAGCATTTTGATGCCGCGTCCGCTCACTTCCTTGAACGGGTCGAGGCAGCCCACCACGACGCGGGGAATGCCGGTGTCGATGATCAGTTTGCTGCAAGGCGGAGTCTTTCCGTAGTGCGAGCAAGGCTCAAGCGTGACGTAGATGGTGCTTTGCCGCAGCAGCCGTCTGTCGGCCTCGGCGACAGAGGCGATTGCGTTGACCTCGGCGTGCGCGTGACCCCATTGGCGGTGGAAACCTTCGCCGATGATGCGTCCGTCAGCCACCACCACGGCGCCCACCATCGGGTTGGGCGACACGCGTCCGAATCCGTTTTTTGCCAGCTGAAGCGCGCGGCTCATATATGTTTCGTCAATATTCATAAGAATTTAATACCTTTGTACAAGTGAAAAAATCGATTGTAGACATGCACGACCAAGTTTTAAGTCAGACTATAGCAAATATCCGCCATCGCCTTTCCGACAAATATGCGAAAGGGGAGATCGACGCCTTTGTCAGAATCATATTCCGTCAACTGATGCGCTACGAGCCTGTCGACATTTTGCTCCACAAAGATAGTGTTTTGTCGGGGTTTATCGTTGGAAAAATTGATAAAGTAGTGGATGAACTGCTGAAAAATCGACCAATTCAGTATATTTTCGGACAAACGTATTTCTGCGGACATACATTTAAGGTGGATGAGTCAACGCTTATTCCGCGTCCGGAAACCGAGGAACTCGTTGACTGGATTGTTGATGACAACAAGAAAACCGACCTGCGGGTGCTTGACTGCGGCACTGGAAGCGGATGCATAGCCGTGTCGCTTGCACTGGCATTGAAGTTTGCCGAGGTCGACGCCATCGACATCTCCGACGGCGCGCTCAGCGTGGCGCGTTCCAATGCCGAGGCGCTGAAGGCTGATGTGGCGTTTGCAAAGCGCGACATCCTTACGCTCTCGGGCGATGCGTGCTGCTACGACATCATTGTGAGCAATCCGCCGTATATCGCCGACTCCGAGAGAAAGGCGATGGAGCCTAATGTGCTCGACTATGAGCCTGCCACGGCGCTGTTTGTGCCTGATGCCGACCCGTTGCGCTTCTATCGCGCCATTGCTCGCTACGGACTTGGGGCTTTGCGGCAGAACGGACGGCTGTATTTTGAAATCAACAGCCGTTTTTCGGCAGAGATGCGTCAGATGCTTGAAGCGATGGGATATGTCGAAGTGGAGGTGCGTCCCGACATCAGCCGTCGCCCGCGTTTTGTGCGTGCCGTGAAAGGAGGCGACCGATGGTGAAGCGTCAGCTGACCTACGAGTCGGCTCTCGCCAGGGCTGCGTCGCTCTGCTCGCGTGGCGAGCATGCTGAGGCGGAGATGCGTCGCAAACTGCGTCAGTGGGGCGCGGAGACGGGCGATGCCGACAGGGTGGTGGAATGGCTTGTCGACAACGGGTTTATCGACAACAGCCGCTATGCCCATGCGTTTGTCTACGACAAGTCGCGCTTCGACCTTTGGGGACGGGTGAAGATACGCCACCAGTTGCGGCTCAACGGTGTGGCTGGTGATGTGGTTGAGGAGGCGATGGCTGAAATCGATGAGGATGAGTATGTAGCGAATTTACGCACGCTGCTTGCGGCGAAAAGTCGCACGCTGACGGTTGCCGACCCTTACAAGCGCAAGGCGTCGCTGATGCGCTATGGCGCGTCGCGAGGCTACGAGCCGTCGCTTGTGCTGAAGGTGATGGCTGGGATTGTCGACGGTGCTGAAGATTTTTGTGACGATGGGATTGAAGAGGTTGATTGACAGTGTTGCCGAGGTGTTTTACCCTCGGTTGTGTCCTGTGTGCGGAGAGAGGCTGGTCGCCGGCGAGCGGTCGGTGTGTCTGTCATGTCTGGCGGTGATGCCGCGTGTGGGGATTGCTCAGGGTGGCTGTCCGGATGTGGAGCGTATGCTGCTCGGCAGCAGGCTTGTGGAGCGTGCGGTGTCGATGTTTGAGTATCATCGCGCCAGCCCTTACGCTGAGATTCTAAAAGATGCCAAATACCGCAACAGTCCGCGGATTGTCTACGACATGGCGCGCTTGTTTGCATGCGAGCTGCTGTCTGGCGGATTTTTCGACGGCGTGGACATGGTTGTGCCTGTGCCGCTCCACAGCAGCAAGCTTGCACGCCGTGGCTACAATCAAAGTGCGTATATAGCATCGGGGGTTGCGGCGGCTACGGGCATACGGATGGTTGAGGCGCTTGCTGCCGTAAAGCGTCACTCCACGCAGACTCATCGAAGCGTTGCCGACCGCCATGCCAATGTGGCAGGGGTGTTTGTGGCGAAGCCGGAGGTGGGGGAAAAGCATGTGCTGCTTGTCGACGATGTGATAACAACGGGATCTACGGTGATTGCTTGCTGCGATGCGCTGCAGGTTGCCGGTGCTGCCTCGGCGCGTGTGCTGTCGCTTGGCTTTGCCGGCGGAATGTAGAGGTCGTTTCAAAAGATAGGCTGCGGCTTGCACGGTTTTTCACTCGCCTTGCACTATCTTTTGATAAGATAGGCTGCGGCTCGGAAATGCAAAATCAAATAAATTTGTTTTGCGCTTCGCTCGCCTTGCACTATCTTTGCAGTCGGTAAAAAAGAAAATAATTAACTAAACGATAAGAATATGAAGAAATTTTACGCATTGTTATTGATGGTTTTTGCCGTGGCTATGGGCGTGTCGGCACAAACTTACTACAACGGGAAATTGGACGTTGAAATGTTGAGCGAGAAGATTGCCGACGGTATGGATGCTCGTGTGTCTTTGTCGGAGTCGGCTGATGGCACTTATGTGTTTAAGTTGCCTGATTTCCGCATCACAATCAATGAAACGGAACTGCCTTGTGGCGACATCGTGGTTGAGGGCGTGACACGCAAGGATGGTAAGTTGTCAGGTTCGGTCAACGACTTGAGCCTCGCGATGGGGCAGATTCACGCAAAGGTCGACTTGGTGGGCACAGAAACTGCCGAAGGTGCTATGGACTTGGCTATCACCGTTGGTTGGTATACTGATTATCCAGATGATTTGAGTGCTACAATGCCTATCAACGTTACTTTTAAGGGTCAGAAATACGACAGCGTCGTTACAGAATATCCTGGTAAATTGGACGTTGAAATGGTGGGCGAGAAGATTGTCAGCGGTCAGGATGCGAAAGTTTATCTCCAGACAATCGACGAGGGCGTTTATATGTTCAAACTGCCTGATTTCCGCATCACAATCAATGAAACGGAGTTGCCATGTGGCGACATCGTTATTGAGGGCGTGACACGCACAGCCAACGCTACTGGTTTTGATCTCGCAGGTTCGGTCAACGACTTGAGTCTTGCCGAAGGCGCGATTCATGCAAAGGTCGACTTGGTGGGCACAGAGACAGCCGAAGGCGCTATGGATTTGGCAATCACTGTAGGTTGGTATTCTGGTTATCCAGATGATTTGGAGTCTACATTGCCTATCAGCGTTACTTTCAAGGGTCAGCGTGACGCTGGCGTGAATGTGGTTGAGGCAAGCAAAGCGGCAGTGCGTGGCGCAGAGGGCGCAATCGCTGTCGATGGCTTCGCAGGCCGTGTGAATGTCTACACAGTAGACGGCCGCTTGGCAGCGTCGGCACAGGTTGACGGCGAGGCAACCATCACTGTGGCAGCCGGACTCTATGTGGTTCGTGCAGGCGAGAAAGCAGTGAAAGTGGTAGTGAAGTAAAAATCATTACAACATATTGATAATAGTGCACCCCGGCGGATTCCCGTCGGGGTGCGTTGTTTCTACTATACCGTAGTAGCGCATCTGCGATGCGCCTGTCATCACGCACTCCGTCGCCGACACGGCATCATGCAGACGGTAGATTCGCGCCAGCGTCGCCTATATCGTAGACGTGCACCACGGAGTGTGGTGGTGACGCGTATCGGAAAGATGTGAGGGAGGAAGTCCGCAAAGCGGACACGTTTTCAGTTAACCCCGGACTGCGTCCGGGGCTGGTAGGCTGGAGGGGTATGCACCGCCGCGGTGCCGCTGAGTGATGGGCGACATTGCTGCAAGGCGCGTCAGCAATGAGTTTTGGGGCAGACGCCGCTGTCGGACAGAGAAATAATTGTCGTAAAATAGTGTTGGTTAGCATAAAAGTTGTTACCTTTACACCGAATTTTCAATATTTGAGGAGCGTTAATGCGTATCTTTGCACGCTGAAATTCACGGGATTGCAGACAGAGGCGCATGCAGGAGTGAATAGGATAAGGATGCGTTGCGAATGAGTATATTTGCATAATTGCTCGCGAGGACAACAACAAAATAGAACGTTGAATTGTTTTAATCTCTGAGTGTTAAAAAATAGAATATAAACTAAAAACTGAAAATATGAAAAAATCATTTTTATTGAGCGGCGCTTTGCTCTTGAGCATCTCGGCTTTTACGGCTAATGCGCAGCAGATACCGGTTTCAAATATAGACTTTACAAGTTGGAAGGGAACTTGTGGAACGTCTACGTGGACTTCGACAATGTATCCAAAAGGTGGCGATTTTACGCGACCTGGAGATGAGCCATCTGAATGGAATGGGTCGAGTGTCGCTTCGTTTAGTATACCGATGAAGACAATTTCAAAGGATGGGACATCGGTAAAAATAGAGAATTATGAATTTAATAAATTTGGAATAAATCAAACAATTCCTGGATATTTGACATTGGGAACTCCTTGGGTTTTTGTTGGTGGAACAACTATGTTTGAAGCTAAGTCTTATGCTCCATACGGAGATGGAGGAAGTTATGGAGGATTGTCATTTAACTATAAGCCTGATGCCATAAAGGTTAAGTATAAAAAAACAAACAGCGGAGAGACTTCCCATATAATTGCGTATTTATGGTCTGGGGAATTTGTCTCAAAAGTTCCAACATCGTATGACATAAAAGGGAATAAATACACTTATGGCCGAGAATTGAGCAATGTCGATAGGGTCGTGTTGGGACGGCAAACAGATAATGTAACCAAGAAAGGAACACTTATAGCGAGTGTTGACTATAGCATTGCTGCGGAAACAACTGATTGGAAAGATGAAGTAATAGAGTTGAAATATCAAGATGGCGTAGATAAAACAACTAAAGTAGAAAATGTAAATATAATATTTGCGGCATCGGACTATTGGACAAGGGCCAATCTAAAAGGAAAAACAAGTTTGACAATAGATAATACATCGTTCGTTTACTACTCAACATTGACATCGTTGAAGGCAGGAAGTAAGACAATTGCATTGAAGGATGGCGTTTATAATTATACTGTTGCAGGCAAGATGCCGACAAAGGAGGAAGTTGTCGCAACTTGCAAGAGCCAGTTTGCCGATGCGGCAGTGGCTGTAGATGAAGCCAACTATAAAGTCACTGTTACTGTAACCAACCAGGGTGGTAAGGATGTTGACGGCGCAACACAGCACGTCTACACATTGCAGTACACCGCACCGGTGGTTAAGCAGTATGCTGGTATCTTGAATGTTGAAATGGTGGGTGAAGATGTAATCGCCAATGCCACACAAAAAGTGACAATCAGCTATTATAATGATAACACCTGCGACTTCTTGTTGCCTCATTTTATGTTTATGGGAACTGATATCGGCAATATCGAAATACCGAATGTGAAAGTATCTGAGGATGCTGCCGGCACAAAGACATTTACCGACGGTGAGGTTGAAGCAATGAAACTTGCGGAAGGTGGCATCGTGGCTCACGTGGCGCTCAATGGAGGAACAATTACATCTGCCGGTGTAATCAATATGCCGATTACCGTTGGATGGATGTCTGGATATCCAGATGACAAAACAGAACTGCCTATCGAAGTGCTTTTCTCGACCGACAAAAAAGTAGAAGTGACAGAGGCTGGCTATTACTATGTGGTTAAGGGTGACGACTACCAGCATCCATTGGTTGAGCATCAGACAACGGTGCTGAAGTCAGTCAAAAACGGAGATATGAACGGATTTACTTATACCCTCTCTCTTGATGGCGTGAATGCCGGTGGCATCAACTTTGGCGATATGGCGGTTGCCGGACTCGACAATACGGATGAGCAGTATAGCGGAACAGACTCTGCTGTGGCTCTTGGCAATGGCAAGACAGCATCAGTGACTGTTGACGGAGGTAAGGATGCGACGACTGGCAAGTATGAGGTGAAATTCGCCACTACTGTCGACGGACAACTTTACAACATCGTGTTTACCACCGATGACGCTTCTTCATCAGTCAACGACGTTGAGGCAAGCGGCGCAGCAGTGCGTGGCGCAGAGGGCGCAATCGTTGTAGAAGGCTTTGCAGGCCGCGTGAACGTCTACACAGTCGACGGCCGCTTGGCAGCGTCGGCACAGATTGACGGCGAGGCAACCATCACTGTGGCAGCCGGACTCTACGTGGTTCGCGCAGGCGAAAAAGCAGTGAAAGTGGTTGTGAAGTAACATTATCACAACATATAATAACAGCGCACCCCGACGGATTTCCGTCGGGGTGCGTTGCGTTGTATAAGGTGGAAAAGTGCTATTTTCTGTTATGGAAACGAAAAAGATGTATACAATATAAAAATTATTGGAGCAGGTGTTGATGCGCGTTCAAAATGTAGTACTTTTGCGTGTACAAACCATCAATAAAACATATATGAAAAAAAGTTTATTAGCTTTGGCTGTTTCCATGTGCGCCCTGTCGATGACGGCGGCTGAAACGCCCAAGACAACCCAAGCACCCCCAGTTCCCCAAACATTCACCATTGACGGAAAAGACTACTCCTACAATTTGATTACAAGCAAGCAGGTAGGACCAGGTGTGGTCTACAACCGTATCCGCATTGCCGACTTCCCGTTGAACATCAACTACATGACAGTAGATTTGACAAACCCATACAACCGTATCGAAACCCAGCAGGCAAACGAACATGTAGGATCGACAGAGAAACTCGTTGATGCCTACGCGCGTATGCAGAAAGCCGGCAAGAAGCCAATCGGCGCTCAAAACGGCAACTTCTGGTGTGTGTCGGGAGCCGGACTCAATTCACAGTTCGCTCTCGGCACATTGATGAATGGAGGTATGCGCAACGGTCAGATTGTCAACGAGACCAACTGCCATAACGACATCTGGAATGAAGATCCGTCGCGCACAGGTGTGGTAGGTCTGGGATATGACAAAGACCTGCACATCGAGTCGATGTCGTGGAAAGGCTACATCTCGTCGCCACGCTTTAGCGCCGACCAGAAGCCGGAGTTCTATCTCGTCAACAAATTCTGCCGTTCAAACGGAGAAATGGTGCTCTACAACTCATTCTACGGCACTGCAAAGAAATTCCAGACAATCGAATATGTCAACGATGCATGGACCACTGTCGACAACAAGACATGCGAGGTCTACCTCAAACTGAAAGACGGTCAGAAATGGACATCGAACGGCGACATCGTGACGACAGTAGGGGCGGTGCGCACCAACACCACCGCCGGCACACTCGGCGACTACGACATCTGCATCGCCGGCTCTGGCTCTTACAAGACAATTCTCGAGCAGCTGCAGGTGGGCGACGAGGTGAAGGTCAACTATGCATGGTACTCCACCGCAACAAACCAGCCTTACACTCTTGAGCAGGTGATCGGCGGCAACTCTATGGTGATGGTTGGCGGCGAACAGACCGTGCGCAATCAGGATGACTCCTACAACTCAAAAGTCTACAGCCGCTCGGCATACGGAAAGAGCCAGGACGGCAAGACTCTGTATATGTTTACAATCGACATGTCGACCGACCCGGTATACGGTCAGTCTGCAGGATGTACGACATCGGTTATGTGTCAGATTCTCAAGCAGCTCGGCGCATGGGACG
>UMGG01018746.1_pt1 | contig 134487 bp, 134 predicted proteins | sample 1965211 | NCBI WGS metagenome assembly UMGG01 (sample SAMEA4836064, study PRJEB28245) | human gut metagenome | biome: gut microbiome; material: fecal sample | place: Denmark | collected 2008 | reverse complement strand
CTATTTTATCAGTTTAGGCTTGCACAAATCATAAAAATATGAAAGAGAAACAATTCAGTTGGCGCAAGAGGGCTAAAAGTTTTGTATATGCTTTTCGTGGCATCGTTATGCTGCTGCGAGGGGAGCATAATGCGTGGATTCATTCGGCGGCGGCGGTGACGGCGGTGACGCTCGGGCTGTGGCTTGGCTTGTCGGCGTTGGAATGGGTGGCTGTGGCTATGTGCATCGGGGCTGTGCTTGCCGCTGAGGCGTTTAACTCGGCGATAGAGGCGCTTTCCGACCGTGTGTCGCCGGGCTACGACGAGGCTGTGCGCCGCACCAAGGATCTTGCTGCCGGGGGCGTGTTGCTGACGGCTGTGGCGGCTTTTGTGGTCGGACTGATTGTGTTTGTTCCTAAATTGATTGACTTGCTATGAAACGTGTATTTGTGATTATATTGGCGATTGCCGCCGCGGCTATGGGTTGCCGCGCGCAGGAGGTTGTGGAAATCAACAGCACCCGCCAGGCGGTGAAGCGCACCGGCGATGCTTTGCTTGTGGCTATGCCGCTGGCTACGCTGACGGCTGTGATTGTGGAGCGCGACTGGCAGGGTTTGAAGCAGGCTGCGTTTTCAACGGCCACCACTCTCGGAGCGTCGTATCTGTTGAAGTATACGGTGCACAAGATGCGCCCCGACCGCAGTGACAACCACGCATTTCCGTCGGCCCACACGGCGGTGATGTTTGCCAACGCCGCATTTGTGCAGCGCCGCTACGGCTGGAAGTTTGGCGTGCCTGCCTATGTGCTTGCCACCTATGTGGGCTGGAGCCGCACCTATGCCAAGAAGCACGATTGGTGGGATGTGGTGACTGGCGCGGCGATAGGTGCCGGCAGCAGTTATATTTTTACCCGTCCGTTTGCCAAAAAGCATAATCTTGCCATGGCTCCCGTGAGCGACGGCGAGCATTTCGGCATTACGGCTTCGTTTAACTTTTAATCGACAAAGATGATAGTATACAATACGACTTTCCATGCTCATAATGATGCCGTGGCGCGCTTTCTTGAATGGCTCCGCGCGGAGTATATTCCCAGAGCCACCGTCGACGGGCGGTTGTCGGAGCCTCGGCTTACGCTTGTGCTCAACGCCGAGGAGAGCGACGGGCGCAACTATTCGTTGCAGTTCCGCGCCAGCGATGTCGACACGCTTCGTGCGTGGTATGAGGAGGTGGGCGACGACCTTGTTGAGGAGATGGCAAAACGCTTCGGACATCAGGTGGCTGGTTTCTCAACGCTTCTTGAGGAGGTGGATTTGTAGATGGAAAGACAGGCTGACTGGGACAAGATTATCATTGGCATAGACCCTGGCACAAACGTGATGGGGTATGGCATTCTCGGCGTGCGCCAGCGCAAGCCGGAGCTGATTGCCATGGGCGTGATTATTCTCAGCAAGTTTGACGACCGCTATATGCGTCTGCGCCGCATCGCCGAGCGTGTCACTGGCTTGGTAGAGCAGTATCTGCCTGACGAGATGGCGCTTGAGGCACCGTTCTATGGCAAGAATGTGCAGTCGATGCTCAAACTCGGACGCGCGCAGGGGGTGGCTATGGCTGCCGCTTTGGTTAAGGACATTCCGATTGCCGAATATGCGCCGCTGAAGGTGAAACAGGCGATTACGGGCAACGGCGCTGCCTCGAAGGAGCAGGTGGCTGAGATGTTGCGCCGCATTCTCAACATTCCGCGTGAGGCAATCGACCCGCATCTCGACGCCACCGACGCTCTTGGCGTGGCGTTGTGTCATTTCTACGAGTCGCAGCGGCCTGTAGCGCAGAAATCTTATTCTTCGTGGAAGGACTTTGTGGCGCGCAATGCCGACAAGGTGGCGAAGCATTAAAAAAGAGACCGTTTCCGTCGCGGAAATGGCCTCTTGAATAACTAATCACACTTTCAACACCGTAGGGAATTATAACTTATGCGTCGGCATCTCCGCCGATGAAAAAAACGAACTATCACACAAAACTAATGAGTCATTTCTTGAAATGCTGTCTTCTTTTTAGAGGCAACGTTTCAAGGGTGCCGAAGTGCGTTATCTCCATATCTTGAAGCGACAACAATTGTGCCAATGCGCCGATGTGCCTCAAAAATGTTTGTAATCAATATGTTATAAACGAATCTTTGCGTAATCTGTTTCTCAAAGTGGGGAATTTTTCCACACGATGAGGTGTCGTAAATCCTCACTTTGTGTGGCAGAATATGTCAAAGTCCGTATTGCTTTATCTTGTTGTAGAGCGTTTTGCGGTCCACTCCAAGCAGTTGAGCCGCCTTGCTCTTGTTGTATTTTGTCTGTTGCAGGGCCTTGATGATGCGCTCCCGCTCCTCGTCGCTGTTGCGCAGATGCAGCGATGCCGGAGCCTGTGCTTGCGGAGCCGCCTCGTCGGCAGGTGCTGACGCCGGGGTAAGACCGTCGGCAAAATCCAGAGGATGAATCAACGTGTCGGCGGCAAGCAGAGTGGCGCGTTTCACGAGGTTTTTCAACTGCCTCAGGTTGCCGGGCCATGCGTAGTCCATCAGTATGCGCTGCGATTCAGCGTCGAAACCCTCCACGTTGCGGTCGAGCTCGCGGTTGGCTTGACGGAGGAAGAAGTTGGCGAAGAGCAGTATGTCGCCGCCACGCTCGTGGAGTGCCGGCATCTGCAGCGTGAACTCGTTCAGGCGGTGGTACAGATCCTCGCGGAATGTGCCTTTGGCTATTGCAGCCTGAAGGTCTTCGTTGGTGGCGGTGACAAGACGCACGTCGACATCAATTTCCTTGGTGGCGCCTACAGGACGCACCTTGCGCTCCTGAAGCGCACGCAGCAGCTGCACCTGTACCTCGTAACTTAGATTGCCCACCTCGTCAAGAAACAGTGTTCCGCCGTTAGCTTCCACAAAGGCACCTGTCTTGTCGGCAAGCGCGCCGGTAAACGAGCCTTTCACATGGCCGAAAAATTCAGATGCGGCAAGCTCTTTGGGTATTGAACCGCAGTCGATGGCGACAAACGGCTTGTCGGCCCTCTTGCTCTGACGGTGGATGCGGTGGGCTACATATTCCTTGCCTGTGCCGCTTGCGCCGTTGATAAGCACCGACATCTGGGTGGGAGCCACCAGCGACACCATGCTGTACAGTTTTCGTGCCGCCTCGCTCTCGCCCTCAAGAAAATCGGGGTCGGAGTCGTCGGCGCTGTCAGTGGACGGTTTTTCAGCCACGTCGTTGTCGGCGGTTGTGCCGTTAGCCAAGGCATCGTTTATTTTTTGCAGCAGCAGGTCGGGCTTTATGGGCTTCGACACATAGTCGCTCGCGCCTTCCTTCATTGCAAGCACTGCATTCTGGATGTCGGCGTAGCTTGTCATGATGATTAGCGGGGCGTCGATGCCTTGCTCCTTTTTCCATGGCAGCAGTGTGATGCCGTCATCGTCGGGCAGGCGGAGGTCGGACAAAATCAAGTCGAACGCAGTCTTTTCAAGCAGTCGTTTGGCGGCAGTCACGCTGCCTGCTGTCTCTGCTTGAAAACCCTTTTTCCCGAGCCATGTGCGCAGCATCGTTGAAAAAGTAATATCGTCTTCTACTATAAGTATTGATTGCATTGTCGTTGAGGTTTTGTCCTTGTTGATGATTTCACAAAGATAGTCAACCACGCGTTAAAAAGCAACTGTCTTGTGTTAATTGTTGTGATTTGTATGGGCGTTTGCGTATTGGCGGAAGATATTTGCAAGAAAAGAAAAAAAGTGCGATATTTCGGTTGAAATTGTAAGAAATGGACAAAATACTTGAAATATTGGAAAAAGAGGGTCTGACATCGTTGGAATTTGATTTGACGGTCAGTCCTGAATTATATGTACGCACGCGTATTGAGCGCGGCGGCAATCGAGGAAGGGCATACTATTTTGTGCGTAGTGGCGACACTGCCGAAAGGGGAGAGGGAGCGTGTCCCGACGAGGCGTTTGCCAAGATTTTAAAAGAGTTGGCAGATGCGGCGGTGTCGGGAGAGCCTGCCGCCACCAGCCATCGCCTTGCCGTCAACGACGGTGGGCAGACAAGCGCGCTGACTGCCGGGCAGCTGACAGCCGTGGCGGAGTCGTTGGCATGCCACGTCGACGAGCTTTCGCTCCTCGACAATTTCAAGCCTTATATACGCTGACGATTATCGTTGCATGTCGGTCAGAGCTTCGAACGCACGCTCGATGATGGTGTCCACGCCTCGTTGACGGTCGGCATCGGTCATGTCTGTCTGACAGCCGTCGGTTGGCTGCACGCCAAACTCCGTGAGCTGTCGGGCGGCGTCGTAGATAGGCGCCGCGCTGAACCGCACGCTCCAGCCGTTAGGCAGTTCCGACGTGAACGGCATTCCGCATCCGCCACCTGTGGCATCGCCCACCACAACCACGTTGGGCAGACTCTTCATTATCGACACGAAATTGTTTGCGGCGCTGTAGGTTGAACGGTTTGTAAGCACGGCTATCGGCTTTCCGGTCCAATGCACCCTGCCTTTTGCCGGGTCGATGTAGTAAGCGTATGGCTCGGAGAAATCGTCGTGTCCGGAGCCGGTCTTGTGCGAGATGTATCCTGCGAGAATGCGCTTGTCGATGAACCGCGCCACGAGAGTCTCCGCATTGGTGATGATGCCTCCTCCGTTGTCGCGCACATCGATGATCAGACCGTCGGCAAGGGCGAGCGTTGCCAGCACGTTGTCAAGGTTGCCTTCGCCGATGCTGTATGAGAACGACGGATAGCGCATATAGGCATAATTGTTTTCGAGGATGCGGTATGAGATTCCGCTTGTGCGGCGGTAGTCGAAGTGCAGATAGTGTTCCTCCACAAGCCTCTCGTCGTAGTTTTGCGGGAATTGCTCCCAAATCCAGTAGCGCGACGTGTCGAATGATGACGACAGGTTGGTGTGTCCGTCTTTAAGTTCTTTAAGCATCTCGGAGCATACGCGGAAAAGCTCTTCAGAGGTCATGCTGTTGCTGATTTTCGCGGCATATCGGTCGTGCACCTCCTGCCAGTCTACGTTTTTGTATTGAAAGAAGCAGTAATGGCGGTCGAGAGCCGACCACAGCGCCTCGAAATTGCCTGTCGGCGTGTCGGCAAACTGGGGCTCGTCGTGGCATGCCGTGAGGCTTGCAATCGACAGCAGCATAACCAATATGTTTAAGCAGACAGTTTTCATATTCAATAAGTTGCTGATATTATTTTTGCACGTTCAGGCATTGCGCGGCGCATGTCAATCCGCAGCGATTCCCATTGAATTCCCACCACGAGGCTATGTGTGGCGCGGCGTTGGCTGATGTTGTTTTCCCAAACCGTCGTAAACTCATTGCGGTATCCCAGGCGTAGCGACGACGTGCCGAAATGGAAGTCGAGGCATACGGTATTGTCCATATCGAAACGGTTGTGCCAGAACCCGAAATTAATGGTGTTGCGATAGTTGCCGAGATACATCTCATAGAACGATTGGTCGTAGTCGGGAAGAAAGAAACATCCAACCACCGGCAGCGTCATCTGCCAACGTGCTGTCATAGGAAGCCTGCCGGCATTGAAGCGGTAAGCCGCCATGCCGCTTGCTCCGGCATAGAGGCGTATCAGCGGCGAGCACACATTGTTGGAATTGCGGGGATTGTAGGTCACGCCTCCGCGGAAACCGATGCCGGCGCCGGCATGCAGCGTAAGCCCCTGCGCCACGCGCCATCGGTGCAGCATGGCGAAATCCACATCTGCGATGATGGTGTGGAGCGAGTTGTTGCCGGCGGGGTTCGACGGATGGTCGTAGGTGAAACCCGCCTCAATTTTGTTTGTCCACCGCTCCGGGTTGAAGCGAGATGCGCGTTGCCTCTCAAATCCTATGCGCAGATGCAATCCGTCGTAGAACAGCGGGCTGAGATACGTGTCGAGGCTGTGTGTCGCGCCTGCGTCGATTGCCACAGTCACTGTGGCTGGACGCAGAACGGTGGAATCCTGCGGCTCCGCCTGTCCGCATATCACAGCGGCAAGCAGCGTTGCCAATATCGACAGTCTCAGGCGCATCATTCTTCGGTTTCGTCGTCAAACAATCGTTGTTGTCCGGTCAATTCATCGCGCACGTCGTTCTGGTTGATAACGTCGTCGCCGTCCACGCTGTCCACATTGATATCGACAGCCGGAGCTTCAAGTTCTTCCTCCGGCATCTCGCGCGGCTCAATTTCCTTGATGCTGTCCATATTGAAGTTTGTGACGCGTTTGCCTTTTGCTTTGAAGCTCTTGGCGCCGATAAATTCTTCAGCGTCGATTATGAGAGGCTCGCGGAATTCGTCGGCACCGCCGAAGGTCACGCGGAAGCGCGGGTATCGCTTGTCGGACAGCGTAATCAGTGAAGAGTCGGGGTTGTCGCCGATGAAGCTTTGCTTCTTCGATGCTGCCTCAAACGTGAAACGCTTGATGTAGGGGTAGCCCTGGTCGGCATCGTTGAGCACAGCTGTCCACACCTTGTTCTCCTCGAATTTCTCGATGAGCAGGATGTTGTCCTCATAGTGGTTGCCGGCGTCGAACGAAGATGTGTAGAATTGTCCGTTCTTGAGCACGATCAGTATCTTGTCGTTGGCGTTGAACTCGCCGAGCGATGTGCCGCGGCCGTCGTAGTTCAGACGCAGCACGTCGGGGTCGAACCACACCTCGCGGCCGCCGAGCGTCGACACTCCGCGCTCTTTGAGCGATATGCGGTGCACCTCGTTTTTCGTCACCATGTTGCCCATCGCTTGCTTGCCCTTGATGGCAAGGTCGGCAAAGTTTATGTCGAACTGCAGCACCTTCAGGCGTGGTTTCTCTTTCAGAGTCACGCGCAGCGTCTCAGCCTCGCCGTTGGGGTTGGCGGAGAACCACCATATCTTGGTGCCTTTTGTGCCTTGTGTCATGTCGTATTCCTTGTCGCGCGTGATGCCTATCACGGCGAAACGCTTCATGTAGACCACGCCACCCTTGCCGTTCTGGTAGACAAGATTGTAGATTGTGCGCTGGTCGTTGCGCTTGAATACGTTGATATACAGTATGTTCTTGCCGACGTAAAGTTTGTCTGCCACTTTAGTCACTTTGTATTTACCATCCTTGTAGAAGATAATCACATCGTCGATGTCGGAGCAGTTGCACACAAACTCGTCTTTCTTCAGTCCGGTGCCAATGAATCCGTCTTCGCGGTTGATATACAATTTCTCATTGGCTTCGGCAACGCGCGTCGCCTCGATATTGTCGAAACTGCGTATCACGGTGCGGCGTGGATAATGGGCGCCGTATTTATCTTTCAGATGCTTGTACCAGTCGATGGTAACTTCTACCATCCGTGTCAGCTTGTCGTTGATAACGTCGATATGGTCTTTCAGCGACTGGATGTAGGTGTCGGCGTTGTCGGCGTTGAATTTAAGGATGCGCTTCATCTTGATTTCAAGAAGTTTCAGGATGTCGTCGCGTGTCACGTCGCGCACAAACGATGGCTTGAAAGGCTCCAGACGCTTGTCGATGTGTGCCACAGCCTCGTCGACGCTTTTGCTCTGCTCATACTCCTTGTCCTTATAGATGCGCTCCTCGATGAATATTTTTTCGAGCGAGGCGTAGAGCAGGCTTTCACGCAGCTCTCCGCGCTGAATCTCGAGCTCGCGTTGCAGCAGGTGCTTGGTGGTGTCCACACTGTGGCGCAGCACGTCGCTCACCGACAGGAAATGCGGCTTGCGGTCGGAAATCACGCAGCAGTTTGGCGAAATGCTCACCTCGCAGTCTGTAAAGGCATAGAGCGCGTCGATAGTCCGGTCGCTCGACGTGCCAGGCAGCAGGTGCACGATGATGTCGGCGTGTTTCGCCGTGTTGTCGTCCACCCGTTTTATTTTGATTTTTCCCTTTTCCTGAGCTTTGATGATAGTCTCGATGACGCTTCCCGAAGTGCGTCCGAACGGCACGTCGGTGATTTCCAATGTCTTGTTGTCGATTTTTTCGATTTTTGCGCGCACGCGTACTGACCCTCCGCGCTCGCCGTCGTTATATTTCGACACGTCGATGAAACCTCCGGTAGGGAAGTCGGGATACAGGGCAAACTCCTCGCCGCGCAGATATGCTATCGCAGCGTCGAGAATCTCCACAAAGTTGTGCGGAAGGATTTTTGACGACAGGCCGACGGCGATTCCCTCCGCACCCTGCGCAAGCAGCAGCGGATATTTCACCGGCAACGTCACCGGCTCGGGCTTGCGTCCGTCGTAGCTCACGGTCCAGTCGGTGGTCTTGGGGTTGTAGACCGTCTCGATGGCGAATTCTGAAAGACGCGCCTCGATGTAACGTGGCGCTGCGGCGCTGTCACCGGTGAGAATGTTACCCCAGTTTCCTTGCGTGTCGACAAGCAGTTCCTTCTGTCCGAGCTGCACGAGGGCGTCGCCGATTGAGGCGTCGCCGTGGGGGTGATACTGCATGGTGCTTCCCACGATGTTCGCCACTTTGTTGAAGCGCCCGTCGTCGAGTTCCTTCATCGTGTGCAGAATGCGCCTCTGCACTGGTTTCAGACCGTCCTGGATGTGGGGCACGGCGCGTTCCAGAATTACGTATGACGCATAGTCGAGAAACCAGTTTTGGAACATTCCCGACAAATGCTTGCTTTTGTCTTTCGGAACCACATAAGTGGAGTGAGCCTCGGCGCCGGTTGAGGCGTCGTCGATTTTTTCAGAGATGTCGTCTATTTCGTCTTCTTTCATAGTTGGGTCAGTTTTTTAGGCTTCTGGAAATATGTTTTTGTCGTTAAAAAAGTAGGTTATTTACCAAATAAATACAATTTCAGAGGAAAGCCTCTGCAAAAATAAGAAGAAAATCGAGAAAATTTATTTACTTTGCACCTTAAAATAACGAAAAGGCGGTCAACAGACCCCCGGAACATTGAATTTATTAGAAAAAACAAGATAAAAAATGGCACAAGAAGATTTGTTCAAGAAAATTGTGGCTCACGCCAAAGAGTATGGTTTTGTATTTCCGTCAAGTGAAATCTACGACGGTTTGTCGGCTGTTTACGACTACGGACAGAATGGCGTTGAGTTGAAAAACAACATCAAGCGCTATTGGTGGGACGCCATGACGCAGTTGAATGAGAATATCGTTGGTCTTGACTCAGCTATATTCATGCACCCGACAATCTGGAAGGCTTCCGGACACGTCGATGCGTTCAACGACCCGTTGATCGACAACCGCGACTCTAAGAAACGCTATCGTGCCGATGTGCTTATCGAGGACGAAATCGCAAAATTCGACGATAAAATCAACAAGGAAGTAGCAAAGGCTGCAAAGAAATTCGGAGAGGGTTTTGATGAGAAACTTTATCGTGAGACAAACCCGCGCGTGCTCGAGCACACTGCAAAGCGCAACGAGCTGCATGAGCGCTATGCCAAGGCGATGAACGACATGAACCTTGAGGAATTGCGTCAGATTATCCTTGACTACGGCATCGTATGCCCGATTTCAGGCACAAAGAACTGGACTGAGGTGCGTCAGTTCAACTTGATGTTCTCGACAGAGATGGGTAGCACTGCCGACGGCTCTATGCGCGTCTATCTGCGTCCGGAAACGGCTCAGGGCATCTTCGTGAACTTCCTTAACGTACAGAAAACAGGACGTATGCGCATTCCGTTTGGTATCGCGCAGATTGGCAAGGCTTTCCGTAACGAAATCGTTGCGCGTCAGTTCATCTTCCGTATGCGTGAGTTCGAGCAGATGGAAATGCAGTTCTTCGTGCGTCCAGGCGATGAGCTTGAATGGTTCAAGAAATGGAAGGAGATCCGCTTGAAATGGCACAAGGCTCTTGGTCTCGGCGATGAGAAGTATCGCTACCACGACCATGAGAAATTGGCTCACTACGCCAACGCCGCAACCGACATCGAGTTCCTTATGCCGTTTGGCTTCAAGGAGGTTGAGGGTATCCACTCGCGTACAAACTTCGACCTCAGCAACCACGAGAAATTCTCTGGCAAGAAGATTCAATATTTCGATCCGGAGCTCAACCAGAGCTACGTGCCTTATGTAATCGAGACATCAATCGGTGTGGACCGTATGTTCCTTTCAGTTTATGCTTCTTCTTATGAGGAGGAGAAACTCGAGAACGGCGAGACCCGCGTGGTGCTTCACCTGCCGGCTGCTTTGGCTCCGGTTAAGGCAGCGATCATGCCTTTGGTGCGCAAGGACGGACTTCCAGAAAAGGCTCAGGGAATCATCGACTCTCTGAAGTTTGATTTCAAGGTGCAATACGACGGCAAGGACTCTATCGGCAAACGCTACCGCCGTCAGGATGCAATCGGTACGCCGTACTGTATCACTGTCGACCATCAGACTCTTGAGGACAACACCGTTACCATCCGTCACCGCGACACGATGGAGCAGAGCCGTGTTGCCATTGCCGACATCGCTGGCATCCTCGACAAGGAGGTGACAATGAAGTCGTTGCTTAAGAAATTGCTCTAAGAGGATAACTAAACCAATAGATCGGTTATGAAGATAAAAACATTGTGGATTGTGCTTGCGGCAGTGGTTGTGCTGTTGCTGATTTTCGGCGGTTGCACTGTCGGCAAGTACAATACTATTGTTGCTGACAGCAACGGGGTGGAGAACGCTTGGGGCAAGGTGCAGACTGCATATCAGCGCCGTGCCGACCTTGTGCCAAACTTGGTGAGCACAGTGAAGGGCGCCGCTGCCCATGAGGCAAACACGCTGCAGGCTGTGACCGACGCGCGCGCGAAGGTGGAAACGGTCAACATCACCGCCGACCAGCTGACCGAGGAGAACTTGAAGAAGTTCCAGCAGGCGCAAAATGAGCTGTCGGGCGCGTTGAAGTCGTTGCTCGCTGTCTCGGAGGCGTATCCAAACATCAAGGGCACGGAAAACTTCCGCGACCTTCAGACGCAGCTTGAAGGCACCGAAAACCGCATCTCAACGGCGCGTGTGGACTACACAAACGCTGTCAACAAATACAACAATTCCGTGATGAAATTCCCGGGCAACATAATTGCCGGAATGTTCGGATTTGAAAAGAAACCGCAGTTCCAAGCCGATGAAGCGGCTCAGACTGCTCCAAAAGTAGAATTTTAATGAAAAAATTTCCTTTATTGGCGTTGTTCCTTCTGGTGCTCTCGGCGTGCAAGCTCGATCCGGTGCGCGACGTGTGGGAGTACTATGAGGACTGGCGCAATGAAAACAATGCGTGGCTGGCACAGCAGGAGGCGCGCACAAATGCCGACGGCACACCTTACTATCAGAAGGTGGTACCGGAGTTTGACCGCAACGCCTATGTGCTGATTCATTACTTTACCGATCGTTCGGCGACGGAGGGCAACTTGTCGCCTCTGATTTCTTCGACTGTCGACGTGAAGTATAAGTTGCTTACGTGCAGAGGTGTCGGCGTCGACTCCACCTACTTGCTGACGTCGCCTGCCGACAGTGTTTACCGCTCTGTGTTGAGTGCCAACATCACCGGTTTCCAAATCGCGTTGATGGCTATGAACGTGGGCGATTCGTGCGAGGTGGTGATTCCTTACCAGCAGGCTTACAGCAACTCTGGCAACCGCACGATTCTGCCTTACTCGCATCTGCATTATTTCTTGAAACTCAAGGATATATATAAGTATCAAAAGAAGTAGCAGGCAATGAAGCGTTTGGTTGTTATCGCAGTGCTGTCGGCTCTGACATTGGCGGGTTGCAAGACAACGGAGAGCAACTACCGTGAGTCGTATGAGGCGGCGGTGCGCAGCCGCAATGCCGCGGAGGCTGATCTCGACAGCGTTGTCGAGCCGACAATCCACAACAAAATAATGGAGGCGTCGCGTCCGTATGTGCAGACCGTCGACGGCTGCTCGGCATTGTATCTTGAAGGCAACGTGTGGCAGGCGTTTGACGACGATGTCAACAAGATGAAGCGCTACAGCGTGGTTGTGGGTGCGATGCGTCAGATGTTTAATGCAAAGGCGTTTTGCACACGCTTGCGGCAGAACGGGGCGAAGGCTTACGTGATTCAGAACGGGGCGAAGGACTATTTCGTCGTTGCCGAAGGATTTGACACGTTTGCCGAGGCTGCCGACTATGTGAATCACATTGACAAACGGCTGAAGATAAAAATCCCTTTGAAGGAGCCGTTCGTTTATCGCACAATACGCCTGTGACGGACGAAAACAAATAGTGAAGCCTTCAATGCCGCGGCATTGAAGGCTTCTCAGCAATAAAAATATGGATATGCTGAAATCATTGATGATAGTGGGGTGCGGCAGTTTTGTGGGCGGAGCGTTGCGCTATCTGCTGACACGCACGGTGCAGAATTGGTTTGACGGATGGATGCCTGCCGGCACGCTGGCTGTCAACGTGCTTGGCTGCTTGCTGATAGGTCTGTTCTGCGGACTGTCGCAGGAGTGGATGGCGCAAAGCCTTAAATTGTTTCTTACGGTGGGTTTCTGTGGAGGGTTCACCACATTCTCCACATTTATGAACGAAAACATGCAAATGCTGCGCATTTCCGATGCTGCCGGAATGTGCCTAAATGTCGTGGTCAGTCTTGTGGCTGGCTTTGTCGCTCTCTATGCCGGCTATCAGGCGGCGCGACTCTTCTGACCTGCAAATAGTTAAAGTAATGCAATGTGTTGCTTGGTCAGAAAGACTTAACACGTTCTTGGCAGGCGAATATCCGCAGGTGATTGCAGATTAAGTAGTAGTTTAGAATGATTATCTTTAGAATAACCTTGAAATTCTTCTATACATTTAGTGGGATTCCCATATTTTTGTATTAATATGGATTTAAAGCAGTTGTAACGATTTTCTAAATCTTTCCACTTTTCACTTTGTGAAAATATTACAGTAGTTCCACATATCGTATTTCTTTTAATTGTAACTACAATAGTACAATCTTATACACCACAAAATTTTCCTGTCAAAATATTATCACTATTTTGATATTTTGGAGTAAATCCTTTGGCTTTTAATTTACTTATATGGGCATAAAAACGAAGTGAGCAAAGGGTTGTGTGGGTAGTGCTGTGGTAATGGCTTGATATTGAAAGGGTTTTGTGAGTTGGTGGGCTTCGGCGATTGGAAAACGAAACGTGCAAAAACTTGAATTTGCTTTAATTCCGGTTGAATTTTTGAACGCGACCATTTAATAACCGTTTAATCGGGGTTTCATTCCTGTTTAATCGGCTTTAATTTTGGCGGTGGCTATGGGCTTTTTTATGGCTCATAGCTGCCGCTTGTCGTGTTATGCGTGCGCCAGTGCCAGACGGACGGAAAAGAGGCGTAAGACTGCTTAAATGGGCTTTTGCGGACGTTTGAGGCGCAGGCGGCTGCGGTAGGGTAGGGAAGTGGATGGAAGTTTTACCGCGCCAGGCTTGAGGATAATTTCAATGCTTTTAATCGGGTGTTAAATGGGTGCGAAAGAGTGGGGAGGTTTGGGGCAAAAATGGATAGGGTAGAGGTCGCGGAAATTTGCTCGTTTCGTTTGTAAAAACGTAGTTGGATATATAGTTGGACATACAGTTGGGTATCATCTGGGCAGTATGTTCAGACCCCTTTAATGCCGAATTTAATGCGAAAAATGGCGTTTTTTAAGCGATAACACCCCCTTTAATACCAAAATAGAACCATTAAATATATAGTCTAAAATTTGTTTAAGTGCTTGAATTTCAGTGCTTAATGTATTTAGGACCATAAAAAGCAGTGAAAAACAGCATAAAAACGCTATTTAAGGGTGTTTATAGGGGGTGCAACGAGGTACAAAGGTGAACGCAGGTGCAACACCCATTATCCGACATTTGCAGTAGTTCCAATGCTGGCATCGTCGGCAGTTTTTCCCAATCTTTGTTTAAGTTGTCTTATCTGTTCTCGGAGTTCTCCAATTTCCTCCGCTTGGTCTTTTATAGTGGTTAAAAATTTGTCTAATATTACTGGCGGCAATTCATAATCATTATTATTACTGTCATTTGAGGCTTGTGGTTTGTCATGTGTGGAAGTGTTTTTAATCATATTCCCTTCCCCTCTCAGTAGCCATTCCGCTGATAACTTGGGGTAAATGGTTAGTACTTTAACAAGCATATCCCCACCTGGTTGCGATGACATATTCTTGCCTTTGAAGTTGCTGGATTGTATGCCAGTTGCTTCAAAAAAATCCACTTTCTTGATTCCTTGGGATTCAAGAAAGGATAAAATTCTTTCTTTTATAGTCAAAATATTTTCCAAAATACTTTTATGGTTAAAATTTTATCCATATCTTTGCAGCGTGTTACTGCTATAACAACCCCCCAAAAGTACAAAAAAAATGGGAGGTGGGCAAGAAAACACAGAACGTAATAACTTAAAAAGTAAAAGGATATGGACACAACATCAAAGCGTTACATTGACGTAAGTAAAGAAGTTGAAACCAAGTTAGCAAAGCTATTCAAGTGCACACCCACGTTTGTGTATATGGCACTTACCTACCGACGGGACTCCCAACTGGCACGAAAAGTAAGATATGTAGCCGTGCGTGACTATCATGGGAAACCGATGCACCACTGCCCTGTATGCGAAACGCTGCATAATATCACAGAGGGTGGGCGTAAGCTCATGGTGCAGAACTTTGACAACGGTGTTAAGTTGGAGGTAGATAAAGGCACTGGAGATGTCGTTGCGTACAATCGCAAAGGTGACCACATAGGCAACTGGGAGAATGTAAGTGTAACTAAACTTTCAGAAATTCAACTAATGGCAGAAAGCCTTTGAGTATGGAAACAATAAACGGACAAATATGTATCAGCCACGCAGAGCTGACCGGGCGCATAATCACGACTGCGAACCTCAATGCGCTTGTGCGTAAGGGGCAGGTGCAGCAGGTGCGCAAAGGTGGCAATGGCCGTACAGCGCTGTTTGTTGTTGATAGTCTGCCGTTGAAGTGGCGCACGGAGGTTTACAGGCGTTACCCGGATTTGCAGGAGCAGGCGGACAGCAAAGAATTTATGGACACAATAGAGCCGGACGGCGCAGCCCTGCTGTTCTATCAAGACTACAAGCTTCCTGACGGCAGAAACCTGCCTGAATTAAAGCAGGTGGAACTTTCCAACAACTGCGCCATCATGAACGCTTTCCGTCGCTGCATCGAGGACTGCCAAAGCAAGCGCAGCCGGAGCGGCAACAAGCGCGTGCCACTTGGTGAGTTTTGGCGCAAGGCAGCCAATTCTCTTGAATATCTTGCAGACCGCTTTCCTCACTCACTACCACGCAGCGCAAGGCGGTTGCAAATGAAGTTTGCTGAATATGTGGAGCAGGGGTATGTGTGCTTCATCAGCGGCAAGTATCAGAACTCCAATGCCGGCAAGGTTGTGACTGAGGACCAAGAAAGCCTGCTTGCAACCATATTGGGACACCACAACAACCTTTCTGATGTGCGCGTGGCAGAATATTACAACCATGCAGCGCGTGAAATAGGCTGGAAAGAGATAACCCCGGCAGCCGTGAGAGTATGGCGCGAAAAAATGGACGTTGTGGTGAGTGCAGGGCGTTTGGGCGTGTCAAACTTCCGCAACAACAAGGAAATGCAGGTGAAACGCAGCCGTCCGACCGCTCCGTTCCTGATGTGGACACTTGACGGCTGGACCGTGGAACTGCTCTACCAGGACACGAAGCAGACCAGGCGCGGGAATGTAACGACTTATACCAACCGCCTTACAATGGTGGTAGTGCTTGACCCCTGCAATGATTACCCGATAGGCTACGCTGTAGGCACACACGAATGCCCGGAACTGATAAAAGAGGCTTTGCGCAATGCTGCGATCCACAGCCGGGAACTGTTCGGGGAGATGCTACGAGCCAACCAGATACAGTGCGACCATTACGCATTCAAAGCAATGTCGCCACTATATGCGGTAATGGGCGAAAAACTTACCCCGGCAAGGGTCAAGAACGCCAAAGCTAAGCGTGTGGAGTCATATTTCAACTACATAAACACCACTTTCTGCAACAGGTTCAACAACTGGAGCGGTTACGGAGTAACAACAGACCCGAAGAAGCAGCCGAACAGCGAGGCGCTGAACCAACTGCGCCACCGCTTCCCTGATGAACAGGGAGTGCGGAAGCAGATAGATGAAATCATGTATCTGGAGCGCATGAGCAAAGAGGATAAATTCCGTGAACTCATGCAGAACTTGGCACCGGAACGCCGCCTGCCATTGAGCCGCGAACAGTACCTCTTGAATTTCGGGGCAGAAACAGGCTTCAAAAACGCATTGGAGGGGTGCGGCTTGCGCCCGACCATATTAGGCGTGAAGCGCGATTATGACTGCTTCGACCTGACATTTCGCGAACACGCGGCAGAACGCTGGACTGTGAAGTATGACCCCGACGACCTTAGCGAAGTCCTTGCCGTGAATGACGACGGCACACGCCGCTATATGCTCACAGAAAAGTATGTGCAGCCAATGGCACTTGCCGACCGCAAGCCGGGCGATTATGAGCAGCTGGAGCGCGTGAACAACTTCAACAAGGAACTGGAGAAGCAGACAGCAGAGCGGATAGCCGCACATTATCAGCACACCGAGCAGTTGATCGCTTCAACCCCGGCACTGCGCGGCAGCATCGAAGACCGACTGCTGCTGACAGACAGCAGAGGGCAGCACAAAGACCAGCGCAGCCGCAAACGCCTTGCAGTGGAAGAAGTGGAAGCACTGGAGATAAAGACCGTGGAAGTGCCGTTAATACCGCAAGGGGCGGCAGCGACCGACACAAGCGACTACCGCACCGATGATTATTCAATTTTCTAAAACACTGATTTAACAACAACTTAAATACGATTTAACGATGCAAAAGGAACAGAAACAACAGATTTGCGAGCGGCTGCGCGCATACTGCGACCAAAAAGGGAGCCAGAACAAAGCAGCCAACAGCCTTAACGGCGTGAGCAGTGCCACAATCAGCAAAGCGCTGACAGGACAGTGGGACACGATAGCCGATGAGATGTGGCGCACGATAGCAGCCCAGATAGGAGGCAAAGCCGAGGGCTGGCAGGTGGTGAACACCAAAGCCTACGAGTGCATGACATTCACGCTGACAAACGCCCAGACCGACTCGCTGGTGCTTGCAGTGACAGGGGACGCGGGCAGCGGCAAGACCGAGGCAGTGAAGAACTATGCAGCCGGGCACACCAACGCCTACCACCTGACCTGTTCGGAATACTGGAACCGCCGCACATTCATGGGCAAGCTCTTGAAGTGTATGGGCGTGAGCGTAAGCGGTACGACTGTGGGCGAGATGATGGACGATATAGTAGATACGTTGAAGCGCAAGGACACGCCCCTTATCGTGCTTGACGAAGCAGACAAGCTTACTGACCAGGTGCTTTACTTTTTCATAAGTCTATATAACCAACTTGAGGGACATTGCGGCATAATACTGACCGCCACCAGTTTCCTGCAAAAGCGCATAGAACGAGGTGTGCGCCTGAACCGCAAAGGCTATGCGGAGATTTACAGCCGCATAGGGCGTAAGTTTGTGAAACTCCCGATGCTGAACAGCGAGGACATAGCAGCCGTGTGCGTAGCCAACGGGCTGAACGACAACAAAGGTATCAACAGGATTATAAACGAAAGCGAGGGCGACCTTCGCCGCGTGAAACGCAGCGTATGGGCGACGTTGAAAGGAGGTGCATTATGAAAAGCAAAGTATTGAGGACTGCGCTTGTGTCATTGCAGTTTGCCATTGCAGGCGGCTGTGTATGCGTGCTGTATGTGGTTTATGTGCCGTTAGCACTGATACGGGTGCTTGTGGATAAAGACGGCTTCTGCGGCTTTCTGGACTGCGTGGGGAAATGTGTGAGAACAGTAACAGGTTGGTTCAGAAAAAACGGAAGTAATGTATAAATACAGCATAGGACTGGAGGCGGAAGCGGTGCCGGCTTTACTATGGCAATGGCTTGAAAATGGCATGCCAGTGGATTACACAGCGAAGCCGCGCACTCGCTTCCATATCCGGCTAATAGAAGTGACGATAACAGGCACCACCCCGGCAGAGATACAGCACAAGCAAATGGCACTAATCAAGACAGTGCGCTGTGGCGGTTTCAGTGGTGCCATGATGAAAGACAGGAAAATAACAAAGATTTGATGCGGTATGGGCAGAGCAATAAGCAATAAAAACGTGTTGGCGGCACAATTTGAGACAGCCGATTTTGACGGGCCATTTTTGGAGAGTTTCGGCCGTCCTGAATTGCGCGGGGCTTGGCTGATATGGGGCGGCAGCGGCAGTGGTAAAACGACCTTTACGCTGATGCTCTGCAAGTATCTATCAGGATTCAAGCGTGTGGCCTACGATTCACTCGAGCAAGGGCTAAGCCTGTCACTGCAAAAGGCATGGGAGCGCGTAAATATGGCAGAAGCCGGCAGTAATATCATACTGCTTGACAAAGAGGATTTACAGGAACTGCGTACACGCTTGATGAAGCGGAAAAGCCCTGACATAATTGTAATTGACAGTGTGCAGTACCTGACAAAATTCTATATGCAGCAGTTCAAGGACTTAAAAGCAGACTTCCCCAACAAACTTTTTATTTTCATAAGTCAGGCAGACAAAGCAGGCAATGATCCTGATGGCGGTGTAGCAAAAAAAATCCGTTATGACGCTGATATAAAAATCAGAGTGGAGGGCTACAAGGCATTTGTGACCACACGTTATGAGGATTCCGACAAAGGCGAGGGCGGGCAAGATTTCATAATATGGAAAGAGGGCGCCGACGCATATTGGTTAAACCAAATAAAATAAAGACAATGGCAACAGAAAATAGAACAATGGACCAGATCCACCGTGGGCTGCTTAAAAAGTTCCACACCTTGTGTAGCGTGCTTGGCATGACTGACGACCAGAAAAAGGACGTTTTGGCAAGCTGGGGCGTTGAGAGCAGCAGAGACCTTACCCAACACCAGCTGATTGACATCTGCGCTAAGTTGAGTGAGCAGGTGAACCATAAGGACGGCACTGCATCGCTTGACAAGTTGCGCAAGCAGGTGATTGCCGCAATAGGCGGCTGGTTGCGTGAAACAGGGCAGAAACAGGGCATATCGCTCATCAAAGGCATAGCCATGCGCGCAAGCGGGTACAGTGATTTCAACAAGATACCGCGTGAACGTCTGCGCAACCTCATAGCTGCGTTCAACAACAAGACAAAAGACAAAAAGAGCGTTGATGCGCTTGCCGGGGCTATGCTTGTGCAGGCACTGACTACCAGCAAGGGCATTGACCCGACATATAATTAAGCGATATGGAAACAAAAAAGAAAAAGAAAGTGTGCTGCATCTGTGGCAAAGAGTTTAACGGTTGGGGAAACAACCCTTACCCAGTAAAAGAGGACGGCGAGTGTTGCCGAGTTTGTAACATTTCTGTGGTATTGCCACGGCGCATAAAGCTGATGAATGAACGGTTAAATAAATAATTATAGAAATGGCATGAAAGAGCTTGAATGGTTGAAAAAGACCATTAAGACAGAAACAGCCCATTTGGAGCAGGACGCATATATTGAACTGTTGCGGGAACTTGCGGCATGGGCAGAGAGCGAAGCGGGATTATTGGAATTTTCAATGCCCGATTCAGACGACTACGACGAATGACACTGCGCCGGTGTAAAGGGATAAAAGGCGAATTAAACAGTATTTAATAACTAATTAAAAGTCATTAAAAAATGAGCGAACAAGTAACAATGACCGCCCAAGAGCGGGAAGAATGGGAAGCCTTCAAGGCGGACAAAAAGAAAAAAGAGGAGGAAGAACGCCGCAAGGCAGCGCGCGTGACTTATCAGCAAGTGATTGATGAGGAACTGGCACAAGCCGTTCCGGAGCTTCGCAGGCTCAGTCAGGACATTCGGACGGTAAAGGACACGGTGTTCAGCAATTTCCAAACAGTCCTTGAAATGAAAGCGGAAGTCGTGGGCTTTAAGGAAGATGGACAATTCAGTCACACTTTCACAAATTCAGAAAGCAACCTGCGCCTGACACTTGGTGTAAACACTGTTGACGGCTGGGGCGATATGGCGGAAACAGGTATCGCAATGGTGCGCAAGTACATTGAGAGCCTTGCCACAGACGAAAAGACAAAAGCACTTGTCAATACAGTGCTTAGGTTGTTGAGCAAGGACAAGCAGGGCAACCTCAACGCAAGCCGCGTGCTCCAACTGGAGAGAATGGCAGATGAGAGCGACAACGACCAGTTCAAAGAGGGCGTGAAAATCATAAAAGAAAGCTATATGCCTACTGAAACACGCCGATATATCCGAGCGCAGTACCGCGATGAGACAACGAGCAACGGCTGGCGCAACATTCCGCTGAGCATAACAGATGTAGATGTGGTAGAAACAGGGAAAACAGACGCTGAAAAAGGCGCATAAAAAAAGCAGCGCAGCCCATTCGCCAGAAGCCAATAAACAAACGCCGCCCGATGTAAAAGGATTGTGCAAAAATACTAAAAATCGGGCAAATGGCAATGAGCAGACGGCATAAAAGTACGATAGCGAGAGCAAAAAAAATCAAAGCGCTCACCGCACTACATTACGAAGCCGGGAACCAGGCAAAATGTTACAGAGCCGTGTGGCGGCACTGGATTGAGCCCGAGTTTGGCATTTGTTACCGCACTTACCTAAGCTACTTGGGTATAGACCCGGACAGTGAACAGCATTCCCGGCAGGACAACTCCCCCACACTTTTTGATTTGGGCATTTAATGACACCCCCGACGGGCACAGAACCGCCGGGGGTGTGTTGTTTGTTATCTGTGGTCTGCAATGGCGGCAGAAAGGCCGACAATGCGTGAGGTGTGGCGCATTGCGGAGCAGTCCTGCACAGAAGTGACCAAGCGCTCCACGTTTTCCACAAGTTCGGCGTGGTTGTGGTTTGTAGCCGAAGTCGTGAACTGGAATCCTGCAAACCCTTCGCCACGCAGCGCCTGCATGGCAGCGTTAATGTCGTTGATAAGGTCGAAGACCGCAAGGACTTCAGCCATTCGCTGGTCGTGGTGTCCATGGGCAGACACGGCACGGGTGACGATGTGGAGGCGGACAGCAATGTCGCCGCGGCGTGCGCCGGCATTCTGCTGATGCCAGTTTATTTCCTCAAACTCCACAAAAACCGCAGGCGTTTCAAAGGCTGTTCCGCCGCCAAGGAGGTTTACCTGATCATTCCATAAGTCCACATAAGGAACTATATTTTTTGATGTGTCGGCTTTTGGGTCAGCCGGATTAGCCGGGCATAGAGCATCGGCAATGGCTAAAAAAATCGCTTTTCTCATTTCTTTATGAAACTGGTTAATGATAAATTGAACTTCTGCAAGTTGTCGTCGATTACGCCCTTAATAAGACGCTGTGTATCGGGTCCGTCGCCTATAAATTGGCGCTTTGGCATAGTGAATTTTCTGGAATGTGCGCGAACCGTGTAAATTTTGCCTTTCCTTGACTTGCGCTGATGTGATTTGACAGGCTTAAAGCCAGTTCCGCCCTCATTATGTATGGAGGCGTAGGCAAGGGAGGAGGAAAACCGCACACCGTTGCCCTCAACCTTTCCCTGCGTGGAGCGACGCATAGCACCGGTTACAATGAGCAAAGAGCCGCGCGGGTAGTCGTGTGCGCGCGGCTTCCACTTGTCGGAGAAAAAAGCTTTACGCTCAAAGTTTCGGTCAAACTCTTCCGACAGTTCGACACGCATATCATTCAGTATGTCGGTTTTTAATTCGTTGGCGTTGAGCATTTATTTGGTGTTTAATTGTTATTTAATCAAATAAAAATTGTAATTTTGCGGTATGGCAGAAATTACGGACAAAATAGAGGATTGCCCTTATATGTGTGAGCACTGCAAGCACTTTATAAAAGGCTTAACCTGTGCGGCGTTTGATATTATCCCGATTGAGATAGTGGAAGACGGCGCAGAGAGCCACGACCATATATTTGAGGGGCAAAAAGGCGATTATGTATTCACCCCAGCAAGACCTCGCGACACAATGCGCGTTTATGTCGATTCTGACGTAGAACCTGAAGTATGATATTTTTCTGCATATAATTTTTTAATTATAGTTCCAACCGCAACCGCAATAGGTCGCGGTTTTTCGTTATTAAGATATTCCGACCATGCTTCGGCAATAAATTCAGCTGAATTTTTATAGCCGTATGAGGAAAGATTATCTACAATATGTTCCTTGCCTTTTGCCCTTTCCTCATTGTACAATTTCAAAAAGTCAGAATTGGTACGTAATCCAATGAGTCGGTCGATTTCGTGCCCGAGTTCATGGTCAAAAACAGCCTTTAATGTACCTGTGCCGACTGGGTGCCATTTGCTTTTTACATCGCTTGCGAGTGATGTGTCTATTTTATCGCCTTTCCACATAGTATTAAAAGCAATGCCAGCGAGTCCCCAATCGCTGAAAGCCCCATGTGAATAGGCATACACATTTTTGGAGGGTCCGACTTTATAGCCTTTAACCCATTTTTTTGCGTAATCCATAAGATAAGTATCCCCAAGGCTTGCATAGCTGGGGTTATCTTTTAACTCTTTGAACTTCTTTTGTACAAGCAGTTCAACGCGTCCTTGAATTGTGCCGACATACTGTGTTGCCTTTTTTAGTTCGGGGTAACATGCCAAATGCCTTTCAGCACTTCGGTATATAGCCTGTATTTGTTCCATTTGTTTTGCTGTAAAGCCTTTTAGTGAGCAGTTGACCCCTAATTTGTCACGAAAAAATTGCTCCGCTTCTGCCACTGTTTTAGGTGTCCATTCCGCAGGTGTATAACCGTCGATGGCTTGTTTCAGAGGCTCCGCTTTTGGCCCTTTGAAATACGGGTGTTTAGGCGGGAACAGTTGCAGCTCCTTGCCGGGGTTGAAACGGAATATCTGCTGTTTTGCCGCTTCGGTGCAGTTGTCGCCCTTCTGCATAGACAGCGCAGGGTCTGAAAGCGGATATTTCCCCTTTCTGACCTGTACGGCAGTACACCGGCAGTTCCAGCCATTCGGCGGCATATACTTGCCCCAGAAAGGGTCGGACGGCGGCAGCGTAGTGCCGTGCAGAATGGCGTGATCCTCACGCACACGGTCGTCCTGAGCCGTGCGGTATTGCAGGTCGTAACGGTCGCCGTCGGCTTCAATCTGATGCCAGCGCGCCGCCATGAGCGAGGACCCTATGGCGTGGTTATATTCCGCATAGAGGTAGTTGTGGTTATAACGCTTGTGTACCGTCTCCACATCGTGGCGGAACGTCTCAAACGGCTTTATTTCGCCCTTGTCGGTGAGCAGTGACAGCCCCACCTCACGCAGAGTGTGGAAAGCCTTGAAGCCCGAGAAAATGAAAGCATTATTTTCAAGGGCATAGCGCAGGACTTCCGGCACATCGACGGGCAAACCTGAATCAATGCCGGTTTTAAGTATGCGGAGCGTTTCATCAATCATCTTGCGAGCTTCGGGCGTGCTTAGCATAGACGCATCGAACCCGCCGGCATTATAGACCATGCCGGCAGCATCAAAGAATGCCGTGTCGTCAAAATCGGGGCGTGAGTCGCCCTCTGCAAGCCGCAGCAAATCTTCGCTATACAAATCACCCAAAGCGCGATTAAACGCAAGATAAGAGCCCCGCAGCCCGGCATCAGGAGCGGGGCTTAGTCGAAAAAACGGTCGGGCTGTGTCTTGGTTTCACGAGCGCCCGAAATCTGCACGCCGTATTTGTCTGTGAAGTATTCAGGTGGAATTTCGTAATACTCCAGCAGCAGACGCTCAATTTCGCGTTGTTCCGCAGGTGTGTATGATGCCGCGTTATTCCACTGGAAACGTAGCCCCTGCACAGGGAAGCCGTGGCGCACCATGAGCGGCAGCAGCCTTCCATTTACAACATTTGCCACCATTGCGGCATCGCTTTCCGTGACACGCTCAAAAATTTCCAGGTGGACCTCCGACTGTGATAGAGAGGACCCCGAATCAATGGTCATGGTTTGCATCAGCACAGCTTTTGACAGCTCAGAGTTACAACGGTCAACGCGCTTGTCATAGACATTGTAAGCATCGCCGCGGCTGCTTTCCTTGATTTCAATGTCGGTGCCTTCCGGAAACAGTGACCAGAACGCTGCACCCATATTCTGGAGCGACTCCTCAATACGCCGGCGCTCGTTTTCATCGGGGCTTGAAGTGTGGGCAATACGCATTGGCTGACCGAAGATTTCACCGAACATATCCCAGAATGCCAGCATATTCTTTTTTGATATGCAGGAGGGGCAGCATTTCAGCAGCAACCCAAGGTCACGACCTTTGCCGACAGGTACAACCCAGTTTGCAAAGTCTCCGTCAGTGTAAGAAATGCCGCTGTGCCAATCGTCGCCTGGTGAACGTACAACAATCCCATATTCCGGCACTACGTGTTTGTGTGGGACAAGCTCCACGCCGTCAAAACGCATACCGTTGTCATCGTGTATAATGTCGCCAAGTTGTATGAGAGTTGGCCCCCAGAACCTGGAATCAAGACAAAGGTCCATGAAGTCCGTGAACCATTCCTGCTGTAACAGTTCTGTGGCTTCCGTGTTCTCTTTGCCGTCAGTCCCTACAAGACGGAAGTCCTTTTGCAATGTCTTGCCTTTGCGCTGCCCGATACAGCCGGAAAGGTGTGCATCAAGGACGGCATCAGCGTAAATGTCATAAAGCCGGCAGCGGTTCGGGTTCTCGTAATCAATCGCCATTTGGTGGGCACTGCGCCAGTCGGCAATGTCCTTTTTAGTCAAGGTGTCGGTCTGCTGGAGCAGTTGAGCCGTGAGCTTGAGCCCCTGTTTGCTTGACGCTTTGCGTGCAAGTGTCATTATTTCCGACCGTGTGGGACGGTCGAACCAGTCACGTATGTTTGTAATGAAATTTGCCATTATATTGAATGTTAAGTTAAACGAATGTTGCCCGAACCGTCAAGCCGCAGTGAGCCGGCAGAGGATAATCTCAGCGCCGGGGCAACAACCGTAATGGTTACGGTCTTGTAAAGCATGGTGCCGACGGTAGGAATGACATGCACACGCTCAGTGCCCGGTTCACGGGGGACAATACGTCCGTTAGGCTCAATGTCAGCCGCCGTTCCGTTAGTCTGGTAAATGATGTTCTGCAAGGCTGACAGCGGCAATACTTCTGCCGCGACGTATCGCGGCACAGGGTTGCCGATTGTTATATATGCAGGAACATTCACACGCAGCCCCGTTGCTATTGGCTGTGCAGCCATTTCCGCCCGAGCAGCCACACTTTCAAGCCGTTGCCGCGATTGCTCGGTCAGCACCCTTTCCGTCTGTGTCGCCACTGCCGCATCCTGTGCGCTTTTAGCAGCAGTTTCAGCATTAGTTGTTGCGGCTTTAGCCTTTTGCGTTTCAGCGGAGCAATCAGTCACCGCCTTTTCTGAAATGGCGGCAAGTTCTTGCCCATGCTTCAATACGTTGGCGGTCGCATCGTTGGCGTTATTAGCAGCCTTATTGGCATAGGTTGCCGCATCAGTCGCAGGCTTTTGGAGCAATTCAATTTGTGCCGCCGTGAAATCCTCAAATGTGAACGGATCGCCTTTTTCCCCTTTGAGCTTTGCCAGCTGTTCAGCGGTGAAGTCCTCATAAGTGAACGGCAGCCCACGGGTGTAGGCAGCCAAGGCGTCGCATTCAATCACCTTCTCCGTGTCGGTGGCAAGGTGCCACAGTTGCACGTTGATTTTTTCGGGATAATATATGTTCTGCAATCCGTCAGGCATAAGGTCGTTAATCAGGCAGAGGTGCAGTTCCCTGGTCAAATCACCTTCACAAAGACCGTGATTCTTGAAAATGACCAGCAGCGCATCACCGTCAGGGGTGCAATTCTCATATTTGCCGCCTGTACGTGAAGCAATGAACCTGCGCCCGTGCGTGGTTCTGTATTCCAATGTGAAATCCACATCGGGCAAAGCCACGATATTCCCCGAACCGTCGCGGAAACGTTCACGGAGAACAAAGTCGCTTTTGTAGTTGATGTGTCTAACCTGTTCCATTACGTAAATCTTAAATTTCCTTTTGCGTCAAGGCGTAGCGTGTCGCCGTCAGCCATGCGCAGGCGTGGCGGCACAACCTCAATCGTCAAAGCTTGATAAATGGACGTGTCGCCAGTTGCCACGGCATAAATCCGGGCGGTGCCTGGCTCCACAGGGATAATTTCCCCGGCAGGCGTAATCCTTGCTGCGGAGTTTTCGGCGTAAAAGAAAATAGAGCCAAGCCCGAAGCGGGGGAACAAGGCTGCATCAATGCGCGGGCGCATAGCGTTGGTAAGCGTCACGGAACCCGGGCAGCGGCGAATGTCGATGCGGAGAGGTGCGGCAAGGTTCTGAGACGACAGCGAAGCCACCAAGGATTCCACCAACGCACGTGCTGCTTCTGACTTCTGCAATTCTGCGGCTGCTTTTTCAACGGCAGAATCAACCCCGGCGAGCCGTCGGTCAATGTCCTGCTGAATTTCAGGCAGGTTTGAGTTGATGAACAGGGAAAGAGCGTCACGGACATTGCCGCAGCACTCCACCAAGTCGTAAAACAATGCGCCTACCTGTTGCGCTGACACGCTCTTGGCATTTATGGCATCGCGTATGGTGGCGGCGCGTTCCGCCAGTGCTTCAACGTCAAGCTGCGGTAGCGTTATGGGTGTAAGATTTTCCATTATTGTTAATATTAAAATTATGCGAATGTGTCATCAAACGGATTTTGAAAAATACGCGTAAGGTGAATTTCCGTGTTCTCTTTTGGTGGGCGTCCTGCAACAACATCAGAAAGAGCCTCCTCCAACGGGTCAATTTCAAACGTGCTGGCAGGTAAATCGACAGGGATGCCGGCATTGATGCCGTCAATCGATTTGAAAGGCGACCCGGTGGCAGCCAATAGCCGCAGATAGCTTGTGCGGTCAATGTCGGTGGCAGGTGATATTCCGCCCACTTCGTATGCGTCGCGTATAGCCGGTGCAATAATGTCGGCAGCTTCGTATGTGAGAGCTTGCCCGTCCTTCAGTGCGGAGGTCAGGGATATGCCGTTTCGCCTTACGAAAGCGAAAACCCCGGCTGCCGAGCCAAAGGTGGCAATGGCAATGTCAAGCAGCGTTTGACGGTCTTTTACTATTATTTCCATAGCTTATGAAATTGTGATTACGCCGGTGTCGGCAACGTTTATTGCGGCTACATCGACCCCGACAGCACGCAGCATTTTTTTTGTGTTGCCCGGCCAGAAAGGGTCGCGGTTGGCCGCAAGCATGGACCGCGCATCCGCACCGAGTAGGGGAACTTCCTTGAAGTCGCCCGGAGCGGCAAGGAGGACAGTTTCGGCAATGAAGCCGGATGCCTCAGCGACGACGGCAGCGCGCTGATGAACGAGCAAGTCCGCCGTTTCCGTATCAGTTTGGAGTCCTAAAATTTTCATTGCTTTATCTTGGTGTTTTCGTAATCAGTCTTTTTGAATGAGGCGGCAGCCCCACCAGGCACCATTGTCGTGAACGTTCCGCCTGGGTGGCTTACAATGACATTGTGGGTGTGCTTGTTGAATGTGTTCACAAGCTCATTGAGTTTGTCGGTGAGCTTCTGGATTATGACCAGTCCGTCCAGTTTGCCCTCATTGAAAACAATGTCCTCCCCATTGATATGTGCAGACATTTGGGAAGTGTCCACGCGCAAGCCGTCTGCGTCAATCACTGCGGAGGTTTCACCGATCACGATTTCTGCGGACTCTATCTTGTCTGTGGCAAGCACCACCCCGGCAGCGCCGTCAGCCACAAAGCCGACAACAACAAAAGCCCCTTTTTCGGGGTAAATGACCACCCCGAAGTCAGAACCCTGGTTGGCTTGCAGATTAACACCGAGCAGCGGTGCGCCCTCATTTATCGGCGTACAGTCCACAGTACGTTTTGCCTTGTCTATTTCATCAACCACACAAACAAGGGCGACCGTTTCGCCGTCCGGCTGTGCAAGTTGTCTGATAGCATCTCTTATATTTGCCATTGTAATAAATTTTAGCCGACGCGCAGCCCGAGCGTTATTTCCTGACGGTAGCCGCTATCGCCATATTTGACAACATTCTTTTTGACTTGATACACCCCGGATTTTACCCCGTCTATGACTATGCCGATAGCGTCCAGACAATCGACAAGGGTGTGCCCGAAAGTGGTGAACGAACCAGTAAGCCCGTCACGTTTCAGCCTTTTTATTTCCTGCTCCGCCCATGCCTTCAACTCGCTTTCAGTCTTGTTGTAGGTGTGCAGTGTACGGTGTTCGCCGTCGGCATCGCCAACTTCAACCTTAATTTTTTTGTTGTCAGGCATGAGGCTGACAGCCTTAACGCGCAGGCGCATATTTTCAGCCTTCTGCTGCTGCAAGCTTTGGTCTGAAATTATGTTCAGCCCTGTTTTGAACACCTGTGCCGGTCTTGTGTCCCTTTCAAACAACACCCCGCAATAAAGCACTGGTGTGTCGTCCTCGTAGCGGAAAAATGAGCGGATGCCCTGTTCAGACAGTTTGCCGAGCAAAGCAGCCACAGTGTCGGCCGTCACCCTATAAGCCCCAAGTGCCTGCTCTCCCATGATGTTAAGACGGTAGCCAATACCTTGGTCTTTCAGCAAAGTTTCAAGTGAAACGGAGCGGTAAGCCTTTTTCTTGGTTGGCATTTGCTTCAGCTTGAACATCTCGTCCTCGCAAGTTATGACAATGGGCGTTTTGAAGCCAACATCACGAACATAGCCCACGAAAGCCGTTTGCAGGTTGTCATCATAGCCAAGCGATATTTTGACAGAATCACCGCGCTTAACCGGTATTTTATCCGCCTTGTCCCACTTCACCTTTTTGGGCATTGTGATTTTGGCTTCGGTCGTGAGCTTCTCAGTGTCGCGGGTTATCTCCACGGCATTAACGAAGTCGAACGACCATGCACGGTCGCCCTTAATCTCTATTTTGGCACATAGTCGAAACATCGGTTAAACAGCGTTTAATTGGTCTTTATTCAGTTTCCATTTCACCAATGGAGGCAAGCGCAAAAGTTGCAAAGAACAAAAATGCAGAGCCTTCCGTATCGTTCTGATTCACAAAATCTGTTATATCTATTTCCGGATATTCGGGCAGAACTTTATTTATCTTGTCCATGTCTGCATCGTTCAAACCGGAAAGGATTAATGCCTTTTGGACTTGTCGCTCAGTGAGATTAAAAATAACTTTCATTTTACTTTGTTTTTTTGTTTAGTAATCGTAACGGTTCGGCTTCATGCAGCCGGTGCGTATAGGGTTGTGCGTGTCGGTAGAGCCGTCAGCATCGACATAGACAGGCAAGTCGGGCGAAGCCTTTGAAGCCTGGACATCGCGCAGCCATTTGATGGCATCGTTGTAGAGACATTTGCGGCGCTCATGCCCCATGTTCTGCGGCAACCGGTGAATCATCAGCCACAGCGATATATTTACCGCACACTGCACGACCATAGGGTTGCGGCACGAACCGACCGCAGAAAACAGGCGGTCGGTGTCATAGCGGTTGCGCAGATAAGAGGATATTTGCTCCACCGCCGCAGCTTCAGCCGCAAGGCGTATGTCCTCATTTTGCGTTATCTGCTCAAATTCGTATTGGTCGCATACGGGGCGGTAGTCATCAACGGTGAGAAACATTGGCAGAAGTGTTAGAGGGTCTGGCTTCATAAATTGCAATTTGACGGGCTTTCTCCGCCGTGAATCCCGGGGCAAAACGGTGCTGCTTTATAAGTTTCCTAATCCCCTGCATAGAGACGCAGACCGGGCGGCCGTTGTGCACCAACACCAGGAACTTTTTGCGGTAGAGTTCCGCGGATTTGCGGGCTTGTTTTATAGCCCTTTTCTTGCGCCAGTCAAACAGACAGGCACGGAAGTAGTCAATAATCACCATGATACATTTTTTGCATTAGTCCTCCTGCCGAAAGAGGGGGTAAACGATTTTGTGCGCGTGTCGCGTTGCAGCATCCATATTGCGCCCTCGTCGGCATCGGGGGCGTCGTCATGTCCGCGCATTCCTTTTTCAAACGCCAGCGTCTGGTCAATACCGGCAAGCATGTCCGGGTCGTCGCGCTGCGTCTCGTCATAGACCACGAAACCGCGCTCCCACAAGGGGCTAATGGCTTCCACTCGCTGGAACTTGTCGGGCTTCTTGCGCTTGTCGCCTGTAATCGGCAACTGATAGCCGCGCAGCTCACCTTCACGGCGGAACTCATCAAGGATGGTGTCCTGCATAAAATTGGCTTCCATATACCAGCGCACCGCAATGCCCTGCTCGCGTGTCCACTCGTAGAGGTCGTAGCACCACCGCACCATTTCGGCAACGGAGGACTGGCGGACAAAAGCGCGGAGGTGGTAAAGTGTAGTGCCGGCTTTGCCCCAAAGCTTGGCAGCCTTGTAGTCGTTTTTTGTGGAGCCTTTGAACGAGGGGTCGATATACAGGACAATTTCCGAGAACTTGGACCACGCCGGGCGTTTTCCCCAGCGGATCCACTCATTACGGAAAATTGCACCTTCGATAATCGGGTTATTCATATATTCTTTTTGAAATGCACGATAACCCACAACCGCCTCAATGTCCTTGACTTCCTGCGGTGTCCATTTCGCAGCCCAAGACACGTTGCCGCGGTTGTCATAGATATTGACACGGGTAACGTGTACGGACTTGATGTCGCACCACCGCGCCAGCACGGAATTTTTTGCGATTAAGTTGCCAACCATGATAAAGCGCCCGCGTCCGCCGTCGAGAGTGCCGAACAGAGCAGAGCGCAACCAATCAAAAAGCTTGTTTACACGGTCGGGGCTTTCCACTAGCTCGTCGTCGTCCAAGTCGTCAATAATCACATAATCTGGACGGTGCGAGCGGTAGCGCAGACCACGCGGCGACTGACCGCGACCACGTGCGAAAAATGCGACTTCAGAGCGTGTGACAAATTCACCCTCTTCCCAAGAGCCCACGTTGTACTGTTCCCCGAAATCGTGGATATATCGCTGGTTGTACTGCAATTCAGCCTGAATGTCGCCCAGCAGTGTTTTGGCGTTGTCCTCACTCTTTCCTACAAGCACCATGACATTTATTTCACGGTGTTCCTGAGCCATTAGCCACATCGGGACGAACACGTCCATATTGGTTGATTTTGCAGCTCCGCGGTGCCATTGAAAAGCCGCCTTAATGTTGCGGTCCTTCAAAATCGCATTGGCTGCGGACACGTGGAACGTTGCGCACGGTGTGGCTTTCCCTGTCTCCGGGTTTACAGTCCAGTGCGGAAAGTAGTAGTCAACAAAAGCGGCATAATCCGAGCGCAGGCGGCGAATGCGGGCAAGGCGCTGCGCCTGTGTCTCATTGATGTTCACGGCGGTTGCAGACTGCACCGTCTCGCAGTGCTGTTTCCAACGTTCCTGTGCTTTGATTATTTCCGCTTTCGTTGCCATGTGCTAAAAAGTTTTTTGGAGCTGTTCACTGATGAACAGGTCGTGATATTTGTTAATTGTCTGTATAAGCTCCGGGGTGACGTTCGGGTCGTAGGTCATGCGGTATTGCAGCCATTTGCTGAAGGCCATGAACACCTCTATGATGTCCACAACAGAAGTTTTTTTATCCAGCCTTTCGATAGTTGCCGAGAACTTCACAAGCTTGTCGGCCGCTGCCGCCGTCTTTTCCGGGCTTGGCTCGTTCACGAGGTCTTCGACCAGCACGTCGATGCTTTTCAAAATCTTGTTTACAAGCTCCGGGCGTGTGATGTTTGCCGCAGAGCGAGCAGCTTGCCAGTCTCCGTCGCTGACCCACTTCGTCACCGTCTGTGCAGACACGCCCACCTTTTCCGCAATGACCTTCTGAGGTTCGCCCTGCATAAAGAGGAGGCGCGCGTGTTCACGCATCTTTTCAAGTTCCTTTTTTGTTGCCATTCATATTCTAAACAGTTTTAAGACATATAGCGCACCCACTGCGGGCGCGTTTTCAGTTGCAAAATTGGCTTAAAAAAGCCCCATAATAAAAAAGAGTGTAAAAGATTTACACTCTTTTTGTTAGGGCTGTAAAACATTCACAACTTTGCGCCATAGAACGATTTCGCGGAGTAGAGCAGCGGTAGCTCGTTGGGTTCATTCCCCAAAGGTCGTGGGTTCAATTCCCACCTCCGCAACAAATGGTAAGAAAGATTGATTAGCGAAGCCGGCGCCCGAGCGCATACCACCCCTCCACACCATTGCGGCGCCGCGAGTGTGCCGGCTTCATTTTTATTGACGAATGAACGAAGTAATAATATCCACAGAGGCCGTGAACAGTTACGGCACGCGCATACTTACGGCAGGCATAGAGTTGGAGCAATACAGGCGCAACCCCGTGCTACTATGGATGCACCGTAGGAACTACCAGGACACGGCAGGGCCAATAGGACGCATAGAAAACCTGCGGCTTGACGGCACAAGACTTATAGGCACCCCGGTATTTGACCAGAACGACCCGTTTGCCAAGCAGATACAGAGCAAATGGGAAAACGGCTTCCTGCGCATGGCTTCTGCCGGTCTGGAACTGCTGGAGGTGAGCGACGACCCCTCATTGGCGTTTGACGGACAGACACGCGCCACGGTGACACGCTCAAAGCTGGTAGAGGTGAGCATAGTAGATATAGGCAGCAATGACGAAGCCCTGAAGCTCTATGAATCAGGAAAAATTCTGACACTTGCAGCCGGAGAGGAGCACAAGTCATTACCGATGTTGAAACTTAACGCCGACCCCGAGCAGCGCGAGGGAGAGGAATGTAATAAACAAAAAATAGAAAAACAGATGAACAAGGAATTTTTAACTCTGCTCGGTCTGCCGGAAACAGCGACCGAGGAGCAGGCACTGGCTTCATTGCGCCTGCTCAAAACGAGAGCAGACCAGGTCGAGACAATCCAGCTTGCAGCAGTGACGGCGGCGGTAGATAACGCCATAGCTGAAAGGCGAATCATGGCGGAGAACCGCGACCATTTTATCGCACTTGGCAAAAATGCCGGACTGGATAACCTGACTGCGACATTGAAGCTTATGCCAGTGCAGCAGAAGCCCACCGAAGTAATCAACCTTAGCAAGACCAGCGGTCCCGGAGCTGGAGCAGCACCAAAGGAATATGCCAAGCTCAGTGAAGTTCCAGAAAAAGAACTGCTGACAATGCGCAAAGAGAACCCGGCAAAATACGCCCAGCTTTTCAAAGCCGAGTATGGCGTGGATTGCCCAGAACTGAAAGACTAACTAACAAACTATAAAAATTAGAATAATGAACTCAAAAAGCAATTTTATCAAAAAGGCAGTTTGCGCCCTTTTCTGTATGGTGTGTGCGGTTGCCTTTAACAGCGCTTCGGGGGCAGTGCTCGCCGCAGTAGCCGGCTTGCCTGCCGGAGTGGGAGCCGTGGCGGGCAATGTTGTAGCCCTTGCAGCCGGACAGCTTGCCCCGGATGGCGCACTGCGTGCCGGTGTCTTGACTGAAATATGGACAGGAGAGATGACCAAGACTTTCCGCACCGCCCCCGAGGCGCTTGGGTGGATGCAGCGTATTCGCAGCTATAACCAGTATGTGGAAAATGACGTTATCCACTTCACGGAAATGGGCGGCGACCCGAATGTGCTTGTGAACAACACGAGCTACCCGCTTGCCATTACAGCCCTCACAGACGCGGACAAGCCTATCAGCCTTGATAAATTCGACACTGAGGCAACGCCTGTGACCGACGATGAACTCCATGCCCTAAGTTACGACAAAATGGCAAGTGTGCAGGAGCGCCACCGCGACGCTCTGCGCGAGAAAATAGCACAGAAAGCCATCCACGCAATCGCCCCAGATGTAAACAAGGACGGCGCGCCTGTAATAAAGACCACAGGAGCAAGTGACGGCACACGCCTGAAAATGACATTTAACGACATTCTGGCGCTCAAACGCGCGTTTGACAAAATGGGCATACCCCAGAAAGACCGCATACTTGTGCTTTGCAGTGACCATGTAAATGACCTTTTGGAGACCGAGCAGAAGTTCAAGGAGCATTACAACATCAACCAGGTTGAGGGCAAGATTTGTCGCATGTATGGCTTTGACATCTACGAATATGACGGCACGCCATACTACACCATGAGCACCGGCAAAAAGAAAGCATGGGGCGCAACAGTTGCGACAGGTGATGCCCGCGCTTCAGTGGCATTCTATGCTGGCAGAATGATGAAAGCCTACGGCTCAACAAACTTCTACCACAGCGATGCCAAGAACGACCCATTGTATCACCGCAACCTTGTGAACTTCCGCCAGTGGGGCATTTGTCTGCCATTGACGGACACCAAGAGCCGTGCAGCAATCGTGAGTGCTCCGGGCGCATAATTGCAAAAGCTGAATGGATTCAAGCAAGAGGAAGATTGACCAGATAATATTGCACTGCACCTCCACCCCGGAGGGCGAGGACTTCACCAATGCCCAAATAAGGGAATGGCACCTTGAGCGCGGCTTCTCAGACATAGGCTATCACTATGTTATAGGGCTAAACGGAGAGGTGCGCCCCGGGCGGCCCGAATCGGTGGTCGGTGCACACTGCAAAGGACACAACACCCGGTCTATCGGTGTGTGCTATGTGGGCGGTTGCCCGCCCCGCACAGTGCCGAACTGGGAGAAAAAAGGAAAGGACACGCGCACCGCGGCGCAGGAGGCTGCACTTGTGAAACTTGTAAAAGAGCTTCTACAACGATACCCCGGGGCAACGGTGCACGGACACAATGAGTTTGCCAACAAGGCGTGTCCGAGTTTCAACGTAAAAACATGGCTTACGAAAGTGGGCATAAAACAGTAAATAACGTGAATGAGCGGCGAAATAATCACTACCATAGTAGCGGCGCTTGTCGCGGCGGTATCAGGCCCGATTGGGTCGTGGGTAGGCAGGAAAGTTGAGCGTGCAAAGTATGAGGCAGAAGTCGGCAAGCTCCGTGCGGAGCTGAAAGACAAGATCGCCGAAGTGAAAAGCCACGAGCTTGAAAATGTGCGCAAGGCTTCCGACATACTTATGGAGTCGATAGTCCCGCCGCTTCAGGACGAAATAAACAAATTAAGGAATGACGTACAACGGCTTAATGTCGCGCTTGAACGCATTTGGGGCTGTCCTCATGTTGAGCGCTGCCCTGTCAAATACGAGCTGCTCCTCTTCCCGACAAGTGCTGGAGAGCGGCAAGCAGGAAACGCGGACAGAGGAGACAACCACGCGGACGGAGGAAAGCCAGAGCAGCCAGGAACAAGAGCAGACCCGTGAGGAAAACACGGAGGCTGTCACGGTCACGGAGATTGAAATCTATGATACAGGGGCTGCCCCGGACCCAAAGACCGGCGCGCACCCACTGAAAGCCAAGATAAGGCAGCGCACCGACCATAGCGGAGTGAGCCGCGAAGCAACGACATACAACGCCAAAGTGAACACCGAAATCAAGGAGGAACAGACCTACAATGGTGGTGAGCTGGCGGAAGTGGTGGTAAAAGCAGAACGACCGCCGAGCCTTTGGGACCGCATTAAAAATGGCGTTATGTGCGGTGTTGCAATCATCATTCTGGCTGTGACAGGCTGGATAATTTATAAACTCAAAAAACGATAAACGATATGGCAGAAGAAAATACAAACATCACGCAGCCTGTCCAGGAAGCAAAGCCGGCTGCAGAGAAAGAGACCAAGCCGAAGAACGCGCAGAAGCCAAAGGCGCAGAAAACGGCAAAGGAGAATGCTCCGACTATGCTTAAAGCCGCAGGGCGTGAAGCGTGCAGGTTGCACAAATTGGAGCAGGTGTGGGTGACTGACGACGGGCAGTGCTTCCCCTTGGAGGGGGACGCGAAGGCGCACGCCGTGAACCTCAAAAATAGCGAACTTATAAAAGTAACGGCAGAATGAGCACTAAACTAACCATAGTCAGAACAAACGGCAATGTGCCAAAGACGGCACAGGGCGAAGACCATATAACAGGCTTTGTGGCATATCTGCCCGATGTTGAAATCCCGGAGAGCTTCAAGACCGAGAGAGTGCAGGCACTTTCCACAATAGACGCAGCCGAAGCGGCAGGGATTACAGCAGATGCCGCCAGCTGGGCGGTCAAGGTGGTACACTATCACCTCAGCGAGATTTACCGCACCAACCCGGCTGTGAGCCTGTATGTGGGCTTGTTCGCCAAACCGAGCGGGGCAAGTGATGCCTACACGTTTGCCGAATTGAAAACCGTGCAGAACTATGCCGACGGGCGTATTAGGCAGATGGGCGTATGGTGTGGCGACCGCAATATGAGCGCCGACGACATCACCACCTTGCAAGGTATTGGCGACACGCTGGCAGAGCAGGAGGCGGAGTTGTCGATTTTATATGCCCCGAAAGTGGCAAATGTGAAGCAGATAACGCAGACTGCGGCAGGCACGGGCAAGAACCGCGTGAGCGTGGTTATAGGTCAGGCAGGCAGCGGCACAGGCGCGACGCTTTACAAGGATAAAGGCAACGCCGCCAAGAGCAGCGTCAGCGGATTGGGTACAGTTCTGGGGCTTCTGAGCCGCGCCAAGGTTCACCAGTGCATAGCGTGGGTGCGTGAGTTCCCGGCCGGCATAAGCGTGCCGGCATTCAGTGACGGAACACTTTACAGGGATTTGGACAAGGCTCTTGTGGAACAGCTTGACAAGTCGCGTTACCTGTTCTTTGTCACCCAGCCGGGACAGACCGGAAGCTATATGAACGACAGCCACACAATGGACGAAGCCACCAGCGATTACGCAGCCATTGAGAGTGTGCGCACTATGGACAAGGCAGTGCGTGGCGTGCGCACCTACATCGTGCCTGAGCTTGGCGGAAATGTCTATGTGGATTCCGAAAGCGGCAAGCTGGAAAGTTATAGCGTGAGCCACCTTGAAACTGTGGCGAACCATGCACTCGAGGACATGGAGCGTGCCGGGGAACTTAGCGGCTACAAAGCCGAGATCGACCCCGAGCAGGACGTGGCAAGCACCAGCCGCATAGACATAGTAATCAAGAATGTGGCAAGCCCTGTAATCCGCCATATCAACATAAAGATAGGGTTTTCCAAGACCGTATAACTTCAAAAACAAACAGAAATGGCAAGTATTGTAAACAACGGCATACCCTTGGTCAATGGCATGCTGTGCGCCTGGGCTGATATTGTTATCCTCATCGGCGGCGTGCCTGTTACCGGCATTGTCGGTATAGAGTACAGCGACGAACAGGAAGTCGTGAACAAGTGGGGCGCCGGCCGTCACCCTGTGGGACGTGCAAAAGGACGCATCACCCCTAACGCTAAACTGATTTTATATCAGGAGGAAGTGCAGGCGCTTCAGGCGCAGGCAACAAACGGCAGGTTGCAGGACCTTCCGCCTTTTGACATAATCGTGCAGTATCTGCCCGACAGCGGAGTGATAACGAAAGACAAAATCCGCAACTGCCAATTTTCAGGCAACAGCCGAAAATGGAAAGAGGGCGACACCGGGCAGGAGGTGGAGCTTCCGCTTGTGCCTTCACACATAGAGTGGGGAGGCGGCGAGTAGCCGGGAACAACAGAATAAGCGGCCGTTAAGACCTCATACCTTAACGGCCACTTGCAGTCCAAAAAACAAATATTAAACACCAATTAAACGATATGGAAGAAAAAGAGAAAAGCCAGCAGGCACATACATTTGACGGGGGTGTAAGCCCCGAGCAGATCGAGGCGTGGAAAAACCAGCACCGCAAGGTTTACCGCATAGATATAGTGGAGGACGGGGATACCCATATAGGCTATTTCAAACGCCCTGACTTCGCCACCATAAAAGCCATGACAAAGATTTCCAAGACCGACGAGGTAGAAGCCGGCAAAGTGATGTTCAACAACTGTTGGCTGGGCGGAAGTGCGGAACTGGGTACAGATGCCGTGCTTTTCATGGCAGTGCAGGTTCAGCTCGGAAAACTGATGAACAGTTGCATGGGCAGCCTAAAAAACTTGTAGAGGCGCACACCCTTGCGGACGACGACAGCGAAGACACGTTTGCCAAGGGTTGCGCCTTGATACGGGCGAATCTACATAAAGACCCCGATGCGGTGGAAACGGCAGAGGAATGGGCTGCGCTTTATAGTCAGGCACTTTGGCTTGAACGCTGGCGCAACAGGAACCATGCTGAAATGATATCGTCTTTGTTTGGAAATGGGCAGCGTTAAGGACGCCAGAAAACCCACCAAGGAAGCGGTGCGCCAGAGCCTTTTTTAGAAGAAAAGGCATAACGGAACAGGTCAATGATGTAGAGCACAAAGCCCAACGCACCAAATATCAAGACACCGTAACCGATTATTTTAACTAAAAGACTCAGCATATAGAACTATGTACTTGTAACACATTGCAAATGTAATAAATAAAACTGACATGGCGAGCGTTTTTGACTATATTTTCAATATTGGAGGCAATTATACAGCCACCATAAACGGCATGAGCACGGCAACCGGGGACTTTTCAGCCAAAGTTTCCGGTGCGCAGAACCGCATCGGTAAACTAACAACGATGCTTGCCAGTATTGATTTGGTCAAAAATTCAATTGATGGTATAAAACAAGCAACAGACGCATTCAGTGAATCAGGCATAGCCCTTGACCGCAATATGCACGACCTTAGTGCTGTTGCAGGTGTCACAGGCGACAGACTAAAACAGATTGAGGGCTTTGCCAGACAGTCAGCTAAAACCTTCGGAACAGATGCCAGTGTAGCCGTGGAGGGTTACAAACTGCTCCTGTCACAGTTAAGCCCGGAACTTGGTAAATACCCCGAAGCCCTCAGTGCGATGGGCGACTGCATACAAACCACAAGCAAGCTGATGGGCGGTGACGGCGTGGCTGCCGCACAGGTACTGACCACTGCCATGAACCAGTATGGCGTAAGCCTGGAGGACCCGATGGCAGCCAGTGAGGAAATGGCACGCATGATGAATGTAATGGCGGCAGCAGGACAGGTGGGATCGGCAGAGCTTCCGGCACAAGCGGAAGCTCTGCAACAGTGCGGAATGGCGTCTAAAGCGGCAAATGTGAGCTTTGAGGAAACCGCCGCCGCAATCCAAGTGCTTGACAAAGCAGGAAAGAAAGCCAGCGAGGGCGGTGTAGCCTTGCGCAATGTGCTTGGGCAACTGTCAAAAGGCCGCTTTGTGGAGAAGCAAGCCGCGGAGGAATTGAAAAAAGCGGGCATCGATGTCGTAGCACTTGGGGACAATTCCAAAACCCTTAAAGAGCGCCTCGAAATGCTTAAACCGATGCTGAACGACTCAGCGTTGCTGTCAAAATTCTTTGGCGTGGAGAATGCCAACGCAGCCCGCGCCTTGATTCAAGGCACAGAGGCGCTTGACGGATTTACGCAAGCAGTAACCGGGACAAACAGCGCAACAGACCAGGCGGCTATTATTATGGAGAGCTATGCCGAGCGTCAGGCTGCATTTAACCAGAAAATCGAGGATCTTAAAATCTCACTATTCCAGGCTACGGGGGATTTGACTTTATATGCTGGCGCACTCTATAATATGGCAATGCCAGTAGCGCAGCTGACCCCATTGATTATGCTTGTGGGAAAAGGAATAATGTGGGTCAAGGGACTAAACTGGATAGGCTGGATAAGGACCGCTGCAATAAACATTGCGCTGATGAACGGCACACTCTCCACCGGCAACATGATATCGCTTGGCTTCGTAGGCAACATGGGGCGTGCAACAATCGCCCTGATAAAGTTTGCCACCGTGGGCATATTCAACGCCCTTAAAGGATTGGGCGCACTGGTGCTGTCGTTCATAACAGGCGGCACCGCTTCAGCCACATTCTCCGGCATTGCATCAACCTCATTCGGGATATTCGCCACGACGGCGACAACAGCGTGCAGAGCGGTGGGCGTAGCGATAATGAACATTCCGATAATCGGCTGGGTGGCGGCAGCCATTGCCGCCCTCATTGCGGTGGGCGCATATTTCTGGAACACATCGGCAAAGTTCAGAGCCGTGCTGAAAGGAACATGGGCAGCGTTCAAAGCTTTCTTTACGGGAATCAGCGAGCTTGCAAAACAGACATTCGGTGCAATAGGCGACCTTATCAAAGCCGCCTTCAACCTTGACTCCGCGGGAATATCCACCGCACTGAACAAACTGAAAGCAGGGTTTTCAGATTACGGCAAGCAGATAGGTTCAGCATTCAATGAGGCATACGATGCCGAAATGAGCGAAGCCGCCAAGAAAGAAGCGGCAGAGAAAAGCAAAAACAAGAGCGGCAAAAAAGCAGCCCCGAACAGCGCAAGTGCAGCCGTCCCGGAAGTGACCGTCCCAAGGGTTGATCCGACAGGCGGAAGCCTTGGCACAGCCACCGCATCGAGCGGAGGAAGCAGCGACAGCGGGGCGGGCAAAATCCGCAACGTGACCATAAACATTGACAAGCTGGTGGAGCGCATAGAACTCCACACCGCGACCATAAGCGAGGGCACCGAGCAGATAAAGGAGCGAGTGCTTGAAGCTTTGTTGGGCGCGCTCAATGACACCCAATTGGCAACAGAATGAAATTACCGGTAAGCATATCATTTATGGCGGTTGGCGCGGCGCAGTTCGCCGCCAAGTCGCTAATAAGGTTCAAGCCGGGGCGCACAGGCGAAGCCCCGAGCTGGGAGGGACGCGGCGCGGATATGACCACCTACGATGTCGGCGCCCCGATAACAGACCGCGCCTACTGGGAGGGTCGCTATGCCCTTTGCACCCTCATTTTCCGCAAGGAGGACGGCTCAGAGCTTGAGATAACGGACGCCGTTGCGGCAGTAAACCGCGAGCGCCGCATAGTGTGCACCGACCTTGTGGGGCGTGACGGAACGGTGAAAGAATACATAAACGAGGGAGACTGGGCGGTAAACATCGTGGTGGGCGTTCAGGCGGTGCGCTGCGGCGTAATCACAGACGACTACCCGGACGAGGAACTGCGCCGGCTGCGCGAGTTTCTGGACGAAAAGAAACCACTGGAAGTGCACAGCACTTTCCTTGACATTTTCGACATCACAAAAATAGTAATAAAAAGTTATTCTGCAACGCAAATGACCGAGGCCAACTATCAGGCGGTAAGCATCAGCGCTGTGAGTGATGAAGACTATGAGATATACAGCAACGATTATTAAACACCCATTAAATAGTAATTAAAATGGCATTTACACAAGAACAGGAGGCGAAGCTGACGCAGTTGTTAGCAGCCTTTGAGAATGGCAAGCGCATCAACGAGCTTGACCCTGCGGAGGGCGACATTGGCGCTATGCAGATTGAAGTAATGGACGAGACGGGCGAAACCCGGCGCATGGAGCTGGAGCGAGCCGTGGCAGAAGCCGGCAACCCGATAGCTGGCCGCTGGTGGAATGAGGACAACAGCACAACCAAAGCAGCCGGCTGGTTCGGTTCGCTTGACGCACTGAAAAAGCTGCCCCAAACGTTGGGACTTGGGCGCTATCTGGTGGCAGACGACCTCACCATGCGCAAGCTTGACCCGAAAGACAGCACGCGATTTGAGGACGGCAGTCCTGCGGCACTTGACGGCTCAATGGGACAGTGCATGTGGTGCTGGTCGCGTCCGTGGTATTTCACCACATGGCGCGAGGGCTCACGCAGCTATTATGCCATTACCCTGAAGCCTATCGAGGGGCGCACCAGCTACCGCATACCAGTGGGCGGAACATCGTGGCTTGGGGCTGGTGTAATGGACCGCACCGAAAACAAACTGTGTTCCGTAATCAGTAGCGATGAGAGATACAGGGGTGGCAACGGTTCGGCTTTAACCCTCACGGACAAATCAAAACACCCGGCACTTGATACGCCGCAGGCGACCATGCTTGGAATGCCGGCAACCGTATTGAGTACAACGGCATTCGGCACAAATGCGCGTAAGCGCGGCAACGGGTGGGAGGCCAACTGGTTCGTGGCACAGGCGGCCGTTGAAATCTTGTTGCTTGTCATTATGGGCGACCGCAACACACAGGCGGCATACAAGGCTGAACGTGATGCCGACGGCTTGTATCAGGGCGGTTTCGGCGACGGAGTTACAACCATGAGTTGGCAGGACTGGGCAGATTATAACGGTAATTATCCACTTGTCCCTACGAGTGCTGGCCTTAAAATGGGTGACGGCATAGGCTTGGTTCCCTACTCACTGCCTGCAAGCGAGAGCGCAGACAACCAGGAAACACCATACAAGACATTCAACGTGCCGGTGTTCTTTGGACTGGTACACGCCGGTTATGGAAGTCTGTTCCGCTTTGTGCGCGGCTTGACAGTGAAGCAGGAAGCCGGCGTAAAAACCGAAGTGTTTGTCGCAAAGAGTATGGCGGCGGACTTCAACCCCAACAGTGTAGAGGGACTTAAAAAGGTTGCCGAATGTCCGCAACAACAAGGCTATATTAAGCGCGTCAGCTTTGAGGGTTTATGTTCCATGCCTACGGAAGTGGGAGGAAGTTCTGTAACGTATTATCCTGACTATTTCTATACCGATGCAGACAAGACCACGGGCCTTCGTGTCCGCGCGGCTGGCGGTTACGCTTACTATGGTGCGAGTGCGGGCGCGTTCTGCGTGTATGCGAATTACGCTCCTTCGACTGCGGGTGCGTACTACTCGTCGCCCCTCTGCTTCTTTGTGGAAGACCCTGTGATTGAATAAACGAATACGGGGGAGCAAGCAGAGAAACGGAATAAGTCCGAAAAATAACAAGTTCTTTGAAATTTTGAAATACCAAGAAGTCTTGATGAAGCGGCGGGGCGGAGCAATCCGAATCCCGCCGTAAGGCGGGCGAAAATTTATGAAAAACAGCCGTTGCTTATCGGTATGTGGCATAAAATTGCTAAATTTGCAGCCGTTAAGGCAAAACAGCCATAACAGGTTGCTGCCCTTGCAGTAGTGAGCCTTCGTGTCCGCGCGGCTGGCGGTAACGCTAACAATGGTGCGAATGCAGGCGCGTTCTACGTGAATGCGAATTACGCTCCTTCGACTGCGAATGCGAACTACTCGTCGCCCCTATACTTGCACTGAATAAAGAAACAACACTGCGATAAAGGGGCAGGACCTTGCCACTTGGCAAAAGATAACTTGAATACGGAGGGTGCCGGTAAGACCGGGGCGTAAGCTGCCGGTGTTGACAGTTCCCGAAGTGTGCAAAGCAGACCCACAGACCCGACAAAAGACCCGAAAACCCGATGAAACGTCATGGCTATTTATTTGAGCAAATATGTTCGCTTGACAACTTGCTTTTAGCCGCCCAAAATGCGGCAAAGGGCAAGCACAGGCGCGATGAGGTGAAACAGTTCTTTTCAGAGCTTGGCAACAACCTGCAAGAACTGCGCACCGAGTTGCTGGGACGGACTTATAAAACTTCGCCCTACGAGATTTTTATAAAGTATGAGCCCAAGCGGCGTGAGATTTACAAGCTGCCTTTCAGGGATCGTGTAGTTCAGTGGGCAATCATGCAGGTGCTTGAACCTATATGGACCCCGCAGTTCACCGCAGACACGCACGCCTGTATAAAAGGGCGCGGCATTCATTCGCTGCATAAAAAACTGCGTGAGGATTTGGCGGCAGACCCCGAGGGCACAAAATACTGCTTCAAGCTTGATGTAAGCAAGTTTTATCCGAGCATAGACCATGACATTCTTAAAAGCGTCTTACGCCGTAAAATCAAGGACCCGGCAGTGCTTTGGCTGCTTGACAGCATTATTGCCAGTGCTCCGGGTGTTCCCATAGGCAACTATATTTCCCAATACTTCGCTAACCTCTATTTGTCGGAACTTGACCACCTCATAAAAGAAGTGGCCGGGGTGCGGTATTATTACCGTTATGCCGACGACATAGTGGTGCTTGCTGGCGACAAACCCACTTTGCACAGTGTCTGCGTGTTCATAAACCACTATCTGAACACGGAGCGCAAATTGTCGATGAAAGGCAATTACCAGATATTCCCGGTGCAAAGCCGGGGAATCGACTTTGTGGGCTATGTCACCTACCACACGCACAGTCTTGCACGCAAGCGCAACAAAAAGGGTCTATGTAGGGAGGTGGCGAAGTTGAGAAAGCAGGGAGTGCCCGAACCTGACATCATGCTGCGGACCGCTTCGCGCGTCGGCTTTATGGTGCATTGCAACAGCAAACATTTATTAAATATTCTTGGTATGAAAAAATTCAGTGAACTTGTGCCGGCAAAATCCGGCAACCTGACAGGTACAAAGTACCACATTGACACAATTTTGAACCGCGAAATCCATTTGACAGGCTACACGGTCGCCCCGTCGAAGCACAATTCAGAACCGTGCCTCACACTTCAATACGAGATAGAGGAGCCGCTAATGGAAGTTATGGCAGACGGCACCAGCCGCCAGGTGATAGACGACGAAGGCAACGCCGTAAAAGGCTGGGTGCAGCATATCACATTCACGGGGTCGCAGGCGTTGATACGCCAGTTGGACGGTGTGGAGATAACGGAACCGCTCAGGGCAAAAATAATTAAACAACCAATCGAACGGAATCGGTGCTTTTATAAAATCGTCGATCCGGACGATTAAAAAGCGAAACAATAATGATTTACACAGCAACCTACACGGAAAGAAAGAATTTTGTAAAATTTGACGACAGCCATGTGCTGCTTTATCTGAATGAGCAGCCAGGCGAAGTGACCAACCCTGAAACTGGGGAAAGCGCGCAGGGCTATTCCTACACAGGCGACCAAGCCGACGGCTCCACGATGATAGCAGCCGAGGGCGTGACTGATGAGAACCGCCGCGACAAGTTCGTCGCCGGGCTTATCGGTCTCCACTATGACCTTGACGCACAGATTGCCACGCTTGCCAACGGGGCAGACACCCCGGAACACGCAGCGGAACTTACACAGTTCGCCACACTGCGCAAGCAATGCAAGGGCGAAGTGGACGAACTTCTGGCACGTACCCTCTAACTTTCTGCTGCCATGGCAAGGACAATAGAGGAGATAAAAAACGGCATGACCGCTGAATGGATTAAGCAGCCGGCGGTCATGTCTGCCTACGGGCTTGACGGCAAAAAGACGTTTAAGGACTGTTTCAGTGTGGCCAGCCTTGAAAATATCCTTTTCTACGTCTTTGCCTTTGCCGTGTGGTCGCTTGAGTCATTGTTCGATATGCACAGCACAGAAGTAGAACAGCTTATCGAAAAGCTGGAACCACATACGCTGCGCTGGTATGTGACCAAGACAAAGGCGTATATGCAAGGCTTCAAACTTGTGGCGGACAGCGACTATTACGACACAAGCGCCATGAGCGCCACGGACATTGAAGCCGCCCAAGTGGTAAAGTATGCCGTAGCGACAGAAAGCAATACCGTGGTGTATATCAAGGTTGCCCGGCAGGACGCAGACGGGAATCCCGCCGAACTTACAGAAACGCAGTTTGCGGGACTTCGCGCATACATCGATGAAATCAAGGATGCCGGTGTTTCCGTGCAGGTCCGCAACGAGCCGGCGGACGACATGCAAATTTCCCTTGTGATATACTACGACCCAACGCTTCTTAGCGTGGACATAAACGGTGCGGGCATACTTGCCGACGGCTCCGAGCCTGTGCGTGAAGCTGTGCAGAAAGTAATTACCGGACTTCCATTCAACGGCGTTTTCCGCAAAAGCGACCTTATGGCAGCGCTTCAGGCATTGCCATGCGTGGAAGTGGCAGACATCGACGAAGTGAAAGTCAAGCCAAGGAACTCGCAGGAATGGCAAACCGTCAGCGGATTTAACAGACCATTCTCCGGCTATTACCGCATTACTAAACTATCGGTGAACTACCAACCATATAAAGCCGTTGAATGATGTTTGAAATAGACTTTAAGCGGCTTGTCGCCCTGCTGCTTCCAGTGTCATTGCGCCACCCTGTTATCTTTGGCATATTGCGAGCCGGGGTCAGTGGAGTTGAACAGGTGTATAAATACTTTACCGCCGCACGCAGGGAGCATAATTTCCGGTTGACGCATACTGGACAGGTTTGCTATCTGCGCGGGGTGCTTAACAGCTCTTTTGGCGCAGGTTTCAAGATAGGCAATGTAAGGCAGGAGGGTGAATGGCTGTATGCTGTTACAGAAGCCGGGGAAAACATAACATTGGCAGTCTCTGAGGAGGGAAAGGGGGTGCCGGTGCTGTACAGCGAGCAAATGCTTAACGCCGATCAAAATGATTTTGTGGTATTTGTTCCAGCCCGATATTGGCCAAGGCTGGAGGAAATAAAGGCAATGGTGGAAAAATATAAACTCGTGACCAAGCGTGCGCACTATGTCAAGACCGGCAACCCGGTGGACGCGAATACTGCGCCGGTTTGGACTCCAAATGTGTTTAACCGTTTAATTTCTAAATAATGAATACTGCAAGTTATACAAATACGACCACCGCCACAGGCGGAGTTGGCAAATATCCGCTTTCAACAGAAACGCTGGATTTTATCCAGGGACAAATAAGACTGCTGGAATGCCTTGCCGGGATAGGCGGCAAAAACTACATTCTCCAGACAGACAGTGGCGGGTGCGTCGTCGTGACAAAGAAAGACGGCAGCGCCGAAGTCCTGGAGCTGATGCAGAAACCGGCATTTTCCGCATCAGTAAAATATGTGACGGTTGTAACAGAAACCGAGGACATCAAGGCGGACGATGAGAAGTATCTGGAAGCCCGCACATACAGGAGGGCGCAGTTCACGACTTCCAAAGGAGCGGAAAGCTATGACATCAACAGTTTTGCCAACGTGTCGGGCAAGACCCTTGGCGCGTTCCCGAGCAATGCCATATTGGCTGAACAGATAAAGAACCTTCCGGCTACTGTTCTGGAATACCTCAAAGACACGTTGGCGCAGAAGCTCACGAGCAAGCTGCTGAAAGGCCTGACCAAAGAACAGATTGACTCGCTGCGTACTTCATGCGTTTTGTCCTGCTCTGACAGTGTAGCTCTTTTCGGGGCTTCGGATTATACCCTTATAGTGACGGAACAGGGCAGCCGCAATGTAAGGCAGGAACTGATACAGGGCAGCAATGTGCGTTATGTTCGTACCGGTAATTACTCCACATGGGGCGTGTGGGAGCACCAGACAGAAACAGCGATGCACTTAGATGTTAAAATCGTTGGAACCACAGTATATGTGCGCCATGGTGTGCTTGGTGACGACTGCGACCTTGTACTGCTACGAAAAAAGAAGCGCAGTGCCTGGCGTGCCACCGGTGGGGCAAAGGCGTACAGCAAAAACAAGGGAATCCGCAAAAGGCGAGCCGCCAAAACGCAGTATGTGCATTTTAAGGGAATACGTTTAAGCAAGGGAACACCCGGCAAATGGTATGTGCCGAAATGTATAGGAGTGGCAGACACGGCATCAAATAGCCACCTGATAGGCAAAGAACTGCCGGGGTTGTGTTCTTCGCTGTTCTATGTCTCCGGCGACGGCTTCTACCACATTCAAGGGCTTCACAATAAAATAGCGTTGAAGCCAACCGCGAACAAAAAAGGTGCGCAGCATTCTGGTTATGCCCCAATAGGCTTGCAGATAGCGAGGCTTGGCAAAACCGGAGGCAAGGACAGTGGCGGTGAGATTGTGCGAATGAAATACCGGATACGCCAGTACGTGACCGCATATAAAACTAATGCTGGCGGTAAAAAACAGCCTATATCGTGGGGCTTCAAACGCTCTTTTTCCGTGGAATAGCATAGAAAGGGAAAATAAAAAAAGTGGGGTGCAATACCTCACTTTTAAGTCCCTGCGGTCGAAACACAATGTACGCTCATCAAGGTAGTAATAAAATCTTTTTGCTACCGGCCCATTTAGCACTTTTCGGAAGCAGTTTCGCTTCACGGGACTAAACAGGAAGCAAAGGGACGGGGCTAAACCCTGCCATTCCCTCAAAACTTACAGGGAACACGGATAAGCATTTTTCGGAGCTCCCCACGGTGACGGGGACCCGAACGTCGCCGAAGCTAACAAACAGGTTTTTTACGAAAATTCTAAACGGTGCATATCGGGCTACAAACGGACTTTTACTGGTGTTCTAACAGATACAGCAAAGATACGACTAAATTTTCATATAACAAACAAAATACGATGCAATTATGCTGAATGAGTAGGATTTATAAAAGCGCTCCGCTCCCTTTTATGGGGCAGAAGCGTTATTTTGTCCGGGCATTCTCTGAAATGCTTGGAATGGTTGAGGGGAAAGTAGATACAGTGGTCGATTTATTCGGCGGCAGTGGCTTGTTGAGCCACACGGCTAAAGCAGTGCTGCCGGGGTGCAGGGTCGTTTATAATGACTATGACGGTTATACGCAGCGGCTCGCAAATATAGCGAAGACCAATGAAATTTTAATGCTGATTAAAGAGCGGTTAAATGGTGTTCAACCCAATGCGAGGTTAAGCGATGAGCAGCGAGCCGATGTGCTTGCCATTGTGGAAAGATATGCGGTAACCGGCTATGTGGACATAATGACCATTGGACGGTCTGTGCTGTTCAGCGGCAAATGGGTTAAGACACTTGACGAATTGCGCAAGCACACAATGTATAACCGCGTTAAGCCGGGCGGTTATGACTGCTCAGGCTATCTTGACGGTTTGGAAGTTGTCCACATGGATTATCGAGAACTGTTTGAACTGCACAAGGACAACATCCGGGCGTTGTTTGTGTTGGACCCGCCGTATCTGACTACCGAAGTCGGCCAATATGAAAATTACTGGAGGCTTACAGATTATTTGGACGTGCTAAAGCTCACAAATGGTACGAAATACATTTATTTCACTTCTGACAAGTCCCAGATAATGGAACTGTGTGACTGGCTGATCAGCGAATATGGAGAAGCAGCACCACTTTATGGAGCAATAAGACAGGTGCGCACAAACACCCTGAATTACCAAGCAAAATTTAATGATATGATGATGGCAAAGTTCTAACCTCATTCATTGGCTGGGGAAATAAAAAAGCCCCCGGCTTGTTTGCAGAATCCTACCTCATACAAACACGACGCACCAAAGCACGGCAGCCGGGGGCAAAAGCCTTCCCGTCCGCGCTTTGATGCGTTTATTTATGAGGTAGGATATGCAAAGTTACAAATAATACGTTGAATGACAATTTATGAACTGCTAAAATTTATGTGTGAGCCGTTGGAAAGGCTTTCAAAGGCTGGAATAAAAGCCAATGACCACAAATATGTTGCACTATATGATGACTATCTGGAAGCCCAGAAAACAGGTGAAAAAGTTGGCTATATTGTGGCAATACTTGCGGAACGTTACGGAGTGAGTGAAAGGACTGTTTACGACGTAGTAAAGAGGTTTGGCCAGGACTGCAAAACCCTTTCAGCGTGATGCCGGGCAAAACCTTGTGTAAGGCTCAAAAACGGGCTAATTTCGCGCTTACGAATGGAAAACAAGTATTATAACATCTTAGACAAAATATTGCGCTGTGGAAAGAAACAGAGCAATAAAAAGGGTGACATAATCTATTTGCTCAATGAGCAGCTAAGTTTGTCGCCTTCTGACCTCTTGAACATCTTTGAGGGTCATAACATAGCACGCAAAAAGCTGCGTAGTGAATTAAGCCTGTTCATGCAGGGAGAACGAGACCTGACGAAATACAGAGAAGCAGGGATAAACTGGTGGGATTATTGCGGGCAAATTCTTATAAACAGTTATCCGACATACTTTGAGAAGTTGCCGGCTTTAATTGCCCAAATCAACAGGGAGAAACGTAGCAGCAAAAACTATGTGCTGTTTTTAGGATCAACAGGTGCGGAAACAAACCAAGCACCTTGTTTAAGCCTTATTCAGTTCCAGATTGAAGACGGTGAATTGGTTTTGTCAGCCTATCAGAGAAGCAGCGATGCAAACTTAGGTTTACCAGCCGACATTTACCATTTATATTTGATTACGCGACAAATTGAACTGCCATTGAAGTCAATAACGCTGAACCTTGGAAACGTTCATATTTACGCAAACAATGTGGATAAAACGCGTGAACTTCTGGCAGGAAATGAAGCTGTAAGGTTTGAACTGAATGTGTGAAGTCAAGTAAGGTAATAAAAAAGAACGACGCTGATTAAAGACCTGTGAAAAGGTTTTCAATCAGCGTTTAATTTACATTTTACAAAGCCTGAAGCCAAGAGAAAAAAGGAAGCGAAAAAAAGAGAAGTTTTGCTCGTTTCGTTTTCAATTTTTGCACATTTCGTTTTTGCGATTATACTTATAAAGACTGTAGGAGTTTCGCCCATAGATATTCCATTGAATTTCATGTGTTGGGCATAGTTAATATCCACAGTAGATATAATAAATAAAAGCATTAAAAATATTCTTTTAATCATAACTTTTGTTTTTGTTTAAACCAGTCTTTCGCTTGCTTTATAGCATTGTATGCTTCTTTTTCGTCCTTATAAGATGAACGACTAGCAGAAAAGTCTATTGTTTTATAGCCAAGATTTCTTGTATAGCCAAAATATTTATTTACTTTATAGAAGCCTATGTCTATATAACCTGTACCCCCGCTTTTACCATTATATTTTTCTAATATTGATAGTAATTCATCAAATTTAGGATAATTATTTTTTGTGATAATAAGTGTATCATTAGGACCTTCATAACAATCAACATCTGTAATTTCGATTTTGTCTACTTTTTTTATATCAACATCTACGTCCCGATATAAAAAATAATGCTCTAATTTCATTTTACTTATCTATTTTTTATTATCTGTTATTGCTGCGGCTCCACCTATCGTAGTTCCAGTTACAGTAAGAGAGTGTTTATTCAACCAATTAAGAAATCTCTGTTTATTATTCGGCGTCAAGTAAGAAATAACCTTAAACCAATCTGTCATACTATTATTAGCATCTGGATGATTAGCTATATTGCCCGAATATAATTTTGGCTTCAAGTCTTCTTTAGTAATTGAATATTTAGGAGATACCAATATTTCAGGTATAAATCCTTCCATATTCCCTGAAGAATTAACAATTCCATATTTATATATCTCTGAAGCTGGGATAAAGTTTCAATATTCGTCTGTAATCACTTTATCACCATATCCCTCAACAGATGTTGCTTTATTTAAATTGCGAACATCTTTAGGAGATAGTTTTAAGGCTTTTATTGGGGAGCCTGATGTATGTTTTGGTATTAGTTTAAAAAACGAAAACTTAGTTTATAGCCACAAACTCTACTATAATACTGATCCATTAGGGCTTATTTCCGTTTCAAAATAACTTCATCTAATTTTATTTTCTTTCTATTTAGGATTTTAACAATATATTCTCGTTTATTTGAATACCCATTTGATAATAATACATCAATATCTTTCTCTTCTCTACATTTCAATAACAAGAAGTCTTTTTTGTTTATCAATCTACCTGTACATATGATATCATAATCTTGCCCCAAGATATTTAAACAGAAGCTATCAGGCATAATCTTTAACATATAATTGACCTTCGTTTTGTGATGTCCTATAATGCACGCTTCATAATCTCCAACTATGTCAGTAATATTAGTAATAGGTATTTCTTTTATTGTTGAACAAGAACACATAAAAATCAATATTATAATAATCTTTTTCATTTCTTCTTATGACATATTGCTAATTTCAGTTGAGTTGTCCTCTCCGTAGGTTACAGTTCATCTTGCTGCTACCTATGGAAAGGACAATTCTTGTATATCAAATAGTTTTCGAAATTATTTCTCATAATAGCGTAGAGGACGAGATTCGAACTCGTGGTAGAGAATAACCCCTACGACAGTTTAGTAAACTGTTGATTTCAGCCACTCACCCACCTCTCCAGAAGGAAAGAATGTTATCTTTTTTAATTTTACAAAGATAGTTTGTTATGTTTTCAGACAAGCGTTATTTGAAAGTCCATCCTTGATACACGTTCGAGCGATACGGGCACAGCTCACCGGAGAATGTCAGCTGGTCGCTGCTGAAATTTGAGTTTACGGTAGCGCTGCAGCGGGTTGAGCCTTTGGGCAGAGTGAACGTCACGTCGGCGGAAAGGGCAGTGCCGGTCACATACATAGTGTAGTTCAGATTTCCGCGTTTGTCGTAGTCGATGCGTTTTTTTGTCACGCGTCCCTCCACGGTAAGTCCGCCTATGCCGTTTGGGCTGTTGACAATGCCTTCAAGAGCAAACTGCACAACGGCTGTGTCGCCCTGCACGAGGACGAAGTTGGTGGTGCGGTTCACGTTGACGGTGCGTCCGTGCTTGCCGCGAATCTGGTCGGCAGTGATTACAAAGCGTCCTTCCTCCACGGCTTTTTTCGCCAGTTCGAAACTGATTGAGTCTTTGATTTCTTTTTCGCGTTTTTTGCGTGCTTTTTCCGCTTTCTTCTGCTCTTTGGTCAGAGTCGGAGTTTTCTCGGTGGCATAAATGTCGTCGGTCGGTTGGTTGTCGGCGACAGCGTAGCTTGCCGTAAGCAGACAGCCGACGGCAGCAATGATGAGAATAAATTGCTTTTTCATAGTCTAATTATTGGGGGATAAATTGTTATTGGAAGTTTCTTTTGTTGAAGCCTCTGAACCGCAGCTTCACGAGCGGGATGAGGACAATCGTTAGCAGCGAGCCGCTGAAAATTGTGAGCATCATCATTTGTATGCAGAATTCGATGTTTGACGGCAGCAGTCCGCCGTCGACCATCACTTTGAAAGTCTTGTAGGTTTCGGCCATCTCCGGACGGCCTTTCATGATTTCCATCATCGCAGTTGCGGTGCGGTAGAAAAAGTCGGGGTCGGCGAAGTCGAGGTAGCAGTAGGTGGCAAGCGCGCAAATCATCGACGCTCCGACAAATATTGTGATGCCGAGCATCCATAGCGCTGAAAACGATGCGTCTAAGCCGTATTTGCGGTAGGCGGAACGCAGCAGCGAGAAGTGGAGCGCAGGCACGCAGACGAGCATAGGCATGGCGATGATGCCGAGCAGCGAGTTGCGGTCGCTGAGAAACGACAGCACCGATACAACAGCCAGAAACAGACCCATATACACACCGTTATGGGCGCCTTCTCGATATATGTCCTTAGATGTCAGCATTGATAAATCAAGTAAAGAGTTGTAAAAAAAACGTTGGTTGCCTGTAGTAAATCAAGGTTGTTGCAGGCCGTTCCCATTGTTTAGACTGCAAATTTGCAAATTTTTTCCTATGTCGCAAATTTTTTGGAGCATAAAACTGCGTTGCGGCATTAAAAAACATTGTCGGCGGGGTAGTTTTGTGCAATAGATGTTGTACCTTTGCAATGTCGTTCGCGCGACGCAATTAACATCTTGAAATCAGAAAAACTCAACAGATATGAATGTTGTCGACAGATTTTTAAATTATGTCAAGTTCGACACTCAGAGTGACGAACTTACCAATCTTACACCATCCACTCCGGGACAGATGATTTTTGCCCAGGCTCTTGAAAAGGAACTGCAGTCAATGGGGCTTGAAAACATATCGCTCGACGAGAATGGCTATTTGATGGCCACTCTTCCGGGCAACATTGACAAGAAAGTGCCTACTGTGGGATTCATCGCCCATCTCGACACGTCGCCCGACATGTCGGGACGCCACGTCAACCCGCGCATCGTGAAGGCTTACGAGGGCGGCGACATCGTGCTCGACAAAGACAGCAATGTGGTGCTTTCGCCTGCCGATTTCCCTGAGCTTTGCGAATACAAGGGTCAGGACCTTATCGTGACCGACGGCAAGACGCTGCTCGGAGCCGACGACAAGGCGGGTATCGCTGAGATTATCACTGCTGTGGAATATCTGCAGGCTCATCCGGAAATCAAGCACGGTGACATCCGCATCGCGTTCAATCCCGATGAGGAAATCGGTCTGGGCGCGCACAAATTTGACGTGGAGCGTTTCGGCGCCGACTGGGCTTACACGATGGACGGCGGAGCGATAGGCGAGCTTGAGTTTGAGAATTTCAACGCAGCGTCGGCTAAGGTTACGTTCAAGGGACGCAACGTGCATCCGGGCTATGCCAAGCACAAAATGATAAACTCTATCCGCATCGCCAACCAATTCAGCATCATGTTGCCGCGGTGGGAAACTCCGGAACACACCGAGGACTATGAGGGATTCTATCACCTTATCGGCTTTGAGGGCACGGTGGAGGAGTCGAAGCTGACTTACATTATCCGCGACCACGACCGCGACCGCTTTGAGCGCCGCAAGAAGGAACTTGAGCATCTTGTGCGCAAGGTGAACCATGAGTATCCCGGTTGCGCATCGATAGAAATCAAGGACCAATACTACAATATGCGTGAGAAAATCGAGCCGGTGATGTATATTGTCGACATCGCAAAGCAGGCTATGGAAAATGCCGATGTGGCTCCGAAGGTGCAGCCTATCCGTGGCGGCACAGACGGCGCGCAGCTGTCGTTCAAGGGGCTGCCTTGTCCCAACATCTTTGCCGGTGGACTGAACTTCCACGGCCGCTATGAGTTCGTGCCGATTCCTTCAATGGAGAAAGCAACCGATGTGGTTGTGGAAATCTGCAAACTCGTGGCTCAACGATAAAGAAAAACGCTGTATGCCGCAGAAAACTCTCGTAGTGATTACTGGACCCACGGGGGTGGGAAAAACGGCGGTTGCCATACGTCTGGCGCGTGACCTCGGCACGGAAATCGTGTCGGCGGACTCGCGCCAGATTTTTCGTGACATTCCCATCGGGACTGCCGCCCCTACAGCCGACGAGCTTGCCGCTGTGCGCCATCACTTTGTCGGAATCCTCGGTTTGGACGAATACTACAGCGCAGCGCAGTTTGAGGAGGACGCGTTGGCGGTGATCGGTCGCTTGTTCCTGACCCACGACTATGTGGTGATGTGCGGAGGTTCGATGATGTATGTCGACGCAGTGTGTAAGGGCATCGACCAACTGCCCACGATAAGCGACGACGTGCGCCGCGACGTGGCGCGCCGGCTTGCCGAGGATGGTGCCGACGCTATGCGTGAGGAGCTGCGCAGGCTCGACCCCGTATACTATGAGCAGGTTGACTTGAACAATGTGAAGCGCGTGGCGCATGCGGTGGAAATCTGTCTGCAGTCGGGAAAGCCTTACTCGTCTCTGCGCACGGGCATTGTGAAGCAGCGGCCGTTCAGAATTGTAAAGATTGGTTTGAACCTGCCGCGGCAAGAGCTTTTCGACCGCATCAACTGCCGTGTTGAGAAGATGGTGGAGGAGGGGCTTGTCGAGGAGGCTCGCCGCGTCTATCCGCTGCGCCACCTCAATTCGCTCAACACCGTAGGCTACAAGGAGATGTTTGCCTATTTCGACGGCACGATGGATTTCCCGACTGCCGTGGCTCGGTTGCAGAAAAACACGCGCGTCTACGCCAAGAAGCAACTTACGTGGTATGCCAAAGATGCCGGCATGCATTGGTTTGCCCCGACCGACTACGACGCTGTACGCAGTCTTGTTTCCAATCCGGCGCTCTGAATTTTCGGGCAAATGCTGGAAAAAAGTTGCAAATTCGCATATCAAACAGTGGAAAAAAGTTGCAAGATATGCTTAAAATCGGTTGTTGGAAAGGCGTTAGTAGCCAATTTCTAATGACCGATTTTGGCTAAATTAACCCCGCTGCGCCAGCCGATTGATTCGAAAGCGCGGCGGTTGCCGCATAAGCCTTTACTTTCCGATGCAGTGGTAGATGAAGCCTTCCTCTGAGAGTTCGGCTTCGTCGTAGATGTTGCGTCCGTCAACGATGACGTTGCCGCGCATCGCACGGCTCACCACTCCCCATGAAGGCAGGCGGAACTGTTTCCACTCGGTGAGAAGGGCAAGGGCGTCGGCATCGACCACGGCGTCATACATGTCGCGGGCATAAGCCACACGGTTGCCGATGCGCCGGCGGCATTCGTCCATTGCTACAGGGTCGTAGACCACCACCTCTGCGCCGGCTTCAACCAGCTTGTCAATGACAACCAGTGCCGGAGCCTCGCGCATATCGTCGGTCTCAGGCTTGAACGCCAGTCCCCACAGGGCTATGCGCTTGCCGCGCAGGTCGCCGCCGAAGAAAGCGGAGAGCTTGTCGTAGACGATTGATTTCTGACGCTCGTTGACCGATTCCACTGCCTCGATTACGCGCATGCGGTAGCCATGCTCCGCGCCGGTGTGGATAAGGGCTTTCACGTCTTTGGGGAAGCACGAGCCGCCGTAGCCGCAGCCGGGATATAGAAATTTTGTGCCGATACGGGCATCGGCGCCGATGCCCTTGCGCACCATGTTGACATTGGCTCCGACAAGAGCGCACAGATTGGCGATGTCGTTCATGAACGAGATGCGCGTGGCAAGCATTGAGTTGGCTGCGTACTTGGTCATTTCTGCCGATGCGATGTCCATGAATATCACGCGGAAATTGTTGAGTAGGAACGGACGGTAGAGGCGTTCCATCACTTTGCGCGCACGCTCCGATTCGATGCCGATTACCACACGGTCGGGCGACATGAAGTCTTTTATCGCCGCGCCTTCCTTCAGAAATTCTGGATTTGACGCCACCTCAAACGGCACGTCGACACCGCGTCGCTTCAGCTCCTCGCGGATGGCGGCTTTGATTTTGTGGGAAGTGCCGACAGGCACGGTGCTCTTCGTGACGAGCAGAGCGTATTTGTTGATGTTGCGGCCGAATGTGCGCGCCACCTCAAGCACATAGCGAAGGTCGGCGCTGCCGTCCTCGTCGGGAGGGGTGCCGACGGCGCTGAACACCACTTCCACCGTGTCGATCACGTCTTCAAGACGGGTGGTGAAATGCAGGCGTCCTGCCTCCACGTTGCGCTTGACCAAGTCATCGAGCCCCGGCTCGTAGATGGGAATGTCGCCGTTTCTAAGGTTTGCAATCTTTTTCTCGTCGATGTCGACACAGGTCACGTCGACGCCAACCTCGGCGAAGCATGCGCCCGAAACAAGACCTACATATCCAGAACCAACAATCGCTATATTCATTTTATATCTTTTTTTACAGTTTTACCAATCAAAAGGAATGCCAACACTCTGTTTTTCCCTATCGCCCAATTGGCTCCAAGCGCTGCAAGAATGATGAAGAAAGCGAAAAACGCCGACACCATCACCGACGGCAAGAACGTGAGCCCAAGCATGCGCATAGGCTCCTGAAGCGGTGTGAGAGGGAAGAGGAAAAAGTAGTGGAGCAGGTAGATGCCGAGACTCTCGTTGCCGAGAAGAGTCAGCCAGCGTCCGGCGCGCGTCGAGGCAAACGTCTCAACGTCGCTGCGGTAGACCAACCCGAACACCACGGTCATCAGCGAGGCGTGGAGCACGGGTTGCGCCACAAACTGGCACCATGCCGGTATGGCAGGAAACTCCCACGTGTATACGGAATAATACCACGTGCCGAACGCCGCCACGGCAGCCGCTGTGGCAACCCACGGCTGTGTAGCCATGCGGCGGAACGCATCGGAATATTTGTGGGCGAACACACCCATCATAAACACCGGAAAAAACTGTGTGAGCAGTCCGATGCCTACGGGGTCGAAGTTTGCGGCGGGGTCGGAAATAAGGGGCGACACAAGAATCAACGCCAGATATGCGGCGGCTGGTATGGCAACCTGCATCCACAAGCGTCGCGCGGCAGCCATCAGACGGCTTATGCCGGCATAGACAAGCACCACCTCAAACAGAGCCAGCGTAAACCAATAGCCGTCTTTCCAATAAGTGGTGAGAAGTTGCGGCCACGACTGCGACAGGGGCGATTGCAGACGGCTGTGTGGAAAATACCACATCCACAGCGCGCTTACCGCCAGAAACGGTATGATAAGCTGCCAGAAGCGTTTGCGCAGATTGGGCATGGCGAAATCACCGTTGCCGGTAAGTTTATAGGTGAAATAGCCGCTGATAAAGAAAAATATAGGCATGTGTATTTCTCCAACAAGCTTGAAAAGCACCGCACTGTCGATGTCGCGTATGCACATCGTCAGCACGTGCCCCATCACCACCAGATATATGGCGATGCCCTTCAGCACATCGAACGCAGCCACCCGTTTTTTAGTTGTTGTCATCGTTTTTGGTTTATTCGGGGCAAAGTTACTCTTAAACTGCCATTTTTCAAAGAAACAGCAGTGGAATAGGCGCAAATAAACGCTCAGAAAAATAGAAAAATAGTTATATGTGATTATCGGATCTCATCCTTTCTTGAATTCAAAGCGGATGTATCCTATCGTCTGCTTGTTAAGCAAGCCGTTTATGTTTGTTGCGAGTGCCATAATTTACGCTTATTGTATTTTAAACGAGCCTTCCGTTTTTTTAATTCCTTCCTAGCATTCTCCTGCGGATATTTGCGTAGGAGATATTGTTGTAATTCGAGCTCTAGCATAAATTAGTCTATGATACTTTCACTATTATAAAACCATGTCCTTAAACATATAAAAAAATTTGGTATATCAATTATCCTGTTTTATCTTTGCGTCAAATAAATAAATATGGTAGTAGCTGGTATCTTACAATTAGTGATAACTCTATTTTTTCGGAGTTCTTTTTTACAAACTTATACGTGCTATCATTGATTATCTTAACCGACACTAATTTCGTTATGCTTTTCAGCATTTCTTAATACACATTCTTTACTTGTATTTGCATAACAATATACGCAGAAATGACGGCAAGTATTGTACATACCAATATCTTTGCTCACCATGCAACCGCAAATCTTTCTTTGTCCAGAATCCTTAACTTTCTTTTCTTTCTTTGGGATAGGTGGAAGATTACCAAACATATCTTTTTCAGGACAAACCATTGCTTGTTTTCGTTAGGCACATTCTCTATAGAAAATAATGCATGACACAGTTTACTTTACACCACCATGCCTTGTGCATTATGATTCTTGCCTTGCTATATAGGAAGATTTACTTATACTGGATCTGGACTACCTGGATTTCTTTCAATGGGTTCATAATGATTATTTGCATCGAAACATGATGCACAAGTGCCTGGAAAATCCGAAATTAATCGAGCTCTAACAGAATCGATGCCTTTAAATACAGTAAACCATATAGACCATTGTCCCGTATATTTAGCATTGGAAATAATATCATCTTCTGTTATAGAACCATCCAAAAATTGTTCCTTGCATCTTGATGCTTTATTCCAAGCTTCAAAACGATACTTCCATCTGAAATCTTTCGGTGTCGGTAGGTTATCCGTTCCCGGATATCTTTGAAGTTTAGCCAAATTGAGCAAATTCAGAGCTCTTACTTTTGATAATTCAGGTATACTGTCATTTACTTTAACTCTTCCAGTTTCATCATAGATAAAACTATAGAAAGTGTTATTCAAATGAGGCCAATGATAATCATCATTTATCACTTCTACACCTTTGGTCGTATTGCAAATCTTACAGCATAACAGAAAATTATTCCATGCAGTTGGAGATCCACCTTTACTTATAGCTGCCATATGTTCCACTTCCAATGAATGGATCTTCTCATCCCCCTCACAATAAGAACAATATTGACCAATGTTACTAGCTAATGGGAATTTAGCATCGCCATATTTTGGATAATTCTCCTGTATAGCATGTTCGACCTCTTGATTATTTGAATCAGTATAACGAACAATGTCGCCAGGTTTCTTCTTTTCAACAGGTCTCATAACTATTTCTGTTTAGCCTTTAGTTCTGTTCTAATAAGTGCAAGGTATGCAGGGTCATCACTAAACTCAGCCTCAATCTCATCAAGTTGAGCCTTCAGCTCATCTTTATCTGCACTGCCATTATCTGCCGCTTCAAATAAACGTGTTGCAACATCAACCATTTCGTTGAAACGCTTGCTTCTGATATCCTGCTGTAATCCCATACGTTCTGATGTAATATCTTCCAAACCTTCGCGGAAAGGTTCTCCAGATGTCAAGACATTGTCATCAAAACTTACTAGCTGTCCCTCTTGAAGACTTTGAACGATAAATGGACTATGAGTTGATACAATGAATTGTATCATTGGGAATGCCCTAGTTAAATCCTGCAATACATGCTTCTGCCAATGAGGGTGTAGGTATAGGTCGATTTCATCAATCATTACAACACCCGGTGTCATCGTAACCGCATTAGAGCCAAGACATCCATTTAGCTCAATGCAACGATGGGCTATCTCTGACACAATATTAATCATAGACTGAAGACCATCACTCATATATGAGAAATGATGACGGGATGGAGTGTGTCCTGTAACAGTAACAACCGCTTCAATCTCTCCTTTATCAAAATCTATCTCAGACAATGCGGGTATAGCTGTTTGTAAAGCCTCAAAAAAGGCTTCTCTAGTACCCTCAAACTCCTTCTTATCCTTTATATCCTTGTCATAGTGTTTTAGCCATTCCATAGCCCCTTCAAAATCCACTTTGTCATGCAAAGCAAATTTGTAGGCTTTTTCAATTCGTGAAGCTCTTTCTTTAACATTAGAAGAACTCTTAGCTTGAGAGTCGCTAGTTCTTTTAGCCCCAAATGCCAACACTAATGGATATACTGACTTTTGTTTCTCATCGTATCTCAGACTCTCCATTTGATGTACAGCATCAATAAGTTCTCCTGCACATGCTCGTGTGTGAGTAGTGTAATTACCTGCAAACTCTCTATACCAGTGTACTGGGATAAATGAAACCTTTGGGCAATTATCACATAAAGATTGAGTTATAGGGAAATCTGCATTAATAGTAATTCTCGGTTTCTCTTCATTTGGTATATAATCTCTTAGTTCTTCATCAAATCTCATAAATTTGTCAAGAGAACTAAAATTACGACGATATGGAGCTCCGCCTGGCAGTTGTTTAAGACTTTGCAGATAGGCACCTAAACCTACCTGAATGGCTTTTAGCAAAGTGGTTTTACCAGCAGTATTATTGCCGATAACAACCGTAAGATTTCCATTGAAAACAACGGTTTCATCTTGGAAACCTTTAAAATTGACAATGTTAATATCTTTAATTCTCATATCCTTTGGAAATTTGCATTTACAAATAGTTTAATATTACTAACCATTTTAATCAACAATAAGATCACTTCTCTTTACATCAAGTAATTTTGCGATTTGATCAATGGTCTGTAAGTCTGGCTGCGATTTCTGTGAACACCATTTACTCACAGTGCAAGTAGATTTTCCCAACTGCTCTGCCAACCATTTACTTGTAAGATGTTTCTCTGTTAAAACCACCTTAATTCTATTCAGGTCTTTGATTCTGTCCATAGATAAGAAATTAAACTTTGACGCAAAGTTAATAAATTTATTCTACATTATATCATACTCTATGCCATTTTTTATTAAATAGTAGTTGACTATCCCTGAAAAGTGTTGACAGATTTGAGGGCGATTAACTAATGTGGTTTACACCGTCTGAGACGGTTCTCTAAATTTCTTTACACGTTTTTGTCGGTTGACTGATTCTGTTTACAGATTTTGTTCTGTGAACTGTTTTTCTTTACACCCCCGACCTTTAATAGTTTTGGGTTGAGGGTCCTCGCCTCGATGCCAAAGTTAACTCTTTTTCCTGACTTCCGCGACTGGGATCAGCTGGAACATGCGGACAAGTGGTTGCTGTTTCCGGACAACATCGGCTCGAGAATCGCCATTGATGAATCCTCACTGTCCAACGGGGAACTGTATACGTTTGTGACCAACCGGGACGCACGTACCAGAGAGAAATCCCTGATTGCCGTCGTGGCAGGCACGAAGTCAGAGGATGTGATTGATGCACTGCGGCGGATTGACGAGGAAAAACGCTTTACAGTCGAAGAAATCACCCTTGATTTGTCCGATTCCATGCGGAAAATTGTTCGTACGGCATTTCCCAAAGCCGACCGCGTCATAGACCGTTTCCACATCCAGAAGCTCGCCTGCGACGCAGTGCAGGAGCTTCGCATAAAGCACCGCTGGGATGCCATCCAGCAAGCCAATGACGAGATGGAGGAGGCTAAATTGAAAGGAGAAAACTATATCCCATTCCGCTACCATAACGGTGATACAAGAAAGGAACTGCTTATTCGCTCACGCTATCTGCTGTTCAAGTCAGCCAACGATTGGACCGACAGGCAAAAGCAGCGAGCCGCGATATTGTTTGAGGAATATCCGGATATAAAGAAAGCATATGGACTTTGCCATTCTTTGAGGATGATTTTCTCAAAGAATACAATAAAGGATGCCGCACGTCTATCTATGGCCAAATGGTACAACAAGGTCGAAGAGGCAGGATTCCATTCATTCAACGTCATAGCCGCGACATTCTATGAGCACTACAATGAAATCCTGAACTTCTACAACAACCGTTCCTCCAATGCTATGGCAGAGTCTTTCAATGCCAAAATCAAACTCTTTCGCGCTAATCTCAGAGGCGTCGTCGACAAGAAGTCCTTTCTTTTCCGTATTGCCAATTTATTTGCTTATCCCCACTAAATTTCTACTGAGCCACATTCTCTACCGACACCCCACCTTTGTTCTTTGAGATGGAGGGCGTACAAGAGGTAAGTCTTGCACTTGGACACGATGAGCCTGTGTCGGTAGGCTGCCCATTATACAATGAAGCGTCAGCCGTTAAAGGCTGTTTGGTGTTATCTTCCAATGTTGTTGCTCAGAGGTTAGATTAAACCAATAAACTTTCTTTTGATAGGATTGTTATAATTCGACCATAAAGGTAGGTAAATAAATTAAGATTAAGAAAAAAAACGATTGGAAAATTGGTGTTGAGGAGAAGTTTTAACGTTTGTGGGGTTGCTTTTTTTGTCGGTGGATTTGGAGGTGAAAAGGTGTCGGGCGGGCGGCTTTGACCGGCGAAAATGACGATATGCATCGACAGAGGGCGGCTATAATCAAAAAAACTTTCAAAAAACGGCAATCGATTTTTTTGTTACGATGGGAAATGCTAATTTTGCAGACTGTACGTACAAGAAAGAATTTATGGATATATCTGTTATAGTTCCGCTGTATAATGAGGCGGAATCGCTGCCTGAACTGGAGGCTTGGATTGAACGCGTGATGAAAGCCAACGGGTTCTCGTATGAGATTATTTTTGTCAACGATGGCTCGACCGACGCTTCGTGGAAGGTTATCAACGACTTGAAGGCCAAGAGTGCGGCTGTGAAGGGTGTTTGTTTCCGCCGCAACTATGGCAAGTCGCCGGCGCTGAACGTGGGATTCGAACGCGCCGAGGGCGATGTGGTGATTACTATGGACGCCGACCTTCAGGACAGTCCTGACGAGATTCCGGAACTTTATCGGATGATTATGGAGGATGGCTACGACCTTGTGTCGGGATGGAAGCAGAAGCGCTACGACCCGCTGTCGAAGACGATTCCTACAAAGCTTTTCAATGCCACGGCGCGCAAGGTGAGCGGCATCAAGAATCTGCACGATTTCAACTGCGGTCTGAAGGCTTATCGCAAGGATGTGGTTAAAAACATCGAGGTTTATGGCGAGATGCACCGCTATATCCCTTATCTTGCCAAAAATGCGGGTTTTGCACGTATCGGCGAGAAGGTGGTGCACCATCAGGCCCGCAAATATGGCACTACGAAGTTTGGCTTGAACCGTTTTGTCAACGGTTATCTCGACTTGCTGAGTCTGTGGTTTATCTCGAAGTTTGGCGGCAAGCCGATGCATATTTTCGGATTTCTCGGCTCAATAATGTTTCTTATCGGTTTTGTGTCGGCCATAGTGGTTGGCGCGATGAAGCTGTGTGCCATGTATAATGGCATGCCTTACCGTCTGGTTACCGACTCTCCGTATTTCTACATCGCTCTGACGATGATGCTTATGGGCTCGCAGTTTTTCCTTGCCGGATTTATCGGTGAGCTGATTGCCCGCAATGCCGAGGGCCGCAACAGTTATCAAATCCGTGAGGAGATTTGACGTGGGTATGACGGCTTTGCGCAACATATTGCTGGCGTTGTCGATAGGTGTGATTATGTGGATGGCGTCGTGCAGCAACAACGGCTGCGAGGAGAATTCTTCGAGTCTTCCGTTGGCTGGGTTTTATTCGTCGCAGACGAAGACGTCGATTGCGATTGACTCGTTGACGGTCTATGGCATCGGGTCTCCTGGCGATTCGGCGATTATCCGCAACCAGTCGTCGACCAAGCAGGTCTATCTGCCGTTTGATGTCGACGCTGATTGCTCGCGCTTTGTGATTCAGTATAACCAGCAGGATTTGGAGGGCATAACCGACACGGTGACGGTCAGCTACGACCGTGTGCCGTTTTTCTATTCCAAGGACTGCGGTGCGTTTTATGTGTTTGACGTCACGGACTACAGCGTGTCGCACAATCTGATTGATTCCATCCAAGTGCCGCAGCGGCGTATAGACAACACCAACACTGAAAATATCAAGATATTCTTCCGGACAGGGGAGGCCGGCGCACAATGAGGCGGCTGGCTGTGATTGCGGTGCTGCTGCTGACGCTTGTTGTGGCAGAGGCTCAACGCAAGGTGACTCCGGTGGCGTCGACCGACGAGCTGAAGCCTGTGACGAAGGAGGAGCTGAAGGAGATACGGCGCCAGGAGAAGCTGAAATTCCTGCGCACTGACTCGTTGACGCTCGACTCGTTGCGCCGCGATTCAATCGAGCGTGCGTCGAAACGCGTATATCGCCCGACGCTGATGGGAGTCACGCTTGGTGTCAACTTTTGGGGGCCTCTTATGCGTGCGCTCGGTCAGGACTATGGCGATGGCGACGTGTGGGCGGCAGTGAATATCAGAAACCGCTATATCCCGGTGGCGGAAGTGGGTTTCGGACAAGCCGACTGCTCTCCTGAGGACGGTAATTTTACATATAAGAGTAAACTTGCTTTGTATGGCAAAATCGGAATGAACTACAATTTCCTTTATGCTAAAGACCCTAAATATCAGCTGTATGCCGGTGTGCGCTTTGCTGCGTCAAAGTTTAACTATGACGTTACCGGCATCACTGTCGACAATGGCTATTGGGGCAAGGACCCGTCGACGTTTGACTTGCGCGGGCAAAGCAGCTCTGCGTTCTGGGGCGAGGCTGTGGTAGGCATTCAGGTTGAACTGTTTAAAAATTTCTCAATGGGATGGTCGGTGCGCTACAATTTCCCGTTTTCCGTCAAGGATTCGCCCAATTCGCGGCCGTACTATATCCCGGGCTATGGCGTGCGCGACAATCATTTGAACGTAAGTTTGTCGGTGGCATACACGTTGCCGCTCCATCGCGACAAGCCAAAGAAAGAGGTGTCGCAGCCGAAACCCGACGCAGTGGTCGATGATGTGGTGGTGCCTGAACGCAAGGAATAATAGCGTTTGGAGAAATTCTTGATCTTCCAGAAATTTCTAATGTGAGATAATATAGGCTGCGGCTCGGAAAAAGAAAATGAACAAGTTCCTTTCTTTTTCGCTCGCCTTGCACTATCTTTGCACACAAAATAGGGTGGATGTGGAATCTATCTTGTCTTAATAGCATAACTATTTATTGCCTTATGAAAAAATTGGAAAGTATCTTAGCAGAGAAATTGCTGAAAATCAGCGCAATCAAACTACAACCAGATAATCCGTTTACTTGGTCGTCGGGATGGAACTCGCCGATTTACACCGATAACCGCAAGACTTTGTCATATCCAGAAACCCGCAGTTTCTTGAAAGTGGAAATGAGCCGATTGATTATCGAGAATTTTCCTGATGCGGAAGTTGTGGCAGGCGTAGCCACAGGCGCTATCGCTCTCGGAGCTCTCGTGGCCGATACTCTCGGCAAGCCTTACATTTATGTGCGCTCGTCACCAAAAGACCATGGTTTGGAGAACCTTATCGAAGGCAACCTTAAGCCTGGACAGAAGGTGGTGGTTATCGAGGATCTTGTTTCAACAGGCGGCAGCAGCTTGAAAGCCGTAGAGGCAGTGCGCAACGCTGGCGCGGAGGTTGTCGGCATGCTTGCCATCTTTACATATCAATTCCCGTTGGCAGAAGAGAATTTCAAGAAAGCCGGTGTCAAACTGCTTACTCTCGGCAACTATACCGCGATGCTCGACGCAGCATTGAAAATCAACTATATCAAGGAGGCAGATCTCGAGACATTGAAATTGTGGCGACAGGATCCTGAAAACTGGACGCCTACAGCAACTATCGACGAATAAAACAATCCTATGGCTACATTCAAGAGTTCTGAAAGAATCGTGTCGGCGGGTCGTGACTTGATTTATTCACGTCTCAACAACCCTGAGAGTTTCAAGGGGATTGCAGACAATGTACCCGACGATTTGAAGCAGCAGGTGGGCAACATCCGCATCGACGGCGATGTGATAACATTGGAGGCAAAACCGGTGGGCGATGTTTCATTCAGAATCGCCAATGGTGTTGAGAACGAGAAGGTGCATCTGGAAACGGTAAGTTCGCCTTTCCCTCTTTCCATTGATGTGTGTCTTGCCGACGGCGGCGCTCCTGAAACCACCAATGCGCATGTGGAGGTGAAAATCGATTTGAATCCTATCCTTAAGACGATGCTTTCAAAGCCTATGCAGGATGCGGCAGAGAAGTTTGCCGATTTGATAGCGGTTATGCCGTATAATTAGATAATTGCAAAAGAAATAAAAAAAAGGTCGCGTCTCTTGTGTGGGACGCGACCTTTTTTTGTGGGGTATGCTGTATGGCATCAGTCAAGTTTGGAAAGTTTGGGATGAGAGCCGCGGTAGGCGGGCATGCACATCCCGATTTTTGCACCGTAATCGCCTCATGTCTGATTGTCAAATCGTAGTAACAAGGTGGTGAACCTTGGTGTTAGGATTCGTCGCCTGCCCTTTATTTATATGTATGATTGGGCAATTCCTTTCATTTTGTCAATAGAGTTAATTAATTCCTGGATTGAATATTTCTGATTTTGCTCATTTTCTGGATGATGAATAAAATTTCGAATATACGTTTCTGGTGTCATCTGTATCGCTGGTTGGGCAACGCCCTTATAAATTCTTATCCATGACATACTTTTAGAGCACCCTTTTGATACCAACCATTTTTCAAACTCTTTTTCACGACAATTGTTAGAGTCTTCATCTGTAGCTTTGGCTTGTAAAAATCCATAAAGTTCATTATGATATTCTTCACTAACCTCACCAAACGCTAAATAGTTTACTTCATTTAATGATGGATATGGAAGACTGTTCTTTTGAACATTTTTTATAGTCTTGCAGCCATTATTCTCACAAACAACTTTTAATTGCTTAAAGTCAAGCTGTTTTACAATATCAGAACTATGTGTTGTTATAATTACTTGTACACCGCTGTTTGCTGATAGAGTCTTTAATGCATCCACCAATATCTTTTGATGTTGCTTATGTTGAGAGGTCTCAGGCTCTTCTATAGCATAAATAATGTGTTGACTATTTGCTTCTTTTTGTCTTCTTTCCGCTTCTGCCCTAAAGAAATTTAGAAGAATAAGTCGTTTGACACCACTACCTCGTTTATTTATAGGTATATCTTCATCGCCAGTAATTGATAATCCCTTAAACACATCTGCCCATTTCAAATCTTGAGTTAATGGAACTTTCGGATGGAGACTATCTGCGACTTCTGGATTCATTTCTTTAATCTTAGCAAGGGTTAAGTCTGAAACCTCTTGTAACTTTTTTCTTACTTCGGTTGCTACATAATCAAGTTTTTCTTGCAAATCAGAATCATTAATAATCTGTTTGACAGCTTCTTTTAATGGATCTTGAATCTCGTTGTCTCCATCGCAATTTTTACGGTCGGATTGAAATAGACTATAATAAGGCAAGTATGTCTGAAGTTTACCCCAAATGGCTTTTATATCACCGTCTTTCGAATTTACATCGATCTCAATTTCATCCAATTTTAATTCATCAGAGCTACTGTATTTATTCCAAATAGCTTTTCTTAAGCATGCGTTTTTTCGTTTGTCTTCACATTCTACTCCTAATTCGTCTATTATGGAATTTAATGCAGCCTGTTTCTTAAGCAATAAGTCTGCACACAAAGGATTTGTGGGATGATTTGCCCTAATTGCGACTCTCATTCCAGTAGCTGTTGTTGCTGCATTTTTGAATGTCTTGGAAACCTCCAAATATCCCTCTTTGTTTAGCAAGAATTCATCTGCAAGAGTTGTTTCATTGGATGAATCAATGACAACACTTTGTGGAAGTTCTGTGAAACAAACAGAAATTGTTATGTCTGTATTGCCACTCTTCTTCCCCGTTTTGTTTATATCGTCCTTGTCAAGTTTTATGAGACCTTTGCCGTCATGAAAGAAGATGTCTAACGCTTCCATTATCGTAGACTTTCCTATGTCATTACGACCAACTATTGCAGTCAAGTTTTCAAAACACACGACAGTCTTTTGCTGATACCCTCTGAAATTTTCTATTGCTACTGATTTTATCTTCATGTCGTAATATCTTTAAGTTAGGTCTTAAAAGGTCAAATACTTATTCACAAGGAACTTTCGTATATCCACAAAAGAAATGGTATCTTCTATGTGTTCGTCCAATCCTGTATTTACCACATATATAAAAGATTCCTTGCGATAGAAGTTATCACCCTCATTGAGAGAGGCTTCTATCGTCTGAGATTTTGCCATGAGACAAGTCAACTGATAGTCTCTATCCACTACCTGTGTGTTGCCTTTTGGGTGCGCTTTTTGCCTGTGTTGGCTACTTGTCAACAATATCAAATTCTCGTAATATGAGGCAATCATCGGGAACTGTGATTTAGGGAATATATGGTGAACTTCTGTTGCAATACCTGTAGCCAATTCATCATGAACTTCACTTGTGTCTCCTTGCTGACGCTTGACATTCTTAATCGCTTTATTAACCTGATAATCTATGTAGAAATTTATATTTATATCGTCAGTTTCATGTGCCTTAGCTTCATTTCGTGTTTGGATTTTCTCTTTCCCGGTATATTCATCACGCCAATTCACCTTGTTATACATCAAGTCTCCCCAGTCTTGCAGCTTGCAATTGCTTCCAGGCATCATTTCTGAATATGCAAACACATTCAGTACTTTGTGAAGCATTCTGGTAGTGTCAAGTTTTGACTTCGTAGGAGTGTTTGCACTAATGAAACGATGATACTTGTCATACAAAGTGTTCTTAGCCGCTCTGATTTCACCTTTTGTGGCATTAGTGCAACTCTCTTTGTATTCTCTGAAGAAACGTTCAATACCGCTTGCTGAAACGACTTTACGAAAGAACACTTGTAGAAAGTTGAATGCATTCCTTTCACGAGAAGCAATGTACTCCAACATTTCCATATTATTTACACAGAATACCAAATGACGTTGTGAATCGTCAAGTTCAAGTACGTGGGCATAAGCCAAAAGTTTCAATGGTTGAGCCAGAACCTTGTCATATTCATTATGGGCAGACTCGTTGTCTGCATACGGCTTATGAAACACAATTCTTGTATTTTCAATGAAGAATTGTGTCTTCCACAAATCGCTTACAGTGAATGCCTTTGTTGCACAGTCGGTGCTCAGAATGCAGTCTGCAATGAAGCAAACTACATCTGGGGTACACTTTTGGTCAACGAATCGACAGTTCTTGTTCTGTCTTATATCATAGTCGTTGTATTTGTCAAGATGCTCTTGTATATCTTCTATTCTCATATGTTATGCTGTTTTAATGTTCCAAAAAAGAAAACAGAATTGTTATCTATATTCAAAGAACGAGTTCCACGATTTCTTGCAACAGAATAGAAATTTGAGAATTCGTCTGTTGCGTAAAATGCCAAATCGTCTTCCGTAATGTTTACAGACGGGTCTATTGTCGTAAGTATTGCTACTGAACCATCAGCGATACAATTACTTGGCATAAAGCAAGCTCTTGGATTGTAAGTCAAATTCGGTAGTAGAATGCACTCTTGATTCATATATTTTGCGACATCAAGTCCGTCCAAATCATCAATATAACTGTCATAGTCTGCAATGTTAATGATTTTATTATTCCCGATATTGCGTGATTTCAGGACCCGAATGCGTCCGCTTGCTTTTGTACGAGCTTTTGTTATAACTCGGTCTCTGTATGCCTTAAATACATTAAAGTTAATCTTGTCGGCTACTTTATCGAAAGACGAATTTCTATAAATGAGCCAATATGGGAACTTGTCATCAGTAATGTAGTCTTGTGGCCTACATCTAACATCTTCCGTTATATAGGACTCTATGGTCGTCATGTCTGGAGCTTTTCGAGTGTCAAGGACAAAACTTATGGTTTCTATTTTAACACCCTTAAAACCTTTCTCGCCAAAGTCAATAATATTGGCAATATGCTTTTCTCTCATTATTGATCTAGTCAAATTGAACTCTGGCGCATTTATTAGGCTCTTTGGTACTATCAGAGACACAACATTTCCAACACTCATCATTTTTTCTATGAAGAATGCAAAGATATTGTTTGTGTCTTTGTTCTGAGCCTGTTCCTTATACAAAGCAAGAAGTTTCTTGTCTTTTGTTATTTTCATATATGGTGGATTCCCTATCACAATATCATATTTTTTACTAAAATTATATAGAAGAGAATCTGCCACTATATAGTTGATGTGTATATTTTGTGGCATATTGATTTTGTCAACAAGAGCTTGTAGTATAGCTATGCTGTTTTTGTCAATATCCACAACATCAATGTTTACAACTGGTACATCTGCATACTTTTGTATCAAAGTTGGGAGAAAGTTCCCCACACCTACTGATGGCTCCAAAATATCAAGAGTAGTATACTCTTTTGCTTCTGGAAGTTTGCTTATAATAGTGAAGCAAGTATCTTGCCTTGTATAGTACGCAGCATTATTTTCTCTTTGAGCATTTGCCAATTCTGCTATTTTGGATAACTCAGCGAACTTGTATGAATTGTTAGTTCTGATAAACCTTAGCAAGTTGTCAATGTCTGTAAGTTTTCTTCGCTCGATTATGCCTTTCGCATCTTGTTCAGTCAATGTCGGCTTGCACAAGACTCTACGTATCTTATTGGCTATCTGTCTGAAAATGATGGTTGGCACAGCTTCGCCCAAAGTTTGGCGAATATTCATTTCCTCTTTTTTAAGGAATGCTTCTTTTTCTTTAGGTGTTAAAGCATTGAGTTTCTCAAATGGAATGTCAGACCAATTGAACGACTCTGGCACAGACATCATAAGCATAACTTCTCTAATACTAAACACCCTATTATCTACAGGATGAACAGTATTTTGACTTGCCATGATATCATTCCGCGTATGTATGCATGGGGCAACCTTATCCCAATATTGGCGAGTGTACTTGTCGCCATTCTTTTGGGCGTTATATACAACAACTCCATTTTTAACCGTATGCGGAATGCGATTAATGTCTGTATTGTCAAACGCTGATTGTCCCTCTTTAATATCAGAAATCCATGCTTCCATTTTCGGATTGTATTTTCTGAAATTATGATATATGTCATTCTCAGAAATTTCTCCCATTTTCTTCAAAGATGGAAGATGCCCAATCACTTCTCTAAGTGTTCTCTCTGGTTGCTTGTCAGGGAAAACATCACATGGAGTTATCTCCTTAATGTCCTTTCTTACTCCAATTACAAGTGTACGAGTACGGCTTGATGGATTTCCGTAATCCTTAAAGTTTACAACTTTATACAGGATATTGTATAATCCACCAAGGTTCATTTCTATCGCTTCTTTTATGCTTTTTGCATTGCCATCAACATCAGTGCATACAGATGTCAAAAATGCTCGTACATTCTCAAAGATAAAGAATTTTGGCTTTATCTGATGAACCATTTTTATAGACTCGACAACTAAGGAATTTCTTATTATCTCATCTTTCTTTTTCTTATGATTAGCAACAGACATACCTTGACATGGAGGAGTGGCAATAAGTACATCTAAATCAGTAACATGAAAGCCCTTTTCCCACATTTCCAATTCTGCAAATACCTTATCCTTTGTCTCCTGTGTCGTCATATCTCCACAAATATACCCACTCTTGTAGACACATTTGTTGTTATAGGATTGTATTTTGAGACGCTTTTCAAGTAATTCTACAGTTGCAACACAGTAAAAGCCCTCTTCCTTAAAGCCATAACATCCCACGCCAGCACTGCTAAATAAGCTGACGTATGTATGTAGACCATATGAAGAACGACTTTCGGCAACAATAGCCTCTTCTATTTCTTCAGGGAGTTTATATGCTTTTGACTGTGCCATTTTGCTCTTTGTATCCTAAAATTTCTACTGCTATTGATAGGGCGTTACGGGCCACTTGACCATTTTCAGAAACAAGGTCTGTTACCTTGTCTGCCAACCAAAGTGCCAGTAATTCTTTCTTATCTACCTCAAATACGGAAGCTAATAATTCAACTTGCTCTTTTCGAGCCTTTCGCTCTCCTTTTTCTATTTTACAGTAGGTGGCCGTATCTATATCTAAAGCTGCTGCCAATTTCCTTTGAGGTAGCTGGCTATGCAACCGTAAGTCTTTAATTTTTTCCGTAAACAACATATTCGTATTATTGTCTTGACAATTTTAGGCAAAGGTACGGCTTTTATTTGAGAGAAAAGAGATTTTCGTTAAAGGAAAGATAAAAAAGACACACGAAATGAAGTTTTTTGTACATCAATGTTTTATAATAACAGATGATGCCATTTGCAAACAAGTGTACACGCAATGCAAACATATGATAAGTTACATGTATGGTGGTGTGGGGCCGGTAAATGTGAAAGAAGGAGGTAAGAGTCTTTTACAACTTACATTTACCTCCTACTTCAATTGTGTGGTATGCTGTAGGACATCAGTCAAGTTTGGAAAGTTTGGGATGAGAGCCGCGGTAGGCGGGCATGCACATCCCGATTTTTGCACCGACAAATGTAGGGTCGGTCAAAACGTAGCGGTGGCCTTCAAACGAGTAGCAGGTGCCGTTGCCTTGATATTCAGGCAGACGCACGGCGCACGCCACATGCCCGGGATACTCGACGAGCAGGCAGTCGAGCCCCGTCACTTGCCTTATGAGCATGCTGAACAGCAACGCGCGGTCTTCGCAGTCGTTGATGCCGTAGATTGCTGACTCTTCGGGGAAGAGGGGCTTCTCAAATCCGAACTGCTCTTGGTCGGTGGCATATTTGAAAGCGTGCTGCACGAGGTTCAGCAGGGTGCCTACAGCCGCTTCCGGAGTCATCCCGGCTGTTGTCTGCCGTAACTGCGATGTCAGCTCCTTGCGGAACGACGGCTGCAGCGATGAGCGGGAATATTCAATCAGCGGAATCTGTGGATAGTCGTAAAGAAGTTTGGCGAGGTTTGCGTTGACATTGCATGCCACAGATGTCTTTTTGTCGGTTAGTTTTACAGAAACCATCGACTCCGTTACCCTTGGGGCTTGTCGGAACACTGGGTCTATTAGACCTCCCGCGTTGCGCTCGCCCGGCAGACGGTAGGTGCGCACGCTTCCGCAGGCTGTGGTGCGTCCCGACTTTGCGTCGAAAACCAACGTGAACCGCTTTCCGTCGACATCAATGTAACTGCTGCTGTAGATGGTGGTGGAATATGGCACAAGCAAGGCCAGACACCCGTCGTTTTGAGCCACGCGCACATCGTAGCCTGTGTGGCATAGCAGATATTGGCGCATGGCGATGCGCGTGTCGGCAGATGCCGTCGGCAGTTGGTTTGCCACGTAGGTTTCCACAAGTTTCAGCATCATCCAATCGTTGAAGCGATGGCGTTCGGCAATTTCTTTCAGGGCATTGCCAGTCTTGGAGCCAAGACCCTGACTGTCGAGAGCCTGCCAGAAATCAGCGACGCCATTGTTGTCGGAAGAGCGGAGCGCAGCCACTTTCAGTGCCGGCAGTATAAGCCGTGTGCCGTAGAAATCAAGCGTAATGTTGTTGTGTACGGCAGGCGCAGGGCCGGGAGCGGGCGGAGTGGCTGCCGGCGTCGGATGATTTGCCTGCGGTTCCGGTGTCGTTGGCTGTGGAGACGGCGAGTCGACAGTAGGGGCAGTGCGTGGCTTCGGCTTGCTGTCGCGGCTTTCGCTGCGGAACACGTTGAAATCCTCCCATGCGGTTCGCAGGAAATCAGTGTATCCAGTCAGCACCTCCTGCCTGAACGACTGGAATCCGTCCATCAGACCGCTGCGGAATGATTCAAAATCGTCATTATCCTGAGCGTGGCAATGGAATGCCGCACCCATGACAATGACGAATGTGAGCAAACGTTTCATCTACAGAGGATTAGTTCTGAGGGGCAGAAGGAGAGATGCCTTCCTGAATGAATTGCGACACGCGGTCGGCATAGCGTTGTGCCGCCTCCGACTCCTTCAGCGCGTTTTCGTAGGCGCGAACACGGGCGCGTGTGGCAGCGTCCTCGCTGATGATGAAGAAAACCTGCATGTCGTATGTGTTGCATTTCTTGCTTTTTGTGTGCGGGCGCACAATGGTGAAACTCTCTTGGAGCTCAGCGCCGATTTCTTTCTGCACCTGAGCCTCGTAGGCGGCATAGAAATGCTCGAATTCAGCGTTGATGTCGGCAGAGTTTGCCGCGATGTCCTCCACGATGCGGGCCTTCACTTGAGCACCGGCTCTCTGGGCGTAAGCCACTTGGGCGTTGGTCACAGCCTGACGGCGTCCGACGTTGTTTGATTTGAAATTGTCGGCAGTACCGATTATTTCCTCAGCCACTTCGCCGTCGTTGTACAGTTTTGTGTAGTGTTCAAGCAATGCAACCTCAAGAGTTTTTGAAGAACCGTAGATTTTCCATCTGTCCTTCTCCAATTCTTTTTTCTTTTTCTTATAGTTCTTTTTCAGTTGCTTTACAAGTTCTTTGTTCAGTTCCTTTTGCAGACTGCTCTCTGCGTTTGTAGTTAAAGCCGGTGCCGTAAGAATCAGCACGAGGCACAATGCGATGAGTTTTTTCATAATGCATTTATTTATTGGTTAGTAAAAAAATCGTTGTTTTAAAAATATCCGGCATCAATCAGCTTGAATTTCGGGTCGGGTTTAGGCTGCCATGTGCGCACCTTTATGATGGGATTTTCGGGGTCGTTTATGTCCACATAGAGAAACAGGTAGCCAGTGTCGCCGTAGTTTGACGAGTAATAGTCCTGTTTTATCTGGATTGCGTACGACTCCATGCCCTTGCCGAGTTTCTTGACAGAGTTGTCGGAGAAGCGAATGTTGATAAACTCCTTGCTTGCAAAACTGCGCGCCATGCGTGCTATATACTCGTTCTTGCCCTCCCGAGTGTAGCGCACATACTGATTTTGGGCATAATGCGAGTTGCTGTCGGCGAATCGGTTTCCTCCAGGGGTGATTACGCACCCGGAAATAATCACGGCATTGTCGTCGAACACGTTTCGCAGATAGTCGATTCTTTTCAGTGCGAATGCAGTTTTATAGTTCTCAAGGAAGTTCATCAAAGCCTTTCGTGTGGCTTCATTCCATTCGTCGTTGTTGAGGATGTCGTGTTCAGCCTTTTCGCCAAGACCGAAAGCGATGTAGTCGATGCGTTTCTTCGAGTCGAACGTAAACACCACGTCCTCGACAAATGATTTGCGCAAGCCGTTGCGGAACGAAAACGACATTTTCGCGTTGCGGCACACCACGCGGTCGCCGTTCTGATAGAACGTCAGTCCTGAGGTGTCGAGCACTCGGGCACGTCCGTAGTTAATCAGGCTGCGGAACATTTCGGCGCCCTGCGGCGTGAAATATTTTTCAGCCGCCGCATAGTCCTTGGCTGTTATTGCGGCAAGCACCTTGCCGATTGTTTTGCGGTATTCTGTGTCGTTTGATAAATACTCAATGGCGTTGGTCACAGGAGCGGTCTCGATAGCCGCCTCTGCCTCACGGGTAGCAGCGACTGAAGGGGTGTCGCCGCTGACATTGATGTATGATTTGCGGAACGCCTGACCTCTTACGGCCGACATCACCGCATCGATTTCGCTGTCGATGTGAGCCTCCCCGCGATATTCATATTCGCTTTTCAGCCTCAGATTGTCGGTTATTGCGCCAGGGTTTAGCTCGATCACGCCGCGTCCGTCTTTGGCGCTGTAGATGTTGCTCCAGTTCTGTCCGTCGAAATATGTGTAGTCGTAGCTTGCCACAGGCTTGTCTTTGTATGTCACCGCCACCTCAAGCACGTTGTCTGACGTCTTGCGCATCGGTCTCACCTTTATGCCGTCAAAGATGTCGTTCATCTGAGCTGGAATCCATGTTGACAGCAGATGGTTGTTCGAGTCCCTGACCTCATTCGGATGCTGCAGCGTTTTCAGCATGGCATACGCCCAATAGTAATAGCGCAGCGCATCGTCGATTTTTGCATTTTTTTCAGCAGTCTCCGCAAGTCCGAGCATCTCGTCGATGCGTCGTCGGCGCGCCTCGAAGATGCGTGAAATTTCCGATTTCAGGATGTAGCGTCCCACATGTGCGTCAGGCTCGTATTCAATCACGATTTTCTCAGTGTTGGTGAGCGTGGCTTGTGAGTAGGTCTGCACCTTCGACCGGGCATAAGTCTCGCCGTCCACCTGCCCGTTGTGGCTCAGCTCATCTTCCGTCAGCGTGAACGAGCTTTGCACCTGCACGGAAATCTTGCTTATAAGGTCGGCAAGCGCGTTCTTGTCGGCCTCGGCATCGCTTGATCCCCAGCCCTCGCCGTAGATGTATTGCCGGCTGCTCTTGATTTCTTCCCAACTTTGCGCTCCGCAGGGGAAGAATATGATTGCGGCTATTATGAATGTCAGCAAACGTTTCATTGTTGTCAATATCTTAGATAAGTGTAGATGGAATTGAATCTTGTGTCACCGATATAGAAATCAATCTGTCCTGAAGTTGAAGTCGTTGTCGATGTCTTTTTCGTTGAGATTGTCAAGATTGTTTCTCCAGGCAAGCCCTCCGTCTGCGAAAGCACAATCCACGGCTGTGAGGCCTTGGCAGTCCATTTAGCGGATGAAGTGATTGTCACCTTCTCGATGTCGGTGCTCGAGTAGAAGCTGAAACTGCTTGAGTATTCCTCGCCGTTGATTTTTAGATAGTGCGCATCCTGTTTTGCCGAAAGAGTCTCGTACTGGTTTGAATTGCCGCGGTAAAGTCGGCATGTCGCTGTGCGTGAACTTGTCGTGCTGTTTTCTTCGGCAGTCACAGTGATGGTGTATTCTTGCTCGGCATAGCCTTTTGTTGCCGAGAAGCGGAGCCATGTCGGGATGTTTGTGATTTCCCAGTCGGAGTGGAGGAACAGCCTGAACGTCTGTTGGCCTCCCGTCGCAGAGAAACTGAGGTCGGGGATGCCAGACTCCGGCACGCCGAATTGTGTCACACCGATATATTGAGTGTTGAATTTCGTTGACACATAGAGTTGCGCGCCTCTTTCCGACACGCTTTTTGTGTTTGACTCCGCACTGATGTTTACCGTCACTTTCTCTCCGGCTTTTCCGCCTGTCGGCGACACAGTCAGCCAGTAGGGAATGTTGGTGATTGTCCAGTCGTCGTTGAGAGCGACAGTCATGGTTTGAGGTGTGCCCGCCGCGTCGATTTTGATGTCGGTCGGCGAGATTGTCTCTGTGATGTGCGGTTTGTCGGGATTGTCGGGAAGCCATCCGTCGTAGTCGTCTTTGCAGGCGGTAAAGATAGAAGCGACTGCAACCGGCAGGATTATGCTGATAAGTCTTTTCATTGTCGTTTTGCGATTAGAAGATTAAAGAAATCCCGACTTGAAGGTCAAAGCCTTTTAATGCCTTGTCGTATGTGTCAGACACTTTTACAAGTTCCTTCATTCCGTCGGATTTAGCCACGGGAACGTAGTATTCCGGAGTTACGGTCAGACACAGTTTCTTATAAACAAGGGCAAACTGCACAGATCCGGTAAACGAACATGCCGACGGTGCTGTCTCGTCGTCGATTTTCGACCTGTCCTGAAGAGCCAGCACAGCGGCTCCTATTTGAGGCGTGATGCGCACCACATTGCCGCATCTGAGTCCCCATCCTATTCTGCCGTTTATACGCCAGTTCTTGAAGTCGGAGGTGTGGGCAAGAGAATTTGTCGATGTGTACCAATCGACCTCCTTTGATTCATTGCCGGCGATGAAACTGACTTCCATATTGAATTTTCTGGTAAAAAAGCCCATTATCGCTCCTGCGCCTTGAAAATTAAGACATTGATAGATGGCTCCCATATAGAAAGCGTCGTTGGAGACATAGTTCTCATGGTAACGCTTCTTACGGAAAGAGAAATCCACGGAGCTTTCGTTGCCTTCCGCCACAGTGATAGTCGTTTCTTTTGACTTGCCCACATAGTATGCGGAAATGGAATGCTCACCGTAGTCGATGTCGCGGGAAATGGAATATCCGCTGCCTGCTATTTTGCCGTCGATATAAAAATTCGCGTTTTGGTTGCATGAGATGGTAACCTTCTTGAAGTTGGGCTTTAGTTGCCAGCTGATGAGGCTTGAGCCTTCGGATATGTCTATGGTTTCCGTGCGACTCTGATATCTGTCGGCGCTCATGCTGATTTCATGTTTGGTGCATGTGAGCAAAGCGTCGCAGGGAGTCAGTCCGATGTATTTTCCGTCGATGTTTACGACGGATGTCGCATTCGACGTGAACTTCACACGGATGGCGTTGTTGAGCACGATGTTAAGCTCCGACGTCTTGCGCTCGTCGATGTCGGCGGTTGCAGTCTCGGTCTTGTAGCCGTCCTTGCTCAGCGTCACGCTGCGTGAGCCGATTAGAACTTCCTTGATGAACAAAGGTGTTTTGCCCATCACCTTGCCGTCGATTGCAACGGTGGCATCCATTGGCGACGATGTCACTTTCAGAGAGCCGTAGATTGGCGTTGGAGCGGGCAGCGAGATGATGTCGTTTGCCGAAAGGTCGTCGGCATTGATTGTTATGGACCGGATAGTCGTGCGGTGGCTCGGCTTGCGCAGCTCGATGCGGTAGGTGCCCGATGCCAGCGGACCGCTCCACGAACCGTGACCTTTGTATTCTTGATTGATATAGATGTCGGCGTCGGCATCGCCGGTTATGGTGTAGTTTCGGAAGTCGCTTTTCAGAGCTGCGTTGACGCGCAGAGTGTCGTTGTCGGCGATGGTTACCGACTGTTGGAAAATATGGTAAAGCGGCTTTATGATTTTCAGCAAGTGCTTGCCGCTGCCCAGTTGCAGCGTGTGCAGCGGCAATGTGCCATGGTCGGAGCCGTCGACAAACACCCTGGCGTCGGAGCCGGCGTTGGCGCTGTTTACTTCCAGCCATCCGAACATCGGTCGCATATTCACGTTGACGGATGCTTTCTCTGCCGTCATCGTCACCGAACCCACCTCGGTGTGATAGTCTTTGCGCTCGATGCGATACTGGTATTTTCCGAATGGCTTGAAGCATGATGCAGAGCCTTCGGCATCGAGCAGCAGCGGTTGCCCGTCAAATTCGAGTATGGCGTCGGCTGGTGAAATGTGGAACACGACAAACTGGTCGGTCTGTGCCTCCTCGATTACGGTGTGCACCTTGCCGGTGACAAGCCTCAGCTCGTATGTGCGTGCGCTTTCAACTTGCTGAGGGATAGGATAATTGCGGAGAACACCCAATTGTGGATGCGCAATTGTAATGAACCTTATCTTTTCAGGGACGTATACCCAAATTTCTCCCACTTTCTGTTCTGTAGCAACGACACCGAGTATTCCGACGTCGAAATTGAAGCCTTTTTCGGAGGTCACCACTTTTATCAAGGCACAGGTTTTTCCGTTCTGGTCTTTTTTCATTGTGCCGGCAGTGTTGGCTGTCAGGTCGTTTTCAAGCGGTGTGAAACTTTCCACGCTGATTTGCTGCGACAAGGCAGGCAACGCAAGCAGCACCGCGAACAAAATAAGTAAACTCAGTCGTTTCATTTCTGTATGAGAAGTTCGTATCTAAATCCCGTTTTTCGGTTGAATAAGAGCAACAATGGCGCAAATGAGCGCAATGTGAGCTTGTTCACAAATTGCCTATAGCAACCTGTCTTTTGCAAAGATAGCGCAAAAAAAAAGAAAAGGTGTAAAAAAAGCGCAAAATCTTAAAGATTCTGCGCTTTATGGATCTGTGTAGTTGTGACTATGCTTTCACACGGCCAACGTAAGAGCCTTCGCGAGTGTCGACCTCGATAGTCTCGCCTTCGTTGATGAACAACGGAACGCGTACAGTTGCACCAGTCTCAACGGTTGCAGGCTTAAGAGTGTTTGTGGCAGTGTCGCCTTTGAGTCCCGGCTCAGTGTAGGTGATTTTCAACTGAGTCTTGATAGGCATTTCAGCGAAAAGTACGGTTTCAGTAGAAGCGTCGCTTACAACTTCAACAACATCGCCTTCCTTCATGAAGTCAACGCCAGTGATCAAATCCTTGTGGATAGGAATTTGGTCGTAAGTTTCCTGGTTCATGAAGATATAGTCGCCAGCCTCTTGGTAGAGGAACTGATAAGGGCGACGCTCCACGCGTACGTCTTCAAGTTTCTCGCCGATGTTGAAGCGGCGTTCGATAACGTAACCATTAACAACGTCTTTCAGCTTAGTGCGCATAAAAGTGTTGCCTTTACCTGGTTTTACGTGAAGAAATTCGATGCAGAAATACAACTTGTTGTCCATACGGATACAAGTTCCGTTCTTAATGTCTTGAGCGTTAATCATATATTTTTAGTGAAATTTTAAAATTCCGTAATGAGACTGCAAAGTTATGATTTTTTTCTTGAAGATTTGCCAAAACATTCAAGAAATCTTTCTATCGTCGAGCAGCGCCTCTGTCTCTTGGGTTTTTGTGTTTAAGAAAATCGCCAATACAGAGGCAAAAATTGACAAGTATAGATGTTTCATAATCTTAATTCATTGAGTAATAAAAGAGGGGGACGCATTCAGTAATGCAGTCCCCCACAAGTTTTGGAGCAGGACTGATGATAATCCTGCATTAAGTCAATGCCTATTGATGAACAGGGCGTACCTGTATGCCGCCGGCCTTCGAGCAGAATGAAGCCTCAGGCTTGTTGAACTTGTTGAGAGCTCCGCGGGAGAAGCGCAATGTGGCGGCGTTGCTGGTCATTTTCAGACCCTGATAATTGGTCCGCACATCGGCGTTGCCTGTCATGTAGTAGCCCGACTGTACATTGTTGCGCGGAGCGCCTTTGTAGCCTTGCATGCCGCATGCCGGAAGGAAGATGCTGTTTCCGTTAGGACCTGTTACCGTGTATCCGTATTGTTCAGCAGTCCAAGTGCATTTTTCAATGAGTTCCTTTATTTCGGCTTCGGTAGGCAGACGCCATCCGTTGCCCCAGAGCACGTTGGCTGGGTCATATTCAGTTCCTGAAATTTGGTCGCCGATTTCCACATAGTCGTTTGTGATAGGGTCATACCATTTGTAGTTGTAAACGTGGCTGTACTGTTTTTCGGTGATTTCACCCCAGCAGATGTAGTCGCCGGTTTCTGACGCACCTTGAGCTCCGATGTTGAATGGTGCCCATTTCACTGACAGACCGAGGTCGACCATTTCGGTCGGAGCGGTGTAGGATGGCAATGCTGGTTCAGGCACAGGACCGTATACCGGACGGATTGAGAATCCAACGTCGGGGTAGTCGTAGCCTTCGGCAGAACGGTTGCTCGCGTCGATGTTCGCGCGGTAGTTGCGGCATTCTTGAGTGATGTCAGCCTGCTCGTATTCAGTGGAAGTCCAGTAGAAGCAACCCAGTTGGTCGTGGGTGTGCTCAGCGCCGACCATATTTCCGACGGCAGGCAGGAAAATGCTGTTTCCGTTGATGCGCGATGTGATGAGCGCGCCGGTCACGCCTTCCATGCCAGTCCAAGTGAAGTCGCAGTTGTTTATGAGTTCGCGCCATTCATCGCGGGTAGGTATGCGCCACTGTCCGCCCCATTTCACGTGTGCCACGTCGTAGTTTGTCCCGGTGATTGTTGCGCCCAGTTTGTAGTACTCTTCCCATTGGTCGTGATCTTCGCCGTCGTTGTCGCAATACCATTGATAGTTTTCAAGTGTGTATTCTGTTTTTGGCTCGATCTCGCCGTATGCATAGAAATTGCCTCCTTCCCAAGGGTTTGCCGCGCCGACGTTGTATGACGCCCATTTCACCGACAGTCCGAGGTCGACCATCTTTTCGCTTGGGTCTACCTGTCCTTCGCTGACAAATGAGATTTTTGACACGTCGGTCACGTTTTTCATTTCAGTGGTGCCGTCCTTGTATTCGATTTTCATCACTTTCTGTTGGGCGTTGAGAGTGCCGAATCCTGCAGCGGCGATGAGTATAGAGTATAAAAATTTGTTCATAGCTTGTTACAATAAGATTTTGAATGTTGTTTTGTTGATTTTGATGATGTAGGCGCCTTTTGCGAGCAGTGAGCGCTCAACGCTGTAGCTGTCGGGGATTGTGGTGTTGACCACGCAACGCCCGTCAAGGGTGTAGATGGAGAGCATGCTTCCTTCTCCAGCGTTTTCAATCACGATGGCGTCATGGGTGACGCGCATCGACACTGGTGTGCCTGCAATTTCGTTGACAGAGCCATATTTTACGAAATCGATAAATTCGATGGCTTCGAAATCGAATGTCACCGGATCTTGGTTTGTTGTGGAGATTGTAGCTCCTGTCGCCGTGTAGGTGATTTCCGGGTTGGCGGAGAACATGAACACGATGGGTTCGCCTGTGACGGGTGTCACTCTGACGGCATCGGGAACCTCTGCCGCGGACAATCCTAAGGCGGTTCCCAATAGGGTCAGAAAGAAAATGAATTTTCTCATAAGCATTTGTTGATAAAGTTGGTAAATTATTTAGTTTGGTTTGTTGTCCGGAATCTTGTTTCCTGTCCGTTTCTTGGAAACGGGCGGTGTTAAGGGTGGCAGCCTTGATGAATGCGAGAATTGCCTGATAAATTGTGAATGTCTGTTTGTCCTATGTTCATAAATGTGAACTGTTGTTGGAAATATATTCACTGCAAAAATAATACTCTATATTACATATTGCAAGTAAAATTGCGATAAAATTTAGGAAAAGTAGGAAAAATGTCAATACTGCTCATATATATTAGATTTGTGCATCGGTTTGCTTGCGGTGCGCGCGTGCATAAATAGTCATCAGTGGTCGCTATGTATGCAAAAAAAGAGTGCCGGACGTGAGTCCAGCACTCTTGTGGATATTTTCAGATTGGTGAAATCTATTATCCGAGGAAGCCGAGCAATGCACCGGCAGCTACGGCAGAACCAATCACTCCGGCAACGTTCGGACCCATGGCGTGCATGAGCAGATAGTTGCTTGAGTCGTATTCCAAACCGATGTTGTTTGAGATACGTGCCGACATCGGAACGGCAGAAACGCCTGCGTTGCCGATGAGCGGATTGATTTTCTTGCCTTTCGGCAGGAACAGGTTGAACACCTTGACGAAGAGCACACCCGACATTGAGGCGATGATAAACGCCATTGCACCGAGGAAGAAAATCTTCAGTGTGTCGAAAGTCAAGAATTCAGAAGCCTGTGTCGACGCGCCGACAGTAAGACCGAGCAGCATCACGATGATGTCGTTGAGGGCGTTGCTTGCGGTCTTGGCAAGGCGTGTTGTCACGCCGCTCTCACGGAGCAGGTTGCCGAAGAAGAGCATGCCGAGCAACGGAAGGGCCGACGGCACAACGAAGCAGGTGAGAAGCAAGCCTACGATAGGGAACATGATTTTCTCGTTCTGCGACACGGCGCGTGCCGGTTTCATCTTGATTACGCGCTCTTTCTTTGTGGTGAGCAGGCGCATGATCGGTGGCTGGATCAGCGGCACGAGGGCCATATAGGAGTATGCCGACACGGCGATTGCTCCCATCAAGTTTGGCGCAAGTTTCGACGACAGGAAGATTGCCGTAGGACCGTCGGCGCCGCCGATGATGGCGATGGCGCCAGCCTGGTCGGGTGCGAAACCGATGGCCATGGCAACGATATACGCGCCGAAGATGCCGAACTGTGCGGCAGCTCCGATGAGCATCAATTTAGGGTTGGCGATAAGTGCCGAGAAGTCGGTCATCGCACCGATTCCCAAGAAAATCAGTGGAGGATACCATCCGGCGCTCACACCGTCGTAGAGAATGTTGAGCACCGAACCTTGCTCGTAGATGCCCACCTCAAGGCCGGCGTCCAACTTGAAAGGAATGTTGCCCACGAGGATGCCGAATCCAATCGGCACCAGCAGCAACGGCTCGAAATTCTTCTTTATGGCAAGCCAAATGAACAGCAAGCCGACAGCGAGCATCACGAAATGCTCAGGCGTTGCGTTGGCAAAGCCTGTGTATTCCCAGAAGCGCTGAAAGTTTTGACCTAAGAAACTAACTAAATCCATACGATTATTCGATTATGAGCAGGTCTGCGCCTTCGAGCACAGAGTCGCCCTTGTTTACACAGATGGATTTTACAACACCACCCTTGTCGGCGTGGATGTTGTTTTCCATTTTCATTGCTTCGAGGATAACAACAGTGTCGCCTGCGGCAACAGTGTCGCCAACGTTGACCTTAAGGTCGAGGATTACACCTGGGAGCGGAGCTTTCACTGCGCCGGCGCCACCGGCAGCCGCCGGTTTGGCAACGACTTTTGTGCCAGCCTCGGTGCGTGGAGCGGCTGCAGGTTTAACGCTCTTCACAACAGGAGCCGGAGCGGCAGCCTGTTCGAGTTCCACCTTGTATGTCGTTCCGTTGACCGAAACTTCAGCGATGTTGTTCTCAATGTCGCCTACGGCAACTTTGTATTCTTGTCCGTTGATTTTATATTTATATTCTTTCATAATAAATTCAATGATTTAAAGTGGATTTGGATTATTTGTGAGGAAGCTCGCGGAGAGAATAAATCTTTGAGTTCCATGGAGAATATGCGCGTTTCACCTTGTTGATGGTGAGCACGAAATCCTCTTTGTCGTGCATGTTGAGATGCTCGTGGAGAGCCATGCAGATTGCTGCGATCTCCTCGCCTGAGTCGAGACCTGCCATCAGCGGCTTGCTGTCGTCGACAGTGCCTGTTGCGGCTTGCTTCTTGCGGCGTGCAGATTGAGCGTGGAACAAACCAAGTCCAATGAAACATAAACTAAGAATCAACAGCGAAAGGAATACGATGGTCATTGCCATCACTGTCATTCCGACACCGGTCTTGTCGTGCTTCTCGAAATTCTCGATTTTCTCGTTCTTGTCGATAATCACGTTGTTGCTGCTCGGAGTGATGTATTTGCCATTCTTTCCGTCGCGCACTTCCCATGCTTCGGCGTCGTTTTCAGCCTTTTGTCCGTCGACCTTGCGGGCGAACGAAGCGCCTGCAGGCAGTGTTGCAGGGACGGTTACCTCGTCGATGAGGGTTGTGCCGTCGCTGTCAAACAGGTAGATTGTGTTGTCCTGTCCGGGTTTGAGGCTGAAATTCACGTGGAACGTGCCTTTGTCGGGCTCGTTGTCGCACCAGAACACCACGTGCTGGCGTGGCGGGATCTTGGTGTTGACGTCCATGCGTGGGATTGGATATTTACGCGGGTTTGCCTTGTCGTCGGTCAGGAACATGCTTGAGATGTTGACCGAACCAAACGTGGAGTTGAACAGCTCAACCCACGCGTGGCGCATACCGTAGTCGTCTACATAGTTGCTGTCGTTCTGCACCATCACTTCGTTGATGCAGACGCCTTTGCGTCCTTGGGCAAACAAGCCGGCAACGCAGAAGGAGCAGAGCAACAGCAGCGTTAAAAATCTTTTATTCATACACGTAACTATATTATAAAGGAATATTGCCGTGCTTCTTGGCAGGATTGGTCAATTTCTTTGTAGCCAGTTGCTGCAAAGCGCGGATGATGCGGAAACGCGTGTTGCGCGGTTCGATTACATCGTCGATATAGCCGTATTTCGCTGCGTTGTAAGGGTTGCAGAAGAGGTCGGTGTACTCTTTTTCCTTCTCTGCGATGTAGGCCTTCGGGTCTTCTTGAGTCTTGGCTTCTTTCATATAAAGCACTTCGGCAGCACCCGACGCACCCATCACGGCGATTTCAGCCGATGGCCATGCGTAGTTCATGTCGCCACGGAGTTGCTTGCAGCTCATCACGATGTGGCTTCCGCCGTAGCTCTTGCGGATTGTCACAGTCACCTTAGGCACTGTAGCCTCGCCGTAGGCGTAGAGGAGTTTCGCGCCGTGAAGGATTACGGCGTTGTATTCTTGGCCTGTGCCAGGAAGGAATCCAGGAACGTCGACAAGAGAAACCAAAGGAATGTTGAAGGCGTCGCAGAAGCGTACGAAGCGGGCTGCCTTGCGCGATGCGTTGCAGTCGAGCACTCCGGCGAGGAATTTAGGCTGGTTGGCAACGATACCTACAGACTGTCCGTTGAAGCGGGCGAAACCGATGATGATGTTCTTCGCATAGTCGCGTTGCACTTCGAGGAACTCGCCGTTGTCGATGATTGCGCCGATGACCTCATACATATCGTATGCCTTGTTTGGAGAGTCGGGCACGATTTCGTTCAAAGCGTCTTCCACGCGGTCGATCGGGTCTGTGCACTTTACGAGCGGAGCCTCTTCGAGGTTGTTCTGTGGGATGTAGCTGAGGAGTTTGCGGATGAGCTTCAATGCCTCTTCTCCGTCTTCAGTAGCGAAGTGTGCCACACCTGATTTTGTGGTGTGCATTGTTGCGCCGCCGAGTTGTTCTTGAGTAACGTCCTCGCCAGTCACTGTCTTCACAACCTTCGGACCTGTAAGGAACATGTATGAGATGCCCTTTGTCATGATTGTGAAGTCGGTAAGAGCCGGAGAGTAGACAGCGCCGCCGGCGCAAGGGCCGAGGATTGCAGAGATTTGAGGCACTACACCTGATGCAAGGATGTTGCGCTCGAAGATTTCAGCGTAGCCGGCAAGGGCGTTGATGCCTTCCTGGATACGTGCGCCTCCCGAGTCGTTCAAACCGATGACCGGAGCGCCCATCTTCATTGCCATATCCATGATTTTGCAAATCTTCATTGCCATAGCTTCCGACAGCGAGCCACCCCAAACGGTGAAGTCCTGTGCGAAAACATAAACGAGACGGCCGTCGATTGTACCGTAGCCGGTAACGACGCCGTCGCCGAGATAATGTTTCTTGTCTTGTCCGAAGTTGGTGCAACGGTGCTGCACGAACATATCCAATTCCTCGAAGCTGCCTTCGTCAAGCAGTTGGGCGATACGCTCACGTGCGGTGTATTTACCTCTTTCGTGCTGCTTGGCAATGGCTTTCTCGCCGCCGCCAAGGCGTGCTTTCTCGCGCAAGGCGATAAGCTCCTGCACTTTTTCAAGTTGATTGCTCATATTAAAATGCTTAATAGTTTAAGTGTTTGCTTATTCAGGTTTCTCGCAGAATTCAGTAAGAACGCCGTGTGTCGACTTCGGGTGGATGAACGCGATGTTCAGACCTTCGGCGCCTTTGCGAGGAGCTTTGTCGATGAGGCGCACGCCTTTGCCTTCCATTTCAGCCAAAGCGTTGGCAACACCGTCTTCAACGGCAAATGCGAGGTGATGGATGCCTTCGCCGCGCTTCTCGATGAATTTGGCGATAGGGCTCTCGTCAGAAGTCGGCTCGAGGAGCTCAAGTTTGGTCTGTCCAACCTTGAAGAACGCAGTCTTTACTTTCTGGTCGGCAACTTCTTCGATAGAGTAGCACTTCATTCCGAGAATGTTTTCATAATAAGGAATGGCTTCGTCAAGGCTCTTGACAGCGATTCCGAGATGTTCGATGTGAGAGATATTCATAATATTTAAATTTTAAAAGTTCTCTAAATAGATTACTTGTTCGCAAAAGTACGAAAAAATATCAAGAACAACTTTTTTATTTGTAAAAATATGGTTAATTGAAGAGTTTTAGCGCAAAATGTCAGTAACAGACTGACGTAATGTCAGCATCGGCGGCTGTCGGATTCGCGCAGCCGGAGTTTGGCACGCGATTTGTTTATCCGAGTGTGCCGCGTCCCGCAAGGGCACGGCAGAGAAAACTTGAATAATAACAAATAAAAATATAGATCATGGGTAAAATCATTGGTATAGACTTAGGTACTACGAACTCCTGCGTGGCAGTTCTCGAGGGTAAAGACCCTGTGGTAATTCCTAACAGCGAAGGTCGCAACACAACGCCTTCAATCGTTGCTTTCGTCGATGGTGGCGAAAGAAAAGTAGGTGACCCTGCAAAGCGTCAGGCAATCACCAATCCGACTCGTACGGTGTTCTCCATCAAACGTTTTATGGGCGAATCCTACGATGCCGTGCAAAAAGAAATCGCACGTGTGCCATATAATGTGGTCAAAGGCGACAACAACACTCCGCGTGTCGACATCGACGGTCGCCAGTACACTCCGCAAGAAATCTCGGCTATGATTCTTCAGAAAATGAAGAAGACGGCAGAAGACTATCTCGGACAGACAGTGACCGACGCCGTAATCACCGTTCCGGCATACTTCAACGACTCTCAGCGTCAGGCAACTAAGGAAGCCGGCGAAATTGCAGGCTTGAACGTTCGCCGTATCGTGAACGAGCCTACAGCCGCAGCGTTGGCTTACGGTCTTGACAAGAGCCAGAGCGACCGCAAGATTGCGGTGTTCGACCTCGGTGGCGGTACGTTTGATATCTCAATTCTTGAGCTTGGCGACGGTGTGTTTGAAGTGAAATCGACCAACGGTGACACTCACCTTGGCGGTGACGACTTCGACCACAAGATTATCGACTGGCTGGCTGACGAGTTTAAAAACGACGAGGGTGTTGACCTCCGTCAGGACCCGATGGCTCTTCAGCGCTTGAAAGAGGCTGCTGAAAAAGCAAAAATCGAGCTTTCAAGCTCTACGTCGACAGAAATCAACCTGCCGTATATCATGCCGGTAAATGGTGTGCCTAAACACTTGGTAAAAACACTTACCCGCGCTAAATTCGAGCAGCTTTGCGACAGCCTTATCCAGGCGACCGTAGTTCCTTGCCAGCAGGCATTGAAGGATGCTGGACTGACTCCATCAGACATCGACGACGTGATTCTCGTGGGCGGTTCGACCCGTATCCCTGCCGTACAGGAAATCGTACAGAAATTCTTCGGCAAAGCTCCGTCGAAGGGCGTTAACCCTGACGAGGTGGTAGCCGTAGGCGCTGCAATCCAGGGCGGTGTGCTCAGCGGCGACGTGAAAGACGTGCTTCTGCTTGACGTCGTTCCATTGTCGGTCGGCATCGAGACTCTCGGTGGCGTGATGACAAAACTTATCGAAGCCAACACAACGATACCAACGCGCAAGAGCGAGACATTCTCAACGGCAGCCGACAACCAGCCGTCAGTTGAAATCAACGTGCTCCAGGGCGAGCGTCCAATGGCGCGCGACGACAAATCACTCGGACGTTTCCATCTTGATGGAATCGCACCGGCACCGCGTGGAATCCCTCAGATCGAGGTTACATTCGAAATCGATGCAAACGGCATCCTCAACGTGTCGGCAAAAGATAAAGCCACAGGCAAGGAGCAGAGCATCCGTATCGAGGCGTCAAGCGGCTTGAGCGACGAGGAAATCAAGCGTATGAAAGACGAGGCGGCAGCCAATGCGGCAGCCGATGCCAAAGAGAAAGAGCGCATCGACAAAGTAAACAAGGCCGACGCCGTAATCTTCCAGACCGAAAAGCAGTTGAAAGACCTCGGCGACAAGTTCCCTGCCGACAAGCGCGCAGCCGTAGAGACGGCGCTCAACGAGTTGAAGGAAGCGCACAAGGCTCAGAACATCGATGCCATCGACCCTGCAATCGATAAGCTTAACGCTGCCCTTCAGACAGCCGCTCAGGACATCTACAATGCCCAGCAGCAAGCCGGAGGCGCACAGCAGGGCGCAGGATTCAACCCTAACGCCGGAGCGCAGCAGGGCGGCAATGCCGGCAACAACGGCGACACCGTCCAAGATGCCGACTTCGAGGAGGTCAAGTAAAGAATCGATAAGCGATAGATAAATAAAAATCCGTGTAACTCAAAAGGTTGCACGGATTTTTTTGTTTGTTATAACTTTTGGCGTTGGCGTTTTTCAGATTCTTTTGAAGAAACCTTCATATTCTTCATCCAATATTTTCCAAATACCGTTTTTGCGACCTCCTTCTCTGACAATCAATTTAAGGTCCGAAAGTTGTTTAAGGTATCGCTGTACTTGGCGTAGGGAAATACCCATATTCTCAGACATTTGCGTGGCATTGATTTGAGGTGTTTGTGAAATCAATTTATAGATTTGTCGCTGAGCCTTTATAAATTCTTTTGTGACATTAGCTTTGGCTTTTACGACATCTCCGGTCTCTTTTACGACGTCTTTTACGACATCTTCTGGTGTTTTTACGACATGAGGATTATCTTTTATGACATCCATGGCATAATTGAGGTTCCACATTGTAACATGGAATTCAGAAACATTGGAGCTGAACTCTGGAGCATGGTAATTCTCCAAATTCTCAAACCGCTTATATTCACCTATAATCTTCTTCATACCACTACCTCTACGCTCAATTAGCTTTAAGCGATGAAAGAAATCAGCGAGCAAAGGGTTGCGACGTTTCGAAGGTACTGTCATAGGGTCGAGTTGTTGTATCAAGCGTCCATCAAACATACCGCCTGGGGAATACACCTCCATTCGGTCATCATACATATCAATGTGTATTTCGCTACCAAGCTCCATGTAATCCCTGTGAATGATGGCGTTACATATCACTTCTGTTACTGCACGTTCTGGATAATCGGGCAGTTCCTCCCGATAATCATCTTCTTTCCACCATCTTCGGTGTGAATTGTTCCGAACAAATGCGACCGCATCTTGCAATTGCCCGATAACGCTACCCTCCAGTTCTGCATCATCCAAAGCCTCGCCCAAACCGCATGTCATGTCTAAGCCATTCCAACGGGTGCAAAATATGCGAGAATGGCGTATTGGGGAGTCGTCAGCCAAAAGAGCACCAGCATTGGTAAGTTTTCCATCATTATCTACAATGCCCCATGATACGAAATCACTATCATCAAACGATTGGTTCAACCGTTTGAAGTGTACGGATTTTAGCTTTGAGAAAGCCATATCCTCAAACTTATAGGGTGAAGGAATCGCATCAAAGGAGCGACCTGCACCTTGCATTACAAGACTTTTTAGTTGAAGTCGGTCAGCAACAACAGACTCATTGCCAACTCTTACAAATGCTAAGCGTTGCTTATCGCCTATATAGTAATATGGTGTTTCTTGTCCCTTATAAACGTGAAGTAATACAAGTTTCTTGCCTTCAACCTCTTTAAATTCAAGGTTGACAGCAGGTATAGGGTCAAGTTTTGTCTTTATCTCTTCACTTATTCTTTCGGCATCGCTCTCTGCATCAGCAAGACCAACCACTTGGTCGTCATTACTGATGCCAAACACTAATGTTCCGCCTTCGCCATTGGCAAAGGCAGATACACTTTTTAGCCAACTCTTTGGTCGCTTGACTTCGAGCTGCTGTTTCTTGTCGTAGGCGGTTGCTTCGCCAATTAATTCTTTTATATTATGTAACATTTCTATCAATTTTAAATAAAATATCTATAATCGTATGTCCTGCCATTGTAATGTCCCAACAAATTTCCAACTTGAGCCAAAGTATTTGACGTATCGATGGTAGCAGGAAATTTTGTATAGAAATTAAATGAATTCCAGTTCATTTTTGTAAATCCAAGAATTTCTCTTGCTAATGTTTGCATGGAACCCTTACCATAATATTTCGTAATTTTTAAAGGCGAAGGGATTCCGCGTCCACCAGGAAAATAATTTCTATTAGGTACAACGGAAGCTATTGTTCCATGTGTCCATAACAAACACGAATATTGAGATACTGCAAAACAAACACCTCTTGATATCGGATAACTTGAATTGTATGGAACTGTTTGTCGAATTGTTTGGTCTATACATCTTATAGATTCTTCCATCGTTATTGTTACTAAATCAACATCCTTAATCCCCGTATGAGACAATGCGTCTGTTATGCCTTTAATCTCGGTTTCTTTAAACGGAGTTCTTTTATGAATAACAACTCTATGCGGCATTTTATCCATTGATTTTACAAACAGTTCGACAATACTTATGCCTAACTTATATGCTTCTTCATAAGTTAAATATGGATTGTTCTTTTTGTCCATAATAGGATTCTCTATTTGTGATAGCTTATATCTCAGTCCCTGTCCTTTAGAGTTATAAATATGACTACATCCTATAACAATATTTACCTTTCCATTGCTATCTTTTTTTACACTATAGCCAATACCAGCATATGCTGTATCTGTACTTAAGTCACCCAAAGCCCATGGGGTACGCATTGATTTCACAAATAAAGCCAATGACAGCCACCAATAAATTTGGTTTCTCATTTTTAAATTAGTTATGGTTTTTTCCTCAATTATTTGAGTTGTAAAACCATTTTGAGCAGCATATGCTTTTATATAACTATGTAAATCAAATGTCTCGCCATTGTCCTTAAATGAACGATGGGTTGACCACGATTTAGGGATAAATATCACGACAACAATATCTGGGTTGTTAATTGATAATTTATGTGCAAAATTACAAATATTCTGCGCAAGTTTTATTGAGTTTACTTGTAAATCCTTACATTTTATCCATAAATCAGAATTTGTAGCAGGAATATCAAGTAATGTTGAATATGCAGATTCAAAACCAGCATATGGTTGTACATAATCTGTTGGGGTTGAAGCTATAGGTCCATTAAGCCCATATAGAAAATCTCTTAATAGTGATGTTTTTGAAAATGGGCATATTACACCTAATTTTACATTGCTTTTAAAATTCGAATGAAATTCATAATCATATGGGTTATTTTGTATTAACCCTCTCATGGGATTAGCATCCATAACTATTTTGTGACTTGATTTTCCTAAGAACATTAGTTTAGGTTCTGATACATAAATACCAGAATATATAACCTTTTTGTCTGAAAATTGAGTTTGGGGAATTATATTTTTTTCAGTATAATCAATAGCTACTAATCCTCTATTTTTACTTATTTTGAAAATGAAATTATAATTACTATCTAAAGGAAAGTCAAATACCCTATGTTGTCCATTGAAAAGTATTTGTTCCCATTTTGAAACAAGCATATCAAATTCTGCATTATGCTTCTTATCAAGATAAAAAGACATAATATTTTTACGCTGTTCATGTGTTATATTTGCATTCGCAAAATATAATGTTGGCGTAATTGACAACAATGCGTAATCATGCTTATCTAAAAATATCAAATCTAATTTTATTGCTTCATATATGCCTGCTATATTTGTGAAACTCCATTGTTTATTCCAAATAATATGCTTGGATATAGAGGCATTTTTATTGCAGGATGAAGAGAGCCCACAAATCAATGTCTTTAGAGCTACTGATTTTAATGTGGAATTATCTTTTATCTCCTTCAATGATAAAGGTAGACGCGAAATTTCTCCTTTTAAGCAACTTGAAAAAGCTTGATGTATCAATTCCGAATATCCATACGCAAATACTTTGCCCTTGTATGGAGCTGCAATTAAGTTTTTACCATTAATTTTACTTTTTATAAAATCCCATTGATTTACATTTTTTGGAAAATTGATTTCAAATGTGAAAATATCATGAGGTAAGACTATTGGATATAAATTTGTTTTTACGCATCCTCCAAAATTAGATGTCTTCAATACAAATGGAGTTACAGAGATATTATTTCCTGTATCTTCTAATAATTTGTGAATTTCTTGTGACTTATTGAAATCATCATTATAAGTTGAAAGGAGTAAGGATATAAGAGTCTTGTCAAAACCATCAGTTTCGACAAACATAGCATCTCTTCCTGCTGTTTGAGCAGCAGAAAGTAGTGTTCTAACATTTTCATTTATGTTAGAACCATATCCACACCAATATAATCTGCCAGAACCTGGTCTTGAGAAAGCTTCTGTCAAAGCTTTCATTAGTGATTTATCTCTGCCACTGTATCCTATGACTATCAAGTTCTTATCTACAAAATATTCCTTTAGTCTTTCAGCAAATGTTTCTTGTTGAGAGTCTAATTCTGTTGCTGTATTTTTTAATTTTGAATATTTATAATCTCCATGAAGTGCTACATATAGTAAATCTTGTTTGTTTTCCGCACTGTAAATACCATCAGTATAATTTAAATTTACACAAATAGGTGTAATGTTTGCTTGATGTGCGGCTCTTTCTACAAGTCCATCGAAGTTTGTTGTCCAAACAGATTTTAAGACACCATATTTATGCAAAAGGCACAAAAGTTTATAACCAATATTAGGCGTTTTATTGAAGCAAAGATTTTTAAAATATTTTGTTCTATCATTAGAAAGAGGGAATGTCTTTTCTGCGTAAAAGACATATTCCTCCTGTGAGCCTTCTTTAGGGTATATTCCTTGCTCATCAAGCCACATTTGTATGTTTTTTTTGCAACAATCAGTGTGAATGTCAAGAAATGACTCACACGATGGGTTGTTGGATATGTATATCTGTTTCTTCCAATCCCATACACAATCTTCAGCAGACTGAATACCAGAGGTTATTGATGCTCCTGCTCCCAACAAGAATGCGAAAGAGCCATCCTTGTTCTGTTTAAAAGAACGCAAAAATGCATCGAAGTCTATTTTCAAATTGTTTTCAACCATGTCAATTCTTTTGTTTTATTAAATTCCTAATAGGAATAAGATGTGGGGAGTAACTCTCCTTGGGATTACTTGTTATTATGTTTAAATCTAAATCGCCAACATATACAGTTAGTTGCGTTTGTATTTTATAAACGATTAGGCGCATATTCCGACTCGATAAAGGTAATGAATTTCGGCCAGATATGAGAAAGAAGTGTGCTTTTTTTAATCATAATTGATTTAAAGGCGGGTTTGTTGTTTTTATTTCTTTTGAAATTGGGGTATATTCAATAAAAATATCTAAATTTGGGGGACTTAAAAAATTTGAGAACGAATAATTTTATAGGGATATGGAAGAGAACGAACTTCAGCGCGCGTTGCCTGTCGGCACTATTCTGAAAAGTCCGAAGTTTGATTATCGGATTGAGGCTGTGCTTGGTCAGGGCGGTTTTGGAATAACATATAAGGTGTCGACAACGGTGATGTTCGACAAGGTGCCTATTTTTACATATTTCACCATAAAGGAGCATTTCATGAAGGATGCTTGCGAGCGCGACGCTTCGGGCGGTGTGGGCTATTCCAAGCCTTTGCAGTCGCGTGTGGAGGAGAGCCGTGGTGATTTTCTTGCGGAGGCTCGCCGGCTGAATGAGATCAGCGGCAAGAATCCTAATGTGGTGCCTGTGAGCGAGGTGTTTGAGGCGAACAATACGGTCTATTATGTGATGGAGTATCTCAACGGGGGTACGCTGCGCGATTTGGTTAAGGCCAACGGTGCGCTGTCGGAGCAGGCTGCGCTCGACATTGAGCTGCCTGTGGCTAAGGCGGTTGCGTTTTTGCATTCTCACCACATCAATCATCTCGACATCAAGCCTGAGAATATTATGTTCCGTGTGGACTATCATACTGGTCAGCGTATGCCTGTGTTGATTGATTTTGGTCTTGCGAAGCATTTTGACGACAAGGGCAAACCTACGTCGACTATCCGTGTGCAGGGCTGCAGCGATGGTTTTGCTCCTGTGGAGCAGTACAGCGGTTTGCAGACGTTTTCTCCGCAGGCCGATGTCTATGCTCTTGGTGCGGTGCTCTACTATATGCTTGTTGGCAGGGTGCCTATCATTGCCACTGAGATGCAGCGCGACACGGTGGAGAAGGCTTTGCCTCCGACGGTGAGCGATGCTGTGCGTTTTGCGATAAGCCGTGCGATGGCTTACAATAAATATGACAGGACGGCTACGGTCGATGATTTTGTGCAGGAGATTTGTCCGACGGCTCAACCGGAGATTGTTCCGGAGCCTGCACCTGTCCCGGAACCTGCTCCTGCGCCTTCTCCCGCTCCGAATGTGGGAGGGGATGATGTGCGTGCCACTCGTGTGATAGGCGAGGGTGGCCGTCGCCGCGGCAAGTTTCCTACGTGGCTGATTGTTGTGCTGGCAGTGGTTGTGGTTGGCGGCATCGGAGCCGGAGTGTGGTCGATGATTGGCGGTTCCAAGCCGTCTACGTCAAGCGATGGCGATGACTCTGATGTGCTTGCGCGGTATGAGAAGAAGTGCATTGCATGCGACAGTTTGATAAACAATGGCGACAATGCTGAATATGAGCCGTTGCTCAAGGCGAAAACGTTGCTCGACGATATCCGTGTAGTGGAGAAGAGCGATGAGGCAGAGCAGAGTGGCGAGGTGCTTGACAAGAGCAAGGGTTTGCAGGAGCGTCTCGACGTGAAACTGAAGGCGGCGAGCCGTTCGTGGGAACAGGCTGGCGACGCTCAGCTGGAGATTCCCGACTATACCCAGGCTTGCCAGTATTATGAAATTGCCAACAAGCTTGCTCCGTCTGACACGTTGCGGTATAAGATTGACATGTGTGTCGGCCGTTGACAATCGGCTGTGAGATAAATAAACGCGCAGCGGAAAGCGTATCGTTTTCCGCTGCGCGTTTATTTATGTGGTAATGATTCAGTGTTCCAGATACCATTTATAGAGCGCCGGGATGCCGTCTTCCAGCTCCACTTTGTGGCGCCATCCGAGGGCGTGCAGTTTGCTCACGTCGGTGAGTTTCCGCATTGTTCCGTCGGGCTTTGACGAGTCCCAGTGGATTTCGCCTTTGAATCCTACGGCGTTTTTCACCATCTCAGCCACTTGTGCTATGGTAGCCTCTCTGCCGCTTCCGATGTTGATGTGGCAGTTGCGCACTTCCGGATTGTCGCCTTTCAGCTGGTCGAAATCAATGTGTTCCATCACGTAGACCGAAGCGTCGGCCATATCCTCGCTCCAAAGGAACTCGCGGATAGGCCGTCCGGAACCCCAGAGGTTGAGCGAGCCGTTGAGTATGCCGTATTTGTCGAGCATAGCGTCGATGGCTTCATCTGCCGCCTTGCCGTCGACATCGCCCACCGGACGGCGGTCAAGGTCGCGGCGAATGCCTTCGCGGTCGCCTTCCATGCGCAGGCGCGCCAGATGGAGTTTGCGTATCATTGCCGGCAGCACGTGGCTGCTTACGAGGTCGAAATTGTCGTTAGGGCCGTATAGGTTGGTCGGCATCACGGCGATGTAGTTTGTGCCGTATTGCAGGTTGAAACTCTCACACATCTTCAGTCCGGCGATTTTTGCGAGTGCGTAAGGCTCGTTTGTCCATTCGAGCGGAGATGTCAGCAACGCGTTCTCGGGGATTGGTTGAGGAGCTTCGCGGGGATAGATGCACGTGCTTCCGAGAAACAATAGTTTCTTGACGTTGTGCCGGAAACTTTCGCCGATTACGTTCTGCTGTATCTGCAGGTTGCGCCAGATGAAGTCGGCGCGATAGATGCTGTTAGCCATGATTCCGCCCACGAAAGCCGCGGCAAGAATCACATAGTCGGGCTTTTCGGCGTCGAAAAATTCGCGCACCGCCACTCCATCGAGCAGGTCGAGCTCGGCATGCGTGCGTCCCACAAGGTTTGTATAGCCTTTCTGCTGGAGGTTTTTCCAGATAGCCGAGCCTACGAGTCCGCGGTGTCCGGCAACATATATTTTAGCGTCTTTTTCCATTTTTCTGTCTGCTAAATCATTCGTTCGGATTCGGAGCCATGTTTGCGAATCATAGCCATATCATGGTCCACCATAATGTGTACGAGTTGTTCAAACGACGTCTTGCGGGGATTCCAACCTAATTTTGTGCGGGCTTTTGTAGGGTCGCCGAGCAGCTGCTCCACCTCGCAAGGACGGAAATATTTAGGATCCACCTCGACGAGCACACGTCCGGTGGCAATGTCGATGCCTTTTTCATCCACACCTTCGCCTTCCCAGCGCAGAGTGATTCCAGCGCGGGCGAAAGCATGCTCAGTAAATTCGCGTACGGAGTGGAATTCGCCAGTGGCAATGACAAAGTCATCAGGCTCGTCCTGCTGAAGAATCAGCCACATGCACTCCACATAGTCGCGGGCATAGCCCCAGTCGCGACGGGCGTTGAGATTGCCGAGATACAGTTTGTCTTGAAGTCCGGCAGAGATGCGGGCCACGGCAAGCGTGATTTTGCGCGTCACGAATGTTTCGCCTCGCCGTTCGCTCTCGTGGTTGAAGAGAATTCCGTTTACGGCATACATGCCGTAACTCTCGCGATAGTTCTTGGTTATCCAGTAGCCATAAAGTTTGGCGCATCCGTAAGGGCTGCGCGGGTAGAACGGAGTGGTTTCGCGCTGAGGCACTTCCTGCACCTGTCCGAACAGCTCCGACGTACTGGCTTGATAAATGCGGGTTTTTTTGTCGAGCCCGAGCATTCTTACCGCCTCAAGCAGGCGCAGAGTGCCGATGGCGTCGGTGTCGGCAGTGTATTCCGGCACTTCAAACGACACTTTCACATGGCTTTGTGCCGCAAGGTTGTAGATTTCATCAGGCTGCAACTCCTGAATGATGCGGATCAGCGAACTTGAATCGGTCATGTCGCCGTAGTGCAGGTTGATGAGCCGGCGGCGCTTCATGTCGCGCACCCATTCGTCGAAATAAAGGTGCTCGATGCGACCGGTGTTGAAAGAAGAACTGCGGCGGATTATGCCGTGCACGTCGTATCCCTTATCAAGCAGAAATTCAGCCAGAAACGAACCGTCCTGGCCGGTGATGCCTGTGATCAATGCTACTTTTTGCTTTTCAGCCATAGTTTTTTTATGATGATTTTTTGATTAGCTATTTGTTGAAAAACTCTTTGATTTTGTCTGCCACATAGCGCAGCTCCTCTTCTTTAAGTCCGGAACCGCTCGGCAGGCATAGACCTCTGTCAAACAGCGTCTCGCACGTTGTGTCGCCATAGTAGGGCGCGTCGGCGAAAACGGGCTGCATGTGCATAGGCCGCCACAGACGGCGCGTTTCCACACCAGCGTCGAGCATGAACTGCCGCAGAGATTCCGGGTCTTTTCCGGTTTTTGGGTCGATTAAGACCGTCGACAGCCAGAAGTTGGAATTGAAGTCGGTGGAAGGATTCTGCTGAACGCTCAAGCCGTCGATTTCAGCCAATTCTTTTGTGTAGAAATCATGGATTGCGCGGCGCAGTTCCACGTGAGGCTGCAGCACGTCCATCTGTCCGCAGCCAATTCCGGCGCTCACGTTGCTCAGTCGGTAATTGTAGCCGATTGTCTCGTGGTAGTAGTACGGCCGCTGTTCGCGGGCTTGTGTGGCATAGAATTTCACGCGGTCGGCTTCCTCTTTGGAGTGGCACACCAAAGCACCACCGCCCGATGTGGTGATAATTTTGTTTCCGTTGAAACTCAAGCATCCGTAGTTGCCGAGAGTTCCGCATTTCTTGCCTTTGTATTCCGAACCGAGAGCCTCGGCGGAGTCTTCTACGATAGGAATGCCGTATTTGTCGGCTATTGCGCGGATTTCATCCATCTTAGCCGGCATGCCATAGAGATAAACTGGGATTATTGCTTTTGGATAATGTCCAGTCTGCTTCTTGCGGTCTATAATCGCTTCTTCCAGCGCGTCAGGCGACATGTTCCATGTGTCGGGCTCGCTGTCGACAAACACAGGGTCGGCGCCCTGGTATTTTATTGGGTTGGCGCTTGCGGCGAATGTGAATGATTGGCAAATCACCTCATCTCCAGAGCCAACGCCGAGGGCAACCAATGCAAGATGGATGGCAGCTGTGCCTGCGCTGAGGGCCACAACGTTTGGCGCGCCGAGATATTTCTCAAGTCTATGTTCGAATTCATCAACATTTGGACCAAGAGGAACAATCCATTCTGATTCGAAGGCTTTCTCCACCCAGTCGCGTTCAGTACCTCCCATGTGGACGTATGAAAGTAAAATACGAGGTTTCATAATTTTTGATTTTTCAATGCAAAATTAATGAAAAATCATACAAGTTGGACAAAAAAGAGAAAAGGCTTTCAAAATAAAGGGTCAATAAACCGAAATTCAGCTTTTTAAAGCCCTCATGGCATTGAGCACGGCGATAACCGTCACTCCGACATCGGCAAACACAGCCATCCACATTGTGCCGAGCCCGAAAACGGCGAGAATAAGGATGGCGGCTTTGACACCGATTGCAAACCACACGTTCTGGCGGGCTATGGCTATGGTGCGTCTGGCGATGGCGATGGCGATGGCTATTTTCGACGGTTTGTCGTCCATAAGCACCACGTCGGCAGCGTCTATCGCCACGTCGCTGCCAAGCGCGCCCATGGCAATGCCCACATCGGCGCGTTTAAGCACCGGCGCATCGTTGATGCCGTCGCCCACAAACGCCAGATTCTTTCCCGCAGGCTTTTCGTTGAGCAGCCGCTCAACGTGTGCCACTTTGTCTGACGGAAGAAGTTCGGAATGATATTCGTCGATGCCCACTTTCTCAGCCACATCTTTTGCCGTGTCCTTGCGGTCTCCGGTCAGCATCACTGTGCGTTCCACTCCAGCCCGTTTCAGCGAGGCCACAGCCTCTGCGCTGTCGGCTTTTATTTGGTCGTTGATTACGATGTGTCCGGCATATCGCCCGTCGACAGCCACATGGACGATTGTGCCGGGAAGATGGCAGTCGTGCCACTCTATATTGATGTCGGCCATCATCTTGCTGTTGCCCACGCATACCGTGTGCCCGTCTACGGTGGCCTTCACGCCACGTCCGGCAATTTCTTCAACGTCGGTCACCGCGCATCCGTCGCTTGCCTCTTTAGGGAATGCGTTGCGCAGAGCCGCGCCGATGGGGTGGGTGGAAAAGTGTTCCACATGGGCGGCGAGATGCAGCAGCTCTTTCTCGTTGTAGTCGGAAGGATGCACAGCCTCGACGGCAAATTCGCCACGTGTCAGCGTGCCTGTCTTGTCAAACACCACTGTTCCCAGCCGCGACAATGTGTCGATGTAGTTGCTGCCTTTTATCAGTATGCCTTTGCGCGACGCACCGCCGAGTCCGCCGAAAAATGTCAGCGGCACGCTTATTACCAATGCGCATGGACACGACACCACCAAGAATATCAACGCCCGGTGAAGCCATGTGGTGAACGAGTCGATGAAAGCCGCTGATGAAAGCAATGGCGGCAGAAAGGCGAGAATCAGGGCGGCGATGACAACGACAGGGGTGTAGACGCGTGCGAATTTGGTTATGAACGATTCGCTGCGCGACTTGCTCTCGTTGGCATTTTCCACAAGGTTTATGATTTTTGCGACGGTGCTTTCGCCGAAAGTCTTTGTCGTCTTGACGCGCAGCAACCCGGAGAGATTGATGCATCCTGATGAAATATCGTCGCCTTTGCTGATTTCGCGTGGCATGCTTTCGCCAGTCAGCGCCACGGTGTTGAGCGATGATGTGCCAGAAACCACAATGCCGTCGAGCGGCACTTTCTCTCCCGGCTTGACAATGATTGTTTCGCCCACAGCCACCTCCTCCGGAGCTACCGTCATCTCGTCTCCGTTGCGTTCCACATGGGCGGTGTCGGGGCGTATTTCCATCAGGTGGGAGATGCTGTCGCGGCTTCTTCCTTCGGCATATTCCTCAAAAAGTTCGCCTATTTGGAAAAACAACATGACAAACACAGCCTCGGCGAATTCGGTGTCGGCGCCTGGCATAAAGCCGATGCACAGGGCACCGATGGTGGCTATGGTCATCAGAAAGTCTTCGTTGAAGACGTCGCCGGCGACGATGCCTTCGGCGGCTTCTTTCAATGTGTCGTGTCCTACGAGAAGATAGGGCACAAGATATATCAACAGCAGCTGCCATAGTGGCAGACTGCAGTAGTGTTCAATCAAAGCGGCTCCCGAGAGCAGGATGGTTGTCGCTGCGATGATGGCGATTTTGCTTTTCAGGCTGTCGTGCCCGTTGTGTACATGTTCCATAAATCTACGTTTTATCCTTTTGTCGGTGCAAATTTATGGTAAAATTGTTGCAACCTGGTTGCAACGTTTCTATATGTGCATCAAGTCGCGGTAGATGTCGAGCGCAGCCTCCACTTGTTTTACGTCGACCTCGCAGCCCGTCTCGGCGTTGCCTACGTTGTGGAGAAGCGTGAAGTTGAGTTCGCCGTGCTCGCTTTTCTTGTCGTGGCGCATAAATTCGATGAGCTCTGGATAGTCGTCGCACGTGATGTGGAATGCACCATAGTGGCGGCACACGTAGTCGGCAAGACGATAGAGTTCGGCTGATGGAAATCCCTTTTCGGTGTGCGACAGCACAGCCTCCACAACCATGCCCCAAGCCACGGCATATCCGTGGGGCACAGGCGAATTGCGTTTCAAGGCGAGGCTCTCGAAAGCGTGTCCTGCAGTGTGTCCGAGGTTGAGGGCGCGGCGCAGTCCTTGCTCAAACGGATCCTGCTCCACAATCCGGCGTTTCACGTTGACCGATTCCTCGACGAGGCGCAGCAAGCCGTTGCCTGCCACATTGTCAAAATCGTAGTCGAGCAATTTGTTGTAGACCGCTTCTCCGTCGAGCAGCCCGTGCTTCAACATCTCGGCATAGCCTGACTTCAGTTCGCATTCAGGCAGGGTGCTGAAAAAAACAGTGGAGATTATCACAGTCTCAGCCTCCTTAAACACTCCGATTTCATTTTTCAGACCGTTGAAATTCACGCCCGTCTTTCCTCCCACAGCCGCGTCGACGGCGCTGAGCAGCGTTGTCGGGATGTTGATGAAGCGGATGCCACGTTTGAATGTGGCGGCGGCAAAGCCACCGAGGTCGGTCACTACGCCTCCTCCGATGTTGACAAGCAGAGATTTGCGGGTGGCGCCACCTTTCTGCAGCGCATTCCAAACGGCTTGTGCGCTGTCAAGGTTTTTGTTGATGTCTCCAGCTGGGATGACAATTTTCTGCCATTCAGAATGGAGGCGGAAAGAAGCGAGACTCTCGCGCTCCACATTCTCGTCGGTCAGAACAAACACGTTGCGTGGCGACAGTTGCTCGACGGCTTTGTTCAAGGCATCGCCGACAGAGTTTGTGAAAATAACGTTCTGATGTTTCATAACTGTTGCTTTCTGAGGTTGATGATAGATGGCAGAGCGTCGGCAAACGCTTCCATGGTTGGATATACGATGTCGGCACCGTTTTCAAGCATGATGTCTTCCGGAATAGGTCCGGTGGTGATGCCGATGGTGAAGCATTTTGCCGCACTTCCGGCCTTCACGCCGAGAGGCGCGTTCTCAATCACGATCGACTGCCATGGCTGCACTCCAGCTTTGTCCATTCCCAGAAGGTATGGTTCTGGGTCTGGTTTGCCGTGACGCACATCGTGGGCGGTCACCTTCAGCGGTGCGGAGAAAATGCCTGGATAGTCGGCGTTCAGACGGTCGAGCAGGGTGGCTTGTCCGGAGCCCGTGACAAGTACGCGGGCGATGTCGGCATCGCGCAGCGTGTTGAGCATCCGTGCAGTGCCCTGTATCTGACCCACCTTGCCCAGAGCCGTGAAATATTCGGCTTTCTTTGCATATATCGCCTTGCATTCATCATCGCTGACGTTGTCGCGGTGGCATTCGCGCTCTTCCATAAGTCGGATTATCGCCGCTCCGGTCATACCTTCATACAGGAAAAACTCATTGTCGGCATAGTGCCATCCTCTTTCCGCGGCAAGGCGTTTCCATGCGCGCGAGTGGTTGGGCATTGAGTCGTAGAGCACACCGTCCATGTCGATCAGGGCGGTGCTTATCGGCGTGGCGGAAAAGCCAGTGCGGTTTAGGTAGTCGGCGTATGCAGTTTCTTCTCTTGTCATGATTGTTTGTCAGTTTTTAGGCTTGACCGCCTCTTTTTCGCGTATCGCTGCAGAGCTGCGCGTTGAGCGGCGTTTCTTGCCTTTTTTATCTTTTGTTTTCTTGTCGGTCTTTGATGGTTGAGCCACTGCTGTCGTGTCGGGAGCCTCAATCAGCCCGTTGGCAATCAGTTGCAGACTGTCGGCGGCTGTCAAGCGGTCGTCTTCGGTGATGGCATCAAAACCCCGGCGGCGGTTGTTGGTGTCGGGCACCGGACCGTTGTGATGGTGCTGTTCCTCACGCAGCCCGGCTTCGGCTCCGCGTCTGAAAATCTCATCCATCTGCCTGAACAGATTCTTTTTGGTGGTTTCTGTGATTGATGAGGTCTGAGCCACCTCGTTTTCCTTTAGCTTCGCCTTTCCTAATCGGAACTTCATATTGTCTCTGAGGATGTTTCCGCTCAGATTGATTCCGAATTTAAACGGAAGCGGAGAGTCGAGTACGGAAATGTGGTATTTATAGTTGGTGTCGAAGTCGTTCCATCCAACCACGGCGAGTTTGTAGCGGTCCATGCGCAGGATGAAAGGGTAGACGTCAAGTTGCGAGTTGAGCGCGGTGGCCTCTACCGAGAGGCTGTCGATCACATTGCGGTTGCGGTTCTTGAAACGCAGCATTTTTGATACTTGTCGGAATGTCTCGGTGTCGAGCAGTACAAGGTCTTTTCCGCTGATGTTGAGGGCGGCGCTCGTCGTTGGCAGTATCACGTTCATCAGAGTGTCGATTTTTGTCGTGGCTGCCAGTCGGGCGTTGATTACACCGTCGATGCCTTTCATCATTGGCATTATAGAGTCGAGTTCGGGCATTATCTTCATCAGTCGTCCCACTTTGATGTCGTGCAGGTCGAGCATCAGCCCGAGTCCGATGTCGTTGCGGTTGGCTGTGGCATAGATCATGTCGAGTTTCATCGAGCCGTCGTTGCTGTTTGCCGACAGGTCGCGCAGGCTCAACACGCCATTTTTCATGCCGATTGATGAGTGCAGACGGTTGAGCACAAGGTTGGCGTAATAGGTGGTGTCGTTCATCAGGTCGATGTCAATTACCACGTTGCTTGGCACGAGGATGGCATAGCGTATCGTGTCGGCGTCTTCCTGTGTGGCGCTCTCCACCTTGCGTTGCATGCGCTCGTCATCGTCGTTGGCATTGATTGTGAACGAAGCTTTTTGCTCCTCGTTGTTCGCAAAATTGTTGCCCTTGTACAATGCCGCCATTAGTTCGTTGAGGTCGAGAGTGCGAGAGTTGGCAACAAGCGAGATGGTCAGCGGGTTGCGTCGCGAGCCGAGCAGCGTGCTGCGGATATTGTCAACCGCACCCGTCAGCTGCAAATCGCTTTTGCCCACACGATAGGTTATGTTGTTGATGTCGAGTTTCTGGGTGTTGAATGTGACGTCGACGTCGCTCAGACGGTTTCTGAGCGGGAAAAAAGGAGTGAACAGACGGCCTCTGAGGGCTGTTATGTTTCCGTTGAAATCCCAGTTGCGTATCAGCCGCTGCCACTGCCTGTCGATGGCAAAGTCGGCGCGGAATGAGGTGTCGGCTGCCTCCTCAGCCAACCGCCTTTGTCGGCGTTCTTTTCTGTAGATTGTCCTCAGGGAGTCGCGGCAGAGATTGGGATACAGACGCTGCAGAGAGTCTATCCGAGCCTCTGTCCGTGAGTTTTGTTTCTTCACGCGCTTGTTTGCGCTCAGCTGTATGTTGCCTTCACGCAGACTCATCATCGTGGTGCGGTCCCAATAGCGTATGCGGTCTGCTTTGATGCCGAAGCTCAATATCGGAGTGCGTCCAAGTCCTTGGAACCGTCTTATTGAGGCATTTGTTTCCATCCCCGACATTTGCATCTGTGTTGAGTTGGGGAGGCTCAGCATCGTAAAGCGTCCAAGCGTGATGCGTCCGCCGAGAGGCGTGATGGCTGTGGTGTCCATCAGGTTGTGCATTTCTCCGGTGCTGCCCACTCCGGCTTTTAGACGGCTGGCGGTGACATGTCCGTGTGGGTCGGCAATGATTGCCGAGTCTATTTGTATGGAAGCCATGAGAAGGTTGCGTGTGATGTTGTCCTGTCCTTTGATTTTGCTGTCGGTGCCGAAGCGAATTACGCTGTGGTCGACAAACATGCGCAGCGAGTCGGAAGGCACGGAATAGCGCACATTGCTCAGTGTGGCGTTGCCGTTGGCGCGGATGCGGTGGAAGGTGTTGACAGAAAAGTCGCTGACGTGGAATTTCACGTCGGTGTTGAGCGAGAACAGTCCGGAAATTGTGAACGGCAGTTGCTTTGGAGCAAGCCGAGATGCGCGTGCAAGGTCGAGCCGACCTTTGATTTTGGCCTTCACCGACGGGTCTTTTATTATTTCTGTAGCAGAGCCTGATATGTCAAGACTGATGCCGAATCCTTCCATCAGCAGTTTGTTGAGAGTCAGTTGGCTGGCATCGGGATTCTTCCCGTTGAACGCAATCTTTGCATCAGCGGCAAACTTGTCAATCCTGGCATTGTGGCGTGTGTTGGCAACGTAGCATTCCGGGATGGTCAGTTGCGCTGCGAATGTTGGCAGGTCTTTTCCGCCTACGACGTATGGCTTTTCAAGGTGCAGTGCCATCGACAGTTGCAGGTTGGTGCTGTATTCGTCAAGACTTTTGCGGTATTTGTCGGGGGCGTTTGCCAGTACCTTGTCGTAGACCACAGGGCCTATGCCTATGTAGAGCTTGTCGACCGATGTCTTGTCTGCCATCTTTATCGCCGCGCTTATTGTGGCGGGCACATCTGCTATGTTGATTGAAAAATCGTCAAGAGCCAGATTCTCGGGTTTGGCAATGTCCCAAGCCACGTCGCCTCCAAGACGGAATGGCACAGAATGGTTTATATCGGCTTCGGGAACGCTTGCTTTGACGTTGCCTCCAAAGGCGAGGCGATAGCGTTTCTCCTTGTCTTTGAAATTTAGCGAAAGGGTGTCGGTTTGCAGCGTGAAGTCCATGCCGCTTTTGAGGTCACGGTAGCGGATGCCGCGGTTGTTAACGATGTTGAGGTGCTCAAGCACGAGCGACTTCAAGACGATTGGCGTGCTCTCGCTCTTTTCCTTGCTTGGCGGCACAATCATGTAGTTGTTGAGGGAGTCGTTGACCGTCACAAGGTTGACTTTCGGGGAGTCGACAAAGATTTCTTTTATCTCAACGTCCATCAATGCAAGACGCGCAAGATTGAACCGTGCGCGCATGCAGCCCACGTCGAGCAGCGAGTCTACGCCTGCTGGCAGCGAAGCCTTATGCTTGTCGAGCGTGCGAGAGCGCACATTTAGACCATCGACGTCGATGGTCATGTATGGGAACGTTTTCCATACGGTCAGTTCCATACGCTTGATTTTAACATCCGCGTTGAGGTTCTCGTTGGCAAGGCGTTCGGCAATAGGTGTCAGCCGGTCGGGTGTCAGAATCCACACCGTCAGGCACAGCGCCATTACCAGCAGCGCCGCCACCGACCCGACAGTCCATGCTGCCGTTTTCAGTGTTAGTGCAAGCCATCGAGGCATACGCTTGTCTACTGGCTTCGCAGCCTTTTCTGTCGCTGTTTTCTCTGATATGTTTTTGTTTGTATTCTCTTCCATAATCGATTGATAGTGCAAAAATACAAAAAAAATGGCGAATGAAAAGGGATTTTAGATGTCTGGTATGTCGGTGATGTAGCCGTTCATTATGGCATATACGCTCAGTCCGGAGATACTGCGTATGCCGAGTTTGGCTGAAATATTCTTGCGATGGGTCAATACGGTGTTGATGCTGATAAACAGACGGTCGGCTATTTCTTTGTTGGTCAACCCTTTTGCCAACAGGCAAAGCACGTCGATTTCACGTTGCGACAGCTCGTTGCCGTCGGAGCGGTTGTGGCGCGACATCTCGATTATGTCGCCGAGTTGCTTTAGAAATGCAGCCTCGTCGCAATGGCGGTTGAGCGTAAAGCCGATATTGTCGTCGGTTGAGTTGGACAGCAGGGCAAGCCGGTTGCGCTTGGGGATGAAAAATCCCGGCAGGGAGGCGAAGGCGCCGGCGTCGGCAATAAACAGGTCGGCGGCAATGTCGGGTTCTGCTGCCACTGCCGATGGTCTTGTCCACGAAGCTTCCACGTCGAACATATTGGCAAGAGTCTGTTTCAGGCCTATTGCCACAGCCGTGTCGTCGGTGATGATTCTGACATTCAGATTTGTCATAGCGTCATGTCGTTAAGAGTTTCGCGAGTTGAGCGCATCGACAAGCGGTCGGAGCACGCGGTTGCGGATGCGGTTGTTCTGGCGAATGTCCTTTTCAAGACTGATGACGGCGAAAAGCACAGCGTGGCAAAGGTTGCGATCGTAGTCGCCACGCAGATGAATCACAAACATGTTTATCAAGTCGCTCAATTTGTCCTCGATTGAGTCTGATTCCGCCTGTACGGCATTGCCGGCAACAGAAACTTCGGAGTTCGACTGTTCGGCAGAGATAATGGCGTCAAACCATTGGTTGTCGCTGTCGATGCGCCGCTCTATCTCCGTTTTCACCTCTCTGTAGAAATTAAACAGCAACGGAAGGTTGTTGTTTGAGTCGCTGCGCGATATGAGAGCTGCGAAATGACGCTCGATGTTTGGCAGCTGGTTGCGCAGGTAGGAGTTGTTTGTCTTGCGCAGATAGTCGACCACGTCGCCGGCATTGAAAGCTCCGGTCACATTTTCCAGAAAAAACGATTCGTGGATGAACGCGTTAAGGATTGTGATGAAAAATGATGTGTCGATGCCTTTTTCTTTGCAGATTGACTTTATGGTGCGGTCGCCCACACCGAGCACTATGTCGAAGCGGTTGATTACTGGGACAACCGAAGGCTCGTCGACAATCACTTCGCAAAGCTTGGTGTCAGGAGTTACTAATGCCATATTGCTGAATTCTTATGGTTTCTTCGTCGGTGACGATTGTTGGAATCTTTATGTCGTGAGGTTCTGCCGGAATGTGCTCCACTATCTGGATGGCGTAGGCGGCGCCTATCAGCGGGCATGTGGCGTTGTGCAGCAGACGGTCGTAGAATCCGCGTCCGCGTCCGAGACGGTTGCCGCGGCGGTCGAATGCCATAGCCGGAACCACAACAAGGTCAATCTCTGAAATGTCGTGGCATTCGTTGCCCGTTGGTTCGTCGATGCCGAATGCTCCCTCTGCGGTGTCGCCGGGTCGGTAGGGCAGTATGTCAAGGTCGTCGCCGTTGACGCGCGGCAGGAAAATCTGCTTTCTGCCATACCAGCGGCTGATGAATTCATCGGTGGAGATTTCATCGGGCAGGGAGGCGTAGACGAGTATGCGGTCGGCGTCGATAAACTCCTGGCATTGCTCGAGCCGTGAGAAGCATTTGCTGGCGGCAATTGCCTTCTGTTCATCGGTAAGCATGCGCTTGAGCTGACGGATGTCGCGCCTGATGTCGGTTTTTGTAGCCATCACCGTTTCCCTTTCTTTTTCTTGGTGCTTGTCAGAGTGATTGGAAACTTGCCCTTGCCGTCGTTGAGCGCTTTCAAGGCGGCGTTGACTGTATTGTCGGTGCGGTTGTAATAGCGGTAGAACTCTTCTGAGCCGAGCACGTCGCGAATCACGAGGGCACGCAGTTGGCGTGCTATCAGCGAACGGCTAAGGTTTATGTAGTACCAACGCATCGGCACGCCGTTGTCGCGGGCATAGCATACAAAATCGTATGTCAGGGCGTCGTCTGACGGCATCATGCCCATCAGCTGCTTGACGGTCTTGACGTTTTTCAGCTGGTCGCGGTTGATGTCGACGTAGGTGTAGACATACTGCTGCAGCAGCCCGAGGTTGGCGACGGCGCGGTAGTAGGTGGTGATACCAGTGGTGTCGTTGGGCACAAATATGTCGGGCACGATTCCTCCGCCACCATATACGATTCTTCCGTTGGCAGTGCGGAAAATCTTGCTTTTGTCCACCTTGATGCTGTCGGCGCTGTAGAGCTCGCCGTGGGAGTATCGGTCGTAGAGCTCCTTTGAGTAGTCGTCTTCGTCACCAAGCGTGTAGTCTTTCTGTATGCATCGGTGCGACGGCGTGTAGTAGCGGGCTATGGTCAGACGGATGGCGCTGCTGTCGGGCAGGTAAATCTGCTTCTGCACCAGTCCTTTTCCAAACGACCGTCGACCCACAACAAGTCCGCGGTCGTTGTCCTGCAACGCGCCTGCCATAATCTCGCTGGCGCTTGCCGAATACTCGTCGATCAGCACGGCAACCTGAGCGTCGTGGAATGAGCCTTGGTCATCGCTCCACACCTGTATGTCCTCACGCTCTTTGCGTCCTTTTGTGTAGACAATAAGTTCGCCCTGTTCCAAAAATTCGTTGACCATCAGGATAGCCATTTCCATATATCCTCCGGGGTTGCCGCGGAGGTCGACGATGTAGCGGGAGGCGCCGTCTTTCTTCAGCTTCGACAACGCTGCGAAAAATTCATCGTATGTGTTCTTTCCGAACTGTGCGATTTTGATGTATCCTGTCTTGTCGTCAAGCATATACGACACGTCGATGGTGTTCATCGGGATGTCGTCGCGTGTGATGGTGAAAGTCAGCGTCTTCTTTGATGTGTTGCGTTTCACTCCGATTCTCACCTTTGTGCCTTTTTCTCCGCGGATTTTGCTGCGGATGCCCTCTGCCGTCAGCGTGCCGCCGACAATCGACTCTCCATTGACCGAGATTATGCGGTCGCCGGCAAGCATTCCCACTTTTTCCGCCGGTCCGTTGGGAATCACTTGGTCGACGTTGGCGGTGTCGTTCATCATGAAGAACGACACGCCGATGCCGCTCATCGAGCCGTCGAGTTTCTCGTTCTCTGCACGGATGTCGGAAGCGGGAATGTAGTATGAATGCGGGTCGAGGTTGCCGATGATTGCCGGAATGGCTTGCTCCACAAGGTCCTTCACGTCGATGGAGTCGACATATTCACTTTGGATCAGGTTGAGCACGGCATTGATCTTGCGGTCTTTGTCGAGTGTGAATTTTTTTGTTGATATGTAGTTGCCTATGACGATACCGAGCACAATCGCTATCGAGATAACCAATGGATACCAAATTATGGAATTATGTTTAATTCTCATTCTATTGTTGTTTGTTATAGATTGTTTTCCGCTTCAGTGTCAGTGTTGATAAAAGAGCATTCCACTCCTGCCTCGCGCAAAAGGTCGAGTCCGTCGCTGAGTCGGTAGAGCTTGGAGAAGACCACGCGCTTGATGCCGGCTTGGATTATCAGCTTGGCGCACTCGATGCATGGCGAGTCGGTCACATAGAGCGTGGCACCGTCGCTGCTGTTGTTGCTTCGCGCCACTTTCGTGATGGCGTTTGCCTCGGCATGGAGCACGTATGGGTAGGTGTGGTTGGTCTCGTCCTCACAAATGTTGTCAAAGCCCGAAGGAGTGCCGTTGAACCCGTCGGAGATAATCATTTTGTCCTTGACCAGCAGCGCGCCCACTTGGCGGCGCCGGCAATATGAATTTTCCGCCCATATCTGAGCCATCCGCAGGTAGCGGTGGTCGAGCAGATGTTGCTTTATTGAATTGTCCATTTCTTACGCATTGAACATCAAAATGTTGGCAATAATACAGTTGCCTTGTATGCATTGTTTGCAATCAGTCTGCAAAAATACGAATTTTCAGCGTGATATTGACCGCCTGACACTACTTTTTTGTTAAATTCTCGCTATCTCGCAGATTTTTCGTATTTTTGTAGATTGAAAAAAATGCATAATATGGCTCAGAACAAAAAAATACGCGTTGGCATTACCCACGGGGACATCAACGGGATTGGATATGAAGTGATAATGAAGGCGCTTGAGGATCCTTTGATGACGGATCTGTGCACGCCGATTGTTTATGGCTCGTCGAAGGCGCTGTCATACCATCGCAAGGCTTTGGAGATGGGAAACGTGAACTTCACGCTTGTGCCGCGGGCGGAGGATGCCGCCGACGGTGTCAACAATTTGGTGGAAGTGGTCGACGGAGAGGTGAGAATCGAGCTCGGATCGCCGAGCGAGGCTGCCGGAAAGGCTGCGCTGGCTGCGCTGAAACGTGCTGCTGACGACCTGCGCAACGGCATCATCGACGTAATGGTGACGGCGCCTATCAACAAAGACTCCATCCAGGGCGACGATTTCCATTTTCCGGGTCACACGGAGTTTTTGGAGTCGCGCATCGGCGAGGGCAACAAGGCACTGATGATTCTTTTCGACGACCATCTGCGCGTGGCGCTGGTCACCACCCACTTGCCTTTGGCTCAGGTGCCTGAGGCGATAACAAAAGATGCCATCGTGGAGAAACTTGAAATCTTCAATGATTCCTTGAAAAAGGATTTCGACATCATAAAGCCGCGCATCGCTGTGCTGTCGCTCAATCCGCATGCCGGGGAGAACGGTATGCTCGGCACGGAGGAGAAGGAGGTGATAACGCCTGCCATTGAAGAGGCTTATTCAAGAAAAATCATGGCATTCGGACCGTATGCCGCAGACGGATTCTTCGGCAGCGGGCAGTATACGCACTTCGATGGTGTGCTTGCCATGTACCACGATCAGGGTCTGGCTCCGTTCAAGACAATCGCGATGGACGACGGCGTGAATTTCACTGCCGGACTCCCGTATGTGCGCACTTCGCCCGACCACGGCACTGGATATGACATCGCCGGAAAGAACCAGGCAAGCGAGGCCTCGCTGCGCTCTGCGATTTTCAAAGCTATCGACATCTTCAGAAACCGCACGCGCTTTTATGAAATGAACGCACATCCGTTGCGTCGCCAGTACTACGACAAGAGCGGCGACAAGGAGGTGCTCGACTTGACAAAGGACGATGATGAGTCGTCGGAAATCCTTAACGCTTAAAAACGAAAGAAAATGAACTATGCGATAATAGCCGCCGGCGAGGGTTCGCGTCTCGCACAAGAGGGCGTGGCAAAACCAAAACCGCTTGTCGACATCTGTGGCGAACCGATGATAGGCCGCCTGATAAATCTTTTCTGCCGCTGTAATGCGGAGAGCATCAGCATAATCGTCAACGAGCAGATGACTGAGGTGCGCGAATATATTGAGAGCCTCTCGCTCGACATCCCGGTGAACCTGGTGGTGAAGACAACTCCGAGCTCGATGCACAGCTTTTTCGAGCTTTCAAGGGTGATCCCGAAAGGACGTTTCTGCCTGACAACGGTCGACACTATCTTCCGCGAGCAGGATTTCCGTCCATATATCGAGGCGATGGAGGCTGATGAACGTTATGATGGAATGATGGCGGTGACCGACTATATCGACGATGAGAAGCCACTGTATGTGCAGACCGACGGCGATTTGAACATCACGGCTTTCCGCGACGAGCGATATGATGGCGCAAAATACATTTCGGGAGGCATATACGCTCTCAATGAGAAAGCCATCGATGTGCTTGCCGACTGCATGGAGCGAGGCGTGGCGCGTATGCGCAACTTCCAGCGCGCGCTCGTCGACGCGGGTCTGAGACTGAAGGCGTATCCGATGGGGAAAATTCTTGATGTAGACCATGCCGGCGACATTGAGAAGGCGGAAAATTTCATCAACAGCAAATAAAGTTTAGAAACAACATACAAATGGCAGAAATAACAATTGCCGGCATTATGAGAGCCGGCGCTTACTCGCCAAACCATATCGGCAACGACGCTGCGATTTTCAACGCTACGGCAGACCAGCTGCGCAAGCGCGGTTGCACGGTCAACATCTACAGCGAGGAGCAATTCAACAGCGGCAAAGTGAAGGAGCGCGTAATCCTCAATATGTGCCGTGAACAGGAGTCGATAAAACGCCTTCAGGACATGGAGGACGATGGCTGCATTGTGGTGAACTCGGGCTACGGCATCGAGAACTGCACACGCGAGCGCATGACACGCATTCTGATGGGGCACAATATTCCGTATCCCGACAGTGTTATTGTCAACACCGACGAGGCTGTGGTAAACCAGCTGAGAAAGGCGGGCATCAACAACTGCTGGATAAAGCGCGGCGACTTCCATGCCATGCATAAGGAGGACGTGAGCTATGTGCGCCATGCGGAAGAGGCGCAGGAGGTGCTGCAGGAATATTTCTACCGCGGCATAAAGCGTGCAGTAATCAACCGTCATCTTGTGGGCGACCTTATAAAATTCTACGGCATCCATAACTCGCCGTTCTTCTTCTGGTTCTATCCTTTCGACGAGGGGCACAGTAAATATGGACTTGAGGCTATCAACGGCAAGTCGAAAGGCATTGATTTCGACATCGAGCGCTTGAAGGACATCTGCCACGACGCTTCCGAGGTTCTCGGCGTGGAGATTTATGGCGGCGACTGCATCGTGTCGCCGGAAGGCGACATCCGCATCATCGATTTCAACGACTGGCCAAGTTTCGCGCCTTGCCGCAACGAGGCTGCTCCGTTTATTGCCAAGGCGGTGCTGAATTATGTCAAATCAAAACTTAAATAACGACGCCGATGAATATAAAAGAATTGAAAGCGTCTTATAAAGACACCCTCAAGTCGATGGACACGGAGGAAACGATCGACCTTTGTTTCTATCGCCCGATAGGTTATATGTGGGCTGTGCTGTGTGCGAAACTCGGCATCAAGCCAAACGCCATTACGATTGCTTCTATATTTATAGGTGTGGCGGCTGGAGTGATGTTCTATTTCGACGACCTTTGGCTGAATATTGTGGGGGTGTTGTTGCTCGTTTGGGCAAACTCTTTCGACAGTGCCGACGGTCAGTTGGCGCGTATGACGCAGCAGTACTCACGCCTCGGTCGTATACTCGACGGTCTGAGCGGCGACTTCTGGTTTGTGGCGATCTATTTGGCTATATGCTTCCGTGAAAACTGTACCAGCGTGTTCTTTGAGGAACACCAGTGGGTCATTTGGGCGATAGCCGTAGCCGCAGGTCTGTGCCATGCGAAACAGGCTGCAGCTGCCGACTATTATCGCCAGTTCCACTTGTATTTCTTGAAAGGAAAAGAAGGAAGTGAGCTCGACAGCGTGGAGCAGCTTGACAAGGCGTATGCCGCTGTGCCATGGAAGGGAAACTTCTGGAAGAAGACCACGATGTTCTTCTACCGCAACTATACCGCAAACCAGGAGGTGCTCACGCCACGCATGCAGCAACTGCGCCGCGCCTTGCGCAAACGTTTTGGCGAGGGGGAGGTGTCGCAGTCGTTCCGCGACACATTCCGTGCCGGCAGCAAGCCGTTGATGAAATACACCAACTGGCTGTCGTTCAATTTGCGTTCGATAGCGCTTGTATGCTCGCTGCTCGTCAAGATGCCGTGGCTCTATTTCGCTTTCGAGCTGGTCGTGCTCAATCTGATGCTTGTATATATGATTTGGCGGCATGAGCGCATGTGCCGTAAATTTACGGAGGAGGTTGAAAATGGCAAATACTGATATTAAGGGGGTGATTTTCGACTACGGCGGCACAATCGACAGCCGTGGCGACCATTGGAGCGAAGTGATTTGGGACGGATACCGCGAAGCTGGTGTGCAGGTGACGAAGGAGCAGTTCCGCGACTGCTACGTCTATGCGGAGCGTGAGCTGGCGAAGACTCGCCATATACTGCCCGAGCATAATTTCTACGACCTGTTGCTCATCAAGATGCGTATCGAGATAGGCAACCTCGTTGAAAACGCAGTGCTCCCTTCTGATTATCCCGTGGAGGAAAAGGCGCTTGCCGTGGCGCGCTATTGCTATAACCGTGCGAAGGAATCGGTAGAGGAGGCGCGTCAGGTGTTGGAGTTTGTGCATGAGCGGGTGCCGATGGTGCTCGTGAGCAACTTCTACGGCAATGTGGAGACGGTGCTTGCCGATTTCGACTTGGCACGCTATTTCAAAAAGGTTGTTGAAAGCGCTGTGGTTGGCATACGGAAGCCCGATCCGCGCATTTTCGCGCTCGGTGTGGAGGCTCTTGGCGTCCCTGCAGAGAATGTGCTTGTCGTTGGCGACAGCTATAAGAAGGATATCGTGCCGGCTGAGTCTATTGGATGCCAGGTGGCGTGGCTCAAAGGAAAAGGATGGACGGCGGAGGAAGATGCCGTCACGCATCCCGAAATAATCAAAAAACTCGAGGAAATCGAAAAACGCTTCGTTTAGAAATATTTACAAAACAAGGCGCAATCAGGCAATATTTAACAAATATTACCTGATTGCGCCCTTTTTTACCAAAGTTTAGACCATTTGGACCATTTATTTATTTAAAAATAATTTTGCATTCAGGAAAATAGCAGTACTTTTGACCCGTGGATTTTGGTCCGCAAGACAAATTTGAAAACAACTCAAAAGAAAATATTCTGAAAAATGGAAAATTGCAACGTTAAAAAAGCAGAAGGCAAACTTGGCGTACTTGTAGTAGGTCTTGGTGCCGTTTCAACAACATTTATGACAGGTGTATTGATGGCTCGTAAAGGTTTGGCTAAACCAGTGGGCTCAATGACACAATACGACAAAATCCGCGTTGGCCGCGGTGCTGAAAAGAAATATCTTCACTATAAAGACATCGTGCCTTTGGCAGATTTGAACGACATCGTTTTCGGTTCTTGGGACGTTTATCCTGCAAACGCATACGAGTCGGCTATCAACGCTGAGGTGCTTAAAGAAAAAGACATAGAGCCGGTTAAGGACGAATTGGTTAAAATCGTTCCTATGAAGGCGGCTTTCGACCATAATTATGCAAAACGTCTTGACGGTGACAACGTGAAAACTTGCGCTAACCGTTGGGATATGATGGAGCAGGTTCGCGAAGACATCCGCAACTTCAAGGCAGCAAACAACTGCAGCCGTATCGTTGTGCTTTGGGCTGCTTCTACTGAAATCTACGTTCCGGTAGACGAGAAGATCCACGGCTCTCTCGCTTCTTTGGAAGCAGCTATGAAGGCTGACGACAAAGAGCACATCGCTCCTTCTATGTGCTACGCTTACGCAGCTCTTTCTGAAGGCGCTCCTTTCATCATGGGTGCCCCTAACACCACTGTCGACATCCCTGCTATGTGGGAGCTCGCTGAAAAAACCAAGATGCCTATCGCCGGTAAGGACTTCAAGACTGGTCAAACTTTGGTTAAGTCTGGTTTCGCTCCTATCATCGGAACTCGTTGCCTCGGCTTGTCAGGATGGTTCTCTACAAACATCCTCGGTAACCGCGACGGTCTTGTGCTCGACGAGCCTGCAAACTTCCACACTAAGGAAGTCAGCAAATTGTCTACTTTGGAGTCAATCCTCGTGCCTGAGAATCAGCCGGATCTCTACAAAGACTACTACCACAAAGTGCGCATCAACTACTATCCACCGCGCAACGACAACAAGGAAGGATGGGACAACATCGACATCTTCGGATGGATGGGCTACCCAATGCAGATCAAAATCAACTTCCTCTGCCGCGACTCTATCCTCGCTGCTCCTCTTTGCCTTGACCTCGTGTTGCTCAGCGACTTGGCTGCACGCGCAGGACGCTACGGCACTCAGCGCTTCTTGAGCTTCTTCCTCAAGAGCCCGATGCACGACTACACTCAGGGCGAGGTGCCTGTAAACCACTTGTTCCAGCAGTACGTAATGCTCAAGAACGCTCTCCGCGAAATGGGCGGTTACGAGGCTGATGAGGAAATCGATTAATCTTCCTAAAAAAACATAATAAAAGCGAGGCTGCGTCGAAAGATGCAGCCTCGTTTCATTTAGGGGGGTGATGACCCTTATTTTTTCGAAAAGATGTTATAATGCTTTGTCGAGGTCGTCGATCAGACGGTCTACATTTTCCGACAGCGTGGCCCAGCTGGTGCAGATGCGCACTTCCGTCATGCCGGGAGTGAGGTGCTCCGTTGTGGAGAAGATGTAGCGGTCAGACAAATGCTCGATTACGCTGTCGGGGAGGATGGGGAATTGCTGGTTTGTGGTCGAAGCATAAGCAAGAGCCACACCTTTTGCCTCGAGCGCGCAGCGTATGCGCATCGCCTGTTCGACGGCGTGGCGCGACAGCTGCATGTAAAGGTCGTTTTCAAACAACGTCTCAAACTGGATGCCGAGCAGCCGTCCTTTGGCAAGCAGTCCGCCGTTTTGCTTTATCATGTATCTGAATCCCGGAGTGATTGACGGGTTGTTTATGACAACGGCTTCGCCGAAAAGTGCGCCGATTTTTGTTCCTCCGATATAGAACACGTCGCAGAGGCGAGCGATGTCGGCGAGCGACGTGTCGTTGTCGCTGGCGGCAAGTCCGTAGCCCAGACGGGCTCCGTCAAGAAACAGCGGCAATTCAAGCTTGCGGCACATCGCGCTGATGGCTTCAAGTTCGTTGAGATGGTAGACCGTACCCACTTCGGTCGACTGCGAGATGTAGACCATTCCTGGCTGCACGCAGTGCTCCAACCCTTTGTCGTCGAAATGGCGGCGATACACCTGCTCAATCAGTTGTGGGGTGATTTTGCCATTGATGCCTGGCACGGTGATTACTTTGTGTCCTGTCGACTCGATGGCACCGGTCTCATGCACAGCGATGTGTCCGGTTTCCACACATATCACTCCCTGGTATGGACGCAGAATGGAGGCTATGACGGTTTTGTTTGTCTGTGTGCCGCCGACGAGAAAATGCACATCGGCATCGGGGGCATTGCAGACGCGTCGGATGATTTGGCGTGCATTCTCGCAGTGGCGGTCTTTGCCGTATCCGGGGGTCTGCTCCATGTTGGTCTCTGCAAGTCGTTGAAGGATGCTTGCATGCGCTCCTTCGGTGTAGTCGCATTCGAAGTTGATCATAAAAGCCAAATTAGATGTTTCCGCAAATTTAGTCAGAATTTGCGGAATATTTGAGTCCTTTGATGAAAAATTACCGGGTGGAGTGACCAGTAATAAAAAAACGGGACTCAACCAAAAGGATGAATCCCGCCCCAAACCAAATTTTATGCTTCTATTTTCTTATGCGTTTATTTGCGTTGTGCAAGCTGAGAGTCGAGGAAGAGGATGCCAGCCTCGCCGGCTTTTGCGAATTTCTCTGCCAAGTCTCTTGCAGTGGCTTCTTCCTCCACTTGCTCGCGGACAAATCCCCAAAGGAAATCCTGGGTGGCTTTGTCTTTTTCTGCCGATGCCACATCTACGAGCTCGTCGATGAGTTTCGACACGTGGCACTCGTGGTCATAGACGTTTTTAAACACTTCTGCCACATCGCCCCAGCCTGTAGGAACGACATCGACCATACCTACTTCTGCTTTTTCTCCGCGTTTGTTCAGGTAGTCGGCAATCTCGTAAGCGTGGTTAAGTTCTTCCTTCGACTGTTTCATCAGCCAGTTGGCGCATCCGTCAAGACCTTTGTTTTTCAGATAAAATGCCATTGAAAGATAAAGGTTTGAAGACCACATCTCTGCATTGATCTGCACGTTAAGCTCTTTTTGTAATTTTTCGGTCATCATAGTTGTATGTTTTTTATATATTTATTTAGTTGTTTACTTGCCGCTCCTTCAAGCGGTCACTATTGGGTTCTGCCAAAAATGTGCCAGCGTGCGGATGGTGTCAATATGGCGGTTGTGGCGGTCGTTGTGTCACGAGGTGACTGCCATTTTGCAGGTTCGTGGAAAAACACTACATTTGCATTACAATGGAAAAAAAAGAAATGCAACATAAGGATATTGTCGCTGAACTGGCACGACGCTTGGAGCGTGGAGAGGCTGATGTGGAGGCTCTTGCCGACGGTTTTGCCTCTTTGCTGAAGGAGCATTGCGGCGCTCTCGAGACGGTCGCTGTGCCGGGTTTCGGCAAGTTTGAGGGAGAGAAGCTGATGGAGCGTGTGGAGGTGGATTCCGCCTCTGGACGCAGGATGCTTTATCCGCCCGAAATAAGAATGACGTTTGTGCCGGGCACTCGGCTTAAAACCCGCATTGCGGAGAAAGGAGAAGCCGGCGATGAGTAACCGAGTACTTGTGTTGCAGGACATTGTCAAGGCGTTGTCGCATGAGACCGACACGTCGGAGGCTTTGTGCCAATCTTTTGTCAAAGAATTGTTTGCCATTGTTGCCGAACGGCTGATGGATGGCGAGTCGGTGACGCTTAAAGGCGTGGGTAGCTTCGATGTGGATGGCGGCGAGGTGCGTTTTGTCGCCGACCCGGATACGGCCGCTGCAATCAACAGTGCGTTTGATTGTTTTGAGGCGATAGAGCTTGCCGATGATTTCGACGGCGATGAGCCAGTGGCGGAGGATGAGACTCCTGACGCTGCCGAAGAGGAGGCGGCGACAACTGTTGATGAGACAGCCGGAACAGAGGACGTGGCGGATGAGAGTCCTGACGACGGAGCGGAGCCGGAGGAAAAGGAAAGTCAGACTGACGGGCTTGAAGAGAGTGAGGCTGACAGCGAAGAGGAAAAAGAAGAAGACACTGCTGAGACTGACGCCGATGATGAGACTGTAGCGGAGGAAACTGCCGAAGAAGAGACGGAAGAAACAGCCGAAGAAGAAGCGGAGGAAACAGTGGAGGAAGAATATGATGATGAGCCACAGCCGAAACGTGGCGGATGCCGTTTCGCTTGGGGATTCCTTGCCGGATTCGTGACTGCTGCGGTTGTAGCCGCCGTTGCGTGGTTCTTTCTGTTCGGAGTTGTCAAAAAACCGTCGTCTCAGCCTGCTGTAATTGCCGATGACACTGCCAAGGTGGCTGCGGTGGATTCCGACTCGACGGCTGCAGTGGAGAAGCCGCAGGAACAGTCTGAGGAAAAAACAGCTGAGCCGGAGAAGGAGAGCAAGAAGGCTGAACAGACGTTCAAGGTTACCAATACGGCATATCTGAGCAACATTTCCCGCAAATTCTACGGACATTACGCTTTCTGGGTATACATTTACTTGGACAACAAAGATATAATCACCGATCCCGACAATTTGCCTGTCGGAGCCGAGCTGCGCATTCCTGCGCCGGAGAAATACGGCATCGACAAGAATAATCCCGAGAGCATCAGACGTGCTGAAATAAAAGCGCTTGAGATTAAAAACGGCAAATAGGGTGACGACCGTGGATTGACAAGGAAACGAGGGGCTGTGTCCCCATAATATATAGAAGACCATGAAATGGCCATACGCGCGATTATGGGCATTGTTGGCAACGGCATTTGCCGTGATTATGCTGTTGTCAACGTTTGACGACTTGCGGATTTTCGGGCATCAGATGGCTAAGGTAAAGACATCTCCCGAAGTCGGCGGTCAAGCCGTCAGGAGTGTTGCCGTGTCTGAAAAAAACGTTGCCGCAACCGATACGTGCAAGTATACGCTGCTCTTTGTGGGCGATTCTATGTTGGAGGGATTGTCGCCGCGTCTGGCTGCCTATGCCGAAGAAAACGGGCATTCGCTTTACACGGTGATTTGGTATGGGTCGACAACCGAAAAATGGGGCGCGACACATAAGTTGAGGGCATATATTGAAAAATTCAAACCGGGTTACATTGTGGTGTGTCTTGGAGGCAACGAGCTGTTTGTGCGCAATGTGGAACGCAGCCGTGCGGCGATGGTCGACTCCATCATTGCCGATATCGGTGGATTGCCATTTGTCTGGATTGGTCCTCCAAACTGGAAGCCAGACACGGGCATCAACCGCTTGATTGCAGGAAAGGTGGGCAACGGGCATTTCTTCCTTTCTTCAAATCTTAGTCTTGACCGCGCTTTCGATGGTGCTCATCCGACGCGCGAAGCCGCGGCGGTGTGGATGGACAGTGTGGCGGTGTGGATTTCCACAAAATCGGTATGCCCGATGCGCCTTGACGTTCCGCACAAACGCAGTGCCAAACCAGTGAAAACCATAGTTCTTACACCAGATGATTGACCGGCTCACCGACATATCCAGCACCTTTGGTGCATTTCTTGACAGCGAGGCTTTCTGGCTGGTGCTTCTTGTGTTTTATCCAATCTATGGGTTGCTTTATCGCCGGCGGTCGGCAATGATGGCGTTTGTTGTGGCATTCAGTCTGCTGTTTGCCTATAAGGTGGGCGGATTGATTGCATTGTCGGTGCTTGTCAAAGCCGTGGTCGACTATTGGCTGTCGGTATGGTTATCGCATATCCGCAGTCGCAGCCGCCGTCGGGCATTGCTCGTTTGCAGTGTCCTGTTGTCGGTGGGAGTGCTTGTGTGGTTTAAGTGCGACGGGGGAATGATGCAGTCGGTGGCATCGATTGTTGGTGCAAACTTCCGGCTGACAGACATCGTTGTCCCTGTGGGCATCTCGTTCTACACGTTCCGCTCGGTCAGTTATATGGTCGATGTCTACCGTGGTGTGATAATCGCCCCGCGGCGTATGCTCGACTATGTGTTTTATCTCACATATTTCCCGGTGCTTGTGGCCGGACCGATTGTGCGTGCGGCGGAGTTTTTTCCGCAGTTGGAGGGCAACCGCCGCATCACACCCCCTATGCTGTATGCCGGACTGTTTCTGATGATGAAAGGTCTGCTGAAGAAGGCGGTGGTGGCCGACTATCTGGCGCAGTTCAACAACCTTGTTTTCGACAATCCTGCCGGCTATAGCGGCACAGAGGCTTTGCTCGCGCTGTTGGGCTACAGCGCGCAGATATATCTTGATTTTTCAGGTTATTCCGACATCGCCATCGGCATGAGCCGCACGCTCGGCATCGAATTGCCGCTCAATTTCCGCTCGCCATATAAGTCGGTGAGCATCACTGAGTTTTGGCGCAGATGGCACATTTCGTTGTCATCGTGGCTGCGCGATTATATCTATATTCCGCTTGGAGGCAGCCGCTGCGGGCGGTGGCGCACGAGATTCAACCTGTTGCTGACAATGGCTGTGGGCGGGGCATGGCATGGCGCCGGCTTTACGTTTGTGGTCTGGGGGTTGGCACACGGCATGGCATTGGTTGTGCAGAAGGCATTCTCACCGCTGGTGTCGCGGTTGCGTGCGCCGCGGCAGGTGTGGATAGCCGCTACGTTTGTTTTTGTCACGGTTATGTGGCTTCCGTTCCGTTGCGTCTCGCTTGCCGACACAGCGGTGATGTTCTGTCGCATTTTTACGGATTTCAGACCGGAAGTAATCGAGGCATTCGTGCGGGAACGTGACGTATGGACGCTGATGCTGATTGCTGCCTATGTGCTTATATTCCTGCCCGACCGGATGTCGGAGTGGGCGGAGCGACGCTTTGTCGGGATGCGTTGGTTTGGCAAATTATTGCTGCTTTGCCTGTTGTTGCAGCTCATCATTGAGTTCAGTGCCGCCTATGTAGCCCCGTTTATCTATGCCGGGTTCTAAAAAAGTGGACGTGCAATCCTAAAACTATGAGATTTTTGGAAGTTTTAGGAGCGTTACGCCTAAAACTTTCGGTTCTTCTCGACAGAACGTATCGCTGACATAATGACTGCTGATGGGAGGAAGATTGACCAGAAAACAGTGGAACGCTACTTGTCTGCTTTGTGTGAAACATTTCTTTTCTATGAGGCCAAGAGATTCAATATTAAAGGTCGGCAATTGCTTAACATAAGTTTGAATGGATTGAAATGGATATAGCAAAGAATAGAGAAGAATATGGTTTAATAAAAACAGATTTATCCAAGCAAAAAATCGGGGATAAAAAATTTTAAAACATTCTTTATCCCCGATTTAATATCGTACCTTTGCAAACGAAAGAGTTCTTAGGATGGTTATGCAAATCATAGCAGAATGCTACATTCTGTTTATTTCTAATTCGTAACCTCTTCTTTTTATGAGATAAAAACTTATCTCATTTTCAATCACTTATAAAAAATACGTACTTTTCCCTTATCCGAAAGGATATTATCCTGTGACAGGACTTACTTTTCTTCCGCAATTTGTATGATGCGCCTGACGCTTCTATTGCTTTGGTCGATTATGAGCGGCACACGTTCTACCACCACCATAGAAGTGTCGAGACCCAATGCCTTTGGATCGTCGATACCTATCTTGCTGATAAGAGCGTATAAAGTCATCAACAAGTTCTGCTGGCGGTTGCCGGAACTCTCCGGATAATATACGCGATGAATGATGATGAATCGGAAATCGCCAGGGATTCTGTTTTTGCGAAGCGAAGGATAGGTGCTTCTTAAATCCACCTTCTTGCTTGCCACAAGATCTTCCACCACTTGTCGCAGATATAGACTCACACGTGGTTCTATGCGGAAACCTATGTGCATCGTTATGCTGTAAAGCGTGTCGGGCACAAGGGTTTCGCAGCTGTATTCCAATGTGTCTGGTGTATCGGCAAACTCCATGTTGATAAGCCAGTAATGGTCTGCACGTTTAGGCTGCTTGTTGATGATTGAGTAGAGCAGTTTGTCGTCTACGGTACCTTCCTGGTTGGCATGGTTTATATAGACAAGGTTGGAGGCGTACTTGGGAATGCTCTCGTCGGTCTTGATGTCGGAGATAATCTGATTATAGTCGTCCAGAGGTTTGGCGCTGATATAATGGCGGCGTATCTTCATGGCTCTCACCCATACATACATCATCAGGAACAGGATGCCGCCTATGAGCACCGTACACCATCCTCCTGCGAGAAACTTCGACAGGTTGGCTGCCAGAAAGATGACCTCTAAGGTGCAGTATGCGCCCATAAACAATATCGTGAGGATTCGCGACACGCCCTTGCTGTGCAGGTAGAAACCGAGCAGCAGGGTGGTCATCAGCATGGTGATGGTGATGGCGAGTCCGTAGGCTGCCTCCATGTGCGAGGAGTCGCGAAAGAGCAGGATGATGATAACCACGCCGATGTACATGGCAAGGTTGATCATCGGGATATAGAGCTGTCCCTTTACATGGGTAGGATGCTTGATTCGCATGCGGGGCCAGAAGTGCAGGTTCATGGCTTCGCTCAATATGGAGAAGGTTCCGCTGATAAGTGCCTGACTCGCAACGATTGCCGCACCCGTGGCCATGATGATGGAGAAGAACAGTAGGCTCTGCGGCATGATGGAAAAGAATGGATTCACGGACAATGCTGTCGGCACATGGTTCAGCACCCATGCTCCCTGTCCTAGATAGTTGAGAATGAGCATGGTCTTAACAAAACCCCAGCTGATGGCGATGTTCTTCCTGCCGCAATGTCCCAGGTCGGAGTAAAGTGCTTCTGCACCCGTGGTACAGAGAAATACGGCACCCAGAATCAAGAACCATTCTGGTGATTTGGCCAGCAGTATGGCTGCATAATAGGGATTGAAAGCTTTCAGTATCAATGGATAAGACGCGATGCTGAAAGCTCCCGTCACGCCCAGCAGCAGGAACCATAGCAGCATGAAGACTCCGAACGACTTGCCTATGCTTTCGGTGCCAAAGCGCTGCACGAAGAAGATGATCGTGATAATGGCAAGGGTGATAGGGATGACCGGCAGGTTGGGACTGATGCTTTCGAGTCCTTCGATGGCTGTGGTAACCGTGATGGCTGGGGTAATGATTCCATCTGCCAGCAAGGTGCTTGCGCCAATGATAGCCAATAAATAAATCCACTTGTTCTTGAGTCGGCGCAGCAGGGCATAGAGGGCAAGAATGCCACCTTCGCCATTGTTGTCGGCTCTCAGTGCCACGCATACGTATTTGATGGTGGTCTGAAGGGTGAGTGTCCAGATGATGCAGGACAATGCACCCAGGATAGTGCTCTCGTTGATGGTTTCGCCTGTATGGAGGATGGCCTTCATCACATAGAGGGGTGATGTTCCGATATCTCCAAACACGATGCCTAATGTTATGAGCAATCCCAGGAAGCCTACTCGATGATGATGGCAGACTACTGAACTTTCTGTTTCTTCTTTCATATTTATTCTCTTAAATAATAAGTTATCCTTTTGAATAAGAATAATCTTAGCAGGTAAAAAAGACTCCTTAGCTGGAGACTTTTACAATACTATATTGATTATAAATTGCGTGCAAAGGTATTAATAGTTGGTAAGATATAAGATTTGCTTGAGTTTTTTTAATAGATTTAACCTAAGTTTGACACTTTAGGTGGATTTTGTTGCCATTGATGAAAGCAATATTGTTTATTATCAAGTGGCGGCAACGGTAAGGGATGAAATGACATTGAAACGGGAACTGGCATCGCTGCAGCGTATAAGCGACCAATATCCGAAATATATACTTACTCTTGACGACGATCCTTCTGCCGACTATGACGGAATTAAGAGGATAAATGCTCTTAAATGGTTGATGGGGGAGTTTGATTGATGGTGATAAAGCAAATAAGACACGTCACTTTTGCAGTGGCGTGTCTTATTCGTTATGTTTTGGGTCGTTTGAAACCCCGTGCTGTTTCTACATCCCTACAACGTTGGCATAGTAGGCACGCACGTCGGTCCAGCGGTAGTAAGGGAACTGGGTGGTGGCTACTGGGATATGCACCTCATGCTCGTTGAGCAGCACTTTTACGAGAATGTCGTCGGTTGTGCCGCCTTTCTTGTTGAAGAACACGATTTGGAGGTTGGCGCACATTGGCGAAACCTTGAAGTCGGTCCAGTGCTGATAGAGCGTTTCCGGTTCGCGCCATGCCACATCGTAGGTCTCGATGCCCATCAGAGCAGCGAGTGGAGTGATGTTGGAGTCGTGGGCGAAACGCAGTGTGGCTGCCTGCGACGGATTGGCGATAGCTGCATCGGCGCTCTCAATGATGTTGCGGAGCAGCGGTTTTGAGCTGTCGCGGACAGAGCCGTTTGAGTCGGCGTGGTTTGCGCAGGTGGAGTAGAACTGATAGTTGAAGCACTGCCACAGGTCAAACAGCTCCTCGCTGGTGAACAGGTCGTAAAGACGTATCGGTGTCTCCATGTTCTGGAGGTCGGCTGCAACCCAGTAGAATTGCCACATAAGTTCTTTTGGCTCTACATATTGTTTGACATACTGCTTGTCGGCAAACAAAGCGGCGATAAAGCGGTCGGCATTGGTCTGCGACGCGCGGAAATTATTGTAGGCAGCGCGCCAGATGCCCTTCTTCCCGCAGAAAGCGTTGGCCTCGTCGGTGCGTCCGGTCAGATAAGGCATGTATTTCTGCGACGACTCGTAGGAAATCTTCAATTTGGGGTTTAGCTCCTTGAGTTGGTCGCCGAATGCCGCCATACTCATGGCACAGCGCAACACTACTGATGATCGGGCTTCGATAGAACGGTCGCCCTTGAAAACCTCAGGGAATGCGGTGAACATACGTTCTGCCACACCGCGGTGTTGGCGCACGCCTAGCGGTGAGAGGTCTTCGTTGCGTCCGGCTGCCTCTGCATAGATTTCGTGCAGTCGTTTGAGTGCGTCTTTGCCCAACGGACTGAGTGCGCCGGCTTTGTCGGCACGTTCGAGTGTCTCCATCGGGTTGGTGTATTCCGAGTCGCTGATCAGGTAGCGGGAGCCGTGGCGTCCGAAGTGGCTGATGTAGAATGGAGTGTAGCCTTTGGGTGCTTTTGTGTAGTGGTCTGTTGACTCTGGAGCCGGATAGGCATAATACACGCCGGCTGTTTTCTCAGGAGAAGCCAACATTTCCTCCTTTGTGGTCTGTGCCGCTGCTGGCAATGCTGCCGCCAGTGCCACGCAAGCAATCAATAATTGTCTCATAGATAATATAAAAATAGTTGGTTGTTTGTCTTTCGTCTTTTAAGTTGCTTTCTACCAGCCTCCAGAAGCGCCTCCTCCTCCGGTGGAGCCTCCGCCGAAACTTCCTCCGCCTCCGAAGCCACCACCTCTGGAGCCGCCACCCATCGGAAGGATGACCACAGGTGCAGCAGTCTTGGGGATTTCGTAGTAGATTTCCGATTTCTTTCCGCAGTTGCGGCAAATGTATGTGCGCATGCCGTAGCCGCAGCTGGTGGTGTCTGGCTGTGAGAAAATGCGGTCGCTTTCAAGATACGATGTGCGGGCGTGGCATTGCTGACATTCGTTGTATATGGTGCGCTTGTTGGGGAATGGGTACACGTCGACTTCGCCGCACGTGTCGCATAGCCACACATCGTAGTCTATCGATTCGAGCTGTTCTTCAAGATCCTGTGCCGGAGTCAGATATTTGTTGTCTTCGTCTTCCTGCAGTTTGTGCATCTTGGAGTGGCAGTTTGGGCATATACGCCGTCTGTTGCGGCAATAGTGCATTGTGGCGAGCAGCACAATCAGTGCCGGCAGTGCCATGCCGAGAGTGAAGAATGTGGCGCAGATGTACAGCAGTTTGATTTTGTTAAGACGGTTGTAGCGGTCGAAACGGCTTTTGATGCTCGGTGTGAATGCGAGAAAAAGCACATAGAGCAGCAGGATTGCGGCAGCGGAGCCTGCCAGAGACATATAGCCATAGAATGCATTGTAGTTTTCTTGCTTCTCATCGTTCTCGTATTTTGATTTGAGCTCAGCCACAGCTCCTGGGGTGGTGAGCAGAGAGTCGATGCGGGCGACCGCTGAAAGCATACCGCTGTCGTAGTCGCCTTCGCGGAAATGCGGCACCATGTTGTCGCGGATTATGCGTCCGCAGATGATGTCGGGGAGAATGCCCTCGGCTCCGTATCCGTTGCGTATCACGGCTTTGCGTTCTTCTTTGCTGACAAGCACCAGCACGCCGTTGTTGTTGTCCTTCTTTCCGATGCCCCAATGGCGGAACAGTGCCGTTGCATAGTCATCGATGTCGTTGCCGTCGATAGAGTTGACCACCACTGCCACTACTTCAGCCGACGATGACTGCCAAATGTGGGCGATGCTTCGGTTGAGACTGTCGATGGTGGCTTGGCGCAGCACTCCGTCGGGGTTGGACACATATTGGGTCTTGTCGGTCAGGTGCACGTTGGGTATTTCCTCAATGCTGTATGCCATGGCTGCGACCGCAGTCATGGTGATAAGAATTATTGTGGTTGAAAGTCTTCTCAAGTACATAGTTCTGATGTTGTTTATACTGCCGGCAGGCTCAAGCCGTTGAGTTTGCGGAAAAGGTCGAGGGCATAGACGTCGGTCATGCCGGAGATGTGGTCGAGCACTGATTGTATCTTGCCGTAAGTTGTCGGCGAGCTGGTGTCGTATTGGTGTGGTATGCGGCTGAGCAACAGGCGTGAATAGTTCTTTTCAGGAAGCAGCACTGCGTCAATCAGCCGGTCGAGCAGGAACGTGATAATCTGGTTTCCGGCAAGCTCGATGTCGACAACGTCGGGCGAGTTGTAGATTTTTCTCCAAGCCGTGCGTGAGCATTCGGCGTAGCCGTTGCGTGCCACCGGCGATATGTGGTCGATCAGGCATCCCTCAAATTCACCGTTTAGGATGCATTCTTCGTTGTCGACAAACACTTTTGCGCATTCGCCAACCAATTCTCCCACCACACACGACCGAAGGTATGCCACTTTCTCATTGTCGTCGTCGATGTTGTCAAGCACACCGGTTATGTGCCTGCAGCGCTCGGGATTGAAAAATCCGGTGAGCAATGTGGTCACTTCCTCGATGCCTAAGATTTTAAGCTTGTGGGCGTCCTCTATGTCCATCACCTGATAGCAGATGTCGTCGGCAGCCTCCATCAGATATACAAGCGGATGGCGTGCAAACACGTCGGCCGATTTCTCGATGAGCCCGAGCTCGGTGGCAACCATGCGGAAGCAGTCGAGTTCTGACTTGAAAAATCCGAATTTGCCGTGTTTTGGTGTTGTTGTCGACGTGTATGGATATTTTACGATGGCAGCGAGCGATGAATAGGTCATGGCAAGTCCGCCCTCGCGCCGTCCGCGGAATTGGTGGGCGAGCAGGCGGAATGAGTTGGCGTTGCCGTCGAAGTTTACAAAGTCGTTCCACTCGGCTTCGGAGAGCAGAGGCTTAATGGCTTGTCCACGCCCCTCTGAGAAGTATGTCGCTATGGTGCGTTCGCCGGAGTGCCCGAAAGGGGGGTTGCCCATATCGTGGGCAAGGCATGCGGCGCCTACAATTTCAACAATATGGCTGAGCTTCTCGGCGGCGGCAGTGCCTGCATATTTTGGTTGCAGCTGGATATACACCTCGTTGGCGAGCGATTTGCCCACGCTTGACACTTCCAGACTGTGTGTCAGGCGGTTGTGGACAAAGATGCTGCCAGGTAGCGGAAACACTTGCGTCTTGTTCTGCAATCGGCGGAAAGGGGATGAAAAGACAAGCCGGTCAAAGTCGCGCTGGAAATCGCTGCGCGTTTGTGCCGACGAGGTGCGGTAGCGCTCCATTCCGAGCCGCTTGTTGCAGATGAGGCGTTCCCACTGCATTGCTTGTTTCGTGGAATCTGTCATTTACAAATAAACTATTGTTGTTTTGGCAACAATAGTGCAAAATTAGCGATATGCGTGCAATTTTCCAAATTGCATAAAATGAAAAAGTGACGCCTACTTCTCCACTGTGATGCGGATGTCGTATGCCATAAGTTTGTAGCTTATGCTGTAGGGTGTTGCCGGACGGTTGGGCTTGCGTGAGTTTGCATAGTAGAAGGAGTGCTGCTTGTCGAAAGTGCGGATGCTCAGCTGCCGCATTTGCCCGGAAGGAATGTCGCACGGCACTTCATAGGTTGCTTCTTTTATGATTTGTCCGGTCAGTGCGTTTGTATACTGGAACTTCAGCGTCAGGTGTGAAATGAGGAAAGGCGTCTGGTTGTCGACAAAGAACGACTCAAATGCGTCGTTGACCGTCTTCTTGTAGCCCGACAGGATTATTTTGTCGGCAAACGAAGCGGTGTCGTTTTCCGCATTGATTGTCTTCATCAACAATGTCTTTTCCGAGATGCCTGCCACAGGACGTGTGGTGTTGGTTTTGGCCGACGCCAAAAGGGCAATGACTGCAGAGAGTATGATAAACGCTTGACGCATAGTCTTAGAATATTAAGATTTCTTTTTTGTCTTCAATTTTGTGGAGACCGGGTGTTATTTCTGTCGATTTGATTTGAGGGTAAACCCTCACTCCTCCGAACACCGATGGCAGAAAACGCGTCAGGTTTACGGATATATGCATTTTCAGACGTCGTTTTTGGATGAGTATCGATCCGTCGCCCAGTTCTGCCACGCATTCCACAGGAGATGTCAGCCTGTCACCGTCGACCACAGAGTAGAGCCACATTCGCATCTTTGATTTGTTTGCCGTTGTGGTCAGATAGCCGATTACGGTGCCGCAGTCGATGGCTTCGTTTTCCGCCTCTACGGCAATAAGCTGATAGTTGAATTCCGATGATTTCCTGATTGCCACCACCATTTGTTCCTCTGGATAGTTCCATAGTCCGGTCAGGTTGTCGGTCGTTCCGTCGAGGATTCTGCGCGTGGCGTCGATGCGCGAGGCATAGCCCGGCAGCACCGTCGCTGTGTCGGGGATTTCAATTGCCGCTGCGCTTTGGAAGCAGGCAATGAATGTAGCCAGTATGCAGGCGGCAGCGAGGCGCATTTATCGGAATTTATATTGAAGGCCGAAACTGAACACTTCCTTGAATTGCCAATGAGAATTGTTGCTGTCGGAAAGCTTCTGTGAGTCGTCGAAGCGCACGTGGGCATAAATCTGCGTTGACAGGAATTTGTTGATTGAGAAGCTCAGAGTGGTTTCCCAGTCGCCTTGCAGATACGAATAGTCGGAGAACGCGAATATGCGCGAGCTGAGCGAGATGTTGCGGGTCATTGCCCATCCGAATTTCACTTCACCGCTCGAACCGACCTGATGCTCTAATTTGTCGGGGTGGAGCATTTCGCCGTTGTCGTCGAGCAGCTTGTAGTTGGCGCGCCACATTTTCATATTGTAGGAAAGTGGCGACAGCGAGGCGTCGAACGCCACGTTGCCACGTTTGTTCTTTGTGCTGTATGCCATACCGATACCGGCGTTGAGTTCGCCCGGAGTGAGCAGCGACGCCGTCATCTTCCACGTGTTGGTCTGGAAGTTTTGCAGCAGCTGTGTCTTGAACTGCATGTTCATGCTGTAGTAGAACTTTTTGGTAGCCTTGACACCGAACTGCAGGTTCAATTGAAACAAATCCTCATTGATGTTGTAGCCTCTCAGCTCGTCGGCGGGAGCCGAGTTGACGCCGAGTTTGTATTGCGTGGTCAGGTCAAACAGCAAGCGAGGGTGCAGTGTTTGGTTCAGTTTTAAATTGTACCACAGATGAGCCAGAAGGTTGATGTTTTTTTCGCCGCCTTGATACCAGTTGTCGGTCATATACGCTTGTGAGAACTGTAGCGTGGCGTCGAAGGCGTGTATCCAGTTTTTGCGTTTCAAATCATGCTCGGGAGCGGCTTCCGGAACTTCAAGTTTGCGCACCTCGATGGTAAGGATGTTTTTCTTCACGTCGAGTTTCGCCTCATATTGTTTCGGAGGCTCGGGCAGCATGCTCAGGTTGTAGGGGACGAGCCATGGCGATTCCACGGCGAGACGTTGCAGATGCTCGTTCTCGAAGCGGTTTCGCCAAGAGAGGTTTTCAATCCATTCATTGTCGATTTCTATTGTCGGCATTTCGTGTTTTGTCAGCGATGCGACAGTGTCGGGCTGTTCCAGAGCCATCGGCTGTATCATCTTGTATGACGTGAACACCACTGGCAGAAACATGATGTTTGGACGGTTGATGTCGGAGAGGGCGGCGATGGAGTCGGCGGTGTGAAGAAGAGATTCCGAATTGTCCACAGCGACGATTTTGCATTCGGGTGTTGTCCCTTTCTTCAACTTATTTGCCAGAGAGCGGCTGTTGAAATAGTTTTGGGCGGATGCTGTGACAGCCATTGCAGCCAGCAGCGTGAAGGACAGTGCGTATTTTAATATTCTCATTGTTTTGGATTGTCGTTTTTTTGTTTGTCAAGCACTTCGAGTGCCTTTTCAATATCGCGGCGGAAAACGAATATACGGGTCATTCCCAAAGACGTCCCTGGCATGGCGAACACTGTCGACAGCGTTTCGCCAACTATTTCCGAAGGTATGCCGTATTCATCCAGCACGCCCTTGACTATGTGGGCGTCGGGGATTGGCATAGAGCCTAAAAGAATCAAATCATCGGGTTTGTTCATATCGCAGATATTTTTATGCAAAGATAATGCAAATTGAATGCATAATATCAAGCTTGCTCAATTTTCTTTCCCGAAGCGCCGCCTATTTTATCACGAGTTGGTGTCCAGAATAGCATATCATAAACAACTCCGCTCGCATAATATGTTTGCAGGCGGAGTTGTCTATGTCGTTGATGTAATAAACCTGTCGGCTCTTATTTTATGCCGTTGCGGTCGAGCGCGCGGCGATAGCGTGCGGCGTTTTGCTGATGTTCGGCATACGAAGCTGAGAAATTGTGGCTTCCGGAGAAATCCTCCTTTGCACACATATAGATATAATTGTTCTGAGGCGCGTTGAGCACAGCGTCGAGTGTTGATTTCTCAGGCATTCTGATAGGACCCGGCGGCAATCCCTCCACGAAGTAGGTGTTGTAGGGCGACTGCGTTTTTATATGCTCCAGCGTGATGCGTCGCAGGGTCGGGTCGCCGACTGCAAACTTGGCGGTCGGGTCGCTTTGCAGTTTCATGCCTTTCTCAAGACGGTTGAGGTATAGCCGCGCTATGGTGGCTTTTTCCGGTTTATAGGCGGTTTCGGAGTCGACGATTGATGCCAATGTTGACACCTCCACCTTGGTCAGACCCAATTTCTGAGCCTTCTTTTCGCGGTCGGTTGTCCAGAAAGCCTTGTATGCCGAGTTCAGTTTGTTTAGCAGATTGTCGGCTGTTATCGACCAGTAGACTTCATAGGTGTCGGGGATGCACATTGCTGGGATTGTTTGCTGGTTGAATCCGAGCGACTGGCAATAAGTGCTGTCGGTCATCAGTTTCAGCAGGTCGTCTTTTTTGAGAGCCAGTTGCTTCGACGCATTTTCAGCAAATTCATCCACCGTGCGCACATTGTTGAATGTGAATTTAATTGGAGTCTGCGCCCCCGACGACAGTGCCTTCCACAATGACAGTGCGCTCATTCCTTTTTCCACCTTGTACGCACCGATGCGTGTCGACGGGTCGATGTCGCGCACGGCAGTCAGCAATTCCACTTTGTCGGCAATGCTTTTCCCGAATCGTGCGGCGATGGTGTCAGTCAGTTGCTCTTTTGTCATTTCCGGACGCACATACAGCATTCCATCCCGCTCGGCGCTTGCCGTCAGCAGAGAAATCAGCAATGCCGCGCCTGCCATGATGATGACAAGCGCGACAATGAGTGCGATAAATTTTTTACGTTTCGTTTGTTCTGACTTTTTCAGAGTCTTTTTCTTCTTCATATTTCAAATATAGTAATAACCTAAATTCCGTAGCACAGAATCGTATAGTAGCGCGGATATCCTCCGTCTGATGTCATATGGTTGTAGGCAAGCGACACGTAGTGGCTGCCGTTGCGGTCATACCAAGTGACTGTTTTCTCTCCGTTGCGGTATTTTTGCGTTGCCGGCAATCCGTATTGGCTGCATATTTGCGAATATAGATTGTCGAAGCGCGAAGAGTCGTAGCCATAGGTCGACTGATAAAGTCTGGCAGACTGCATTCGTCCGCTTGAATCGTAGATAACAACACCGTCGTCCCACGAATAGTTCATCTCATAGACATTTCTCAGATAAACCTCGTTGTTGTTGTAGCCGTCGATGTAGTATCCGTCTCTGCGCAGATTGTCGATGCTGATGTTGATACTGATGCCGAACGGAAGTCCGAACACGGCGGTCAACATAGGTGCGGTAGGACATGGTCTGAACGCAGGCGGCGGCACTGGACGCGGGGCTGGCCGTACTATAGGCCGGTATGGACGTGGCGGCGGTGGCGTTGGATGAAATCCGTGGTGATGGTTTGTCGAGCCTGGATTGCCAGGGCGTCCTGGATGCCAGGGATTTCCAGGATTCCCCGGATGTCCGTGGTGGCTGCTGTTCGGACGGTCA
>UMGG01026668.1_pt1 | contig 176107 bp, 262 predicted proteins | sample 1965211 | NCBI WGS metagenome assembly UMGG01 (sample SAMEA4836064, study PRJEB28245) | human gut metagenome | biome: gut microbiome; material: fecal sample | place: Denmark | collected 2008 | reverse complement strand
GACTTCAGCATACCTTAACTCCGCTTCAACATCCAATCCACCGCTCTTGCTCATCCCTTTTGGACTTCCTCGTGCCGTATCTCCGCTTCAACGTCCAATCCACCGTGTATCCACCTCTCCCACAAAAGGGAGTCGAATTCTTCGCTCCGCTCCGGTCGGCGCAAAGCCGAGGTCCACCGGACCTCGTGCGCCCCTGTCCAAAAAACCGGCTACGCCATGTTTTATCCATTAATATGACTCCCCTCTGGTCCATAGGAAAAAGGGAGCGAAGAAGCTCACGCTTCCTCACTCCCTTTTTCCTATGGACCAGAGGGGAGTCGAACCTTTCGTCAAACTCTTGTATCCCTTGATTTTACTGGCTTCCCAATGTATTATTTTGTTTTGACGACACTTTGACGACACTATTTAGCAAACTTTTACCATATTCATTGCTATTGCTTCTTGCTCTTTAATTACATGAATATACTTATTATATGTGATGGTTATGTTAGCATGTCCTAGTAGCTTGCTTACAACTTCAATTCCAACACCATTTCTTAATAATGTTGAGCCAAATGTGTGTCTTAAAGTGTGTAATGTTATATGTTCGTCCGATTTAATATTTCGTGTTAATCTATCAAGACTACGTTGAAGATTTCTTGCACATTGTCTTGTATTATTTTTACAACAACAAAAATAATCACTATTTATGTTGTTTCTTATGTCGTATTGTTTTAGTTCTTGAATATAATGTAAAGTATTTTCGTTAAGTTTTAGATATCTTTCACCTGCGACAGTTTTTGTGGAATTTTTTAAAGCTAAACTCTGTTTTTTGCATTGCGAATCTAATGCAACTTTTGTCTGTATTGTTTTATTAATTTTAACTATATTATTTTTAAAATTAAAATCATTCCATGTTAATGCAAGTACCTCGCCTGTTCGCAACCCTAGATTCAACATAATAATTAAAACTAAGAAGTCTCTTCCTTTATATTCATCTATCGTTTTGTATTTGGATACAGCTTCTTTTTTAAATTGCTCTAGCTGCTTATCTGTTAATGAAAACTGTTCTTTAGTTTTAACAATAAGATAACTTTCTGTTGGTAACTTAATGTCACTACATGGATTATTAAATATAATTTTTTCTTTAATTGCTGTTTCGAAACATGGGTTTAATAACTGTATGATTTTTTTTAATCCAGATAAAGCTAATGGTTTTTTCCCTGATTTTAATGGAGGATTGGCAAATTCCTTAATAAAAGCATCTATATCTTGTGATGTAATATCACAGATATATTTATTGCCGATATAAGGTTTAATTTGATGTTGATAAACACTGTATAACCTAGTGTAACTAGAGCCTTCAATTGTTCCAAATTTATAATTACTTAGCCAATATTCCACATAATCATTTAACCTGATTTTTTTTGTTTCTTTAAATCCATTATTGATTTTTTGAAGATAGGATTTGACCTTGTTTTTTACTTCTACTTTTGTATTACCATAAAAGCTTTTTCTAATACCATTTATTGTAATTTTAGCCTCAAACCTATCATCTTTTCGTTGCATTATATTCATATTATTAATAGTTGCCGATATATTGATACTATTTATAATTATCACACCTTTCTTTTACATCAATATAAGGGCAGTACAATTATGACTTAATCATAATATGTCTGCCCTATTTTTTCAATGATTAATAATATATTTCTTCATTGATATGTTCCTTGATCCATTCTTCCAATATAGAAAATGTCGTTATATAATCATTGCCAATTTTCATTAGTGGGAGTTCTCCTGATTTGATTAATTGTTTTATCTTGGTTTTTCCGAATGGAAGAATGTCATATAAATCCTTTTGGCTTAAAACCTTATTTTCCATATTTATGCCTTTCCCGAACTACCGAAGCCACCATTTCCTCTAATTGTATCACTGAGATTTTCTTTCACCTTAAATCCAAACTGTTCTACTGGCTGAATAACAATCTGTGCAATTCTATCACCTTCAGATACAATTCTTGTCTCATTGCTCTGATTATATAGTGCAACCATAATATTACCTCGATAGTCTGAATCAATCACCCCGACCTTATTAGCAGGAGCTAAACCCTGTTTACAAGCTAGTCCACTTCTGGCATAAATAAGACCGACATATCCATTGGGTATTTCCATTACAATTCCTGTGTCAATAAAAGCTGTTTCACCAGGAAGAATTTCCACCCTATTTTCTTCGTTATGTATTACTGCATATAAGTCTGCACCTGCTGCAAATTCACTACCATATGTAGGAATCTTTGCATTCTCATCTGTTTTCTTAATATTAATTATTTTCATACGCTTTTAAAATTCCTTTCTTTATAAGTTTTATAATCTCTGTATTGATATTCTCTGTTATTACCCTATTCACTTCACTATTTGTTTCATTGTAATATGGATAGTATGTAGAGCCTCCTGATTGAATATCATAAGTAAAAATATTCTCTTCCATATTTATATAAAAATACGCATATATGGTTGTTTTATCGTTCCATTTATATATAGGAATATATAATCTATAATCACCATTTTCCTTATATCTAAATCCATAATCAAGTAACTTATTTTTGGTTACAGACTTATTCACTTTAATTCTTCTTACTTCACCCATCGTTACATCTCCTTAATTTCATCTTTAAGATACTTGAGATATTCGTCCCATTTGCCAATCATGTAGATATATTCCTTACCCTTGACACATTTGAGTCTCATATCTGCTTTAATATTCTCCCACGGAGTCTTCTTTGTAATCAAAGTTTGTAAATAAGAATGTGTCATTCTACTTAGGGTTAAAAGCTTCTCAGGAGGAATTTTAGACACGATTTCTTTGTACTGTGTCAATTTACCATCTGGGATTTTAAAGTCTTTATTTCGGGGTAAATTCTTTGGTGAAAATGGGCTTATAGACGCACCACTTGTTCTTGGTTTTAGTAAAGGAATAACCTTGTCTGAATTGACATATTTGAACTTAAATAGAATTTCAGAATCCGTTTCTTCAATATCAAATATAAGAGACGGTTCAGATTGCTGAATTGTTTTAATAATATTATGTCCTCTTATTAAAGAAGGAATATATGCTTGTAAAGTATTATGTCCATAATAGAATACCTTGTTACCATATTGACAAGATATATAACAATCAATATCTTCTAATGTGCCATTGAGCTTACGATTAAAATCGTTTGTATCTTTATTTACAGGACATAAGATTCTATATTTTCCTTTAAACTTATCGTATAAATATCCTATAGTTGTTCACCTCTCTTATTAATACTCCTCATATTCTTGTTCATCACTTATTTTAGGAGCGTTCTTTTCTGCTTCCAAAACAGTATCTAAACACTCTTGTCTTGTTTTAAATATTGTTTTATCCAATTTATTGTAAGAAAATAGATAAGCATGTTTATCACGCTTATCTGTCCCAACGAAGTAATCATCTCTAACTGTCCTTACATATAGGTCACATACTTCATATATTCCTACTGGCTTAAGCATTCGAGCATAATAGACCATTTTACCTTTTTGAATATCTGTTTTGTTCATTATTCTTCCTTACCACCATTTTTTACAAATTCTAAGGCATTATAAATACCTGCTGCATATCCTTTAATACGATCAAACTGAAAAGGATTTTCTTTAACAGCTCTTTCCTCTACATCTTCGGCAAGCTTTAACTCTTTTTTTAATCTTTTTATAATTCTTTTATGGCTTTCAAGTGACTGTATTGCTGATTCAATAGCTTCAATATGTTCACCTGTAGTTCCTTGTATATAACATAAATCGCAGTTGTCACACTTCTTATTATTACAATCTTCATGAATACCCTTAACCTGTCTTTTCTGGCATTTAAGATATGCTTTTAATTTTTCTAACGCTTTTTTATTATTCATAATTATTCCTTACTCTTAAATTAATTACAATATAAAACCAATTTGTTCTGAGCGAGAGATTGCTTTATATCAATCACTCGTTGGTTTTTTGAACCTCTGAATTTTAATGATAGGTCTTTCTGCTCATCTATATATTCTCCATCAACGAGTACATCTACATTGGAAATTATCTCCCATCGTGTAAGCCACTCATCTGCATTTGCTGCAAATGGAGTATATTTATATTCATTATATTTGGAATTTAAAAGATCAAAATTATATCCTGTATACAACCAGATAGTTTTCTCAGGAAAAGAATTACGGATTAGTTTGATTAGAGATAAGATTTCATCGAGATTCTGTTCAGCTAAACACTCACCACCAAGGAAAGATATTCGCTTAATATATGGTCTATCAATAAGTTTTATGAATTTGTCTTTTGTTTTTTCTGTCCATTCCTTACCGCCATTAAAGTCCCATGTATCAGAATTAAAACAACCAAAACAGTGAAATGAACAACCTTGAACGAAGAGGGAGACTCCTACTCCCTCTCCATTTGAAATATCAAGGTTACGCATACTTGAATATCTCATATTATTCCTCCTCAATGTCGTCAAGATGTGGTACTCTATCATGAATATCACCAAGTCTACCTTGATTCCATCCATTACGTGCCGTGCCTTTGTATCCACAAGTTCTACGAGTAATATCCATAGTTCTTACATCTCTATTACCACAATTAGGACACTCCCAAATCAACTTACCACCTTCATCAATAAGCTTGATTTCTTTGCTCCATCCACATTTCTGACAATAATCACTCTTAGTATTTAATTCAGCATACATATTATTGTTATAAATGAATTTCATTACTTCAAGTACAGCAGGAATATTATTCTCCATATTTGGACACTCGATATATGAAATACTTCCACCTGGACTTAATCTTTGGAATTTAGCTTCAATACGAAGCTTCGCAAAGGCATCAATATGTATAAATACTGGGATATGATAAGAATTTGTGATGTATGTACGATCTGTAACTCCTTCAATAATACCAAATCTCTCTTTAAGTTTTTTTGCAAACTTTTCCGTAGTCGCCTCCAATGGAGTTCCGTATAAGCTGTAATCAATATTTTCATCTATTTTCCATTGAGAGCATTTATCATTCAATGCTTGCATTACTTCAAGACCGAATTTTTCTCCAATACCTTCATCACAATGATAATGTCCAGTCATATACTTAACACATTCAGCAAGTCCTGCATAACCAAGGGATAAAGTTGAATAGCCACCAAAAAGTAGTTTATCAATAGGTTCACCCTTTTTAAGTCTTGCAAACGCTCCGTGTTGCCAAAGAATAGGAGCAACATCTGACTTTGTTCCACGTAATCTCTGATGTCTAATCTTTAATGCTTTATGACATAACTCTGTACGTTCATCAAATATACGCCAAAATTCATTGAAATCTCCACCTGATGATAATGCAATATCTGGTAATGATACAGTTACAACACCAGAATTGAAACGTCCATAAAATTTTGGTTTACCATTTTCATCATGCCATACTGTTAAAGCACTTCTACATCCCATTACAGGATAACAGTTACCATCTTTCATCTCTTTCATAATTTTTTCTGAGATATAATCAGGAGTTAATCTTTTCATAGAACATTTAGCTGCCATCTCAGTAAGATACCAATACTTATCTTCTTCATGAATATTGTCCTCCTGAAGAACATAAATAACTTTTGGAAATGCAGGTGTGATATAGACACCTTCTTCATTCTTTACACCAAGATAACTCTGACGAAGTTCCTCTTCGATTAACATTGCCAAATCATCTTTTTCTCTCTGATTATGTGCTTCATTGAGATACATAAATAATGTAATAAATGGAGCTTGCACTCCGTCCGCATATTTCTATGCAGAGTGGACTATCTCTTCTATTTCAGTCTTGCGCTTGGAAGATGTGCCTATCTCATCTTCTACTGGGCTACACTCATCACCCATAGTCTCTACATTTTCACTTTGCTTATAAAATATCTTCATTCCAACTAGATCCTTTAGTTTATTCTTATGATAAGGATTAAAACCAATATCATTTTTACTGTTTCTAATTATTTCTTTTAACATGTTATAATCGGGTTTATAATTATAATGTTCTTTTAGAAATTTTCTTAAAGATTTAAAGTTTTCAAATTCAAAATATTGTCCATCTATTTCCAAAATACATTCTTTGTATAAATATGATTGATTCTTCTTATGATTTTTATAATATTCTTTTAATCTACTACTTTGTTCTTCTCTTAATTGCTGATTCGACCAACTTCTTTTTATTTTTTCAGATTGCTTGTTGCGCTCAGATTCGTTAGAATATCTTTTTTTCATTCTAAGAGATGCTTTATTTCTAAATTCAGACGAATTACATCTTTTTCGGTTAATATTTGTCATCGTTTTCACAAATGCTTCTTTTTCATTTTCTGTTTTATTTGAAAATGTATCTCCACCATTTCCTCCGATTGCAATGTTATATAATAGCTTACCGAATTTATTTCGATAAAAATCTATATATTCAATTTCTTTGTTATTTAATTCGTCTTCATCATTTGCAATATATAATATTTCATTTTTGAAATTATCTATACCATATTTTGCTATTGCTTGTAACAATATTTTTCCACTTCCATAATATGATTTGTCATATATATCTGATTTATGTTTCCCGATGTACATTCTATTGTTTAATAAATTTGTTGTTAAATAAATATATCCATACATAAATACCTCCAATATGAGATATTTTTATATAACAAAGTGCTTAACACGGTATTGCCTTATCCTTGTTATAGGACTTAGGTTCTCTTACCACTTACTATTATTTCAGTTGACCGTTAGCCTGTTTTTAACAGACACCCTTTGGCAAGGTTCACAAGATTTTATAACAGCCATAGCATTAACCGTTAGTTGTCATGAGCGTTGTGATTTGATACTGAATTGTCTGAATACCTTTTTCAATCTCTTTTTTCAAGCGTTCTTCCGCAATTTTATTAATTACGTTCTCTAATTCTTTTCCTTCTAAAAAAGTATTAGCAATGTCACATAACTCATGTTCTACTTCTTTTTTAATTTTCTGTCTTGAAATATCTACGAATGGAGCAAGATGTGCTAAAGAAATACTCTGCCCTCCATACTGACTTGAAGCGACCTGTGCGATAATTTGTGTTGCAACTGTACATGCTGTAGAAAAACTATGTGGTTTTTCAATCAATGTTTCGCTAATTACTGTACCGTTTTGTAACATATCCTCAAGATTAATAAGACAGCAGTTGTTCATATACTGAATAAGATAATCAAGATCGTGTACATGAATCAATCCATCATCATGAGCTTGTACTATCTCAGGTGGTAGGATATACCTTCTTGATGCATCCTTACTTACAATTCCTGCTAAATAATCTCTCTGCGTTGTATTAAGTCTTGGGTTTTTATTAGAGTTTTCGTTATTCCAATAGTCACTTTCTCCGCTCAACAATTCTGTGATTTCTGTATCAATTGTATTCTCGTTTTCTCTCTGAAACTCACGAATACTTCTATATCCCTCATATGCTTTTGCAGTAAGTCTCTGCTTCTTAGTAATCAATTTATCATAAACCATTGATTCAATATCAGAGATACTTACTTCGTCTTTATCCTTACAGTCTTCTTCAATCTCGTTTGCAATGTCTTCTGCAATCTTTTGTTTTACAATACCTGAACCATTTTTCATTGCTTTAAGAATTGCAGTTGAAATCTTAGACTTATCAAAATCAACTTCTGAACAATCTCTTTTAATTACCTTCAATATTTATTCCTCCTCAAATCCAATAACATTACCATCATTAATAACGACTCTTGTATTCTTACATTCAAACAATTCAATGCAATCACCAGTAGTAATATTATCCATGTTAATTTCTGTAGTCTCTCTTAACATAATTAATCCTCCAATTCTGCTTTATAAAGCTGGTATATCATATTCCAATCCCAACAATGTTTATCATTCCATTCCTTATTCCAAGGATAAATCTCGCCAAAACAAATCTTTGTATCAGCATTAGAAGTCTCAAGATTATGTGCAGAATCATCAATAAATAAGCCACCACTCATATCTATATGAGATTTATCATTATATTCTTTGAAATTAACTCCAATAAACTGACAAAACGGAAGGTGTTCTTTACACCATCTTTCCTTTGCTTTAAGATTAGGACTATAACCAGAAGAGACAATAATTATTTCATTATGTAATGCAAATTTTCTTAGTGTTTCATAAGCTTGTGGCATGAACTTTAACCTATCAAAGAATCGTTGCTGATTGAAATATGTATTTATATATTCTCTACTTGCACAGTTAAGTTCTTCAAAATCCCAAGTCTTAATCTGTTCTGGAAGAATATACTTATAATCGCTGTAATACTTAAAGTCCTCATTGTATAAATCACATATTGCAGCAATTGTATTTACAATAACTCCATCAAAATCGCAATAAAGTTTTATATGTCATCACCCCAATCTAATAATATATTTGGACATTCATTATTCTTATCCAATTTATAATTCTCTCTTAGAATTAACACATTATATGGAATATTCTTGTAATACCTTACACATTCCATATAAGGACAAGTCCTATTACTACAATAGATCTTGTCCTTCTTCTGATTTTTCTCTGTTATTCTTTTCTTTGATTTCATCTAACTCCTTGCATATTAAGGCTGTCTCAAAAGCTGTTCTATTTTCGTTATGTACAATATAATCAACTTTTTTAGATATATGTCTAAAATCCTTTTTATCAGCCTTATATCTTCTCTTAGACTCAGCTCTGTCAACATCTCTATTTAACATTCTTCGCTTAATTTCTCTATTAGATACTTCAAGATAAATAACAGTTACATTCTCATTAATCTTACTTCTTACTTTATCTAAAGCATCAGGCGTAAGAATAATTACAGAATGTGACTTATTATAATCTTCAAGTAAAGAACCATAATACCAAGCTCCTGAGACGGTTTCGTATATTCTGTATTCTGCAAAACTACCACAATCAATCTTGGTTAAGAAATTCATCTTGTCTAAAAAATGATATTCTCTTCCATTAATCTCTCCTGGTCTTGGTGGTCTTGTAGTACAGGTTACAATCTTGTTGTAACCCATCTTCGTTAATTCCTTAACCACCGTATCTTTTCCAGAACAAGATTTGCCTACCAATATAATCATATCTTTTCAAATCCTTTCATATCATTAACAAATCTTTTTACCACCAATGAATCATCACAATATAGACACACATTGATTGGTTCAAGTAGATTTAAGGAAAATATTGCCATTATTGATTTGGCATTGACTTCATACCTGTGTGACTTAATTGTTATTTCTTCATCATATTTCGTAACTATTTCAACAAAATTTTTAACTCGTTGAATAGTGTCTAAAGTAATAACCGCTGTTGTCTCTAACATAGTTACTCCCTTTCATCTTTCATAAATTCTTATATAAGCTATTTCACCTTCAAATCCAGCTATCTTAGATACATCTCCTGTATTACCCCAACGATTTGAGATATTAGGAATAAGTGTGTTTGTATGTACTACAAACTCAACAATTGAACCATTTGCAACTGTATACTGGTTAAGAGAATCTGTATGTTCATCATCTTTAACATCAGCTAAGACACATGGAATAACTTCTCCGCTCTCTAAGACAATATCAAACTCAGTTCCTATATCAGTTGAGTAGAATGAACCTAAAGCACAAGCATATCTATTACCAATCATATATATTCCCGTGTTATAATCAAGAAGAAATGTTGATTTCATAGCATATTGCTTTGAGCTTTTATCCTTAATAGTTTCAGCGTCCATATAAGATTTAAAGGGCTTATTATCTGGAACAGGATAATCTGTATATTTTTCCAAATATTCTTCAATTTCGCTCTCTAAACTCTCATATTCCCTAGCGATAATTTGTTCCATAGCTTCTTTTTCTTCTAACTCTTTTCGAGTCTTTTCTTTTTCAAGATTCTTCTTTAAATCAGTAAATACTCTTGAATATATGTACTGACCTTCCTGTGCTGCTTTAGCAGTTTGTATGTTATTTTGTCCCCACAAGGGGACTATACAAGTTAAAGCTGAAGCAGTTAATAGCGATCCTGCTACTAATCTTCTTACCTTACTTATCTTTATCACCTGCTTTCTTAGTATGAGATTGATTAATCTCAATAGAATATTCTCTGAATTACTGAATCATTTTTAAAAAATCTTCTTCTGAAATAATTGGGATATTAAGCGATTTTGCTTTCTGATTTTTAGACGATGTGGAATTTATATCATTATTAATAAGATAAGATGTTTTAGAACTTACAGAACCTACAACTGTGCCACCATGAATAACTATATCAGCTTTTAATTCATCACGATTTTTATAATGATTAACTGAACCAGTTACAACAAATGTTTTACCTTGTAATGTTTTTGGAGTTTCACCTAAGACTATAGGTGATTCAAATTTAAACTCTTTTGTTAGTTCAAATATTTCTGAACAATGTATATTGAAATACGAATTTAAAGAATTTATAAGGCTATCTCCTATACCTGATATACTTCTAAAATGTTCTGCACCATCAGTAATCATAATTTGCATAAAATTACCTATACTTGAAGTATTCTCTATTGTACAATTTTCAGCAATATCCTGACTTGCTGACTTACCGAGTAATGGAATTGATAAACTGTAAAGAAAACGATCAAGAGTTGTTTTACGAGATTTCTCAATAGAGTTAAGAAGTTTTTCAACAGATTTTTTACCAAATCCATCTATGGTTTTCATATCGTTTTCATGATTTGATAAATGATAAATATCCTTAATGGAATTTAACCAACCAAGATTAATAAATTTTTCTATCGTAGATTCTGAAAGATTTTCTATGTCCAACGCATTTCGACTTGCTGCATGAACAAGTCTACCTAAAAGTTTACCTTTACAATCTGGATTCTCACATATAAGTACCTCAGAGTCGTTCTCTTTAATAATTCTTGTAGGCTGACCGCAAATAGGACATTTGCTAGGAATATTAAAATTACCACTCTTGTCAATACTGTCATGCACTTTAGGAATAACCATATTAGAACGGTAGACTCTAATTCTATCTCCTATTCCAAGCATCATATCTTTAATATATGTAATGTTGTGAAGCGTTGCTCTTGTAGTAATTGCTCCATTTAAGTCAACTGGCTCGAAGATTGCCACAGGATTAACCAAACCCGTCTTTGAAGTATTCCATTCAATATCTGTAAGAACAGTTTCAAATAATTCATCTTCATACTTATAAGCCTTAGAATGTCTAAAATATTTATCCGTTCTTCCCATAGATTCAGCAATTTTATAATCATCAACTGCCATAACAGCTCCATCATAAGGTATATTATGAAAATCAGCTTCATATCTTAAATCTTCAAGCATTTTGGAGAGATTTTCTTTGTCTGAAGAATTATTTGAATAACTCCACATTGGGACAATTTCAAATCCATTACTTTCTGCTCTTTTCAAATCAAAGAAAACTGACTTATGCTCAAATCCTTTGATAACTCTCCAAGCCACAAATCTCATATTTCTACTTGCAACTTCTTTGCTATCAAGCAACTGTAATGAACCAGATACGAGATTCCTTGGATGTTTATACTTCTTATCTTCTGGAAGTTTATCATTAATCTCTCTGAAAGTGTCCCATCCGATAATTGTTTCTCCATCAATGATAAGTTCGTCTTTATATGGAATTTCCTTTGGTACATTCTTCATTGTCAAAACATTCTGAAGGCATTCTGTACCTGCTACTCCGTCACCTCTAGTTTCTGCACCAATTAATTCTCCATTAATATAATGAAGTGAGGTGGTTAAACCATCACACTTTACAGATAAAAAGCCATTTTTATCTCCAAGAAACTCAATTAATTCATCAACAGATTTTGTTTTATCAAGAGAAAGCATTAAATGATTATGCTTTACTTCTTTTAGTTCATCGGCAACTAGATAACCGACATTATGTGTTGGACTATTAGATAATACAATACCCGTTTCTTCTTCCCATTGTTTGAGTTCTTCTATTTTCTTATCAAATTCATAATCACTCATAATAGGTTGTCCAGTATTGTAATAAGCCTCTGATGCTCTGTTGAGTTCTCTAACTCTGGCTGCAATATCGAATTTATTCATTCATATCCTCCTATTTTTTCTTATACCACCTCTTATATAACCTCTGTCCACACCTATCACAATAATTTTGTCGAGGTACGCAATTATCAACCACATAATTACACATAGGACAATAACATTTATCATATCCAAGCAGTTTTCTCATTGGTTTATTTTTCTTTTTTAATTCCTTATATTCCTTATATTCTTTTTCCGAAATAATATAAAAAGATGCCATAGTAATCACATCTCCCTCTCTGGTTTTCTTCCACATGATTTAGCTTCGGTACAATATCCAACCTCGTCACATTTTGCATGAAAAAGATTATCTACAATCCACTTCCATTCATCTGAATATCCTCTTAAAGCATTGCAAATGTCTTTGAATAACTCTCTGTATTCCCAATAAGCACGACTGCACATACGTTGCCTACTCATATCAACAAGATTTCTAAGATTACGCTTGTCTACCATTTTTGATGAATATGCTAATGGTAACGCCATAGTTGCATCTTCTACTGGTACTCCATTGTCAATCATTGTTTTTATGGTTCTGTTGATAGTATCCATTAATGCCTTCCATACAGGATAATATCCGTTTTTATCAATAGAACTTGGAGTAGTATATGTAAAACCATCACCTTTTGAATAATCAATATATCTTGTACTTGCCTGTAATCTTGTTGGTGCTCCACCAATATGTGTATAATATTCTCTTAAAACTTTAGCGGAATATCCATCAATAATCATTTCTACATTGACATATTCCATAACACGTCCATGCCCTGACTTAATACAGTCTAATCCACGCTTATAATTCTTTTCATTGTCAGAAACATTTGCTCCCCAACACACCCCTGCCCTTTGCCCCATTAATGTAATAGGATTCTTAGTTGTTTCTGATAAAATTGTAATTGTTCCCATAATATTATTTCTCCTTAAATGACCAACAGTAATCAACGAATCTATTAAAATTCAACATTACCTGATCATGTATATCAATCTTAACTTCAGCTTCTTCTTTATTTCTACCAACCCAAGGTGATATAACTATTTCATATTCACATTTTGACCAAAACCAATACATGAGTTCTTTTCTTAGTTTTTCCTTGAATTCTATCTTATCAATTTTACTATGAATTAATTTCTGAATCTCTTCATTAAACCTATAATGTCTAAATATGTTGTATGTAATAATTTCATTTCTGTTGAAGTCATGAAAATATACATTCCATTCCATGTATTCACCTACTTCCTTAATAACTTCTTAGTATTATCCACTTTAACCAATTGGGCATACTGGAATTCATTATCAAATTGAAAATCATTTTACTCATACATAAGCTGATAAATATGCCTAAAATAAGTAAGATGATAATAATTATCAGTAATAATTTCTTATTCATTTTTACACCTCTCCCACATAGATAACTATATGAGGAATAATTTCACCACCAACTTTAGGGAATACGACACTAAAACTATTTATGTAGTAATCTTCTCCTTCTGTATCAACAATATCTTCCGTATTGATTGTTATTGGTATGTCATTTTCTTTCATATAATTAAGTGTTTTTATTAATTCACTTATATTATCTATGTCAACATATCCTTTAAGTTTATACCCTTCATAATTATCACTGAATGATATTATTCTTATCTGCAAGTAATATACCTCCTGATTATTTATTCTCTTTTTACTTGTGAAACAATGAGCGAATTGCTCTAAGAAATGCAACAAAAATTGTATAGAAATCGTAGTAATGAAAAATGGATTCTTGTTGTATTAATTTCTCCAAGGATCATGTTTACTTAAAACTTGTCTTATTTCATTAATCATGTCATTCATATATCCATCAGACTTAGCTTTAATATAATCTTTTACTGAATCAACGTCTAAGCCTATATCAATTACATCATTATGATAAGGTTCACCAGTTAAATATTCTCCAAAACTAATTTCATCAAATGGAACATCATAACATTCGCCTGAGTCTCCATCTACGCAGCTAAAAGTCAGCTCTGTATTTTCGTCATATCCAATTTCATTCAATTTATTAATCAGATTTACTACTTTCATTTTTACCTCCTTAATTTTCACAAGAATCTACCGCTTAATTGTTCTTTTTACTCTTTAACTTATTGAATATTTTTGAAAGATATTTCTTCTGCCATTTTGAAAAATTAACATTATACATTTTTTCAAATAGTTCTACACCATCTCTTTCAAACATTCTTTGATAAGACCATAATTTATCTTTTGCGTTTACATTCTTGTTATCTTTAAAATCATCACGCATTACTACTCCATCTTCACGAATAATTTTTATTTTTGAATTTGGACAACTCATGCAATCGTCTACATAACATAATCCAAACGGATCATATTCTGCACATTTTTTCTGGTCACAAATTTTTATAATTAGCTTATATTCTGTAATTGCTCTATCGTCCATCACATATAACCTCCCAATCTTCCAAAGAAACTGTCGTTTATTTATTTTGTTTCGTATTTAGCTTTTAATCTTTCTAATTCTGCAAGTTCTTTTTGTTTAATTTCTTCTTCTTTTCTTATTCTCTCTTTTTCTTTGAATGGTGCTACGAATTTATCATTCATCAATTCAATATTCTTTTCGTAAACTTTCCCATCTCCATAAGAACGAAGTTCAGCTAAATAATCTTGAGCAATTTTTTCTGCTAATCTCCTATCATCATGATCAATATTGACAATAAAGCATACCCAGTTATTTTTAAGTAACGTACCTTGTCTTACGCTATTACATCTTAAATCATTATCAATATAGCAATTATACCTTTCAGGTTCTTCTCTCATAACCCATCTGTTTTCATCATCTTTACAATCAAATAAAACTTCATGACAGTATTTTAATGATACTTTTGATAAATCTTTTTCATCAGTTAAATCTTTTAATGGCTTTACATAGTCACCATCCCCACATAAACAGCAATATTTTTCTGCATCTTGACGATTGTTGAAATATCCGACTACATACCAGTCACTATAACAACCACCAAATACTCCATAAACCATATTTGTACCTCTCTTTCATATAAAGGACAGACATAAAATCCGTCTTTCCTTGGCTTTTTGAGTCTCTAAAACGCCCTATTTATGGGCATTCCAAGACCTCAATTTTCTTAAATATGAAAATACTGTTCATTGTTTCAATGAATACTGCACTTGCTGTACTGATTATTGATACAACGCTACTTGTTCGCAAACACATATTGCTATAATCTGAACCATCAGCATTTTTAAGATAATTTATAATCATTGGTTTTCCAAGTTTAACTTTATCCAAATCTAGCTCTACAGTTCTTCCAATTCTCATCGGATATCTGCCATCGGTTCTGTCTTGACCTCTTTCACCCTTTGTTCCTGAATGAGTTATTTTTGTTATTTTATATTCCATGTAATTCCTTCCCACTGCATTATTCTCTTAAAATACTAACTTTGGATGAGCTGTATCATACAAACACTGCTGTAAGTGAGTCTGTTTCTTACTTACGCCCTCTTTACTGATAGCCATTCTCAAAGCACCAGTTTGAGCAACCAAATCACATTTTTTCTTTGCTCTTGTAATTCCTGTATATAATAATTCTCTTGTTAAAAGGGAATATGATGAAAAATCAATGCCGAAAATAACATGATCGAACTGAGAACCTTGAGACTTGTGGACTGTAATCGCATAACCAAGTTCAATACTATTAACTTGTGTACCTTCTACGTATACCTCTCCAATACCCATAAATGAAATAAGCACTGCTTTATCTTCTGGAAATACCTTTTTAATAATACCAAGATTACCATTAAAGATAGGTGGATTGGTTTTGTATGTATTCTGTGTATTGATAACTTTGTCTCCTTCTCGAAGAATTGTTACTTTGCCCTGTGATACAACCTCAATCTGTTCTTTATTGTCGTCTTCTGGATTATATAAATCTTGAATCGTATTATTGATGTTATAAGTGCAAGCATCACCTTGTTTTTTTACGGGAACAAGTATCTGAGTTTCCATAACATTGAAGTTCTCTGTGTTCATTGCTTCTGAAAATCTCTGCATTATTTTATAGAAAGTATTACTCTTATCTGAATAACAATCTAATGATAAATCCTGCAATTCTCCTCTTGTCTCTGTGCCAACCCAGTCTTTTTCTACAATCTGTATTCCTTTACGAATACGCCTTGCTTCTGTAACAATGGCTGATGCTGCTGCTTGTCTATGTACTTGACTAAGATATACCGTAGGAATCTCAGGAGAATTGATCATATCAAACGCAATGTTGCCACACCCAATTGACTCTAACTGTCCCATATCTCCAAGACAGATAAGCTTTGCACCTGAAGGGATTGCTCTTAAAAGATAATAAAAAAGATAGGCATCAACCATTGAAATCTCATCTACGATTACAATGTCAACATCCAATGGATTTTCATCATGATATGTAAAACCATTCTTGCCCCCATCATCAGTACAAGGATATTTAAGCAATCTATGAATTGTATATCCTTCTTCTCCTGTGATTTCAGCCATTCGAGAACTTGCACGACCAGATAAAGCACACTGTACATATACATAATCTTTTAACGCTTCAAGAAAAGCAGACACGGATGAACTCTTACCTGTTCCAGCTTCACCATGAATAACAACTACATTGTTTTCAAGTGCTTCTTTTACACCCATTCGCTGTTCTTCTGTAAACTGCCAACCATTCTTATGCTCGACATGCTTGATTGTATCTTCCCAATCGCCATATGTAATCTCTGATTTTGCATCTCTTAATCGGATTAATTCTTTGGCAATTTTATCTTCAATATTGTAGAATTTTCTAAGACCAATCTGTGTCTTATCTTCATTCCACCACAGCTCATCACCCATATCATGAATTGCTTCTGTAATATTCATATCAGGAACATCTTCACCAAGTTCATCAATAATTGCCCCCATTAACTCATCAGGTGTAATCCATGAACAACCATTCTGACCAGAATCTTCAAGGTATTTGTAAATAAAAGCACTAATACGTTGAGAACAAAATTCTTCCATTCCACTATCAAGTGCTATTTTATCTGCCGTTTTCCAACCGATTCCTTTTACTTCGTTACATAAGATATATGGATTATTTTTAACCTTTTCAACAACTAAATCAGGTGAATTATATCGTTCCATTAGTCTATTCACCATATTGTTTGTAAGGTTATACTGTTCCAACTCTGAGAAGATTTTTGCTAAATGGATATTTCTATTAAATCTTTCAATCCATCGTGCAGCCGTGTCTAGTCCACAACCTCTGACCTTTACCAAATCTTCTGCTTTGTTATTCTTCAAAGAATCAAATGGATCATCCAATGCATCATACATATTTTCAATCTGAAGTGGCGTGAACAAAGTGGACAAAAATTTCTTCTGTCCAACTTTGTCATTCTCATTAAAGGTAATGGCACTATAGATTGATATGATATTGTATTGTCCTCCCCATTTAGGATCTTCTACATAATCTGCCACTAATACATACGGATTACCTTCAACCAACTGTGGCATTGTACCTTTGATTATGATTTGATTGAATTTATCGGTCTTAGGTTTGCCCTCTTTGACCTTATCTACTAAGACAACAGCAATTCCAAATTCATTTTTATAAAATCGTATTGTCTCTACACTACATATAATTTTTATTCTATTTTCTGATGTCATTAATCCTCACTTTCCTTTTAATCAACTTTTGTTCTTTCAGATTGAAGTAACAATGTACCATCTAAATGTATCTCTTGAACTTTATTTACCGTGTGCTGGTAAATTGTGTCTTTATAAATCATTGGTCTGAAACTATCATCCCTTCTGATTCCTGCCACAACAATCTTTGAACCTCTACTTAACCAGCTTCTTTCAAGTACAGTCTTCTTATCACTATTCGGATCAAGCTTTGCTGAAATTTGTTTATTATAAAATGCATAGTGACCTTTATTAAACTTCACATGTACTGCACCATACTTTGTAAGAAGTGTAACCATACAATGCAAATTATCAGCATTGATAACTGTTCCTGCTATTCTTGAAATCTTAAATTTAGGCATTTTCTTTGGTGAACCATCAATATAGCGAGTGTAATAATCGTAAGGTTCTGGTTCTTCTGGTAAATCGAAGAAATTAACTATGCCATATAGTTCTTCATTAATATTCTCCAATTCATGCTCACCATCATAGTAACTTAATGCTTGCATAGACCAAGAAGGTAATGTACCATCAGCATATTGATTCCAAACAGTTTTAAATAAAGCTTCATTATAGAGATTCAATGTATCAGTATTGTCAAACCAATCCTTTAATGGCTGAATATATTTATCAACCTCTTTAGTAAACAATTTTTCTGATACGATATAATATTCTCCTTTTATTTTAACTACTGAGTCTTCTGTGAAATGTTCCTTGAAGAAAGGCTGAGAATTGTTGTCGAGAATATAATAACCATCATGATATCCTCTTTTTGGTACTTTCTTTCCTTCATCTATATGCTTTTCATACAATCCTTCATCATCTAAAACATATTTTTTGAAATTAACCATACGTTTTGCTAAATCTAATGATTCAGGAATAATACCCAATTCTGTCATTTTTGCGAACTGTTGCATTGTAATTTTGTCACTTGGAGTAAAAGCATAGTTTTTTAAATACCAACGCATTGTTTCTTTTCTATCTGATGAGTGCAATTCTGTAAAGCAACCAGCTTTAATTAATTGAATCATTTTTGACTTGGTAATAAGCTTTGTATCAAGCATTTTACGAGCGAAATCTTCCATAGAATTAAATGGTCTGTTCTGAATAATTGCTTGTACAATATCATCGCCTATACCATTGATACCCTTTAATCCAAAAATGATACGATTGTTCTCAACATCTGCTTTAAAACCAAAGTCTGCTGAGTTGATAAGTGGAAGTTCTACTTTAACATTCTCTTTTTGAACAGCCGCTATTGCTATAGCCATCTTTCCATAATTGGTAGAATCACCTGCATTTTCATCTACTGCACCAGAATCTACAATTAAATTCGCTGTCTGCCAGTAAATCGGGCTGTATTTATAACACAAATTCAGCTCTTGAAGACCTATAATCGAGTAGGCTAGTGTATGACTTTTATTGAATCCATACCCTCGCTGGGTACAAATAAGCACATTCCACACATAGTTCGTTAAATTCTTTGATAAATTCTTCTCTTTCGCATTAACAAAGAACTCTTCTTGTAATTGCAAGAACTCTTTTGGTTTCTTCTTTGCAACCGCTTTTCTTAACCTATCACCCCAAGCTAGTGAGAAACCACCAATCTTCGGATGCATTGTTAAAAGTACCAAATACTCCTGGGCTTCACAGATACCAAATGATACTCCAATAATATCTTTCAGAATATCTTGTTCTTCTTGTGTCAGACCATATTCAGTCATTTCATCGTACCAATACTGGATATTTTCTCTAAAACGAGCATATTTCTGTAATGGTGTTTCAGCACCTTTTTCCTGTGCCATAAGTCGCAATACTGAGTTAATGGTTGCTAATTCATCGACAGAAGCAGGTTTTGCTAATGCAACCGCCTGTACACCACTCTCTTTCTCCATCTGAAAGAATGACATTACTTTGTGATTCCAAAGCATTTCCCACATATCTTTAGCATTACGTTCCAAAGTATATACGCCAATATATTTTTCATAAGTAGCTTTCAATGAACCTTGCCACTCTATTACATTATTCTCCAAAAGCAGTTCCAACTCTGCTTGCATTTTATCCAAAGCATCAATACAAAGCAGATCGACCTTAATAAGAGAACAATCTTCACACATATGTAAATCAAACTGAGTAATAACATCACCTGAATTTGTTTTCATAAGTGCTGTTGTATCTGTAAATGGTCTATCAACTAAGATAATTCCACCTGCATGTGAACCTACACCATTGACAAGTCCTTCTATCTTCTGTGCAGCTTCCCATAATTCAGGATATTTATTCATTTCTGTAACAAATTCTTGTACAGGTGGATTATCATCATCACCATAATACATTTGTGATAAAGTTCTTAATTGACCTCTATCGGCTACAATCAATGAACTAATATACTGAGCTATATCATTATCAATCTTCAAACCACGAGCTGCTGTTAAAATAGCACTTCTACTCTTTTCAGTTGATAGTGTCATAACCTTGCTAACTCTATCTTCTCCATATGTATCTTTCATAGCCTGAATAACTGCTTCACGCTTTGAACCACATATATCAATATCAATATCCAAAACAGAAGCACGTTCTGGATTCAAGAATCTCCAAGGATACGTCTTTGTTTTTTCTCTTAACGGATTAATCTGTGTGATACCAAGAATATTTAATAGACAGAAACCTACACCAGAACCTCGACCAGCCCCTACTAATGTACCTGCACTCCAAGCAATTTGTACATCAATAGCAATCTGAAGAAGATATTTAGACCAACGAACCTTCATTTTTTCGGATGAATCCTTTATATAATGAAGACATTCGTTTATTTTTTCATAAGCTTCATCTGTTTGATAATAAGGATCTGTGTCAATATAAGCAACAATATCTCTTACTAAATGCCTATCACAATCGTATTCAGAATGATAAAACTCACTTAATAAAGGGATTTGATTCTTAAACTTTTCATATAACTCTTTGTTTGGCTCAGAAGTATTTAATGGAATGTACGGAATATCGAGATCTTTTGTGAGTTTGTAATACTCTGCTTTTCCATATATAAGCATTGTATTGTCTAATCCCTTTTGAACTACATCGTGACCATAGTATTCGTCCATATACTCATGAATTTCATCTTCACTCATAATATAAGTAGTAGAATAAAAATCATCCACCTCTCTGTCGCCCTCTTGAGATTCCAAAAAGATTTTATGTATCTGTCTATCTTCTTTTTTAAGATAATGAGCATCCGTTGTAATGATATATGGTGTACCTGTCTCTTCTGATAACTGAATTAACTTATGATTGACATAGATTTGCTCCATCATATGAGAAGGTTGCAACTCTAAAAAGAAGTATCCATCACCAAATATCTCATTCATATATGCAATCCAATCTTTACAAGATTGCCATATTTTTTCATATTCCTTTGGATTTGCTCTTTCTAAATCCTGAAATTGTAAAAGTCTATGTGGTAAAGCTCCTCCAAGACAAGCCGAGCTTCCGATAATATCTCCTTTATAGTTTGCCATCATTTCTTCAAGATCACTATAATAGGTAGGAACTCGCATCATGACATGCATAAAAGAGTTCTTAGTCCAAGCTTTTGTGCTTAATTCTCTAATGCCTTGATGCCCATGAGCATTTAATGCTACTAAAATAAAATGAGGATATCTATTATTAAATTTATTCTCGGCAGTTACATCTTCTGTACACAAATATATCTCATTACCAAGAACAACTTTAAAATTCTCCCATCCTTCTAAATCCTTGTGACTATCATAGTATTTAAGTGCATCTAAAGAGGAAGTGATAGACTCATGTTCCGTAAAGCAAATGCCAGCATGACCTAATGAGTGAGCATACTCAATCATTTCAGGCACTTTATTTATAGAATCTCGAAGTCTTAAATTACTTCCCTCTGCACTATGGTTATGTACTCCAAAAAAACTCACTCAAATCCTCCTCTTATAACTGTTTTAATAAACTTCTGACTGGTTCTCTTCCATAATTCTCTTTCAACCAATCAATGTATCCTTTATCCTTTTGTGCTACTTCCACAAGATGTTCATCCTTATACTTACCAAAATTCAACACATAAGTATCTAAAGGTGGTAACTCAGGTTTCTTCCACTCATCAAACTCAATGTCTAACGGCTTTCGTGAAGCAAGATAATCAGCCAAATGAACAATCTCCTGATATTTATTTGATGGTTTTGGAAGCACAATTCCAGCATCTTTTGGTTTGTTTGAGGTTGTCCATTGCCCCATATGAGATTCAATCGCATTGGCAATCAGTTCAATTTCTTTATCTGAAATAACTGCATCTTCTTTGTGCTTTCTAACCGCTTCTGCCATTAACAACGGATGATCAAATACTGTAAACACTTCCTTTACATCATCACTTGCACCTGATTTTCTGCCATCATGCACTAAACCAGCACATCTTAATAAATCTCTTTCTCTGTCAGTGAATTTGTTCTGATACTGCTCAAGACTGAAAAACCAATTAAGGAATCGTACAACTGCAATACTGTGTCTCATCAATCCACCATCGCCTAATGCATATGCAGGATGGTACTTACCTGTAGACGAGGCAGGCACTTCCCACCAATACAAAGGAAGTTCTGACACCAAGAGTTTACAGAAATCTTTAATATCTTCATTTTCAAACGAGTCATAAATAGGCTCAATCATTTTCAGTTTTTCTTCTGTCATTAAAACACCAACTTTCTTTTCTTCTCTATATTATTATTCTCCAAAGCATTCCACTTTTTATTAACTTCAAATGTCTTTTGAGTTGGTGTCCACTTTGAATAATATTCACATTCATTTTTATAAATAGTTGCTTCTGGATTTGTTGTGCAGAAATTGCACCAATGACATAATGGTGTGGGCTTCGGAATAAATAATTTTTTATTCTCACTTGCTTCAATATCACTAAACACTTTATCAAGTGCTTTAATTAAACGCTTTTCCCATCCTTTTGTAAGAGCATATTGTTCATCATCTATAAGAATGAATCTATACTGCGATTCAATAGGTAGCTCACCAAATTCGTTTAAAATTGCCAGAGCATAAATTCCAAACTGTAATGAAGTTGCCAATTTGCTCCGATCATATATTTTCTTGGAAGTCTTATAATCAACCGTTCTATACTGACCATCTTTTACATCAATTCGGTCAATAAAACCTTTTAAAATAACTTTGTTATCCCATACAAATTCAAAAGGTTTTTCAAAATATGTAGGCTGCCAAGTAGTATCTTCCATTTCTTCGTGTAACACTTTATCAAATAGTTTTATTTTTTCTTCATATGAAGCACCACTCGCATTATCAGCTTCGTGCCATACTTCGAAATATTTTCTTCTTAGTTGTGCTACACCTAATAATTCTTCTTTTGTTTTTTCGTCTGTTTCGGTCACTCCATTCTGTAGAATATTATTTAACTTGTCATAATCTACTGCTTGACCAGAAGCAATCATCCTGCCTTTGGTTTCGAGTACGTAATGGCACAGACTTCCTAACTCAAGAGCTATAGAAGTATCATGAGAATATTTTTTATCAATATATTTATATTTATACTGTAAAGGACAATTCTTAAATACTTCTAATTTACTGTATGAAAAAACTGGCAAAACACGATCCTTGTCTGTTACTTGTCTTATTCTATTTTTTAATTCTTCCATTCTTCTCCTTCTCTGCTATTGCTGTATGAGTATTCTCCGTAATATCTTTCTTCTGCATTTTTTCTTGCTTCTACAGCTTCTATTTTTGTTTTGAACGATCCTAAGTTAATTCGTTTATGATTCAACCCAATTCTACTAACCCACTTATTTGAATTTTTATCGTAATAAACTCCTGATGTGCCACTTGTGTTATTTTTATTTAGGGAACGATTCATATTGTTATAAGTATTAAACGAATAAATCCCTTTTGGTTGTCTTAAATTTTGTTTGCGATTATCTCTTTTATTCCCGTTTTTATGGTCTATATTAATTGCATTACATACCAAACAATGCATTGACACATATGAATTCACATTATCATAAGCAATAACATAACCATTAGAAGATATATACCAAGAATATTGTTTTATTTTTTCGTAATCGTCTAAATCAAAATAAAATTCTTCATTATTATTATCAAAACCAACACCATATTCTCCTGATAAATCATACCGATTTGTTTTGTTAAATAATGTTTTACCTTTTTGACATGCCAATTCTTTACGCAAACATCCACAAGACTTAGTAGCACCAGATTTTAAATGCTTTGCAGAAACAGCCACCTTATTTCCACAATCGCATCGACATTCCCACATTGCACTTCCATTCTTACTTTTTTGTGCCGATTTTTGTAGCACAACAAGTCTACCAAAACGTTGTCCTGTTAAATCTATTATTTTAGCCAATTACTTCTCCTTCTTTGATTCTTTCAACACTCTATTAACTTCATCCATTGTGATAACAATCTTCTCATCTAATAATTCCAACAATGTTTCTTTCCCCATATCTGTAGGACTGGCTTTATAAGGCAATCTATTCTCACTGTCTAACAACAAACAAACTTTGCAATATGGCACTAATCCTGCTACTTTTTTTACAAGTTTGTTATAATAAATCTCTGCTTCAAAAGAATGTGCATCCTGGTATTCTCTATCAAAAGCCACAATCACTTCTTCACATTTGAGATATTGCAATAATAATTTTTGCTGAGTGACAGTAATATTACTTCCGCAAGTTGCTACTGCAAATGAATCTTCTCCAAAGTATGAATAATTTTGCATACATCCTTTTTCTGACTCAAGCAGCATTGCTTTTCGTATTGATTTAATTTTGTTTTGGGTAACATTGATTCCGTATAGATTTGAACCTAATTGATGACTAAGAAACTTCCCACTTATTTGAAGCGGAACATACTTTCCTACTCTTTCAATATCAGATTCATCAAGATAACGACCTCTAATTCCAATCAACCGATTGTCTTTGTCTCGATGTGGAATTACGATTTGGTTGGTCAGTCCATAATAACCAATCTCATATCTGCTCAACGCTTCACGAGAAATGTTGTCATTTAACCAATCTTCATGAGGTGCATAATAGAATGTGTCTAAGATATTTTCACTAATTTCAGATAATATAGGTACTTCACGTCTATTCTTTTTTACTGACTTCAAACGATTAATCCATTCAAAATCATTGATACGATTTTTTTCTTTCTCAATCTCATCAGCACTTGTAACAGCCAACTTTCCTGTAAGTTGCCCAATAAAATGTAACGCTTTATACCATGTAACTGTCTTTCCTTTAACTCTATTGGCTCTAATTACTAATTCAACAACATTAAAACTGTCTGAACATTTAGAATAACAATGAAAAGTTCTTCCTTTGTATCCTTTATCTTCATTCGGTTCGTGATAATAATATAACTTCCATGAATCTGATCCGTGACATACTGACTGGAATATTAAATCACCATTACTATCTGTTTTCGGATAACCAGAGCCAAAATAAGTAACAATTTTTATTATATCTTCCTTAGTAAGTGAGTTAAGAATTGCATCCTTATCTAAATACATACCCTCACCTCACTTACCAGTTTCCCCAACTCTTCTTATCGGTTGGTTCTTCTTCCTGTTCTTCATCAATCGGATTATCAGGTACTTGAGATAACAATACGGAATGTTCCTTAATCTTCTCCTCTACCTGCTCAATCTTTGTAAAGTCCATATCAATTAACTCGAAATCATAATTCGTTACAAACAAACATTGTTCCGTCATAGTACCTAAATCAATTTTTGTCCAAATAATGATTCGTGTTAATCTTCCTCGTCTGACTTTGTATACCCAATGACACATATTAGGTACAGGCATATTAACCATTTTGTGCAACACTGATTCAATTTTCTTTTTTTCAGCATTAGTGGGAGCCATTGAGATAACACCCATATCCAGTTTATTCGCTAATGCCTTTGAACCAGCTAACAAGTTCTGATCCTTATACTGTGCATTTTGTGCTTCACCATTTAACTGAGAAGCCGTGTAAATAAACACATCTAACTGTTGAGCGATTGTCTTTAATTCGGTTGCAAATACCAATAATAACTGATGCTCTTTCAATCCCATTCCAGATTTACTATTTACTTCTGCCATTAAACGTAATGAGGTATGAATATAGTCAAAGAAAAAATATCTAACAGAAAACTCTCTATTATATTTCTTTATTTGATTCTTAATATCTTCAATGGAAAAATCAGGAATGTGTACGATATATAATGGACTAGATTCGATATAAGAAATGGCTTGTTGAACTCTTTCTAATTCTCCTTGCTCATATGTACCATATAGAATATGTTCCTCATTTACTTTACTAACGGCTGCAATTAATAATGTCTGTATTTCATCTACTGGCATCTCAGTTGAGAAAATAGTAGTCGGCTCACAATTTCCTGTATACACATACTGCTTTGATACAACATCATAAAAATACGGAACTGCAATTTTACAAGCATCACCAGCAGCCATACGAGTTTTACCGCCACCTTGAGGGCACGATCTCATAAATAAACATCCTAATCTCGCACCTCTTGATACAGTGTTCAATCCCTCGTTATTCAAAGCTAAACCAACATCAGGAACTTCCATCAATTCATTTACCAAATCTGTCATGCCGTCACCAGCTTGAACATCTGTACTTAGTGTATTGGTACAATATTTCATATTGGGATTAATAACAAATGTTGCTTCAACCATTTCAATAATGTCTTGCTCAGTATAATTGTCAAACTTAATTTGTTCAGCTTCCATCTTTGAGGTATCTGCAATGGTACTGTCAAAAATAAATCTTGTATCAAGACCTTTTTGCTCATAATATCTAAGCAATGCGTATTTTCTTAATCTGTGATAATAATAATCATAGTTCTCAATGGTAGCCATATCTCTTGCATTTGAAAGATATTCTATACCTTGATTCTCCTGAAAAATTGAATACTGTTCTTTGTAATTGCTTAGATATGAATCTATACTAAACTCATCAATTGTGGTACAACCTTGCATATGTAGATTGTAAATTGCAACAAATAGCAATTCATAGAAGTTCTCTGTATTAAAATCAGTTCTATCTAATGGTCTATCAATATCATCTATTAAGGAAGAATCTTGTATTAAACAACCAATCGTATTCAAATATGCTCTTTTATCTACAAGTCCTTCATGTGCCATTATTTCACCTCTTTCCCAATTGACTGAATATCAATCTGTTTTATTTTTCTCCTTTTAGGTTGAACGATAATGGTCTTTTCTTTGTACATATTTGAAATATCCATACTTTCATTATGTTCTTCCAATTTATCAACCGACTCATAATACTGCATTGCTTCTGTGTGATAATATGGAACAATTCCAATTACATCACCAGTTAAATCCTTTTCAATGATTTCATGCAGATAAACCAGAGTCTTATACATGCTTTCATATGTAAATCCATAACGCTTGATATAATCTTCTGTTAAGGCATATACTTTTGTACTTAATTCTTCTCCTTCGATGAGACTTCTTAAATACTTATAATATTGTTGCTTTTTTGTATATTCCTCTTCGGATAATGCTTCTTTTAATTCGGCTTGAGGTCTAGCCTTTCTACCAACTTTTTTCTTTGTAGCAACCTTATCTATCTGTTCAGTTTTGTCTTTCTGCAATGTCTTGATTGCAATATTAAAACATTTTTTATGAGCATAGCGTCCCTTGTATGGAACGCCATCCTCATCTACAATTGGCTCATTGCATATTACGCATTTTCTTCGAGCTGCCATGTATCAACCTCTTATAAGTTATTCTCCTCAATGAAACTCTCAATATCATAAATGATTGCTTCAATAAGCTGTTCCTGACCTTTCTTCAGATCACTAGCCTTCTTGCCTTCGCCTAACTGATTTGCAACGATTGTCTGTAAATCCTCAAGATATCCATTATCAGCAAGCTTTTCTCCAAGTTTCTGTAGCTCGTCCATGAGGTCATCATATGATTTAACATCAACTGTTCTCTGTGCTTTCTGCTCCTCATATGTAACTGCTGTGATTCCTTCTTCTCTCTCCTGAATCTCAATAGCCTTAATAATTACATCTTCAAGAGCTTCAGCAGTGAACTCCTCAATATAAGTAGTAGGAAGATAATCAAAACGAGAACGAGCAAAAAACTCATCTGTCTGTGCTAAGAAACCAGAAGACTTAACAACCTTACCGTCTTTATCAACACCGTTAGAACGAACATAAACACATAAGTCTGTATTATTGATGATAGGTGCTAACGCTCTCTTATCAGCCTTTGGTGAAATGTATCCATCCTTCTCCTGTGCATGTGCAATAAAGTAACAGCAATATCCAGCACCAAGTAATTTGTTAATCTGCTTCCAGAACTCAGTCTCATACTCTTTCCAAAGTCCATATCCACCGTTTCCTTCTCCGATTGAAGGAGCTTTATACTTCTGGCAAATAAATTCCTGACAGTAATTTGCAGCCGCTTCAATCTCATCAAAGATAATTGTTGAATACATTTCTCTTGCCTTCTCTACTGTTGCAGGATCTGTAAGCTGCTTGTTAATCTTAATAAAGTCAGACCACTTCGTAATAGGACAATATGGAACACCAGGAATGGCATTAAGACCTGCCTCGAATGGAAGATAGAATGGCTTCTTCATACGAGTTGCCTGTTTAGTCTTTCCTAAGTTATTTCCACCATAGACAAGAATAACCTTACCCTCTAAACCTTTTGCTACTGTGCTGACCTGTGGATTAAAAATATCTAATTCGTTCATGTAATTCTCCTTTATTTTTAAAAATATTTTCTTAATAAAAATGGTACATGTTTCAAACTATTTCATTCGTACCTACAACAAAGTTAGATTAGAAACCTAAACTTCTACCGTGTGCTGCGCCACTTGGCTTTGCAGTAGATGCCTTTGCACCACTCTGAGCTTTAGCTTTTGCTTCTTCAAGACGATTTGCTCTTTCCTGAATTGCAGCTTTAATTGTATCAGCAACATATGGAACTTCTGGTGTGATACCCTCTTCATAAGGCTCAGAAGCACCAGTAATAATAAGATCGCTCTTGTAATCTACTTTTACCTTTCTTCTTGGCTTACCAATCTTAACTGGAATCTCTGTAACAGTCTCAATTCTGTTATTAATAATGTCTCCATAGAACTCTACTGTCTGTCCTACTTCAAAACCAGAATCAACCGCCTGTGCTACTTCACCCTCTGCTACAAGATCAATTGGCTCAATTCCGTTATATGTAGGCATCCAGCCACTCACCGCAAGTCTTCCTGTTTCTACTCCCTCGTTATCAAGTTCAGGACTAATATCCGAAATAAATACCTCTACTGCGAACTCTGCATGTGGCTCAAACTCTTCATCAGCCTTTAATCTATTAAAGAAATTGCTCTTGTAAGATACAATCCTCTCACCGTTCTTGCCTGTAAATGGGCTAATATCACCAGTGACTCTAACCTTTGTAGCCTCTTCCTCACCAACTTCTGCAATAGATTTGTACTCATTCATTACTGTCTGAATACCTGCATAAGTCTTATTGTCAGTACCAGTCTTAGTCTTCTCATTTACATTGACGTTGTACTTAACGAAATTAACATCAGAAGTCTTAACTGTAATATGACCTGTTACCTTATTCTTTCCATCCTCTGTTATAATCTTCAGATCCTTCTCACTAACCACACCTACTGCTGTTGCCTTTGCATTTGCCTGTCTTAAATTTGTTTCCTTTGTTGTTGTCTCTGCCATTTAAAAATGTCCTCCTTAAAATTAAAAAATTTATGTAAATATTGTTAATAAAACAATCTATCTAAACGCCCAAATGGACGGAACACAGAAAATAAATTTATGTAAAATCTATCTTCAACAGTGATTTTTGAGCGTAAAAACCCAAGGGTATGCTGTTCTTCCACCCATACAAATGCTTTCCGCATTTATTTATTCTCTTATTTGTCACGGATTATATATATTATTCGTGACATTTTGTTTTGGAATTTTTGAACTGAATCGTTCAAGACTGATTACTAAGCAGTAATCTTTACTTTGATAAGTCTATATGTCTGATCAGTGTTTGGATATTTTTCTCTATCCACTTTACTGATAAACATTTCATATGGTCTAATCCATACCCTTTTATCTTTTAAACTCTGATATACAACCATCTTTTCTTCTGTTTCTGTATTAGTTCCAATGGCAACAATCTTATAGAAACCACCTTTGAAATGTTGTACTGTGTCTCCTGGTTGAAAATCTCTATCATATATGAATAAATCATCTACACCATTTGATTGCATATGTCCTAATATCTCAACATTCATTGTGATAAATTCACCATGTTTTAAAAGTTCGTCCTTTTCAATCAGTGCCATCTTATCAACTAAGTAACCATCCTCTTTTTCTTCACAAATAACTATCTGACCTGACTTCCAATTATTTGCAAAGTCTTCACTGAATTTAAATTGTGACACATTTTCACCTCCTCAAAATTGCCAATGAAACAGTGATTTACAATCAACTTAATTCATCATGTAATTTCCCACATTTCTTGCATCTGAAAATGTGTTTTACTGTACTATGTTCGTCAATAATTTCATGAGCTATTTCAACATAATCATGTGACTCACATGGACAGATAAGATTCTCTAAATAAGATATTCTCTGTCTATATTTCAGTTTTTCGACTTCATATTTTGTTCTGTTAATCCACATAAGATTCTCCTATATGTTTATTCTCTATTTGATTTTCATTTTTATTGGAAATTGTGATTCGAATGAATCATAGATTATAGAACAATTCTATATGCAAGTTTCTTTGTAACAATACCTGATTGATGTAAAACTATACAAGATAGATGAATGTCATCATATATCAAGTCTGTCATTGTGCAATTCTGTAAGATACTGTAACCACGCATAGCCTTTGACTTAAAATAAACAGCTTCACCATTGTATTCTTCAAATGCTTTGCAATATGTATCCCAATCTTCAACTTCAACAATTCGTGACTGATGATCTCTTATGATATTATCATTATCAATACTCAAATTTGTCTCAATTACTTGAATCACATTCTCACCTCTTCTCTTATTCAGTTTTTAATTTTTATTGGAAATTGTTTGGTTGATTAACCAATAAGATAAAGCATTCCGATTATATAATGTAATGTCTGGTCAGTAGTATATGTAATCTTATTCCATCTTGCTTTCAACGGATCAATAATCAGATGTGAAATAAAGATTACTGCCAACTGCCATGTCCAACCGAATACTATTAAGAATGGGACACAATACAATGCACAATGTACAAATAAATGATACCAATTCTTTCCTTTTGTTTGTGCAATAAAATCACATTGTAATACATAATCACCAATTAAATGACATAACACAATCAATACAATTGTGTGTAAATTTAAATTCACCATACTCACATTTTCCACCCCCTAACTATATATTCTCTGTTTTATGATTCATTTAGTTTCTGGTTACATATCGTCCATATTTTGTCTTCAAATATAATATAGCTTTATCTAAATCATAATCCATTCTTTCCAAACACCTTTTACAATCCATTGTTCCAGCCATTGTAATTTTTCTCATTTTCTTCACTAATTCTGCTTTTTCTTCTCTAGTCATAACTATATTCTCCAATCTGCACCAAGAAATGTCAGTTTCCTTTGACTCTATTTCTTTACTGTTACATTGAAAACTGACTTTAAAATACAAATAATCAGCCAAATACCAGTTGCAATAGACCACTTAAATGTTAATCCAAAACACATTGTAATAAGCTTAATGATTCCACATGTAACAATCCAACTAAGTCCATAACATAATGCCAAAATTGTAATGACAATAACTGCTGTTGCTCCACCTTTTGTTAATTTTTCCTTCAAATTACTCATATGTATATTCTCCTTTTTAATCATTCTTTGAAACATCCTCTAAAACAGGCTTCTCATTGATAATCTCATGTAAAAACACAAAAACAAGACCATCATGGAAATCAACTTCATACTTATCATATACATCAGTATCAATAAGTAAATGAACATCAATTTCATTCTCAAATCCAATACCTTCAACTTTATGTTCGCCTTTGATATTTAAATAAGTTTCCTTAGTTCTATTAACAAACTCTGTCTCATATTTAATATTCTCCTTTGGAATACCAATCGCATTGTAAATATAAATCTTATCTGTTCCTACCTGTGCAACTCTAAAAGCTGCTGTGTGATTATTAAACATACTTTTATTCTCCTTCTTAAATAAACCCAATTCTTTACCGACTGTTATTGCATTTCTTAATACTTCGTCATATCGTCTCATTTCTGAGAAATCAATTTTACTAGAACAATAAACAAGTGGCTTTATAATTTGAGCTAATTCTGACTCCTTAATATCTTTGCATTTAATATCTACAACAAATACTCTTTCTTCAACATTGTCAAAATTTTCTATTCGTTTATCTTCGATATCGTATGTAATAGTTGTTAAATATGGCATAATTGAATAATTAGCAACATCTCTATCAATTTCACCATCAATTACTACACCATTAAATTTATGTCCTCGCACATAATCACTAACTTGAAGAACCGTAATACAACTTCCGTTCTCCCACCAAAATCTTGTCTCATGACTACTAGCTCTGTGCTGAACTTGTACAGAAGATGATAATAAATTGGAAATACATTTCGCTGCAATCTCACGTTGAATTTGTGTTCTTACGAATACTCCACATTTATATCTCTCATATTGTTCACAGAACCTAATCTGCTTTTCTAATGCTTGTACTAAATTCGTATGTATTAATCCTCCTTATATATATTCTCCAAAAGAAATCGAAATTTACTTCGTTTCTCTCCAACTGATACTGTAATATGGTTCATTGTACTGAGTACCAGTCTCAACTTTATAACCAAGTTCCTCTAATTTCTTTCGTGTTTCAGGTTTTAAAGAACCATCTTCACTAATTGAAAATTTACCATCTGCAATCGCATCCCTAATTAATTTAGATAATTCTGCTAATTGCTGTGTCGTGCAGCTATCAATTGCATTGTTTGTCATCTTATTTGCTTCTGATGCAGACGGAATAACATTCTTTGGTGGCTGTACTTCTGGCATAGGTATGTTGGAAGTAACTGCATCTTCACAGCAATCTATATCGCTACAACCTATACAAAATTTATAACTTCTGCTAGTTATTGGATACTTACAAGTCATTTATTTATTCTCCTTCTAAACCTGTCTGTATAATGGGTTTTGGAATTTTCCCAATGCCTTATTAACAGCAGCTTTGCCCATTTCTTTATTCCATATTTCACCTTGTCTAACCTTTGCAAAGAATAAAGCATATTCTGAAATATTATTCTCTACATCTTTATAAAACTCTTCATCTTCTTCACCATCGGCAAGTTCAGCTTTATATGTATCAAGAATTATTTCTGTTAAAATTGTTTTCGCAACTTTCATTAAATCTTCTGCCGTCTCAGCCTGTTCTTTCACAGATTCAACTTTTAATATTGATCTTTCTGGTACTGAGAAGTAATATAACTGTTTAAAATCATCCACCACATCTTCGATATGAATTCCCATATATTCTAATGTGAGTACACTTTTAAGATTTTCTTCAATCTGTTTTGGGTTATTCTCTAATTCTATTGATATCACCTCCTGATAGATTATTCTCTACTCGCTCATAAACCTCTGCTACAACAGATTGTCCATTTTTGGTGTCTATGATTTTTAATGCACAATCAAAAACATGAAGATACTTTGAAAGAATTTCCTCTATCTCAATTGCATCTATCGTCTTAATATGTTTTACAGCCATAATTCACACTCCTATGTGTTCTGGAAATTGTTCATAGATTTTATTCCATTCTTCAATAATCTTCCTATTCATAATTTCCTGGTCAATCAATTCTTCTACGATTTTTGCAGTAGCATACTGCGTCTGACCTCTAAGTATTTTACAAGCATTTTTCTTATACTCTTCTAAATCTTCAATAGAAGCACTTGACAACATTGTATTTTCATTTGTTAAACTTTGTATTACTGGTGGTGTTATCATATTATTTTACCTCCAAAGGAATCCAATAATTATAACTGCGACTTTTTATTAATATTCAAGTAATAAATTTTTCCTTTAATCTTGATATATCTTCCTATTTTATTAAAGTAACAAATCTTATTACAAGTCAGGTCATGATAATAATTATCCTTATATTTGATTTCAACGGTTAAACCATTATCAAAAATTATCTCTTTGTCATCTGTTAAATTATATGGGACTTGTCTCAGATATGGTTTAACACAATCACCACAGTACATAAGTGTTCGCAAATCGGTGCATATAATATCTTGTACACCCATACTCTTACCGCATTTTTCACAAAATAACTCTGCACATCTATATGGCATGTATTCACTTTCTTTCCATTTTCGACCACTTTTATTCAACTTATTTTCTACTTTTTCCCATAATTGCCCCAAATCCTCACCTCCCAAGGAAACCGATATTTACTCATTTTTTGATTCAAATTCTTCAAATGCTTTATAAAACTCACTACCTTTTATCTCTTCAAAGCCATTTTCACAAGGAGTTAATGAATTATAGCGATTAGTGCTCATACGCAAGTATTGTTTTCCATTGTATTTAAAACTTGTTCTTGAGTAGCCACCCATTTCGGTTTCTTCGAAGTAGTCTCCACACCTCAAAGGATAAATATTAATAACTATCTCCTTTTTAATACATTCATCTTGAAATTGCTTTAATATTTTGCAGCCTTTTTTAAACTTTCTCATACTTTGACCTTCAAACATTTTAGGCTTGTTTAATTGATTACCAAATTTTTCACTATTTTCCTGCACATCATCGATATACAATTCAATATTACTTTTTTGTGTTTCATTAAACGCAACATTAACATTACCACCTCCACGCATATAATAATGATTTCCACTTATTCCTATGCGATTGAAAAAATCTTTGATAAATTCTCTTCTGTTTTTTTCTATTACTTCATCACGATGTAACCCTTTTAAAAAATCTTCATTTGTTACAATATAAAATTTCTCCATTTTTTACCTCCATATTTCCAAAAGAACGAATCTTTCTTATTAAATTATTCTCTTATTGGCTCAACCCTATATCGTTTATTCCAATCTTCTCTCTTCTTCAATAATGGAATCCAAGGACAGTGTAGGTTTTCAGATTCAGTTCCTATCAAGTCATCTTGATCGCAACCAAGATATTCTCTATGACCACAGTTAGGACAAGCTACTTCATATTCAGGAACTTTATATTTAAAACTACAATAGTTAGGAAATATCATTCGAACATTCCAATCATCCTTTGATTCAACTTCATATACACAGTTGCAGCATCTACATACAAACTGAATATTTTTACCAAAATAATTACCTGCTATAATTTTCATAATGCATCCTCTTATTTATTCTCTCAATCCATCCAACACTCTCATCAAAACATGTCTTGTAAGATTCTTAACATCGCCACTGTAAAATCCACATTCTATGTCACAAGCCTTTAGAACTTCATCAAGTGTTTTATTCTTCTCTTCACTCAACAATCTCTTACAATTATCATATTGGACAGCATTTGTCTCATAAGCATTTCTAAGATTACTTTCTAAACAGCGAATAATATCAATCAGTTCGTCTTTTGTCATAGATTTTAATGTGCTGTCTGAATATGTTTTTCTTCCATCACCTATTGACATGTTCCACCTGCTTAAACAATCTAACTGGAAATTCGTCTATATCGCCATCTTTATAAGCTTGTTCTTCACCAACCCAAACAATTTCAATTTTATTAGGATTAAAATTTGATCTACCAATAAAATAAGCCTTCTTACCTTTTTTATAAAATGTTGTATCCTCAATTAATTCAATAATATCTCCTCTTTTCATTCTTTTCCTCCGATTTTCATAATACTGTTTTATTAATTAGCTGTCCTATATAATTATTCTCCTATAACTATTTAAAACATCATTTATCTTATCAACTAATATTGTTGGATCACTTGACATACGACATACAAATTCATCATTACAATAAACTTCATATACATCATCATATTCTGGTCTTCCCCAACAATCACATCAATTTACAACTTCAGTTTTCTCTATACGAAATATATTAATCACCTCCCAAGAAAGAAAAATTTCTTTCTATGATTCAAACTGATAATCTTTGTTACTTACAAATTTGTCAATTTTTCCATCTTTGAAAAATACAAATTCTGCATAAAAATCATCTGTATTTTCTGACATTGCACATGAAACATACTCGTCAGATTCTTCATCATATTTTTCAAACCATCTCTCAACGCCATCAACAACTGTTGTATTTTTAAAAACAAAATATGGAAATTCATTTTCGTCAATTGACAAAATATCATTTGCTATTTCGGTAAATCTTTCAATAATATGTTCTCTTTTTAAAACTGGGATATTATCTTCTTCTGATATATCATAAGTATCATTTTGTTTTAAGAATTGCATAATAGAATTTGAAATAATCTGTTTATCAGATGTATGAAAAATCTGTTGATTTGACATCTCCCAACAAACCCTATCAGGTGTGTTATCACACTCATTAATGGATTTGTTAGTTCTTGTCCATACATCATTTCCGTCCATTCCAATAATTCCCTTTTTAAAACCAAATGGTGTTTGAATGTAATCATGAATATATTTATCTGGTAAGACGCACCAAATTATAGGAGAAAACCACCATGAGTTTTTATATTCAAATATTTCTTCTCCTGTATAATCTTTTCTTATTCCATAAATACTACTACTGCTCATTTATTCTCTCCTTTAAATCAAAATCCACCTCGAAGACCACTCCAATCAGTATTACATCTGCTAAATTCTTCATGCTCTGCTTTCGTAATAACCTCGTTCACGAAGTTCTTTTTCAAAATATTCTACAAATGCCCAATTACAATCTATACCATCTCCATCCGTAGAACATTCATTTCCACATTCTTCACAAATGTTACAATCATATCCATAAGGATAATTTTTATTAACTATCGGAGATGTTCTGACAATATCTGCAATTAGCCACAAAATATCATTACGCCAAGGAGTTGTATCAAGAATAAAATATTTTGGATTTTCTATATTATCTTGCTTCAACACCTTATTTAGAATTGATAATTTGTACTCTAAATTTTCTTTTTCTTTTAATAATTGTTTCTTTGTCATTATATCCTCTAACCTCACTTGAAGGAAAAATCCTAATTTAAAATCTCCTTTATATGTAATATTTTTATATTTTGAGGTTCTAAAAGCCTTATTTTTCAAGGCTTTCGTAACCTCTCAATTTGTTATTCTCTACTTTTTATTCATATTCTTTACAAATTCACGATACTTCCTTGTATATTCGTAAGAATCTCCAAAAATATTATTAACAGCCTTATAAAGTTTCGGTTCATACTTTTGAATTACTTCTAATTCGTATTCAAAATCTCTACCAAATGGGCAACCTGCACAACCAGTTCTTTTCAGTCCATATTCTGTATAACACTTGCTGTGCTCAATGTCATAAGAATTTTCATAGTCTATTTTGTCTGAGTCTTTATACCAAAATAAAGGTCTATAATTATCACAACCAGAATCATTTTCATCAAAACAACTTTTATATGCAGTTGCTCTTGCTCCACCTTCGGCTTTTCTTACACCTACAATATTTAGGTCAAATGGTATTTTTCCATCGCCATATACACCTTCTCTTAAAAGCTTATGTGAGACATCTTTCTTCGCATATTGACAGCATTTGTTAGAAATTTTAAATGTTGGTGGGTTTTCAATCATAAATTCTTTTAGCCATTTATTATGAGTGATATTAAATTGACTACCATTACCTTTTATTCCACACCACCATTCCAATGCAGATTTGCACTTCGGATACTTCTTATATAGCGTATCAAAATCCTCGTCTTCCCATTGGAAGTTATGTTTTTGTAATCTTTGGATAAATTCACTGACTTGCTTAGATAGAAATGGTTGTCCATATCGTTTACACGATAGTGGAATTGGCTTAATTGCTTTATATGAATCAATTGTTATATCATATTTATTTTCTAAATATTTGAGATGCTCTTTTGTTGCAGAATATTCTAATCCAGTATCAAACCAGACATACTTCACTTTATTGCTTTTATCACATCTATAAACAATATCCAACATATCATCACTATCTGATCCACCTGAAATAGAACATAGTATATATAAATATTTGTGGCTGTTAATTTTTGACCACGCTCTTATTAAATTGTCTCCTATTATTGAGTTTACAGGACAATCCTGTAATAATTCTTCAATTGTATTAGCTTTCTGTACCAATATGTACTTTCCTCACTGAAATTAATTTCATTTCAATGAGGTAAAGCCATACTTAGTGAGTGTCTTTTTACGTCACTATCACATTACTTTTTCGATTCATATAAACCAATGATCCGTTTTATGAATCATTGTGACAACCTTTGCTAATCAAAGGCATTAAATACATATGGTGAAAAGCTAACCAAGTGGCAGCACAGCCTCGCAGATTCGTTCAATACTGTTGACTTCGCATTTTGTCATTTTATGATTTGGATTATCTTTGTTATAATCCTGAATAAACATATCTATCCAAAAATCTACATACTCATCATCTGACTCCGAATCCATTACAGTATATCTATCAACTGTCTTGTAATTTCCTTTTTCTGTCACATAAGATAGATTTATCTTATAAACTGGTAGGGTAATTTTTGTTTTTAAGAAATTTTTAGGATGAATACTTTTTAATTTTTGTTTCAAATCTTCATCAAAAATTTCAAATGTATCAATTCCAGTCCTCAATGAGCAATTTTCAAAAAAATCACTTGGATGCACTACTTTTCACCACCTTTCTAATATTTTATTCTCTTATTTGTTGGGATTCACATAGCCGAATGGCTTAGATATGATTAAAAATTTCCAAAAGAAAGAAACGTTTCATGTGGTTTTTCAACCTCTGAAATCCTTGATTTTATGGCATTTCAGAGCCATACTCTCTATTACTTAATCAACAATAACAAGCTTAATCTTTTTAACACAGATTTCATATCTATTATCTACCAATATAATGAAAATCACCTCATCTTCTTGAATAGAAATTTGACTATTTAATGTTACAGTTTCGTCACCATAGTTACCATCTGAAACCATTTCACATAAAGTTTTTTGAGGATCTTCTGGATAAACAGCAACCAAATGAAACCCACATACATCTTCACATATCCATTTCTTCAAACCTTCACCTCATTAAGAAACCAAAATTTCATCTTACTTTTGCAAATTCTTCAATCTCTTATGACTCAATACATTCAGTGTATCTTCGATACCTTTATAATAAGCAGACTTCATATCTGGATTGTCATAATTTTTTGCCTTATTGAACACTTCTTTTATGTATTTCTCTTCATCTCTCTTATCTATGGATAATTGCTTAATTTTATCAATGCAATCATCACATATATCCAGTCTGTTAAAAAGTTTATTCCAAATTCGACAACCATTAATGTATCTTTTGGCAATTCCTGCAATATCAAATTCAAAACAAGGAATTCTATTACCACAAATATCACATACTCGATAATTTATTTTTGACACTAAATCACCTCCTACAAAACCAAATAAAAGATTTTTTCAATGTATTATTCTCTTATTTGTGATAGGTTACATCAATATGTTCCATACACCATTTCCAATATGGAATTACTTTAACCCCACCAGCTTCGTTCCAATCTTTCTCTAATTGCGTTTGTGTATCTTTGTCTAAACAAGAAACTAAATACAAAGAACACTCTATTGGTGCTATTTTTCTATACTCTTCACTAAAATCTTCTAAATTTAAGTTTGCCATTTTTACCTCATAACTCCCAAAGAAACTTCTGTTTACTGTGATCTATAAAATTTCATCTAAAGCACACTCAATTTCATTAATAATTTCTTGCTTAGTAATTTCATAACCTTCCATCATTTCATCAATAGGTAAGTGATTTCTAAGTACAATATAAAGATATTCTGCGATACCAGTAGTGTCATACCCTTCAACTGTTAAACCTTCTGCTAAAGGTTGAATAAAACCATTTCTGATATGATGTGCAAATTTATCTGCACCAATAATAATCTTATTACCTTTTGGAATTTTCACCTTTTCACCTGATAATGCCTTTTCAATTTCTACATCTTCTGTTGAGGTCAAAATCTGACCAATCTTGTAATCTGCCATACTACTTCTCCTTTATTATCTCAAAATCTTACTTAATCTCTTCACAACTTCTTCGCAAAATCTGTACAAACAAGTCTTCTTAAATGCTATTCTCAAATCATCAACAGTTTGTCTATATTGCTGACGTAATTCGTTGTCTATCATACTATTCCTTCTTCTCAATAATAGTTACAGTACCCTCAAACACTCCAAAATTTGATGATTGTTGAAATGTATGCGTCTCCGCAATGTCATCATCTGTCATTGGTCTTGTAAGATACCATAATGAATCATCTTTCCATGTAATCTCTTCAAGTTTCTGGTTTGGTTCAAGCTCAATTGTTGTTGAACCACCAAAATCTTTTGTAACAGACTGGCATCCCGTCATTCCAAAACATAACGTCAATCCTAATGCAACTGCTAAAATTTTCTTCTTCATATGATTTATTCTCCTATTACCTAATTTTTTTCGTAAGTCTTTTCAAAAATATCTGGCTTACAAGGATATACTTCACCATTGACACCTAAAATTATGTAATCACCATATTCAGATTTCATTGTTCCTTCCAATGTTTTGATATGACATGTACCGTCTTCATGAATTACAATAGTATTATTTGATACTCTATCCATAAACCAATCTGGCAAAGAATCTTCAATCATATATCTAACAGCTTCAATTACTACTGGTTTCTTTCTGTATTTCATACTGAACCTCCTACTAAATTTTCATGTTCTTTATCATATCCAGTCTCTTCAAGAAACTTATCAAATTCCTCTTTTGTCATATTGTTTGGATAATACATATCCACCACCATATCAAACGGCTTTAAATAATTATCCAACACATCTTCAGCATCTTCTTTTGCTTCCTGCATTTTCATATTGATATAATCTTCTCTTGTCATATTCCATGCTGTAGGACAATCCGTGATGCTCGAAAATCTACAATATAATCCGTTTGGTTGTTTTGATACAAATCCTGCCATATTATTCTCCTAACTCTTTTAGTGCATTAACAAGTTCAGCGAGTCTTGGATTCTCAGGATGCTCCTTCGCCATTTTTTCATATAAAGCAATATTATTCATCTTTTCAATCTCAGACTTTAATTCCTTCTCAATAGAAGCTTTCTGCTTTGCAATTTCTTTCTGACGATTTTCCTCATCAATTCTTGCATTGTATGCGTTCATATTAACTACGCCAACAACCTGAGCTGTCACACCTTTACCATATTCTTCGACTGTCTTAATTTCTTTTAAAATTCCAAGAACTCTGTTGTCTTTTCCTCTTGCATTTACAATCAGATATAACGGATGTTTGGTATCATACTTAACGATTTCATTAATATCTCCATCATATAAAGCAAAGCCATAATCTTTCTTGTTGTAATCATCTACTAAATTTACAATCGCCACTTTACTAAAACCTGTCATTTTATTATCCTCGCTTTCAACTTTTTCTACTGATAAAACGTTATATCCTTGTTTTCTATTCTCTAATTGAACCATAACATATTTCTGTGTACCTACATTATATGTATCTATAACAAATCCAGTTTGTCCCCTACTATTACAGGAACTTTTTATTATCACTTTATCATTTATCTGAATATTCCTCATAGGCTGCACCTCCTATTATTTTATTCTCCAAAGGAAATCTATGTTTCTTGGTAAAAATATTACTATATATAGCGTCTATATTTTCTATAAACACTATATATAGTATTTTATTTACGCCTGATACACAAAACTTGGCATTGACTGTAATTTAAACAGATTTTTCTCATGCATTGAATCAATCTTGCTTATAATTCCAAACAAATCCTTTACAAGTTTTCTGCTTTCCTGAACAACACGCTTGAATATCTTGATGACTTACTCCCAAAGAATGTGCTGCTTCTGTTATACTTTGCCACTCTTTTATAATATTTCCATTTTTATCTTTTTGAAAAATCACAACTGCATTTGTTCTATTTGGAATTGTTGCACGTTTAATTACTTCTTCAATATTAACGTTTCCATTATTATATGCCCAAGCATATCCACCTGCTGTTTTACAATTACCCTTACAACAATCCGAAATCTGTCCAGATGATATTCCAGTTATCTTATATGCCTTTTCCATACTATTATATTCTCTTATAATATTCTTGTTGGATATGTCTATTTGAACTACTTTTCTTTTATAGACACGTTTATGCCTTACTTGTAAATCATCCTTTATTTGTTTTGATGAAAATATATAATCATCAAATGTAATATTCTTTTGCAAAAGCTTTTCATAAAACCCTTTTACAATTTTTTCTTTTGTTTGGAAATTTGTATATCTAATAATTAACAATGGAATATTATTTCTACTACAATAATCTTCTTTTAATTTATCCAAATGTTTTCTATGCAAAAAATTTTCCTTCTTTTGCATGTCAGATTCACTATTAAATGTAAACGGAAAATAATGTTGTTCTCCATGTAGTTCAATTAAAAATAAGAGTTTCTTATTTTGTGGATGAAAAATTGCAAAATCGAATGGCAATCTTCTTTTATATTTACAATCATCAAACTTATATTGCGTATCAAATATAATTTGTTCATCTGTCAAGAACTGGCTTAATTCGAACTCAGCTACAGAAGATAAACATCCACATGACTTAAGTTTTCCAGAAGTTAAAGACGATGATAAAGCGTTAATTTTCTTACCACAATCACAATCACAACTCCATAATGATCTATGATTTTTCATACCAAGAAATTCTTTTACAATTAATTTTCCAAATCTTTTTCCTTCTAAATTCTTTTGTGGTTTAATATTATCTCTTCTTATACATCCACATGATTGAGTATGTCCTGATTTTAAATGTCCTGCGGCAACTAAAATCAATTTAGGGTTGCCACAGCCACATTTACACCACCATCTCACATGTCCGCTTTTATCGTTATCTCCACGTTTGATGACTGTTAATTTTCCAAATTGTAAATTAGTTAAGTCTTCTGCCATTTTAGTCTACATATCTTTCCATACCTGTTTTATAATAAGGAATAGGCATTCTCTTAAACCGATATTTTTCTACTCGATTATCAATTTTCTTTTTAATATCTTTGTCGTCAATCTCGCCTGTTCTAATATATCTATCCATAACAGAGTATTTAAATCCCAATGCATCTTCATCTGTACTTCCACACAGTCCATCAGACGGAATTTTTTCGATTAATTCATTTGGCAATCCAAGTTCGTATCCAATAGCTTTCACTTCTTCTACTGTTAAGTCGCTAATTGGTGCAAAATCTCCAACTGCATCACCCCATCTGGTTTCCCAAGATAATAATGTTTCTGAAAGATTACACGTATTTGCAACTCGACCATTTACTGTCTGTGATACTGCATAAAGCGTAGTCATGCGAATACGAGCAGGGAGATTTGTAGAAGTCTGTTTTGACCAACGATCTCCCAACTGTGGTTTAATCTCATGCTTTAAAGTGCGAACTGTATTGCCTATATTTACAACACAACTGTCGATTCCAAGATGGTCTACAAGCATACGAGAATAATCAATATCTGGCTGTTCTCCCTGTGGCATTAATACACCAAAAACTCTATCCTTACCAAGAGCTTCTACACATAATGCTGCCACAACACTTGAATCCTTACCACCTGAGATACCAACGACTGCCATACAGTCCTTACCATTCTTCTCAAAGAAATCCTTAATCCACTGAACGCAATCATTAGTTGCTTTCTTTACATCAAAATTACTCATGTCTAATCTCCTCTCTAACTCTCATAAGAATTTTTCCTAAATTATTTTCTCCAATACCATTCACAGTTCCCCAAATTTTATCACCCCAAGTATTACCTTCTTCGAGATGCTGATTATCAGTCTCAAGTAACTTTGCTTTGAGCTTTAAATTTTGAGTAAATTTCGCTTTTACAATTTCGTACATAACGTTGTACTTCACATCTTCCCAATCAGATCGAAGCTGAACTCTTCTACCAAGTTTCTTTGCAGATGATGGATCTAAATTCGTGAAACATTCTCTATCTGAAAAAGTTTTTGCTGATTGAAAAGCGGCTTCATTATTCAAATATGTAAGTCCTTCATATGTAACAGGAGAAGAATAAAAGTTGCTTAAAAAATAATATTTACCTCTAAATTCATTTATCATCCTTTGTCGAGCCTCCATAATTCAACATTGCAATCATAAAAAATCTTCTCTATCATTTGATGTACTTCCTTCCAATTTGCACCGCCACGAACACATCCAATTTTATATGGCATTGCAATACTCATATTTTCCAAAACTGCATATGATTTCAAATTTTCAAAACATTTTCTTAAAGCATTGATATCTGTATACTGTTTTCCGTCATAACCATATGATTTTTGTGCAAATAAATTTGCATATATTCTTGCATCAATATTAGACTGAAAGTATCTAACAGAACCCAATAATTGTTCAGGTGTATTAATCGAACAAAAACTATGATAATCTTTATACACTTGCACATCATAATCACGGATTGCTTTTGCAACACCAGAATTAAAAGCACCTTTGCAATTAACCTGGTGTGCAATAATATCAGTATTTGAAGTGAGTAAGTCTCCATCAATAATTTTAATCATTACTTACCTCCGTACATTCTGTTTCTGATATCCGCAAATGTGTCTTTTCTTACTAATTCTCCATCTTTAAATACAGTGGTAAGTAAACTGTTATCACTCATTTCAAGTAACTGATCTTGACACTTTAATTCACCGTTATCATCGTATATTCTACAACATCCTTTATGAGATTTCTTTAAGTGGCTTGTATCTGTCTTGGGATCTTTGAAAATCATTAACTTCTTGCCATCAATTACTCCATATGTAGCTTTCATTGCAATGCCAAAAGTATCTCTTGTAACAACAATCATCTTGCCGTTTTCAACGATTGCAGTGAAGCAAAAAGCTCCTACACCATAAGCAATATTATTAGCTGCGAAACCACGCTTTTCTAATTCTTTCCAAATAGTTTCTACATTAGAAAGTGTGCAGCCATCACCATAAATAATACCGATATGCGGATCTAATACCTTATAACCTTTACCATTTACAGAACCACCAAAAATCTCCCATAACCTTTCAACTGTCTTAACTGAAATCTCTACAATATCACCGCTATCAGGACGAACCAAGAGCTTTCCATTATGATTCATAATCTCTTCTTTACACTGTGGAAGAATATTATTTACCATATTCCAATAATCATAAGTATCTGAAACCATACTAAATGATGTATTTGGATATAACTCTGTTAAAAGTCTCTTAACGAACGTAATCTCATCTCCATCAATTGAGAAATTAGCACCCATTACAGAATGCTCAGTTGAGACAGCACCGATTCCAATACCATTATTCTTACAATCGGCATTGTAATATCTATCAATATAATTAATTGCTGGAATTGTAGATGTCTTATTAAATGAAAGCAACCATGAAGCAGAACATCTTGTAGCTTCATCCATACAAGACATACCTCTCATACCGAAATCAGCACAAGCCATATTGCCAGGTAAACCGTCTGTTGTTTTGTCATACCAATAATCTGCAATCTCACGATACATATGACCAATAGTCGCATGACAACAAGGTTTCCATAACTCAACCTGAAGAATACATTCAATCCACTGAACAAGCCATGCAAACTTGTCATCCGTATTAGTGATTTCAATACAAGGAACACCCATAGGAACAAGTGTACCTTCTGGCAATGCTCTAATCTCAAGTGGTAAATATCCTAATCTGTGAAGCTCTACAATTTTATCTAAATCATAGTTGTCTCTACCAATCTGTACGTCCATCGAATCTGTATAAAGAGTTAGTATCTCATCTTCCGATAAATCGAAGAAATTTTTCTGAAAATATCCCATTAGATATTCCTTAATAAAAGCCTGTAATCCGAAGAAAACCATATGATTCTGATTCTCTAACATTGATTTTCGAGGAACCCAATACGATACTAACTTAGTTAATCCCTTCGGATACATACGATCATGACACTGTTTATAAGTATCTGATAATAATAAAGCCATTGTGTTATCCATAATTTTAAACCTCCATAACTGTAATTTTTTCATGACTACCATTAAATAAACTGTTTGTGGTAAATAATCTGTTCACAGTATTATTCTCCAAAGATTTGATTAATGTTCCTTTTTCTTTATCAAGAATTGAATTCTCTGTATGAGTGGCATATGCATAAATCTCAGTTACACCATGTTTCTTCAATTCTTCTGCACTATAATAAAGTGAACCACCATATGCGATAATATCATCAATCATTAACACTAATTTATTAGTTAAATCAATGCCATTTGTTTTAATATCTAACCCAAGAATCTTTCCAGTTTTCCAGTCCCTTTTCTTCTCACCATAACAATATGGAAGTTCTGGAAATAGATCTGAATATCTCTTAGCCGCACCTGCATCTGGAAAATAAAGAACAGTTTCTGGTGACGCATTTTCATCCTCTTCAACAATTTCGTCTTCAGCCCATTCAATTGCCTTTTCAATGTATTGTTTTGGAGTTACAAAATTGGCGTTATTTATAAGTGCCTTTCCAACATTACTATGGACATCTAAAATTTCAATGTAATCAAAATCTAACCAATTAATAACATCAGCAAAACTTTTTAATGTAAATACCTCAGAATCTTCATGAATTCTATCCATTCTAGCATTTGGCAAATAATACATATAAAGATTTAATAATCCAACATAAGGAAGATTTTTAATATGTCTTGTAATGTATATTAATGTTGACAACTCTTCCTCTTTTTCATAAAACCATTCAATATTATTATCAGAATAATCTGCTTCATATATATTTTTTATATTTAATCTTTGTGTTCCGTCTGGAAAATGCTCAATTTTTACTTCATCGCCATTAATTTTAATCATATTCTACTCTCCAATCACTTCAATCTGACAGCTTTTCATAACTTCCATAGCCGATTTATGTTTATCAGGTGTAACTCCTGCACAGCAGCTTGCATCTACTGTGACATTAATAAATGGATAATCAGCTTTAATAATTAAAGCATTTGATACTACACAAATTTCGCTGCAAAGACCAATAAGTTCTATATCATTGTTAAATCCCAAGTCAGTCCAATGTGTCCAGCCAAAAGATTCCTTATTGATATATGTACAATTTGGAACTTCTAATCCGTCTGCAATCTGCCATCCATGAGTATTGTAAATACAATGTTCAACTGGTAACTTGATACCTTCTGGTGTACTTAAATAGTTTTCATAATGTGTGTCTCTTGTGAAAATAATTCTATCTCCACGATTATAATATTCTTCAATTTTCTTCTTGACATTTGGAACAATTGCCTGTGCTTCCTTTGTGCCAAGTGTTCCATCAATAAAATCATTCTGCATATCTACTACGATTAATGTTTTGCTCATTTTGTTACCTCTTTTCTTTGTTCTTTCATTACCAAATGACTAACGTTTACTGCTTCTCTCATAGCTTCTGCAAACTCATAAGCACAATCAGAAGTAAATCTTTCCTGTACTTTTGCAATATCATTCGTATCAACTTCACTATGAATCCTTGCATCAATAATATATTTTCCGTCTTTACATTGAATATCTATTATTGTTTAATTTCACCTTTCCATTTCATAAAAGAAACATAAATCAACCGCATGATTTCTTTGAATAGTAAGATTATCCACTTTTCCCTTTAGTTCTTTATTCTCTTTTTCAAGTGCAGTTATTCTATTTCTCAACTCATCTTCTGTTGAAAACTTCTGAGTTCCAATCTGCTTATAATCAGACGAAACAGTTTCAACAGAATAATTGCTAATGTAATCTGTTGTTCCATCAGAATATGTAATTGTTAGTTCAAAGAATCCACGCTTCTTACACTCATCACAATGACAAATGGATGAAATATATCCAATTTTGCCATTACTATTTTCTACATAGTCACCTTCATGAAATTGAATATCTGTTATAGGATCTCTGAATGTAAGAGTTACAATATCCATACATTGATTACTTCCAATATATAAGTAGCCCAGATTTTCATATTCTTTAATCGTTTTGTGGGCATCCTTTAAACTTACTTTAACTACCATTTATTTCTCCTTATCTGAACAATCGTATCGCCAACTTACAATATCCACCTCACTTCTATATCCATCACACCCATCTGCATCAAATATAAATTCATAATATGTGTGTCCCATCCACTGATGATATTTGTATTCTGTTCCATTTTTATCTTTTACAATTATCCATTTTCTCTCTTCTGGATAATCGTCTCTGTTGTGCCATACGTGGTTATCTGCTTCCAAGCCTAACCATTTACCATTTTTATATCGAATACCTATAATTTCATATTCCTTATCATCTATAAATACAACTACTTTTGTATGGTTAAGAATGTAAATTGGCTGTTTAATAATTTTCTTCCACAAATGATATAAATTCATCTACACACCTCCTAAATTTTTCAGAAGAAATTCCGCTTTCCTGCGAACTTCATATTATGTTATTCTCTACTCAATCTTCTTCTCAACCACAACAATCGTATCATTGTGCCAACCACCATGAGGAACAAGTAAAATTTCCTGAATTTCAAACCCATACTTCTTACCAATGCCACCACTATTCCAGCTACAAGTAATTACAATGCCATTTTTCTTTACAATTCTTCCTATCTGTTCCTTCTGTTTAGACCAATATGAAGCTTGTGTTGTCTGCATATTTACTGTCTGTCCAAGATTTTTGTAACATTCGCTTACCTGTCGTGGCGAGTATGGTGGATCATATAACACTGTATCTACTGAGTTATCATCGAATATCTTTAAGAAATCCAATGCATCCATATGGTAATCAGTATCATATTGTGTATCTAGGTCATTTGTTACTGTCGCTAATTTATTGCTATTTGCAAATGGATCAACAATTTTACCTATTGCATATTTCTCAATCAGCTCTTTGATTGGCTTAATTGAAAATGTGTTACTATTTGGCATCTGCCAGACTCTATTTATTATCATTATGTATCAGGAGTAAACGCTGCGTTTTCGGTATACCAAACCTCTTACTCCTTCCTGTTATGTTATTCTATGTTACAACTTCATAAAACTAAAAATATGTGCTATAACATCAACAGTCCATCCGTTGCCAATTGCTTCAAACCTTCTTGTCTTAGGCATTGCTTTTACATTGCCACTCTCATCCATTCCAAACTCCGTATAATTGTCTGGAAGTGTCTGAAGTCGTTCAATCTCTAATGGACATGTCTTTTTATATTTTTCTCCACCAAGCCAAACATTAAATTTTGTTTCTGTTCTGCAACGTGGCACTGTTGGAGCTTTCTTATCTAAAAAGTACAGCCTGTCCTGCTGCGAATAATGACCTTTGCCACCAAGATCATATTTTATGTAATTCTCACACTTAATCATTGTGTTCCTGATTCTGTCATCAAAGTATTTGACTAAATCTGGATCATCACAGATAACATCTTTCACTAATAATCCTTTATCATCAGGAAGTGTGATATTTGGTATGTTCGTCCAATACAAACGTTTTCTTCTCTGAGCTGATAATAACTGACTATCAATCATGATTGGTTGTACACCCAATTCCTCACTAATAGCGTCTTGAATCTCATCAGCCATTCCATAGTTATTTTCATATAAGAAATATGTTGGATTTGTGTTATTCTTTGCTTCTACAAATTTCTGAAAAAGTTTCCAACCTTCGCCTTCTGTATCAATTTCTCTCTTCAATTTTGCTGTTTTGCTACACTTGGCTTTCGACCAGAACTGGCAAGGTGAACCACCCATTAATAGATCGACTCCATTAAAATCCTTGAAGTCGGTAGAAAATACGTCACCGTATCTTTTGATCTCAGGATAATTATATCTACTGATTTTGATTGCATTCTCCTCAATTTCAAATGCGTTATACTCACTGACCGAAATATTGGCTTTATCTAATGCAACTCTTCCGCAAGAGATTCCATCAAATAAACTTAATACTCTTAGCCCTTGAGAATTATTTTTTTCATTATTCTCTGTCAAAATACACTATTTTACAGAGGTTACGTAACCATAATTACCTAGGAGTTACTGCTTAATTCCTTTCTTCTTAATTATTTTGTTGTAAAGTCCTATGGAATTTGCACGTCTGCTAAAACCATAGGAAAAAAATATTTCTTGTTACTTTTAATTGGAAAATTTGGCTGATCAGCCGGGAATAGAATTACTTCTATATTAGATTATTCTCTACATGCTTTCTAATAAAACTGTTTCCAATTCAATAGAACCCCAATTATTATTTGGTCTAATATAAGCGATTGATAAAACAGAACACTCATAACCAGGAGAATCAAATGCGTCTGTAACATCCAACTTAAAAGAAATGTTCTTCTTAGTTAATTCCTGCTTTAACTCGTCCACGACATCATAATAATTTTCTTCATCTTCTCTGTAACGATGATAATATTCATGTTCTTCATCAAAATACTTGTCCAAAATTTCTTCTATAATATCCATCCATTTCACCTCACTTTAATATTTAATCCAACCATCTGTAATACCAGTCATCCAACAAATAAGATCTTCTCTATCATTTTTTAATCTTCCATCTATTACACGAGTTAAGATTTCATTGAGCCAGTAGCCAACTTCTTTTCCACTTTTAATGAGCATTGTATCCATTACATCTTTTCCATTAACTGCTAAATCCTTTAGAGAAAAACATTCATCATCTTGTAAGACTTCTTCTAAAATATATTCAATGTTATCAATCTTTTGCAATCTAGTTTCCTGATTCATGTCTGCTTGTGCTTTAATATCAGCTCTGCGAACATTTAGTAATCTTCTGAACTGTTCCTCTCCGATTTTATTAAGCCATCTCTTGATATATTTCTTTCCCACCTCAAAAGTAGCATCATGATAATAGACTAATTCAACGACCTTTTCTCTTGTATCATTGTCAAATCTTAATCGCTTCATTATTTCATTGGTCATATCAGCACTGACTCTTCCATGACCTTTGAAATGTCTGATACCATCTTCTCCATCCTGATAACAATGTGGTTTTCCTATGTCATGAAAGAACACCGCTAATGATGTAATTAAATCTATTGGATTTAAGTCTTCTTCACAATCACATTCATAAGCTTGTACTGCATGTACTGTATGATTCCATACATCATAAATGTGATATGGATTATTCTGTTGAAAGCCAAACATATCTTTAATTTCAGGAATGAACAACGAGAATACTTTGTGATATAAGACCATTTGTACACAGAAATCACTCGATGCAGCAATTTTACAGAACTCACTATTGATCCTTTCAATAGATATATTCTCCAAATTCTTATACATTTTAGAAATATTCCAATCTGTATCAGGTTCAAGGACAAATCCCAACTGTGATGCAAACCGAATGGCACGTAAAATTCTTAAAGCATCTTCTGAAAATCTATCCTCTGCTCTACCAACACATCTGATTTTATAATGCTCAATATCTTCCATGCCATTAAACGGATCTACAAGACCAACTTCATCATTGTATGCCATCGCATTGATTGTAAAATCTCTACGCTTTAAATCTTCTTTAAGATTTCGTGTAAATGTTACACTATCAGGTCTACGACTATCTGAGTAATTACCGTCAATTCTGTAAGTGGTACATTCATATCCATCACCGTCAATTACAATGGTAATAGTTCCATGTTGCAAACCAGTTTCAATAATTCTCTTGTCCTTGAATACTTCCATCATTTCATCTGGTGTGGCAGAAGTTGTAATGTCATAATCGTGAATTGGTCTGCCAAGAATACTATCTCTCACACAACCTCCGACTAAGAAAGCCTCATATCCATTATTTTGTAGACTATGTATGATTTCATTTGCACCAGATGGAATTTCAATTTTTAGATTAGATTTCACCTTTTACCACCCTTTCATTTACACTAGCAACAAATTCATTGATAGCCTTATAATTAGGATTATCAGGAAGATTTGTGTTCTTCTTCGCATAATCCAATCTCTTTTCATAATCATTTACCATTTCAAAGAATTCTGGGATTGGCTGATCGTTGCTATCCAAATACTTACCATTACGAATATCCATAAGTAAATCATGTTCGTCTTCTCTATACGTGATTATTCTCTCTTTTTCAAGAATATCCAAACACATCATATACAGACGAATCAAATGCATTGAATGTTTAGCGATTTTACCATGTTCAATTGCTTTTTCATTTCTCTTACCAATTTTTCCATACTGACGAACTGTATTCTGAAGCTCATTCCACATAGAACAATAATCTCTTAATGGATAATGATGCAATTTTACATCCATAAATATCTCTGTGTCATAACCTTTCTGCACAGCTTTATCAATATATAATTTCATAGAATCATCTTCATATGGTGTATATTTCTTTGTGAAGTCAGTCTGCATAAATTCAAGAGTCTTTAGAATATGTTTCTCTAATTCAGACTGCGACATCTGATGTGCAGCTTTCTGATTTAATCTGTATAATTGCTGATTAGCATAACCGCCAAACGAATGACAAGCTCTCTTTGATAAAAATAAATGTGCATTGTCAATTAGCTCTTGACCAATAGGTGATACATAAAAGTAATGTTCAGGCTTATTTCCAAGCATTTCTATTGTATTAGGATTGGTGTTGCTCAATAATGCGACCAATTTATTAAATGCATAAATCGTGGTATCTGTTTCATTGTTTACAAATTGGTCAAAATTCTCATTAGTGAGAATCTGCATTTTGCTATTCAATGCACAACCACGAATATCTAAATCACTACCCTCATTATTTGTTCCATATGCATGACTTCCACCAAGAGTTAAGATAATGATATTGTTACCCAAATTCTTATCTGTTCTCAGAAAGTCATACTCTTTTGATTTTAATTTGTCCTTAATCTGTTCAATTGTCATTGTCTTAACCTCCAAAATTCCACAAGAAATGTGCGATTCATTCTAATGTAAAATATATACCATATATAGTATATATTACTCGTTTCTAATACTATATATGGTATATCCATAACAATTACTCACTTAATTCTGCAAGTGCCTTATCCAGCTCCTCATCAGACATATTTTCAAGTGCCGCATCCTGTCTCTTAGCCTTGATTTCAAGCAATCTCTGTCTCATCTCAGCATCTTTCTTAGCGTCTTCTCTCTTCTTTTTCTCATCCAACTTCACACTAACAATATACTTGACAATTTCAATCTTGTTAGAAATCTCCTCATCTTCCTTTGATTTGGTATTCAGAAGACTTTCTTCCTCTGACTTCTTTGCTTCCGCATTGAGTGTCTTAAATACTGAGTCCAAATTTGTGAGAGATAACGCCCACAAATCAATTACGTTAATCATTCCTCTGAATGGGAACTGATAGTTTGCTCTTGTTGCATTGATAAATAATTCGTTGTTTGTCATAATAATAATCTCCTTTTCTAATTAAAACTTAATCTTCATTACACGCTCTGTTGCACCCTTAACCTTAACAACTAAATCTGCTCTCTTTGTCATAGAGAATCCAATTCCTGAAAGCTGATCATCAGTATCTTCTACATGACACTTAGCACCTAAAGCCTCAAATACTCTCTTGTGCTTTTCAAGGTCACTCTTTAAGAACTCATTGTAATAGCCATTAGGACTTTCGTTGTTTACACAATCCTTCAGGAAGAAGAATAAATGTCTGTGACCAATTCCGTCCTGCTCGTCAAAATAGTTTGGACTATAACTGATTACTGATACAGGAACGAACTGATTTGTATTTACACCCCAAATCTCACGGCTTGAAATAGATGAATTTCCTGCTAATTTTTCCTTAATTGAGAAGTTTCCATTCTCATCGAGTGTTACTTCTGCAACCTGAACCTTTTCATCAGTTCTCATTGACTTATCGTAATCAAACTTGTAAATTTCTCCATTAAATTCAATCTCAGCTCTAAATCCATGCCTTACGCTTCCTGAATACTGGTGTACAAAGAACTTATAAACACCTGGTTTCATTCTTGACAGGTCTTCCCAAGTAATATTCTCTACTGCAACCTTTCCATCTGGATGAACAATATCAACATCTAACTGACCACCCATTCTTGAAACACTTGGCTTTCTACAATTTCTAAAGAAAATTTCATTCTTATCTGGCTCAATACAATGTGCATCAAGATCGTAATTATCATGACCATCTTCGTTCCACATGATAGAAAATCTAAGAACACCATCAACATTGCCACCAGCCGCTTTAACATTCTGTTTCATATCAGAGTCGGTAATATTTCCTGAATAAGCCCAAGATAATCCATTATTCCACTTAAACATTGTCTTAGCATCTGGATTAACTGGTGCAATCATAGAAACAAAGTTCTTCTCATGTTTATTCTCTACAAAAGCTTCAATCTCCTTTGCAGTTGGAAGTACTTTGTCAATAAAATCCTGTGCTGAAATTTCTTCAACTTTTGAGAACTTCTTAGGGTTTACAGCAACATCCTTCTCCATCTGACCGAAAATATCATCTGCACCAATCATTCTTCTTGCAGCACTCTTATTTGAGAACAATACATTATTTACAGTAATATCATTCAGATTAGCAAATCTTCTCTGTAATGAATCCATATATCCAAGTTCTGTAATGGTCTTCTTTGCGTCCTCAAGCATCTTCTTTGTAAAAATAGCCTTTGGACGCTTATAATTACTTGGAGCGACAATCTGCTCATACTTCTTAACTGCTGTGTCAAGATCCATATCCTCACTTACATTGATAAGAAGTGTTCCAATGGAATGATTTCTAATTCTACCGATAGCCATACCTGCTGTTACCGACTTCTCCCAAGCATATAAATCCTTTTCAGTATCAGAAGTCAGCTTATCATATTCCTTCTTATACTTCTTGAACTCTGTAAGCACACCTTTCCACTCTTCACCCTTGTAAAGTGTATTTGAATTGATAAGTTCAAGAATTGTATCAAGTGCATCCATAGTAATTTCATCAAGAGAACGCTTAAATACGTTTCTTGTATCTCTGAACTGTCCCTTAACTTCCTCATTTGAACGGCTACTTCTATTTACGAACTTGCTTGGAAGCTCTAAGAAGAAGTGATCCCACTGATGAGACTTTCCATTAATTTCCTCAAAGTTAAAATCTGTACCAATCTTAGGGAACTTAGTTGTATAAATATCTGTAACTGTATGAGCCTTTACAAAAGCGTCAAGTGCATCACATACTGGCTGATATGTTGTATCACCAAGATTCAGTTCCCAAATTGTATGAATCTGGTTATCCTTGATAGTGACAGCAGAACCAATATTCTTAATAAACTGTCTACAACAACTACAATCATGCTCTCTACGCTCTCTGAAAATCTCATTTGTACCAGCAGGGAAGCTATCAAGATATGTATTCCATAATTCATCCTTATCTACATTTACCTCAAATAAATGTGTTGCCTCTTTCTGCATTTCATCGAAGTGCTTCTGTAAAGCCTTCTTAAACATCATAAATCCATCCATGTTTTGTACCTCTTCTTTCTTATATTTATTTTTGTTAATTGTTTCTATTGTTATATTCTCCGTTTATATCAAACCAGTTGCCTTATCTGGGTTTTCATTAGCCCATTTTATCCATCTTTCAGCATAAGATCCAGTTTTACTATTTAATCCAAACACTTCTCTTGTGAGTATATATCCCTTACCAATCGACTCTTCCATTTCTTTTGTATTGTTATCTACATCATCTGCATCTAATGGTCGAAACACTGTCTTGGTAAAATATCTTCTACCATATTTCTTTGTTGTCGTGATTTTATTTATCTTATCCTTATATAACTTCCATACGCCAGATGAATCTTTGTTGATCTGTGCTACATAATCTCCTATATTTAACACATTGTCTCCTTTCTAAATTCCAATGAATCGAAGTTTTCTTACTACTTCCAACCACTACAATCTCTACAACCTAATGCATATACATCACACTCTTTAACAGCACAAGTTTCACATTTATATGGTTCTCTGTATGATGTAATTTTATCTTGTAGTTCATTAATTTCTTTCATAATAGTATCAATATCTTTTAACTTAATTCCAAAAAGAATCTTCTTCAATTCTTCATACATAAGTTTTTTCGATACATTTTTATCACTCTTATTTGATTTATATTTAAAATCATATTTCCATTGGTCTATTTCTCCATATCTACAATTCTTAACAATTGGGGAATCTGCTATTGGATGGCAACTGTTCTTATTTGAACAATAATAATTATTTCTCACATAATCATGTTCACATCCATATTTACAAATATCACATGATACTCCCATATAAAATCTCCTTTCCAATTTACCAAATTCCATTTACCGTCTTATCAATAGCTTCCCTCGTATAATGTTGTCTTTACTGTTGGTGACTTCACATGCCATCCTTGTGTGAGAACATCACCCTTGATTCCTCCCGACATACTGTACTGTACAGCAATATACCCAGCAGGCACTCTAACTGTTGACATTGCCAAAAGAATTACTGCAACCACCATTACAACTGCTGTAACAACTCCACCTATCACTTTTTTCATAACTTCTTTGTCTCCTTTTCTGATTTGTTATTTTTTTCTATTTCATCTGTCGAAAAAACTTTATTCATTTTATTGGTTACAGAATTACCAATTTTATTGAATAAAGGTGACAGTAGAAACCATAAAATTATTAATCCTATTAGAACTAATATAAAAAATACTGGCATTTTATTATTCCCCTCCTTACTTACTGTCCCATTCCATTTCTAATAGCTCATCATAGGTCGCAGCATTCTGAGATAACTCTTTCTCTTCCAATCGTTTTTCTCCGCTGATTAATAAATCAATAAGTCCTAAAACTTGGTTATATGCCATTAACTGTCCTTTCATTATTAATTCATTATCTTGAGAATGGCGTACTTTCAAACTATCTTCTCCTACCGCAATACAATCATTAATCAATTTTTTTAAATTACTTAAATTGTTCATTTTAACACCTCGCTATATTATCTACATCATTCACAAGAACATCTCCATCCTTAATTACCCACATACACTGATAATCTTTCTCAGCACAGAGCTTGGTAAAATCAGCATATGACTGATATTTATCTGGCTTTGCCATAGCTCTGTAACATTGTTCTCTGTTTTGACAAGTCGAGCTTGTACACATAGTTATATCAGGCATTTACGATTTCCTCCTTTACTCTATTTGCTAAGTAATCATCAAAGCTACGCTTCATATATGTATAATTAATTTTCTGAGAAGGACTAAAATTAGTTCTGTCTTTATAATTTTGAATCCACTCTTCAAACTCTTCATCTTTATCTTTATTTGCTGCATATATCATAAGTGCAATTAAAGCAACATAACAATTTTTGTATAAAGGTGATGTAATACTAATTTCATACTTATCGAAACAATCATCTACACAATTTGCATATAACTCAACATCTTCAGTTGTTAATTCTGAACTGATATTTTCTTTAACAAACGATAATATTTCATCATCACAACCCGTCTTTAGCTCAGATTTATTATCATTTGTTACCTTATTATCAGAAGACTCTATATTATTCTCTGTTTCAGTTATGTTTTCACTAACTTCTGAATGTGTTTCTCCCTTATTATATGTAGCTTCATTCTTATCTTCTGTTACATCTGTTATATGTAAATATTCCTTCATGAGTTTTTCAAGCATGTCAAGTTTTGTCTTAACGACTTTCTTATCTTTAGTTCTCTTCTTTTTATCATATTCATTGAAACTTATGTCATAACCATCAATTCTCTTATCACCTAAAATCTCATTAAATTCTTTCAAGAAATTGATGAACATACAATCTTCAAAATTATATTTTGTGAATTTCTCAAATAATGCTGTCCATAAATATGTATTTTTCTTACTAAAGAGATTTTTATACTTATCATCTCCTAAGATGTTATATAATCTAGTTGCTAAAGCATTTATTTTTTCAAACTCTTCTTCACTTGCATTATCTTCAATATACATACCCATTGTTTTAACTACTGATTGCCATTCATCAAGATGGTAAATAATCATATCTGTTTCACAAAGTATTTTTTCATATAATCCATTAGTGAATTCCTTGTCAGAATATTCAATACAATCCTTATAGAATCTGTTGTTAGATATTATTTTCTTTATATTTTTTGCATATGTAGGAATATATGTAAGTGCTCTTTGAGCTGCTTTCATATTTTCGTGTTCGTTATATATACGAATTCTTCTGGATATATCTTCTTTAGTTGAATCAGGATGAACTGCTAATCCTATCTGGTACTCATCAAATTTCATCTTTAACTCTTCTGGCAACTGACTATAAGTTTTATTTTTTATATCACATACTTCCCACTCTTTTATAAAATTATCATTACCATCAAGTTTATAATTTCCATTTTTATCCTTAACTTTAACTTGATAAGCAATTTCACTGTCAGTAATATCTTTGCTAACAGCTTTATTACCATATCTAAACATAGATAATGCAGTTGTTCTCTGTAAGCCATCTTCAACATAACTTTCTGAATAATTTGACGTTTCTCCTAAAATTAAAGGTGGAATATATTCTCCTATAAGAACAGATACAACAAGTTCATTAAACATTCTATCTGTATAACAGCCCATTGCTCTTTGAGTATCTGCGTCACCCTTTACATCACCTTCTTTAAACTTGTCTAAATATGACTTCAATGTAAGTGTTTGTGGTCTAACTGGTTTTACTGGCATTAACATATATTTTTCTCCCTTCTTTAACTACATTAATATGGCAACATTTTTATAAGATCGTAACCCTGACAAACAATCATTGTATTCATTTGCGGTTATATGTAATATTTTCAATATCTCATCTTTTGTATATTGTTGAGATAATAGCCTCGCCACTCTTTCCTGTTTTCGTGGTAATTGCTGTAAATATAACTCAACCTTGTCAGTATATTCTTCTGTAAATATCTCTTTCTCTACATTCTCTCTTGAAGGTAAATTATCTTTAATATTTTTTACCTCGTCTGTATTCATATCTAATGAAATATTCATAATAATTTGTGGTTTACCCTCATCATCAAGAATTAATTTTCCATTTTCATCCCTTAAGAGATTCTGACGCTTTAGTCTATATTTATTATCTCGCATCCAAGTACTTGTTTTTCTTGCAATATTACCCGTCAGAAAAGTTTCAAATCGAGATTTATTTTGATCAAATGAGACTACTGCTTCCATAAGACAATCCATTGCCACCTCATATAAATCATCGTATTCACTGACTTCAACTTTTCCATGCCAAATCTTATGACATATTCTTTTCAATTTTTTGTTTTCGTTGTCTGAATAATCATTAATAATTTTCATCATTTCAGGATTATTGTTAATAACCCTCATCATCTCTTCATTAATCATTTCTTCTACCCGCCTTTTGAATTTCTTTATTCATATATTCCCCGAAAGACAATTCAGAATTCATAACTTTAATATGTTTAGTTTCTCTTTTACATTTTGGACACTTACAATATCTATCATGTCGATTTCTTTCTCCTGGTTGAAAACTCATAGTCTCTACCATAGGAATTAAACAGTTTCTACATATCACCATAATTAATCCTCCAATATATCATTAGCCATTTTCCAATATTCCGTTCTACCTTTATAATCATCGCTAGTAACCTTACTGAGTTCTAATTTTATCTTTTCAATGTTATATCCTTTAGATATTGCATCTTGCATAACTTGAACATACCTTATACACTGCTTTATTCTCTTATGTTTATCTCGAATATCATCAAGTAAATATCCTATCTTTGCTACCTTATGAGCTTGTGGCTTCTTACCATTATGTATCTTCTTATATTTTTCCAAAGCATGATTAATATCACTTTCTGCACTATCACACTTTGACAATTCTGTATTTAATAAATTCTTATATGTAATCAGTTGGTTGTCGTCCCAACCTGCTAATCCTAAAATGGAATTAGCTTCTGAATTAATCTTATCTAATAAGGCATAGTCAAAATTACTTTCATCTCCTATATAAACATTTGCGTTTCCTCTATAATAAAGAGATTTATCAGACTTCTGCCCCGTATCCACATCAATAAGATTATATTTCTTAATCCATGAATACTTCTTTCTGCTGTTCTGTACTAATGACCTCGCCTGTTTGTAAGTAAATTCCTTTGCCATAGAACTTGAAGTTGTTATCATATACTCACCTGACTTCATAGGATTCTCCATGACATAATTCTTTCCATCTGTTAAAATAAACAAAAAATCACTCCTCTCTGATTTTTGACGCACTTTAATAAGCCTTGGGATAACCAAAGAAAAATTAAAATGCTATTAAATTGTTAAAATTTGGAAAAATTCTGCGAATGCATTGATTTTTATATAATTGATATGTATAATTTAAATGCGTACTAGTCTTTTTCCCCCAAGAAATAGATTTTGTATGTTGCTTGACTAGAAAGTTGGTAGCTGGCTAGTCAAGCTTTTTTATTTATTTCCTTTTCCATTATATTACTCCGAACATACATTTGTGTCAATATAAAATCGAACAAATATTCGAGTAAATCATCTCAACAAAATATCATGCATAATTCCTCTTTTAATTATATTTTGTATATCTTGTTCTGTATTGAATAGCTGCATATGAGGGATATACTCATCTTCATTCATGATTATTGTTTTTGATTTTCTAACTAATAAGCACCCATCATCAGGTGTTGCAATTTTCTTTGAAGAAGTATTATTATCAAAATCCATTGTAAGTATTACTACATTCTTAGGATTTTTCCCTTCAGCTTTCAGCTTTTGTAATCTTTCAATTGCTTCGTCAATTGAGGTATAATCATAAGTTTCCGTTTTCATACAATTTTTCTCCTCTCTTACATCATAGCCAAACTTATTTTCATTGCTTCCATAACACGAATACTATCTTTTTCAGATAATTCACCAATTTTAAATTTCAACCTATCTTTATCAATTGTAGTAATTTGCTCAAGAGCTACAACAGAATCATATTTTAATTTATTAACTTCATCTTTATGTAACTCGACATGCGTTGGCAATTCTCTTTTAGACTTCGTAGTTATAATTGCAATAATTGTGGTAGGGCTAAATTTATTTCCAATGTTATTCTGAAGAATAACTACTGGTCTTCTACCACTCTGTTCAGAGCCTTTAGAATCATATTTGGTTATATCAGCGAAATATATTTCACCACGTTTAATTTCCATTATGTTAGCCCTCCTTTCTTTGTTTGTTCCTTTGATATTTTGTATTATATACTTCACTATATATATTGTCAAGTATTATTACAAATATTTTTTATATTTATTTTTTCTTTTATATATGGTATTCTATATATAAATAAACTTAGTGAGGTATTTTATATATGAAATTAAACATTAAAAATCGAATGAAAGAACTTAATATTACTCGTTATGAGCTGGCACAAAAAATCGGAGTAACATACCCTACTATTGATAAAATTTATAAAGGTGAATCTACTTCAATTAAACTTGATATTTTAGAATCAATCTGTAAAGAATTAAACTGTTCACCAATTGAAATACTTGATACAGATGATGCTCAAATGAAACGATTACTGACTTACACAAATGAAATTAATAAATTAAATAATAAGGACGATACACATTAATCTGTATCGTCCTTTACATATTACATCTTAGATAACACATTTTTCATTCCCACTGCACCATTTGCATAATTTTTGACAGTTGTTTTTACACTACTATGCCCAAGCTGCTGTTGTACGAATGCAAGATTTCCACTTTGGTTCATTATAGTAGCATAATAATGACGCATCATATGCGGTGTAATACCATTACCATAATTCTCAAATATCTGCTTAATATTTTTCTCTGTTGTACGTGTACCGTTTTTATTAATAAAAACTGCTTCTGTATCAATAATATTATCCAATGTCAACCTATATTCTAACCACTCTCTCAATGCTTTTAAGGCTGATCCGCTAAGATATACGGTTCTATTTTGTATTTCTCTGTACACACCTTTGCCAAGAATAGTAATGTATGGCATTTCTTCCTTCAAATGTAAATCAGATAAATCTAAGCCAGCAAGCTCTGACTCTCTTATACCAGTACCTCTTAATACACGAAAAATAGCAATATTCCTATTTCTTACTGGAATATCCTTTTTCCACATTATCTTCTCTTCCATGTCATTAAGCTGCTTTTCTGTTGGAAGTTTTTTAGTTAAATTGTTTCCAGATGGAATTCCTTTATATGTTACATCTTTGAAGAATTTATCTTTAATTTCAGTCCCCTTTACTCTACTCATATAATCCCAAAAACTGCTTATAATATGTTTCCTAGTTTCTAATGTTGTAGGTGACATTCCATTCTGTTCTTTAGTCTTTAAATATAATGTAATGTCTTCTGCCATAATATCGGTAAAATCCGATGGCTCAATATCTGAAATTCTATCCTTGTTAATAATTTTGTCTTCAATAAACCAATTGAGCAAATCTACAATAACTCCAAGATAATTCAACGCACCTGCCTTACTCTCTATTTTAACAGTGAAATATTTTTTCATATATATAGGAAGATTTAATTCATCCAACTTCCTATTAAGCTTTTCAGTATTTTTGTTTTGTACTTCTATCTTATAACACATAATTATCAACCTACCTTTCTAAAATCTTCTGTATAATAATTCTCTCTTTTTATCTTTGCAGCCTCAAAAATTTCTTCATACGAATCACAAAACCTAACCTCAATACATTTTGTAATTTCGCCACAAGTCAAACAATATAGGTCTTTAACATGTTTTCGTTCTCTTTGTCTCTGTCTCTGGATTCCTCTAGCCAACATATTTTCATTCATACATTTCATACATATGAATCTTGATTGTCGTTTTGGATTTCCATTTTTATATCTACTCATTTTTCTCACCATCCTCTAAAATTGTTAGTATATTACACTGAGCTACAATCCCATACCCTTCCTGAATTACTTCCCGATTCTGTAAATCTTTTGGAATGTCATATAACATCCCTTTCCACAGTTCCTTTCTTAATGGATCTGTTGTGTCTTTCGTTTCTGATGTTTCAATCGTAATTGGTACATTTTCGTTATTTTCTATAAAATCTCTAATTGTTGTCATAATATCACCTCATTTTCTGTAATAAAAAAGAAGCAGTTAATTTCTGCTTCTAACACTTATTTCTATATTTGATTCACCTTTAATAAGAAAGCAATTTTTCTTTTGGTTTAGTTACCTTCTAACTAAATTACCAAATAAGTTCATTACCTGTTCTCTTGTATATATTTCTTTATTATAAGTGACTCTTGTATCAAAATGATACTCTTTTAATTTTGCTTCATCTAATTTCAATACACCATAAGCAATCATATCGTTTAATTCATCTATTTTGATAAAACACCCATTAGAATTGCTTTCAGATACATTAAAATCTGAAGGATACATTCTATCCATAATTATCACTCCTTAAAATTACAAAAAGAAATCGTCATTTACACGGGTTTATATTTTTGACGATTTACTTTCTGCCTTTCTTCAATAATAAGATTCAAAACAATTGTTAGTCTCCTCTTTTTATTTGAGGAATCAGCCTCTCCGTATATCTTAGTAAGTTTACCTTCATATTCTTGTTGTAAACTACATAATTCGCTTTCATATTCTATCAATTCTTTTAGTGTCATATTTGTCACTATATCACCTCTTCCAATTTTCCAACAAATTCTTAGTACCCATTACACATGCAATAATACTTAACATCAGGTTCTCCACTAACATGGCGATACCCCATTTCTTTTATTAGCCTTAAACCTGAATTATACTGCTTATCATTTGTATAGTTATCTTTTCTTGCCAATTCATTTATAATTGATTCCATTTGAATTCTCCATTATTTACAGTGAAATTTTACCACTTCTATAATCTTCTATTTTAGTAGTTCTTTGCGTTCCATCTTTTGTATTTTTTATCTGCCATAGCACATATACTTGCTAATGTGTCGGTTACTATACTCTGTAAACCTTCCATTTAGTCAACCAATGATAAAATATCATTTCTATCAAAGCCAATCAATTCATCAGATTCTATAATATCAGCCAATATATTAACAATTTCTTTTTGTGCTTCAGAATCCCATTCCATAAGTTCCTCTTTTATTATCTTTGCACCATTTGATTTTGCAATATAATAATCTTCCAGTGTAGCAAAGAAAAATTCATATTGACTATCAAATGGTGGCATTTTACTATTCTTCATATCGTTTAAATATTTTAATGTTTTTTTATTTTCCATCTACATTACCTCATTTCATCAATTCTTCAATTAAATCTAATACTTCACATACAAAATTTCTGCCCACATTGAGAACAATATGTATTTGTAGAATATACATTACTACCACAAATACTACACCGATGTACAATTTTTGATTTTCCCAATAAGCCAAATTCTCTTTCATTAGTTGTGGGGATTCTCTTTTGCTTTCTTACACATTCTTCTATAGTATCTATATTAGCCATTAAATCTTTAATATCACCAACAGTTATAACTCCATTTTCATTACTATATGCAATTTTAAATTGTTGTATGGAGATCAATGTCGCATTTATTTCTTCTTCATACATTTATATCACCTCAATCTCCTATTAGCCAATCTTTTCCATCACAAGATTTGTGTTCTTGGACAATTTCATCAGTTAATTTTATATTTTCAAAAAATCCACTACCAATTGCTGCACAACCATATGAACAATATTTATCTGTAAACCCAGTTCTTACAACAATAATTGAATTTTCAAGTAATGACTTGCCACATGTAGAACATTCCATATATCTTACCATTTATATCACCTCTTCCAATCTTCCCAATAAATCATTCATTCATTGGCTTTTTAATTACAATTTTTCTTCCACAAATCGGACAATAACCAATATTTATCCTTTTGCTAAAAGCATCTTCTGCGAAATCATATCCACAACAAAGTGTTACTCCGTCAATCATTATTGTTCCATTCTGCCAAATTGCTAATGTTTTCTTTTTGTCATCTAAAATTTTTCTTGTCACATCTTCATCGAAATTAGTAACCTTTAATACTTCTTCCACACAGTCTGTAGGATAAGAAGAATAACCTACTGCGAATTTTTCTATTTGACTTTTTGTCATATCATTACCTCCAAACTAAAGAAATCATCATTCATCATATTGTGGGCGATAGGGATTGAACCTATTCTTACTTTTGTCAGCCTGATTACTGATTTACGAGACTTGAACTCGTTTGCTATCGTCGTAGCAGCCCCTATATTAGCTACCCACATAATAAAAACAATCTTTTACAACACTTTAAATTTACACATCGCAAATTCAAAAATTGTTCCTTCAGATAATTTACCGGGATTATCCCAATTTCTAAATCTGCATAATATTGGCTGCCATATTCCCACATTTTCTTCTACTCTATAAATACGTCCAAGTGTAAAATTTCCATTATCACTTGAATTATCAATGCATTTGCACTGCATATATAATCATCTCCATTCATTCATCTTGTTACTAAACTTTTAATATCTTGCCAAAGCAAACATTCTGCATTTTTGTTCCATCTGACATAGTTGTTGTGGAAAGCTGTGCTATCTGTCCGTGATTACCAACCTCTTCATCAGGAAAAGATTTGTTAATCAAATCAATTAACTCTCTTTTCGTTAATGCCGTATGTACTACTGTTTCAATTACATTTCTATTTTCCATTTATATTACCTCTTCTAATCTTCCTAATAAATCATTTTTCACTTCGATTATTGCATTCAACCTTGATTCAGTTGCACTAACCTCGCAAGCTTCTACATTGTAAGTCATTTGCTTTTCTAGGTCAGATTCAAGTCTGCCAATTTCTGTATCAAGCTCATTAATATATTCTTTTATCTTTTCTCTCATATCTGGCTGATTTTCATACTGATATAGTTTTTGTAGTGGTTCTTGCATTTTTTGATTAGAATCTAAATCAGCTTCAGCATATACAAACATACACTGATTTTTTATAAATGGCATATCCCAATTTAATTTCTGTATTAATTTACTAATTGCCTTTCACCTCAATTCCAAATATCTCACAAAAATCTTTGTCCTTAATAACATCAGCTATCTTAAAATATCTTCTTGCAATCTCATTAAACATATCCCTTTCACAAATTGCTTCCGCTGCTTTAGGATGATTGCTTTCTATAAAAGACTTATATTCTATTACTAAATCAGAAAATAACTCTTTTTTATTTTCTCTTTTACAACTAACTCTAATATAACTATCATAGCATTCTTTTAATTTGTCATTTGGAATACCTATAAATAAATTTCTTCTTAACATAATATTCTCCATTTCTATACCAAAAGAAAGTTAAATTTACTTGGCTTTTACTCACAAAAATTTTTAGCCCATAAGATAGTTCCATCATTGTTGCAGGTTAATTCAATCCCATATTTTGTTTTAAACCACATGTCAAGCCATTCAAGGAAGTCTTTTGTAGCATTAATAATGTAGCTACTAACACAATTCGTATTTGGCAATGCAATTTCCATCTGTGGAATACGTGAATATTCTGTTGCCCCCTCATATTCATATCTGAATGGGCAACCCTTAACCGCCAATTCGTTATTCAATTCCATTACCATTTCTCTTGTTATCTTCATACTATTACCTCCGTTCTTAAACCCATAGTAAACTTAGATTTATTGGCTTTTTAATACCTAATATTAGTCTCATCGGTTATCTTTCTTACAAGCTCATCCAATTCTTCATATTTTTCAAGTAAATATTTTATTTACTTGTTTCCATTTATTAAAAATCACAAAATATGTTTATATATACAATATTATTATTTATTCCTACATTAATTCTTCTCTATATCCTATCGGTGTAAATTTAGTATCATACTTTTTGTCAAAATTTCTTAGATAATCAAGAATATCTTCATTAAATTGATGCATAACTTCCATTGTTTTTTCTTCCGCTTCTTCCCTGCTCATTTCACTATATTCATAAGTCGAATCATTTTCTGTGTCGTCAACAAAACTATATGTATATTTAATGGGTTCAAGTCCTACTTTCTTTAAATATTCATTTATATTTATTCCAGCATATGATGCTTCTTCAGCTAACATTTTACAGATTATATCTGCTGGCTCTGACTCTGAGATAAAAACCCTTTCACAATAACAGTGAATGTAATGTCTATCATCGCAAAGTTTACTTATTGCTTCTGCCTGTTCTTTGGTTGCACCATTATCAATTGCTATTTGTTCATTTTTTTTATGATGTTCGGTTGCCCACCTTGCTTTACCTTCATATGCTTCTTTGGAATAATAAGCCATTATATTTCCTCCTGTACTTGACATTTTCTTATTACTATATTATATTTTAATTAATTTCTACTATTGTAGATTGAAGTGATTTGTTAAAAGTTTTATACAAATTACATGGCGAGGTTTTAAATACCTCGCCTCTTTTTATATTATTTCACTCAATAACTCAATCACTTCATCCAGCTTATCGCTTGCCTCTTCCATATTGTCAATTGCATCTTCAGAATACATTCCTCTTAAACTACCCTGTAATCCTTCTGGCATGTTATCAAATGCGTCCTGTTCTTCACTTAATATAGAAGATAACTCACTTGAAACTTTCTTCAAATCGGTTTTAATCAAATCAATTTGAATTTTGACTTGCCTTATCTTTTCTCTTCTCTGTTTATTCATTATCTATCTCCATATAATGCATGTACAACATCATAATCGCTTGGAAGACAAGAATAAGTTGGCGGTACTGTGAACATTGAATAATATTCATCTTTCGTAATCTCTATCCCCATATCTCCCTTCGCCGTTACATTGTATTCATATTCTTTTGCATCAGGTTTAACATAGAATTTTCTGTAATGAGTTATACCATTCACCTTATAATCCATCATGCAAGCAATCACTTTACCTGTACTTAATTCTGTTGCTACCTCTCTTTTAAATCGAGGCTGATATATATTTGCTATTAATACTTTATGATCTTTCGCCCATTGAATTTCCCTATCTTGGTAATCAGCTTTCAACTGTTCAGATGGACACACATAATCGGTATATATTTTTCCACTGTTTACTCCTATTTCCGTCCTGTGATAGATTCCTTTATTGTCTGTATATCCACCGTTTCTAATTTTTTCTCCGTTAATATATTCTCTCATGCTATTATCACAATAATGATGATTTCCATTACTATCATAAGAACTTGTATATTTCTTCATTGCTGCATTGTCATAAGCGTTCTTTGCAGCGGCTCCACCAAATAATCCTAAAGACATTAATAATCCTAACATACTTTCACACTCCTTACATATTCTTATATCTTTCTTCTCTCTTTTTAGCTTCTGACTTACTTAAAAATCTGTTTGGAATTGTGAATACAACAATCCAAGCTATAATTACACTAATTAACTCTATCATAATATTTACCTCCGTTTTTTACCTTTCCACTGTTACTATATTAATTATATCATACCAACCTGAATCTTGCACTGTATATCCATGTATTGAAATGATGCATATAAACAAGTCTTAATCCATACTCAAATCCTTCAATGATATCTGAAGCATATAAAAACCCTTTAGAATATCCTTTATAGTTATTATTTGGTTCAATCGTAATATAATCACCTCTCTTATGTACCTTATGACCTCTGTTTTTCATCTCTTTCTTAAATTCTTTATAATCAAACATATTCATCACAACCTTTCTTGATAAAAATAAAGAAGTGAATAACCATATTGTCATCCACTTCTTTATTCTCCACTATGTATCTATTATTAAAAAGAAAAATGTTTATTTCCATTCTCCGTTTGTTTTAATGTTGTTAATCACAGGTATTGCTATTTCTTGCATTAGCTGTTTTAACTCATCCTGCGAAACTTTTCTTTCCTGTGCTTCGACAAGCTTTGTTGCCTCAGTAGGAACTTCACATTTATATTCCATTGAATATAATATTATTGCTTCATAAAATTTAGAAACATCTACTGTTTCCACTGCAAATTGAATTTTATGCAACAATCCTGCTTTATTTACCTGTTCTTCATTAAGCATATAAACCCCTCCTTTCTATTATTATGTATTATTATATCACTATTGCTAATTCCTGCATAGTTTCTATTTTTTCTATAGCAATTTCCTTACCTTCTGCAATAGTCTTACAAGAACATAATCTTGTCCATGCATTATAAGCCGTATTAAATATCATTACATCATACTTCTGATTGAATGAATTAATTTCCATTCCAGCCGTATATCTATTCACTATACGTATTTTTATTCCATTTACTTTAAAATTTCTCATTACAATCACAACCTTTCACTGTAAATTATCCATTCCTTTCCATAAAAAACAAGAGACTGGATATTTCCAATCTCTTATATGTTCTCTAAATTATTCAATTATTATAATTTCTCATCCTCAATATCTTCTAAGCTGTCAATTCCTAACTCTTCCATAATATCATCACAAAGACAACTTCCATCGCATTCAGCTCCATCATACATAACAGTCATCTCTTCAATATTTAAAACATAATGGCTTTCTTTCTGTTGCTTAAATAACTTTAGTACCTGTCTTAATAAATATTCTTTCCTATCCATAACTTTTCTACCTTTCCTTAAACAAATTCAATGACAATTGCCTTATAAAATACTCCATCGACATTCTCAATTAATATTGTTTCATCCTGATCGCCTGTCATCATTCTTATATCGCTTACGTCAAGTATTACGACTTCTCCATCCATATATAAGTCTTTAAATTTTATTTTCATTTAATAACTCCTTCTGAAATTTCCGTTTCATTATATTTTAGAAATCTACAACATGACAAGGAACACTAACTTTATCTCCGTGTTCTGTTGTGACGGTTAATTCCTGCCAGCTATCACCTTTTACAATTTTGTTTATAAAAGATTCTGGAATTGCAAATAAATCTTCGTGATCAATCCATGTTGAACCGCTGATCCATCCATCCTTTCTAAATACAATTAGCTCTCCAACCTGTGTATGTTTTAAGCAAAATTCTTCTACTGTCATAATAATCACCATCCATTTAAATAATCGTTTCTATGCTTTCTTCTTAGAATAATACTTAACAATTTTCTTGAAATCTTTATTACTTGCATAAGCAACTCTAGGCTTACTTCCATCAATGTTAAATTCTGTTACGCTTAAAATTGCATATCCTTGTACCGTTAATGTGGCAAGATATACAAGTAAGTTCAATTTGTATCCAATACTGTCAAACTTGATTTCTTTTCTTAGTTTCTGTACTTCTTCATTATAATTATCATCTACTTCAATAATGTGTGCAGAAGCATATGTATTAACTTTATATAACCTGTTATTAATTTTTCTTACCATGTTATCACCTCACTTCCTATTCAAACAATTTGTCAGCTATATAATTCACTTTCTGATAAATATCTTGTACCAATGAATCTTCATCAACGGTATCAATATTATCTTCACACCATACCTCAAACTCTGTATATCCGTTTGCCTTACAGTATTCTAAATAACTTTCCAATAAGCCATATATCTTTTCTTGTGTTTCGTTCATAAGAGGTATATTTACTTCATATAAATCAGCAAATACACCCTCAGAACCATCAATTAAATCTTCATACCTCATTCCATCTACATAACCAAGAATAGTATTATTCTTATACCACTCATTCATAAATTCACAGGCATCATCATGCTCACCTGAAAATATAGTTTCTATTGAATTACCTGTTTTTCTACTTCGTAAATCAACTTCCCATACTTCTTTGCTCATATTATTGCCTCACTTTCTGTCAGTAAATCATCGTTTCATTATATTTTAAATCCAACATTCGTTCAGGAAATATTCTGTATCAATCATTCCACAAAACCACTGAATCGAATCTGGAATATTTCCGTTTTCTACTGCTTCTTGCCATTTTTCACTTGATGAGTTCTCATAAGTTTCAAGTTCATCTTCGATTTTATCTAGTATAGAGCAATAATCTTCAACTCCGTATTTATTAAATACATAGTCATAGATTTCTTGAAAATCTGCACAATTTCTTAATACTTCCCATCTATCTTTGCTCATAATGTTTTCCTCCAATCTTCACAATAAATCCTCATTTCATTTTTATAAAAATTTTTTAATATCAATTATAAAAATATTTCTCTGTGTAATTGTTTCTTTTATGGTTGGTAAACTTTTGATATATTTCTCGTCTAATTGATTTTCTCTTTCTAATACATCTATTAATTTCTCTAAATTTTTACTACCATGATTTACACGAAATTCACCAAATTTATCTTGTAAAGTATAGAAACATGTACCATCTGAATAATCTTGTCTGTGAAGTTTTAATCCAAGATATTCATTTACACAAAGATATTCATTGCCAATAATTTTTCTATATTTCGTTATATCTTTACCAACAATTTTATACACAGCTCCACAATCTTTTGATTCAAAATCCATGTTAAGTGGAATTAAAGAATTATTACATTCAAAATAACATTTGTTATTTACAACATAATAACAACCATTATATGTTTTTATGGTCTCTTCCAATATCCATCCATTTGATGATTTGCAATATTTTTCTATAATATAATTGTTTTTTCTATTTCCGAATTTATCAAAAAACTGATTTCTAAATTCGTTATAATTCAAATATCCATCTCTCATTTTTATTCCTCCATTCTTCAAAAAATTCTTGTTTACTTACCTATTTCACGTCCCATTTTACTTCATAACCAGTAATTTTCTTTTCAAAATCACAAGCATGTACAACTACAGCTCCGCAATTATCGCACCATAAAGCAAAACTATTAACTCCTGCACCCATCCTATTAGCACCACCACGCCGCATTTTTGATCCACACCAGATACAAGTACATTCATTTGGAATCTGCACTCCATTGTTTACAACATTTTCAATTTCCATTATCATCACCCCACTACTTAATCTCTTAAATGATCGCTGCCCTCATAGGTATTTACATTTTTCATTTTGTAACAGCCTTCAGCCTTGTTGCTTTCTCCGTTATCTTTCCATGTAATGTATCCACCATAATGATTTTCAACTGCCTTAACAGCTTTATTCCACGAATACTGTATATCTTTATGTATATTTACATATTTATCCCATAATTCTTTTGCTTTATCCAATGATTCAGTAACAACCATATAATAAAAGTCTACACAATATCCACTTGCTGTCCATCTAACTATAAATTCATGCATATATCATCACTCCATTTCTACACCAATTCGTCAATCTTAACTACATCAGGATCATCACTAAACCATGAATCATTCTCTGCAATTTCCTTTAACTCAATAAAATCTCTTTCAGAATCAAAGCAATCGTTGTGTTTCAAATAAGCTGCTTTCACCTTTTCTCTTGCATCTTCATATGACTCTGCCTTTACAATTCCAACAGCCAATTCTTCAATTCTGTATGCATATAAGTTTGTAATATCTAACATATTAAGCACTCCTTTTTGCACTACAGAAAAAATCATCTTCTGTAAAACTATATCCATCATAGTGTTCATAAATAAATTCATCGCTAACATATTCATCAATACTTGCAATCATTTCATATGATGGCTCATTGATATTAACTCCCATCACTTCTGCAAAAGTTCCTTCATTTACAAGTTCTGAATAATACACCTGTTTCAATTCGTGTAACTGTTCTCTATTTAATTCTCTTACTGTCATAATTTATCACTCCATTTCCGTAAATCCATTTTCCTTTAAGTATTCTATGTAATCTTCAATATCTGATTTCTTTTTAACCTCAATATCTTCTGGATGATAATATCCATAAAAAGCATTCGTATATACCTTATATGTTTTATTTTCCATATTAACAATGAGGTTATAATTGTTGGCACAATCACCACGTTTCTTCCAATTCTTATCAAGCCAAAATAGATGTAATCTCATGTCAAACCTCCTTATGAAATTGCTATTTCATATTAAAATAATTTAAAGGAAGATCAATTTCCTTTTCATAAAACTCAAATTGACTTCCATTTATTTTTCCAGTATTTACAAGTTTTATGCTTTCCGTATCATCTAACCAATGACCTGCATATAATGAATAATAATTATCATCATTAGGTATAGTAAAACAAACATCTACTTGATCTTCCCAGTCAAGAGGAATCTCCTGAATTTCTGCATTTTGTGGAATATTTACTAAATCCATTAGTTTCCGTGCCAAATCACTTTTATTAAGACTTCTACAATCTGTAGAAGTTGTAGTACATATTTCATGTATAATTTCCATAAAATTAACATTAATCATCTCGTATTTTTTCATTTTCATCACTCCAATCTATGCTTCATAATCAAATTCGCTTAATCCACCACTTGCAAATACATATTCTGCTACATCTGGAACAAATATCATAAGATTATCAGGATATTTTCTTTCATCCTTAATTGCAAAATATCCTATTTCTTTTACATCATCATTTTCAAAGTAATAACCCAAAATCATTTCTATTAAATTTTTCATTGATGTTTTTGACTCGTATTCCTGTTCTCTGATCCATGCAGCTATATAATCGTAATCGCACCATTTTTCTTTTGGATATGTGCTATAATCTTTTTCCTCTGTCCATTCACCTGTCCACTGATCTACCATACTTATACCTCCTTGTAATCTTCCAATAGTTCATTTAAGTTGTCTTTTCTCCACCGATGAAGTTTTCCATCGCCAGTGTAATTCCTAACAACTCCAACCTTACGACCTGCAACTTTCTGATCGTGCTGTATATACTGACGAACAGAATTGTGATGATGCCCGTCACTATGTACCTCAATGTATTTCTGCTTGTTTCGTTTATTTTGATATGTTTTTACTCTCATTTTAATATCCCTCCAATCGTTTCCACTCACCATCAATCCGTTTCCATGCAGTAGGATTTAAGCTATATAATTCTCTTTGAAATAACTCATCATATCTTTTGTCCATCTGCTCTTTAGTATTGAACATTTCTTCGTGGTCTAAATTGCCTTTATTTTCACCAGACAGCTTATATATTCGCAGTTTATACATTTCAATCACTCTCCTCGTCTTCATCTTTAAAGAAAATCTCAAACGAAATATTATTCTCTTCTAATTTACTACCAATCCAATCTGCCATTGTTTCGCTATAAGCATCCTCATCCGTCCAATAAGTTTCTTCTGCTTCCCTTATAATTTTTTCTGCCTTTGAAAAATTTTCGTATATATTAATTACAATCATAAAATCAATCCATGTATTCAAATCTGAATAGACATGAAATCCGCTTGTAGGTTGTACCATTTCAATCACTCTCCCTTCAAATTAGGACACAAGCCAAGACCACCATCAATCTCAGGTAATCTTCTATATGCATCTCTGTGAATACAATCTTCCTTCATGCATCTGTGACAACAACATTTCTTATATTCCTCATAACTCATTTTGTAATTTGTCTCTTTAAATCTCTCTTCTGTCATCATATTAATCACTCCTTTAAACAATCCTTATCAACAACTGCAAACAATTTAATTTCCTCACCAACTTCGCTTTCATCAAGATCCAAATCTTTAAGTAACTCTGCAAATGACTCATATGTAAAATCTTCTTTATACAAGCACACATCATGTACTGTTGGAGTACACCATAGATATAATCGAATAAATTCAATTAACTCTGTCCATTCGCATTCCTGGCAAATCCGTCTTGCACATCTTACTAATGATTGAACAAAATCCTGCGTCATTAATCCGTTGCCTTCGAGCTTCTTAATCTGCTCGTCAGTAATTTTCTTTACATTACTCATTCCTTTATCCATGATATAGGAAATAACTGCATTTCCCATTCGTGAATCAAACTCTTTTTCAATAATTCTACCTATTTTTGTTTCATAATATTTCATAAAATCAACCTCTCTTCCAATCAAATATTTTTTACCTTGTGATAATAATAGGATGTTGTCATAACACCAATCTTACAAGAACAGCATTTTAAATATTCAATAGCTTGTTCAAAAGTATCGAATGGAATTATCTGTTCATCACCACATTCATCTACATAAACAGCTAACCATTCATTATGTCTATATCCATATTCAATCATCACATATCCTCACTTTCTATTCTGTCTAACATATCCTCATTAATCTTCCCAATAATTCCAAGTTGTTTGCACATATCCAGTAATTTCATTAGTTTTGTATGTGCTTTATCTGTTTTCTCTGGCGTATCAAATACTGTATCATCGAATCCAATCATTTTATAAATATTTTCCAACATAATTTTGTACCTCCTAATAATCTTCATCAATACATTCATCTGCTTCACTATAATATTGACCGTCATATCCATTTTCCATTAATTTTTCCCAACAATTATTACACACTAATCTGAATGTAATTCCATGACAGTCTCTTGTGAAATTCATATCATTTCTTTCTACTTCCTTATTACATACTGGACAAATTCTAATATCTTTTTCTTCCATAATTATTGTCTCCTATTCATTGTAAACAGTTCTTTCATTTGGAATTAAAAAAAGCAGATAACATTCTCTGCTATCTGCTTAATTATTCTCTCTATTAAGTTGTATTCATTGCTTAATTTGCATCTTCCTTATAGAACGGACAATTATCTTCTCCGTTTGTATAATACTTATCCGTTTCATCCTCTGTCATATTGTTATACTGACTACATTCAGAAGTGCCTGTTGAATTATCATACAAAAAATGTTTACAGCTATTACAATTTTTCATTATGCAGCCTCCGTTCTAATTCCTCAATAGTTTCTTTGAGTGTACTATATTCTCCATTAGTTCCCTTAGATTGTACCATATTATCTGTTGTCAGTAAATTATCTTCAATAGCATAATGAAGAAATCTTCCATTAAGTAATACCTTACAAGGTTTCAACACATGTGCATATCCCTTGGAGTTTATAAACCAATACAAATTATACTGTTCATTTTTGTATATTTGATTTACATAATAACTTGTTACAGTTCCTTTTATTTTTTCCAGGGTTAATAACGCTGCACCTTTATATGGACATAACATTTATATCACTCCTTCTAAAAACATATTTTCATTTGTTTTTGTTCTGTCTTATTCGGTGTTCGCACTAACTTATTTCCATCTTTTTCTTTTACAAATAGCAGATTTTCTTTTGCCATATCATCAATAACTTTCATAATATGGTTGATTGTCTGACCGCTTCCATAATTCCGACCATCATTCAAACCAACTCTCCATAATCTGAATTGATTTGCAAGACCTTTACACACATCAAAAGCGTAAAAATATTTAGTTTTCCTTGTAGTAACGCATGTTTCAAATAATGATTTGCGTATTTCTTTGTCTCTGCTTTTCAGATATTCCTCGTATTCGTCATCAGTTATATCATAAACGGTTTCATGTAAATCAACCCATCTTAATGAAAATGTTTTTGCTTTTTCTATAGCTTCTGCGACTGACTTAATCTCATTTTTTAATACTTCGCCACTATAATTCTGTGGATGTATATACAGATGTGATTTACCTTTTGTATATGTAGCGCATACTCCATTAAATCCTGGTTCATTACATTTCCAGCCAAGACTTGTAAATAATCTATCAATTTCCTTTCCAATAGTTTCTCTTTCATCTGCTTCCCAACCACCATTCATGCCATCATATGTTGGTGTATCAATGTTAAAATATACATTTGAATATTCATTTCCATAATCTTCATCAGGATTCCAGTTATTTGTAAGTGCGTGATCTTCTCCATATTCATAGCCTAATCCATACTGATGATATTTTATACTCATAGTCATTTCCTCCTTACTGCATAGCATATTCGTATCCATGTTTTAATAATGTTTCTGTTATTTTTCGCTTAATCCAAGGCTGTAAATATCTCCATTGTGTATATGGCTTTCCATAATTGAATCGTACATAATCTGGATAACCTAATCCATTTTCAGGCGTTTCAACTTCTACATACTCACTGTAAATTCCGAAACATCCTACACCTTTTAAAAGATAGAATTTATATTCTTCTCCGTTGTATTTTCGTACAAACAATAATGTCTTTTCCATATCAATCAACCTCCGTTCTATATTTCATAATCGCTTACTGGTTCTGTATAACCACTATCCAATTTAATTTCCGTTGTTTCATAGTCATCATAAACACTCTTTTGTGTTCCTCTTGCATGAATAATCTTTGCAAGCTGCATAATTACATATCTGCGTTCACAACCATGCTCATCATAAACTTTATGTGGATAATATAATGCTCTACCATTGCAAACTGTAAAATCATCAAACTCTTTTCCATAGAACTGTTCACAATCACTAGCATGTAAATTCCGTAATGCGTGTTCTCTAATGTACTGTTTCTCTTCATCTGTTAATTTATCTGTGTTATCTAACAATGAGAAATCAAACAAGATATTTCTCTTGCCAGTCTCAAATGAATCGACATATTCTAAGTTGTTTTCCTTTGCTGTCTTTTTAGCTGTCTTGTATAATTTATATTCTTTAATTTTCATTTTCGTTTACCTCCGCTTTATATTTCTCAAACACTTCTTCGCATCTCGCTTTGTCACTGCTCCAAAATACTAAATGCCAGGAATAAACCCATTCTCCATTTTCAAAATATTTATATTTCTCTTGGATTTCCCATCGCTTATTCCAATGACTTCCAATTCCTTCAACCATTCTGTATTTCCGTAACTGCACCATTTCATTCACTCCTTCCATTACAAAAGGCAGACACAAATTATTGTGTCTGCCTTAATATATTCTCTATTTCTAATCAATCTCATCACACTCTAAACTATCAACATCCCAATCAAGTTCATCAATCGGCTTATCCCACAATCCATTATCATCCGCAATATAGTTCATAATCTTTGCAAAACTACTTGCTTTTACCTTTTCCATTTCCTCTGTAAATTTATAAGTCGGCTGCATAGCATCATCGGTTTCATAAATATACACATCAATTATATTGTCACTGTTTACAAATGCTTTGATAAAACCCATCTCATTTTTATGGAAAATGAGAAACTCACATAATCTGTTATTACAATTCCAATCAAAAGGTGTGCTGTCATTACCATTCATATAATGAATAGCTCCGTTTGTATAAAGCATTTCATCTGTTACATTAGGGCACATATTTCGTGCAACCTTAAAAATTCTTTCGATTTCTCTTTTAAATTCATATCCATTCATATTATTTTTCCTCCTTTGGAGTAATTAAGCTCATAAGATTCTCTCTAATATAGCCACAGAAAGCATCAATACTTCCATTTCCAATAGTCCAACAACTGTCACCATCATAGTTCCAATGAATAATTACTTCATGCCCTGCTGTGATATTAGGTAAATCAACATCTTCCTTTCTCGCATACGAACTATTTGAAAGAGCTTTAAGATATACATATCTTCTGATATTCTCAATATCTCTTTCTGTTTCTGCATTGAAAATCTCTACCAGATATTCTTCAGAACATTCATCATAAATATCATATTCGGAAGCTCCATTTTTCTTATTATCAAGTCTCTTTAACTCTTTACTAATTGCAAACAGTGCTGATTCTTCATATTTTTTACATTCTTCTTCGTTACTAAATACAGTTCCATCCTCTGCAATGTATTCAATTTTTACCAATTTTTCAATTGTTTCCGTTTTTCTTACTTCGTTTACCTTCATAATTTTAGTCTCCTTTTATTATACTATATATTGTATTTGCTCGTTTCATGTACCACTATATCTTGCAATTATTTTACCAAGAAATTACAATTTACTTTGCTTTATGGTTGTTGATAAATCCAATTTCCATGTCTTACCTTATCACTATTTTTACTCCAAAAGCCTAATTTAACCATACCTCTAACGCTCCCTGTTTTATGTATGCATGGGCAGTTGCTTGTAAATCTTTTACCAGTTGCGTTTTCATACTTTCTTGGACTACTGTAATATGCCATATAAGCACGCTCCTATCTGCTCCATTGACCAACTTTATTTCCGTTTATATCAATGATGCTTCCGCTTGTTGCACCATCTTCAAGTTCTCTACAAATACCTTCAAGTAATCTTTTGCATTCTATAGCTTCATCAAATTCACTTGGTTCACCTGTGTATGGATCACAAAACGCTGCATTGCCTGTTTTAATTTCAATTTTCAACATAATTCTCGCTCCCTTCCAATCCGAGTACATAGCGATCTCTGTACCCATTCCAAAAATATGATTTTAAATCTGCAAGAGTTTTTGTACCATTTTTTAGTTCCTCATAATCTGCCTTTAACATATCTGAGGTGTAATTTTTATAGCAACAAATACATGAATGAAATTCTTTTCCATTTTGTGCATACCATCCCTTGTTTAATGGAAATGTTTTCTTTGCGATTGTACGGAAAATAATTACCAATCCGTTATAGTCTGGCAGCTTGTGTTTATCGCTTAAATCTCTAAGCTCAATTTCTATTCCGTCTGGTGTAACGGCTTTATCTATGACCTGCATAATTCTCTATCTCTCCACTTTCTAATCTCAATACTAAATCAAGCACTTTATCTCTATACTTAATCATCTGTACTGCTTTTCTAAGTGTTTCCTTTTCACCAAATTCTTCAGGTATAATATCAATCCCATACTCTACAAGTTGTTTTTCTGCCTCATACATTAAATCTTTTGCATTAGCTTCTGGAATATAATCTTTACCTCTTGAATCTGCAATTCCAGCTTTTACATATTCTGGACAACATAAATCAATAAACCGTGGTAACTCTTTTTCTAAATCCATCATATATGTTAAATCAGGATCAAGAATACGTTTAGGTTTACCGTCTCCCCCTCTCTTTTCCATCATTTCTGCAATATCTTCTGTCTCATAAAACTCATTCTCTGCAAGAACTTTTCTCTGAATCTCTTCTGCATTTGCCTTAATGGTTTCATATAATGCTTTCGCATTAAAGTAATTGCTTTTCATTTTGCCAAGCAATACTTTGTCATACTGAATCTGTGGTAACATAATCATTTCCTCCTTACTTTTAACATTTTTTCTCTATACTCATGTATCTGTTCCAACGTCAACCACTCAGGCTTTTCATCATCAGCAAACGAATTCCATAACTTTTCCATTTCATCACAGTGTTCCTCCACCGATTTGAAATACAAATGACCTTCATATCCGTTTCCGTTGCCCAAGAAATATTCGCAATCTGTTTTATATCTATCAAGCATCATATAATCAAATTCTCTTGGATGTCTTACGAATGGCTCGTCACATTCAATTTCTTCTGCAACTCTTGTATTTGGTTCGCCACATATTTCCCCCCATTCTTTTTTGTAAGCACCTGTATAGAGATCAAGTCCGTTACGACCATTATTTTCATCAAAATACAACTTTCCATTTTCGTCCTCATAACAAGGAACTTCCATATATCCACCGAATCCTACAAATTTTACTTTCATACTAATCAACCTGCCTTTCTAATCATCAATCAAATGCTCAACATCTGCCTTTTCTGTTAATGGAATAGGCGTATCAAGCGTTCCCATACAGTAATCGTAGTCCCACCAGTCTTCATCATATCCTGCTTGTAACGCTTCAATAATGTGATTAGCAAGAAGGTAATTTCCTTCATCTATCTTTAACTTTGCGAACTCTTTTAACCTGTCAAGTGTTGTAATCTCGTCTAACTCTTCATTAAGTTGACTCATTACATCGCTAAATGATTTCTCTTCAAATTCTGCCCTTGTCATACTAATCACACCTCTCTAATCTCTTTTAACATGTTTGCTTTGCACATCATCAAGTTCTCTTTCATATCCTCAATTCGTATATCCATAAACTCTTTGAGTGCCTTATTAAATTGTTTTTCTGTGATGTCATGACCATAATTTGCAATCACAACATCCATAACTTCTCTATACGAAAAGCCATTAAATAATGTGTCGTTCTCATGTATCGGTAAACTATAAGTAAACTCTTTTCCATTCCGTGAATCCGTTTCAGGATCATATAACCATCTGCTCATATTAAACCTCCTCTATAATTCCGTTTTCTGCATTGTTCCAATAGTATTTCTTTCCGTTCTCTACATTCTCAAAAATTACTGAATATGAAAATGTTTCAAATGGTGTGAATACTTCACCATCACAAGTTGCTGGTGACTTCTCTGTATTCCAATCAATACCAAGCTTTCCATTTACTTCTTTCACTGTAAACACAGTTCCATAATTCCGTGTTTTAATCTCTCTGTCGCATGTGTCGTACATATGTACTTTTACTTTGTCATTTACTTTTAACATTTTGCATTCCTCCTTGTAATAAAATAGGCAGCTAGGTTTTTATTCTCCTAACTGCCTTTACTGTTACTATAAATTTATTGCGTTTCCATCTTCGTTATATTTAATCGGTGCAATGTGAACTACATACCCGATTTCTTTTTCTTTATCATAAATTTCCATTGTACCACCTGCACAAAATTCAAATGAGAATCGCTTATCATCCGATTCAAGTAATTTAATCAAATGAACAGTGAGTTCGTTTAAGTTCCGTGCGTCCTCTTTTGAATTTTCAATACTTATCATTTCTCTTCACTCCTTTTCATAAATCTCTAATCTATGTAACAGATCAAACATTGCTACATATCTACCAAGATTCCGTTCTTTAAGTTTATCATTGTCATTCTGTATCGCATTATCGTAATCTCTGTTTACTTTATCAAACTCATCCGCAATAATCTCAAGGATTTCATCCTTTGTCTTTTTACATGTATATTTTGTCATTTCTCTTCACTCCTTCCCAAGCAAATCTTAGTTTCAATGCCATCTATAAATTTCTTTGTTTCCATTTACAGTGTCAGCAACCAATATGTAATCACCTGTTGCGTAATGTTCTCCTGTATACATTGTACGAATAGTATCGTTTATGTATTTTCTAAATGAAAAAGATTTTGCAAGCACCTTTTTATCACAATCCCTTACAATCGCATATGAAAACAAACCTCTCTTTTCCACATGTGAAATACTGGTTTCTCCAAATACTCTAATGTTTGATTTTTTCATTTTTGATTCCTCCAATCTTCTAAAGAAATGCGAATTTCAAATACTCATCGTTCCATCCAAATAATCATTTAAGCCTTCAAAATAATCTTCGTTTGGTTGTTCCTGATGAACAAATCCCCGTTCGCACTGTTCTTCATAAGCTGCCTTCTGTGTTTCTTTATAAATTATTTCATCAATTCTATTCATTTCTCTTGCCTCCAATTTCTAATGAACACGAATTAGTCTAATGTTTCTTCTAACATAGCCTTCAAGTATTCATGTCTGAATTGCATTTCAAATTGAAATATCAAATCGTAAAAATCAATATCTGGATATTTTTTAAGAAGATTACTTGCTGTTTCCTTTGCAAATTCGTTAATTCCATTGATTCTTGTTTCTATCATATTATTTTTTCTATTAATATTCTCTCTTTTCAAATCGACACCTCCTACAAAGAAACACGCATTTTACTTTGTATTTACAGCTTCTACTAACAAATCATGATATAAACAACAATCAAAATTGTTATTCCAATCTAACCTGCGTCCTACCTTTTTCTCTGCATCTTCCCAAGATAAAAGATAAGAGTATTTACGTTCAAATTCTTGAAAACCCATTATTTTACCTACCTTTCACTATGAAATATCCATTCTAATTAATCATTGCTCCATTCACCATTTAACACTTTATTTATTTTTACTTTGTTTATGTCCTGGTCGTTAAGAGTAATAAATGAAATGCCTTTAAATTTCTCAATTAATTCTTCTCTTGGCATATCCCAATTAAACACTCTTAAATATGTCATTACATCTTCTTTTTTCACATATTCTCCGCTCGTGAAATCATCATATTTCATTTTATTTTCCTCAATCTTTCCTAGCTTTCTATATCTGCATTATTTGCACCATCAGAGAACCCATCATCGTATCCCTTGTTGTACATTGGGTTCTCAAACTTTGTGTTTGCTATCGGACTATCTTCTTCAATACCGAACCACTCTTTCTCTTTATCTGTCATCTCACAACAATTTTCAAAAAATTCAAACGCACTTTCTCTATCATCGGAAATAAGTCCATCTTTAAATGATGTTGCTAACTCTTCAAGTCTTGTCCGTGGAATATAATCTGCGTTTACTTTTTCAAATAACTTTTCAGTTGCTTCATTAAGTGCAACTAATTTCTCTTTATCATTTGAGAACATATAATATATTCCATGTTCCCACTGCTGTCCCCATCTTTCTGAAGCAGAGTATCCGCAAGCTACAATATAATTATTATCTGTTTCAATAAGCGAAAAATTTTTACCTTTTTCATTTGATACTACTAATATTTCTCTATGATTTTCTTCCATATCACACCTCCAAGTTATATTCTTTAATTAATCTCTGTCTTACCATATCATTTAGATCCTTATTAACAGGCATTATCCTATGCGTTGTTCGATTAATATACACGAAATGACTTCCCTTGCACCTTGTCGGTGTATATCCGTTCTTCCGTAATATCACATCAAAGTCACGCATTCGCTTTGACTTTCTAAAATTGTGCATAAATCTCACTTCCTTTCTGTTATATATTCTCTGTTGTATAAAAATAACGGCTTGCCTTTCGGTTTGCCGTTTAGTTACTAAACTTTTTAAGCCATTCATCTGTTTCCAGATAATCTTGATAGTCCATATCAATCAAACCTAATTCATCTGCCATTTGATATAGCTACTCTTTGCATTCTTCACTTCCATCTTCTGCAAGTAATTTACAAAGTTCCTGAATAACAGGTGTTACCGTTTCTCTTGCCTTTGATTCTTCAAACTCAACAAGATAATCGTAAGCATTACAAGCAATTTCCTTTGGTGTAAAATTACCCTTCCAGTTTGCATTGCCATATTCTGCAATATCATAAAAATTTCCATATTCCATTATATCTCACCTCTTTCTATTAAATAATTTCTGTATGCATTTTCGCTTTCAAACTGCTGATATTTGCCTATTGATGGCACAAATCCCATATAAGCAAATCCGTTATAATATCCGTTTGGTTTTTTCATGCAAATATCCTCCTTATAAATGATTTTATTCTGCCTTTTATACTGTCAGCTTCTTCAAGTTTCTTATAGTATTTTTCTCTTTCTCTTCTTTGAAACATATAAATTTCTTCTTCTCTTCTGATATCTGCATCAGGTCGAAAGTCTACAATCTGACTTCCATTTGATGCTGTAAACATTATTGCTCTCTGCATTTCCTTTATACCTCCTTTAATCTTGCATCACGCATAATCCGTGAGATTTCATTTTCCGTTTTTGCATTATGAATCTGTATTATTACTTCATCCGAATAACACAAATCTCTTGCTGTTGTAATTGCTGTTCTCTTGTAGTTGTACATTTCTCTTGACATATTAATATTCTCCCTTCTTTATCTTACAAAACCTGAATATTGAGCTTTGATAATTGTGTCGTCATAGATAATATCCGTATAATTATCATGCATTATTAATGAGCAGATATCTCCCTTGATCCAATCTTCTGTGTTATCTGTGAATATCCAAAGGTTTCCGTTGAAATCCTTGGCTGTTATTTCGTTTCCGTTTACACACTCAATCACTGTTGACAGTGGGTATGTGTGTTGATTGTAAGTTGCCTTTTGAACTGCTCTACCTATAAATAAGACAGAAATTGATAGCGTTACTGTTAAGGTTGCCGTGAGTAGTTTTCGCTTTTCATGGTTTGTAAATTTAATTTCTTTTCGCATTGCTTTAATTTCCTTTCTTGTAGTATTGATTTTGGGTATAAAAATAGCACCCTTTGCGTTTGGGTGCTTTGTTAGTGTGGTTATTATATTTGACGCAGTTTGAGTGTTACATCTGATTTAATTTTGCCTGAAGTTCGGCTATTTGAGCTTCAATAGCTTGTTTCTCAATTTCTTTTGCGTTCCATTCCGCATCTGGAATCCATTCCATAATTTCAAATGGTTGAACACAAAGATATTCACAAATACGGTTTAATGTGTCCGTTTTAAATACTTCATTTTTACTTATTTTAGATATAACATTTGTACTTATTCCTGTATCTTTACAAAGTTGTGTTTTTGTTATTTTGCGTTCATTTAATAATTTATCAAGTTTATAATATACTATCATATATTTTTAAACCTCCCTTCATATGCTCAAAGATAGCATATTATTTGACTTTTTTCAAGTGTGGTTTAAAATAATGCACACTATAAAAGAGCAGACTTTTTGCGTTGTCTGCCCTTCTAACTATGCATTATTCTTTTATTGTATCAAGTTCCGTTACATTCACACCCAAAGCGGATAGAATAACTTTTAAATCTCTATAACGCACCTTCATTGACTTATATAAAGGCGTTTCCTTTTCTGTCATTCCCATCCATTCCTGCAAGCGTGAAAATTCTTCTACACAAATTTTAATTGTTTCTTGGTTATTCATTTCTTCCATCCTTCCACCGCCTTTCTAATTATAGTATAGCGGATTTATTGCGTGTTTACAAGTTGCTTATTTAACATACATTTCACAGAATACAGCCATAAAAAGCTTGTTAAACTGTGCTTTGCTGATAGCTGTTACAAGTGTATTGTCATTGACAATCTTCTTACTCTGAGCATATCTTGCACCAAACATATCTGACATATTCTCAGCAAGTTTGCTAATCTGAGCCTGAGAACAATTCTCAATACCAAGATTTACAAGAAACTGCTTGATTGCTTCTAAAAAGTCGCCACGCTTATGCTCATTAATCTTTTTGGTATATGCTTCATGCATACCTTCAGGAATAAAAACATAAGTCTCTTTCATAGACTTTGTGAGTGGTTCAACAATAGCTTTGTGTGCAGTTTCAGCCTGGCGAATTTTATTATCTACTTCTATCCGTGGAAACTTAGCAACTACTTCATCAACATTCATGCCATTATCAATATCATTCTGACGGTTTGCAAGAATAGATTCTAACTGTGCTTTGAGAGGCTTTATCTCTGCTTTAAAGCGTAAATCTTCTACTGCTATTGCAAGAGCTGATTCCTTAAAAGATTTTAATTGTGTTGTTGCTTCCTTACTCATTTTTGAGAAATTAATCTGATTCTTTGCCATAATAGACTCCTTCTCCTATTTTACGCATAGGTGCAAATTGTATTTTTTGTTGTTTATTATTTTGTAGTGTTATGCACACTATAAAAGGCTAGAACTAGAGCCAGTGTTACAATGTTGCAAACTATTATTCTTATATCCTAAAAAGTAGGTTCTTTATAGTGCGTACAATGTTTTCTGGATAGACTTCTAGCCTTCTAACTATGTATAACATTTTAGCGTTTTTAAACATTTCAAGGCATACACCACTTGCCGTATTTTACACTTACCTACTTCTACATTTAGGGTGCACTTATAGAAGGCAGTATCAGATTGAGCCAACAATCGACTTGCGTGGTAGCGTGTATAAAAAATCGTATTACCGATTTACGCCTATTAAGTTATCAAAGAGCAAATCTACAAAGTGCGTAAGTTACAATAACCCACTATGCCGTCAGATTTGAGCCGTCAAACAATCGTTATGTAGATGTAAAAATTGTGTGGACTTTTTCACTGAATCGTGATAGAATAAAGAATGTGAACGGCTTTATTCTTATAAAGTCCTGGCGGTGTGGATGTTGGAGCATTTACACCGCTTTTCGATTTCAAAGTGCGTAGGGTTGCAACCCCTGATATCTGCTATAAGTTGGAGCTTGTCAAGTGTTATCCGCTTGACTTAATGCAAGTATAAACCCTTGCTTGAAATCTGTCAAGGACTTTTTGAAAAAGTTTAAATTCAATCAAGAATAACTTTTTGCTATGTCCTTTTGACATTTTCGATTATAAAGGTTTGCTTGACTTTTGTCAAGTGGCATTTTAAAAATCTTTTTAATTGACTTTTTATGTATCCGCTTGACTTGTCTATTATAATATACCTAGTCTTGTTGAAAGTCAAGTATCAATTTTAAATATTTTAAATCTTTTTTAAACGATATCAAAATGATATCATATAGCAAATCAAACCATCTAACACAGTTTTAAAAACTACATAGGTTTGCTCAAAAGTGCCAGTAAAAAAGAATGGTTAATATATATCTATTAGCCATTGTTTTTATATATGGGGGGGGGTACTTAAAACTAAAATAATAGTCACATTTTGGCAGCATCCACTTAGCTGGTTATTCCACACACCAACTCAAAAATCTAACCCTTCCCTAATATTCAAAATCCCCAATAAAACCAAGCAAAATCCCAAATCCATCCCACCAAACCCCATATCGTACCCCATATCGCTCAAACCCACTAACCAAGCCATTTCTAATCATTTTTAATCCCATTTTTAAAAATTTTCAAAATCTAAAATATAACCTTAATATTTAAAAAACATATATCTATCCATGTTTAAGTCGATATCAATTTTTCCTTTAACACATCACAAAAATGCTTTGTTCAATAATTAGTGTTCAATAATTCAAAAATAGGGGAATAAATATAAGTAAATTCACAAAAATACAATCCAAAAGGAGCATAATAATGCAAAAAACTATAGATTCAATAAATATAATGAATTCTCTTTTAATTAATGATACAATTGATATTGACAATATAGATTTATTGATTAAGCAAATTAAAGAGGAAATATCTATGAAAGATAAAAATAAATGGGAAGTACCTAAATATACCAAATCTGAGATTAACAAAGCAGGTAAAATCATAGCCGATCCATTTTCTACTCCTAAAGAAAGAGAAGAAGCTTTGGTAATATTAAATAATTGGAGAGCTGCACACGCTTATCCATTACAAGTCATTTGTAGTAATCTTCGTCAAAAAAATCCAAATGCCATTGTTGTTCAAAGATTAAAACGACTTGAATCCATAACTGGTAAAATTCAAAGATTTCCTGAGATGCAATTATATAAAATGCAAGATTTAGGTGGATGTCGAGTAATTGTTGACACTATAGAACAAGTTTATAACGCAATAGATAGATATAAATTTTCTCGAATAAGACATATACTTAAACGTGAATATGATTATATTGCCAATCCTAAAGAATCAGGTTATAGATCTTATCATATGGTATATCAATTTCACAGTGAATCTAAAGACACTTACAATAAAAATATGTTCATAGAAATTCAATTTCGTACAAAATTACAACACATGTGGGCAACTGCTGTTGAAATGATGGGGATATATACAAAAAGCAATCTTAAATCCAGTCAAGGAGATTATGACATATTAAGATTCTTTACACTTGTATCCTCTTTGTTTGCCATAGAAGAGAAAATGCCTATATGTCCCAATACGTCTAAATGGGCTGATGAATTAATATCAGAAATTAAGTATCTTGATAAGAAAAATAATATAATATCTACTCTTAGTGGATTAAATGTGTCCATTAATCATGCGAGTAATAAATATAACCAGAAAGATAAAAATTTATATTATATAATATTACTCAATTATGACAAAATGACTGTTACTGTAAAACCGTTTAAATCCTCAAATCTCGAAACAGCGACAAAATTATATGGAAAAATTGAACAAGGTTCAAATATTAATGTTGTATTAGTATCAGCATCTTCATTCGAAACATTAAAATTGGCATATCCTAATTATTTTGCGGATATCTCATATTTTGTAACAAAACTAAGACGTGTAATAGAAAATTATGACTCTATTAAAAATCAACATAAATAACTTTATCTATAAAAAGACAACTTAATGTGGTTGTCTTTTTTATTTTCAAAAAAATATCACAACCATTCCACACAGAGATGAGTATATAAACCACGCCAGAATCCCCAAATCCAATACAATCCATCAAAAAATCCTACTATAACAATACCAAAAATTCCATTTCTCATCTAAACCCTCTATTACACTCATACACAGTCTTTTCATTCCACCCTACCAATAACACCTAAAATCATTTTTACTTACCTAAATACTCAAAATACAAGGTTGATTTTTACATCACTCAAAATTGCATTAACTATCTATATACATTCATACACATTTACTATAAATAATATTATCAATTCTCACATCTATATAAAAATCCACTCTCACAGCTCAAATTTCAATTTTTATCTTCTACCCTAACAACTAGCCACCTGACATATAAAAATCCAAAATAGACTCAAAATCATACATTTTTCTCCTTATATTCCATGTAAAGAATTTTATCTCAGAACAAATTTAAAAAAGAGAATATAAAATTATATAAATCACATTTCTAAGGAGGGTTTACAAATGAATACATATTTAATACCAACAACAGCAGCATATTGTTATGAACCTTATGATTACATTTATTTTGTTTATGCTGACACACCACAAGAAGCTTATATAAAAGCATGTACGAAATTACAAGGAGAATATATACCACTTGAATCACAAGAATATGAATCATATCCATTTAAATTGTACAAGCCAGATGATACAGATATTTTCCCGTTCCATGAATCAAGAAAATATGATATACTTACAGAAGCATTTAAAAATACAAAAGGAGCAGAATATATGGCGTATTTCAATGTAAACTGGAATGATTATATAGAAGATCTAATTAAAATAGCAGATAAAGAAAATTGGTCTAATGATACATACCCTAATAATAAAATTCTTACAAATTATATGGTTCACACATATAAAAAATTATCTTCTGAAAAGAATGTAATTATTAATAATGAATATGCGCTATTTAACACAGGACTTTTTACTGAATTCTATCAACCAATATACGCATATCAAGATAAAAGCAAAAATGGATTAAAGTTTCTTACATCATATGATTTAGGAAATATGAATATTTCTGAGCGCCCACCAAGAGCAAATTATTTTGACGATCCATCTCTCTTATTATTTGATTGGCACTACGAAATAAACATTAACTATAAACATATATTGAAAGATATTAATAATATTGAAAGAATTCCCGAAAAACTTAAAGATAGCAAAAATATTCTTAACAATCTCAATGGTTCAATAGAAACTATGAAAAAGCGAGTATCAGCTAATTATAAATTGGCAATACCACAATATTATGAAAACAAGATTCAGTTATTACTTCCATTATGCTTAGAGGATGATACTACTCCGTCATTAGCTTTAACCGTAACTAAAGTAGGAAATTATTATCAAGGTCACACATGTTTAACACTTGATATGGCATATAATAATGCTCGTCTTATTGCAAAACCAGAATCTAACTGGTTATCAATATAAATCAAATAAATATAAAAAATTAACAGACGGCAATTAAGCTGTCTGTTTTTTTATTGCATAAATTTATATTATTCTTCACTATTCTATTTAATAATTCTTAAAAACTTAAATCTCTTTAAGAGAATAATCTATTGTAAATAATCATCACACCACTCTCATCAGAACAAAAAAAATAAATTTTAAGGAGGACTTATTATAAGCAATTTAGGGAGAAAATCACACCTCACAGAAAAAATTAGCCACTTTTATCTCATACCCTTATAAGTTATCACCTAAGACATAAAAATTGAAAATTACTCTCAAAAACTCATTTTTAACCCACAGATAGGGGTATAAAAAAACTATATACAAGCTCAAAAGATAATATGTGCGTAAGCACAAGATGTAGCCCTTTGATAAGGGCGGTCTTTTCGCAGCGTTAGCAAGAAAAGAACATCTTTGGGTAAACAATTGAAGAGAGAATAATATATCAAATAATATATCAAAGGAGAATGATATTATGAAAAAACCAATTTTATTTAAAAGAACAAGAAAATCTGTTATAAGAAAATTATCAAATCCTTATATAAGAGAAAATCTTGAATATTTTGGATGCATATTTTCAATATTAGATATATGTTATATACTATTTCATTTAAAAGAAATAAATAACATGTTTCAAGGTCAAAAATAATATAGGTACATCGTATATGTACCTAAATAAAAGTATCAATCCAAAGCACCATACACCTAAATCAACCAATAACAATCAATCAAAAAATTATGGAGTTTGTATGTAGCGTAAGCGAAATACAAACGGAATAGTCTGTCTTATTAATAATGTTATATATCTTCTTTCAGTTCGGCAAAGTAGGTTTCACCCCCTACCAATTTCAAAAATAAAACAAACAAGTAGGGGTTCAGACCTACTTTACTGAACGCTCGTAAATTCATCTTCCACTTAATCTCAAACGGAGAATAAATAAATATCACATACAAGGAGGAATTTTTCATTGCAACAGAAAACAGAATACTTTACTCGTTTCCCAAGTGACTACATTCAAGGAAATATTAGAACTAAGTATGGAGTTAGCCGAAAATTCTATATCACTTATATTCTTATTGATAAATACAGGTCTTATGAAGACTATAGTTGGATTACTCTTAGAAAGGTTCTAAATTTCTACGGATACAAGACACACAAACGTAGACCGAAAGCAGTTCAAGAAATTCTTGATGTACTAGAATATATGATTAATAACAAAATGATTGAAGTTCAACAAGATCTTGATTCTATAACTTATGATACTGGTATTGAGATTAAAATAATTCCTGAAAATTTTGATGCAATTGATAAGTTCTCAAAAATCACATCTTCTCAACTTGATTTTATTATGATGAATGAATCGAGTATTAATAAAGAGAATATATTAATGGCGTTTCTTTATATTAATTCTTATATATTTGTTCGTCCAAAAAATAAAGACAATGAAGATATCATGTATAATCCTGAATCCAAACCAGAAGCTTTTTGGCGAAGTATAGAATCTATGTCAAAAGAACTTTCTATGTCAAAAGATACCATTAATCAATGTATTCAATATCTCACATCTTCTATTGGCGACAAAGAACCGCTTCTCGTTAAGAAAGAAGTCGGCAGCGTTCAACCTGATCCAAAGAAACCACCACAAAATGTACCAAATATATATGTACTTAACAAAGAAGGCTATGAGCAAGAAATTGAGTGGGCTATTACTAAAATGTTGGAAATATATCATGTTGACTCTTTTGGAGAAATTAAAAATGGTAATCAAGGATAACATTTTAGAACAAACTTCACATTTTAATTTTTAAATAAAACCCTTTTAAATAAGGGAATATATAAAAGTAACACATAAACCGTATCACACTATATAAAGGAGCGATGATATGAACAAAAAAATTTATTTAACAAGGAGAACAAATATTTATGACAAAGGAAACAGAAAGACATGTAATGACAAGAACAATGGAACTTAAGAGAAAGAACAAGCTTATATGCTATCCCAAGTTATCAGAAGCGGATTTCGGTGGTTGCGATTTAAATATTGCCAGTCGTATAGCTGCGGATTTTAAGTTTGATGAAACCAAAAAGAGAGAATGTACAACTAGAGATTATAACAAAAAGCTTAAGGCTTGTGAAGAAAGACAAAATTTAAAGGAGGAAGCGGTACATGCTTAGATACGAAATTATTGCTAATGTTGGTATTAGCGTAGATTTACATAATAATTACACAGTAGTTGCTTTAGCAAAGTGGAATAAAGAGAAAGAATCTTACTTAGCCACTTTTTATATTAAACAAACAGATATTGACCATTTAGATCTTATGGATGACCAGATTGAAATAGAGTTTTCTTCTGAGATAAAAACAATCAAGAATGATTTAGTGAAGTATATTGAAATGCTTATAGAAAGAGGAATTATTCAGAGATATATAGACAGATACAAATATGAGCTTGATTGTATTGATAGAGGAACTGCTATGTTTGAGTTAGAGAAAAATGTTAAGTAAATCAGATTATAGATATTTTAAAAAAGCTAAAATGGCTGCTACCATCTCGGATTATAAAAAAACACATATAGGGTGCATAGCCGTTTACCAAGGAAATGTAATAGGAATTGGTTATAATACAATTAAAACGCATCCTATTCAAAAATATTATAACAGATATAGAAATTCATGGAATAAGAATGGTATTAAACCGACTTTACATGCTGAAATCAATTGTCTTAATTCTATCCGTCATCTGGATATAAATTTCCAAAAAGTAAAATTATATATTTTTAGAACAAGATTTGATAAAGAGTTTGGCATGTGTCGTCCATGTCCAAGTTGTATGGCAGCTATAAAAGATTTAGGAATAAAACATATTTACTATACAAGCAACGATGGATATTCCTATGAGTGTATAAAAAATTAAAAAGAGAGGTTATTTGTATGTGCAATATTTGTGGCAATAATCCTTGTCTTACAAGATGTCCAAACTTTCATCAGAAATATAATTACTTATGCTGCTATTGTGGTGGGGGTATTTTAAGTGGGCAAGATTATCTGAGAAATTCAGAAGGACAATATATACATAGAGACTGTATTCCATGTACTGATTATCTTATAGATTGGTTGGGATATCGTGTCGAAACAATGGACGAGGAGGATTATAAAGATGAGAATTATTGATAGACTGAGAATATTTTTTGATATTGATTACAGTTCAAATAAGGAATATTGGATTCCAATTAATGAGATTAAAATTAGAGAAGAATTTCTTGCTACTCCACCCAATTACAGAAAATTCAGGAAGAAAGAAAATACATTCATCAAGTATGGTGAACTGGGGAAGATTATAATTGACAGAAATTATGAATTGATAGACGGATATTGTTCGTATCTTATTTGCAAGAAATATGACATAGGTAAAGTTCCTGTGTGGTTTGAATAATTGTAAATAGAAATTTTTATTTATTTCCAAGGTAAATAAATAGATTTCTATAAAATGAAAAGAGAATATAAAAGTGTAAGAATTGTTTTAGGAGGATTTTATATGAGCAAAACAACTATCTGTCCTATTTGTGGACACAAATTAATTAAAATAGATGATATGAATTATGTGACATCTATTTGCCCTGACTGTCATACAACTGTATTTGATGAAGAAGATGGTAATCGACATGTTATTAAACATGGTATTTCTAAGAAAGATGGATATAATATCAGCTTGGATATTGTGTATAAACAATTTTTATCTGACCAAATGGTTATATCTGGTAGATTAAATGTAAATCCAGGAGAAGTTATGTGTCGAAGAATTTTTAAAACAGATATATATTCTGACTCTATGTTAAATTACTTCTTTCCTATGTTCAAAGATTTTAAAATACAACAGAAATATAATTATTTTGATGGCTATAATAAATATCTTAGAATGTCTGAGAATTATTTTAGAAGAACATTTCCAGAATTTTATGAATAAGAGGTGATAGTTATAAAAAAGGTACAATATACATTAGTTAAAATACCAATAAAAGAGCTTATTGATGGAGATTTTAATATTCAGATTAATAGAGACACAGAAATCAAAAAAGAATATCTTATTAAACAAGGCGACTCTCCTTTATTTGATCAGATTCAAAGACTTCGTGGCGAATCATCACCTCATATAAGTGAACTCATGTTAGTTGTTGCAAAGAAAAATCCAAAACAGGAAGAATCTCTTAGAAAAATTCTAAATGATGGATTCACATATAATGGAATCCACTATTCTCGTTTTGGTAAATCAGCTTCACAAGGTAAAGATGGAATAACTGCATTTGTATGTGATGAAATTTTTGATGAGTTATATTTGATTACTCAGATGGATATTAAAATTGATGAATGTGTTATTTCTAAATATGAAGCTCAGAGATGTTTACCATTCAGTTCATGTACTCTTATTAAAGATTATATGCCTAATATTGTGATTATCGGTGAGTATGAAAAAATATTGAAAAATCAGCTTATCAAATATGTAGTTGAAAGAGAAAAAGAATTTGTTGATGAAAGCACTGGAAAGAAAAAGAAATATAAGACTAGAGAAATTGAAGAAGGATTAAAAGATATTGGATTATCACCTTTTGACGGATGTGGTTGTCATGAAGAAAACTTTATGAATACTGTGAGTGAACAGCTTGGATTAGACTATAAAGTTATTGGAACACAGGTGCGTTTGCCATTTATTAAAGGATATTCTGTGTATGTACCATTTAAACAAATTCTCAAAGAATGGGGTTATACTACTATCACTGATATCTATGGTCATGTTCATAATGTTGATGATATAGATTGTATTTGGAATATTTCGATGTTTAAAGGACACAAAATTTTTAAGTCAACTTATGGTGAAAATGCATGGATTGAATATATGAATACTGTCAGAAAGTATGAGTTCAAACTTGGAATCAGTAAATACAGTCATCATATTAAGCATTTAAATAAATATACACGAATGAATTTTCAGTATTTACAATGTCTGGATCTTTGGAATGATAAATATGTGAAATGTTATACAGATAAAACAAAAAAGGACTACAACATATTAGATTCTAAAAATGATGGAAAAATCATTAAGCTTGCAAAATATACCACTAATATGTATGAAAGAATTATTAAAGGTGATAAATTTTATACATATAAATTTATGGGAATTACCGACACAGAAGATTATGAGCCAGAAAGTAAATATCTTGAAGCTGCATTGGTAAATGATGTTATGCTAAAAGATCCTGCTGTTAAGCAATTTATTTATAGAAAACTTAAAAAGTCTATTGATGAAGCAAAGGTTGGTAAGATTTACTGTTCAGGTTTTTATCATACAGGTGTTGGTGATATGATTGGTTATCTTCAGTATGCCGTTGGTGAAGAACCAATTGGTTGTCTTGGAGAAAGAGAATTATATACAGCAAATTTTGAACCAGGATATTGCTGTTCATTCCGTTCTCCGCTTGTTGATCCATCAGAGGTAAATAAGATTAAGATTGTACGAAATGATATTCTTACAAAATGGTTTGATTATTTTAAAGACCAAGATGTAGTAATGTTTAATATGTATGATGTATCAGCTCCACAACAAGGTGGCGCAGATTTTGATGGGGATATTTTCTATTTAAGTAATGATCCTATTATCATTGATTCAAAAATAGACAAGCACATCATACTTGATATTGAAGATAAAGTAACTGCTCAGTCAAAACCATATACAAAAGAGAATCTTATTGAGTATGAAGTAATGACAAGAGATAATCGTATTGGTGAAATTACTAATGTTGCCACAAGTATAGAAAATAAATATACGACTAATCCAGATATTCAAAAATTGTATTCCGACTACTCTTCTCTTCTAAGAATTTTTCAGGGCAAAGAAATCGACTTTCTTAAAACGGGATTTAGATGGCATATGAATTCAGGTCTTAGAAAGCATCTCAAACAACTTCCATATTTCTTACTTCATAATTATCCAAAGAAAATGAAATCCTATATGAATATAATCAAGAAAAATAAAGATGTGTCTGATGAAGACAAAGAATATCTTAATGCATATCACTCTCCCTCTCCTATGAATGAGTTATGTGATTATATTGAAACTTGGGAAAAGAAAAATATCTTATGGGATAATAAAATTGATTTGGTTGATACTAGGTGCTTAATCATTAATAATGATTTGGATTTATCTGATAAAAAAGTTTTAAAGAAGTGCAGGAAGTTTATAAATATGTATGCTGTTGATATTAAGCAACATCTGAATCTGCATAGAGACAAGTCGGATGATGAAGACCATAAATTTAATATGGATGAAGTTGTAAACGAATACAAAGAAGAACTCCTAAATGAGATTAAATTGCCTGAAAATATTATAGCAAATTATATTATCAAAGCATCCTACTCTTCTGTTTCTATTAGCAAATCTCTTGCATGGTCAGCTTATGGTGATTATATCATTGAAAATCTCAAGAATAACACAAATCCAAAAAGAAATATATCAATAAGAGAAGTCCCTTATAAGACGGACAATTCATATGAATATCTTGGAAAATACTATGAATTTGAGGTAGGTGATACATATTTACGACTGTAATGAAACATTTCTATATGAAATTATAGAAGATTACAAAGAAGCAGAGAACAATGAGGCAAAGAACGAGATATTCAGCTCGTTCTGCTCCTTAATATGGGCTTCTGATAATAAAAGACGTACATATATTAAAACAATTCATTTTAAAGTCAGAAAGGATTTACTTGATACAGAACTTGGACGAGTATTTGATACATGGTCAGGAATTGAATACAGATATTACAAGTCAATGACTAAAGATGAAAATTGGTGCGCTATTATCAGGCAGAAAATTAATAATATTTATACAAGATATTTTGATAAAGAAGTAATTCTCAATAAGGAGTACATGGATTTATTAAAGAAACCAAAGTTAATGTACTTTGATTGGTTATCTGGAACAGAAATGGATGCAAATACCGTTACAGATATAATTGATGATGCAATTGATGAATCTGAAAAACTTAAACAACGTTTTCAAATGGAGAAAATGACTTTATCTTGGAATGAGTATAAAAAAGTCGTTGAAGGATTTCTGAGAAGATGCTTTGATAATTGTAAACTAATTGAGGAATACGAAGATAAGACTCAAATTATAAATAATTATGATTTTATCACTGAGGATAATTTTTATGTAAAATATATTAATAGATCACTTGATGGAGAAATGAGAAAATATCAAAAACAGTATTATGGAATCAGGGATCATAAAAAATATTCTCGTTGTAAACGATGTGGTGGAATTATCGAGAAAACAGGAAATAAACGATTGTATTGTTGTGATTGTGCGACTTTAAATGAACGTGAAAGAAAGCGAAAAATTGCTCATAAATATAGAGTAGCGAAATAGAAAACCCGAGTTTTCCTTGTAAAATAAGGCTTTATAACTGTTTTCAGCTTCGTATATATCACATATGGAAAACAATGAAATCAGCTTTTCTTAATATCCCGTCCTAATAGGGACATTTTCATAATATCAATAAGTTTATATATCATAAACTAACCTCTCTTTCTTATATCGGTGGTTACATTATTAAAAAAATGGTGTAATCACTGATACTCTTCCCATATAGTTCAATGGTAGAGCAACGGACTGTTAATCCGTAAGTTACAGGTTCGAATCCTGTTGTGGGAGTTATCCTATTTTATAGGACTGGTCGGTTTCGGATCAGAAGATGTTGAATTTTAAAATAAGCGTGGCGACACGTATAAAGTGGTTCTTATCGTATTATAAGGCTGCGACTGTATAATACAGTTTAACGGAAAACACATAAAATCTACGCCATATCTAAGGTCAGAGGTCAACTGATAATGACTATTTATGAGTTTATGTAATCAATTGCATTGCATGAGATTCTTAAACAAATTGATTTGGTGGGTGTCTCGAAATAGGCACTGTATTAACACAGAAATGTGGGGATGATTTGTGTACTATTGACGGGAATACCGCAAGTATAACTGTTGATAGGATTTTGGTAATATCTCTTAAGTTGAAAAACAGGGATAGAATCAAAAAGCAAGGAGATCGCAATCCAAGCAGGATGGTGACAACTGGGCTGTACTCAAAAGGTACGGATGGTTAAATGTACACCTCATCATCCATTTGTAAGTACATACTTTTGGTGAATGAAGAAAATCTCTTAATAATAAAAATATCATTTGATTTACTGATAGAAAATAACAAGCAAAAGTGTGTATGACCGCAAAGAGAAAAACAACTTATTGTCCTGTAATATGGACACATATAACACTCGCAAGGTGTTATGTGAGAAAGTACAAGTATATGCAACTCTAATAGGCTGCAACCTATGAATCTCGCAAGGAAGAATGTGTAAAAAGAAAATCTATAACGCTTTGTGGTAAGAGTTTGCCAGTTATGTCAAAACTGGTGTTGTTGCTACCTACTGTCTAATCGACAGTGTGATAAATTGTGTCCAACCGCAATAGATGGTAGTGTATTGAGTCAATATCTCAGCTCATATTAAGTAAGAGTCTCATACTTCGGTATGGGATTTTTTATTTTTGGGAATTAGTTCAGTTTGGTTAGAACGCCTGATTTGGGTTCAGGAGATCGTGGGTTCAAATCCTACATTTCCAACTACTATCCTATTTTGTAGGAAATAAATCAAGAAAGAAGTGAAAATTATTAAGTACATTTCAAAAAATGAAATTAAAAAATTATTATCTGAAGGTGTAATTAGAAACACAAGACGAGGATATGTAGATTGCAGAGGCGAACATATTGGATATTACAAGACTTGTGGTGGAAAGCGTTACATCGAAGATAAATTTGTCAAGTAGGTTCTGCCTATGAAAAATAGAATTAAATATAAAGGTTTTTATATAGACAAGACTGAAAATGGCTATCGTATCTGTAGGCAAGAAGATACAGAAAAGCATACCCATCTCTCGAATCTTAATCCATCGTATAGGCTCATAGACAATGTATTATCAAATAAAATTCCAACTCGTTGTGGATGTTATTATTTGGAATCACATATTCGTTTGAGTTATGATGAAAATTATATTAGGAAGATTCGTGAGTATATTGAAGTAAAACAGAATAAAAGTAAACAAATGTATTATAATCCTGGCAGAAAACGTTCTGGTGGGAATTTTTAATTTTATGGAGGAAAAAGGAAATGGCAAATTTTATTTTTAAGGAAACCAAGCAGACTTCTATGAAGATTGCAGGTATCATTGACACAGATAATATGATTGTTGAAGTAGATGGCGAAAAAAAGAAGCTTGCTACTCTTCTATCAGTATTTAACGGTGGTGGTGTTGAAATAAATGTGAAGGTAAAAGAGGAAAATGAACTCGATGAACCTACTGAATCTAATGAAGAATAGAGAGTAGGTGATTATTATATCTGATTTTACAAAATTGGAAAATGAAAATTATCATACATATATATGGCGATTAGATCAGTTGATAAATTCTGGGAAATATCATAATTGGAGAGAGATAACACCAATGGTTAATAAAGAATTATTTGGTGATGATGAATCTCAATATAGAGATGAATCTGCTTACAGAAAAGCCTGTAAATACGCAAAAGATTTTAAGGAGGCTGGTGTATTTAATTCTGATAATGAGTATTTAAAGGAATTACAGATTCAAAAACGTGAATTGGAAAAAGAACGCAAGAAGCTTCATAGTGAAAAGCTTGAATATAATAAGTGGCTTAGAGAAGACGCAAGAGATGAACTTATTGCGGAAAAAATTTGTGAGGCAATCACTAATCTCCCTTCTTTAGATATTCCACAATATAAACAACCAATTCATAACACTAAAGCATATTGTCTGGTTTTTGGTGACGAACATTATGGTGCAGAATTTGAATTAAAAGATTTGTTTGGAAATATTATTAATTCATATAGTCCTGAGATATTCGAAGAAAGAATGTATGACTTATTTGACCAAACAGTTGAAATAATTCATAAAGAAAATATTGATACTCTTAATGTATATTCTATGGGTGATTTTTCGGATGGCTGTCTCAGAGCATCACAGCTTATGAAACTAAGATGTGGAGTTGTCGATGGTACTATTCAGTATGCAAATTTTATAACTAATTGGCTTAATAATCTTACAAAACATGTTCATATTAAATTCCAAATGACTGATGGAAATCATACAGAACTCCGTATGTTAGGTCAACCAAAAGGAACTTTTACAGAAGATAACATGGGAAAAGTTGTAAGAGAATTTATTAAAATTAGATTAGCGGATAATCCTAATTTTACTTTTATCGAAAATCCAACAGGTTATATTTATGGACAACTTGCATGTAATACTGTTATGGGAATACACGGTGAAGTACGTGATATGGAGCGAGCATTAAAAGATTTCTCTAATATTTATAATGTTCCAATTCAGTATTTATTCGCAGGACATCTACATCATTCAAAAGTTGAAGAAATTGGTATTAATTCAGAAGTTATAAATGTTCCATCAATTATTGGGGTTGATCCATATTCTCTTTCTTTGAATAAGACTTCAAATGCCGCTGGAAAATTAATTATATTCGAGCAAAATAAAGGAAAAGTATGTGAATATACACTCAAATTAAATTAGAACTTATTTGCAACAAATATTATATAGAATCAGTTGCAATTAGATAATAAACAAAACAAATTTTGTTAATATATGCAAATATTCTGAATAATTTTAAATTATATAAATATTACGCATAATTTGGCTGACGAAGCCACTATTAGAGGGAGTGTACCTTATATGGACGCTACCCTCTTTTATATTACAAAATAAAATTAAGGAAAATAAAGGAGATTTTAAAAATGGTAAAGAACGAATTAGTAAGCGCAATTGCAGAAAGAATTGAAGGAGCTAAGAAAGGTGATATTGCTCTTATACTTGATACATACGCAGAGGTTATTACAGATACATTAAAGACTGATGCTACAGAATCTGTTCCTGTAGGTAAACTTGGTAAATTTAAGGTTAAGGATGTACCTGAGAGAACAGGCAAGATTATGTTAGGTGACAGAAAAGGTGAGGAATATATAACTCCTGCCCATCAGGAAATCACATTTAAGATGAATAAGTCAGCAAAGCAGCTTTAATTCTGAAGGGACGTGATTAAAATAAATACAGTAGTTGTAAAAGATATCTATGAATTAGCTGATATGGTTAATTCAATGTATCATAATGTAGTTTCTTATGATAATTTAAACAGTATAGCAATTGTTGCCAAGTATTATGAAGCAAAGACATTAATCGAAACTCTTATTGCTGAAAGAGGTTTTGAAATTTCAAGTATTAAAGAACTCGGCGATTCTAATGTCAATGGTTATACAGATGAATATATTATCACATTATTTGTTGATGAAATTGGTTGTGAGCCTGCAAAAGATAATAATGGATATAAGGATATATGCGGAGAAGCCGTTTATGTTCTTGAAAATTGCAATTCTAAGATAATGTCGCATGTTTATGGTGAGAATATATTTGAAGTGTATATTGATAATATCAAAGATACTGATGATGACTGCGATGAAGATTGTGAGAATTGTTGCTGTTGTGGTAATGATACTTATTATTTTGATGTAAAATCTGGAACTTATGAGATTAATGGTAAAAAGGTATCTAAGAAAGAATTGTTAGATTATTTAGGTGAGAAAATTGATGAAATGTCTGAATGGAATAAGAGCTTTTCTTCTATACTTTCTGAATATGAAGCAATTCATAATAGTATTAAAAGAATCTATAAACTTGATGTTTTGTTAAGATTTTAATTAGCAATATGTTGCGTATTAAAGCTTTATTTAGGCGTTAATTAGCAATATGTGGCTAGTTAATAATTAGAATCTTTGGAGTGTGTGGTGTATACTGCACACTCTTTTTATATGGGTGGATATGCCTAGAGGCGAGGGCAAGAGACTGTAAATCTCCCACATGAGAAACACCGTAGGTTCGACTCCTGCTCCACCCACTAGGTTAATCAGTCAGATTAATAAAGAGAATTACAAGCAATTACTTATCTCTACCTTCAATAGATTAATAAATTGGAGGTTTTTAAATTATGAGTAGATTTCAGAATATATCTGATGAAGATTTTATTAAAGTTGTAAAAGAAAATGTGAGTGTAAGAGACATACTTAGTGAACTAGGATATAGTAGATCAAGCGGATCTATGGGAAAGAAAGTAAGGGATAGAATAAAACAATTAGGAATAAATACAGACCATTTTTTAATACATCAATCTAAAATAAATTCTCGACCAACATATTCAATGGATGAAATTTTAATTGAGAATTCATTTTATGAAAATATTGATCGACTTAAAAAACGCTTAGTTTCAAATAATTTATTAAAATATGTTTGTGCAAAATGTGGTAATACTGGTGAATGGAATGGCAAGAAATTAGTATTGCAACTAGAGCATAGAAACGGAATACATAATGATCATAGATTATCAAATTTAGAATTTTTATGTCCAAATTGTCATTCTCAAACAAATACTTATTCAGGGAAAAATAAAGGAAAATATGAAAAACAAAAAGAAGCGATTTAGTCCACTACTATCTCGCTTCTTTTTATTTGAAAGGAAGTGAGATTATTGAATGGTAAAATAGCAGATAAATTAGATCCAGTTACAGATGAGGAATGGGCAGAGGTTAATGAGTTTAATAGAAATATGGTTGAAGATTACCTCAGTAATCAGACTCATCTTTCACCACATAGTTTACATGCTTATAGGTCTGCATTAAAGATATTCTTCGTATGGGTTAAAAATAACCTAAATAACAAAAACTGCATAGAAATTAGAAAGAAAGAATTTCTTCGCTATATGAACTTTCTTGCTAATCGTGGCTTATCAGAAGCTGCAATTAAATTCAAAAAGTCTTCTGTCAGTGCATTGAATAAATTCATCGAGAATTTCTATGATGAGGACTATCCTATGTTCCGTAATTATGTAACTGCTGAGATGCAAGTGCCAAAAACAGGTAAGGTTTTCGCAAAAGAACCATTAACGCCTGACGAAATGGACAATTTATGTTCTGTATTGGTTGAACGTGAAGAATGGCAAAAATTAGCTTATGTAAAGTTTACATATTCTACTGGATGCAGACATGCAGAGAGCTTACAGTTACTTAAAGAAGTTGTTAATTATGAGCCTAAAAGGAAAATTGTAACAATTGTTGATGAAGATGGTAAGGAGCAAGAAGTAGAATCTGTTTCTTATAAAACACATGAGATTCGCTGCAAGGGACATAGTGCCGTTGGTAAGGTTAGAAAATTGCAGTTTGGACAAGATGTAATGGACGTATTAAAGAAATGGCTTGAAGTGCGTGGAGATGATGATTGTCCTTATATGTTTGTCGTAAAAACAAAAGATGGTTCAAAGGTACGACAGATTGGATATAGTGCATTTAATGATTGGTGCATAAATGAATTTTCTGAAATTGTTGGGCGTAGAACGACTCCACATAACTTCCGAAGAAGTCGTGCGACCAATCTGGTATGTTATGACCATCGTGCATTAGAGACAGCACAGAAACTTTTGGGACATGAATCTTCAGAAACCACTCAGATGTATGTCATCCGTGAAGACACCGAAGATGCCGATGAAGCTTTCGTCTAACACTTCTTCTTATTCCAACACTTCTTCACATAACAACCAAGTTTAATAATTTTAACCCCTAGAATACCTATCCCTTTAATTATAATCTTAATAAGAAAAATAACTAAGAATACCTCTCCGCATACAAATGCATATTTGTAGACCACACCTTTATTATTAAATAAAGCTGCAATTATAAATGACATATAAATAATTAGCCCATCTACTCCACAGAAAAATATGAACTTATCGTCTTTAGATAAATACATAACACTCTGTATAAAATTAGGTTCAAGATATCCTAATCTTCTGCGTAGATATGAGTTTCTATCATATATGTTGTTTTTAAAATTATTGTAGTTATATTTATTGGGATTGTCTTTTAATATTATATATGATTTATGTGTGGATTTATCAATATATTTGATATTATAATCATTCATATAAGTTGATATATTGTTTATAACATCATCTAAATCTTCTTTATTATATTCTTTATTATTGTTTATAATTTTATACAAAGGATAATAGATTCTATTATATGCAATCTTCATATTATCTAAGGGAACATTTTTATTATAATTATATTTGGTCACAATAAAGGTAAATATACCTGTTATAAGTGTAGGAAGAATTATTTTTAATATTTCTATAAATGATTTCATATATAAAACCTCCGTTGTTTCTAAATAATATTTTTCTTGCACTCCATCTTCGTATGTGTTACAATACAATCCAAGAAAAGATAATAAAAAGTGCTACCCGTATAGCAAGCGGTTAGCCCAAGTTGACTATATATCTAAGATTAGAAAATAACCGTACTTTGGCGAGGGCGGTTATTTTCTTTTGTTATTGTTGTTAAACGCAAACGTAAGAATAGTAAAGATTACTATTGTATAAGCAAATAAATTAGCATATGTAACCATTACTGTTGCCCTCCTTTCGTATTAATTTCCTCGAAAGGGTATCTATGAATGAATGTGAGTTCAGTCTCACGAGAGAAGGACTAACCGCCTACCACTTTAGGTAGCACCTTAAAATTAACTATATCATATCTGACATTTTCTGTCAAAATATCCAAAAATAAGAGAATAATATAATATAAGCTGCTTACACTTTGTAAGAGTAAGGGCGGTTTATCAATTCGTTGATAGATTTTTTACAAAAATTATTCTCAAACAGAGAGTATAAAAGTGAGCAACAGCCACTTGTAAGGCTATATATAAAAGCACGAGATAAAAATATTGAGTTAGTTGCTACTCTAAAAACACCTCCGCTACTGCTCATTGGCGTTGCAAACTCGGAAGCGAATCAGAGTATAAAAGAAAGCTATGCGGTCACTGCTAAAATATAAGTGTGGCAGTAATACATATCTTGGCATTTGCTATTCATGTAGCATTGTAAGTCCTACTGCTGTATTTTGGTAGAGCCGACTATACAAAGACTCTAGTGCACACGAAACCTTAATGCAGTATATCTAAGCTTGTCCAAGCTACTGAATGGTCTGATAATTCTATAACGAATTCGTGCTTCTCTGCATTAATGAGAACCCTTAATTGACGGATAAGAGTCATTAAATCTTATTAATTGGTCTTTGCTCTGAAGACTGAAAATATGTGGAGAATAATCAGAAAGCATGGACACTTTGTGTGTCTTAGGGTACTTAATTTGTACCTGAATAATAACTGGATGTGTACAGTCCAATATCAGCTAGTTAGTGCTTTATGCTGATCCAGTGGGTGAGATTCCCACATTAGGTCTGTTCGTCTAGCGGTCTAGGACATCGCCCTTTCACGGCGGCAACAGGAGTCCGAATCTCCTACAGATCATTACGTAGCTGATACTTAAATGGACAGCGAGGCTATACATTTTTTGTATGGTAACAGGGAGTCACTTCATGAGGTGGCTCTTTTATTATGTAGTATTGGCAGAGTTGGTATTGCACCTGATTGCTAATCAGAGGTCATCGTTTATTCGGTGCATAGGTTCAAGTCCTATATACTACGCTAATGCCGTGTGTCCGATTGATCGAGGGTGCTGTCTTGAAAACAGTCTGGATGTAAAAGTCTTTGGGGTTCGAATCCCTAACACGGCGTTCTAAATAAATTGCACTTTCATAGTGTTTTATAAGTTGAATTTTTATGAGAAGTGGTATTGTTACTGCTTCTCTTTTTATATTGGAATAAAAGGAAAGAAGGTGAAACAATGGCTAATTTAAGACAAGCCAAAACTGATGATGAGGTCAAAAAGTTAACAGTAAATAAAGTAAAAGGTGCGTATCATGATTTAGCCATTGACTACAACCATTTACTAGATTTGGATTATATCTATTGTCCTCATTGTGGAAAATGGAAATCAACTAAAGGTAATGGAAACTTTTATAAATCTAACAAAAGTAAAAGCGGATTTGAGCATTTTGCATGTAAGGCTTGTATTTTAGATTTGTGTACTGACGTAGATCCTAAAACTGGCATTAGAACAGACAATAGAGAAAAAACAATTAACACTTTTAGACAGCTTGATTGGAAATTTAGCGAAAGTGATTATAACGCACAACTACAAGCCATTAATGAAGGAGTTGGTGAAAAAGTTCGTGGAACGGCTGTTCAAAATCTTATTGTAATGGTAGCTTCTCTTCCACAGTACAATAACACTTCCTATAAAGACTCTGAATTTTCTATTGATGATATAGATAATAATCCAGAAACAAATACGAAAATCGTTCAAAAAACTCTTAAGTCTGCTAAGAAACGTTTTGGAAATAACTATAATAATGAAGAACTTATGTATCTTGAGACGGAATACCAAGACTGGACGACACGTTATCCCTGTGAAAATAAATCTCAGGAACTTTTATTTAAACGAGTGTGTTGTAAGGAACTTGAGATAGATAATGCTCAGAAAAATGGGAAAGATACAAAAGATTTAGATGCTACTTTACAGAATTTATTAGGAAGTTTAAATATTAAACCTAATCAGAAAACTGCATCTGAATTAACTGATAATCTTACATTTGGGCAACTTATTGATAAATGGGAGCAGGAACAACCTATACCAGAGCCACAAGGAGAATTTAAAGATCCTGATAAAATTGGATTGCTGATTGATGTATTCTTCAAAGGGCACTTATCTAAGATGATGGGATTAAAGAATGCATTTTCTGCAACATATGAGAAATTCATTTCTAAATATACCGTTAAGAAACCTGAGTATGATGAAGATACTGATTCAGAAGCATTATTTGATAAGATATTTGGTCAAAAAGCTGATGAGGAGGTATAATTATGCCTCAAGTAAAAACTCAAACAGAGATAGAAAAAGACAAGCAACAAAAAATAATGGAAACTGTTGCTTGGAGAGCTGGGTATTATCGCAGCAATCCACATAGATATGTTATTGACGTGTTGGGACTATCTTTAAAATGGTTTCAACAAATTTTGTTATGGTGCATGATGCACTATAATTTCGTTATGTATTTGGCAGCGAGGGGACAAGGTAAAACATACCTAACTGCCCTCTTCTGTTGTGTAAGATGTATCTTATTTCCTGGAACAAAAATCGTTGTAAGTTCTGGAACTTTAAAACAGGCAAACGAAGTCTTACTAAAAATACAAGATGATTTTATGAAACAATCTTCCATATTACGTTCTGAAATAGAAAAATGTAATATTGGTCAAAATGACGCTTCTATTTATTTCAAAAATGGTTCATGGATAAAAACAAGAACCAGTTCAGAAAATTCAAGATCAGCCAGAGCAAATTGCATAGTCGTGGATGAATTTCGTATGGTCGATGAAACAGTTATCAATACTGTATTGCGTAAATTCTTAACAAGTCCAAGACAGCCAAAATATTTACAAAAACCTGAATATGCTCATATGCAGGAAAGAAACAAAGAAATATATATGTCCAGTGCATATTTTAAAAGCTCATGGGCTTATAGAAAAGCACAAAGTTACACTCTTAATTTCTTTGATGACACAAAAAAATATTTTATATGTGGATTACCTTATCAGGTATCGGTGCGTGAAGGATTACTTTCTCGTTCTCAGCTTGAAGATGAAATGAGTGAAGCTGATTACAATGAACTTGTTCAGCAGATGGAAATGGAATGTCTGTGGTTTGGTGATACAGATGGTAGTTTGTTTAAATTTGATGAATTAACTGCTCGTAGAAGACTTCGTAAAGCATTTCCACCATTGAGTTTCTGCAATGACAAAATAACAATTCCGAAATTAACAGCTACTGGTAAAAGAATACTATCTATTGACGTTGCTCTTATGCAATCTACGAAAAAGAAAAAGAATGATGCCTCTGCTATTTTTATCAACGACTTAATTCAAGTAAACGATACTGCATATCAATCAAATTTTGTATATGGTGAAACTTTTGAAGGTTTGAAAACAGATGAATTAGGAATGATTGTTATGAAATATTTTTATGAATATCAATGTACAGATTTAGTCTTAGATACTAATGGTATCGGCTTGGGTGTGTACGATTTCATAACAAAGGATCAAATTTGTCAAGAAAATGGCAAAAGATATAAAGCCATGACATGTATAAATGATAAGGATATGGCTGAACGATGTAAGGTTCGTGATGCAAATAAAGTTGTTTGGTCTGTAAAGGCTAATGCTAATTTTAATAATGAAATATGTGTATTACTTAGAAATGGAATACAAAATGGAAAAATCAATTTTCTTATTCCTGAACAAGATGCTGATAGTTCATTAAAAGAAACTTATAAAGGATATTTTAAGATGTCTCCAACAGAACAAGCTAAATTGAAAATGTCATATATACAGACAACTTTTGCTGTTTATGAATTAATAAAATTAGATCATGAAGTTAAAAATGGAAATATTAAGGTAAAAGAGGTTGAAGGTATGCGTAAAGATAGATATTCTTCCATTGCCTATTCTTACTGGTGTGCGTGTCAATTGGAATTAAAATTGAAACCTAAGACACAAAGCACGCAATCATTAATCAATAAACTCCCTATCCGTCAACCATCACATTCATCATCGTTCTCAAAGCGATTCTAATAAATCAAATAAACTCACATGAAAATAAAAAATCTCAAAGAAAAGGAGGTGTTTACTACATAAATGGCACAACCAAAAAAAGAGATGTCAGAAACATCTCCTAAAACAACTACTACCAAGCGACAACCTACGGCTGCTGAACGAAAGCAGTATATGGAAAAGCTTGAAGCACAAAAACAGAAATTTGCCGAAAGCAAACAGGCATTTAAGCAAGTTCGTGATGTAACCAAAACAGTTCGACAGACAACTATTAGTTCTTATAGTAAAGATGATGTCATCAGATATTTACAGAACATAGACAGCTATGAATCTGAATTACGTGGATTATCACGTTATCTCTTCTATCGTTCTCAGGTTTATTTCAGATTGATTATGTATAACGCTACAATGTTTGATTTGAATTCAAGATATGTTGTTCCTACATATAATCCCATTGAAGATAATGATAAAGAAGCAATCCTAAAAGATTATTATGAAACATTACAGGTCTTAGACAGGATGGATTTACAAAACAGTTTACTTCCTATGTTAATTAACAACTTCATCGAAGATGTTTATTATGGCTGTTGCTGGATAGACGAGACAGGTATTTTCATATTAAAAATACCACCTGAATATTGTAGGATTTCAGGAAAATATTTCACAGGTGATTTTTCATTCAGTGTGGATATGAGTAATTATAAAAAGTTTGAAGATGTTCTTGAATTCCTTGGAGAACCATTAAGTTCTATGTATAAGGCTTATGGTGGAGATAGTAAAAATAAATGGCAACCTATGCCAGATGAATATGCTTTGTGTACAAAGTCAAGAATGGAGTCTTGGGAAACAATTGTACCAATTTACAGTGGACTATTCATTGATTTAATTGGGTTGCTCAATTTGGCTGATGTACAAGCTGTGGCTGACGAACAACAAATTTATAAATTGATTACGGCTACTATTCCAACATTATCAGGTGCAACAGATCCCGATGCATGGTCGGTTAATATTGACTTGGCTGTAGATTATTATAACAAGATGGTTGAAAGTTTACCTGATTATGTTGGTGCTGCTATTACTCCTATCCCTCTTGACACTATTTCGTTCTCCGATGATCAATCTACTGATACAACAAAAGTTCAAAAGGCTACAAAGGAAGTTTTAAACACTTCTGGTGGAGCACAGATTTTGAACTCTTCTACCATTAGCGGAGCTGAGGCGTTTCGTTCAGCAACTCGTGCAGATACAGAATTTGCGATTTCAGCGTTGCTTGGTCAGATTCAAGGTTGGACAAATCGTATGCTTGGTTATCAAGTTTCTAATCCTGCCAAAGTAAAATTCTTTGAAGTATCAGCATATACCAAAGATGCATTTAAGGAATCATTACAGAAAGATTTACAGTATGATGCAACAAAAATTCTTGCGATCAACGCACTTAATGGTATTAGCGAATTAGATACATTATCACTTGCATTCTTAGGTAATGACATTCTTGATTTACCAAACAGATTTAAGGTTCTTACTTCTGCTAATACAGTTTCAAATAGCTCTGATGGAACAAAACCAGAGGTTTCTGATACACAGATTTCAGATGAAGGAAGTGAAACTCGTGACCAGAATAAGAATGATAATTAGGAGATAAAAGGATGAAACAGAATTTTATAAAAACTACAGATACTTCTACTGCTGAGAAATTATCTTCTCTTGGTTTTCAGAAGATTAATGTTACTAATGGTATTTATACCTTTTTGAATTCTGGGAAAATTCAGTTTTCAAATGATGATATAGATAAAAGAAAAATTCAGTATAGCAATATGCTGAGTATTTAGCACTCTCCTATCTGAGTGCTTATTAATAATTCAGAAAGGAGGAAATAATGCAAAAGAAATATTTTACAATCGAAGATTTAATTAGTTTCTGCAAGCATAAGAAAATGTACAATTTTTCTTCAAAGGAATCTGGTAAACCACTTTATGTACAAGCAATTCAAGATTTTTCTTCTACTGATATAGAAAAAGCAGAAGATAATAAATTATATGCTAAAGTGCGTGTTTGCCATACATTACTTAATCGTAATGGTAGTTACATATCTGAAGATTCTATGAAGGCTGCAATGCCAAGTCTAAAATATTCTCCACTGCTTGCAAACATTCATCAATTGGATGACGGTTCTTGGGATTTCCATTCTCACGATTACCATATAGAAACAGACGAAAACGGTAATGAAATAACTGTATATGATGAAAAACAGGTTGGTACTTTTACATCAGATGAACCTTATCTCGAATATGACAAAGATATGGATAAAACATATGTTGTTGCTCGTGTAGCAATTCCAGAATCATATACTCGTTGTGCAGACATCATTCGTGAAAAAAATGGAACAAAGGTGAGCTGTGAGCTGATTGTATACGAGTGTTCATACAATGCAAAAGAAAAATATCTACAATTAGATGATTTTGAATTTGCAGGATGCACTTGCTTGGGAGCTGAGAAAGATGGAACACCTATTGGTGAGGGAATGCTTGGAAGCAAAATTACGCTCGAAGATTTCAGTGAAGAAAATAACAGTCTAATTAAATTTAATGAAAAAATGGTTGAATTACAAGCACGACTTGAAAAATTAGAGACTGCTTGTTTTGACAATAAAAATAATTCTAAGGAAGGAGGAAACAACGTCAATATGAATAAATTTGAAGAGTTATGTCAGAAGTATGGAAAGACAGTTGATGATATTACATTCGATTATGAAAATATGTCAGACGAAGAATTAGTTGAAGCATTTGCAAAAGCATTTGATGATACTGATACTACTGATGGCACTACAGATAATACTTCAACGGAAGATACTCCTTCTACAGACGAGGGTGTAGAACCAACTAATGATGAATCAACTGAATCTACTAAAGATGATAGCAAGGAGGATTCAACTACAGATGAATCAACTACTACTCCATCAGATGATGAAGTCAAGAAGAAAGTAGATAATTCTGTATCTAATAATACTGTCGAATATTCATTTGTGAAAGATGGAGAAATTAAAAAGTTTGCTGTATCTTTACAGGATAAAATCTATGCTATTCAGGATTTAGTAAACGCTACATATGCAGAGGCAGATAATACATATTATGGTGTCACTGTTTATGATGATTATGTAATCATGTGTGATTGGTGGTCAGGAAGATATTATAAGCAGACTTATGATTCTAAGGAAGACAACTATTCTCTTACTGGTGACAGAGTTGAAGTATATGTTGAGTTTGTTACTGCTGATGAGCAGAAAGAACTTGATGATATGCGTTCAAATTATGCTGAATTAAAAGCATTTAAGGAAACTGTAGAGAAGAATGAGCTTCATGAAAAGCGTGAAAAAATTCTTGCAGACGAGAGATACGAATCTATTTCTACAAAAGATAAAGAAGGAAATTTTGTAAATAAAGATTTTGCCGAACTTTATAAGAATATGGATAACTACTCTCTTGCTGAACTGGAAACACAGGTTAAGGTAATCCATTCTGATTTTATTGCAGAACATTCAACTTTTTCTGCATCGACAGAGGAGAAGAAATCAACTTCTAAGAAACAGTTCGCTAACCCATCTAAAGTTGTTAAATCAAGTAGATATGGAAAATTGTTTCAGAACAAATAAATAGAAAATTAAATAATTACTTTTTTGTTAGGTCGCTTTTATAAAGCGGTCTTTTTTATTTTATCAAATTTAAGGAGGAAAAAATAATGGCTTTACGTTATTCAATTGAACAGCATCATGTTTGCTTCCCTACTAAAGTCCTTTCTGAGCGTGTAGGTAGAACATTAAACATGGTAATTAAGACAGATACAGACAATGGTACTGTATGCGGAAAAGGTAAATATGTATCTTTTGATCAGTATGAGGTTGCTGACGCACCTACTACTTTTGAAGGCGAAATTCTTGAGCAGGCTGCCGATGGAAACTGGTATGTAGAAGTTAAGAAGATTGATCCTAATGCACCAGCAATTTTAATTTATGAAGTTCCTACTATTGCAGAAAACTATAACTCTAAGTTTACTGCTACAGCTAATTTCTTCAACGAAGCAAGTGCAAGTAGAACAAAGACTGTTAGAGGTTTTGTTCTCGGTGTAACAGATGTATATGAGCTTAGTGCAGATGCTTTTGATGGTACACCTGTTGCAGGTAAGAAGGTAACTATCGAAGCTGGTAGCCAGAAACACAAGGTTGGAGTCTAAGAAGGGAGGATAAAATATAATGAGTAGAATGAATTTTACTGCACATGTAATGAATGTGTTTAAAGAAATGGAAACATCTTATGATGAAATTAAGAATCTTATGTTTGATTTATATAAGGGAGAACTCGATGAGGGTATTTCTAAGAAGGATGCTGAGGATAAGCTTCGTGAAATGTCTCTTAAAATCTTTGGTTTAACAAAGGACGCTAAGAAGAGAGAACGTATTCGTGCTTACGAAGAGTTTGGAAGACAGTTCTTCAATGTTATCGAAGAGGTAACAGACTGGACAGTATCTACAGGTCTTAAAGAGAACGAATGGTTCAATGAGCTTGTAAACTATAGAAATCTTAATGATGGTGATGAGAACTTATTCAAGAATGAGCATGAGGAAGTAATTCTTTCTGTTGCAAGAATGGGTAAGAGACATCATGATACAATGCTCCAGAGATTACCAGAAGGTGAGACATACTCTGTTGAGACTGACCTTTATGGTGCTGCTGTTGGTGCTGATATTGATAAGTATTTAATTGGACAGGAAGATTGGACAAAACTTATTGATGCTATCACAAAGGCGTTCGTTGTTATGGTTCAGGATCTTATCTTTGCAGAAGTTCTTAATGCTCCAAAGAAGCTTCCTGTACAGACAGGTTTCGTTGAAACTGGTGCTTTAAATACACAGAACAGAGGCAAGTTCAACAAGGTACTTCAGAATGTATCTGTTGCAAATGACAATGCGGAAGTTGTAATTATGGGTACTATGGTAGGTCTTCAGGAACTTGAAAATCTTGTAAATGTAAACTGGATTGCTGCTTCTCAGAAGGAAGCTGTTGCTTCTATGGGTAGACTTGGTAACTATGGTCGCTATCGTCTTGTTGAGATTCCTCAGAGATTCGCAAGAAATGATGTAACAAAGACTATGTATGATGATAATACACTTTGGATTTTCGCTTCTGGTGATAACAAGATGGTTGATATGGTCGATGTTGGTGAGACAATCATTGATGAAATTACCGACAGAGGTGAAGCTAATAGCAATATCGCAGACCTTATGAAGTACGAAGTACAGAGAGAGCTTGGTGTTGCTACTCGTCTTGGTCGTTACTTTGGTCAGTGGAAGATTTCTCAGGACTAATATAATACAACACTTATATAGGAGGGTATGAAAATACTCTCCTATTTTATATGGAAAGAAAGGAAACAAATATGGGTTATACAAAGAAAACTGTTACTAAGACAGAAGAAACAGTTGAAACAAAAGCAACTGAAAAGCCAAAGAAAACTTTTACTGATTCTGACTTTATTTTATGTCGTTCAGTATGTTTTGGCGGTTTAAATATTACATGTCCATCTGGTAATACATATGAATTTAAGGATTATGGAAAGACTTGTGAAATTAACTACAGAGATTTAGTTACTTTGATTCGTAAGGGTTCTGACCATATTTTCTTACCTAGATTCATTATTGAAGATGATGATTTGTTAGCTGATTTCCCTTCAGTTACAAAAGTATATGACAATATGTATACAGCAGAGGATTTATTAGAAATTTTAGATTTACCTAATAGCAGAATGAGAACGGAAATTGAAAAACTTCCTATCGGTGCAAAGGATGTACTTTGTCAGATGGTTGCAGGTGAAATCGCAAATGGACATCTTGATAGTATTTCAAAGGTAAGAACCTTAAGTGAAATTTTTGATTCTGATTTTGATTTGATTAGTAAGTTATTCGTTAAGTAAAGGAGGCTCACAATGACGCTTCCATACGAAACAATTTTTTCACGAACAAGAGGACGTATTTCAGATCCGAAAGAACTCTCTCTTGATGAAAATGATTTGCTTGAAATATATACAGAGCGATTAAGTAATGTAATCTCTAATCCAAGAGTGCGTAGACTATTCTCTTCTCTCACACTCGATGATGAAATTCAACAGTTGGATTTTACACTGAATAATTCAGTAGATGAAACTGCTGATATGAATTTTGTTGTAGGAATTCTTGTACTTGGAATGACAATTGAGTGGTTACAGCCACAGGTTGATTCTATTATGCACACATCAGTAATGATAGGTGGTAAGGAAGAAAAGAAACTACTCGACAACCATAAAAATATGATTGACCGTCTGGATTCTATGAAAACTGAATTGAATAAACGTATTCGTGATTACGGATATATGTACAATTCCTATATCAACACGGAGTCTTAATATGCAATACATATATGGTGACTTTACAAACAAGCAAATCAACGAAGCAGTTCGTGCGATGCATGGTGACATTCACAAGCTACTGCTCTATAAAGACAAGACAATTGAAGAGAAAATATTTGAAGATGACGAAGCATTTCTCGTCTTCTTTGAGAATGTTATGTTTAAATTAGGTGGCACAAAAACTTTATTTAATGATAACGGACTTATGGTAACTCTTATGGCAACTTTACAAGGTGCTATGGATAATTTCAAGAGTGACCATTTTAGTTACAAAAAATTCCGTAGGGCAATCTTGAATTCTCACGGATATATTAAGCAGATGTTTGAGGAGGTGGATTGCGATGCCGAGTCTACAGACAGCTAGGCGTATCGCACACGCCAAGAATAACGGAGCTAAAACGATTGGTCAGATATATAAGGAACAGTCTGATTGGGCGATGGAAGAAACTTGGGATAACAGTATCACTTCCAAGACTTGTTATATTTATGACCATTTTCATGATGACTTCTTCACAGATGAACATGGAATTACACGTTCTCTTGCTGAAGGTATGACTTATGAAAATACTAATAAGACAAAAATTGATGCAAAGTTTATTATCAAATCTTATCAGTCAATGGATAAAGATCAAGTGGAATACTATATTATGTTTCGTCCAAGTCAGCCTGTGAGATTCAATGAAGATGATGACCTTTATTATTATGAGAAAATTCATTCAAAGTATAATAGTGAATTTCCAATTGGACTCTGGTGCGATATTCCTGACGATAGAGGGGTATATCATAAATGGTTAATTTGTAGAAATGAGCCAGCGAATCAGTTTCCAAAATATCTCGTATTGCCTGCAAATTATGAATTGATGTGGGTGGAAAAAAGTGGGACACAAAGAATTAAAAGACGTATGTGGTCTGTGTTAAGAATGCAATCATCGTAAAATGTATGCGCTTCATATTGGAAACAATATGTCGAAAGTTTTCTTACGCTGGAAGTTTACAATGCCAATTACACTACAACATAAGGATGAAATATGCCTAAGTGTGAATGTGGTCGAAAGACAGAAAAAAGTAATTGGATGGCATATGCTGCAATAAAAGCATTATGTTTTCATAATGTGCTAAGTGCTATTAATAAGTAATAATCAGCTGCGAAGCCTCGAACAGAGGAACGTTCAACGAGCATGTACCCAAGTGGGTTAATGGAAACCACCTAAGTTCTATTTTTAGAATATGGTGTTGATATGCTCTGACCTTCTGTAGAGATACAGAGAAAATAAAATTATAAATAGAGAATAGTTAATTAGACGGGACAGTGGGTTGCAAACCACTTTTACTTACTCCTAATAAGTAGATTACCGTCTTTTTATATTGCAAATTTTTAGGAGGAATAAAGCAATGAAAAACGGAATACCAAATTATAATGAAATAATTTTTACAAAAGAACAAAAAGAAGAAATTGTTAGATTATATGTAGAAGAAAAATTATCAACTACTAAAATAGGAAAGATTATGAATTGCAGTTACAATAAGATTTATCGTATATTAGATGAATTTGGAATCAAACGTGTCAATAATGGAGCAAGAAAATATCATATTAATGAAAAATATTTTGATTGTATTGATACTCCAAATAAAGCTTATATCGTTGGTTTAATGTGTGCAGATGGATGTAATTTTCCACCAAAAGGAACGGCTTTTATTTCATTACAAGAAAGCGATAGAGCATTGCTTGAAGATATCAATAAAGAATTGGAAAACGAAACACCTTTAAGAATCGTAGACCAATCAAATAGACACGAGAATAATTACTCTTATAACAATATGTGTACATTGAATATGTACAGTATACATATATGCAAATCATTAGAGAATTTAGGTATTGTAAGAAATAAAAGTTTAATACTTGAATTCCCTAATATTGACGAAAAATTATATCCACATCTATTACGTGGTTATTTTGATGGAGATGGCAGTCTTTATCAATATGTCAAAAATGAAAATAACAAAAGAATTACACTAACATTTACTTCAACTGAACAATTTTGTAAAAAGATAAAAGAAATTGTAGAAAAAGAACTTGGTATTTATTGTGGTATTTATGATGCATCATGTCATAATGGAATAACAAAAGTTGCTAGTTTATCTGGATCATCAGCTATTAAGCTTTTGGATTGGATGTATGCAGATGCAGATTTATATTTACAACGAAAATATGACAGATATATCGAATATACCGCAGCATAAATTATAATTTTATCTTTATTGAATTAACGAATCAATAAAGTAACACAATGATACGATTGGAACTTACACAGATTTAAGATTTACACATGTTGATAACCAAGATAAAATTTGGCTACCAATGAATGATATTACCAGTAAATTCTGGTATACATCAGAGGATTCAAAAAATATGCGTCTATTAGTTAGCACATTATCCGATCACCCGTCAGCATGGACTGTGACAAAATGTGAAAATGTTCAACCATTCGGGATACAAAAATTAACTATTTATAGTAATTTCTTTAACGAGCATACGGATTATGTTAATCTTGAAACAGGTGAAATGTATGCGAACTATTTCGATTCAGAAATTGCTCCAACAGATCCGACTACTCCAACCACTCCACCATCTTCTATTACAGCAAGAATTTCAGCATCCACTTCAACAATTAAAGTTGGTGGCTCTTATAAAAATCTTACAGTAAATCTATTTAATGATTCCAATGAAGATATTACAACTGAATATGCCGATGCAACCTTTACATGGACTTGCTCTATTGACGATGAAGATTGGACTGATAAAGTTACATGGCGAGCTGGTACAGAGTACAACCAAAAGAAAGTAAAGTTTCCTAACAACACTTCCATTATCGGCAAAATACTGTCTGTTAAGTGCGAAATTGTTAAGGATAACTTGCCGATAGAGTCTGAAAATTTGCCGTTAGAATTAACTGAATAGGGGAGGTGTTATATGGAAGAAAAATTAGTTACAAAGGATGATTTATTGAATAAACTTCGTGCATATAACAACACTCCTGATGATGAAAATATTTTATATAAAAAAAAGATAGAAAAGGCTTTATTATCAAATCCTTGTTTACTTTATGCACTCAATGAAAAAACGTTAGAGTCTGAACTTTTTGATGATGATGGTAATATCAATTGGGAATGGAATGAAGAAAAGAAGGAATACGAGCCTCTTGGAGAATGGGATAGATATTTTTCAGATACAGCAGGCGATGGAAATATACTTCCGTATTTATTTATTCCAGACACTCAGACAAAAGTACGAAATTATCTTTGTTATCAAGTAAGTTTTCAAGACACAGTTAGATATCAACATGGGTTAAAAGATACATTAGTTACATTTACTATCTTTGTACATGGCAACGATAGAATGGATAAATTAACAGGTATTCCAAGGCATGATTTAATTGCTTCTATTATAAGAGAACGATTTGCATGGTCTAATATCTTTGGAATGCAAACATATCTCATATCTAATCGTGAGTCCACAATAGATAATAATTATCTTGTACGTACTCTTGTGTTCCAACTTACAGATTTAAATAGTAAGGTTCAGACACCTTATGGTGGACAATCACAGATGATGAACTATCAGTTAAGGCGGTGATATTATGGCACAGCAAGATACTGATATGTTAGACGGGCTTCAAGCTGCTATCATAGCCGAAGCCCAAAAGAAAAAAGAGAATATACAAGAATATAAATTTGATTCACTTAAAATGTATTTTAAAGAAGATTACTTTGTTAAGGGTATTCGCATTGTGCAACCGACTATAGGCAATATTCTCAATATCGGTGAGTCAAAATTTTATTCTGGTCTTTCGCCTTTTCTGTACAATTCTACTTCTATTCGTGTAATGTTATGGGATTTACCTCAACGAATAGATTGGTGTAAAGTAAAAGATATCGAAGTGTTTGGAATGTTAAAAAGCACAACAGATACTGATAATTCTGCAATTCAATTATTATTTCCAGATTATAGAATTGAACATATGCAGTTAATGCAGTTTCAAGAAAAAGATTCTGACAAACCTCAGTTATGCTTATATGATTCTGAAAATAATTTTATTTTAAAAGAATCTGAATATATGGAAATAGCAGAATATATTAGAACTCTGCTTAATATACACCCAAAAATAGAAAAAGCAAAAGGTAAAACAACAAAACAATGGATGATAGATGAAGATAGAATGAATATGGTACAACAAGAAGTTAAAAACTCTTCTACTCTTTTACCTCTTATATCAGCGTGTATCAATCATCCTGGTTTTAAGTATAAATTACAGGAATTAAGAGATGTTGGGATTTATGAATTTATGGATTCTGTTCAAAGATTGCAGATATATGAATCTACCCATGCACTTATGAGTGGAATGTATAGCGGTTTTTGTGATACATCTAAAATTTCAAAAGAACAATTTAATTTCATGCGTGAAATACATGAATAAGCAAGATTAGAGCGACTTGTATCGCTCTTTTTTAATACAAAAAAATAAAATTTAAGGAGGAATTTAGATTATGGCATTTAAGTTAGGTGACGTAATTATTGACCGTCTTCAGTTCGGTTATGGTGCTACAAAGACTAAAGCTCTTTATGCACTGACACAGTTGACAAATGCAACTATTGATATCACTGCTGATTCAACAGATATCAAAGATAAAGATGGTAACTTGATTTATAGAAAGTATTCAGGTAAGAGTGGTGAAGTTACTGCTACTAATGCATTCATGAACCTTTCTGTAATTGAAGCTATTTCTGCTCAGGATGCTGAGATTGCTTCTGATTCTAATACAATTGTTATGCCTATTTTTAAAATTGTAAAAGCAGGTGAAACACTTGATATTACAGATGCTGTCGAGGATTCATTTATTGTAAATGCACTTTCAGCAAATGGTTCACTTGGAAAGGCTTATACAAAGGGTTCTGCTGTTTCTGCAACAGAGTTCAAGGTAGATATGGAAACAGATCATAAGCTTACACCACCATCAGATCCAGAGGAAATACAGTATCTCATTAAGTTTAAGAAAAATGTTAAGAGTGGTGCTAAACTTACAATTTCTGGTGATAAATATCCAAAGGCTCATGAGTTATACTTTAAGGCTCTTGCAGTTGATAAATGTGAAATTGGAAGCTATCGTGGTTGCATTATCCATATTTCATCATTCATGCCAAGTCCAGAAGTAAGCCTTGCACTTCAGGGTGGAGATTCACAGACAATGGATTATAAGGGTGCAATCCTTACAAATGCTTGTTCTACATCTCAGGATATGGTTGAAATCTACTTTGTAGATGAGGAAGAAGAAGTCTAATCTTTATAACCAAAACATATTTAGAAGAGTGGTTTCCCCACTCTTCTATTATATTTAAGGAGATGAATGAATGAGCAAGAATGATTTAAGAATGTGCTGTGTTTGCCATGAGGAGTATTCATTTTGCCCAGTTTGTAATCCAGAAGACAGATTAAAACCTACATGGCATTTTGCTTATTGTAGTGAAAATTGCAAAGACATTTACAATATTACTTCTTCATTTGAAAACGGTAGGTTATCAGATATTGAAGCAAAAGTAAAATTAGAAAAACTCGATTTAAGTAAAAAAGAATATTTTGGTGAAAGTTATCAAAATTCTATTGCTTCAATTATGAAGGCAAAAACACAAGTTATTAAGAAAGAAAATAAAAAGGCAGAAGTTAAATCTGTCAAAAAGGATATTATTACAAAAGTCGAAAACGAGGCTGAAAGTGATGTTGAACAGTGATTTTGAAAACTCTATAGGGGAATATAACATTACTGTTTAATGCTATATTCCCCTATTTTTTACGAATATTGTATGGAATGAAAGGATAATATGGTTAAAACAAATTTAAAACCGAGGGATTATTTACCACATGAGGCAGTTAGAATTGTTAATCCCAAACAGTCTCTTCTTTATATAAAAAATGGTGTGTTTCCTATAGACATGTACGCAAGTATTGATGAAAAAACAAATAATTCAATTCTTGCAATGGTGTTTCTAAAGGAAGACACATATGAAGTATATCAAAAATGGTGTAATTATGAATTAAATTAGGTGGTGATTGAATGTACTTAGACAATGCTTCGACCACTCCACTAAAATCGGAAGTTAAGGATTATATTATATCTCTTTTGGACACATACCAGAATCCATCATCAATGTATCAGTCTGGTGTTAATGCGAAACAAATAATTACCACAGCACGAAATAATGTCGCCAAATTCATCAATACAAATCCAGAAAATATTATTTTTACATCGGGCGGTTCAGCCAACAATACGCTTTTTATTAAAGGTTATACTCAGAGAAATGAATGTAGAGTGTTATACTCTCCTACTTCACATAAATCGGTGCTGAAGTGTGTAGAATCACTTAAATATAAGTGTTCACTTAAAGTTGATTATACAGGAAAAATTGATCTTCAAGATCTTAAAGAATGTTTATCTATAGATACAATGAAGAAGCTTGTAGTTATAGAACATGCTAACTCTGAGATTGGAACAATCCAAAATATAAAACAGATTATTGAAATGTGTCATTTTTATAACGCAATAGTTTATGTAGATTGTACAGGTTCTATTAGTCAAATCCCTGTAGATATAAGAACTTTAGATGTTGATGGTTTGGGTTTTTCCGCACATAAGCTTTCAGCTCTAAAGGGCGTAGGTATTTTATATAAGAAGAAACATATCGAACTTGAACCACTTATATATGGTTCACAAGAACAAGGGTTATTTGGTGGTACTGAAAATGTAATAGGTATAGCTGCACTTGGTAAGGCAGTTGAAAATTATGATTACTCTTCTATTACATCTAATAATCGTGATTATATCTATAATTACATTAAAAATAATATTCCAGATTCATATTTGGTTGGTGCTGACTTGAAACATAGATTACCATATAATCTATACATATGTTTTAAAGGAATACAGGGTGAATCATTGATGACATTGCTTGATATGAACGGGTATCAGGTGTCAACAGGAAGTGCTTGTACAAGTGGTGATTTAACACCATCTTCTACTCTATTGGCTATTAAAATGAACAAAGAATATATAAATAGTTGTATAAGAATTACATTAAGTGGTGAAGAAGAGATTGCTGAACTAAATAAGTTTTGCGAAACATTAAAGAGATGTGTAGAAACATTAAGACAAATGAATAAATAAAAAATAAGGAGGATTAAAATTATGACAGATTTATCATTTTTAACAAATTTTGCAGTACCGATTATTGTTGGTATTTGCCTATGTATAGGTTATGTATTAAAAAATATTGTTACAACAGATGCAGTTAATAAGTATATTCCTGCAATCATGGGTGTATTGGGTGTGGTACTTAACGTATGGATGAATATGGCTTTTACACCTGAAATATTACTTGGCGGTCTTGTCTCTGGTCTTGCTTCCACAGGTTTATATGAAGTATTTAAGAATTTTTTGAAGAAGTAAGAAGGGATGGTACGTATGAGTGGGATCTATAGAAAAACTTGCACATATTGATTATTTATTAGTCATTCTTGGGTTCTTTGCTATCTTATTCGCAGCTAAAGAAATTCTCGAAATATTCGGTTATTTTAAAAAGAAATTTCGCATTAAAACAGGAAACGAAGAAGATAAAGAAACTGTTGAAAATCGTATTAAAACGCTTGAAAAACATGATAATTGGCAGTACCAAGAAATTCAAAAAATATCTAGAGGCATTGATGATATTAAAGACAATCTTGTACAAAAAGAGATATCTGATATTCGATGGGAACTTCTTAATTTTTGTTCTGCTCTTACAGGTGGGCAGAATTATAATAGAGAAGCTTTTGAACATATTTTTCGAACTTATGAGCAATATGAAAAAATACTTGCTGATAATCATATGACTAATGGATATATCGTAGAATCAATGAAGGCAGTTAGAGAAATATACCACAATAAGCTTGTTAATGGTGATTTCAATTAGATGATATTTCTACCACAGTAAAAATTTACCATGATAAAATTTGTATAAACAAAATATACATATACATACTTAACATTATGGAAAATAAATTGTGGTATTACAGAAATCAGAAGGCATTAACATTACAAGAGTTATCAAGACTTAGCGGAATCTCAGTTGCAGCTCTAAATAAAATTGAGAATGGAAATACAAAGGATATACTTCTTAGCAATGCTATTATTCTTTCTCACATTCTTAATGTTGATATATATGAATTATTTTGCATTAAACATTGAGAAAGGAAGAATGAGTATGGGAAAAATGTTTTATAACTTAATATGTGAAGAACTATGTATAACAGGTGGTAAGGTTATATATATTGATACCAATGTTGGAAGTCTTGAAGAAGTACATAAGATAGTAACTGATAATGCTGATAAATACCCAAATGGAAAATGGGAATTATACCCTATGCAATTAGCGGTATAACAATACAATTAAATATAAAAACTTTCAATGAGAACGAGTCTAATTCAGGCTCGTTCTTTTATTTTGTCTAAAAATAAAGGAGGAACTTATGGCTTATAGAATTATAGATGTGTCAAGCAATAATGGACAGCTTGATTGGGATACAATTAAGTCAAGTATTGATGGTGTAATCATTAGAATTGGCTATGGCTCAGATATAGAAAATCAAGACGATTCACAGGCTATTAGAAATATGCAGGAATGTGAAAGACTTGGCATCCCTTATGGTGTGTACATATATTCTTATTGTCTTAATATAGAAGAAGTAAGAAGTGAAGCTGCACATATATTAAGAATGATTCAGGGATTTAATCCTGTTCTTGGTGTGTGGTTTGATATGGAAGATGCTGACGGATATAAAAGAAATCATGGACTTGTTCCCGAACAGAACGGTGAACTTCTTACAGACTTTTGTATAGAATTTATGCAGATTGTCAAAGACGCAGGATATACAACGGGTGTTTACGCAAATTATAGTTATTTTACTAATGTATTAAACGATGGTAGATTAATGTCCTTTGAAGGATTTAACAGATGGCTTGCACATTGGGGAATAGATGAACCTTCGATGGATTGTCTGTTGTGGCAGTGTACATCAGATGCTGTTATTGATGGATCTTCGGCAAGAACAGATTTTAACTATTATTATGGAGAGTTACCTAATGTTGAACCAATTATTCCATCTGAACCAATCGAAGACAACTCTGAATCAGATGATATTAAAACAAAATATCATGTAGGAGATTATGTGTCATATCATACAATTTATGCGTCTTCTACTTCCGAAAATGGATTAACACCTTCAATTACGGGGGGTACAATTACTAATATCATTGCATCTGCAAGAAATCCATATCTTATTAACGATGGTACAGGCTGGATTAATGATGATTGTATTGTTGAAAATAATGAAAATACTTCTGAACCAGAATCTTCTGATGAGGAAGAATCTACAGGTCTTACTCATTCTGTTGGCGAATATGTCACATATTCAGCACTCTTTGCTTCTTCAACTTCCGAAGAACCACTTAACCCACTTTATACAGATGGAACTATTACAGCTATCGCTGAAGGTGCGAGAAATCCATATCTCATCGAGAATGGCAGAGGTTGGGTAAATGATTCTGTTATTAATGGCAGTTCTGCACCAGAAAATACTTACGAAGAACCATCTTATGATACATATGAAGTTGAAAGCGGAGATTGTCTTTCAGCCATTGGTGATAAGCTTGATGTAGATTGGTATTCTATTGCAGAAGCTAATGGTATAGGAGAACCATATACTATTTATCCAGGTCAGTCTCTTATTATACCTAGATAGTATATTAATAATAAAGAAAGTGTGGTTTCATAGTAATTTTGAAGCCACACTTACTTTTCAAAAAATTATAAATACACATTCAAAATGTCTTTACTACTATCTAGCCATGTAGTAAGGGCATTTTATTTATATGGAGAGTGTGTGGCTAGACCACTCTCCTACCCCCTTAATCAAGAAAGGAATGAAAGATATAAAACTTATTTTAGATATGGATGTAGTGAATAGATATAATAAATATTATTTTTCTCAACACCCAAAAGCAAAGAAGAAACAAATAGAACATCCCTATCACCCCTCAATAAATGTTTGGAGTATAAAACCAAGAATACAAATGAATGCATTAAAACAATCATGGAAATCATTCATTATTTGGTGGATTAAAGATTTGGGATATGAAAATATGCACTTGGATAATGTAGATATTGAGTATGATATTTATCATCCAACTAAGAGAAGAACTGATCCCGATAACTTTTCACCAAAATTTATCCATGATGGTTTTGTGGAATCAGGATTCTTGGTTGATGATGATAGAGAGCATTTACATAGTCTCACTATTAGATGTCATGTTGATAAAGATAATCCAAGAACAGAAATAAATATTATACAGAGTTAAAGGAGAATAAAATAATATGAACAAAACATTAAAGGTTTATCAGGTAATTAACGTCAATGCAAGAATTAAGAATGTGATCGAAGGCGAATCAGTAATTAATGCTGCATTTAAGTTTAAGTTGCTCAGATTATATTCAGAGATTCAAGGAGTTGTAAAAGATTTTGAAATGACTAAAGACTCTCTTGTAAATAAATATGGCAAGGACGTTGTTGATGAAAAGGGTGAAGTTGTTCCTAATCAGAAGAGAATTAGTCCTGAAGACGAAAATTGGAAAGATTTTATTAAAGAGATTAATGCAGTAAGTGATTCTGATGTAGATGTTAATTTCACACCTATCAGTGCGGAAGAATTGTTTAGTATGGGGTTAGATAGTGATGCTTGTGCTGATTTAATACCTATTGTAGAAGAATAAAATTATAAAGGAGATAAAAGGAATTATGAATAAGATAACAGTTAAAGAATTTGTTGAGGGATATAATAAGTGTGTAGATTCATTAAAGAATAGATATATACAGGAAAAGTTAAGCATTATATCTTACTTACCTGTAAACATTAAAGATGCTATTGCAATAACCATTACAGATAGAACTATGTTTGAACAGGAAAAATATACTGACGAAAATGGTGAAATAAAATTTCGTAAGACTGATAATGTACATGTTAATTCATTTGTTCAGTATATGTTATTTGTTAGAGAAGTTATTGAAAAGTATACAAATCTTGTTTGGAGTAATGACGGTAATTATACAGCGGATTATGATTTATTAAAATCTTCTGGACTTCTTGATAAATTAATGATTGGAGAAATTGTGAATGAAAAAGAAATTCCACCACTTATTCCAACAAGTGAAATATCTGAAATAAGAACTCTTATTGATATGCATAAATCTGATATTATGCAAAATGTATATGAACCACACGCATATATTAGTCGTCAGGTTGAAAGGTTTGGAATACTTGCAAATATAAGCATAGAACCACTTATGAAGCTTATTGAACAGAAGATACAGGGAATTCCACAGGAAGATATTACTAAGGTCGTTGAGCTTGTAAGAACTGGTGATTTTAAAGAGGTGGAATAAGTTATAATAATTGGAATATTATACGGACTTCTATGCGGATGGATTCTTGCTTTGTTTAATGTAGATGATATTTGTATAGAAGTTTTACAACCATTTATCTCATTTGAATTAACAACAACTCATTATTATTTTGTGTTTGGATTAGTTGGATTGATATACGGAATAATACAATAACAATTAAACATTTAAGTCCTATATGTGTCACGGCATATAGGACTTTTTCTTATGGAGAGTGGTGATACTGCTCTCCTATTTTAGTGTAAAAATAGTGAATTTTTTTGAGGTGATAAAATGGCAAAAAATATATATGCGGATTTTAAAAAGAAGTTAGACAGAATTGAAAATCATATTGCAGAAGAAATTGCTCCACAAGCAAATGAACTTCTAAAAGAATCTGTTAGATATTCATTGATAGATTGGTACAACGACTATATTCCACAGTCTTATGAAAGAACATATAACTTTATGAAAATTCTCGATTCTACAAGAACACGAGGTAAAGGAAATGTTCTTCGTTTTTCAGTTGATTCAGGTGCAATGGATTCATATGTCGGTTGGTTTGGTCAAAGTTTACAGCCAAGCACAGCTTTCGACTATATGTTTATGGATGGAGAACATGGTCATGGAAAATGGATGATGCATCAATCATTACCTCCATATATGTATGTTGAACGAGACATTGAAAGTGGATTTGGTGGTCGCTTAGACAAAATTATAAATAACAGAATAGAACAAATTTTGAGAAAGTGAGGTAGAAAATGTCAGGTACATATCAGTATGATGTAGAAATTAAATCGAATGTAGCAAAACTACTTTCAGATATGAAACAAGTCCAAGACAGATTGGATACTGTTGAAGGTAAAGAATATACAATTAAATTAAATATTGATGAGAAGAAATTGTCTAATGTAATTTCTAATCTCGAAAAAATGCTTGACTCTCTTGGTAAAGGAACAGGTGACTTCAAACAGTTTGAGAATTTATCAAAGGAACTGTCAAGTATTGTATCAGAAGTACAGAGTTTAAGTAAAGCTTTTGGTAAAGTAGATGATTCTGGTGCGAAGACGCTACTCTCTTCTATCCAGAATATTGATAAGTCACTTTCTGAACTTAATCAAAATATTCTCAATGTTAATAAAAACATGAACAATACGAGTGGTACTGTCAAACAAGTAGAGAATATAACTAATGAAAGTAAGAAAGCTGCTTCTGCTCTTGAAGATGTCGCTAAAGCACAAGCAAAAGTCAATGGGCAGAAAACGAATATTTCTTTGGCTTCTGATTCTACTGTTAAACAGCAAATCAAATCTGAATCAGAGTTGAATGCTGAAATTGAAAAAAGAGAGAATATTATCAGAGAGCTTCAACAGTTACAAGAGAAATTGACTGTTCATGAAGACTTCCATGATAATGATAGGTATTTTGCAGACCAATTACCTACAGAGGAAGAAATCCGTGAAGCAGATAAAAGAATTAAACAATTAACTGGTACTAATAATATCTTTGATGTTGACAAACTTATACAAGACAGAAACGAATGGTTATCTGAAGTAAAATATAGTCTTGAAGAGTACGATGATTTAATTAAGGCAAATGATCAAAAGGCACTTGATGAATATACAACAAGAGGCTTATCACGTATTGGTGGGGCTGAATCATTTTTTGGATATGAAGATAATAATTTTTCTATAGCGTCAAAATTTGTTGAGGAAAAAGAAAAAATTCAAAATGAGATAAATGATCTCTATACAGATTTAGATAAGTTGGATGAAAAAATGAATTTAGATTCCAATAATTCTTCAGTCGATAATATAGTTCAATCTCAAGAAAAGCTTCAATCTGAATTAAAAGAAACTCAGAAACAAGCTGAGAAAACAACTCAGGCTGTTAAAGAGGTGTCTTCTACTGCTTCTCAAGACCAAACGAAAGACGCATTTCCTGACAAGGATGTTTCTGCATCTGTAGAGTCTGCTACTAATTCCATCAAAGAAGAGAATAATGTATTAAAGCAGAATACTCAGAAAGTTAAGGAAAATACACAGGCTAAAGAACAGAATGCCAATGTAAACTTTAGTAAGTATGATAAGCGTTTGGATTCTTATAATGGTAAGATTGATAAATACAAGACAACTATTAATAGATTTAATGATGGTGGTTGGACAAGTAGTGCATATTTAGAAAATGTACAGGCTGTCAAGAATGCTGTTAAAGAGTACGAAACTTTGCTTAATGAATTAAAAGGTAAAGATGCTAGTTTGGTGACAAGTGATGATATCAATAGATTGGATAACTATGAAAAGAAAATTAAAGATACTATCGCTACTGTTACAAATATGTCTGCTTCTGAAAAGGGATATAACTTTGTTTCTGGTCAGAAAGAATTAGACAAAATTCATAAGCTTCTCAATGAAAATAGCAAAATGTCTTCTGAAGCAAAAGCTAAAATTAAGGCTTATTATAAGGAAATTGAAAGTGGCAATCCTAGCATGAGTCTTGATAAGATTCATGGCGAAATCTTAAAGATTTACAATGCCGAAGTTGAAGCTGGTCGTGCAGGTAGAACATTGTGGGATACTTTAAAGAATAGCGGATTCCATCAGATTGCCGCTCAGATGGCAGGAATGTTTGGTGTTTATGATGTTATTAATCTTGGTAAAGAAGGTTTTAATGTTGTAAGAGAACTTAATACTGCCCTTACAGAAATGCGAAAAGTATCTGATGAGACTGTTCAAAGCTTGAAAGATTATCAAGCTACTACTTTCGATACGGCAGATGCGGTTGGTACAACAGCTAAACAGATACAAAATTCCACAGCAGATTGGATGCGTCTCGGTGAATCAATGAATCAAGCTGCTGAAAGCGCAAAGGACGCAAATGTTCTTTTAAATGTATCAGAGTTTGAAGGAATAGATGAAGCAACGGAGTCTCTTGTATCAATGAATCAGGCGTATAAAGATCTTGATAAAATGGATATAATTGATGTTCTAAATAATATTGGCAACAATTATAGTATCTCGACAGATGGATTAGCAACTGCTCTTAAAGATTCCGCAAGTGCATTAGTAACTGCAAACAACGATCTTAATGAAGCTGTTTCGTTGACTACGGCTGGCAATGCTATAACTCAAGATCCATCTAAGGTAGGGGCAGGTTTAAGGACGATTTCTCTTAGATTGGTTGGTACAGAGGAAGCTAAACAGGAGCTTTCAGATTTAGGCGAAGAAACAGATGGAATGATTACTACTGTTTCTAAACTTAGAGATACAATCATAGATGCAACCAAAGCTGCATCGTCAGATGGAAAAGGTTTTGATATTCTTGATTCTAATGGAAATTATAAAAGTACATATGAAATCATGCAAGGACTCGCAGATTTGTATGACAATATTGTAAAAAAAGATAAAGAATTAGGAACAAATAATCTTAATCTTTTATTGGAGACTATAGCTGGAAAAAATAGATCGAACATTGCTGCAAGCATTCTTCAGAACGGAGATATGCTTCGTTCAGTATATGAGGATGCACAAAATTCTGATGGATCAGCAGAGCAGGAATTAAATTCTTATCTTGATAGTATTGATGGTAAAATGGCACAATTAGAGAACCGTGCTCAGGAGTTTTGGTTCAAGGTGATCGACTCCGAAACTATCAAGAATGGCATTAGTTTATTATCCACTCTGCTTAAAGGTGCTACTGATTTTGTAGATACGGTTGGATTGTTACCAACTATTCTCACAGGAATTGGAGCAGGACTATCATTTAAAAATGTCGGTAGGGATAAAATGTATTCCCTCAGTTTTTGAATATGCCGACAACATGCATAATTTACTCTGGATACAGAGGTTTAAAGTATGTTATCCGTGAGATACACGGTAATAAATAAATAATTGGAACAATAATCGGGAACTGCGTACAACGGTCTGGTAATGCAGACGTATCACCACTCTCCTATTATGGTGACATAATTAGGTTCGTAAAAGTGTGACGCTCAAGGAATCCGATGGGATAGATCTCTCTGAGATAAGCCCTCACTGTAGCGACAACTTCCACATCAAGTTATATGCAACGATGCTTGGTGAATATGCGCTCGATACTACCTGACATAACAGGGCAATCTATGATGGATTGCAAAATGCAGAAACTTATCTTCTGCTGTTTGAACACATCGTTCCAATGTGTATTGATAAGATGGAACAAAATCAAGAAATCTCGTTTCTTAACTTCTAAACAGAGAATAATAAAATAGGACTGTCGTGAGACAGCCCTACTGATGAAATAAAGGAGAATAAATATATAAATGAAGAACATTAATGATGAAGATTGATATTGATATCCTTAGAAGTCATTTCTGCTAAACTTCCAGTTTTGGAATCACTGTAGTCTTTGCAGATTTTAGCAATGTAACATTTGCCAACGATTGAAGCTATGTGGCATATTACATAACATATTCCAAGAATTATTGAACCGATTATCTCGGCATATAATATATTCAATATGTATTTTCACCTCCCTTCTTAGTAAGAATATAAATAAGTAGGGAATATTCTTTTAGCCCAGAACGGGCAGATATTTATTCCGACTGCCATAAAAATAGACATTGGGACAACCTTCGGTTATAGAGTGTTATGGCGCACATCTATGTTGTTTCTCCAATGTCTATATTTTACCATTGTATTTAATTCAATACAATCCAGAACAATAGTTCTAATTATGTAATTGTGAATCAATATACTCTTCTCTTTCGGATTTCGTCATTGAGAAGAATTTTTCAAATTCTATATCAAGATTTTTGCATTCAATGTTGCATGTTCTGCATATACATCTTATATAATGTGTGTATGTGATTCTATGACAATTAGGACAGTAATGAATTTTAAACATAATGTAACTCCTTTACATGATATCTAAATTAGTTGTATTATTAATTGTAAATTATTACATATTATCCTTTTCAATATCGAGTGTTATTTTATTATCACTTAATGAATATTCTCCATGATAGAATTTATTAATATCCATATTTAATGCTTCAATTACCTTACAAGCGGTTTGGAAAGTGGCTGATTCAATTTTGCGTTCTCCACTTTCAAATTTTTGATATTGTTGAAGTAGAATTCCTGCTTTCTCAGCAATTTCTTGCTGAGTTAATCTAAGGTTAATTCTTCTTTCTTTGAGTATGTTAGATGTTGTTAACAATTTAAAAAATTCTGTTTTCATATTCCCTCCTCTTACATTCATTTGAGTGTATTTTACATTCAGTTGAATGTCTTGTCAAGTACGAAAATACTAAACAAATGTTCTTGTAGATATATGCCAAATATTGGTATATAATATCATTATTATATATTGATGATTGGGGAATTCTATATGCAAATACCAATACGAGAATTAAAAACACAGTTAAGAAATAATATAGATGAATGTAAGAATACTCTATCTTATGAAAATATTACTGTATCAAAATCAATCTTTGGGTTATTTTCAAAATTGATAAATAAGTTCGAAAGAACAAAATCATACCAAACAGGATTATTTATTAAAAGTATGAATGATTGGCTTGACAGATATGAGCAGTGTCATAAGCCACTTGATGCTAAAATTGGCGATATTAATGTCGGTGATATATTTATGGTTGATTGGAATTTGTCATATACACCAGAATTGTCTTATGAACATCCTTGTGTAGTAATAGAGAAAGTAGGTGATTTCCTTTTTGTTTTACCAGTCTCTGGGCAAAAACAATATATTGATATGGGATATCATCCAATAAACAATAAATCAGGCGATAAAAATTATAGAATTGTAGATACATCTGATGGTTTTAATAAACAATGTGTAATTCACATTAACCAAGCAAAGGTTATTAGTCAAACACGTATTCTATATAAAATGGGAAATTTGACTACAGATACATTAGGGGAATGTAAGCTATTTGAAGAAATTAAAGATACCATGCTTAACACATATTTTCCTAATGAATATAATAAACTATTAGAGGAAAATAATGAGTATAAAAGAAAATTAGATTATTTATCTATACAAAGAAAGTGTAATCAATCACGTGCAGATAAGTATAGAAATGAAAATGAAAAATTAAAGCGTGAAATTGAACAACTTAAGATAAATTTGAGTAATTTAGAAAATAATTGACAAACTAACATTATAATGTTATTATAATTACACATATAAAATATTTATTTTTATATGTCGGACAGCAAGACTTATTCTTACGAATAAATACCTTGCAAAATTAACAAGATTGTGGACATTAGTTCACTAGGACTTCTTCGATGTACGGAAGAGTCCTCTTTATACTAACAACGAAGAGCAGGAGGTTAATCCTGCTCTTTTATATTACTCTTCTTTTCTATTATCCCATCAGTCTTTATCTTCTCCGCTACATTCGTCACTATGTTCACAGAATTCACAATGACATTCATCTGTATAGTCGCCTGTTTGCCAACATAGTTCTGTTGGAGACATATCATTATACATAAATTCACCCCCCCCTCTGCTTTAAAATTATTGTAAGGTAAATAAGGAATATTTTACCATTTTATATTACGATTTATTTTAAAAATCACTCTTACAATTATTGCAGTGCCATTGTTTCTTAACCTTTTGTGAGAATATACCAAACATCGCTACTGATGTTGCCTTTGATACTCCCGATATTTTCTTACAATTTGTACTATTACAAATACAAGACGAACACAAAATTAACAGCTAAACTAATAAATGCAAAGATAAGAAAGATATAACATTTTCTAAAATAATCACAGTGTTTGTTGGTTATCTTCCAATTTTCTATACACATTTTCTTATATTCATTAACTATATTACTTTGAATATTATTAGCAATCTCTTTTTCATCATAATATTGTGTGTATTTTTTATTGTTCTCAATGTATTCGGATACTTTTATAGGATCTAAATATGTGAATTTATAATTTGTCAAACATCTTGAAAGATACACAATTGAAATACATAACAATATAATGGATAATACAGTAAGAATGATTGGTGAAATATGTTGCTTCATTATAATGTTATTAAGAGTTGAAATATTGTTTCCAATTTTAAATATAGTCCAAACTAAAGCTCCCAATTCACCAATGATAATGGTTATAGTTGGTGCTAATTTACTATTCATTTGTATTCTTCTCTGCTTAGATTCTTCATAAAGTATTTTATAAATATCACTCTCAAAAGAAAGGATTGTATCATATGAAATCAAAATCAAAACCTCCAATTAAAACAGATGCTAATAATAATGGTAAGCTAAATAATGATAATCGACCACCGTTACCATATCACAATTTAACAACCTCTGTTCCAGAACTACTTTGTATATTTTGTAGTAAGGATAATAATTAATTATTGCGTTTTTCTGTATTTATCAATTCAAATATTTCACTCACTCTCGAAGTAAGATTAGCTTGAGGTAATGGTGGTTTCTGTTGCATATTATTAGTATTATTATTCGTAGTGTCCCTTGAAGTTGTATTATCTGTATTATTCGTTGGCATAAAATTGCACCTCCTTATCACCAAGTATATCCACAATTATTACACTTGAAAGTCTTATTGATTTTCTTACTAAAGATACCAAAAAATCAATTGGCTGATAGATACCTTTCCAAACTAATATTTTTGGACTCCAATTATTATTTCAACAATTGTATTTGCTTCCATAGCCAAATAATTTTAGTATATTTTTATGTAACAATCGTATTTCCCGATAGATTTAAAATTATGATTCTTGAGAATTTTTATCATATTATCCAGCATTTCTTCATTACAACTATTCTTCCATCTTCCTTCTTTATCTTGTTTTTGTGGGCATGGTAAGGTAATGAATATACGACTTGCTTCGCTTGTAATATATTCAAAAATTTCTTGTAAATTATCTAATATATAAGTTGCGATTCCTTTATTTCTATATTGTGGAGAAATATATAATCTACTAAGATAGCATACCAAAGGTGTTTCCCATATTTTATCCTCATCTACCAAATTATTGTCTATTAATGTTAATATTGCTTTATATGTATCGCCAGATATAACATCTGCAAGTTCTTTGATATTAATATCATAAGTATTTATATAATCAGTTTTAAAAAACTGAGCTTCTACTGTAGCAACTAAATCTTTTTTGCCATAACATTCGTTCTCTTCGTGATATTCATCCATTAGAAATAGATCAAATCCTGCGTTAAAGCAAAATGTGTTATTGTATGTTTGGTCATATCTAAAGGATTTAGTAAAAGCTTTATTAGTATCTATAAAGAATGAATCTTTTTTATAATGCGGTTTAATTAATAATTTCATTAATGTGTTCTCCATATTTCTTTTACTTAGACTTTACTGAATCAATAAGTTTCTAAGCAGTTTATTATAGTTATTGTGATCGTTAAAGTTATATTTATTAATTAAAGTATTGTAGACTTTTTATAATTCATCCTTGTAATTTTTTTCATAAGATTCAATATTAGACACATTTCCACTATCAAATGTAAATATTAAACATTTGTAAATTACAGTATGTTTATTAAGATAATTTTTATTTTCTGAGAACCAATTATCAATACCATTTTTTATTTTATTCTGTTTTATAAATTCATTTGTAGACATACACTCACCATCAATACAAATTGCTGATATGTATATACTACATGATTTGGAATAATCTATTTTATTAATATTATTTTTGTTTATTGAATTTGAATTATCTCCAAAATAATCTACGCCAATTCCATTATCTATATCAGAGTATGCTTTTTTGAAATCTTCTGACGAACTTCCTATTTTAATATTTTTTGTAGTTATATTTGCATCGGATAAGACAAAATCGCTATTTTTTAAAGAAGTGGTTTTTGAGGAGCATCCACATAAGAAACATATACATAATAAAATTATAATTGTCTTTTTCATATAAACCTCCAATATTTTTGTTTAATTATAACATTTTCAAACTTAATATATCAAGCAATAATTAAATATGAGTCTTCAAACAACTCAGTAATATAGTATAGTATGACATTCAAAACATTTTTAAGTGATATTAATAATGTTGCTTTAGCAATGGAAAGTTTGAAAAATATAACTCAATTCAATACTGGTTCAACTATAGCAAATGGTCAAGCATTAAGTGATGTTGCTATTAAACAATATAAAACTTCTATTGATGGATTAAATTTGTCACAGGCACAAGCTGCATTATCTGCAACAGCTCTTAATGATGTACAAAAACAACAAATTTTAACATCCGCAGGGCTTCTTAAAAATACACAAGCAGTAACTCTTGAAGAAGTAAAACAAATGGCTTCTTCTATCACTCTATCTGCACAGAAAAAAGAAGAAATATTAGCAACACTTCAGGGAGCATATTCAGAAGGGCAATGGAACACTAAACGATTAGAATCAATCGCAAGCGGAAAAGGCGAAGTTGCTACTATTGCTCAAACAATATTAGCCAAAAAGTCTGAAAATGCAGAAAATGTAAAAAATATAGCTGGAAGAAAAGCTTTAACTGCATCTTTAAAAGAGGAGCTAGCTGCTAGAATTGCATTAATGGCAAGTAATCCTATTACATGGATTATTGGTATTACTGCAATTAGTGTTGGACTAGTTGCTTTACAAGAAAAATTCTCAAAATCTTTAAAAGAATGTACAAAAGACTTAAAAAAATATAATTCTGAATTTGAAAGCGCACAATCATCTGTTAAATCATTATCGACAGAATTGGACACTTGTCAAACGAGATTAGCGGAATTGCAAGAATTAGCAAACAATGGAACTATAAGTATTGTCGAACAAGAAGAATATGAAAAATTAAAGAAAACAAATGATGAATTAGAACGTAATCTCAAAATTGAACGTGAAAAAGAACAATTAAATGCTATGGGTGGTGTAAAAACCGCTAATGAAACGGTTAATAAAACAGTTCATAGTTATTATGTTCGGGGAGATAAAGATAGTTATGAAGGTGTTGTCTTACATAATGAATTACTCGATGTTACACCAAAAGAAGAATTAGAGGCAGCTATTGCAGAATATAATCGATTACAGGAAGAGATAGATAAGTTAAATAAATCCTATGATAATGGCTCTATCTCGTCTGAAGATTATACTACAAAATTAAATGGTTTAACGAAAGCACAGACAACTGCAAGAACTAGAGCTTCTGAAATGAGTGACATTCTTATTGAATGTGAACAGTCTTATAACAATCTTGAAAATACTGGTGGTAAATTCACTACTACATCCAAACAAAATTATGATAGTGTAAAACTTGCCAATCAAGAATATGTTAGTTTTCTTGATATAGTTAATGGAGTAAATAACTCTTTAAATAATAGACAGTCCTACCAAGACACAATCAATCGTTTCAAATCATCTGAGGAGTCCAGTCTTAATGAATTGACCACGAAATATCAAGAAATAATTGATAAACGTAAAGAACTCTATTCTGGCGAAAATTATGTAGGCAATGTAGATATTAACAATCGTCCTGTTGTAATAAATGATGACGGTTCATATTCTACTACTTCTACTGCTTTCCAAGAAAAGTGGGTTGGAGATGAAGAAAGTGGTCATTATATTATTGCACATTTCACCCCTATTCTTCCAGATGGTACTGTATTAGATGATGATACCTTAAACGATTATATAGATAGAATTCTCAATTCTGATAATCCAATGGAAGCCGATAAAGTTGAGAATGGTGGATATGGAATTGTCTATAAAATTGATACTGAAATTAATGGACAAGAAATTAATGATGATAACTTAGAAGATGCTTTCGGCATTGCGGACGCTTGGGATGTAGGTATGCATAATCTTCAAAATGAAATGTATGCATCCGAAGCTGAAATCAAAGCACAAATTGAAAGATTTGATGATGATATTAATAGTACTGATGGTTCTCAAAAGATTAAAGATTTCTTTGATACAGAAGGTATTAATACAACAGCTCTCATTGAAGAATTTAATAAAGTAACAGAAGGTATTAATGATGCCGATGAAGCTATTCAAAAATGGAATGAACATAAGAATAATTTTAGTGAAGTTCCTCTTGATTTAACTTCACAACTTACAGAATCAGACAACAAATCAAAAGAAGCAACATTAGCCGATCTTCAATCTGAAGCAGATTTGTTAAAAACAGTTAAAAAAGAAATATCTGAAAATGGTCGTGTTGGAGTTTCTTCATTACAGAAAATCATCAAAGAATTTCCAGAAGCAAAAGAAGCTGTTTCTGAATATATGGCAGGACTTATATCTCAGGAAGAATTATTCCAAAAACTTGAAGAAGTATATAATACTGACGCAGAACAATATAAGAAATCAGCTACAGAAAAAGTAAAAGCATCAAGTGAGTTTTGGAATAAGATGATTGAAGGTAATTCTTATCTTCAAAATGCATTAAATGATTTCTATGGTGACGATTATAAAAATTGGACTAATCTTGAAACTGCAAAAGCTCAGTCTGAAAAGAAGTTGATTTCTCAATTAGGTTCTCTATGGGCTAAATATTATGAAAATCAATTAGCAGCGTTTATGCTTATTAAAAATGCTGATGGTACTGTATCTGTTGAAGATAATACGAATAACTTCCAGAGAAAAACAGTTGGTAATAAACTAAGCGGTTTTAATACTCTTCCTGGTTCAAATATTGACAAAGTTAAAGAAGCTGGTGAAAAGCAAACTGAAGCAGATCGAGCAAAATTAGCAAGTTTGCAGAAATATATAGATGCCTACAATAAAGCTATAAAAGCCATGAACGATGCTGCTAATATTCCTATTGATTTAGATTATACTGATTGGAATGCCTTATCAGGAGACGATTCATCTAGTTCATCCTCTTCGCAGACAGCCGAAAAACTCAACTGGATTGAACGCTTAATCAACAAGATTTCTACAGCATATTCACGCCTAAAGAATGTCGTATCAGATACAACAACTACATGGCTCAATCGTAATAACGCATTGGCAGATTCTATGAGTACACTCAGAGATGAGATAAATGCACAGTCAGATGCTTATGAGTACTACATGAATGCATTTAATTCTTATGGTCTTGATGATTATTATAAGAATCAGATTGCAGATGGTTCAATAAGCATTGATGTTATTTATGATGACGACTTGAAGAATGCTATATCTGATTGTCAGGATTTCTATGATAAGGCACAGGACGCTAAGACCGCCGTTCAGGAACTTAATATTGAGTTAAAAGGACTTGTTAAGAGTAGATTCGATAATGTAGCTTCCGAATTCGAAAAGAAGATTTCATATTTCAAAGATTATTCAGACCAACTTCAGAAGGAAATGGATATTATCACCACTAAGGGTTGGTTCTCTTCTACTTCTATTAATAAAAGTATGAAAAAGGTCGAACAGGATAATCTTGACAGACTTAAACAGGAAAGAAATGCTTTAATGAATGCCTTAAATTCCGCTGTTGGTTCTGGTAAAATAGAGAAATACAGCGAAGATTGGTATGATATGCAGAGTTCTATTGACTCTGTTACATCTTCTATTCTTGATGCTGAGAAGGCTCTTATTGAGTATGATAACGCTATCAGACAGATTAAGTGGGATGCATTTGATAGAACAAGAGATGATGTAGAGAATCTTATTAGTGAAACTGAATTTCTTGTTGAATTATTAAAAGATAAAGGTATTACTGATGATAATGGTAATACTACTGCTGAAGGTAAAGCTGCACAGGCGTTACTTGTTCAGAAGTATCAATTATATCTAAATCAGGCTCAAAAATATAAAGATGAAATTCTTAAAATTGATGAGGAACTTGTCAATAATCCTTATGATAAAGAATTATTGGATAGGAAACAGGAACTTATTGATAAACAGCAAGAAGCTATCAAATCAAGTATTTCTGAAAAAGATGCTATTAAGGATCTGGTCAACGATGGATATAATGATTTATTGAACGCTTTACAAAAAGTTATTGACAAACAAAAAGAGAGCCTAAATGCCGAGAAGTCACTGCATGATTATCAACGAACAGTTGCTGAACAAACTGCTACTATTGCTCAGTTACAGAAACGATTATTAGCTTTACAGGGCGATAATTCTGAAAGTGGTCAGTCTCAGAGGCAAACCATAAGTTCAGAACTTAAAGACGCACAAGACCAGTTAGAAGAAACAGAGTACGAACAATTCATCGAAGATCAGACGAAGATGTTAGATGACTTAGCAAGTCAAGCAGAAGAATGGATAAATACTCGTTTAGACAACCTTGATGGTCTTATTCAGCAAATTATTGATGATAGTAATATTCATAGTGGAGACATCAAAGATACTATAACTAATACAGCTAATGAATTTGGGGTAAATCTTAGCGATGGTATGAAGAGTATTTGGGAGACAAATACAAGTAATATTAATAATAATATTACTTCTGTATTTAATGATTTCGGAACAAAATTTGATAATACAATGACAACACTTAATAATGTTGTTAGTGGTATTGAGAGCAAAGTTCAGGAAATGCTTCGCCTTGCTAATGAAGAAGCTGCACAAAGACAAGCTGAATTAGAAGAACAGAGAAGACAACAGGAAGCTGCTGAATCTAACTCATCTTCATCAGGTGATTATAGTGAACCTGATTATGATTGGGATGATATTGGCGGTGGAGATAGTGATTCTTCTAGTGGTGGAGATGGCGTTGATTGGATATACTCTCCTGACTATTTCCCAAAAGATCAATTGAATGTAAATACTAGTATAGTAGACAGGTTGAAAAGTCTTGACTATGATTCTTCCTTTGGTGCTAGAGCTATGTATTTTGAACAAATGGGACTCGGTAATGACTACACGGGTAGTTATGATGATAATGTCGCAATGCTCGAATGGATGAAATCAAGAGGTATCGGAGGATATCGTAAAGGTACTAAATCAGCAACAAAAGGGCTTCATATTTATGGTGAAGATAATCCAGGCTCAGAGGTACTTGTTACTAAATATGGAGTACTTCGTCAGTTTGATTCAGGTGATACAGTATTTAACAAAGACCAAGTTGAAAAACTTTGGAATCTTTCTAAGGGTATCACTACACCAAACATGTATATGGATAACTTAGGTGCTAAGTTGCCTGATATTACCCCAGTTTCAACAAACAAATCAGTTGATATTGGTGGTATTAATGTTAATGTTGATAAGGTTGTCACAGACAATCCAGAAGACTTTACACGACAGCTTACTAACGAACTGGCAGGAAACTCAAAGATACAGAAAATCCTTGGAGAGATTAATTCTAATCAGCTCTTAGGTCGAAATTCATTATCCACTCGTAGATACATGAAATAATATTATGGACGCATTGGTGTCATAGCCAGTGCGTCTATTTTAATTGGAGGAATATAATGTCAAATAAATTGATTAAAAATAAAAACTCTACAAGTAAAGAACTTGAATATTATAAAAAACATTGTTCCTTACTTGAGAAGGAACTAGAGGAAGAAAGAAAAAAAAGAACACAACTTGAAATCACTCTTTCATGTGGTTCTGAACCCAGTAACCACGCGGTTTCCGAGCTTCAAAATTTAATAAAATCATATAAAATTGCAAAAGAGACAGAAGAAAAGCTTTGCAATGAACTATTAGTTAAAAATAAGAAGATGGATGAAAATTTGGCTGAATTCGATAGAATAAAGCCTTTGTATATAAAGAAATGTGAAAGAGAATATGATGAAATTCTCAAAGAATACACAAAAATGGTTAAAAATATTGGTTAAAAATAATATTCAGAAAGGATGGTGAACAATGAAGATACAAAAAGTTCAAGTAACGGGTGCAAAAGGTAGTACCGTTGATTGTGGCTATTTCTCTAATGCTCTATATGATACATACTTGCAACTCACCACTACTGCTGAAATAGGTAAACAATATAATATACATGGATATATTAAGTCAAATAGTTCAGGAACAATCAGATGTCAAGATGTGACTGCAAATGTTACTACATCTTGGCAAGAAATTAAAATGACTATAATTCCAACGAGTAATATTTTGGAATTATATTTTTACCCAGGTGAATTTTATTTATATAATTGGAAAATGGAAGCAGGAACTATATCCACTGCATGGACTCCTTCTCCACTTGATGTTAAATATGATTTGATTGAAATGGGAACAATTGTAACGCAATTATCTAATAGTATATCAAGCAAAGTATGGCAAAACGATATTAATACTGCTACAGGAGCTTTGGATACTAAGATTACAGAAGTCAAGCAGAATGCGGATAAAATTTCATGGTTAGTTAAGTCGGGATCTTCTGAATCTGATATGATTCTTACTGATACTGCATACACTTTAATTTCCAAAAATATTAATCTTAAAGGTAATGCTGTTTTTACAAGTTTCCTTAATGATGATCAAACAGCGATTAACGGTGGAAAAATTGCTACTAATAGTATTACTGCTTCACAATTATCTACCGATTCCATCAAATCAAGAAACTATATTGAAAATACTTCAGGTTCATTTTTAAATCTTTCTGATGGTACATTTGATAGTAAGTATTTAAAATGGGATGAAACGGGTGCTATTACTGCAACAAATGTGAATATAACAAATGGAAAAATTCAAACTTCTGGCACAGCCAAAGGTAATGACGGAATAACATATTTAATGCAATGTGTTATTTCAGGAGGTCAAATCCTCATAGAAAATTTGATTAATAATAATTCTAAACTATTTATTCAGGGGCATGGAATATGGTTGGATAATTCATTAGGAAATAATATATTACAACTAAGTGGAAGCGAAGAAGGCGGTGCTTATATAGGATTACGTAGTGGTAAAGACGATAATGAAATAGTTGTTCAAATGGGAACTAATAGACAAACAACTGATGATGGATCTATCGATTATAAAGGTTATATTAAGATTCCTAATTGTGCATATTTAGGAAGAGAAAATACATTTAGTACAAAAACTTGGTTTGATAATATAGTATACGTTAATGATAATTCTAATTTACAAATATGGCATAATAGCAGAAAAAAATATGGAAATCCAGTTACATATATGAATAATCCTATTTCTATTGATTGGGATGGAAGTGTATTAAGGATTTATGTAGATAATGTAAATGTAGCTTCGTGGATAACAGCCGAGCAGAGGTGGGAGTAAAAAATAGAAAGGAGAACTTATGTATATAAAATACAATAACAATAATAGAATTTTAATTAAAATAGATAGTTATAAAATTATCAATCCATATATTTTTAGAATATACGGAGATATATCCACTTTAAAAAATCAAACTGGTTTTTCTATATATTATGAAGGTGATAATGTTCCTACCCAAAAATGTTCTGAATATAAATATATATATGATATAGGCGAAAATTATATAGATTACACAAATCAAAATATTATTTACTATATTTATTATATAGCAAATAAGGATAACTATGTCACAGGAACAGAAATAACTGAAAAAAAAGATGACAACAGAGTATTATGTATTTCAGGCTCAGGCAAGAAATATGAATATTATAATGATACTAATGTTTATGTAGATGACAATGGTTGTTATAATTTTAAAATCATATCCGATAAAATAGAAAATGTATCTAAAGAAGAAAAGGAAATGATTTTAAAGCAGAAAGAAATTGATAAATTAATTCAAGCTAAAAATGTTAAAATATCTGAATTAACAGAAACTTGTCAAAATATAATTCTTAACGGCGTTTATTATAATGGAAAACATTATGCATACAATTATTCTGATCAGAATAATATTTCAAACCTCGTACAGATGGCTAAAACAACAGGTATGGATGTACCTTATCATGCGGATGGAGAACTTTGTCACCTATACTCTCCTGCTGATATTTATGCTATTTATATTACGGAAGAAATGAATGTAACTCAAAATACAACATATCTTAATCAGCTTAAGGCTTATGTTAATACACTTAAAGATATTGATAGTGTCAATAATATTGCATATGGTCAGGAACTTACGGGTGAATATCTCAAGAATCTTAATAATATTATGGAACATTCGCAGAAAATTATAGAGGTGTTAAATGCAAAAACGTTTAAGATTACTCAGTAAGCATCTATTTTTGTTTTTAGTTGGTGCAAGTCTTTATATTTTTATTGAGGTAATATATAGAGGATATTCTCATTGGACTATGGGTGTTTTAGGTGGAATATCATTTATATCTATTGGACTTATTAATGAAATATTAAGTTGGGATACACCAATATGGACTCAATGTTTAATTGGAGGGTGTTTAATAACATTCTATGAATTTATCACGGGTATAATAATGAATCTTTGGTTACATTTGGGCATATGGGATTATTCTCATATGCCTTTTAATATATTAGGTCAAATATGTTTACCATTTACGTTAATTTGGTGTGTACTATCTTTAGTGGGAATTGTATTAGATGATTATTTAAGATATTGGTTTTTTAACGAAGAAAAACCAAGGTATAAATTATATTAAACAACAATATTGAAAATATTACGCTTTCACTCTCAGAAATAAATGATAATATTAATATTTCAAGATTTAGAGTAGGATATAATCCCATAACTTTAGTTGCTGTTTTTAGCGGTTGGATATCTGTTGTTGAAGAAATTCTTACTAATACTAAAATTTTTAACTTGCCATATAAAAACGCATATACCAACCCTTATTATATCATTATGCTTAAAGCAGAATCTGGGTTTGAATTACATATCGCCGAAATCGTATCTAGCGGATACGAAGTCAAAACAGATATGAAGTTAACAAAAGGTTCTTATTGTATGTTAGGCTGTGCTTTACTTAAATAATATTCCGCACAAAATTGTTGCTTAGTTCACTTACTCACCTATCAAATTTGAATAAAAATAATAAAAAAGAAAGGAGGAATTTTAAAAATGTCTTTAATTGATTTTACATATGCTGATCAAAAATTATCGAACTTTGGTTATATGCCATGTAGTTTCGATTCATCTGATTTATCATCTATTTCATTCGGAAGTAATGCAACATTTACAACCATAAGACTTAATTCTTCTTCAAAAAATAAATTACTTTCAACAAAATATGAAGATGTATATACGACATCTGAGCCAATCCAAATATGTAAGAAATGTCCTTCTGATAATATATATATTACTCATGAAGAATTTCGATTATTAGAACGATGGCTTAATAGAGGAAAATATTTAAAACTTACCCCTAAATATGAATATGAAAATGAAGAATTATATTTTTATGGATATTTCAATGTACAAGCATTAATATATGGAGGTCGAATTGTAGGTGCTGAATTGACATTTACAGCTAATTCTCCTTTTGCTTATAAATATGTAACTCAATCTTTTGATTTGACGAACAACAAATTAACATTTTCTTTAAATAGTATTTCTGATGATTTTAAACCAATTTATCCTAATATAAATATAACTTTAAAACAAGCTAGTGATTTATCTTTAATGAATATGATTGATAATTCCGTCACTTCGATTAAAAATTGTTCAGAAAACGAAACAATATCTATCAATGGTGAAAATAAAATCATCACTTCTTCACTCTCTCATACATCTCTTCCTAATGATTTTAATTATGAATTTCCAAAAATATACACATCTTATGAAATCGCTACTAACAATTTCTCGGTTTCAGCCCCATGTACAGTAACAATTAGTTACGAACTGCCAAGAAAGGTAGGTGTTTATTAATGCAAATTAAAATTCTATCATCTTGCGGTAATACATTGTTATTTGGACAGACTGCTACTTTAACAGTTCAATTATATGATGATAATGATAATATTATAAATGATACTTCTACTTATCATTATGTATGGAAAAAATATCATGAAGGTCGAGAGGTTAAATGGGACGCATCTGGACAAACAATAACAATTATATCAGATGAATGTGGTAATATGGTATATAAAGTCTTTGTTATGGATGAGAATAGTCTCACAAATTTTTCAGGAAATTTGATTACGGACAATGAAGATAATATATATACAGCATATTTTTCTTTTGATTCTATTTTGACCGAAATATACAACGGTTCTTCTGATATACCACCATATTCTAAAGATTTAACAATAATCTTAGCTTCAAGGAATTTAAAGTTACTTGGACAAATAGTTAATATAGATTCTGATAGTATATCTTACAAGAATTCTCTTAATGCAGCAAATGAATTGTCTTTTACTGTACATAAGAATCTTGACAATATAATTGAACCTTTATGGGATAAGATAACCGATCTAAAATTGGCTTATGTTAAAGAACTAAATCAATATTATCAAATATCTGTTACTATTAATGATACATCTGATGATATAACAAAGGTAATATCTGCTACTTCTTTATGCGAAGCAGAATTGAGTCAGAAATATATTCATAATACGGAAATCAATACAGAGAATGATATTACTAGAGATGATTATACAATTACAAAATTTTATAGCCTTACTGATAAAAAAGCTTCTTTGTTAGATAGAATATTGTCGTTTGCTCCAAATTATAAAATTGGACATGTTGATGATACTCTTGTCGAACTACAAAGAAGTTTTTCTATTGATGGAACAAGTATATATGATTTCTTAATTGGTGATTGCTCTGAGCAATTTGGGTGTTTATTTCAATTCGATTCTACTTCAAGAACAATTAATGTATATGATTTATATACAAATTGTTTAAATCCTGAATGCGGATACCGTGGAGAATTTAATGATACTTGCCCTGAATGTGGCAATACTAATCTTTCATATTTTGGCAAAGATACTTCTATTTATATTGATAAGGACAACTTAACAAATTCTATTGAATTTACAACAGATATTAATTCTGTAAAGAACTGTTTTAAAGTTGTGGGTGGAGACGATGATATCAACGCTGCTATTCATAATGTCAATCCTAATGGTTCAGATATTATATATAGAATAACGGACGAACAAAAAGATGATATGTCTTCTGAACTTGTAGAGAAATTATCTGATTATGATGAATTATGTGACTTTTATAAAAGTACTTATAAATCAATCAATATTGATATCTATAATGCTATGGATAAAATATTGTATTATACTTCATCTATGATGCCGACAGTTGAGCATGAAGAAGTTACGGCATCTACCGAAGCAGCAAAACTTACCTCTGCTAAATTAAGTCCACTAGGATTACAAAAAGTAACTACTTCTACTTCTGTTGCCACAGTGAACACGGCACTGAAGATGTTAGCAAGGGTGTTTGTTAAATCAGGATATGTCAAGGTTGAAGTTGATACAGATAACACAAATACATTTACCTATGTTGGTATAGATGAACAGCATAATCATTATGGTACTTGGTATGGTCGATTTAAAGTTACCAATTATAGCAACGAAGAAGATATTGTATACACTAATTATATGGAAATTAAGGTATACGACTTATATGAAGAATATCTTGATCAAAAAATTAAGAAAAACATCGTAAGTAATGATAAAGATGGTGAAGGTAATCTATTTAATGTATTATCTATTGAAGACTTATCACAATTTAAGAATGCATTAACTTATTACTGTTTGAATAGACTTACATCTTTTTATTCTGCTATTGAAGGATGTATGAACATACTTATTGAAGCTGATCAAGCAAAACAAGGTGCAGATTTATATGAGAAGTTCTATTTAAAGTATTATAACATGCTTCAGGCATGTCAGGACGAAATTGATACTCGTAATGCAACAATAACCGAATGGAATGGTAAGTATGATTCATATGTTAGTCAGCGAAACATAATTCAAGATAAACTTAATTTTGAAAAGTATCTTGGTAAGGAATTATATAATGAATTTATATCATATATTAGAGAAGATACTTATACTAATGATAATTATATATCCGATGGATTGACCAATGAAGAACTGTTAAATAAAGCCGAGGAATTGTTGAATACGGCTAAATTAGAATTATTCAAGTCAAGTGAAAGACAACACAGTATATCTTCGACTTTGTATAATTTGTTGCAGATGAAAGAATTTTCTGAAATTATTGATAAGTTCCAATTAGGTAATTGGATAAGAGTCAAAGTCGATAATAATATATATAGATTAAGACTTGTATCTTATGAAGTAAATAATAGTGGTATAGAAAATATTAATGTTGAATTTTCTGATGTTACACAAACTTTAAATGGTCAAAATGATACAAAAAGCATCATCAGTAAAGCTCAACAGATGGCTACTAATTATAGTTATGTAAGTACTCAAGCAAAGAAAGGTGAACAAGCACAGAATTCTATTGCTTCTCTTCTTACTAATGGTTTTAATACGGCTATAACCGCAATAAAAAATGCTGATACAGAAGATATTATTATTAATAAAAATGGTATATCTGCTAGAGCATTAAATGATATAGAGTCTGCGTTTGAACCTAAACAACTTAAGATTATTCATAATATGATTGTATTCACCGAAGATAACTGGCTTACAGCTTCTACAGCGATTGGTGAGATAAAATATACATTAGACGGACAAGAGTTTTCATCTTATGGAATAATTGCTAAGAGTATGATATCTGGAATAATAATTGCAGGACACATATATTCAGCTAATTATTCTTCTACAAATAAGACAGGGACTCATATTGATCTTGACTCAGGTTCATTTTCTTTAGCTGGTGATAAGATTATTTATTCAGCAGGAGGAAATAAACTTACACTTAAAGATGTGCTTGTTGAGTATACGACTGAAGATGATAAGGGTGAAAAAACACAAATTGTTACAGGTCTTGATACTGTTGCGATTAAGGTAGATACAATTAATTCAAAATATATCAGTACAGATAATTTTTCTGCTAAGTTTGCAGAGATAGACATTGTAAAAATTAATGAGTTGTATGCAAATTCTGCTTTTATTACTTCTCTTAATTCTTATACATCTAATTCTATTAATTCTACAGTTAATACCGAGTTTGTTAAGACTCTTATTGCTGGTCATGCTACTCTTAATGATTTATTTACAAGTAATTTTACAATAGGTTCTGATGATTGTGGTTCTGTTCTTATGAACGGTTCTACAATGCAATTTAAAGACAAAAACGGCAATGTATATGTTCAAATAGGCACAGACAAATCTGGTGGACATTCTATTATTATTAATGATAGTAATGGAACTGCTATTATGAATGGTTCAGGTATTACTGCTAATGCTATTGCAGATGGTTTAATTGTGGACAAAATGGTTAAGAAGAAAGATACAACTTATAATGGTATCTCAGGTGATAAGCTTAACATAGATTCTGTAGTGACAAGTATTAATGAGGGTAATAAAACCATTAAATCTTCTCTTATCTATTTTGATGAAGATAAACAAACGCTCGATACCAAATTAGGTAAAATGATAGAAACAGACACTACGATAAACAATAGTCTTAACACAATTAAAAACTCAGTCAACGAAAACACCTCTGCAATTACACAAGTTACTATGTCTGCAAATGGTAATAATCTATTAAGAAATTCTGATACATTAATATTTGATGAATACATAATCGGTTCAAAGCTTATTGATGCAAGTAATAATATTCTTGTTGATAGAAACGGTTATATATTAGTCGGTTAATTAAAGAGCTGAGAAATCAGCTCTTTTATTTTTTTTAAAAGAAAGGAAATAAAAAATATGGCAAATAAAAAAATAACAGATGCTACTCAGATAAGCACTATGTCTGGTAGTGATAAATTATTCGTTAATTCAGGTGATGATTTAAAGCAAATCACACTAGATCAAGCTGTCGCAGCATCAACACCAGTTCAACAACTAAACAACAATATAGAATTTTCCACTTTGGTAAAAAAAGCAAAAAATTTAGAACCAAACACAGACTTAAATACCATAACTACATCTGGAATATATTATCTTCTAAACGCAGCAACATGGGGGAATGCTCCAAATACTAAAGTAACAAATAGTTATCTTATAGTGATTGCGGCTAACACAAAAAGATGTACACAAATATTGCTTCCTGGAAATGACACTGCAATATACATTCGTTCTACTTATACTGATAATACATTGTGGACTAATTGGAAATCTAATAATACAGATATAGAAATAAAAAACTGTTTCTGCAAAAATATTGCAAGTATAAATGGTACTCTTGAAGGTTATGGCTATAATTATTGTTATTATAATAATTCTACTAAAATAGGAATATTACACTTTGCGTCTCGAATTGAAACACCAGATTCTACATTAAATAATTTTTCTGGATATTATGATGTCGAATCAGTTTTAGAAAAAATGAGCATTGATTTTAATACAATACTAGAAAGTAATTATATTCCATATGATTCTGCAGGTGTAGTTCGACAAAAGCTGGTTGGATATGGAACGACATTATTATATAGTTCCGCAAACAAACATTATGCTTTTGCAAGATACTACACAAAAGATGGGAAGAAAGGAGCGTGGGCAACTACTGAATTTAAGAAAGACGATTATATTACAGGCTCACTTATATTTAGTTAAGTTTCGAATGCTGCCTTAGTAATTACACCGTCGTATTTAATATTATTACTGTTTAATTGTAATATTTATATTTCTTTTCAATAGGAGAATCTTTAATTGCATTCTCCTATTTTTTACAAAAAACTTCACATGAAATACCGATTTCTTAACACAGCAATATACAAGGGTTAAATCGCTTGTATTTGACTAAATTAAGACCTTTATATAATTATATGATAAATTGATGGTGTATTTTATATTTAAGTCAAATTGAGCCATATATAAGCGATTTTATATAGGCATATAGACATAAACAAAATTTTTTTAGGGAACATTTCTGGTTATAATAATCAGAAGTGTTCCCTATTTTTTACGATTTTAATATGGTATAATTATTTCAGTTGATATTTGTGGAGGTATATTATTATGAAAGAGGGAATTGAAGCTTATATTATTGAGAGCAATTTGAAGGTTAGAAAGGTAACTGTCGCTCATGTTACTGGTAATCTTGCTACTGTACGATTTGAAGAAGGCGGTGGAATCAGAGTACCTATTAATAGATTGTACGGATCTGAAGAGGAAGCTGCTAAAGAATTAAAATATAAAACCGAAGCGAAAAAACCGCCTCATAACTATTTGAACGGACAATTGTTATAAAATAAATTTAAAGGAGATGTATTTTATTATACACCTCCTTTTTTCTTAAAATGTAGAATGTAGACAATTTTGGAGTAAATCTACATTCTGTTTAATTCAATATATAAGATTCGAACTTATATTTTAAACACCGACTGTTTATTGACTTAGATAAAAATATAATTGTACTGCCCTTATTTTTGACGACACTTTTGACGACACTTTTTTCGTACTATGACGACCTAAAACGGTCTAAAATGATACTTTTTGAAAATCCTCAATCTTCTAAGTCCGCATAAACACTGGATTTCTGTGGTGTTGTAGTAATGGACTAGAGGGGAGTCGAACCCCTGTCCGAAAACCCATTCCCTGTTCTTCTACTATCATAGTTGATTGTTTAACATTCCCTCCGGTACACGGGAATCAACACCCTTGCACCTTTAGTAGCTTCATGATACGACCAGCATCTCAAAGCTTTGATACTGTCGTTTCCTACATGTTCGAAGCCTGGGTCTTAAAGTGTAGGTGCTTTAAGTCAGACTGCTGCAATTAGGCAGCGTATGCTAAATTATCGTTAGCGTTTATATTTAAGTTTGGATTTTGACGCTTTCCTGCGGATAGCTTCACCAGCTTCAAGATCCCCGTCGAAACCTTTACTAGCCCGTGTGTAAGCAGTTTCACCTGCTTATTTATATTAACATTGGCATAATGCCAAGTCAATTAACTTGTGCTTCAAAACTGATAAAATATTTCTAAATATTTTTAAAATCTAAGATTCTTGTTCTTGAATTCCTTCTGTGCATCTCTTATCTGGTCTTTCTTTGCAATAGAATCTCTCTTGTCAAAGTTCTTCTTACCTTTTCCAAGACCAATTTCCATCTTTACCTTTCCCTCTTTCAGATATACCTGAAGAGGAACAAGTGTGTAACCTTTAATTGTAAGTTCACCAGTAAGCTTATTAATCTGATTCTTGTGAAGAAGCAGCTTCTTAGGTCTTAAAGGATCTTTATTGAATATGTTTCCCTTCTCATATGGTGTAATATTCATACCTAATACATACACTTCGCCATTCTCAATCTTGATATAAGATTCCTTAATTGAGCACTTACCTGCTCTGATTGATTTAACCTCAGTGCCGTGAAGTACCATACCTGCCTCGTATTTCTCTTCTATAAAATAATCAAAATAAGCTTTCTTATTGTTCGCTATAAGTCTGTTTCCTGATGCGCTTGTTTTTGATGCCATGTCAGTCTCCATTCTATTCTATGCAAATGCAAAATCAATTGTTCTTAGTATCTTATCGGTGCCTATAACCACAACCTTAACCTTCTGTCCGAGCTTATAACTTCTGTTCCCAAGTTCTCCTACCATCTCATAGTGTTCCTCGTCAAATGTATAGAATCCCTTCATATTATTGATAGAAACCATGCCCTCGATAGTGTTTGGAAGTTCAACATATACGCCCCACGCGGTAACACCCGAAACAACTCCATCAAATGTTTCTCCAACAAACTGTTCCATATACTCAGCCATTTTAAGCTTGTCTGTATCTCTTTCAGCATCTGCCGCACGCCGCTCCATCGCACTTGTCTGGACAGCAACATCCGGTAATATTGCATCATAATGGTCAGCTCTCTTAGGACTTAAACCTCCGTGAAGATTCTCCTTGATAATTCTGTGAATCTGGAGATCAGGATATCTTCTGATAGGCGATGTGAAATGACAGTAATACTTGGCAGCGAGTCCAAAATGTCCTACACATTCAGTAGTATACTTAGCTTTCTTCATAGAGCGGAGTGTCAGTCTGCTTATAAGATTCTCAGCATCAGAACCCTCTATCTCAGAAAGAAGCTTCTGAATCTCCTTAGGTCTTAAATCATCAGTAAGTCTTAATGTATAACCAAAGTTATTAATAAATGTGGCTAACTTACGCATTTTTTCAGGATCAGGATTCTCATGAGTTCTATATAGAAATGGCATATCCTGCCAGAAATAATCCTCTGCAACAGTTTCATTAGCGGCAAGCATAAAATCTTCAATAATCTTAGTTGCTACATTTCTGTCATACGGCTTAATATCAGTCGGGTGGCCATTCTCATCAAGTATAATCTTACTTTCAGGGAAATCAAAATCAACCGAACCTCTTGCAAATCTCTTCTTTCTAAGAAGCTCCGCAACCTCTTCCATCATATGAAACATTGGAACAAGCTCTTTATACTTCATAATTTCATTAGTATCATTATCTACAAGAATCTTTTTTACACTTGTATAGCTCATTCTTCTGTCTACATTAATAACAGTTTCACATATTCTATGTCCAACAATATTTCCCTTTTCATCAATATCCATAAGGCAGCTGAGTGCCAGTCTGTCTTCTCCCTGATTAAGTGAACATATCCCATTAGATAACTTATGCGGTATCATTGGAATAACACGGTCTACAAGGTAAACACTCGTACCTCGTTTAAGTGCCTCTTTATCCAGCGCGCTTCCCTCTGTAACATAATGGCTTACATCCGCAATGTGGACACCTAGATGATATACAGGTCCTTCTTTCGAGATAGATACTGCATCATCTAAATCCTTCGCATCCTCACCATCTATAGTAACCATCTGAACATTTCTTAAATCAACTCGTCCAGCCTTATCCTTTTCACTGACAACATCAGGAATATCATTAATTGCCTTCTTAACTGATTCAGGAAACTCCACTGGTAAATCATATGCCTTGATAATAGACATTATGTCCACACCCGGGTCATCTATATGTCCAAGTACTTCTGTGACCTTCCCCTGTGGATTCTTACTCTGGCTGCCGTAATCACTTATAGAAGCAACTACCTTAGAACCTTCAACCGCTCCATTCATGAATTCCTGCGGTATAAATATATCACAGTTAATCTTTGCATTATCAGGAATAACAAAACCATACGTTCTGTTCTTCTGGAATGTTCCGACAACTTCCTTAATCTCATGCTCAACAATAGCAACAATCTTACCTTCAGCCCTCTTACCGCCATTCTTCTCTGTAGTTATCACAACCTTGACTTTATCATGATAGAAAGCATTCATCGTGTCATTAGCCTTGACAAATATATCATCTTCCCTGTCAGGTATTACTACAAAGCCAAATCCCCTGCTTGTGCTTTCAAATGTTCCAACAAGTGCTACATTTTCAGGCTTCATATACTTACCCTTCTTTGATACACCTATTGTTCCATCTGCAACAAGACTGTCAAGCACTTCCATAAGCTCAGAACGCTTAGCTTTAGGAATATCGAGAAGCATAGCGATTTCTTTAGCTTTCATTGGAACATACAGTTCATTATTAAGAATCATATCAGCAAGCATCTGTCTTCGCTGTTTAAATGTATCCTTCTCCATATCCCTTATATCCCTTTCTAACCATTAAATATACAGATTCTACCAGATTGCTCGTAAAAGCAAAAACACTCTTAAGAAATTATCCGTTTCTTAAGAGTGTTCGTAATTTAGAAATTAAAATTAAGTATAACTGCTATAACAATAAAAAGAATTACAAGAATCTTGGTTATCTTAACAAGCTTGCCTTCCATTGAACGGCCCTTGTTCTTACCCCAGTATGAATCAGCAGCACCACTAATTGTTCCTGACAATCCGTTCTGCTTACTTTCCTGCATAAGAATTATTATTGCTAAAGCTATACAAATTACTACAAATACTCCCATTAAACCAATTCTTAATACATCTCCGACAGACATATGAAACAATGGAATTATCTTATTCATACCATCCTCATTCCTGCGCATCATGCGCTTTTTATTACATAATTATGCCAATACGGCAACATAGGTCATTCTATCACAAATAAACATTTTGTGCAAGAAAAATCAACAAATTAATTTCAACCCTTTGATTAGTTCTTCTTCACAAGAAGAGACTCACCTGTCATCTCAACTGGTTTCTCAAGTCCCATAATTTCTATAAGTGTAGGAGCGATATCACATAATCTTCCACCCTCACGAAGTGTATAATTCTCATCATAATTAACAAGAATGAATGGAACAGGATTAGTTGTATGCGCTGTATGTGGAGCTCCTGTTTCGTAATCAATCATCTTCTCAGCATTTCCGTGGTCTGCGCAGATGAAGAGAACTCCGTCAACATCCTTTACTGCATCTACAGCCTTTCCAACAAGCTCATCAACCTTCTCTACAGCCTTGATTGCAGCTGGAATAACGCCTGTATGTCCAACCATATCAGGATTAGCGAAGTTGATAATAATAACATCATATTTGTCAGACTTTATAGCCTCAACTAAGTCCATACCTACTTCCGGAGCACTCATCTCTGGCTTTAAGTCATATGTTGCAACATCCTTAGGTGAGTTAACAAGTAATCTGAACTCATCAACATTAGGATCTTCAACACCGCCATTAAAGAAGAATGTAACATGTGCATATTTCTCTGTCTCAGCAAGTCTTAACTGCTTCTTTCCATGATTAGCAAGGAATTCACCAAATGTGTTCTTAATATTCTCTTTCTTGAATGCAACCTTCTTGTTAGGGATTGATTCATCATAATCCTTGAAGCATACAAATGTTAATGGAATAAATCCTGTCTTTCTTTCAAATCCTGTAAACTTATCATCGCAGAACGCTCTTGTCATCTCTCTTGCACGGTCTGGACGGAAGTTAAAGAATATAACAGAATCATTAGCCTTAACTAATGAAAGTGGCTGACCATCTTTACAGATAACTGTTGGCTCAACGAATTCATCTGTCTTACCATTATCATATGACTCCTGAAGTGCCTGTGTAGCTGACTCGGCCTTAATGCCATCACCTGTTACAAGTGAATCATAAGCCTTTTCTACTCTGTCCCAGTTATTATCTCTGTCCATTGCATAGTAACGGCCTGATAAAGATGCGACCTTACCAACTCCGATTTCTGCCATCTTATTCTCAAGTGTCTCAACAAATCCCTTAGCTGAAGCTGGAGGTGTATCTCTTCCGTCGAGGAACGCATGAACATATACCTTAGACACTCCCTGCTGCTTTGCCATCTCTAAAAGTCCATATACATGGCTTAAATGACTGTGAACACCACCATCTGATAAAAGTCCGAAAAGGTGAAGATCCGAATCATTCTTCTTGCAGTTCTCCATTGCCTCAAGTAATTCTTCGTTCTTAAAGAATGTACCATCTTCAATATCCTTAGTAATTCTTGTAAGATCCTGATAAATAATTCTACCAGCACCAATATTCATATGACCAACTTCTGAATTACCCATCTGTCCGTCTGGAAGACCTACAGCAAGTCCTGAAGCATATCCCTTCTGGAACGGGCATTCCTTCATAAGCTTATCCATAACAGGAGTGTTAGCCATAGCAATAGCATTACCCTCTGTTCTATCATTTAAACCATAACCATCAAGTACCATTAAAACTACTGGTTTTTTACTCATAATGTGATTCTCCTTTAAATGTATTCTAATTAATTGCCTATAGCATGATAGCACATTTGTAAAAAAAATCAAAGACCTTGTCTTGAATATTATCATCAAAACAAGGTCTTTTCATGCTTATTTACTTATTATAATTAACTATATCCGCAAAATCCGGCTTGAGACTTGCACCTCCTACCAGTCCACCATCAATATCAGGCTGGGCAAAAAGCTCTGCTGCATTAGAAGCATTAACACTTCCTCCATAAAGAATCCTTATCTGATCCGCTGTTTCTTTATCATATAACTCTTCGAATACAGTTCTTATAAATCCGCATACTTCCTGTGCCTGCGCTGTAGTTGCAACCTTTCCTGTTCCAATAGCCCAGATTGGCTCATAAGCAACTATTGTATGAAGCACCTGATCTTTAGTAACACCAACATATGCTTCTACTATCTGTTCTTTAACGAAATCAAGTGTAATCCCTTTTTCTCTCTGTTCAAGTGTCTCTCCACAACAAAGAATTGGGATAATGTCATGTTCAAGAGCTTTATGAAGCTTAAGATTAAGAACTGTATTGCTTTCGTTAAAGTACATTCTTCTTTCTGAATGTCCTATGATAACATGGCTTACCCCCGCATCAACAAGCATCTCTGGCGATAATTCACCGGTAAATGCTCCTTTCTCCTGATAATATACATTCTCTGCCCCAATATGTATATTAGATCCTTTCACTGCCTCCACTACAGGTACTATGTCAATTGATGGCACACAGAACACAACATCAACATCCGGATTATTAACATTCGGTTTCAATTCAGTAACGAGCTTAACTGCCTGGCTTGGTGTCATATTCATCTTCCAATTGCCTGCTATTACTTTTCTTCTCATTCTACGCCTCCCCACAGGAAATTATCCATAATAACATATATATGGACAATCCTATTAAATTATTCCCATATAACTATCCTAGTAAAATAAATAATAGCATACTTTAATACATATTTCAAGTATAGTTTGTGAAATAAATAACAAAAATCCGGACCTTACTTAACAAAAAATAAGATCCGGATTAAAAATATTATTATATAACTATGTCAGTAAAATTAATTACTTATCGTTAGCTGCAACTACACCTGGAAGTTCTTTACCTTCAAGGAATTCAAGAGATGCTCCACCACCTGTAGAGATGTGTGTCATCTTATCTCCGAATCCTAAGTTGTTAACAGCAGCTGCTGAATCACCACCACCAATGATTGTTGTAGCATCTTTAAGCTGTGCAAGTTCTTCTGCAACAGCAATTGTTCCTGCTGCGAAATTAGGGAATTCAAATACTCCCATTGGTCCATTCCATACTACAGTCTTGGCATCCTTTAAAGCTTCCTTGTAAAGCTCACATGTCTTAGGTCCAATATCCATACCCATGTCATCATCTGCCTGATGTCCTGCTTCTACGACATGTGAAGGAGAATCATTGCTGAATTCCTTAGCTACAACTGTATCGATAGGAATAAGCATTTTAACGCCCTTTTCTTCAGCCTTCTTCATCATATCCTTAGCATAATCAAGATAATCATCCTCTACTAATGACTGACCTACATTACCACCATGTGCTTTCTGGAATGTATAAGACATACCACCACCGATAATAAGTGTATCAACCTTATCAAGAAGATTATTGATAACTGAAATCTTAGAAGAAACCTTTGAACCACCAAGAATTGCAACGAAAGGTCTTACAGGATTATTAACTGCATTTCCAAGGAAATCAATTTCCTTCTGCATAAGATATCCAACAACAGCTGTATCAACATACTGTGTAACACCTACATTAGAACAATGTGCTCTGTGAGCTGTACCAAATGCATCATTAACAAATACATCTGCAATAGAAGCTAAATCCTTAGAAAATGCTTCACCATTCTTAGTCTCTTCTGGTCTGAATCTTGTATTTTCAAGAAGAATAACATCTCCATCATTCATTGCAGCAACAGCTGCTCTTGCATTATCGCCTACAACAGTATCATCTGCTGCAAACTTAACTTCCTGACCAAGAAGTTCTGAAAGTCTCTTTGCAACTGGTGCAAGAGAAAATGCAGCATCTGGTCCCTTTGGCTTTCCAAGATGTGAACAAAGAATAACCTTTCCTCCATCAGCAATAAGCTTCTTGATTGTTGGAAGAGCAGCTACAAGTCTTGTTTCATCTGTAATTCTGCTTCCATCTAAAGGTACATTAAAATCACATCTGCATAATACTCTTTTGCCCTTTACATTGATATCATCAATAGACTTTTTATTAAGCATATTAATATCCTCCATATAATACATAAAATAGCTACATATACAGCTTTATAAAAAACCGGAGAATAGTCATACCATTCTCCGGCAAAAACAATCTAAATGATTAGTTTAATTCAGCGAAGTACTTAATTGTTCTAACCATCTGGCTTGTGTATGAGTTCTCATTATCATACCAAGAAACAACCTGAACCTGGCAACCACCGTTTGGAAGTTCATTAACCATTGTCTGAGTAGCATCAAATAATGAACCAAATCTCATACCAACGATATCGCTAGATACAATCTGCTCTGTATTGTAACCGAATGACTCTGTTGCAGCAGCCTTCATAGCAGCATTAACTTCATCAACTGTAACCTTCTTAGCAACTACAGCATTAAGGATTGTTGTAGAACCTGTAGGTGTTGGAACTCTCTGAGCAGCTCCAATAAGCTTTCCGTTAAGTTCTGGGATAACAAGACCGATAGCCTTAGCAGCACCTGTTGAGTTAGGAACGATGTTGCAAGCACCTGCTCTAGATCTTCTTAAATCACCCTTTCTCTGTGGTCCGTCAAGAATCATCTGGTCACCTGTGTAAGCATGAATTGTACACATAATACCTGACTCGATTGTTGCACAATCGTTAAGTGCCTTAGCCATAGGAGCTAAGCAGTTTGTTGTACAAGAAGCAGCTGAGATAATCTGATCATCTGCTGTAAGTGTCTCATGGTTTACATTGTAAACGATAGTCTTAAGGTCGTTTCCAGCTGGAGCTGAGATAACTACCTTCTTAGCACCTGCATTAATATGAGCCTGTGCCTTAGCCTTAGATGTATAGAATCCTGAACACTCAAGAACTACATCAACGCCAATCTCTCCCCATGGGCAGTTATTAGCATCTGGCTCTTTGTAAATCTTGATAGTCTTGCCTTTAACTGTGATTGTACCAGCCTCATCATCAGCTGTTACCTGATCTTCCTCACCGAAGTTAACATATCTTCCCTGTGATGAGTCATACTTTAAAAGATGAGCAAGCATCTTAGGGCTTGTTAAATCGTTAATAGCAACTACCTCATATCCTTCTGCACCAAACATCTGTCTGAATGCAAGTCTACCGATACGACCAAAACCATTGATTGCAACTTTTACTGACATAAAAACAATTCCTCCTAAAATGAATTTTTATAACATAGTTTGTTAAAATTTCAACTACCGTGTATTTTACATAAGAAGAAGCAAAATATCAAGGCTTTCTTCCCATTTTTTACATTTTTGCACTTTTTTCAATAATAACTCATTATCAATTAGTCATTTTGACGAAATCTTAACAAATTCTGTATCCAATATTGTCTACTTAACACTAATCTCTGCTTAATACTGGCTTAAAGGAAACATTTCTTTGTATTCCTCAAAATATTTATCAAAATTAGTTCCATTATCTTTCTTGAGATTAATAAGATACTCATGTGTATCAAACACATTTAACTCAAGCTCAATAATCGCAACTGCCACGTTAGAACAATGGTCAGCAATTCTCTCGAAATCTGTAAGCAGATCATTAAATATAAAGCCCTGATGAAGTGTACATTCACCTTTCTGGACACGCTTGACATGATTCATCTTCATTTCATCACAATATATGTCAACGAGTTCTTCTAACGGCTCTGTCTTATAGGCATATTCAACCTTGTTCTGTTCAAATGCATCTATTACATTTCCAACTATTTCTTTCATAATTAATGACATCAGTTCAACATCTTCAACAGCACAATCAGAAAACCTAAGCTTTTCATTAAACAGTTCTGCTGCTGCCTGTGATATGTTAACAGCATGGTCACTTATTCTCTCAAAATCAGAAATTGTATGGAGAAGCTTTGAGACCTCCTTGTTCTGTCCAGAAGTAAGCTCCTGCTGTGTAATCTTTACAAGATAAGTTCCAAGCTTATCTTCATATCTGTCAACCTTATCTTCTCTTCTCTGAATCTTGTCATATTTTTCCTGCGAAAATGTATCCAGTAGTTCCATGGAACGAATAAGATTTTTCTGTGCCATATGTGCCATTGAACAAAGAACTGTCTTAGCCTGTTCAATAGCAACTGTAGGATGAGCAATAAATCTGTCATCAAGTACACTGATTTCAACAATATCTTTATCTTCCTCATCAACAACCTCCTTGAAAATTGCACATACCATCTTTTCAAGGAATCTGATGAATGGAAACAGTACAGCAACTGTTGCAACTCTGAATAAAGAGTTCACAAATGCTATCGAAACAGTTGTCATCGTTCTGTCCATAAATGAAAAATGCACAAAATGATTAACACTATAAAATACTACTGCCCATATTAAAGCACCCAATGCATCAACAAGAAGATATACAAATGCTGTTCTCTTACCATCTGTAGTCGCACCAAATGAAGAAATGATAACAGGCATGGCAGCTCCGACAGCAATACCCATTATAATAGGCAGTGCTACTGAAAATGAAATAGCTCCTGTAACTGATAAAGCCTGAAGAATACCAACTGTAGCAGACGCACTCTGCAAAACAGCAGTAACCAAAAGTCCTATAAGTATTCCTATAAATGGATTAGAAAACTTAGTAAGCATATCAATAAATGCCGGCTCAGATCTTAATGGTGCAACCGCTGCACTCATGTTCTGCATTCCTACCATAAGGATACAGAAACCTATCATAATATCACCTATATGCTTCTTAGTGGGATTCTTACAAATCATCCTGAACATGATGCCAATAACACCAATAATAGCAGCAAGAACCTCTGTTGAAAGTAAGTCTACCCATCCGGCACCACCACTGATATCAGAAAGACATAATACCCATCCAGTAACAGATGTACCTATAATTGCGCCCATAATAATACCGATAGCCTGTTTCATTTTAATCATACCGGCATTAACAAAACCAACAACCATAACAGAAGTTGCCGACGATGACTGGATAATTGCCGTAACACCTGTACCAAGCAGTACTCCCTTAAGAGGTGTATTACTTAATCTGTACAGAATAACTTCCAGTTTGCCACCAGCCACTTTCTTTAATCCATCTCCCATAAGCTGCATTCCAAAAAGGAAAAGCGCTATTCCTCCGAGAAGAATAATCACAATGTGTATCAATTCAAAACTCACGAAAGCTCCTATCTGCGCATAAAAGTCAAGGACGGACAGCGTAGTTGGTACTTCTACATCTATGCGCATTCACATAATCAGAATTTATACGCTGTCTTCTTAATAATATCAATACTAATAATCATTTTCAAGGAAAAATTACCTATATTTTACATTAGTTTACATGTTCTACATAAACATCAAAAATATCAATTGCGGATTAATTATGTTTATGTATAATGTATATTGACATTTAAGCATATGACTAATATTTGATGGAGGACATTACTATGCTGTTATCAGATTCACATATACATACTATGTTCTCTTCTGATTCAGAGGAGAACCCTGTAAATGTTGTTAACAATGCTATTTCACTGGGATTTAAACACATCTGTTTTACCGACCATAATGACTTTGATGCTCCTTTAGAAGATGGAAAAGTCATGTTTGACCTTGATTTTCCGGAATACATTAAGTATTTCCAGAATCTGAAAGAATCATACAAAAATAAAATCAATATTCACATAGGTGTTGAACAGGGACTTATGAGAAGCGTCGCTGACAGAGTTAATGCTTATGATTCTGCAAAACAGCTTGATTTCATAATAGGCTCGTCACATCTTGTATATGGAGAAGATCCCTACTACCCTGAGTTTTGGGAGAAACGTTCTGCAAAGGATACTGTTTTAACTTATTACGAAAGTATTCTTGATAATCTTGGCTGTTGTCACAACTTTGATGTGTATGGTCATCTTGATTATATTGCAAGATATATACCTGCCAATTCTTACACATATAACTGGCACGATTTTAACGATTTAATCTGCATAATTCTTAAAACAATCATTGAGCAAGGAAAAGGAATTGAAGTCAACACTGCCGGTCTTAAATACGGAATGCCTGAACCTAATCCTTGCCTTGATATTGTTAAAATGTATCACGACCTCGGAGGAGAGATAATCACTGTAGGTTCTGATGCACACGAAGTTAAGTTTTTTGCTTACAGATTTGATGTCGTGGCTGATATGCTTAAGAACGCAGGATTTAATTACTACACAATATTTAATGAAAGAAAGCCTGAGTTCATCAGATTATGATGAGCTCAGGCTTATTTTATATACATGTATCTTATCTGCACCTTCTACATACATCTGTAAAATCTGAAGCTGTAAGGTGGAAGAACTATTTTTCCAGATAAGTCTTCCTTCTTACCTGTTATAAGATTAAGTGCATCTGCACATTCTGTATCAAAGTACGCTGTGTACTCATTCTCATCTGCATTAATTGCAACAAGCACTTTTTCTCCATCTGCTTCCCTTTTGAATACATATTGTCTATTTGTAAGCACTTTCTTTGTGTAATCACCATAGCTTAAAGCCCTGCTGTTATGATACATTTGTCCTAATGAACTTATTGTATCAGTCAGCTCATTGTATTCCGGCTTATCAAATGCCGGACGCAGGATATTGTCATTGCCGCTCCCCTTAACTGCCTCGCATCCCCATTCACTTCCATAATATATACATGGAATTCCCGGCATACCGAACATAAGGGCATATATAAGCGGCAGATGTGCTTTGTTAGTAAGTGTGCTGGCAATCCTTGAAACATCATGGTTATCAACAAATGTAAGCAGATGTTTTCCTGTATACAGACACCATGGTTCTTTTCCAAACTGCCTTTCTATGCTGTGTGCAATCTCGAACATATTCATTGAATTAAAGCTCGAATACAGCCCCTTATAACACTCATAATTAGTTGCACTGTGCAGGCATTCATTACCCACAATTGTGTTGTAATCACCATGAAGCATTTCTCCTACAAGGAAAAACTCCTGCTTCATCTGGTCTGTTTCGTATCTTAAACGCTTCATGAAATCCCTGTTAAGGCAGTACGCAACATCAAGTCTGATTCCATCAATATCAAATTCATCAACCCAGCCACGCACCGACTCAATAAGATAATTAACCACATCCGGATTATTCAGATTGAGTTTCACAAGATTGTAATATCCTTCCCAGCCCTCATACCAGAAGCCGTCATTATATGGTGAATTGCCATCAAAGCTGATGTTAAACCAGTCCTTATAGGCAGAATCCCATTTTTTCTCACATACATCCTTAAATGCAAAAAAGCCCCTTCCGACATGATTAAACACACCGTCAATGACTACCTTTATTCCTGCCTCATGCAGCTTTGACACAAGCTCTGCAAAATTCTTATTACTTCCTATTCTTTTATCTATCACACGGTAATCCCTTGTATCATAGCCATGATAATCGCTCTCAAAAATTGGAGAAAAATACACCGCATCAGCTCCTAACTTCTGCAAATGCGGTATCCAGTCTGCAAATTCTGATATGCATCTGTTCATCACCCCGTCGTTGTCTCTTAATCCATCACAAAATCCAAGTGGAAATACCTGATAAAACACCGCTTCTTCGTACCACATATTATTTTAACCTCCGTAACTGTCTGATATATTAATATTAAGCCAATTCCCGCAGTCTGGCAACATCTTTCTTAATACACTCAACCACATAATCAGCTTCCCTGTGTGTAATTGTATGGTTAATTGTCAGCCTTAGTGAACCTTCTGCTATTTTTTCATCAAGTCCAAGTGCAAGAAGGACATGTGAAGGCTTTCCTGAATTAGATGTACACGCTGAACCTGCAGATGCGCATATTCCCTGTTTGTTAAGCATTACAACCAGCATTCCGCCATTAACATACTGAAAACTGAAATTCATATTACCCGTAACACGGCTTTCCCTGCTTCCATTAAGTCTTGAATAAGGAATTTCTCTTAGTATTCTCTTAATCATATAGTCGCTGATTTTCTTTTCCTGCCTTGCCCTGTCAGAAAGTGTTTCATAAGCAATTCTTGCCGCCGTCGCAAGTCCTGCAATCCCAGCTACATTTTCAGTGCCTGCCCTAAGTCCGTTTTCCTGTCCGCCTCCATGCATGAATCGTTCTGGCTTTCCGCCCCTGACATACAGAAATCCTACGCCCTTTGGTCCGCATATCTTATGTCCGCTTACATTTAAGAAATCCACGCCCAGCTTTTTCACATCAACATCAATATGTCCAAATGCCGCCACTGCATCAGAATGAACCTTTGCACCATACTCATGCGCAATTTCACATACATTTTCTATCGGCTGGATAGTTCCAATTTCATTATTAGTAAGCATAACTGACACTAAAAATGTATCATTTCTAATCATTTTTTCTAACTGTTCCAGCTTAACAATTCCCTGCTCATCAACTGGTGCAAATGTGACATCTATTCCATAATTCTTAAGCCACAGTGCCGATTCCGTCACCGCATGGTGTTCTATTGAACTTACTATTATATGTCCCTGTTTTCTTTTCAGGCTCTCTGCTTTAACTGCCCAGTTATCCCCTTCCGTTCCACCAGAGGTGAAAAATATTTCATTTCCGTCAGCATTTATTATATCCGCAATAATACCTCTTGATTCCTCAACAACATTTTTAGCTTTTTCAGACAACCTGTACACACCTGACGGGTTTCCATAATCTCCCAAAAGATATGGAAGCATTGCTTCAGCCACTTCTTTTCTGACGGCAGTTGTCGCCGCATTGTCCATATATATCATTATATTTCCGCCCTGCAATTCCTTATAATATTGTATTCAGGCAGGGCATATATTGTTAATAAGTCTATCTGCGGTATCTGCTATGAATAATAAATTATCCTTAAAAGGTGGCATATTCAAATCCGCCATAATACTTACAATTGCCGGCGTTCTATCAAAACTGCTCGGATTTTATTTTCGGATACTTCTCACTAATTATACAGGTGCTGCAGGAGTCGGACTATTCCAGATGTGCATACCTCTTATTGCGCTTGCATTTGCAGTATGCTGCAGTGGATTTTCTGTAGCTGTTTCAAAATATTCAGCATCATCTCCATCTCTGAAATGGCTTTTCTGCGTATTAAAGATTACTATTTTTCTTTCAATTGCCGTTATGCTTTTATTTCTTATATTCAGCGATTTCATTGCAAACCATATATTTATGGAAAGCCGCTGTGAGGGAATAATCCGTATAACTGCAATCTCTCTGCCATTCATGTGCATACATAACTGCTTGTCTAATTACTATTACAGCCAGAAGGAATCTTTTCTGCCAGCCTCCTCGCAGCTTGTCGAACAGCTTGTGCGTATTGGCACTATTATACTTTATGTGCGCATAAAAAATGTATCAACAATATCAATTGCTGACGCAGTTACCGGTAATATATTCGGTGAATTTGCAGCTGCCACATACTGTGCTATTCCGCTGTTTTTCCGTTCCATTCATAATAAAAGCATGACGCAGAAGCTCTCCTGTTCACTCCGTGAATACAGATATATTGTTAAATATGCATTTCCAATTAACGCCAATCAGACTGTTCTGCATCTGCTTGAAGGGGCAGAAGCAATTCTTATTCCCGCAATCCTGTGCATGCATGGACTGTCAAAAGATGATGCAATAAGCCAGTTTGGTATACTTACAGGAATGGCTCTTCCACTTGTGCTTTTTCCATGTACGGCAGCTAATTCATTTGCACTTATGCTTCTTCCAAAGGTATCTGATGAAAGTTCAAATGTCCTGTCTGACCATCTTGCTGTGACAGTAAAAAGAACAGTTTCCATGTGTTTGAGTCTCGGCATTATAAGCATATTTTTATTCATTAACTATGGTGCGCGGCTTGGCGCAATGATGTTCCACGAAGAATCTGTATACATATACACCTGCATTCTTTCATGGCTGTGTCCTTTCCTCTACTTAAAAATCAGCCTTACAAGCGTGACTAATGGCATGGGACATACCGCCCTTACATTCATAATTAATATAACCGGAATTATCATCCGGCTTGCCTGTGTATTTCTGCTTATTCCAAAGCTTGGCATAACCGGTTATCTGTATGGTGTTCTTATTAGCAACATATGCATGAGTCTGCTTTACATTTTTAATATATACAAGAAGCTGAACATCCAGCCAGACCCGTTTGGCAGTATAATTGTGCCATTATGTATTGCGGTCATATCTATATTTTCATCAAGAATTATATGCCGCATTGTATTTGGTCTTATACTAAAAGAAGCAGAAGAATACACTCTCCTGCTTACCGGTGCCGCCATATGCTGCATTGTATATATTATTCTCTTTATTCATGAACAATCGGAACAGCGTCCTTTATAGACGGTGCCGCTTCCCAATAGTCAAGTCTGGATTCGTACTGCTGCCTTATCCATTCCACGGCAGCAAGACGACCATCTTCTGTCAGTTCAAATATCTCTGTTGTCTTATCTTCTTCCTTAACAGCACATGAAGCATATGGCCCGCGCCACACACACGCAGAAAGCTTTAAATCAGGCTTTTCTCCTGTCTGCTTAAGCATATATCTCATTCCATTATGCTGTCCTGTATACACACCCTTGTATTTGAAGAAATTAAGTGGCATTATTCCATTCGGATCAATCATTGCCATCACCTTCCACACCATTATTATTCTTTATAAGCTTCTCATTATAAAATGCGCCACCTAAATACATAATTCCTATTACAACCGGAAGGCATATAAGAATCAGCATGTTACCAGTTATTGAATACTTAGATACCACAAATACTATTATTAAATCAACAACTCCTGCTATAGTCATAACAATTCCATAAACTTTGATTTTCTTTACAGCATCAACAGCACCTATGTTTGTCATTCCATAAAATCCAGCAATTGCAAAGTAAACTCCTTCCACAATAACTGCTATAAATGCTATATTCAGCAGCTTGACAGCCATATATAATGCCTTTCCCTGCTCTGTTGCTGAAAATGAATATAGCTCCGACATAATATAAAACGCATAAAATGCCATTATAATTCCCATCGTTACCGCAAGCATTGATGCTAATTTAAGAATTCTGCACTTTGACTTTTCTGTTACTACGCTCATGTTCTTATCTCCGTTTTCTGATGATTAATGATTATAACATGGGATTGGGGATTTTTAAAGGGTGGGATGTATACATCCCATATGAAGCTAATTCTGCATCGTAATCTGTAATATTTCCCTCTTTTATCATTTTTAATAATTCTTCTAGTGCTTGTTCTTTTGACATTGTGTTCTCCTGTATAAACCCATTACAGCTATCTTATAAATAAAAAAGCATAATTATTATTGGATGGGCGGTGTATCCATCATCTCAGGTACTCCGAGGAGTGTGTCAGGAACCATTTACGACCTCAATAATAACTATGCTAATCAACAATATATTCTTTTGAGCAAAAATATACACACCATTTATTTCAATAATTCTACAGCTCCCTTAAATACAGTAATTATCATAACTTTCATTAAGGTCATAAGGAGTTATCTGGTATACATAATAATTCAACCAGTTCGTATAGAGGTTGTTGGCGTGGCTTCTCCATGAAAGCAATGGCTTTCTGTTGCAGTCGTCATCAGGATAATAATTTACTGGAAGGTCAGGCTCAATTCCTTTGTCAATATCACGCTTATATTCCTGATCAAGAGTTAATCTGTCATATTCAGGGTGTCCCATAACAAATATCTCTTTCCCGCCATCACCAAGAACAATATATATTCCTGCTTCATCTGAATCAGCAAGTACTTTAAGTCTTGGATTGTCAAGAATCTGCTGTCTGCTTGCCTGTGTATATCTTGAATGTGGTGCCATGAATACATCATCAAAGCCTCTTACTAAAGGCTCTTTTCTATTCATAACCCTGTGCTTGTACACACCTGACAGCTTCTTCGGAAGTAATTCCTTCTTAATACCATAATGGTAATACAATCCTGCCTGCGCACCCCAGCATATATGAATTGTTGATGTAACATGCTTCTTAGACCACTCCATTACTGTTATAAGTTCATCCCAGTAATTAACCTCTTCAAATTCAAGCTTCTCAACAGGTGCACCTGTAATAATCATTCCATCATAATTATTGTTCTTAATCTCTTCAAAAGTCTGATAAAACTTCTTAATATGTGAAGCTGATGTATTCTTTGAAACATGTGATGACATCTGTAAAAATGTAACATCTATCTGTAAAGGTGTATTAGATAACCCTCTTAAAAGCTGTAATTCTGTGTCCTGCTTTATAGGCATAAGATTAAGAACTATTATCTCCAAAGGTCTTATATTCTGTGAAATAGCTCTGTTTTCGTCCATGACGAATATATTCTCTTCTTCCAATTCTGCTTTAGCTGGTAAATCACTCTGAATCTTAATTGGCATTATTGTTCCTTCTTTCTGTTATCATTGTTGTCTGATTATATCATATCACCTTTAATAACTGAACCAAAGTATGTGAGTTTTCTTTATATTTTTTTGTAACTTTGGTGTCAAACCTTTTAAAACCATTCTGCTTTTCATAAAAATCTAATAATCTATCCTTATTTTCAGATTCTAGAAAAACAACCATCCCACCAGCCATATATTGTAGTTCTTTTACTTTTCCAAGCGCAATTGAAAGCAAATTGTCTCCCGAAATTGTATTTCCAATACTATCATCATAATTTTTGCCTAACTGTGCTATCAAATATGCTGACAACGAATATTTTCCATTATCAGAGTTCTGTTCACTTACCCTTGCAATTTTTCTTCTTACTGTATTACTAAATTCATCTGTATTAACAGTAATTGGTTTAATTGTTATTGTAAAATACCCAACTATATTATTCTTGTCTGGCGAAATCACAATATATGTAACCGACTGGTTTTTCTTTGTAAAATCTATAGATTGTTCTGTAAGAAAACTTTCAACATCAAGATTTTTCTCACATTTAAAACTGGAGAAAACCTGCCTGAGCATGTCTTCTCCAGCTTTTCCCATTTTTATATATTCTCTGATATTTAATACTAAAAAATCATCCTCCATATAATTCTTTCCACTTCTCCATTACTCTGTATACTTCATCTGTTTCATGTATTTCTCTGTATCTGCAAGAAGATGGACTTGATTCTGAAAGAGATTCTTTATATGACATTTCAATCGCATCAGCGAATTGTTCAACCTGTTTCTTACCTGAAACAACAAAATTCTTGGTAATGCTTGAAGTAGCCATACATAATCACCTCCATATCTTTCTTTAACAAATTGTTTTCTATTAATATTATATTAGACATATATAACATTATCAACCTGTTAATTCTCTACTTTATCATTTCCATAAATTCATCAATCGTAAGCACCTTAACCCCCAGTGAATTAGCCTTATCAAGCTTAGAGCCTGCTGCCTCTCCTGCAACAAGATAATCAGTCTTTTTGCTGACACTTCCTGTTGCTTTGCCTCCATTATAAACAATCAGTTCTTCCATATCCTTACGGCTGTAATTATCAAAGCTTCCTGTTACAACAATCGTCTTTCCTGCAAGCTTATCTGATATTTCTTTTTTCTCTGGCATCTGCATATTAAGCCCTGACTGTCTTAACCTTTCTATTAATTCAATATTAGCTTCATCATGGAAAAAGTCATATATACATTTGGCTGTAGTTGTGCCTATATCAGGAATATTCTGCAATTCTTCTTCACCTGCATCAGCAAGTGCCATAAGATTATCATAATAATTCATAATCTGCTTGGCTGTATTCTTGCCGACATTTCTTATTCCAAGTGCAGTAAGCAGTCTGTCTGGTGTATTCTGTTTAGACTTCTCAATAGCTGCAAGCAGCTTATCAGTATTCTTCTCTTTTCCTATGATTCCCTTCTCAATAAGTTCATCTCGGTGTTCTTTCAATGTATATATATCAGCATAATTGTGTATATATCCTTCTTTTATAAGGGCATCAATAAGAGTTTCACCAAGTCCCATGATATTCATGCAGTCAAGAGATGTAAAATATGCCACTGTTCTTGACAACTGTGCTGCACATGACGGATTAACACATCTTATATCTGCTGTGTCCTCTTCTCGTACAAGAGGTTCCCCACATACAGGACATACCTTTGGTGCTTCAAACACATGCTCAGGTGCCTTTACACATCCATTAAGCTTAGGAATAATCTCTCCACTCTTAAACAGCTTATATTCCCCACCAATACCTACATTCATCTGTGTAATATAATCCTGGTTATGAAGAGTCGCTCTTGATACACTTGTACCACACAGCCTTGCAGGCTTTCCGGTTTCCGGATCATGGAATATCCCTGTAAATGTAAGTTTTCCTGTTCTTCCCACATCTACAAGAATATCATCCATAACAATAACCTTTTCTTCCGGTGGATATTTGTATGCAATATGTCCGCTTGAATACTTGCTTCCTGCAGGGAACTCCTGTCTGAATGCGATATGGTCAATCTTTACAACAGCACCGTCAATGTCATATGGAAGTTCTTCTCTCATTCTTCCTATCTCATCAATTGCTCTGACAACCTCTTCCTTAGTCTTACATATCTTATGATATACAACCGGTACACCTGCTGCCTTTAATATATCCATTCCCCTGCCATGGCTTTCCATAATCTCATCAGGTCCGTCCTGTACATTAAAGATAAACATCTTAAGACCTCGCTTCTTCGTAATTGAAGTATCAAGCTGTCTTAATGTTCCGGCCGCAAGATTTCTGGGATTAGCAGCTGTTTTTTTCTCAAGTCTTTCCTGTTCTTCATTATATTTTTCAAAATCTTCATGGCTCATATACACTTCGCCACGAAGTTCTAGTGAATCATAAGGAAGGTCAATAACCTGTAACACATCCCCCACTACCCTTGCATTAGCTGTCACATCCTCACCAATAAGACCATCTCCTCTTGTCTCTGCCAACTGCAAATGCAGCTTCCCATCTGCTTCTTTTACATATCTTAAGCTCATGCTTAAACCGTCAATTTTAGTCTCTACTGAAAATGTGCAGTCAGGATGCATGGCATGAACCTTATCAATCCATGCACACACTGCATCTTCTGAAAACACATCTTCAATAGACAGCATAGGTACATTATGTGTGACCTTGACTCCGGCTTCTCTTTTTACAGTGCCACCAATCTTCTGTGAAGGTGAATCAGATGTCACCCATTCCGGATGTTCTTTCTCAATCTCTTTAAGCCTTATCATAAGCTTATCATACTCATAATCGCTTATCTCCGGCTCGTCCTGATTGTAATATCTATCCATATGATAATCTATCGTCTTCTTAAGTTCTGAATATTCCTGTAATAAATCCATAATCCGCTCCTTAATTATCAGCCTGTATATTGACTGTTTCTATCTGCTTATATATCTGCTCATAAAGTGTATTAAGCTCTTTACCGTCAAGTTCCCTGTACTCACCAGTCTTTAAATCTCCTAATTCCACATTCATAATCCTTATTCTTGTCAGTTTAGTTACACTATATCCACATTCCGCACACATTCTTCTTATCTGTCTGTTAAGCCCCTGTGTAAGAATTATTCTGAATGTCTTGTCTGATATCTTTTCCACAACACATTTTCTTGTAGTTCTGTCGAGTTCCTTAAGATATATTCCCCCTGACATTCTCTTTATAAATTCTTTATTAATTGGTTTATTAACTGAAACGATGTATTCCTTCTCATGACCATTAACGGAACGAAGCAGCCTGTCCATCATGTCGCCATCATTAGTAAGCAGTATAAGGCCATCAGACTCTTTATCTAATCTGCCCACAGGATATATGCGTTCCTTATATCCAATAAAATCTACTATGTTATTCTTTCCCTGTTTATCAGTTGTTGTACATACAATTCCTACAGGTTTATTAAAAGCTATGACTACCTGTGGCGGTGTGGTGTTGTCAACTTTCCTGCCATCAACACATATAATTGTATTGTCTTCTACCATCTCACCCATAACTGCAATTCTACCATCAATTGTGATACGTCCTTCCTGTATCATTCTGTCAGCTTCACGTCTTGAACAGACTCCATGGGCACTGAGATATTTATTAATACGCTCTGACATGTTTCCTCCAATTCTTATCTTCATTGCTGATAAGTTCAAATCAATATACAGATGTATTAATTCTAACAAAAGAAAAAAATTAATTCAATTGTTGCGGGTTTTAATTTAATAATGTATAGTATATAAGCATATAAATTATTATATGTTGTGTACATGTAGCTTAGCTGGATAAAGCGTTCGCCTCCGGAGCGGAAGATCGTGGGTTCGAATCCCATCATGTACATTATTGTATTATTCTGTCCCTACATAGTTATCAATCTTTCTGTTCTATTATATTCATATACATGATCAGAAAGGACTTCATCTGCAGCAACCCCTTCTGTATTAACTTCCTTTACCATATTAACAAGTTCATCTTTCTCAAACATCGAAAGCTTAGGAAGAAGTATAACCTCATGCACTGATGAAGGTAGTATATACAGATCTGCTCCCAGCTTCTGCGCAAAATCATACAATACATTCTCATATAATATGCAGGCTGCACCATTCAGTTTGCTTTCATTCGTAAGCACATACATATCAGACGGAACATAATCTTTTAAATCAACTTCCTCTCCATCCACATTAACACCACATTTTTCAAAAAGTGCGGCCATTGAACTAATCTTACTGTGAAGCAGATCCGGTGTATTCTTCAAAGCAGCTTTATACACATCATCAATAGTTACATTCCAGTTTTTCAGATTGTTATTATATATTAATGCTGTTGCACTTCTTCCATATTCATTATCAAGCAGACAGTAAAACACCACAGCAAGGTCAAGTATTCTCTTATGCGGCACCTGTTCGAGCAGTTTTTCATTACTTCTGTAATTGACGACCTTATAAACAATCTTGTCCTTTATAGTGTCAAAATGCTTAAGAATATTTACATCAAATGTAACATTATTCTTATTCTGTTCATATATAACCTCTATCTGTCGTATTATGTTCTTAATATTCTCACCATTCGTATACAATTCATAAAAGCTGTCCAGATATATAGTTGGCGCGATGTCTTTCCCCTTCTCCATAATAACAAGCCCATCCATCTCACAGCCATTATTCTTAATCACATGATTAATAGTAATATTACCACCTTCTCCAGCTATATACCCTGCATTCATCTTAATATATTCCACAAATTCCTTATACTCCATATACCTTTTCCTTTCAAATGTTTCCTATCCCCCTGCGCACGGAATTTAATAAATGTTTTGTACAAGTAATATAGTATATTAATAGCAAATCTCTGTCAACAATATATATAGTATTCTATATGTTTTGTCGTGTTCTGTTGAGTTTATGTCGCATTTGGTATAAAAAATGTCGCATCTGGTATAAAAAAAGCTTTTTTCAGCTCATTTTACCAGATACGACTAACACAATATATAGTATTATTCAATTATTCATGCCAACTGTTTTAAAACGTCAGTTATAAGCTCCCATGTCCTTTGTGTCGAAGCAATATCCAATTTTTCTTTTACAGTATGGATATCAATTATATCAGGGCCAAACGATACACAGTCAAGGTCATCAATCTTTGCAGCCATAATACCGCATTCAACACCTGCATGCATTGTTTCCACCAAAGCCTCTTTATTAAAAAGTCTATTATAAGATTCACACAGCATATCCCTGATTGCAGAATTCTTCTTAAATTCCCATGCTGGATAAACACCTTTAAGTTCATAAGTTCCACCAAGATATTCAGTCATTTTTCCAACCTTATCAGTAAGATATTCTTTTTCACTCTGCGAACTGCTCCTTATTAAGTAGGTTGCTGCAAATGTTTTCTCAGCCAGCTCTGCAACCCCCAGATTAAGTGAAGTCTGCACCTGCCCCTTGATATCATTACTCATCTTAACAACACCATCAGGTATAAAATTAAGCACATTTATAAGCATCTGTGTTGTCGCATCATCACATGCCAAAGTGCTGCCTTCACCTTCACAATTCACCTTGATGGTAAGATGTGGGTCAGTAACCGAATACTCCTCTTTCAAGACATTTGCAGTATTATTAAGAAGCTCAGTGACCTTATCTGCTTCCTGTGTCATTATAACCGCATCAGCAAATGGAGCTATAGAATTATCTTTTTCACCACCAGATATGCTTACAATATTCACACATTCTTTAACGTCAAAAAGAATACGTCCCATCAGAATATTAGCATTAGCTCTCTGGCATATTATATCTGTTCCAGAATGTCCGCTTGTAAGACCATTAATTTTAATAGACATCTGCGTTCCTGTCATATCCGATTTTTTCAATGGATAAGAAGCCTTTAAAGTTGCTCCTCCTGCACATCCTGAAAGGAATATTCCTTCCTCCTCAGAATCTATATTAAGCATAATTTTACCTTCAAGACAGTCAGTATTAATTGCCTCTGCGCCAAGCATTCCAATTTCCTCGTCTACCGTAAACACAGCCTCAATCGGCGGATGACACACATCCTTGCTGTCTAATATAGCAAGCGCATAAGCAACTGCTATTCCATCATCAGCACCTAAGGTTGTCCTGTCAGCCTTGACATATCCGTCATCTATATAAAGGTCAAGACCATCTTTTTCCATATCTTTAACCTTATCATTCGTTTTTACAGCTACCATATCAATATGTCCCTGCAAAATAACAGGTGCAGCCTTGCTCTCGCTGTTACTTGCCGGCTTTTTAATTATCACATTATAACTTTCATCCTGCTTAAACCACAGATTTCTCTCACGTGCAAATTCACACAGATAATCACTTATCTGCTTCACATTGCCTGAGCCATGTGGAATTGCACATATCTGTTCAAAATATTTAAAGACAGCGTGTGGCTGTAAATCTGCTAAAATGTTGTTACTCATATTTTACCTCCTAGTATAATAATGGTGTAGTCAATCAAGACTACTT